>Ga0272449_1000021_pt1 | contig 256219 bp, 255 predicted proteins | sample YNPCB0241_FD_198679 | JGI IMG/M metagenome (GOLD analysis project Ga0272449, IMG submission 198679) | Hot spring sediment microbial communities from Yellowstone National Park, WY, United States - YNP-CB-024-1 | ecosystem: Environmental > Aquatic > Thermal springs > Hot (42-90C) > Sediment... | reverse complement strand
CTTAACTGTTATTTGTGATGGGGTACTTCTTGTATTTTTATAAGTCTTGCTTTTTACAAAGCTTTTAAGTTTGTTAAAAATGCTCATATCATAACCTTATCTTACCAATTTAAACAGCTTCTTTATGGAGAATCAATACAACGGTTATATTATCTTTTCCTCCCTTTTCATTTGCTCTATCAACAAGGGACTGAACAGTTTTCTCAATATCTTCACCATGCTCATTTATAATTGAAAGTATCTCTTCATCAGTTAGCATATCCGTCAGTCCATCTGTACATAAAAGAAGGAAGTCCCCTTCTTCAAGGTTTATTTCCTGTATTGAAGGAACAATCTGAGTATCTACACCCAGTGCCTGTGTAAGGACATGTCTCATCTTATGTGATTTTGCTTCTTCAGGTGTTATCATCTGAGCTTTTAAAAGTTCTGCAACTACTGTATGGTCATTAGTAAGCTGGGTTATGTTTTTTTTATGAATAAGGTATGCCTTTGAATCACCAACATGGGAAATGTAATATTTATTATCAAACCCAAGAGCCAATACAACAGTTGTCCCCATTCCTGCCAGATTGAGATCCTCTTTTGCCTTTTTTCTAATCTCCTCATGAGCATAGAATATAGACTTAAGTATATGTTCTTTTATTTTTTCCGACTCTATTTCTTTAAGGTTTTGAGTCGAAAGATAATTTCTTATAGATTCAACAGCTATCTGACTTGCTACTTCTCCTGCTTGATGTCCACCCATGCCATCTGCAACAATAAAAAGTCTTTTTTCTGGGTCTACATGAAAATTATCTTCATTGTTTTGTCTCTTTTTTCCGATGTCTGTTTTATAAGCAACCCCCATTATTTACTCCGTAAATATGAGGTTTTCTTCTTTTAAAGATACCTTGATTTTTGCACCTTCTTTAATTTTCCCCTCAAGGATCATTTTTGAAATTGGTTCAGTTATAAATCTATCTACAGTCCTTTCAAGTTCTCTGGCACCATAGGTTTCGCTGTAACCTCTTTTAATAATAAAATCCTCAGCAAGACTATCAAGAAAAATTTCTATTCCTCTTGAGGAAAGTCTTTTATTCAGATTTTTTATCACCTTATGAAGTATCTGCCGGACCGCTTCTTCTGTAAGAGGATTAAAAATTAATATCTTCTGTATACGGTTTAAAAATTCTGGTTTAAAAAATTCCTTCACTGCTTCCATCACTTCCTCTTCATAGGGTTCTTTCTTTTCCTCATAATTTTTTACAAACCCTATTGGTTTTTTAGAGGGAGTAGAAATAAAAGCTCTACCTCCAAGATTGGAAGTAAAAACTATGATAGCTTCAGAGAAGTTTATTCTTTTTCCGTGATTGTCAGTAATTCTCCCTTCATCAAGTATCTGGAGAAATAGATCAAATATATCTGGATGTGCCTTTTCAACTTCATCAAAAAGAACAACCGAGTATGGATTTGTCCTTATTTTTTTGGAAAAGAGACCTTCCTCTTCATGTCCTATATATCCAGGAGGAGAACCAAGAAGCTTTGCTACTTCATGTTTTTGCTGGTATTCTGACATATCAAAAGTTATTAGCTTATTTTCGTCAAGGAATAGAAATTCAGCAAGTGCTTTTGCAAACTCTGTTTTTCCTGTTCCTGTTGGTCCAAAAAAGGCAAAAGAGAGGGGCTTCTTTGGATCTTTAAAACCAGCTTTTGCCATCCTGATACTTTCTGCTACTTCCTTTACTACATGATCCTGTCCTTTTATCCTTTCAAAAAGGAACTCCTCAAGCATTAAAAGTCTTTGTGATTCTTCCTGTGTAAGGTATTGAACCGGTATTTTAGCCCTTTCAGAGACTACAGTTGCTATATCCTCTATTGTAAGTTCTTCTCCTTTGCTTATTGACTCTTTAGAAAAGGATAAGCTTTTTAGAAGCTTCTTTGAACAGGCATGATCAATAATATCTATTGCCTTATCTGGAAGCCTGAAATCTGTAAGATAGCGAACAGAAAATTGAACTGCTTTCTCAAGTACTTTATCAGGGATTTTTATCTTATAATATTTTTCAAACCCCTCTCTTAAACCTTTTAGAATTTCCAAAGCCTCTTCCGGAGTTGGTTCTTCTACCCATACTACTTGAAAACGCCTTTCTAAAGCAGGGTCCTTTTCAATGTACTTTCTATACTCATTCGTAGTGGTTGCTCCTATGCATTTTATATCACCTCGGGCAAGGGCAGGCTTAAGTATGTTTGCCGCATCAAGAGCAGAACTTGCTGCTCCAGCTCCCATAATAGTATGAATTTCATCGATAAAAAGAACGATATCTGGATTTGAAGAAGCTTCCTTTATAACATTTTCAAGTCTCTCTTCAAACTGTCCTCTGTATATAGTACCTGCAACAAGGCTACCCATATTAATTTCTATTATTCTTAAATTTTTTAAATTATCGGGTGTCTCTTTTTGAACAATTTTTTGGGCAAGTCCTTCTACGATACAAGTTTTTCCTACACCTGCATCTCCCACCAGAAGCGGATTGTTTTTTCTTTTCTGTAGCAATATCTGAGCCACTTTTTTAATCTCCTCTTTTCTACCAATGCATGGGGAGAGTTTTCCTTCCCTTGCTAATCTGGTAAGGTCTCTGCCATATTTATCAAGATAAGGTGTCTTCGCCCCAATGCTTCTCACTTCTTCTTTCTCCTTTTCTGCCACAATTACTGAGGAATCTTTTTTTGGGGTGGTTTCGTCTTTCTTTTCAATTAAAGGTATTCCTTCGCAGAGTTTTTCTTTCTCAATAGATAAATCTGAAAAAAGTCTATCAAGCAAATTGGAGCCCTGAATTAAAATGGCGAAAAAGAAATGCCTAAGCTCAATCTCTTCTTTCTGCTCTTTAACACATATCTCCTCTGCAATCTTGAACACTTCCCGACATCTTTGGGTCCTGTGTCCTGAAAACTTTCCTTTCTCCATATCTGACTCGTATATAATCTTCCTTAATCGCCGTCTTGTTTTTTTAGGCTCAATACCCTTACTCAGTAAGAAATCTCTAAATTCTGCTATTTCATTACAAATCCCTTCCCATTCCTTCTCTGTAATATTTTGAATTGCTTCTTTACCAATTGCAATTATATCTTCAATTTTACATAGTCCAAGAAAAAAATGTTCCGTATCAATAAATTTATTCTTTAAAGCTTGTGCTTCATATGCTGCAATTGTAAAAGCTATTTGAGAAGCTTTAGATAAATTCATAGTTATATCTCCACTTTAAATTTTTTAATCTCTTATCCAGATCCAATCCTCTTCATTAAATGGGCTATATTCTCTTTGTATGCCTACTCTCCAAGCCCCAGGCTCAAGGGTAATCGGACGATGCTCTTCATGGGTGACCTGAACAGATCTTAAAACCTTGAGATAAAGCGCCCCATCTTTTTCAAAAAGTTCCGCATAAGGAGATAATACCTTATGGCTATGACCTGTTATCTCTCCTCTTGCAAGGATATAACAATTACCTTCAGGACTGATTTTTCTTGAACCCTCTGGAATTTCTTGGATTCTTATAAAGAAGAGATCTCCTTGCACCTTCATACTCTGATCCTCTTTCCAATTTTTAAAAATTATAACGATATTATTTTAAATGTAAATATCAAAAAGATATCAAAAAAATCACACTACATTTTCCAGTATTTTTCCCATAAGGGACACATCTTTTTATATAACCATTTTCCATATCATAGTGTCCCTTTTATTGTGTAAAAATTCCTCTGGAAAGGGCATGGTAGTCCCCACGATTCAATCTCATTAAATCCTCTTAATCTCCTTGAGTTTAACCTCTCATCCAGCTCTTTTAAAATCAAATATAATAATCTTTCCACTGATCCTTCATCCGGAAATACCTCTATTACCTTTATTCTCCTTTATCTCTTTTGCTAACCTCTCAACCTGATTAGTCGTATAAATAAACTGCCTTATCTCTTTCGGATACCTCAAAAAGGTAAATTTTCTTTTTTTCAAGCATAATCGCTTCTAAAAATTTTAAAGTAGCATATTGACCATCTGTTGAAAAGAGTCTAAAAAATCTCTTGTTAGAGATGGAAGGTTAAGTTGTGATAATGAGGTTTTTAATCTTATTTTTTGTTTTGTATGGCAAACTTACCCGAAAATTTCCTTGGATTTCCAAGGGGATTTTGAAGTTATGTGCTTTTCTTTTGAGCTTTACCAGATTGGGTAAAAACATTCGTAAAGGCCTTTTAACCTTTGGGTTTGATGATCGCAAGTTGGTGATAAGAAACATCTATTACTTGCTTTTTTTGTTGGATCGCTTTCTTTATGGGAGATATGATCCTCGTTTTTCTTTGAGCCTAAGAGATCACGTGGAGATAAGGGGGCTCGAGAATTTAAAAGAAAACCTCTCTAAAGGAACGGTTCTTTTGACCCTTCATAAGGGTAATTTCCCTTGGATTATTGCGAGATTGGCTCAGGAAATGAAGGTCAACGTAGTTTTGAGGAGTTTTAAAAATCATAGGATAGAAGTTTTTATAAAGGATGCCCTTCGATACGCTAAAATAAAGATGATAGAACCAAAGGGAAGTCTATTTAAAGTGAGAGAGGCTTTAAAGAGAGGGGAGTTGGTGGTTTATCTGGTGGACCAATATTTTTTCAACCTTTCCCGAAGTGAGCGCTCTCAGACTCTTAAGGAATGGCTGAGTTTTTTGCAGATCAGGTTAGAAACTCCCATTTTCTACGGTCGGATTTCCGAAAATGAAGGAAAAATGAAGATGGAGATTTTTCCCCTTAAGGACTTAAGCGGATTGAGTTCCTTAATGTTTGAGGATATTTACAAAGAACCCCATATTTGGTTATGGTGGTACAGGATAGGTAAAAAAGATGGACTTTCGGAGCTGGTTGATCTCTCAATTAGAGAAAAGGCTGAGTAAGGATTATAAAGAGATAAAGGTAAATAGGGAAGGAGAAATCCATGAGTTTAAAGGATTTTATCCCGACATAATCCTCGCAAGTTACGGGATTACGGTGGGACTCATGCAAGTAGAAACAGAAGAGACATTGGAGGACAAAGAGAGGATAATGCTCTGGAAAAAGCTTGTTGGTTTAGGCCCTCGGTTAATTCTCATGGTTCCTGATCATATGAAAGCTAAGGTTACTGAAATACTCTGGAAGGAAGGACTCGTAGGTAAGGTTTCAATTGCCACTTACGAGTTGGTAATACGGTTGTGATGAGGGAGTATGAAGAATATAAAAAGGCCTTTTTAGGAGCAATAATGGGGGTTGCGGTAGGCGATGCTTTAGGAAGACCTTTTGAAGGGTGGAGTCACGAGTTACTCATTAAACGGTTTGGTTTGATAGTAAACATGTACCAAGGAATTTATTCAGATGATACCGAAATGACCATCGGGATAATGGAGGCGATAATAGAAGACCCTTCTCTCCCTCCTGAAGGGATAGCTCGGAGATTTGCGGAAAACTATAACGCCTGGAGAGGATACGGTCCCAGGACGCATTTGGCCATTCGTAACCTCAAAAAGGGCCTACCTTGGGACCAAGTGGGCAGTGACAGCTGGGGAAATGGAGCGGCTATGAGGGTTTCTCCTATTGGTTTGTTTTACTTTGATGATTTAGAGAAGGTAAAGGAAAAGGCCACTTTAAGTGCCGTAATTACTCATAAACATCCCGAAGCCATAGCCGGAAGTGTAGCTCAGGCGTTAGGGGTTGCCTTTCTTACGAGAAAAAGAGGAGAAAAAGAGGGCTTTTCGCCTCAGGAGATGATAGACCTTATAACGGAAATGACTTCCCCTATTTCCCCCGCTTTTTCTCGAGAAATCGAAAAAGTCAAAGAAATCCCCTTTTGTGACACATTACTTGAAAAGGTGGCCTTTTTAGCGAAAAGTTTCCCCTGTGATGTAAGCGCTAAGGGGAGTGTACCGGTGGCGTTTGCTTCGTTTTTGATGTCCTCAAGTTTTAAGGAAGCACTTCTTATAAGCGTTAATGTAGGAGGTGATACCGATACCATTTGTGCCATGACTGGCGCTTTAGCAGGTGCCTATTACGGTTTTTCATCTATCCCTTCGGATTGGTTGGAAAAACTCGAAGATGGGCCAAAAGGGAGGACTTATATATTAACTCTTGCTCAAAAACTTTATGAGATGAAGTTCCATGAGAAGAGCCGTTTTTCTTGACCGAGATGGAACCCTTATAGAAGAAATTGAGTTTTTGAGTGATCCCGCTCAAGTAAGGGTTTTGGAGGGGGTCCCCCAAGCCCTTAGGCTTTTTCGTGAAATGGGTTTTTTGATCATCGTGATAAGCAATCAATCGGGAGTGGGAAGGGGTTATTTTGATTTAAAGGCGGTCGAGATGGTTAATGAAAAATTAAGGGAACTTTTACGCCAACAGGGAACCGATGTGGATGATATCCTCTTCTGCCCTCATGCTCCTGAGGAAGATTGCATGTGTCGGAAGCCAAGGCCTGGACTTTTGCTTGAGGCTTCTTTGATGTATGGTATCGATTTGAAAAGGTCCTATATGATAGGCGATCGAGATAGCGATATAGGGGCTATAGCTTCGGTAGGAGGAAAGAGCATATTGGTTCTTACCGGATATGGAGAGGAGACATGGCGCAGATGGCGGTGGGGGCACAAACCCAATTTTGTAGCCCGTGATCTTTTGGAAGGAGCCTATTGGATATTAGCTCAAGAGATAAAGGAAGGTCGAAGGATGTTAGATGAAAGGATCATAGAGGTGATTGCTTGTCCAGTTTGTAAAAGTAAGGTTTGGTTAAAAGAAAAGGGGCTCTTTTGTGAAGTTTGTAAGCTCCTTTACCCCATTGAAGAGGGGATTCCTATTATGATTCCCGAAGAGGCCATTAGAATGGAGGAGCAAGATGAGCGAGAGGCCCGTTAACTTCCCTGCTGAGGATGGAGTATTGCTGGAAGGGCTTTTGGATGATGAGGGTGAAAAGGGCGTCTTAATTCTCCTTCATCCCCATCCACTTTACGGAGGGGAGATGCACAATCCGGTCATCAAGACGATGAAAAAAACGGCTTCAGAAGAGGGATTTTCTACCTTAAGGTTCAACTTCAGAGGAGTGGGGGGAAGTCAGGGGAGTTACGGAGAAGGAGTGAAGGAAAGAAGTGACGTTAAAGGCGCTCTGAATTTTCTACTCTCTTTGAACCTTAAAAGGCCTTACCTAGTAGGGGGATATTCTTTTGGAAGCATCGTGGGGACGGAGGTGGGGATGGAGGATGATCGCATCGATGGGCTTATTTTGATCTCCCCTCCCCTTTTTATGAGCGATTTTTCACTGCTTTTGAATTTTAAAAAGCCAAAACTCATCATTGCAGGTGATAGGGATTACTTATGTCCTGTTGAAAGTCTTAAGGGTCTTTACGAAAAACTACCAGACCCCAAAATGCTTCATATCATTGAGGCCTGCGATCACTTCTATTCTTGGGGTATGCACAAGGCCATTGCTAAACCCGTAAGGGATTTTCTTAGGAATTATTTTTCAACGGATGTCCCTTGAGATTCCCGGACCGAGGATCATCTTAGTAGATAAGGAACTACAGATAAATGAAAAATTTACCCTCGAGGGTTCTTCCTTTCAAGCTTTGCTTTTACGAGAGCCAAGGAGAGGTGAGGCCATAACGGTTGTTGATCAAAAAAGAAAGGAATTTAGAGCACGTTTATTGGAGATAACTTCAGAAAAGGCAAAGGCCATAATTTTCGAGGAGCAATCCAGTACTGAACCTTCTTTTGAACTTTGGCTCCTTCAAGCGCTTCCTGACAAAGAGAGAATGGAATTCATCATTCAAAAGACGACGGAATTGGGCGTTCATGTGATCATACCCTTTAAATCTTCTCGATCCATAAGCCTTGAAGAGAGGGAAGCCCGCCAAAGAAAAGCCCATCGCTGGCCTCACGTAGCCCTTAGGGCTACTAAACAATGCCGAAGGGCCTTTTTGCCTTACGTGGCTCCTTATTGTGAGTTTAAGGAAGCTTTAAAAAGTATAAAGCCTTCATTTTTAAAGATCATGCTTTACGAAAATGCCCACCTTAAATTTCGCGAAGCTTTAGCTACGGTGTCGAAACCCGAGGGGATCGCTCTTTTGGTTGGCCCTGAGGGAGGATGGACCGAAGAAGAGGTGGATTACGCTCGGAAAGAAGGTTTTCTTCCCTGTAAGGTGGGAAATAGAATTTTACGGACGGAAACAGCCGCCATTGTGGCTTGTGCTCTGATCCTTTTTCATTTCAACGAGCTATGAAAACTCGCATTGTCTTACGCCCGGAAAACCCACCCGATCAGTACAAGTAAAAAGCTCCATATTTGCCTCTTGAACGCTTTCCCAAATAGGCCGTAGAAGTTCCTCTTTTACGGGATTTTTCAAAACATAATAAGAACCACACCACATTCCTTCTTTTCGATAAAGAGGAAGGAGACTCTCGTAAAATTGGGGCCTGATCCTTTTAAAGCCGGTCATGAGCCTCAGGGCCTTTGCGTAAATTTTCTTAACCCCAGCTTCTTTCGCCCTGAAGACGAGTTCCTTAAGTTCTTGAAAACTTTGCCCGATTGGACCTGGTATTACAGGATCAATCCTTATACTCACCTCAAAGCCCTCTTTCACGAGTTCTTTTACGGAAAGAAACCTATCTTCCGAAGGAGGAGCTCCTGGTTCAAGGGGCGTTTTTAAAAAGGGGATGCTCACTTGAATTTTCACTACGCCTTTCCTCAGGGCTTCCTGATAAGTTTTGGTCAGAAGGAGTCTCGGGTTTTTGGTTATCAAAAGAACGGGGAAACCATTTTCAGAAAGTTTATGCAAGGCAAAAAGGGTATCCCCTACCCTCTCCTCCAAAGGCTGTAAAGGATCACAACTGTTGGAAATGGAGATCCAAGCCCTTTCTTCTTTTTCTTGAAGCCGCTTTATATCATTCATAAGCCCCTTTCGAAAATTGGGTTTTGTGCGGGGTGTAGCGAAATCAGGTATGTAAGTCTGAGCATAACAGTAAACGCACCTGAAGGAACAGCCCACATATACGTTTAAAGTGAATCGTTCCGGACACGGAAAATCCTTACGCGATTTAAAGGGATTAAAAGGAGAGATAAAGGAAAGCCCTCTTCTCACCTTGGAAGGAAATGGTGGGCCGTGCAGGACTCGAACCTGCGACTCCCGGCTTAAAAGGCCGGTACTCTGCCGCCTGAGTTAACGGCCCTTGGTGGTAAAAATCTAAACCACCCTGTGGCTCTTGTCAATAAAACTTTGATCTTTTTAAAATTAAAAGACATGAAGATCGTCAAACGGGTGGAGGTTTGGATTCATACCCATTTTGTGACCGATTCCAAAGGTATGGACCTAAAGACTCGAGAGAAGATAAAGTTGGAGATGGAGGGTTTTTTAAGAGGTATAGGCATTGTGTTTGGCATTCATTTTAAAGAAAACGATGAATTCCGAATCGTACTCGAATGTATACCGGAACCAAGGAAGATGGAATTAATCCACCGAAAGCTTGCGGAGTTATTGGAGCCCATAAAACCCAAGGCGTTGACCAAAAGGATCATCACTGAGGAGAAGAAAAATGGAGAAGATAAAGGAATTGGCCAATCTAATCCGTGAGTCCCAAAGAATTGTGGTCTTTACAGGAGCAGGGGTGAGTACCGAATCAGGGATTCCGGATTTTCGCTCTCCCGGAGGCTTATGGTCCAAGTACGATCCCAGTGAGTTTTATTTTCAACGATTCTTAAGCGATGAAAACGCCAGAAGGACTTATTGGAAAATGTACCGTGAATTTTACGCCACCTTACACCGGGCAGAGCCTAACGAAGCGCACCATGCCTGTAAGCGATTATGGGAGATGGGAAAATTATTAGCGGTGGTTACCCAAAATGTAGATGGCCTTCATCAGAAGGCGGGTGTCCCTGAGGAGTTGGTTTTAGAACTTCATGGAAATGCCTGGAGGGTAAAATGCCTCTCTTGTGGTAATAGCTATCCGAGCCAAGAGATCGAAAGATGGCTTAACGAGGGTGTTGAGATCCCATTATGTGAAAAATGCAATGGATTATTGAAACCGGCTACCGTATCTTTCGGACAGTCTTTGCCCCCTGACGTTTTGCGAAAGGCCGAAAAATGCGCCAGAGAATGCGATCTTATGATAGCGGCAGGTTCCTCTTTGGTAGTTTTTCCCGCAGCAATGATTCCCATCATGGCCAAAGATGCAGGAGCTCGATTGGTCATAGTTAACCTTGATCCTACCCCCTACGACGACCGGGCTGATTTGGTTATAAGGGGAAGCGCTGGGGGAATTTTGATGAGTGCGGTAAAAGAAGCTGAAATCATGTAAGAAAAACCGCTTGCTCCCCCCTCTTTAAAGCCTTTGATAGAGAGTTCGGTGGTTTAAAGTTAAAATTTTAAAAGATGCTTAGGATTTATACTGTAAGCGAACTTACGGACCGCATTCAAGAGTTAATCGAAGGGGAGTTTCCAGAACTAATCGTGGAGGGCGAAATCTCCAATTTGAGACCCTCGGTTTCAGGGCATCTTTACTTCACCCTAAAGGACGAAAGGGCTCAAATAAAGGCTGTTCTTTTTCAAGGAAGCCTTCGCTTTCTGAAATTCCGACCGGAAAACGGACACCACGTGTTATGTTGGGGAAAGATAAGCTTATACAAACCCCGAGGGGAATATCGGTTAATAGTGGAATATATGGAACCGAAGGGATTAGGCGCTTTACAACTGGCCTTCCAACAGTTGAAAAAAAAGCTCGAACAAGAGGGATTATTCGATCCTTCCCGAAAACGTCCGCTTCCCCTTCTGCCAAGAAGAATAGGCATTGTCACTTCACCTACCGGAGCAGTTATAAGGGATATGCTAAAGATTTTGAAAAGGCGATTCGAAAACTTGGAGATTTTAATATATCCGGTAAGGGTCCAAGGCGAGGGGGCTGCCCAAGAGATAGCAGAGGGTATCGAGTATTTAGGGAAATACGGAGGAGTAGATGTGATAATCGTAGCCCGCGGAGGCGGGTCTTTGGAGGACCTTTGGGCCTTTAATGAGGAGATTGTCGCCAGATGCATCTACCACAGTCCAGTTCCGGTTATTTCAGCAGTAGGCCACGAAACCGATTACACCATCTCCGATTTTGTGGCCGATTTAAGGGCTCCTACCCCTTCGGCCGCTGCTGAAATGGTGGTAAAACAAAAGGAGGAATTGATCGCAAAGATTACCCAATTACAAAAACGCCTTCAGAGTAGAATTATTTCCCTGATTTCACTAAAAGAGGAATCACTAAAACGGCTATCTGAGAGATTAAAAGATCCAAGAAAAAAGCTCATGGAAAACAAACAAAAACTTGAAGATCTTACAAAAAGGTTAATGAGAAATATTACAAAACTGCTTCATTTTTACCAAAATAAATTAAAAGGAATAAATAAACTTCTTATAATCCATTCACCCCAAAAGAGATTTGCTTTTTGGGAAAGGCAAATTTCTCAATTGTCATCCAGCTTGAAAACCACCATGTCTAACACTTTGCGCCAAAAGGAAGAAAAATTAAAGATTTTTATGGGTAAGCTTGATGCTTTAAGTCCTCTGTCAATTCTTAAGCGGGGATATTCTATTACATGGCTTTTACCCCAAAATATAATTGTAAAGAATTCTTTACAGGTTATGAAAGGCGATTTAGTACGCATTACTTTAGCACAAGGTGAACTTAAATGCGAGGTGAAAGAAAAAAGTTAATCGGTATTTTGTTTTCAATTTTTATAATCGTGTCCCAAGCTTGTGCCAATGAAGAATGGATTATACCTCAAGAAATTTTCCAAGGGGATCTGAAAACTATAAGTATAAGGTCTACCGATCTTGTTCTTGCTTACTTTGAAGAAGAACCGGTTGTTTTATGGAAAGAAAACGGAAAGTGGAGAGGTATTATAGGGAGTGATTTATTTTCTCCTGTGGGAAAGAAAAGGCTTACCTTAAAGTCAGGGATGACGGAGAAGATCTTTTTGGTGGAAGTAAAGAAGCGCGAACTTCCTATTCGATATCTTACTTTGCCCGAAAAATGGCTAAAGTTGCCTAAGGAGGTTCTTGAGAGGATTCAAATGGAAAAAGAAAGGCTTAGGTGTCTTTTCGGTGAAAAATGGGAGACACCTCCCTTGTGGAAGGAGCCTTTTCGGTGGCCGGTGAAGGGGAGAATTAGTGATGGTTTCGGGACAAAGAGGTTAATAAATGGTCAGTATGTGAGTTATCACTTAGGTATTGACCTTTCAGCTCCAAAGGGAGAGATGGTTTATCCTTCTAATAGAGGAGAAGTGGTATTCGCTGGACCTTTAGTGCTTGAGGGTAATACAGTTATAATACACCATGGGATTGGGCTTTATTCTTTATATTGTCATCTGGAGGAGATTCGGGTAAGGGAGGGAGAGTTTGTGAAGGAGGATTTTCCTATTGGTACCATAGGTTCCACCGGGAGAGCTCAAGGGCCTCATTTACATTTTTCCGTTATTTTTCGTAATAAAAAGGTTGACCCTTTGAGTTTATTGGAAGCTTTGGGGGATGAGGATGGAAGAAAGGTCTTTTGAAGCCTCCCTTGAGGAGCTTGAACAGATAGTGGAGGAGTTGGAGAAAGGGGATTTACCTCTTGATGAGGCACTTAGGCTCTTTGCCCGAGGAGTGGAGCTTTCCCGTTTTTGTTATATGAAACTGGAGGAGGCCCGGAGAAAGGTGGAGATACTGATTAAGGAAGGCGATCGATTGTTCACCAAACCCTTTGAGGAGGAAAAGACCGAAGATGCTTGAAAATTGGCTAAGGATGATAGAAGAAAAGCTTATGGAATTTCTTCCGAAAGAAGAAAGTCTCCCATGCCGACTTCCTGAAGCCATGCGGTATAGCGTGCTTTCCCGTGGAAAGAGGATAAGACCCCTTTTGGTCATGGGCTCAGCCCATTTAGTAGGTGGGGATCCGGAGAGGGTCCTCCCATTTGCCTGTGGGGTGGAGATGATCCACACTTATTCCCTAATACATGATGATCTTCCAGCGATGGATAACGATGATTTCCGCCGAGGACAAGCCACAAGTCACAGGGTTTTTGGCGAAGCCATGGCCATTTTGGCTGGTGACGCTTTGTTAACAGATGCCTTTTCTCTGATGAGCGATCCGAAAACTGGCTTTAAACCAGAAGCAGTGCTTCGAGCACTTAACCTGTTGGCTAAGGCCTTAGGATCTCAAGGGATGGTGGGTGGGCAAGCGGTCGATATTGAAGTTGCCAATAAGCCTATAAGCGAGGATCTTGTGAGATGGGTCCATCTTCATAAAACGGCCCTCTTTTTGAAATCATCTGCCCTTATGGGAGCTATTCTTTACGAAGCAGATGAAAGGAGCCTCTCTTTACTGGAGGATTTCGGAGATGCCTTCGGAATGGCCTTCCAACTGGTGGATGACATTTTGGACTATCATAAGCCCGAAAGGGTAAATCTGGCAAAGGTGATCGGTTTACAAAGGGCAACGGAGGAGGCCTTGGAGTTATTGGATCGCTCTATAAGGGCTATTGAACCTTTTGGCTCTCGGAACGAACCTTTAAAACAGATCGTACTTATAATTAGGAAACAGTTGGAGAATGTCTAAACTCTTAGATCAAATTCAAACACCACAAGACCTTAAAAAACTTCCGAAGGAGTTTTTGCCTCAATTAGCCCAAGAGATAAGGGAAGAGATCATTCAAGTGGTGGCCCAAAGGGGTGGACATTTAGCTTCCAGTTTAGGGGCGGTGGAACTCGCCATAGCAGTTCATTATTGTTTCGATACTCCCAGAGATAAAGTCCTTTGGGATGTAGGGCATCAAGCTTATGCTCATAAGATTCTCACTGGCCGAAGAGAGCGTTTCAAGACTTTGCGGCAATACGGAGGTATAAGTGGTTTTTTACGAAGGGAGGAAAGCCCTTATGATGTATATGACAGTGGGCACTCGGGAAGTTCATTGCCGATTGCTTTAGGGATGGCTAAAGCCCGAGATCTCAAAAGGGAAGATTATAGGGTCATTGCCATAATAGGGGATGGCACTTTGAGTACAGGTATGGCCTTTGAAGCCCTGAATTGTGCGGGAGCTTGGAAAACCGATTTAATAGTCATCCTAAACGATAACGAGATGTCAATTTCTAAGACTGTAGGAGCCATCTCAAACTATTTAAGTCGGATAATGACGGGGCAATGGGTCACCAAAATGAAGGAAAATTTGAAGCAAATGTTAAACGAGATCCCCGGAGGGAGACGTCTTTTTCGGTTGATGAAGGTAGCCGAAGAAGTGCTCAAGGGACTTATTAGTCCGGGGTTGTTGTTTGAGGAATTGGGGTTTAAGTACGTAGGTCCTTTGGACGGTCATAATTTGGACCATCTCATCGAGACCTTTAGAAATGTCAAAAACCTAAAGGGTCCGGTATTGATTCATGTTCTGACCACCAAGGGTAAGGGATACCCTTTGGCGGAAAAAGATCCCGTGACCTTTCACGGCATAGGGCCTTTTGACAATCAGAATGGAAGCCTGGAGTTTAAAACTTCGCGTCCTACATACTCGGAAGTTTTAGGGAAGACATTAGTCGAATTAGGCGAAAAGATCCCGGAACTTGTGGCCATAACTGCGGCTATGCCTCACGGAACAGGCCTTTACGAATTTGCCAAGAGGTTTCCCCAACGTTTCTTTGACGTAGGCATAGCGGAGCAAGCGGCGGTGAGTTTGGCGGCGGGTTTTGCGCTGTCGGGATTAAGGCCCGTGGTCGCAATTTACAGCGCTTTCTTGCAAAGGGCTTACGATCAGATAGTAGAAGAAGTGGCTTTACCGAAGCTCCCAGTGATTTTTTGCATCGACCGCGCGGGAATTGTAGGAGAGGATGGAGCAACCCATCACGGCCTTTTGGACCTTTCTTATCTCAGATGTATCCCTCATATGACCATTATGGCCCCTAAGGATGAAACGGAGCTCAAACAGATGATCTATGCCGCTGTTCGATCCGCAGAGGGTCCTTGTGCCATAAGATATCCGAAAGGGTCCTCTAAAGGAGCTTTTGGGACCGAGGACTCCTCTCCCCTTGAATGGGGGAAAATGGAGGTATTGAAAAAGGGAAAAAAAGTGGCCCTTTTGGCAGTTGGCTCAATGGTAGAAGAAGCCCTCGAGACTTCCCAGATCTTGAAAAAAGAAGACCTATATGTCACTGTGGTTAATGTTAGGTTTGTGAAGCCCTTGGATGAAGAAGGTATTCTCCGGTTGACCTCGGAACATGATATCCTCTTTGCCCTTGAGGAGAACGTACTTGAAGGAGGATTCGGAAGTGCTCTTTTGGAATTGCTTTCCGAAAAGGGAATTTACAAAAAGGTCATAAGGTTAGGCTTGCCTTCTCACTTTGTGGAACACGGGAAAAGAGAGGAATTATTAAGCCTCTATGGGTTAAAAGCCCCTCAAATAGCCGAAAGGGTTCGTAAAGCTTTAAGGGATGAGAAAGGAGAGACTTGATAAATTAATAGTTGAAAAAGGCCTTGTTCCCTCCCGAGAAAAGGCGCAGGCGCTTATCATGATCGGAGGTGTGAAGGTCAACGGCCAAGTGATGAGAAAGCCCGGCCAGAAAATAAGAGAGGATGCCCTTATCGAGATCCTCCAACCCCCCTGCCCTTACGTGAGTCGAGGAGGGATAAAACTGGAGGGAGCCATTAAAGGCTTCGGCATAAATATGGAAGGTAAGGTTTGTCTTGATGTGGGAGCCTCTACCGGAGGTTTTACGGATTGTCTATTACAACATGGTGCTAAAAGGGTTTACGCAGTAGATGTGGGATGGGGACAGTTACATTGGAAATTGCGAAATGATCCGAGAGTCATTTGCTTGGAAAAGAGAAACATAAGATATTTACCAAAGGAAGAAATACCCGAAGAGGTGGACCTGGTTACCATAGACACTTCTTTCATCTCCCTTAAACTCGTTATACCTGCTGTGCTCAAATTCCTCAAGGAAAAGGCGGAGATTTTGGCCCTCATTAAACCGCAATTTGAAGTGGGAAAAGGGGAAGTCGGGAAAGGAGGAGTCGTAAGGGACTCTGAGAAGCACAAACGCGTAATAGAAGAAATACGGATTTTCTCGCAGAATTTAGGACTTCATCCAGTAGGCGTAATTGAATCTCCCATTTTGGGACCTAAGGGAAATAAAGAATTTTTCATTTACCTTATAAAGTATGGGGAAAGCAAAAGAACCTAAACCCGTAAAGATCGTTTCAAGCCTAATAAGTCAAAAAGACGAATGGGTTGAGATGGGCATCGAAATCCTCATGGAGAAACTCGGCGAAGTGGATTTTAAAAGTCAACTTTTACCCTTTAATTTTACCGATTACTATTCCAAGGAAATGGGCTATCCCCTCATCAGGAGAATAGTGGCTTTTTCGCCTCTTTTTCCCCGTGAAAAACTCGTCGAGATAAAACTTTGGACAAATGAAGTGGAAGAATCATTGAGTCAAAATGGAAAAAGGCGCGTTAATATTGATCCTGGTTATATAAGTCAACATAATTTGATCCTTGCCACAACCAAAGAAGCTCCTCATCGACCTTATCTTTCAAAAGGAATCTTTGCGGATCTTACGCTTATTTATGAATATGGTGAGTTTAAACCACTTAAGTGGACATATCCTGATTATGCTTCTTTAACTTTGCGAAGCATTTTTAAAGAGATTAGGCAACAATACCTTAAGCAACTTAAGGAACAAAAATGGTAAAATCAATGACTGGTTACGGCAAAGGAGAAGGACTGACTTCTTTAGGCAAAATTCAAGTAGAAGTGCGATCATTGAATCATAGGTTTTTGGATTTAAATATAAAAGTACCTCGTTATTTAATGGTTTTTGAGTCTAAAATAAGAGAACTTGTAACCCAATACGTTAAAAGAGGGAAAGTGGACTTATTTTTGCGGGTTGATCATTTTGAAAAAGGTCCTTTTAAAATAAAAATCGATTGGAAGCTTTTGGAGTCTTATTTTCAGGCGTTTAAAGAGGTAAGAGCTCGCTACAAGATAAAGGGAGAGATCAGCTTTTCTGACTTGATCGATATAGGTCTTATCTCTTTTGAAGAGCCCGAAATAACGGAAGAAACCTGGGAGGAGATCGGACCTATAATCAAAAGGGCTTTAGTTGAACTTATCGAAAGGCGCACTTTTGAGGGAGAAAGGATTTTGCAGGAGATAAGGGAGAGATTGGGAATAATAGAAAGTCTTATTATCCAGATTGAAGAACGAGCCTCAGAACTTCCTGAATATTATCGCCAAAAGCTTTTGGAGCGTATCTCAAATTTGTGTAAGGGATTGGAATTAGATGAAAAAAGACTCGAACAAGAAGTGGCTTTTTTGGTGGAAAAAAGTGATATAAGAGAAGAAATCGTAAGGCTTAAAAGTCATGTGCAAAGCTTTCGTGAAGAGCTACAAAAAGAAGGGGCTATAGGGAAAGCTTTGGACTTTCTGTTACAAGAAATGAATAGAGAGGCCAACACGATAGCTTCAAAGAGTTCGGAGTTTTCGATTATAAAAAACGCTTTAAAGATAAGGGAAGAGGTGGAAAAACTAAGGGAACAAGTTCAAAATGTGGAGTGAAAGATGGAAGGGAGAGGGATTGTATTTGTGATTTCTGCTCCTTCAGGGACAGGGAAGACCACTTTGATAAAAGAACTTTTGAAAAGAATTCCAGGGTTATCCTTTTCCGTGTCTTATACTACCCGTCCGCCCCGTGAAGGGGAGATTGAGGGTGTGGATTACAAGTTCGTTACCGAAAGTGAATTTTTCAAAATGGTCCAAGAAGGGAAATTTGCCGAGTGGGCTCAGGTTCACGGAGCCTTTTATGGTACTCCCAAGGAGAATCTTTTCCCCGAACCTGGGACAGATGTGATTTTGGATGTGGACCCTCAGGGAGCGAAGAAGATAAAAGAGATAATCCCTACTGCGGTTCTCATTTTTATAATCCCGCCTTCTTTAAAGGAAATGGAGAAAAGGTTAAGGGAACGAGGTAAAGATTCGGAAGAAGCCATTCAAAGACGTTTGGCCAATGCCAAAATGGAACTTGATAAAGTTAAAATGTACGAGTATACTGTTTTAAACGATGACGTTGAAAAAGCTTTAGAGTGCCTTAAGGCCATAATTTTAGCTGAGAGATGTAAAACCCAGCGGGTTTTGGGGGAAGTTAGAGATGGCAAGGATAACGGTTGAGGATTGCTTAAAACGGGTTTCTAGTCGATTCGCCTTGGCCGTAATAGCTTTTAAAAGAGCTAAAATGCTTCTCCAAGGAAGTCCACCGCTTGTAAAATGCGACAATAAGGCAATTGTAACCGCCTTACGAGAGATAGCAGCGGGTAAAGTCATCCCTATAAGAAGGGAAGAAAAGGCCCAACTTGAGGAGGCAAAAGTGAAGATAGTGGAAGCTGTTCCAGAAGTGGAAAAAGAGGAAATTTATGAGGCCCCCGAGCTCGTTTATGAGCCAGAAGAGGGGCAAATTTTGGAGGAGGGTGAGGATGAGAGTAGGGATTAATGGGTTTGGAAGAATAGGAAGGTGCATCATAAGGGCGGCATTTAAGAAAGGCGTACAGGATTTGGAATTCGTAGCCGTAAACGATGTGGCTGATGCTGAGATACTGGCTCACCTGTTAAAGTATGACTCGGTTCATGGTCGTTTTGAGTATGAGGTAAAGGCGAAAGGGGATACTCTTATAGTAGGTGATAAGGAGATTAAAGTTTTAAACATAAAAGATCCGAGCGAACTTCCTTGGAAGCAATTAGGGGTGGAATATGCAGTTGAGTCCACGGGTCTATTTACCGACAGGGAAAAGGCAATCCTTCATTTAAAAGCAGGCGCTAAAAAGGTCATCATCTCAGCACCAGCGAAAAATCCGGATATTACCATCGTGATGGGGGTTAATCACGATAAATATAATCCGGAGCTTCACCACATAGTCTCCAATGCTTCTTGCACCACCAACTGTCTCGCTACCTTGGTAAAGGTTCTTCACTCCAAATTCGGCGTTAAAAGGGGTCTTATGACCACCGTTCACGCTTATACCAATGATCAAAGGGTTTTAGATTTGCCCCACCGGGACTTAAGAAGAGCCAGGGCGGCGGCTTTATCCATGATACCCACTACTACTGGAGCTGCCGTGGCTATAGGGGAAGTGATTCCTGAACTTAAAGGGAAACTAAACGGGATGGCGATAAGGGTTCCTACGCCCAATGTTTCTCTGGTAGATTTGGTAGTGGAGCTCGAAAAGGAGGCTACAGCCGAAGAGATTAATCAAAGTTTCAAAGAGGCTTCCGAGGGTGAGCTCAAAGGCATTTTAGCCTATACGGAAGAGCCTTTGGTTTCAATTGACTTTAATGGCACTTTCTTCTCTGCCATAGTGGATGGCCTGAGCACCATGGTGATCGAAAAACGGATGGCAAAGGTCTTAGCTTGGTATGACAATGAGATGGGATATGCGAGGAGGATTGTTGATTTGCTTCAATACATGAAGGAAAAGGAGAGGTGAAATGCCCATTCGAGTGATAGATGAGATACCTATTGAAAATCGAAGGGTTTTTTTGAGAGTTGATTTAAATGTTCCTTTAAAAGGTAATGAAGTTGAAGATACGGAGAAAATAAAAGCGGTTTTGCCAACTATCAATTACGCTCTTGATAAAAAAGCTAAACTCCTAATCGCCTCCCATTTGGGAAGGCCTAAGGGAAAGGTTATACCGGAATTAAGTCTAAAACCGGTGGCTAATGTATTGGAAGGACTGATAGGTAAAAAGGTGCTTATGGCTCCAGATTGTGTGGGACCACAAGTGGAAGAAATGGCAGAAAGTCTCAAAGAGGGTGAAGTCTTATTACTCGAAAACCTGAGGTTTCATCCCGAGGAGGAAAAAAACGATAAGGATTTCGCTAAAGCTTTGGCCAAATTAGCTGAGGTTTACATAAATGATGCGTTCGCGGCCTCCCATAGGGTACACGCCTCTGTGGTGGCCATTACCGAGTTTTTTACTGAAAAGGGATGCGGTTTTTTGATGAAAAAAGAACTTGAAGCCTTGGGGAAAATTTTGTCCAACCCCGAAAGGCCCTTCGTTCTCATTTTAGGAGGGGCTAAGGTCTCCGATAAAATAGGCATAATAAAAGGACTTTTGGAGAAAGTGGATTCCATCCTCCTCGGAGGCGCGATGGCTTATACTTTCCTTAAAGCCTTGGGATACGAAGTGGGAAAATCCCCCCTGGAAATGGAAAAAACCGAAGAAGCAAAAGCCATCTTAAATGAGGCTTCCAAACGAGGAGTGAGAGTGATCTTACCGAGTGATCATAAAGTGGTCAGAAATATGGATGAAAAAGAGACCTTTTTAATTGTAGATAATGAACATTTTCCTCCGGAAATGATAGGGGTAGATATTGGACCTTCTACGATGGAAGTATTTGTGAAAGAGTTAACAAAAGCAAATACCATTTTATGGAACGGACCCTTGGGGATTTTCGAGTATGAGGCCTTTTCTGAGGGTACTCGGAGAATAGCGGAGGCAGTGGCTTCTTCCAAGGCATTTACGGTGGTAGGTGGTGGGGATACGGTAAGTGCAGTGAACAAGTTCGGTCTTGCCCCAAAAATCGGTCATCTTTCTACCGGTGGAGGCGCTACTTTGGAGTTTTTAGAGGGTAAGATTTTGCCTGGTATTAAGGCCCTGGAGAGTTAATATGGAGCGTAAGGCATTAATTATGGGAAATTGGAAGATGTATAAAGGGCCGACGGAAGCAAGGGAGTTTGTTAAGGAGTTGCTTAAAGAGATAGGCCATCCGGAGGCCGAAGTAGGCGTGGCTCCTCCTTTTGTTTCCCTTTTTCCAGTATGGGAGGTGATAAAGGGGTCCTTTATTAAGCTTTGTGCTCAGGATGTGTTTTGGGAGAAGGAGGGCCCTTATACGGGAGAGATTTCGCCTTCGATGCTGAAAGAGGTGGGGTGTAGTTATGTAATCATAGGGCATTCGGAAAGGCGTATTTATTTCGGAGAAACCGATCAAATGGTCAATAAAAAGCTTAAGGCGGTAATAAGAGAAGGATTAAAAGGTATAGTTTGTGTAGGAGAGAATCTTCAGGAACGAGAGGAGGAAAAGACATTGGAGGTCATAACTCGTCAACTTAATGGGGCGCTGGAGGGGTTGACAGAAGAGGAGATGGAGCAAGTTGTAATAGCCTATGAACCCGTGTGGGCCATTGGAACGGGAAAAAACGCCACGCCGCCTCAGATCGAAGAGGTTCACACTAAGATACGGGAATTTGTCGCTCGGCGCTTTAATCCGATTTTAGCTTCTTCTTTGAGAATTCTGTACGGGGGAAGCGTTAAACCGGACAACATCGACGAAATAATGGCTATTCCCGACGTAGATGGGGTTTTGGTAGGAGGGGCGAGTTTAAAGGTTGATTCCTTTGTTAGAATCGTTAACTTTAGGAGAAAAGAATGATGGGAGTTATTATTGGCATCCATATTTTCGTGTGCATCTTGTTAATAGCGATTATATTGTTACAAACGGGTAAAGGAGCCGAAATAGGTGCGGTGTTTGGGGGTGGAGTCTCCACCACTTTGTTCGGTCCAGCAGGACCCACGGGGCTTTTTACTAAGATAACGATAGTTTTGGCGGCCATTTTCATGCTTACCTCCATTTTCTTTACCCTCTTTTCAGCCAAGCCACCTATTAAAAGCGTCATAGAAGGAAAACCTCCTGTAGAAGCTCCATTGCCAAGATGAAGAGCGAAGTTTTAATAAGACCGTTAAAGCCTGAGGATCTTGAAGCAATAGTGGAGATCGATCAAAAGATTTTAGGTACGCGAAGGCCCGATTTTTATGCGAAGAAAATCTCCAAAAATTCAAAGAAGCAAAACACCATCGCCCTTGTCGCCGAAGTAGAGGGTAAGGTCGTGGGGTTCATCTTAGGAGCCATAAGCGGATGGGAATTCGGTGTTCCAAGCAGTTTCGGTTGGATCGATACCGTCGGCGTAGATCCCGAGTTTCAGGGCCGGGGCATAGGAACGTTTCTTTTCAAAAATATTGTGAAAGAATTCTCAAAACTTGGTATAAAGCGCATATATACTTTGGTTAGTTGGGACGATTGGGATTTATTGGCCTTTTTCAAAAAAATGGGATTTCGAAGGGGTGAGTTGATAAATTTGGAATATGAGATTAAGGATTCTTTTTTAGATACTCAAGATATTCCGTCAGACTCTTAAAATCTTTGATGGTCTTTTTCTTTTGATGTTCTTTCCCCTTAGTGATTTTAAGAGCTTCTCTTCTCAGAGTTTCTTTTTTTTCTAAAGCTTCAGCCCGAATCTGTTCTTCACAAATTTTACAAATCAGATCCTCTCCTTCTTTTAGAAGAGCTCCGCAGACTATGCATCTCATAGGTTAATTTTATCAGTTTATTCCTTTTGAAGCAATGACCACATGATTTTTACACCTTCAACGAAACTAAGGGAGGTTGGACTGCAATAAAAGTTAGAATTTAATATATAGATCCTATTTTGTTTAACCGCCTCCATTTCTTTAAACCTTTTCCAAAAGTTTATCATTTCATTTCCCTTTAACCCCATATCCATTATCAATATCACTTCCGGATTCTCCTTAAGCACCCATTCCTCGCTGACGGGCCCTCCCCTACCCTTGAAGATGTTCTCTCCACCGGCAAGCTTTAGGGCTTCACCTATAAGGTTTTTTTCCCCAGCTGCCCATATTGGGTTAATCCCCACTTGGATAAACACTCGAGAACTTCGTTTTTTTGGACTCTTCGTGATTTCTTCTATTCTCTTTTTCGCGGATTTTACGATTTCTTCTCCCCTCTCATAAACTCCGAGGATTTTACTTAAGGTTAAAAATTGATCACAAAGTTCTTGAAAGGTTTCGGGCGTTTTTAAAACCATCGTTTTTATCCCCATCTCTTCTAACCTTTTTAAAAGCATAGGAGAAGTCAAAGGGGTGGCAAGGACAAGATCAGGGGAGAGTTTAATGACTTCTTCTAAGTTAAATTCCACAACGCTCCCTACTTTGGGAAGTTTTTTGGCCTCAGGCGGTTCTACACAATACCGAGTAACCCCTACAAGCCTTCTCCCTTCACCCAAAAGAAAAATCGCCTTGGTAAAGGAGGGAGCAAGGGAAATGATCCTTAAAGGCGGTTTTTCCAAAAAAACCCTTTCTCCCCGCGAGTCTCGGACCTCTATGCCCAAAGAAGAGAAACTTGAAAACAAGAGAAAAAAACAAACCGTTAAAACTTTAAAAATCCTACTTTTCCTTGAGGGCAAATTCCTCTATCTCCAAGCGAAGTTTACCTTTTATCTTCACCACCTTACTTTTACAAATTTCAAGTTTTTTCTTAAAAATTGGCCCATCTAATACAGCTGTATGATATTCTCCTTTTTCGCCACAGGGGTCTATGTGGAGTTGGTTAAAGGTTTCGAGCATCTGAAGGTTTAACTCTTTACCTATAAGGTCCTCAGGGATGGGGGGTTGAAGGGATATTATTAGGGCTTTAAATCCAGTTCTAATAAAATCTTCAAATACTTCTTTGTGATCTCTTCCCCACAAGGGCAAAAAGGGGAAAAGCCCCATTTCAGAGCATACCCTTTCAACCCACTTTTTGTGTTCTTCCAAGTAAATGTCACCGAAAACCCCTCCTTCGATTCCGTTTTTCTTTAATTTTTTTAAGAGATTTTTAAAGCTACTTTCATAAGAATTCCAAGAACTTTTGCCTCCAATAAGTGGAAAACCTAAAGCCTCTGCCTGGGCCTTTAGGAACTCGACCTTAAGTCCATGTCCACGGGTTCTTGTTCCTTTTGTGTTAAACATGGTTAACAAAGCTTCAACCTTAATTTTTTTCTTTAAGGCTTGATAAAGGGCAAAAACGCTTTCTTTTCCTCCGCTAAAGGAAACAAATACCCTCAAGCTATTACCCCACAAACTTGACAGTGTGTTCGGCCTTGAGGTTTACCGGCTCCGCAATTGGGGCAGACCGTTTCATTGGCTTTGGGAGGCGGGATTTGGCCTATTTCCTTCAAATAAACTTCATAAAAGTAAAGGTGTTCTTTACATAAAAAGTTCAAACCATAAAGCTTTTTCTTCTTTTTAAATTCCTCATCGGAGATGGTTTTAGATATTACTTCCCTTAAAACTTCCATTCCCGAACCCACTTCAAGGGGCCTTTTGTCTTGATAAACGAATTCCGAAGGTAGGTATTCTTCCAGTATCTTCCTTAAAATCCATTTCCCAAAGATTTTTCCGTTTATTCGCTTTATTTTCTCCTCCGGGGGTATCAAGAAGGATAATTCCACAACCTCAGGCGACAAAAAGGGATGAAAAACCTCAAGGCCTAAAAATTCCCCTATTTTTTGGGAAGAAAAAGAAAGTTGAGGAATAAGAGCCTTCTGATAGGCCTCAAGGTCCTCAACTTCAGCCATAAAGGGATAACCACCAAAAAGCTCATCGCCCCCGTCACCAGTTATAACTTTACCTATGCCCCTTTCCTTCAAGGCCCTAAGCCCAAAATATACGGCAAGGTCATTGGGAAGAGCCGGGTCAAAGGTGCGAAGGATCCTTATAAGAAGAGGGATAGCCTCAAGGGCTTCTTCTTTTGAAATGGAAAGGATCTCTATCTTTACCCCGAGCTCTTTTTCTAAAATCCTTAAATAAGGCCTCTCCTTTCCCTCATTTTCAAGCTCCACACTCACTGCCACAAGATCCCTTTTTAGGCATAAAAGAAGCCCCGAGTCTATCCCTCCGGAAAGTAAAATCCCCTCCCCTGCTGATTCTTCAATGGCCACTTTTAAGGCCTCTTTAATAGCTCTTACTGGATCCATCAGAAACTAAGCCTTATTCCTCCGTAAATCGAAAACCTCGGCGTACTATATCCATAGGCTTCTTGGTACTTTTCATCAAGCAAGTTTTCTATCCGAGCAAAAAGCTCCAAATTCTTCCTGAGTTTAAAGCTTGAGTTTAAATTCACAAGGAAATAATCATCAAGTTTTCTTCTCGAAGAAGTAGACCAATCTTTGTCGATCCTCTCGTCTACCCAGCTTAAACTCAATGATAAATTTCCCCGTTTATCCAAAAAGCTATAGTTTAGAGTCGAACTCACCTTATTCAAGGGACGTCTGAGAAGTCTATTTCCTTCGTTATCTTCCGTGTGACAATAAGTGTAATTCAAATTGAGCGATAAATCCTTGTGAGGGGTTATTTGGATGAAAGACTCAATCCCACGGCTTTTGGCCTTGGCGATATTTAGGTAACCTCTCCCCCATTCATACTGAATAAGGTTTTTCAACCTGTTATCGAAGTAAGTGAGGCCAAAGTTTATTTTTCCATTTGAAACTGCTTGCTCAAATCCCAAATCCCATCCGATGCTTTTTTCGGGTTTAAGATCTGGGTTACCCACTGGCATACCCCAAAAAGGAGGTCCATAAAGTTCATAAAGGCTTGGAGCCCGGAAACCCGTTCCAAGGCTTCCCTTTATGCGAGTCTGGGTCTTTTTGATGAGGACGGATTCTGTTCCTCTGAAGGTGAAATGATCCCCAAACTCTTTATGTTTATCCCACCGAATCCCTATGGTAGTAAATGAGATATCCTTTATGTTGATCAAATCCTGGGCGAAAAGGCTAAAAAGATAAGCTGATTTTTCCATTTCTGGGGTTTGAGCTTCTTCAGTTTTATATTCGATCCCGAAAGATAAGAGGTTCCATTTGGATAAAGATAAGTTATTTTGCCACAAGGCTTTATATAAACGGCCTGAATAGGAGTCTTCTGAACCAGAAGGATAATGGTATTTCCTTTTGTGATCGCTTGCTCCAAAGGAAAGCTCTTGTTCCCACTTATCATCAAAAAGCCTCAGCTTTATGTAAGGTTTAAAGAAGAACTCCTCTTTTTCCACGTAATAGTTTTTAACGTCGTTGAAGGGCCAAAAGTAATCCAAATCGGTTTTCCCACTATGTAATTTCATGATCATTCCCGTGGAGATGTTTGAAATTGGTTCAAAATCCAATCTTCCGGAGAAACTTAAATTCTCCCATCCGTCTTTTTCTTTACCCTTGTAAGCAGCGGAAAAGCCTTGGGTTTTGGTATGAGAAAGGTTCAAAGAGAAGGCCCCTTTTCCCACCTCACCCGAAGTGCCCAAGAACTGTCTGAAGGTACTGTAGGAGCCACCTTCAAGTCCAAAGTAAAGAGAAGGCTTTCCCTCGCCCCTTTTGGTTATTATGTTTATCACCCCTCCTATGGCCTCTGAACCGTAAAGGACGCTTTGAGGACCTCTAACTATTTCAATCCTTTGGATGTTATCAACGGTTAAATTGGAAAAATCATATTGTTTTCGCATTAAGCTTGGATCCCCCATCTCCAAACCGTCTATAAGTACAAGGGTGTGGTAGCTCTCTAACCCTCTTAAAAACACTGAAGTTTGAGCTCCAGGTCCACCGGTTGAGACTACATCAAGCCCAAGTTCACCCTTAAGAACATCCTTAACAGTGCTGTAACCTTTAATTTTTATGTCCTCTTCCGTTATAACCGTTACGGAACTTCCAATCTCCTCCTCGGGTAACGGAACCCTTGTGGCCGTTACAACCACCTCCTTAAGTTCGACCTGAGCCTTTGCCTTATGAAACCCCACCAGAACCCCTAAAATCATTAAGCTTAGCATTAAAAAAACCTTCCTCATATCACACCTCCTCCCACTAATTTTCACCCCCACCTTCCCGCCTCTTGCGCCCCAGAATAAAAAAGCCCTCATGACCCGATGGTCATGAGGGCTGCACCCGTTTCCTTCGCCCTCCCCTATCCCCTAACCCTCGAGGGGCATAGGGCTTATATAAGGGGCAGGTCTTCCGGCTCCCGGATCACCCTACTCCCCGCGCCTTCCCAGGGTCTTAAACCCCAGTGGCCTTCCGCGGGTTTCGTCCCCGGTCACGGCGGCGGGACCGCGGGGGATTCTCACCCCACTTCCCTTTTAAGCCCTTTCGGGCACCCCCTTGCAGTTTTAATTACTCCAAAACAAAACCCTCGTCAATACCCTTAATGAGGAAAAATCAAACGAACCTCCCCCTTTACGCCACTTCTTATGGTTTTACCCCTTAAACAAACGTTTTTGATGTTTCTCCTTACAAGTTCAGACTCCAATTTTTCAAGTTCTTCAAGGCTTGGTTTTGGCCACAATACCCCTGGAACAGGTAAAAAAGAATCAACAATCAAAGGTATTTTTTCGTCAATGGAAAAAATGAAATCTTCTATCCTTAAGATTCCTTCAACTTCGTTAAATCCAGGAATATAAATAGTTTCAACGAGGACCTCAAATCCATTTTTTGCAAGATTTTTTATATTTTCTAAAATTGGGAAAACTGGATAACCAGTGTAAAAAATGTGCTTTTGGGGATCAATGGACTTTATGCTAATTGTTACTTTAACATCTTCAAATTTTTCAAAACCTTGAGGGAAAGAGAATCCATTAGTGAGGAGTGTTATATCTAAATCAAAGTTCTTTAAAAGCGAAATGACCTCAAGAAGATTTTTATCGGTTGTGGGTTCTCCTCCTCCCAAAACGGCTTTTCGTAAATTGAATTCTATTTTTAATTTTTGAACCACATTTTCAAGCTCTTTTAAGTTTAAAAAGCCTTTGAATTTGCATTTTTTAATTTCATCCTCTTTAAGATGGCAATCCCATAGGGAGATTTTTCTTAAACAACCTAAGCATTTAAAATTGCAGTTATAGAAATGAAAATAACAAGATCGATCGTAATCAAAATAAACCAAGTGAAAGATGTCCGTTCTCATTTTAAAACTTCTAAGAAAAGCTCATGGGCTTCTTCAAAGCTTGTAAAGGGAAATGCCTTTCCTTTTCCAAGTACCACAAAAGAATCGGCTAACCTTTTAGCCTGTTCGAAGCTATGAGTTGAGAATATTACACTTATTCCCTTTTCTTTTACAAGTCTTCTTATAAGTTCTTCAACCTTTTTTGTCGAATAAGGATCAAGGTTAGCCGTAGGTTCGTCCAAAATTAAAAGCTCTGGGTCGCTTATAATGGCCCTCCCTATGGCTATTTTCTGGGCTTCGCCTGCGGAGAGCTCGGTTGCTTCCTTTTGCTCATAATCCTTAAGGTCAAGAAGCTCAAGGACCCAAGAGACCTTCTTTTCTATCTCCCCTTTTTTAAACCCCCTCCATCTCAGAGGAAGGGATAGGTTATAATACACGTTTCCTTTAAACATGAAAGGTTTATGTGAGACAAAGCCTATCAAGCGTCTCGCCCAAAGGCTTTTGGTATTTACGCTTTTTCCCATAAAAATCACCTCTCCCTCCCAAGGAAGATCCAAAAGGGCCATGATTCTTAAAAGAGTCGTCTTACCACTTCCAGTGGGGCCAAGAACTGTTATAAGTTGTCTTTTTTCGAGTTTTAAATTCACATCTTCCAAGACCTTTTTCTTCCCATAGACTTGGCTTATCTTCTTCAATTCCATTAACGCCATCCGTATCTTCCTTGGAAAAGGTTTAAAAGGACGTTTACAATAAGGGCTACCGCCAAAAGGATGATTCCAAGCGCGATCGAAAGCTCCAGGTTCCCTTTCCCGGTCTCTAAAGAAATAGCGGTCGTCAAAACTCGAGTATACCCCCTAATATTACCACCCACCATTATGGCACAACCCACCTCTGAAATGGCCCTCCCAAAACCAAGCAATAAAGAGGAGATCAAAGAGAACCTCACCTCCCTTAAAACTTGAAGTAAAGCTTGAAATTCTGATCCCCCTATGCTTAAAGCCGTTTCATAAACCTCTTTTCCAAGGTTAGACAGGGTGGAAATAGTCAAACCGATTATTATGGGAGAGACGATGATGGCTTGCCCTATTACCATCGCCCAAGGCGTAAATAATAGGTTAAGTTCACCCAAAGGACCTTCTTTTGAGAGAAGCAAAAAAAGAAAAAGTCCCACAAGTACCGTTGGTAACGCATAAAGGGTTTGTATCACATTAAGAAAAAGTCCTTTTGCCGGAATTTTGTAAAAGTACAAAATAAAACCTATGGGTATGCAAAATATACAAGAAATAAAGCAAGCCAATCCTGAAATCCACAGAGAACGCCAAGATATTTCTATTATCTCTCGATCAAGTGAGATGATAAGTTCAAATCCTTTTATTATCCCTTTAAAAATTTCTTGCATGGCATATATTTTGATTTTTAGCACATGATTGAAACATAAAGTCACCAAATTCAGTTATTCCATAGCTGTCGAAAAAATTTTGTATTGCGTTTGAGATTATAAATTCGGCAAATTTTTGAGAAGCTTTAAAATTTATTTTGTGTTTCATTGGGTTGATAAGGATCAAGGAATATACGTTGAGTAATTCTTTTCCTTTTTGAAGAAGGGGGATAAGGGAAATTTTGTTTTTAAAGTGCAAAAAAGTAGCTCTATCTACTAAAGTGTATGCCTTCTTTTGATGGGCAATAAAAAGGGTTTGAGCCATGCCTGTTCCGGTTTCTATATACCAAGGTTTTGGGGTGATAAATGAGTAATCGAGACTCGCTTTTTTCCAAAGTTCCTTTTCCCTTTTATGAGTCCCTGATTCGTCTCCTCGTGAAATCCAGAGGCACTTTCCTTCTTCGCCTTTTTGGTAAATCTTTCGCATCGCCAAAATGGGATTGAGTCCTTTTATGGAAGCAGGATCCTCCCTTGGTCCAACGATGAGGAAATAATTGAAAGCAAAAGGAATCCTTTGGATGCCATGTCCTTCCTTTAAAAGATTTTTTTCTCCCTCTGGTTCATGAACCGCTATAAGGTCCACATCGCCGCGTTTGGCCAGTTCAAAGGCCATTCCGCTTCCCACACACATTACGTTTAGCTTTATCCCATGTTCCCTTTCAAAGATCTCCCCTAAATAATCCCACACCCCCGTGTCACATAAACTGGTGGTGGAACCCAATTTCAATGTTTCCCCCTGAGCCAAAAAGGACAATCCGAGAATAAAAAGTAATATTTTAAGAAAAACAGTAACCATTTGTAATATTTTCGTATTTTTTGTTATTTTTTGTCAAGATTGACCTTAAAGGAACGATTTTTTATCTTTCTTTTTGGGGTAAGATGGAAGAGCTTTTGACTACCAAAGAGGTAGCGCGGTTACTAAGGCTTAATGAAAAGAAGGTCTATCAGCTCATTCAAGGGGGGGAGATTCCTCATATTAAGATAGGTGGGAAATGGCTTTTTCCGAAGAAGGATCTTTTAAAATGGGTAAAGGAGAGGACTGAGAGGGAAAAGGATTTATTTTTTGGTGGGAGTGATGATCCGCTTTTGAGCAAGTTTTTTGCCGCTTATAGCAAACTCAAGGGGTTTGAGACGATAGTCTTTTATAGCGCTATTGGAAGCGAAGCGGGGATTATCTCTTTGAGCAAAGGCAAAATCCAAGGAGCTTGTTGTCATCTTTATGATCCTGAAACAGGAGAGTACAATTTGCCTTTTTTAAATAGGACCTTGCCTCCTGGTAGCTTTCGAGTGGTTACACTCTGGCATAGAAAGCAGGGGTTTTTGGTAAGAAAGGGAAACCCTTTGGGTATAAAATCCATTAGGGATCTGACAAAAGCAAAGGTTAAGTTTGTGAATCGTAATCCCCACTCGGGTACGAGAATTCTTTTTGACACCTTGATAAAAAAAGAGGGGATAACTCCTGAGGAGATTCAAGGGTACCATCAGGAGGTCAATTCTCATATAGAGGTGGGAATAAAGGTCTTTTCGGGAGAGGCTGATGTGGGATTGGGGCTCGAATACATAGCTCATTTATTTGCACTTGACTTTATACCCTTAATGGAAGAGCGTTTCGATTTAGTGATATCCGAAGAAATATGGGAAACCAAAAAAGTTAAAGATTTTCTTGCCTTTCTTTCCTCTAAATCTTTTTTACCTCCTCTTGGCTATAGTTTCCGCGAAAGCGGAAAGATCATCCTTTAATCCCTTTAAAGGCCTTATACGTCAAGTAACCTCCACTCAAGTTATAAGCATCAAAACCATTTTGAGTTAATATACGACAAGCAATATAACTTCTTAATCCAACCTCGCAAAATACTTTAATGGGTTTATCCTTGGGCAAATCTTTTAATCTGTTTCTTAAGTCATTAAGAGGAATATTAATGGCTACCTCTACTGGATTTGCAGCTACTTCCACGGGAGATCTTACATCTAAAAGTAAATCGCCCTCTTTTACGGAATCCCAGTGAGTAATTTTTACAAGGTTTTCTAAAACATTTGTTGCTACAAAACCAATCATATTTATAACATCTTTTCCGCTTCCATAAGGTGGACTATAAGCTAAATCTAAATATTGAAGATCAAAAACAGTCATTTTACCACGTATACTTGTAGCTAATACGTCTATTCTCTTGTCTACACCATTTTTCCCTATTATTTGGGCTCCCAAAATATTTCCATTATTAGGGTTAAATAGCAGTTTTATATGCATCTGAGTTGCCCCTGGATAATAAGTGGCATGATCAAAAGGATGCAAATAGATTTTTTCATAAGGAATATTTTTCGCCTTTAAAGTCTTCTCATTTGCCCCCGTGGCCGCAACCGTTAAATCAAATACTTTTAAAATTACGGTCGGAAGGGTTCCTCGGTATGGGACTTTTCTTCCGCATATATTATCGGCTACTATACGCCCCTGACGGTTAGCTGGACCAGCTAAAGGAATTATGGTTTCTTCCCCCGTTATAAAGTCCTTAACTTCAATAGCATCACCTATTGCATATATGAAAGGATCACTTGTTTGAAGATATTCGTTGACCTTTATACCTCCATGAGGTCCTATTTCTAAACCAGCTTCTTTTGCTAATTTTACTTCAGGTTTTATTCCTATGCTTAACAATGCCATATCACATGTAATTTCTTCCCCTGAATCTAAACTCAGTTTAAGTCCATTATTGTTTTTTGTTATCTTTAGTAATTTTCTCCCAAGCAAAACTTCAATGTTTTTCTCTTTTAAATGTTCAATTACATAATAGGACATTTCTGGATCAAGAAAAGGTAAAACCTGATTTAACATATCGATCAATGTTATCCTTATTCCTTTAAGGTTAAGATTTTCAGCCACTTCGATTCCTATAGCACCAGCTCCTATTATAGATGCACTTTGTACCTTTCTTGTGGTTATGAACTCTTTAATATTTTCCGCATCGTTAACCGTTCTTAAAGTGAACACGCCTTCAGAATGGACCCCTTCTATAGGAGGACGAATCGGTTCAGCTCCAGGAGAAAGAACCAATATATCGTAATCTTCTGTATAGGTGGTATTTTTAGTTCGATCAACTATTTCTACTTCTTTTCGAGTCCGATTTATTTTTATGACTTCATGATTAATTCGGACATCTACGCGAAAACGGTTTGAGAACAGAGATGGGGTAACCACAAAAAGGCTCTCTTTTTTGGGTATAACGTCACCTATGAAATAGGGAAGGCCGCAATTGGCATAGGAAATATATGGACCTCTTTCCAGAAGGATGATTTGGGCTTTTTCATCCAGACGCCTTAATCTGGCGGCGGCCGAAGCTCCTCCGGCGACTCCTCCCACTATAATTACCTTTTTCTTCATCTCAACTCCTCCAAAAAAAATGGGCCTTTCGGCCCATTTTAAAACAAAGTAAAAATAAAGATCAAGTTAACTTTATAGCTTAAAGACCATTAACAATGACACAAGCAAAGCATAAATCACCAGTGACTCGATCATCGCTAAACCGATGATCATGGGAGTCACGATCCTTCCAGAGGCCGCTGGATTCCGAGCAATTCCATCAAGGGCAGAGGCAATGGCTCTGGATTGGGAGATAGCACCTCCCACCGCGGCAATAGCGATCCCGAAACCTGCTCCAAGAGAGATCATCTTTTTAACATCGCTCGGTAAGCCTCCTGCTTCAGGTTCAGCGGCCAGAGCTAGCCTAACCCCCCAAAAGATCACCAAAGCCCCAATCAGGACAAGGATCAAACGTTTCACCTTTCTCACCTCCTTTCTTTATTAGTGATTTATTTTAATGTCCCTCTTCCTCCTCAAATTCCTCTATGGCCCCTGCGAAATAGGCCATAGAAAGAAGCACAAAGACTAGCGTTTGGACCACTGCTACGAATATCCCCAAAAGCATCATGGGAAGAGGTACCACAATGGGTATAAGTCCAGCCACCACCCCCAATATAAAATGATCCGCAAAAATATTACCAAAAAGACGTATGGAAAGCGACACGGGTCTTACCAGATGACTTATAATCTCAATGGGAAAGAATAACGGTGCCAACCAGGGTACAGGCCCCATGAAATGCTTTATATATTTTAAACCATGCTGCCTAACCCCATAATAATGCGTCAAAACAAAAACCGTCAAAGCACAGGCCCCAGTGGTGTTCAAATTTTCGGTAGGAGAGGCAAATCCCGGTATAAGACCAAATATGTTGGAGAAAAAGATAAAGAACGCTAACGCCCCAATGATCATCATAAACTCAGGTCCTCGGGGCCCCATATTTTCCTTCACAAAACGCAGAAGTGACTCAGTTGCAATATCAAAAAAATTTCTCAAAGTCAAATTTTCTTCGGGTATAATATATGAGTCAAAGTTTTTGCTTAATTTTCTCATAGCAATATAAGCCGCGAGAAGCAGACAAATCACAACTACTATGGCATTTGAAACATGAGGTGGTAAAAGTTTTAAAAAAGGAATAAAGTCTACAAAGTTTAAATGTCCTCCGTGTTCCATATTAAGTCTCCCTCTTTAGATTTTTTAATCCTACAATCCAAAATGAAATAAAAAAACTCAAAGTTCCAACAGCAAACGCCAAAAGATTAATCCATTTCTTAAGAGTGAACACGATGAGAATAATTGCCATAATGATTCCTAAAAACTTTAATCCATAAAATATTGCTGTTTTTTTATTTAAAAAACTTTTTCCTAGTATCTTTCTCAGCAATTTAAAATTGACCAGCATCAGTAATCCACCGATCGAAACCCCTATTGTGATCTTTGGATCCTTTAAAAAGAAGCTTCCCGCTATCATCGTTAAAACGGTGAAAAGATCAACGCGTTCCAATGTATTTAAGAGTTTATATCCTTCTGTAGTTTTTTTAATGCTCGATAAAGGTTCCTCAAACCCGCTGCCATTCCGAAAAAGAGAAAAAGGATTAAAAACCATGGGGCTGTGTCCAATTTTTTGTCTAAATATACCCCAATCCCTACTCCTATGGCAACTGCTAAAGCCATTTCAAGGCCCAGGGCGCTATAGAAAATGAACTTTTTGATTCCGTTTCCTCGGATCATTCAAAACCAGTATTTATCGTTATAAATCCTTTCTTCCACTTTAATCCCGTAAAAGGAAGTCAAGGGTTCGAAAATCCCGGGTAGGGTTTCGTAGGTGGTTTTGAGGGCTTGTTGGACCTTTCTTATCCCATTTTGCCCCATTCGACCTAAAGGGGGTCTACAGGGGCCTGAGGGTAATCCCAAAGCGCGCATTATGGTCTTTATGGGCGTTGGATTTCGGTACTTACAACGGATCTTAAATCCCTCATATTCTTCTTCAACGGTAAAGGAAACGATTTCAAAAAGTGGCTTTAGAGCTTCGTTTAAAGTCTTTCCTTTCTCTAAATCGCCCTTTCTTAAGGCTTCTACCATTTCTCTAACCGCTAAAGGCAACAAGTTAGAGATTACTGAAATAACCCCCTGCCCTCTTATTTCTGGATCAGTGATAATCTGATAAGTTAATCCATCATCACCGGAAAGGATGTCAAAGTCATCGCCCAAAAGCTTTCTCGTTAGAGCCATTCGTTGTAAATTGCCCGTTGCTTCTTTTACCGAACGAATATTGGGGTATTTACGATTTAAGATATAAAGATCCTCTACGGAAAGTTCTGTACCAGTCCTTGAGGGAATTATATAGGGAGTTATGTTGACGGAAGGAAACTCTTTAGCTATCACTTCATAATAATTAGTCCTAAGTTCTAAAGTGGAAGGGGCATTGTAATAACAATCGATCAACAAAATGGCATCTGCCCCTGCCCGGACCGCTTCCCTTGTTCCCTTTAGGGCTTCCGAAGTGGAGTTGCTGCCCGTTCCAGCCATAACCAATACCTTTCCTTTGGCTAACTTTATAACTTCCTTTATTACCAATAGATGCTCCTCCCATTCCAAAGTGGGCGATTCCCCGGTGGTGCCAGTAGGAAGAAGATTAACCCCACATTCAATTTGATAAAGGATGTTTTTCTTCAAACCCTCTAAATCCAATCGCCCCTCTTCTTTAAATGGGGTGATAAGAGCCGTCCAACAGCCTTGTAACGATTCCATCCTTATCCACTCCCCTTCTTGGGCCATTTTAAAGCCAACTTTCATTTTTGGTCAAGTTGACAAAAAACGGAAAGAAAGGATAAAATGTTAAAAACTTCACAAAGAGGGGGAATTTGATGAAGTATGTGGAGAAATGGGTGGAAGAGATAGCCAAATTGGCGGAGCCTAAGGAGGTCCATTTTTGTGATGGTTCAGAGGAAGAGGCCCGTTGGATTATGGAGAAGGGGTTAAAAGAAGAAAAAATTAATGGCAAACCCGTTTTTTACGAGTTGAATCAGGAAAAATGGCCATTTGCTTACCTTCATCGAAGCCATCCCACCGATGTGGCCCGAACCGAGCAATTGACCTTCGTTTGCCATCCCGATCGGGAGACTGCAGGTCCTAATAACAATTGGATGGAGCCTCAAAAGGCCAAAGAAATGCTCACGGAACTCACCCGAGGCGCTATGAGAGGTCGTACCATGTATGTTCTGCCCTATGCCATGGGGCCTCTCGATTCGCCTTTTTGTAAGTTATGCGTTCAACTCACCGACATAAGCTATGTGGCTATAAGTATGAGGATAATGACCCGAATGGGCAAGATGGTTTTGGATCGGATAGGAAATTCGGAGGATTTTGTAAAGGGAATCCATACGGTTAGAGACTTTGATCCCCAAAAACGCTTCATAATGCACTTTCCCGATGAGAACTTAGTATGGAGCGTAGGATCAGGGTATGGGGGAAATGCTCTATTGGGTAAGAAGTGTTTTTCCTTGAGGATTGCCTCCTGGCAAGGTTTTAAGGAGGGCTGGCTTGCTGAACACATGATCATAATAGGTGTGGAGGAGCCCTCGGGAGATATATATTACATAACCGGGGCCTTCCCTTCGGCTTGTGGCAAGACCAACTTGGCTTTGATGGAACCGAAACTTCCAGGGTATAAAGTTTGGACATTGGGGGATGATATTGCGTGGATAAGAATCGGTGAGGATGGGCGTCTTTACGCTTTGAATCCTGAAACCGGTTATTTTGGGGTCGCTCCAGGGACCTCTTGGGAGACCAACCCCAACATGATGAGAACCTTAAAAGGTACGAAATTTTACCCCACCCTTTTTACCAATGTGGCTTTGGACGTGGAGAACAACGAGCCTTGGTGGGAAGGGCTTGGGCCTCGTCCTGAGAAGCTTTTGGACTGGCAAGGTGAAGTCTGGGATCCTTCTAAGCCCTTTGCAGCTCATCCCAATTCGCGTTTCACCGTTTCCATTTATAATACACCTTGCCTCTCTCCCGAGTTTGAGAATCCTAAAGGCGTGCCTATTTCGGCCATCATCGTGGGGGTGAGACGTACGAAGACCATTCCCCTTGTAGTAGAAGCCTTTGACTGGACGCATGGCGTCTTTCTGGGGGCCAGGATGGGTTCAGAAATAACGGCAGCGGCTCAAGATCTCAAAATGGGTGCGGTAAGAAGGGATCCCTTTGCCATGCTTCCTTTCTGCGGGTATAACATGGGGGATTATTTCCGACATTGGATTGAAATAGGCAAGCGCCTGAAAAACCCTCCCAAGATCTTCGCGGTCAACTGGTTTAGGAAGGACGAAAAGGGTAACTGGCTATGGCCTGGATTCGGCGATAACATAAGGGTCTTGAAATGGATAATAGATAGGGTCAAAGGGAAGGTTAAGGCCAAAGAGACACCCATAGGGCTACTTCCCTATCCTGAGGATATAGATACTACAGGTCTTTCGATAGGACGTGAAGAATTGGAGAAGTGCTTGGAGGTAAATCAGGAAGAATGGATAGAAGAAGCTAAGGAGATCAGAAAGTTCTTCTCCCAGTTTGGAGCGAGAATGCCAGATGAGATGTGGAAAGAACTCAAAAAATTGGAGAAAGCTTTAGGAGTTTAAATTAGAGATAACTTTTCATCGCCCTGGTTGGGCATAATTTAAGACACAACTCACAAGCTACGCATTTTTCGGGTTCGAAAATCACCTCCATGTCTTTGTCGCGTTTTACTCTCAAAGCGCCAGTTGGACATAAAGCAGTACACATTCCACAGTGGACACATCTTTCCTCATCCCGGGTGATATCCGACTCTATCGGTTCTACGGTTACGCCCTTACTTAAAAGATACTCGACTCCTTGATGGTAATTCTCTTCGGTCCCCGCCAGTTCCAATACCATAAGGCCTTCCTGTTTGGGAAGGATTATCGCTTTGAGGATGTTAAATTCCAGATTGAAATCACGAGCCAAACGATAAACGACGGGCTTATCCCAGGTACTACGCGAAAACCTTAAAACGATTTTTTTACGGTATTCCATAATTAATCTCCTCTAAACCCTTTTAATCTCGTATTTGCCCCATACCCCTAAGGTTTCCCCTATTATTATAACAATGCCCTCAACCCCCTCAATCTCTTTGGCTTTTTTCAAAACATAAGGAACATCCTTCGAACTGCGGACTAAGTTTCCTAAGGCGGTAGCTGCAGCATCAGCCAGTGCCGAAGAGGGAGAAAAAACACATACCGCATCAGCCCTGCCAAAACTCAAAGAATGTCCAACCGTGCCTGAAGAAGTACATATGCCGATTGCGGTATTGGGAGGAATTCGAACCCCAACTTTCAGGCTTAAAGGTGAATCTCCAGCATAAAGAAGAACGTTACGCTCTTTTAAGGTTCGCAGGAAAATATCCCCTCCGTTCTCTATGATTAACTCTCGGGAATATTTAAGTAGATATTTTCCCAAACATTCGCTTATAGCGCCTGCTACAGCAGCCATAGGTCCTACCCCGGTTTTTTCCGCGGCTTTTAACATCAATCGTACTAAAGGAGGAGCTAAAGGGTCAAAGGGAAGGGGAGAAAGCGAATGGAGAAACTCCGGATGGCTTTTCACATAAGCCTCAATCTGGGCCCTAAGCCTCAATACGCATTCAAACGCCTCTTTGCTTAAATCCTTTTCTGCAGCTATCCACAGATCGGTCTCCTTCACCCTTACTTGGAACCCCGTTAAGCCTTGGGGATTTACCAGTTCCCTATAAAACATCTTCTCCACGTAAACGTTTTGAGATGTAATTTATAAGCCCCCCTTCCCTTATAAGTTCGATCATAAAAGGAGGAAGGGGTTTAAAGCGATAGACCTTCCCTCGACTCAAGTTTTTAAGCTCACCGCTTTCCAAATCTACTTCCACGTGGTCCCCAGTTTCACTCTCCTCAACGGCCTCCTCGCATTCCACTGCGGGTAAACCTACGTTAAAGGCATTCCGGTAAAAGATACGAGCAAAGCTCTTGGCCACTACACAAGAAATACCAAGTGATTTAATAGCCAGTGGAGCATGTTCCCTGGAGGACCCACAGCCAAAATTACGACCACCAAAGAGCATATCCCCAGGAGTCACCTTTTTGGGAAAATCAGGATCAATTCCCTCCAGGCAATGAGAAGCCAACACCTTAGGATCGGTCGTGTTCAAATACCGGGCTGGAATGATCACATCCGTATCCACCTCGTCACCGACTTTAAAAACCCTTCCTCTGAATTTCACTACCTCCCTCCTCACCTTAAAATTTCAAGTAGTTCCTTAAGATTTTTAACACTTCCCAAACGGCCGTTTTGTCTATCTACCAATATGGTCTTTATCCCAACTGCCTTTGGATAAAGGAAATCGAAAAGTTCGTTGTCCCCCACATGTAAGATCTCTTTCGGAAGCACTCCTAGTACAAAAGAGAGCCTTTTATAAGCGTTTTCGTCCTTCACCCTTCCCCAATCGCTTACACAAGAGATCGTTAAAGAGAAATACTCTCGGAGCTTTCCCTCTTGGAGTTCTATCTCCATAAATTCCCGAGCAGCATTGGAGAAAAGGACGAGTTTGAAAGCGGATCTTTCTTTTAAGAATTTTAAAACCTCATGGACCTCCGGAAAAACCCTCACCCGATTTCTAAAGCGTTCAAGTAACTCCTGCGGAGATCCGGGAAGATCTAAACGTTTAAACCAGTAAGTTAAATCATACCAAAGAAGCGAACTTTCCCCTACTTCTCGATAAAAGGAAAGTAATCTCTCTTTTGCTTCGTTTGAATCCACGTTATACCTTTTCGCATATAATTCGGCCATTCCTTCATGCCATACAGAATCAGCAAAATGGTGATCTACCAAAGTACCATCCAGATCGAAACTTATCACTCGTATCGACATACTTTCCCCTCGGTTTCTTCCGGTTTGTCTTTTAAAATAGGAGTGTATCCTGTTCTTTCAAGACTTTCTTTTATGCTTTCCGGTGAAACATTGCCTTTTATTTTAACGAGTTTATTTGTCAAATCTACCTGAAATTCCTCTATACCTTCTATTGTTTTTAATGTTCTTTCGATATTCATTTTACAATGCTCACAAGTCATATCGGGCACAAAGAAGAGATAATCCATATTTTTTGCCTCCTCTATCTTTTTTATTCTGAAGCGGTTAGCCCATAGAATTACCTTTAACAAGAAGATCCCGCAGAGGATCCTAAGAAAAGGGGGTAAAAGCTCACCTCCTGGACTTAAAAGTTCTCCATTTTTCCCAAAATACCCCCATAAACTGTTGAGCAATAACCCTAATCCAATCGATCCTAACACTATGCCTCCGATATACAAGGAGGCCACCTTTTTACCAAATTGGGAATAAACAAATCCGACAGTTACGGTATTTGTGGCTGGTCCGGCGATTAAGAAAACCAAAGCTGCCCCTGGAGAAAGTCCTTTGCTTATTAAGGCTGCGGCTATAGGTATGGAACCGGTGGCACATACGTAAAGGGGAATGGCCACGACCAAAACGGTGATAAATTCCAAGAGAGTATGACCCTTAAGGATGCCGAAGGCGTTCTCAGGAAGAAAGGCACTTAAAGCTCCACCGATGAGTATTCCTAAGACCAACCATTTCCCTATATCTCTCCCTAATTCCTCAAATCCGTATCGAACCACTTCTTTTGCTTTCTCTTTTAAAGTGAACGAATCCATTGAAGAGGTCTTGAGGGAAAGCCCTTTTATCTTTTCCCTTTCCCCAAGGGAAACCATAAGCCCCACCAAAAATCCCGCCACCAAGGAGGCCAAAGGCCTAAAAAAAGCGAAGACGGGACCAAGGAGTGAATAGGTGGCCAGGATGGAATCGATGCCTGTGGTGGGAGTTGAGGTCAAAAAGGCCAAGGTAGCGCTTCTCGAAGCCCCGTCTCGCCTTAAGGTGGCAGCCACCGGAATAACCCCGCAAGAACAAAGGGGCAGAGGAATCCCGAAGAGAGTGGCTTTTAAAATGGCCGAAAAACCCCTTTTGCCCAAGTGTTTGGATACGAATTTCTCTTTTAAAAACACGTGAAGGACCCCTCCTATTAACATGCCTAAAAGAAGGTAAGGAGCCATGTTAATCCAAAGGTGAAGGGAATGATAGAAAAAATCCTGCAACAGATTCATCCTATTACCTCTACAGGGTCACCTTTCTTAACCCAACCACCTTTGAGGACTTTTGCAAAAACGCCCTCTTGAGGCATTATGCACTTTCCAACTTGTCTAAAAATAGCACATTTTTTATGACAATCTTTCCCAATTTGGGTGATCTCAAGTATGGTTTCACCTATTTTGAGCTTGGTGCCGACTGGAAGCTCATACACATTGAACCCTTTTATAGTGATATTCTCGGCGAAATCCCCGGGTCCAACCTCAAGCCCCAATCTTTTCATATTTTCAATGCTCTCCTCCGAAAGAAGGCTTACCTGTCTCAAGATCCCCTCTTCCGCATGGGCATCGCCTAAAAGCCCGAAGTTTTCCTTTAAAAATCCCTTATCAATAGGGACCTTCCTAGTCCCCTTTTTGGAACTGATGTTAACTGATAAAACTTCCCCCTTTAAACTCGTCATTTTTTGAAGGATAATCCACTAGGCCTATAAGATTCAAGATCAAGGGTCAAAAACGAAAACCCTAAGCTTTTTAAGGCTTCTAAAAGATGTTTTCGTTTAAGCAATATCTTTTCCATGTCTTCTTCGGGCACTTCAAGCCTCAAAAGGTCACCGTGTAATCTGGCCCTTAAATGTTTAAAACCCAGAGCCTTTAAAGCCTTTTCGGCCCTCTCTATTCTCTTCAGGGTCTCTAAGTCAATTCTAATTCCAAAGGGGATTCGGGTGGCTAAACAAGCAGCTGGAGGTTTGTCCCAGTTGGGGAGATGGTATTTTTGGGCCAAAGTTCTTATTTCGTCCTTTTTCATTCCCACTTCTATAAATGGACTTAAGATCCCAAGTTCCTTTAGGACCTTAAGCCCTGGTCGGAAGTCATTTAGGTCATCGTAATTGGAGCCTTCACAAATAACGGCCTCCATTTCTTCGGCCACGGGTTTTATCTTGGAGAACCTCATCCTCTTACAAACGTAACATCTATCCCGGGAATTTACGGCGAATTCTTCATTTAAAAGTTCGTTCATCTCAATCTGGCTTATACTTATCCCTATGAGAGAAGCCACCCTATGGGCTTCTTCCAGTTCTTCTTCCGGATGAAGAGGTGAAGAGATCAAAATAAATTTGGCGTTTTCCCCCAAGGTCTCTTTGGCCAGAAAACTCAACAGAGTGCTATCCACCCCCCCTGAAAAACACACAAGGACCTTTCCCTTACTTTTAAGTATCTCCCTTACGGCCTGGACCTTTTCTTCCAAGTTTCGCATTTTAATCGCCACAGACTTGGCAATGGGGGTTTTTTTCCACCTTCACCACGGTGATATCCATGGTCTCGCCGTTTATCAGGAGAAGTCTTCCCACCAGCAACTTCCCAAAGCCGGCCAAAAGCTTTATCGCCTCCATTACTTGTAAACTGGCAATAAGAGAAGGAGCCGGACCAAAAACGGGAAAAGGACGGGGGCCTTCCACATCGTGAGGGAAAAGGCACCTTAAACAGGGGCCTTGATGAGGGATTATGGTCATTATTTCTCCCATAAGCCCAAACACCCCACCGTGAATAAAGGGGATACCCTTTTTCACACAGGCCTCGTTTAGAAGAAACCTGGTGGCCATATTGTCCATGGCATCGATAACCAGGTCTGCTCCTTCTATTAGATCGTAAACGTTATCATTATTAATCCTCACCTGAAGAGGATTTATGGTGACCGTAGGGTTCAACTTGGAAAGCTTCTCATAGGCCGAGATCACTTTGGGAGAACCGATGTTCTCATCCCAATGTAAAAGCTGACGATTTAAATTGGAAAGTTCCACTTTATCGGAATCTATGATGGTCAATCTCCCTATCCCTGCCGCCACTAGAAGCATGGAAGCCGGTGAGCCAAGCCCTCCCACCCCCGCTACGACCACATGGGATTTTTTCAACCTTTTCTGCCCCTCTTCCCCAAAGGATGGCCAAAGGATTTGCCGACTATACCGCTCAAGATCATAATCGGTCAGATTTACATCCATCAGTACCTCCTCGTTGGGCTTGTTTTTAAAATACTCGAAGGGAAGACTTTCCGCAAGTTCAGGTCCGTGTGCCTTGCAAGCTTTTTCGTTTGAGGTTATCTTTGCTCTACCATGAAGCTTGCGAAAAACGTACTGGAACTTATAGGAGAAACCCCCATTGTGGAGATAAGGCGTTTGAACCCTAATCCTAAGGTGAAGATCTTGGCCAAATTGGAATTCTTCAACCCGGGTGGATCCATCAAAGATAGGATCGCCTTAAGGATGATAGAAGATGCCGAAAAGAGAGGTGAACTTCACCCTGGTAAGATCATCTTAGAAGCTACCAGTGGAAACACCGGCATAGGGCTCGCGATGGTAGGGGCTGTCAAAGGGTACAAAGTGCTTTTGGTCATGCCCGAGTCAGTTAGTGAGGAAAGAAAACGCATTCTCAAAGCCTTCGGTGCCGAGATTTTACTTACCCCGTCAGAACTCGGGACCGATGGGGCTATTGAAGAAGCCTATCGATTAGCCCGAGAAGAGCCAGATAAGTATTTTCTCGTTGACCAATTCAATAACCCTTCCAATCCCCTGGCGCATTATTATGGTACCGCCGAAGAGATAATAAAGCAGACAGGGGAACAACTGGACGCAGTAGTAATAGCCATCGGAACCACTGGGAGCCTCGTAGGGGTGGGGAGGAGGTTGAAAGAGTTCAATCCTCGGATAAAGGTCGTGGCTGTTGAACCCGTTGTGGGGCATAGGATTCAGGGCCTAAAGAATTTAACCGAATCTTATGTCCCTGGGGTTTTCGATCCCGAGGTAATGGACGAGAAGATAAACGTTTCTGACGAAGAAGCTTACGAATTGGCAAGAAGGCTCGCTCGGGAAGAAGGGTTATTTGTGGGGATGAGCTCAGGGGCGGCCCTTTTTGGAGCTATAAAAGTGGCCGAAAGGATGGACCAAGGAGTCATATTGACCATTTTCCCTGATGGTGGTCAGAGGTACTTGAGCACTAGTCTTTTTATCGAGAGGCCCGTTTTAAATCTTAAGCTTTACGATACCCTAACGAGAAAACTGAAAGCCCTAATACCCCAGATTCCGGGGAAGATAACCATGTATACCTGTGGGCCGACCGTTTCGGATCCTTTGCATTTGGGGGTTTGGAGAAGGCTTATTGTGGCGGATGTATTAAAAAGATACCTTAAAGCTCAAGGCCTGGAGGTCATACATGTGATTAACATCACCGATATTGATGACAGAACTGTTAATAAAGCCATTGATCTACAAAAGGATTTGCGAGAGCTTACTTCCTTTTATATAGAAGAGTTCTTTAAGGAATCCCAACTTTTAAGAATTGATCCAGCTACTCATTATCCTAAAGCGAGTGAGCATGTACTTAACATGATACAATTGGCCGAATCTCTTACTAAGAAAGGATTTGCTTATGAAAAGCATCGTTCCCTTTATTTTTCCATTCAACGGTGCAAACAGTATGGAAAACTGTCACATATAGATCCCAAAAATCTCAAGAGCGATCGCACAGAATTGGATTTTTACGACAAAGATAACCCTATGGATTTTGCCCTTTTCAAGCGTTCCACTTTAAAAGAACTTAAAGCGGGCATATGTTACGAAAGTCCTTGGGGTAAAGTAAGACCAGGGTGGCATATAGAATGCGCTACATTGGCTTTGAAATATTTAGGGGAGACCATCGATATTCATACCTCTTCCACCGAGTTAATTTTCCCTCATAACGAAAATGAGATAGCCATAGCCGAGGCCCTTACTGGCAAACCCTTTGTGAGATATTGGCTTCACGTGGAGCAAATCCTGAGTGAAGGCAAAAAGATGGGGTGGGATCAGGGAAACGCGGTGACTTTAGGGGAGTTGATGAGAATGGGCTTTACCCCTTCCCAAGTGAGGTTTTTCTTAATTCGAACCCATTACCGAAAACCCCTTCAATGGTCTTTAAAGGGCTTAGTGGAAGCCAAAAAAGCCTGGTTCCGATTGGAGGATTTGATAATCCAAGTCCTTTTTAGCCTCCAGGGGCCTACTTATGAGCCCTTAGGAGAGATGGTAGAGGATTTTAAAAGCAGGTTTTTAAAAGCTCTGGAGAATGACCTGAACATTCCTATGGCTATTTCTCATATATTCACCTTCTTGAAGGAGATCCAACAGGTTTTAAAAAGGGGCATCTCTTCTGGAAACAGGGAAATGATTGTTAAGGCCTTAAAAGAAGTGGATCAAATACTCCAAATTATGGATTTTCCCCCAGAAGAACAAAGGGAGGAAGTTCTTTCCATCCTCGAGGCTCGAAAGGAAGCCCGTAAGAGAAAGGATTTTGTCACTTCTGATAAATTGAGGGAAGAATTGCTAAAGTTTGGCCTTGAGGTTATGGATACGCCTGAGGGGCAGGTCTTAAGAAAGGCTCGGACATGAAAGGGCCCTTTTGCCTATATCCTTTCGGTAATAGACCCCTTCCCAACTTATCTTTCCGACGGCATCATAAGCCCTTTTTATGGCTTCCTCGAAATCCTTTCCCCTGGCGGTAACTCCCAGGACCCTTCCTCCAGAGGTGTAAAACTTTCCGTTCCTTTTTATCGTCCCTGCATGAAACACCCACACCTCTTTCATTCTGACTGCTTCTTCAAGTCCCTTTATCTCCTTGCCTTTCTCGTAAGATCCAGGATACCCCTTTTGGGCCATAACCACGCACACTGCGGGTTGATCGGACCATTGAAGTCTCACTTGGTTTAACTTACCTTTTAGGCAACAGAGTATAATCTCCAACAAATCCCCTTCCATCCTTACCATAAGAGGCTGAGTTTCGGGATCGCCAAACCGACAATTGAATTCCAAAACCCAAGGGTTTTTCTCCTTGTCGATCATAAGCCCTCCATAAAGAAGGCCTCGATAGGGTCTTCCTTCCTCTTTTAATCCTCGTATAGTGGGTATCATGATCTCTTTGAGTATCCTTTCTTCAAGCTCAGACGTCAGGAAGGGAACCGGGCTATAGGCTCCCATCCCTCCGGTATTAGGTCCCATATCCCCGTCCAGGAGCCTTTTATGATCCTGGGAAGGAGAAAGAGGAATGACATTTTCTCCATCCGAAACTACCATATAGGAAACCTCAAACCCTTCGAGCTTCTCCTCGATCACCACCTTAGATCCCGCTTCACCGAAGGCCTTCTTCACCATTATCTCCTCAATGGCGTTTAAGGCCTCTTCCACACTTTCACAGACAAAGGTGCCTTTCCCCGCCGCTAATCCCGAGGCCTTTACTACCAAAGGTCTTCTGCTTTCAAGGACATATCTTTTAGCCTTTTGAGGATCATCAAACACTTCAAAAGGAGCGGTCCTAATGCCGTACTTTTTCATAAAGGTTTTGGCAAAGGCTTTACTCCCTTCAATCTCCGCGGCGAGCTTATTGGGTCCGAATACCTTAAGTCCTTCCTTTTCAAAAAGGTCCACAAGACCCTTCACCAAAGGGGCCTCTGGCCCTACAACCGTTAAGTCTATTCCTTCACTTTTGGCAAAGTTCAAAAGACCTTCAAGATCCTCCGCATTTATGGGCACATTCTCCGCTATCTCGCCGATACCCCCGTTTCCCGGGGCACAATAAAGCTTTTTCAAAAGAGGACTCTGAGCGATCTTCCAACATAAAGCGTGTTCTCTACCCCCTCCGCCCACTACAAGCACTTTCAAGGCTCAACCTCCACGCTCTCCAAATATTGGGCTATAGCCTTATCGTAATCATAAACATGCCAAAAGGCCTTTTTAGCAAGTTCAAACCGTGTTCTGAGTGAGACCTCACCTCTTTCTCGGATCTCCTTGATGACTTTCGGATAATCCTCCGGGTCGATTAACACCGTGACATAATGAAAATTTTTAGCCGCGGCTCTCACCAGAGTAGGTCCACCTATATCGATCTGTTCTATGGCCTCTTTCAGGCTTGCCCCCTTTGAAACGATCTCCTTAAAGGGATAGAGATTTACTACCACCAAGTCTATGAGCTTTATGTTAAACCGCTTAACTTCTTCCAAATGATGTGCTTCATCCCTTTTAGCGAGGATTCCCCCGTGAACCAGAGGGTGAAGCGTCTTAACCCTTCCGTCCAATATCTCCGGAAACCCCGTATATTGAGATACTTCAGTTACTTTTATCCCTTGGGAGATCAAAAAACGCGCAGTACCCCCAGATGACAAAATCTCCACTCCTATTTCGTTAAGAAATCTCCCCAACTCCAAAATCCCACTTTTGTCAGAAACACTTATAAGAGCCGTTTTTAACTTCATCTTTCCTCCTCAAAAGTTTATGGTCGGATTTTTACGATCCATTATGAACACCTTAACTTCTCCCCCGCAAAACTTACACACCAATTGAGCCACTTCTTCACTTATCCTTTGGGCTTTAACGAAATCCACTGGAGTCAGACAATCCACATTTATAGCTACCCACTCTGTCTGAAAGGTGAGTTTCGTATGTTCTCCTTGCCTCCAATTCCAAGACCTACACAATACCTTTTCTTCATCCCGGTAAATCACCTCTCCCTTTTTAGGAGGATCGGGGGCAGTTTGACCAAAAGGTATGAATAACTCATCCCCTTTAGCATAAGTCAAACGAAGATCACCTACTACCTTGGAGAGATCGTCCCCCCCACTTGGGACGAGATATTTTAGCGAAATGTAATTAAATATATCCACAAGGGGGTTAATCGATTTAATACCTTTTCCCTTTATAACTTGCCGGAGCAAAGCCTCTACTGAAGGCGAAAACTTGTTGGGATTAATCCCGAACCTCCTATAAGCCTCTCTCCAACTAACAATGTGAGGATGCTCGCGATATTTATCGGGATCTATCTCTTTTATAACCTTATCCTGAACTTCTTCAAGAAGTAAAAAAAGCTCTTCGTCTTTATAGTTGTTATTAACCCCTTTACCCACCACCACACCCCTTATGAAATCGGGAAATTGATCGAAGATCTCGATAAAATAATTCACTTTTCTACCTCCTTAAGAGAGCAAATGTAAATTTCCAAGGTGTACGTTCTTAATCCCTAAGTTTTTCGCCATCTCTAAACAATAAAAAGCATAACTTCGAGACGTCAATGGAAGATCGTTTAAATAAAAGTCGGGATGAAACCCTAAAAGCGTCCAAGGAATAGAAGCATCCAAAGAGGCTATAAAACGAGCGATACCCTCCACTTCCACCATGTCCACGTAACCCGGAACAAGTAATGTACTGGCTATTAAAAAAGGCGGATTCGGACGGAGTTTATGAAATTTAACAAGATACTTGAAATTTTCCTTCTGCCCCCTGTTGGAAACGCCCGAAAGGAAAAAGCTCATCTCTTCGGTCCAACATTTGAGGTCTACCTTTATGCAGCCACCGCTTTCAAGGGATACTTTAGCCATTTGATGGAGAAGAGATCTTGAAACCATCCCGTTTGTCTCCCAACATATTCTAACTTGGTGTTTTTCTAATACTTTTTTGGAAAAAATCAAAGCATGTATGACTTGAGGGATCGGATCACCGCCAAAAAAGCAGATGCATTTAACCCTATCATTTACTGCCTCAAGAAGTTCCTCTACTCCTTTTAAAGACGTTCGATTCATTTTCTGTCTGAATACCCAATTTTGACAGAAAAGACAATCAAAATTACAAGCACAATAAAAAACTGCCAAGTTATAAAAACCATAGTCTTTTTTACCCGGACAGACCCAAGTAGCACAACAGTTTGTGGGTAATGGATCGTAATACCAATAAACATAAGCCTTTTTCCAATCGCCACTTGTGGGAACCAGTTTTCCTTTTCGGTTTTCGTAAACGCCACAAAATCCCTTTTCTCCTTCAAGTATCCTACATCCATTGAGGCATATTCTACACCTTTTCCCCTTTGGATCGGAAGGTATTTCTTCGGGTAATCCATCTTTTCGTCTTAGAGTGCGGTGAATTTCAAAGATTTTTTCTTTAACTATATCAAAATTTTTTCTTATACAATCCCCACAAATGCCGATTATCTTTGAAATATAGGGACTTGTTTTTTTACATAATTGGCACTCTCTCATCAGAACTCAATTGCCGCTTCTTTAAGGTCATGAGTATGACAAGTGTCATTTATTGTTTTAACTACCCACATTCCGTCTTTCCATTCGAACTCATTTAAAGCCGAAGTCCCTTGTTCTATCCTCCAAAAGTCCTTAAGAGGTAGTCCCAAAAGCTTACAGATCAACACTTTTAAGACAACTCGGTGAGTCACCAAGGCCAGTGTATCGTTTGGATGGGAAAATTTAAGGGCCTCGACGAAATTGAAAGCCCTTTCTTCCACCACCTTTAAGCTTTCCCCGTGGGGAAAAGTCAATTCATGGGGGGCGTTGAGCCATTTTTCGTAAAGATCAGGGTATTGTCGTTTTACTTCCTCCACGCTTAATCCTTCCCAACTTCCGTAGCTTAGGTCTATGAGCTCTTCCCTTACAAAAACAGGGCTCTTAGTGAAGCTTGCGATTATAAAAGCCGTTTCTTGAGCCCTTTTAAGGGGACTGGCAAAAATGGCCTTTATAGGTACATCTTTGAGCCTTTTTCCTAACAACTCAGCTTCTTTTCTCCCCACCTCATCAAGTGGGATATCTGTTCTTCCCCTGAATATTCCTTCTTTGTTCCATTGGGTCCTTCCGTGTCTTAAAAGAAAAAGCCTCATCTTTACACCTCATAGGCTGAACCGAAAGTAAAGAATATCCCCATCTTTTATCTCGTATTCTTTTCCTTCGAACCTCACAAGTCCCAATTCCCTGGCTCTTTTCTCCGAACCGACTTTAATCAGATCTTCAAAGTTTATCACCTCTACCCTAATGAAGCCCTTTTGCATGTCCGAGTGAATTTTACCAGCGGCTTCCGGGGCTTTAGTGCCCTTTTTGACCGTCCAAGCCCTTAAATCTTCATGGGCGGTGGTGAAAAAGGTGACCAGTTCGAGCAGTTTATAACCCACCTTTACCACTTCAAGTAAAGATGTCTCCATTCCCAGCTCTCTTCTTAACGCTTCTCTCTCTTCCACGGAAAATTCTTGTAACTCCAGCTCAAGCTTCCCGAAGACTTTCACCACCGGAACGTTCTCCTTTTCGGCTACTTTAAGGAGTTTTTCTAAAAGGTGGTTTTCTCCGTTGAGATTGGCCACGTAAAAATAGGGTTTATCAGTTATTAAAGGAAGATCCTTAGGGAGTTTTACCTTTTTGACCTCTAAAAATTCCTTAGCCCTTTTCCCTTCGGATAACCATTTTTCGAGTTCCTTTAAGAGCTCCTCCTCTTCTCGCAATTCTTTTTTAGGGGAGGTCTTGGTGAGCTTTGCTAACTTTTCCAGCCTCCGTGAGACCAATTGAAGATCGGAGAGAATCAGTTCCAGGTTAACCACTTCGGCATCCCTTTCCGGATCGGGATATCCGTAAATGTGAGGTATTTCTTGAGATTCAAAACAACGGACCACGTGTGCTATAACGTCCACTCCCCTTATATGGCTCAAAAATTCATTGCCAAGCCCTTCCCCTTGGCTTGCTCCCTTTACTAAACCCGCGATATCGACAAAATTTAAAAAGGTAGGAGTCACCTTTTTGGGATTGAGGAATTTTTCCAATACCTTAAGCCTTTCATCGGGAACAGGAACGATACCCAGGTTGGGTTTGATGGTGGAAAAAGGGAAGGAAGCCACTTCCGCCGAGGCGTTAGTCAAAGCGTTAAATATGGTGGATTTACCAACGTTTGGCAATCCCACTATTCCGCATTTAAACCCCATTTGTGCCTCAACCTTTCTCGAAGATCACAATCCGCGGGGGGCATAGGAAGGTTGAATATCTCCCTTTTTTTAAACCATCTTACTTCCTCACAGCCTAAAGGAAGGGGGGTTCCCCTTTCGAGTTGACACTTATAAAGCAAAAGGAGTAAGTTAAAATGCTCATAAGGCATCCATACCACCTCTTCTATTTTTTCCACTTTGACCCATATGCCCAATTCTTCTTCTAACTCCCTTTGGAGACATCTTTCGGGTGACTCATCCTCTTCCACTTTCCCCCCTGGGAACTCCCAGAACCCCTTATAGGGGCCCTCTTTTCGTTTGGACAGAAGTACCTCTTCGGAATTTTCGATCAAAGCCGCACTTACAATAAGAGTCTTCACTTCGTTTTAACCTCGAAGATGGATCGTTTGATAATTTTCCCTTTGTGTCGAGGGAAATCGGCCTTAATGTAGACCTTTTTTGGGGTCACTTTTACTATTATCCCCTCTTTTTCGCCCCCAGCAAAGGGAAAAATCACCTTATCTCCCACCTTCATGGCCTACCTCCTTATTTTAAATTCTTACCAAGAGTTTTTTAAAAAAACAATGATCTTGACCAATCCTTATAGGTATGAGAAAAGTGAAAAAGGAGAAGCCATGATGGGTCCAAAGGGCGGATGGGTAAACGATGAAAATATGGGGCTTCTTGTGGATCTTTACGAACTCACCATGGCTCAGAGTTATTTTCGTCGAGGCAAAAACGAGTTGACGACCTTTGAGCTTTTTGTGCGTAATTTTCCTCCAAACCGATCTTACCTTATCGCCTGTGGGCTTGAGCAGGCCGTTTATTATCTTCTCAACCTGAGGTTTACCCCTGAAGTCATAGAATACCTAAAAAGCCTTGGTTTGTTTTCCGAGGATTTTCTCAAATATCTCTCAAATTTCCGTTTTACCGGAAGTGTGTGGGCTTTACCGGAAGGAGAGGTCTTTTTCCCAAAAGAACCCATTCTAAGGGTAACTGCTCCGAGAATCGAGGCTCAAATAGTCGAGACCTTCCTTCTTAACACCATCAACTTCCAATGCATGATAGCCACCAAAGCCTCAAGAGTTGTGCTTGCCGCAGAAGGAAGATCGGTTATAGATTTTTCCGCCCGAAGGGTTCATGGGGCTGATGCAGCCCTTAAGGTAGCGAGGGCTTCATATGTGGGAGGATGTAGCGGTACTTCTTGTACTTTAGCGGGTATGATCTATGGTATCCCCGTTTATGGTACGATGGCCCATTCTTATGTGATGTCCTTTCCGAATGAACTGGAGGCCTTTTGTGCCTTTGCTGAGGATTTTCCGGATAATGTGCTTCTTTTAATCGATACTTACGATACGATCAGAGGGGCCGAGAATGCCGTTAAAGTAGCTAAAGTACTTGAAAGGAGAGGCTATAGACTTAAGGGCGTAAGAATAGATAGTGGTGATCTGGTGGAGTTGAGCAAAAAGGTGAGAGAGATTCTGGACGCGAACGGTTTACATTATGTCAAGATCCTCCTTTCGGGAGACCTTAACGAGTATAGGATCAGCGAGCTTTTAAAAAAAGGAGCAAAGGCCGATCTTTTCGGAGTGGGGACTGAACTGGGCACAAGCTATGATGCCCCTGCCTTGGGGGGTATTTACAAATTGGTTCAAGATGAGACAGGACCGAGAATCAAACTATCCTCAGGTAAACTCACTTACCCGGGTAAAAAACAAATATGGAGGATTTATGGAAAAGACGGCCTTTTGCAAAAGGATATCATAGCCTTAGAAGGAGAAGGAATAAGGGAAGAAGGCGAATGTATCCCACTTCTTGTGCGCATAATAGAAAATGGAGAGCTCAAAAAAGAACTTCCTTCTCTTGAAAGTATTCGACAAAGGTGCCTCAATGCTTTAAAATCGCTTCCTCCTCCTTTAAAAGTGCTTAAATCAGAGGCCTCTCCCCCTTTGGAGATTTCACCCGCTTTAAAGGCCCTAACTGAATCGCTCATCGAGTCATACTCTATACCGCCACCACCCGGTGGTATTTCTTCTTGCCAACCCTAAGTATAAGGGCTTCTTCTTCGAGATCGGAGGTGGTTATCTTCTGGTCAAAGCTTTCTATCCTTCTATCGTTTATATAGGCCCCTCCTTGAGAGATTAACCTTCGAGCTTCGCTTTTGGTCCGAGCCAGTCCGGTAATGACCAAAAGTTCATAAGCTAAAATACCCGCTTCTAATTCGGAACGTTTTATCTCAGTGGTAGGAAGGCCCTCTTTGGGTTTCCCTTCTTTTCCAAAAAGTGCCCTGGAGACTTCACGAGCCTTTTTGGCTTCTTCTTCACCGTGTACGATCTTGGTGACTTCAAAGGCCAACACCTCCTTGGCCCTTCTGATCTCTTCGCCTTTTAGGTTTCCTAATCTCTTCACCTCGTCCATCGGCAAGAAGGTAAAAAGCCCGAGGAACCGCTCCACATCTCTATCGTCTACGTTTATCCAATATTGGTAAAATTCGTAAGGCGAGGTGAGCTCCGGATCAAGCCATACAGCCCCTTTTTCGGTTTTGCCCATCTTCTCCCCCGTAGCAGTAGTTAGAAGGGGAAACACCAGTCCGTAAGCCTTTCCTTCCTCTACCCTTCTTATTAACTCGATCCCCGCACAGATATTAGCCCATTGATCACTTCCTCCCATTTGTAAGAGGCATCCGTAATGCCTCCATAAATAAAGGAAATCGTAAGCTTGAAGGAGCATATAATTGAATTCCACAAAATTAAGCCCGGTGGTTTCATAACGGAGTCTATAAGTTTCGGCTTGAAGCATCCTGTTGACGCTGAAATGCCGACCTATTTCCCTTAAAAACTCTATGTAATTCAATTTGGTAAGCCATTCGGCGTTATTTAACAAAAGAGCCCTTCCTCCTTCAAAATCCAAAAACCGGGTAAGTTGTCTCTGAAGACAACGGGAATTTTCTTCCAATTCTTGAAGACTCATAAGAGGACGAGCCTCTTTCTTTCCACTTGGGTCCCCTATTAACCCTGTACCTCCTCCGAGAAGGGCAATAACTCTATGCCCATGCCTTTGAAAGTGTACAAGTGCCAAAATGGGCAAGAGATTCCCCACGTGGAAACTTTTGGCCGTGGGATCGAAACCTATATAACAGGTGATCTTTTCTCTTCCTAAAAGCTCTTCCAGTTCCTCCTCCTCGGTCACCTGATAAACAAAACCCCTCTCTTTGAGCACCTGATACACGTTTCTCTCACCCATGATTTCCCCCCAAAGGTTCTTTTAAGCGTTTTATTTTTAACGCTTTCCCCGTTTCGGCGTCCAGTTCCAAGTATACACCTTGAAGCTCCACTCTGCCCCCAGCCACCTCAAATCGGTTGGGGAGCTGAGTGAGGAAAGTGGCTATGGCTATTTCTTTCTTCATGCCGATAACCGAATCAACAGGACCGGTCATACCCGCATCGGTAAGATAGGCTGTACCCTGTGGAAGGATTCTCTCATCGGCTGTTTGGACATGGGTGTGAGTCCCTATGACTGCAGAGACTTGGCCGTCCAAGAACCATCCGAGCGCCATTTTTTCGGAGGTGGCTTCGGCATGAAAGTCCACTAAAATCAAGGGTGTTTTCTCCTTGAGATAAGAAAGGTGTTCCTTGGCCGTTTGGAAGGGTGACTCTAAGGGCCTCATGAAGATCCTACCCTCAAGGTTCAAAACGCCTATGCCGAGTCCATCCCTTATTTTAAACACTCCACTCCCTCTGCCAGGAGTACCCAAAGGATAATTGGCCGGACGAAGGATTCGAGACTCCTTATCCAAGTAAGGGATTATCTCTCGTCTTTTCCAGATGTGATTCCCCGTGGTAATCACATCGATACCCAGTAGGAATAATTCCTGGGCCTTTTCGGGGGTTATCCCAATGCCTCCCGCGGCATTCTCTCCATTGGCCACCACGAAGTCCAATCTCCACTCCCTCTTTAAAGAAGGCAGGAGTTCTCTTACAGCTCTTCTACCCGCTTTACCCACTATGTCCCCGATGAACAGTATCCTCACCACCCGATTATCGGGCATACTCTACAGCCCTCACCTCTCTTATTACTGTCACCTTTATCTGTCCTGGGTAACGCAATTCCTTTTCGATCTTTCTGGCTATTTCGTGACTCAAAAGAACGGCTTGTTCATCGGAGACCTTATCGCTCTGCACTATTACTCTCACCTCTCTTCCCGCTTGAATGGCATAAACTTTTTCCACTCCCGGGAAGGACTTCGCCACCTCTTCAAGCTCCTGTAACCGCTTTATGTAGCTCTCATACATCTCCCTTCGAGCTCCGGGTCTGGCGCTTGACAAGGCATCCGCCGCTTGTACCAATACCGAAAGTAAAGTGCTGGGAGTAGGATCGTGATGAGCAACAATGGCCTTTACCACTTCTTCTGGTTCTCCGTATTTTTTAGCGAGCTCAGCACCTATGGAAGCATGGGTACCCTCAAGTTCGTGATCCACAGCTTTACCTATGTCGTGTAATAATCCGGCTCTTTTGGCTAATTTCACGTTCATATTCAACTCCGAAGCCATTATGCCCGCTAAAAAGGCCACCTCTAAGCTGTGCTGATAAACGTTTTGGCCATAACTTGTCCGATACCTCAAACGACCTATAAGTTTGAGAAGCTCCGGATGAAGGTCATGAAGGCCTAAATCGAAGGCTGCTCGGTTGCCCAATTCCTTTATGTGTCTTTCAAATTCTTCTTTCACCTGAGCCACCACTTCCTCTATCCGAGCGGGATGGATCCTTCCATCCGCCACAAGCCTCTCAAGGGCTAAACGGGCTATCTCTCTGCGTATGGGGTCAAAACTGGAGAGGATGACGGCCTCGGGAGTGTCATCTATTATGAGATCAACCCCGGTAGCGGCTTCAAAAGCTCTAATGTTGCGTCCCTCTCTACCGATAATACGTCCTTTCATCTCCTCATTGGGAAGGTTTACTAAAGTCACCGTGTTATCTATCACATAATCACCTGCGTATCTTTGAATGGCCAAACACAGAATCTCCTGGGCTTTCTTTTGAGACTCCTCCCTAAGTTCTTCTTCCATCTGTTTTAAACGTTTGGCAAACTCCACTTTAGCTTCCTCTTCCATCTTTTGAAGGAGCAAAAGCTTCGCCTCTTCGGAGGTCATTTGGGAGATTCTCTCGAGCATCATACGCTCCTGTTCCAACATCTCGGAGAGTTCACTCTCCTTTTGAAGCAAAAAACTCTCCTTTTCTTTAATCTCCCTCTCCCTTCTCTCTAACTCCTCTTCCCTTGAATCTAAGTAGTCCGATCTCTTATCCAAGTTGAGTTCCCGTTGTTGGAGCCTTTTCTCAAGGGCTAATAACTCGGCGCGCTTTTCCTCGATCTCTTTGTTAAACTCTTCTTTTAACCTGTAAAGTTCTTCCCTGGCCTTAAGAGCCGCTTCCTTTCTCTTTAACTCGGCTTGCTGCTCAGCCTCCTTTAAGATCTCTTGGGCCTTCCTTTGGGCGAGATTAATCTCCCTTTGGGAAGCCCTTTTCCCCAACCATATCCCTATACCTAACCCAACAAGACAAGCTACGAAGAAGATCACTATGTTAATTGCCATCCTTCTCCTCCTTTATTTTGAGGCAAAAGGGAAAGGCCGAAAGGTTTAGACTAATACCTTTCTTTGAGCTTATTAGAAAGACAACCTATATTCTTAAGGGCCAAATTAACCCTTTTTAAACTCAGTTTATCCCTTCTTCTTTTAAAAATTTCTCCAACCTTTCGACCTTTTCCTTAAGCCTCTTTCTTATCTCCTCGATTTCCCTTTCGTTTTTAATATATTCATCTGCTATATAAAGTGCCGCCATTACCGCAATCTGAACTGAAGGCACCGGTCCCATCCTCTCGGCTACCCTTTTCATAGTCTCGTCAACCAATCGTGCTACTTCCTTTACATATTCCTCAGGTGCTTCACTTTTTAAAGGGTATCGCTGACCGAATATCTCCACCTCGATCCTTTTTTTTGCCATTTCTTCAGTCAAGGCCTAAGGCTTCCAGCTTATCTATTATCCTCTCCACTCTCGAACGTACCTCTTCCCTTTGCGCTTTAAGGGTTTCGTTTTCCTCCTTTAACCTTTTATTCTCCTCTTTTATTTTGTTAAAAGCTTCAAAAACCTTCTCTATTTTCTCCTCCAATAACCTGATCTCTTCCCACTCCATCTCCGGACTCCCTTTGGTTTTGATTATTCCAGTTTACTCCCTTTCAGGACCTTAAGTCAATTTAAAAACAAACCGGAAAGGATTTCGATAAATGTAAGGCTTGATTTTAATTTAGTAGGTATACAAAGGATTACGGGGAATAACCACAAGCCCTGTCTCTGGGTCAACGAAATACTTTTCTCGGTCCTTTTGAAGGTCATACCCTATTTTTTCGCCGGCCTTTATGCGATTGCCATGGTCAATTATTGCCCGGTGAATGTGAGCCCCTTCTTCGATCTCGCAATGCCCTAATATTATGCTATCTTCCACCACTGCACCACTCCATATTCGAGTGTTCCTTCCGATTATGGAGTTTCGAACAAAGGCCCCCGAGACGATAACCCCTGGCGATAAGAGGCTGTTCTCCACCAAACCCATTCTTCCTCCACTTCCTATCACTACTTTTGCGGGTGGATCATGATACTTTACCGATCTAATGGGCCAATTAGGATTGTAAAGGTTAAGTTTTGGAAGCGGGCCTATTAATTCCATATTTGCTTCGTAATAAGTTTTTATAGTGCCCACATCCCTCCAATAATTTGGTCCCTCTCCCTCTCCTTTTATGCGGTTTTTTGTGAAATCGTAAGCATAGACTGCCCTTCTTTTAACCGCTTGGGGTAAAATATCCTTGCCAAAGTCATGAGAACTGTCTTTTCTTTCCTTATCGAGTTCTAATTCTTCATAAAGTACATCGGTGTTAAATATGTAGTTTCCCATTGATATTAAACATTCATCACTTCCTGGAATAGTAGGAGGGTTTGGTACTTTCTCCTTAAAATCCAAAACACGATAGGTTTCGTCAACTACCACTACGCCAAAACGCGAAGCTTCTTCCTTGGGAATCTTAGTAGTAGCTATGGTGATTTCCGCATCATTTTGAAGATGAAATTGGATCATCTGACTTACATCCATTAAATACACGTGATCTGCTCCAAAGATTAAAACCAAATCCGGATTTGTCCTTTTAATAAGAGTTAAGTTCTGATATACTGCGTCAGCGGTACCTTGATACCATTCCTCTCCTTTTTGCATCTGAGCGGGTACTGGCAAAATAAAAGCCCCATTCACCGGTTGTATTACTATCCAACCTTGTTGTAGATGTTTTATAAGAGCATGAGCTTTATATTGGACAAGGACATATATGTTTGTAATTCCAGAATTAAAAAGGTTGCTTAACACGAAATCTATAATTCGATAGTTCCCACCGAACGGCACAGCGGGTTTAGCCCGGTATTGAGTAAGTGGGAAAAGTCGTTCTCCTCTTCCCCCCGCGAGGACCATTGCGATGACTTTCGGCATTTGAACGAAAGGCATCTTCATGGTGCTTCCTTGCCAACTTTACTTTTTTATAAAAACCAACGATAAAAAGCTTCCCGCAATGGAGATTATAGCACTAAGCAGAAAGGAGGTAGCAAAAGTCGCGGTAAGGTCCTTTATGGCTCCTCCCACATAAGGACCAAGGGCCTGTCCGATGCCGAAGAAAAGGGTTATGAAACCCAGGGCTCCTGGCGCAAGTTTACCTCCTACCACATCTCCAGCTGCTGCAGCCATGATGGTGGGTATGGAGAAAGCCGAAATGCCGAAGATAATAGCCGCCAAAAGGCCTCCGGTACTACTTTTCCATAAGGCTGCCACTAAGTAGGAAAGTGCCAAAACTCCATAAGCCAAACCTGACCCCTTAGATCTTCCCAAAAGGTCGGAAATCCCTCCGAAGATGACCCCGCAAAAAATGCTTAAGATTCCCAGTACCCCAAAGATCAACCCGGCTTGCTTTAAGGGGATTCCAATTTCCTTGTTGAGGTATGCCACAAAAAAGGTGAGGAAAATTATATACGAAAAACCATACATGAAATAAACAAACCCGAGCTTCCAAAGTTCAGGTTTCTTAAAAACCTCCCTTAAGGCGGAAAAGAAGGGGATTTTTTCTTCTTGTTTCTCCAAAGGTCTTTCCATCCCGTAAGGCAACAATCCCTTTTCGGCGGGAGTATCTCTCAACAGTAAATAGACAACCCACGAACCTATAAATACACAACCCCCCAACGTATACCAAGCATAACGCCAACCATTTTGACTTAAGCCGATAATAGGAGGAAGAATCAGTCCTGAGAGGAACAAACCCGTCCCAATGCCCGCCGAAACAATCCCCGTGGCAAAACCTTTTTTTCTAAAAAACCAAGCTGCTGGGAGGGCCATGATGGGAACATAACTGCTTCCATTCCCCATTCCCGTTATTAGTCTTAAAAGGAAGGCGGAAAGAAAGGAGTTAACAGTACCGGTTAAAAACAAACTTATACCCATTACCAAAAGCGAAACGAAAATTAATTTGCGAGTTCCAAACCTTGAGGCCAAAAATCCACCGATTAAAGCCATGGCCAGATACCCGATAAAATTCCCAGTAGCTATAAGACCAAGTTGAGTATAGGAGAGATTAAGGGAATCCCTCATAGGAGGTAAAAGGACCGAATAAGCCATCCTTCCAAAACCATGAGCCAAAATTGTCACCAATGTACCCGTAAAGGCGATTACCCACGCATAATGCATCATCCTTCCTCCTTTTAATTTATTTAGCACGGAAATTCCTTTTGACAAGTTTAACTAATGTGTGTTATCACTAACGTAACAGCTTACCGGGTTAAGACCGTAAGGGGGTCCGGTCTATGACTTGGGAAAGCTGGAGAAAAATTTAAGGAGGTTAAGTAGTATGGCAAGAGGAAGAGTTAAGTGGTTCAATGAAAAGAAAGGTTATGGGTTTATCGAACAAGAAAATGGCGAAGACATATTCGTTCACTATACGGCCATCGTGGGAAAAGGCTTTCGGACCTTACGACAAGGACAAGAAGTTGAGTTCGAAATCGTAATGGGACCAAAAGGCCCCCAAGCCGCAAACGTCACCATTCTTTAAAGCACCTTCTTAAGACCCCCAGGGGCCCCTCGGGGGCCCTTTTTATTTTTGCCTTGTACTCATTAAAAGGGAATGCTATTTTCAAAGTGTGAAACAGGTAGTCCTCGGTACTGCTGGCCACGTAGATCACGGTAAAACCACCTTAGTAAAGGCCTTGACCGGCATCGACACCGATCGTTTGAAAGAGGAAAAAGAAAGGGGGATGACCATCGAGCTCGGTTTCGCCTATCTGGATCTTCCCAGTGGCAAAAGGCTTAGCATTGTGGATGTCCCGGGCCATGAGCGTTTCATAAGACATATGGCAGCGGGGGCTCAGGGTATGGATCTTGTGGCTTTGGTGGTGGCCGCAGACGAAGGGATTATGCCCCAAACGAAGGAACACCTTCAAATATGCGAGCTTTTAGGGGTCAAAAAGGGGTTAGTGGTCATAACCAAGGTTGATCTGGTGGATGAAGAGCTTTTGAGTTTGGTGAAAGAAGAAGTGAGGGATTTTCTTAAAGGCACATTTTTGGAAGGCGCCCCTATTGTGGAGGTTTCGGCAATAAAGGGATGGGGATTGAAGGAGCTCGTAGAACTTATAGATAAATTGGTGGACGAAGTGGAAGAAAAACCCTCAGATGGGCTTTTTCGTTTGCCCATCGATAGGGTTTTTACCATAAAGGGCTTCGGCACCGTGGTCACTGGAACTATACTCTCCGGAGAGGTCTCACTGGGAGATGAAATCGAGATCCTCCCACCTGGGATACGAGGAAAAGTAAGAGGGATTCAGGTTCATAAGGAGCATTTAAAAGGAGCTCGGGCTGGTCAAAGGGCGGCCATCAACTTGGCAGGCATAGAAAAAGAAAATATCGAAAGGGGCGATGTGATAGTACACCCGAAAACCCTTGAACCCACCTCCCTTTTGGATGTGGAGATATTACACCTACCCCATGCGCCCGTCCCTCTTAAAAACGGAACCACCCTCCAGCTCCACATAGGGACTTCTCACCTGTTGGCCCAGATCATCCTGTTGGAGACCGATGTCCTTGAGCCAAACCAAAGAGGCCTTGCCCAATTGAGGCTTCAAAAACCAGTGGTAGCTCAACCCTTTGACAGGTTTATCCTCCGAGGATCGGGCCCCATCCAGACCTGGAGCGGAGGGATAGTACTTGACGCCCATCCTTTTAAGCACAAGAGGTTCAAAACGGAACTCATACAAAAGCTCAAGGAACTTCGAGAATCAGATCCCCAAAAAGTTATCCTTTATCACTTAAATAAATACACCCCCCAAGGCTTAACCCTTAAAGAGATAATGGCCCACACGGGATTAAGAAAAAGAACAGTGGAAGAAGCCCTCGGTGAGTTATCCAAAGGGGGAAAGGTTTTTTCAATCGAGAATACTTTCCTCCCCCAAGAGGCCTTGGAGAAGTTAAAAACAACCCTCATTGAGATACTCTCTAAATTCCATCAACAAAACCCACTACGTCTTGGTATAACTCAGGAGGAAATAAAAGGAAAATTAAAGAACACACAGGAGGCGTTCCTCACTTTTACAATAGAAAGACTCCTCGAAGAAGGTATAATCCAAAAAGAAGGTGAGTTCTTAAGACTTAAAACCCATCAGGTTCCTTTTAACGAAGAGGAATTAAAAAAGTTAGAAAAGCTCATATTTAAAGGTTCTCTTTCTCCACCTACACCAAAAGAAATTGCACAATCTCTTAATAAAGACGTCTCAACGATAAAAGAAATGTTATCAATTCTGGTTTATAAAGGTAGTATAATTAGAGTTAAGGAAGATCTTTACTTTCATAAGGAGATCATTGATCTGTTGAAAGACAAATTGGTCGAATATTTAAAAACACACGGTCGTATTTCAATTCAAGAATTTAAAAATTTGATAGGAACTTCTAGAAAATATGTTATTCCACTTGCTGAATATTTTGATCAAATTAAAGTAACTATAAGAGTGGGAGACGAAAGGATATTGAGAAGCAATTAAGTAGTGTATTCAGCATTAATTTTCACGTAATCATAAGAAAGATCGCAAGTAAAGACTTTAAAATTACCATTTCCTCCTTTAAGGTCAAGTTCGATGAGGATTTCTTTGTTTTTTAATGCTTTTTTTAATTCATGGTGATCCATATTGATTCCTTTTCCCTCTGAGACCACTTTTAGGCCGTTGATCCATAGGCATACCTTATCTGGGTTAAATTTCGCTCCCGAATCCCCCAAGGCGGCCATTATCCTTCCCCAATTGGGATCCTCTCCGAAGAGGGCGGTTTTAACCAGAAGGGAATTAGCGATTCTGAAAGCGGCCTTTTTGGCCTCGGAATCGCTTTTAGCGCCCTTTACGGAGATTTGAACGAATTTTGTGGCCCCTTCTGCGTCTTTTACGATCTCTTTGGCGAGATCCATGGTGAGTGAGGTCAAGGCTTCTTTGAAAACCGATATCTCTTTTTCTTCCAGCGTTCCCTCAAGGCCATTGGCCATAAGGAAGACAGTATCATTAGTGCTCTGTTCGCCATCTACGGAGATCCGATTAAAACTCAGGGAAATCGCTTCCCTAAGACAACTTTGAAGGATCTGGGGTTCGCAGATGAGATCGGTTAGTAAAAAGCACAACATGGTGGCAAGATTGGGGCTTATCATACCAGCACCTTTGGCAATACCGAGAATGGTGCCGTTTAAACGTCTGCACTTCACCTGTACGGATTTTATCTTGGGTCTTCTGTCGGTGGTCATTATGGCCAAAGCCACATCCTGAAATCCTTGGGGGGACAATCCTTCTATTAGGGAAGGCAATGCGCTTTTAACATTTTCCAAAGGTAACCTTTTGCCTATTACCCCAGTGGAAGCCACCAGAACACTACGGGGGTGGAGATTAAGAGCCCTCTCGACCATCTTTGCCATCTCTTCCGCATCCTTCAGTCCCTCTTTGCCGGTACAAGCATTGGCACAACCGCTGTTGGCGATTATCGCTTGGGCCATGCCCCCTTTTAAGATTCTTCGGCTGTAAATAACAGGAGCAGCCTTTACCCTATTGGAAGTGAAGGCCCCTGCCACTTTACAAGGGGATTCCGAAAAGATCAGCGCCAAATCGAGCCCCTTTGGTTTTATCCCACTTGCTACCGCTGAAGCTTTAAAGCCTTTTGGTAATCTCATTTTCCGCAGCAATGTTTATACTTTTTCCCACTACCGCAAGGACAGGGATCATTACGCCCGACTTTGGGGGTTTTCCTTCGAATTTGCCCTTGAACCTGAGGGGAAGGTGGCCCTTGAGGGACCTCTCGAAAGGGAAGCGGACCCCTCACCAGCTCAAAGGAGAAGCGTCTTGAAGACGATAAAGAGGGGACTTCTTCTCCCCGAGTGATCTGAACAGCGAATAACTTTCTCACTACATCTTCTCTGAAGCGATCAAGCATCTCCAAAAACATCTGGTATCCTTCTTTTTTGTACTGTACCAAAGGGTCCTTTTGAGCGTATCCCCAAAGCCCTATCCCTTCTTTTAAATGATCGAGATTAAGCAGATGTTCTTTCCAATGATTGTCCAAGGTGTGAAGCAACAGAAATTTTTCTACCTCCCTCATAAGCTCAGGTCCCACGTGTTTCTCCTTTTCCTCATAATACTCCCGAGTTTGAGAAAATAGCATCTCAACCAAATCCTCACGCTTCACCTTGGGAATTACCTCAAGTTCCAAGGGAAAGAAGAATTGCTGTTTAAAAGCCTCCTTTAGACCTTCCCAATCCCATTCGGAAAAGGGCAGTTTCGGATCGGTATAAGTATCCACCAGGTCTTCCACCAATTTGTGCACCATCTCCATGATCATCCCCTTAAGGTCTTCCCCCTTCATTATCCGGCGTCTCAGAGAATAGACGGCTTCTCGTTGTTGATTCATCACGTTGTCATATTCCAGCAGATACTTCCTTATTTCAAAATTATGAGACTCAACGCGCTTTTGGGCATTTTCGATAGCCCGACTTATAAGAGGATGCTCAATGGGCTCTCCGTCTTTAACCCCTAAGCGTTCCATAATCTTCTTTAATCTCTCTCCTCCAAATATTCGCAAAAGATCATCCTCCAAAGATAGGAAAAACCTGGAGGAACCAGGATCACCCTGACGTCCTGCCCTTCCCCTCAATTGGTTGTCTATTCTTCGGCTTTCATGTCTCTCAGTACCGATAACATGCAACCCCCCCAAACTTACCACCTTCTCCTTCTCTTCTTTAGTAATCTCGAGGGCCTTCTTGTAAGCCTCCTGAAAGGCCTTCTCATCGGCATTATCTCCGGCCATTTTCTTGGCTAAAAATTTTGGGTTCCCTCCCAATAATATATCGGTACCACGACCAGCCATGTTGGTGGAGATAGTAACCGCTCCAAACCTACCAGCTTGAGCGATTATCTCCGCTTCTTTTTCGTGGTGTTTGGCGTTCAAAACATGATGGGGAATACCCCTTCTTTTCAACATCTGACTCAACCGCTCCGATTTTTCTATGGAAGTGGTGCCTACTAATACCGGACGGCCTATTTTATGAAGGGCCTCTATCTCCTTGACCACCGCTTCAAACTTCTCTTTCTCCGTCTTAAATATCACATCCGGATAATTAATCCTTATCAGGGGCCTATTGGTAGGGATCACAACCACATCTAAGTTATAGATCTTCTTAAACTCCAACGCCTCAGTCTCCGCTGTTCCGGTCATGCCAGCGAGTTTTTGATACATGCGGAAATAATTTTGAAAGGTTATAGTAGCTAAGGTCTGATTTTCCCGCTCGATCTTCACACCTTCCTTGGCCTCAATGGCTTGATGAAGACCATCAGACCATCTCCTTCCCGGCATTAATCTCCCCGTGAATTCGTCAACTATAATTACCTTACCATCCTTAACCACATAATCTCGATCCCTTTTGAAAAGATAATGTGCTTTTAATGCTTGGTGAACATGATGAATTAAATCGATGTTTCTCGGATCGTATAGATTATCTACTCCCAGTAGCTCTTCTACCTTCGCAACTCCTTCTTCAGTTAAAGCAACTGTGCGCGTCTTTTCATCAATTGTAAAATGTATATCCTTTTTTAAAAATGGAATTATGCGATTAATGTGGTAATATTTTTCAGTAGATTCCTCAGCAGGTCCTGAAATTATCAAGGGAGTCCTGGCCTCATCTATTAAAATCGAATCGACCTCGTCTATGATTGCATAATAATGATCGCGCTGAACGCAATCATCAAGTGAAAATTTTAAATTATCCCTTAAGTAATCAAAACCAAATTCGTTATTAGTTCCATAAGTTATATCTGCTTGGTAGGCTTTTTTTCTTTCTCGGTCATCCATATCGTGGGTTATGACACCCACCTCTAATCCCAGGAAGCGGTATATGACTCCCATCCATTCTGCATCGCGACGGGCTAAGTAATCGTTTACAGTGACGATGTGAACCCCTTTCCCTAGTAAGGCGTTTAGGTAAGCGGGCATGGTGGCCACTAAGGTTTTTCCTTCTCCGGTGGCCATCTCCGCAATTTTCCCCTCATGTAGCACGATTGCTCCCATTAACTGAACGTCAAAGGGCCTTTCGCCCAAGGTTCTTCGGGCCACTTCTCTCACTACTGCAAAGGCTTCTGGGAGAAGTGCATCAAGAGACTCACCTTTTTCGATCCTTTCTTTAAACTCGTAAGTCTTTCTTCGTAATTGATAATCGGGCATTTTCATCATCTTTGGCTCGAGGGCGTTTATGCGTTCCACAATGGGTATTAATCTTTTGAGTTCCCTTTCGTTTTTTGTCCCAAATATCTTGCGTAAGACCTTCCCTATCATTTCCTTCCCCTCACTATAATATACACCCCTCCTTTTTGTTTTTTAACAAAATGAGGAACTCAATCGGGAAGATAATGCCGAGGGTTAATGGCTCTTCCCGCTAAACGAACCTCGTAATGAAGATGAGGGCCTGTCGAGCGACTTCCCGTGTTTCCTACCGTGCCGATGATTTGCCCCCTCTTTACCGCTTCTCCTTCGCGAACTAGGGCCTTCGAAAGATGTCCGTACACGGTTTCTATCCCATACCCATGTCTTATCCTTATGGTCAACCCCAAAGCTCCGTCATACCATATCTTCTCCACCTTGCCATCCGCAGGGGCACGAATCGGTGTTCCTGGTGGTGCCGAAATATCTATACCCGTATGAAACTCCAGTTTCTCATCACAAAAAGGACTCTTCCTCCACCCATAACCCGAGGTCACTTCCCCCCTCACTGGCCAAAGGGAAGGAGTGTGCTTTAATCGATCGAGCTTCTGTGCCAGTTTTTTTTCCAATTCTTCAAAGGCCTTATGTCTCAATTTCACTTCCGCTATCAAGTTCTCCAGGGCCTCTTCTTCTAACACATTCTCCAAACCACCTTCCCCTCCCCGAGCTACCCTTTCCTTCCTTTTCCCTTCCCCCAAAGTCTTGATGTTCAAAGCTTCCTTCAATCGACGCTCGGTTTCCTTTAAGGCCAGTACCTCTTTGGTTAATTCCTCTAATTTCTCCCCATAAATTTGAGTCTGATAAGTGAGTTTATTTTGAGCCGTTTGTAACTCTTTGTGTTTTTTCCAATATTGCCAAAGCAAAAAAGGGAAAAACACTAGACACACAAAAGAGGAAACCAAAACACCGATTGCCAAAATAAATAAAGGACGCTTTAAATAAAGCCGAAAAACTCGAAAATCTTTGCTGAAAATCCAAATGGAATATCTCACAGCGGTTTACATAGCAAAAAGAATCTTCCATGTCAAGCTTTTTTGTTTTTGATATAATTATTTTATGCAAGATAAATTGCGGAAAATTTATGAAAGGCTTTTAATTCATTGTGGAAAGCCCTCCTTGCCGGAAGGCGATCCGTTGGAAGTTTTGATAAAAACGGTCCTTTCGCAGAACACCAATGACAGGAACAGAGATCTCGCCTTTGAACGTTTGAAGGAGTCTTTTCCCCATTGGGAAGCCCTTTTAGAGGCTTCCGAAGAGGAGCTTTCGGAATGTCTGAGACCAGCGGGTCTAAATCGACAAAAGGCCAGGTGGATAAAGGGAATATTAGAGAAGATAAAGGAAAAATTTGGAAAGTTGGACCTCAGTGGTTTGGGGGAGATGGGAAAGGAGGAGGCTTTGAGTTGGCTTTTGAGTATAAAGGGAATTGGCATGAAGACTGCCCATTGCGTTTTGGCTTTTGGCTTTGGCCAGGACGTTTTTCCAGTTGACACCCACATTTTAAGGATAAGCAAACGTTTGGGCTTATTGCCTCCGGAGGTGGATCTTCAAAAGGCCCACGAGGTGCTTTCTAAATTGGTTCCCGAAGGAATGGGCAGAGAACTTCATGTGCTTTTAATTCGATACGGCCAAAAGGTATGTAAGGCTCGGAATCCCCTCTGTGAGCATTGTCTCTTTCCAGAGGAATGTTTATATCATCGAAAAATAGATGGAGGAAAAGGGGATTAAGGAAATTGTTAGTCTCGTCAAAAGGGCTTTAGAGGAAGGAAAGGACCTCAGGATTAGAGGTCTCCAGGGAGGAGCCAAAGGGCTTTTTTTGGCCAAGCTTCTTGAGGAGGGGATTAAAGCGATAGTAGTTTTCCCGAGCGAAGAAGGGGTTGAGAAATTGGCTGAGGATATCCACTTTTTCTCTCAAAAGGAAATAGCCCTCCCCACCTTTTGGGATCCTTTTGGCCTTGACTCACCTCAAAAGGCCGTATCAAACGCTATACTCAAATTTCATAGGGGTGAAGTCAAAGCCATTTTGACGACCCCCGAAGGCCTTTTGGTAAAAATACCCGAGAGGAGTTTCTTTGAGGATTCCAGCTTTAAATTAAAGGCCTCTCAAGAGTTAAACCGTACTTTTCTCATTGAGAAGTTGATCAACCTCGGATACGAAAGGGTATTCACAGTAGAAAACCAAGGGGAGATAAGCGTTAGGGGAGGGATTCTGGATGTATTCTCTCCTAATTATGACAATCCCATTAGGATAGAGTTTAGCGACAACCTCATCGAATCCATACGTCTGTTCGATCCCTTGAGCCAGAGATCCATAGAGAGACTTGAAGAAGTCGAGATAATCCCCATCAGTTTTGATGGTTTTAGGAGTCTTCTGGAGGAGTTCAATGAACCTCTGGTGATTTTTGAACCCGATCAAGTAGAAAATAGGCTCCGGGAAATTGAACCCACCTATGGGCTTTTTTCTTATGACGAATATTTGAGACACTTACTCGAAAAAAGGCCCAAGCTTTTACTTAATGGCTTTTTCGAAGAAGCCATATATATAAGGTCAGAGAGTTTTTCTACTTTAAGAGATGAGATAAAGGCTCGAGGTCTTAAAGCCTTACTTTTTTACTTAAAGCAATGGCTTGAAGAGGGTTATCGCGTAACCCTAGTCTTTTCTTCCCCTTACCAGGCTCAAAGGTTTTCGGAGATACTGGAAAACTACGGACTTAAAGGTTCTTTTTCGAATGATCTTCTACAGGGCTTTCTCACTTTTAAAGTGGGCAATCTTTCGGAAGGTTTTCTCCTTGAGAAGGAAAAACTCATTTACCTTACCGAATGGGACATTTTCGGAAGAAGAATCCCAAAAATTCAAAAAGCCCCAAGAAGACCTTTAACGTTTGAACTGGATGAATTAAAACCGGGTGATCCAGTGGTTCATGTGGATTACGGAATCGGTATCTTTCGAGGGTTAAGGAGACTAGATGTAAACGGAGAGAAGGAATTTCTCCTTATAGAATACGAAGGCGGCGACAAGCTTTATGTGCCTATCGAAAGGATGAACTTGGTTCACCGTTGGATAGGCCCTTCTGATACGCCACCTAAGCTCTCCAAACTGGGAGGTCCCCATTGGCAAAGGGCCAAAAAAAGGGCAAAAAGAGCCGTCCAAGAGGTGGCGAAGGAACTTCTGGAACTTTATGCCCTCCGAAAAACCAGGCCGGGGTATGCCTTTAGTCCACCGGATGCGCTTTTTAAGGAATTCGAAGCTACCTTCCCCTATGAGGAAACCCCGGATCAACTAGAGGCCATAGAAGCGGTCCTAAGAGATATGTGCTCCCCCACTCCCATGGATCGCTTAATATGCGGAGATGTGGGGTTTGGCAAAACGGAAGTGGCCATAAGAGCGGCTTTTAAGGCCGTAATGGACGGAAAACAAGTGGCTGTGCTTGTGCCGACTACCGTATTAGCCGAACAACATTATCGGACCTTTTGCGAGCGTTTCAATGGATATCCCATCGTAATCGAGATGTTAAGCCGCTTCAAAACGGTTCAGGAACAACAGAAGATATTAAAGGGGCTCCGCACCGGTTCGATCGATGTTGTGATAGGTACCCACCGGTTACTTAGCAAGGACGTGGTTTTTAAGGATTTGGGCCTTCTAATCATCGATGAGGAGCAACGCTTTGGAGTAGTCCATAAAGAACGATTGAAAGAACTTAAAAAGACCGTCGATTGTTTAACCCTTACAGCAACCCCTATTCCTCGAACGCTTCAGATGGCTCTCATCGGCTTAAAGGAGATAAGCCTGATAAACACCCCGCCTCCGGGAAGACAAACGGTAAAAACGCGCATCATACCTTTCGACCCGAAGCTCATAAGGGGGGCCATTCGGGAAGAGATCGATCGAGGAGGACAAGTCTTCTTTATCCATAACCGGGTAGCGAGCATTTATCAAAGGGCAAAATTCTTAAAAGAACTTTTGCCCGAATTGCGCATCGAAGTGGCTCATGGTCAGATGCAATCCAAACAATTGGAAAGGGTCATGATGCGATTCGTAAGAGGTGAAATAGATGTGTTGGTATCCACCAGCATCGTGGAGCTGGGTCTCGATATCCCGAACGTTAACACCATCATCATCGATGATGCCCACACTTTCGGCCTCTCCGACCTTTACCAACTCAGGGGAAGAGTGGGAAGATCTTGGAAGAAGGCTTATGCTTATCTCATCGTCCCTTCGCCAGAAAAATTGAGCAAAGAAGCCCGAAAAAGACTTAAAGCGATAGAAGAATTAAGCAGTTTCGGATCCGGTTTTAGGCTCGCTTTAAGGGACTTAGAGATAAGGGGTGCCGGTACCATCTTCGGCCATCGACAATCGGGACACATCTTAGATATAGGATTGGAACTCTATAACCAAATGCTAGAGCAAGCGTTGAAGGAATTAAAGGGAGAGAAAATTAAGGAAGAAATAACGCCTGAAATACAATTGCCAATAAGAGCTTTTATTCCAGAAGAATATGTGGAAGATGACACTCAACGTTTACTTCTTTATCATAGGCTTGCAAAGATAAAAACGGAAGAGGAATTAATCGATATAAAAGAGGAACTTCAAGATCGTTTTGGGCCTTTACCTAAAGAAGTGCTTGGACTTTTAGAAGTGATAGACCTTAAAATAAAGCTTCAAAAACTGGGTATTACCAAATTACAACTAAAAGACAGCGAATTAAGGATCAAATTGTCTTCTCAAATAGATCTCGATGTTTTAATCTATAAGGTTATGAAAAAAGACGTAAAATTAACCCCTTCTATGGAATTGGTGGTTAAAGTGAAAGAAGACTGGCGTAAAACCTTAGGGGAGATTATAAATTTGCTCTCAGGAGGCAATTTATGAAAGTCATTTATTTGGTGCTGGGGTTAATGTTAATTGTCATTTTGGCCTGTGCGAAAAAGGAGGAGACGAAGGTCGTGGCAAGGATCGGCGATAAAATCATAACGCTTGAGGAATTTGAAAAGGAGGTCGAATCCTTGCCCGATTTTTACAAACCGCTTCTTTTAGAACCTAAAGCCAAAAGGGAATTTTTGGAAAAGTTAATCGATAGGGAGATCTTGCTCTTAGAGGCTCGTAAAGCGGGGGTATATGAGAGAGAGGATGTTCGAAGGAAGATCGAGGAGTGTGAGAAAGGGGTGATTCTTGATGCATTTTTGTCTCAAATATTGAGGGAGAAAGATGAGGTCACTGAAGAAGAGGCTAAGAGGTACTACGATGAACATAAAGAAGAATTTTTCATGAACGAAAGCATAAGAGTAAGACATATCGTGGTGAGAACTTTGGAGGAAGCAAAGGAGATCAAGAAAAGACTAGAACAAGGCGAGGATTTTGTTGAACTCGCCAAACGTTATTCTATCAGCCCTTCGGGTAGGTGGGGAGGGGACCTCGGTTATATCCAAAGGGGACAGGTGGGAAAAGAATTCGAAAAGGCGGCCTTTTCCTTGAAAAGGCCAGGAGAGATCAGTGATATAGTCAAAACCACTTTTGGGTATCACATCATCCGCTTAGAAGACAGAAAACCACCAAGACAGTTATCCTTTGAAGAGGTCAGAGATAAAATTATCCAAAAATTGAAAGAACAGAAAAAACAAAAGGCCTTGGAGGATTATCTAAAGAAAGTGAAAAAGCAATATAAAATTGTCATAAACGAAAAATTACTTGAGGGAGGAAAATGAAGTTTCGCAAATTAATTTGGATTATGCTTTATTTGATTTGTTTATTTTTTAACTACAGGATTTTAAAAGCGGAAGTTGTAGAAAAAATAATAGGTACAATAGACGAAAAGGTTTATACGGTGAGGGATATGGAGACTTTAGCTTCTGATTTCGGTCTGAAGTTAGAAAAAGGCAATAATCCGTTTGAAGAGGAATTAAAGAAAGAGGCTTTCTTAAAAGAAATTTGGTCGAAATTTGTGGAACGGGAAATATTGGAAAAAGAAGCTCAACGTTTAGGTGTTGGGCCAAAAAATGAAGAAATTCAGAAGCTTTATGAAGAGGTGAAGAGGCGTTATGGTTTAAACGACCAGCAAATGGAGGATGAATTAAAAAAGCAAAATTTTACTCCTGAAGGATATAAGCGCTATTTAAAGGCTCAACTTCAAAAAACCAGGATTATAGAGCTTCTTATAAGTCCCAAGCTCAAAGTTTCGGAGAGTGAACTTATGAGTTATTATGAGGCTCATAGGGATCGATACAAAAGGCCTTTGAGGATAAGGCTTTCTCAAATTTTCATTTCCTTTTCAGGAAGAAGCGAGGAAGAAGCCTATAAATTGGTGGAAAGGGTTTTTTTCGAACTTAAAGGAGGGAAAACCTTTGAAGAAGTGGCCAAAGCATATTCTGATGACCCTTCGGCTCGCTTTGGTGGGGATATCGGTTATGTGGAGAGTGAAGAAGTGGACCCCTCCATCTGGGAAGAGATAAAAGATCTGCAGATAGGTGAAGTAAGCTTGCCGATTCGTTCTAAACAAGGGGTTCATATTTTTCATGTGAGCGATAGAGAAGAGGAAGCGGTAATTCCGTTTAATGAGGTTAGGTCAAGGGTGCTTGAAGATTGGTGGAAAGAGACGATAGAAAAGGAGTATGTCAAATGGCTTGAAGAGATGAAGCGGAAATATAAGGTAAGGGATTTTCTATGAGGCCTATTCTCCTCATAAGTATGGGAGATCCAGCAGGTGTAGGTCCAGAAGTAATCCTAAAAGCACTTTGGAAGCTTCGTGGCGAGATCCAAAACGGGGCCTTTTTGCCCGTTATAGTGGGGGATCTGGGAGTTTTAAAACTCACCATTGAAGCCCTTAGGTTACCCATAAAAGTAGAGGAAGTTTCTTCCCTCGAGGACATTAAGGGGACGGAATCCTTAAAGGTGATAAATTTGAGTGACCTTTCTTTACGGGTTAAGCCCGGTCATCCCACTTCAGAAGGGGGGAAAGCGGCCCTTGAATATGTGATTTACGCTACTCGATTAATACTTCAGGGAAAAGCCCACGCCCTGGTAACAGCTCCTTTAAGTAAATCCGTCGTTGCCCTTTCGGGGCGGTCCTTCAAGGGGCATACGGAACTTCTGGCGGAGCTTTCGAATACAAGGGATTTTGCTATGATGTTTGTGGGCGATAAATTGAAAGTATCACTGGTGACAACCCATATCCCTTATAAGGAAGTCCCTCGAACACTAACTGTAGAGATGGTGTTCAAAAAAGCCCTTCTTACCAAAAAGGCCTTGGAGGAGCTTTTCGGGATTATGAATCCTAAGTTGGCTCTCTGCGGTCTTAACCCTCATGCGGGGGAAGAAGGCCAAATGGGGGAAGAGGAGATAGAGATCCTCTTTCCAGCCGTTAAAAGGGCTATGGAAGAGGGGGTTAACCTTCAAGGGCCTTTTGCTGCCGATAGTCTCTTCTTTTGGGCATATAGGGGCAAATGGGATGCGGTTATTGCCCTTTATCACGATCAGGGCTTAATACCCTTCAAAATCCACCATTTTCACAAGGGTGTAAATTTGACCATAGGACTTCCCTTCATTCGGACCTCTCCGGATCACGGTACAGCTTACGATATTGCGGGTAAAGGAAAGGCTAACCCTCAAAGTATGATGGAAGCCCTAAAATTGGCCGCTTATTTGGCCAAAAGAAAACTCTCCCTGAAGACTTGATGAGGCAAACCTTCCCTTATTACCTCCCCCCCTTCCCTTCCGCCCTTGGGCCCCAGTTCTATTAAATAATCGGCTCCCGCTAAAAGCTCACAATTGTGGTCTATAAAGATAACACTTGCTCCTCGGTCTACCAGGTCGTTAAAAATTTCAAGTAACATCTTAACTTCTTGTGGATGAAGGCCTCCGGTTGGTTCGTCAAAGAGGTAGAGGGTATTTTTTGGGCTTTTTAGGAGTTCCTTGGCTATTCTTAACCTTTGGCCTTCGCCTCCCGAGAGTGTAAAGAGCGGTTGGCCTAATTTTAAATAAGAAAGTCCAACTCTTTTCAAAGGCTCAAGCCTCTCTTTTATAGGGGGAACATTTTGGAAGAATCCCAAAGCCTCTTCCACCGTCAAATTGAGAACTTGGCCTATGTGAAGCCCCTTGTATTTGACCTCCAGTACCTCTTTTTGATATCGCGTGCCTTCGCAGTGTTCACAAGTAAGCCTCACTTCCGGTAGAAATCCACCGAGTTCTACCTTAATCTCCCCTTCTCCCTTACAAAATTCACAGCGACCGTAAGGCAGGTTGAAACTAAACCTTTCCGGTCCCCACCCCTTAATGCGAGAGGCTTTAGTTTGAGAGAAAAGATCCCTTATAAAACCGAATATCCCAATGAAGGTGGCCACAACGGCTCGGTGATCCTTGGCAAAGGGTTTCTGCTCTACCGCGAGAACCCTCTCGACTTCCCCTTCTAGGAGAAGGTTTTCGCAAAAAAGTGGAGCAAGTCCCTCTTTGACCCTTTTCAGCTCCTGAGCCAATACCTCAAGCACTAAGGTGCTTTTTCCGGCCCCCGAGACCCCGATAACTCCACAAAGAACGCCCAAGGGGAAGTTAACACTTATATTTTTCAAATTCTTCTTTTTAACCCCTTTTAACCTAATCCAACCTTTCGGACTTCTCGGATGGGTTTTTAACTCAAAAGAACGTTTTTTTAAGTATTTACCCGTGAGAGTATCGGCCGAAAGTATCTGCATAGGTTCGCCCGTAAAAACCACCCTACCCCCTTCTTCTCCACCGCCTGGCCCTAGTTCCACGATCCAATCGGCTTGAAGGATCGTATCGGGATTGTGTTCTATTACAAGTAAGGTATTCCCTTTTTCCCTTAACTCCTTTAGAAGCGTCAGCACTTTCTTCTGATCCTCGGGATGAAGGGAGGCAGTAGGTTCATCGAGAAGATACATAACGCCACTTAACCTTAAACCGATCTCGTTTACCATCCGTAACCTTTGAAGTTCTCCTCGAGAAAGATCATCCATCAATCGTCCAAGGTTCAAATAGCCTAATCCCACCTGAGAAAGGAGATTGAGTTTTTCGTTTATCACCTCCAACAGGTCTTCAAGATAGGGAGGAATGGGAAATTCATTTAACACTTTCTGCAATTCCTCAAGCGTAAGTTCAGAAAGAGAAGCTATGTTCCATCCTGCTATTTTTACCGAGAGGGCCCATTTGTTAAGCCTTTTCCCTTCACATTCAGTACAGGTTTTGCTACCGATTTCTCCAAGGCCTTTACACCTTGGACAGGCTCCCTCTGGGGTATTGAAAGAAAAAAGGGAAGGAGTAAGGGGAGGAAATTCCATCTCACATTCGGGACAAAAGGGGTTAAGGGTAAGGAGCAACTCTTCAGCTTGGGTCAAAACCTTGATCACCGATGAAAACCTCAAACCAAGCTCAAGCGATTCCCTAAGCCTCGAGATCTCCTCCTCTCTCACCGTTAACCTGTCTATCACCAGATCGAATCGAGTAGCATTTAAGGATTCAAGTTCCACCAATTGGCCTTCCCAATAAGCCTTAAGGAAGCCCTCTTTTAAAAGCTCCTGAGGCTCTCTCTCTTTTACGGGCACAAGTATAAGAACCCCTTTCCCTTTAAGCCTCAAAAGTTCCTCTACCATTTGTTCTCGAGTTAAGGCCTTCAAAGGCCTCTGACAGGCGGGACAAAAGGGAAGACCAAGCTTAGCGAAAAGAATACGAAGATAATCGTAAATCTCCGTAAAGGTACCTACGGTGGACCTTGGACCATAATTCCGGACCTCTCTGGTCAAAAAGATAGGGGGGCAAAGACCATCTATACGTTCTACGTTGGGTTTGTTTACAGGAGAGAAAATTTGTCTCATTTGCGGAGAAAGCGACTCGATGAGCCTTCTTTCTGCTTCCTTTCCAATCACGTCAAACAAAAGGGTTGACTTCCCTGAACCTGAAGGACCTACAAAACACACAAACATCCCATGGGGTAATTCAAGATCAATGCCCTTTAAATTCCTTTCCTTAGCCCCTTTTATTACGATTTTGCGCATAAACGAGACCTGAAAAACAAAGGCCCGTTTTCCCTCAACCCCAGATAATTCTTAACCGCTTCACACTTGGCCCAAAATAAAAAGAAAATCCTGGAATCCCCTAATGACTCTAAAGTCTCGAAATTCCCCTGCCCTTTGGCAATGATTAAATCTGAGGCTTCAAAGATTTCTTTAAATTCATGAGATACAAACTCCAAAATTATACCAGGTGTATCATCACCTGTGGAAATCACCGAACAAATATCTTCAAATCCCATTCCCTCCAGATCATCAAAAGTCACATCATTAAGAACGGGAGCTCCCCTTACCGCTAAAAAAATTTTAAGGTTTGAATAATGCCATTTTAATGTTTCAATCAAAATTTTGTCTAAAACTACCTCTCCTGAATTATCAGCGATTAATAACAAAGTCTTAGCCTTTAAAAGTTCTTTTTTAAAATCAGAGCTCTCATCTATCAAAAAACCTTTAGAAAAAATGCGATTTAAGTCTTTTGTAATTTTGTTTTTTTTAATGACAGCGTCTATTAAATTTCCCACACCTGAAAGAAGCAAAGAGCTCAAAATGGGTTCTTGAGTTTTTTGCACTTTTTCTTTCAATGTAGCATAAAGTTTCAACATATTTTGGTTTTGAATCTTTTTATCCTCTTTATAAGGATCGTAATTTTGAGTGCTATTTTTGATCGTTCTCATAATCTCTCTAAATACTTTGGGAGGGGGATATTTATAGCTGTGATCCAAAACTATTTTTAACACTTTGAGCATTATTCCCCTTTTTATGTTTTCGTCCTTTGTGATTTTATTGAGGGCATTAAGAGCTGTTTCAAGTTGACAAGGAAAGCATTTGGGATAAGCGTTCATGGCTCGCGGAAGGTGGCTCCTTCGGAGGCAGATCTTACGAAATGGGAGTAGCGTTTTAGGTATCCCTTTAATGGGAGGCTTTTTCTTTCCCAGAGTGAAAGACGTTTTTTAAGCTCTTCCTCAGGTACAAGGAGGTCGAGTCTTTTGGAAAGGATATCGATCCTTATAAGGTCCCCGTTCTTTACCAAGGCTATAGGACCTCCTTCGGCGGCCTCGGGCGAGACGTGTCCTATGGCTGCACCTCTTGTGCCTCCGGAAAAACGACCGTCTGTGACAAGGGCCACGTCCTTATCCATTCCTATTCCCACGATAGCCGACGTAGGTCCCAGCATCTCCCTCATTCCTGGTCCGCCTTTAGGGCCTTCATATCGGATGACCAAGACCTCGCCCTTTTTGAGGTTCCGGGAGAGGATGGCCTCCATGGCCTCTTCTTCACTTTCAAAGACTCGGGCAGGGCCTTCGTGTTTTAACATCTCTGGAGCCACTGCTGAGGCTTTGACCACTGCGCCTTGAGGAGCAAGAGTCCCAAAAAGTATGCGAAGTCCTCCTTCAGGATGATAAGGATTTTCAAGGGGTCTGATTACCGTTGGGTCTTTGACCTTGGCGTCTTTCAACACTTCCCTGAGGGGTTTCCCTAAACAGGTTAAGGCCTCATCGTGGAGCAATCCGCCTTTCCATAAGGTGGCCATGATACCCATCACGCCTCCGGCCCTATCAAGGTCTTCAAGGAAATGGGGACCACCGGGACGCAGATTGCATATGTGTGGAACCCTCTCGCTTATTTTATTAAAGGTATCGAGGGGTAAAGAGACCCCCGCCTCTTTGGCTATGGCCGTGAGATGTAGGACGGTATTGGTGGAGCCACCAAATGCCATATCCACTGAGATGGCGTTTTCGAAAGCCTCTTTGGTGAGGATTTGAGAAGGCCTTAGGTTTTCTCTGACCATTTGAACTATTCTCATCCCGGTGAGTTTTGCAAGGCGTATTCTTCTTGAATCAACCGCGGGGATTGTTCCATTTCCTGGTAAAGCTATTCCCAAGGCTTCGCTCAGACAGTTCATGCTGTTAGCGGTAAACATCCCAGCACAAGAGCCTGGTCCAGGACAGGCGCAGGATTCGAGTTCTAAAAGCTCTTCCTCTTTCATCCTTCCCGAAGCCACCTCTCCTATTGCCTCGAAGACCGAAATCAAGTCCACCTTTTTGCCCTGGAAATTTCCACTTAGCATAGGGCCACCGCTTATCAAGATGGAGGGAAGATCGAGCCTGGCCATAGCCATGATCATGCCTGGGATTATCTTGTCACAATTGGGGATTAGCACGAGTCCGTCGAAGGCATAAGCCATGGCCATGACTTCTATGCTATCGGCTATTAACTCCCTGGAAGGAAGCGAATACTTCATCCCCTCATGGCCCATGGCGATACCATCACATATGCCGATAACGCAGAACTCCATAGGAGTTCCACCCGCCATACGGACGCCTTCTTTGACCGCTTGGGCTATTCGTCGTAGATGAATGTGCCCAGGGATAAGCTCGTTCCAAGAGTTCACAATCCCTATTATGGGCCTTGATAGCTCCTCATCGGTGTAGCCTATGGCCTTAAAAAGAGCCCGGTGAGGAGCCCGCTCTATACCTTTTAGCATCCTTTCGTGCCTCATCTTTTCCCCCTCTCCTCCTCTTTAAGGAGCTTGTAATCGATACTGTCCACCAAAGCCCTCCAACTTGCCTCGATGATGTTCTCCGAAACCCCCACGGTGCTCCATTTAAAGGTGCCATCCGTGGATTCTATTAATACTCGCGTTACCGCAGCTGTACCCTTGGTACCTTCCAACACCCTGACTTTGTAATCCACAAGCTCCACCTCTTGGAGTTCAGGATAAAACTTCTCCAAGGCCTTCCTAAGGGCGTTGTCTAAAGCATTGACCGGACCATTCCCTAAGGCTGCTGTATGTTCCACCTTATCCCCAACTCGAACCCTAATGGTGGCTTCTGAAAGGGGTTCTTCTTCGTCACTATCTTTTGAGACTATAACCCGAAACCCCAAAAGCTCGAAAAACTTCTTGTGAAGCCCCAATTCTTTTTTTACCAAGAGTTCAAAACTCGCTTCGGCCGCTTCGAATTGATACCCCATAAACTCCAACTCTTTCACCCTTTTCAAGATTTTCTTGGTGGAAGGATCGCCCTTTTTCAGATCGATCCCCAATTCCTTGGCCTTGGCAAAGATGTTACTTTCTCCCGAAAGGTCAGATACCAGGACCTTCCGCCTGTTTCCGACCAAAGAAGGATCAATGTGCTCGTAAGTAGAGGGTGATTTCAAAACGGCACTTACATGGACGCCCGCTTTATGGGCGAAAGCGCTCTCCCCCACATAGGGTTGTTTTTTATCGGGGGCCAAATTGGCGAGTTCACTCACAAACCTGGAGAGTTCCTTCAACTTTCTTAAATTGCCCTCAGGCAAACATTTTAGGCCCATCTTGAGCTCCAAATTGGGTATTATCACACAAAGGTCAGCGTTTCCGCACCTTTCGCCATAGCCGTTTATCGTCCCCTGAACCTGAACTACCCCTTCTTTTACTGCTAAAAGGGAATTGGCTACCGCCACTCCGGAGTCATTGTGACAATGTATGCCCAAGGGCTTCTTAACGGCTTTCTTGGTTTCCCTTATTATCTCTACCAGCTCGTAAGGTAAGGTACCGCCATTGGTATCACAGAGCACCAAAACATCAGCCCCGGCCTCTTCGGCTGCCTTAAGGGTAGCTAAGGCATATTCTTTATTGTTCTTGAAACCATCGAAGAAGTGTTCCGCGTCATAGATTACTTCTTTCCCCTTCTCCTTCAGATAGGCTATTGACTTCTTGATTAACTCTATGTTCTCCTCCAAGGTGGTCTCTAAAGCTTCCAGTACGTGTTTATCCCAAGACTTTCCAAACAAAGTCACCGTTTCAGTTTGAGCCTCAAGAAGTTGTCTGATGTTTTCATCTTGGGAAGGATGCAACCCCTTACGAGCAGTAGAACCAAAGGCCACAACTCTTGTCCTTTTTAAGTTAATCTTTTTTACCTCTTTAAAGTAATACATATCTTTGGGATTAGAGGCAGGCCATCCTCCTTCTACGTAATGAATCCCCACTTCGTCCAGCTTCTGGGTTATCCTAAGCTTATCCTCAAGAGAAAAGGAAACGTCCTCAGCTTGAGCTCCATCCCTTAAAGTGGTGTCGTACAATCTCACTTCTCTCACGCTTCCTTCTCCAAACCAAAAGCATCATGTAAAGCCCTTACCGCCAATTCGGTATATTTGGGATCGATGATGCAGGAAATCTTGATCTCAGAAGTTGAGATCATCTTTATGTTGATCCCCTCATCGGCTAAAGCTTTAAAGGCCTTAAAGGCCACACCCGGTTGACTCCTCATACCTAAACCCACGATCGAGACCTTGGAGACGTGTTCCTCATAAAGCACATCCTGAGCCCCTAATTCTTGAGCTATTTTTTTGGTTATCTCCAAAGCCTTAGTGAAATCGTTCCGTGAAACGGTAAAGGCCAAATTAGCATATGGTCCTTCATAACTTGAGGTCTGTATGATCATGTCCACGATTATAGAAGCATCGCTTAAGGCCTCGAAAAGCCGGGCAGCTACTCCTGGTCTATCGGGGACTTTCACCAATTCGATCCTCGATTGGTTCTTGTCGTAGGTTATCCCGGAGACCAAAGCCTTTTCCATCTCGCTTACCTCCTCACATACTATAGTACCTTCATCCTCACTGAAAGAGGACCTCACGTGAATGGGGATTTTGTATTTGGCCGCAAATTCCACCGAACGAAATTGAAGCACTTTGGCCCCTAAACTGGCCATTTCGAGCATCTCCTCATAGCTTATCCTCTTCAACTTACGCGCCTTCTCACAGATGTTAGGATCCGTGGTATACACCCCATCCACATCCGTATAGATCTCACAAATATCCGCTCTCAAAGCCACCGAAAGGGCCACCGCGGTGGTATCGGATCCTCCCCTTCCCAAGGTGGTGATATTGCCCTCCTCATCAACCCCTTGGAATCCAGCTACCACTGGGACTATCCCTTCTTTCAAATCCTTTAACAAACGCCAGGACTCCACTGTTTTTATCCTGGCTTTCCCGAAAACGTTGTCGGTGATGATCCTCACCTGATGTCCCAAGTAACTCTTGGCCCGAACCCCCATATCTTTCAAGATGATGGCCAAAAGGGCCGAAGTTAGCTGTTCCCCGGTGGCTAAAATCACATCCACTTCCCTTTCCGAGGGATTGGGAGAAGCTTGATAGGCCAGTCGCAGGAGCTCGTCAGTATGCCCCGCCATGGCGGAAACGACCACTACCACTTGGTTACCCTGCTCGCGGGTTTTGACGATCCTTTTTGCCACATTCCTTAATCTCTCCAAATCGGCCACCGAAGTGCCCCCGTATTTTTGAACGATCAAAGCCATCTCGGTTCTCCCTCCGGATTAGGATCGATTATAAGCTATATAACTCAATCCTTCAACGAGTTCCCTTCCCCTTCCCTTTTTCCCCTCAAAGGTCAAGTATCTCTTCTCGGCGTTAAAAAAATCAAAGTATACCCACAGGGCTTCTTCGGGTATGGCTGTGGGGATTTTTGAAGCCCATTCCACCACCACAACCCCCTGGCCTAAGTAATCCCAAAAACCCACTCCTTCAAGATCATGGAGGTCCTGAACCCTGTAAAAGTCAAAATGAAAAAGGGGCAAACGCCCCTGATACTCGTTCAGGATCGTAAAGCTTGGACTTCCTATATATTCCTCGCTCACCCCTAATCCGAGGGCCAATCCCTTAACAAAGGTGGTTTTTCCCGAACCCAAATCGCCCGAAAGGGCTATTACCTCATCCCCTTTCAGTAATTCGGAAAGCCTCTTTCCCCAATTCTTCGTCTCATCAGGGCTCTCGCTTAATATGCGCCACATCTCCCTTTAGGACCTCTTTTATGGCTTGAGGAAGATATCTCAATAGATCCGTGGCCACAAGACAAACCTCTCCCACCTCCTCCTTAGCCAGATCACCCGATAACCCATGAAGGTAAACCCCAAGTTTTGCTGCTTCAAGGGGATCCATTCCTTGGGCCAAAAGCCCTCCTATCATACCCGTCAGTATATCTCCAGTCCCTCCGGAGGCCATGCCGGGATTACCGGTGGGATTTACAAAAACCCGCCCCCCTGGTTCGGCTATTAAGGTCCTTGAGCCTTTGAGAACCAGGATCACGCCATACCGTTCGGCAAATTCCCTGGCATGTTGGATCCTTTGACTCTGAACCTCCTTTGAACTTATCCCAATAAGCCTCGCCATCTCTCCCGGATGGGGTGTCAATACAGTTGGGGCCTTTCTCGCTTTTAATATCTCAAGTTCTCCTACCAAACAGTTTAGCCCATCAGCGTCTATCACCATGGGAAGTTGGGAAAGTTTTAAAAGTTCTAAAGTGAGCCTTTTTGAACCCCGTTCCGTTCCTATCCCGGGACCGATGGCAAGAGCGGTTTTTCCAGCGAGCAATTCTGAGACTTCCTCCAAAGCCTCTTCCGAAAATACCCCTTCCTTATCCGATAAGGGATAGGTCATAACCTCGGTGAGTTTGACCTCCAGAATGGGATTAAGGCTTTTAGGAACGCCCAAGGTTACAAGCCCCGTTCCCATTTTTAAGGCCGCTTCGGCTGCCATAGCGGCTGCCCCTGTCTTTCCCACTGAACCAGCGATGACCAAAAGATGGCCGTAAGTGAGCTTGTGGGTGTCCGGGGGCCTGGGTTTTAAGGGTGAAAGGTCAAGTTCAAGGGGTTCAAGTAAGGTATGCTTTAAGTCCATATCCTCCACGAGAACCTGAGGTATGGAAATATCCACCACATAAAGCTCACCCGTATATTCGAGCCCAGGATGAATAAGCTCGCCTATTTTGGGAAGGCCAAAGGTCACAGTTAAAGTGGCTTTAACCGCGACCCCGAGGACCTTTCCGGTGGTGGCATCGATCCCCGAAGGGATATCGATCGCGATGACGGGTTTCCCCAAGGCGTTTATCAACTGGATCGCCTCTTTTAAAATTCCTTTAACCTCATCCTTCAATCCCGTACCCAAAAGGGCATCTACTATGAGATCAAAATGTTGGAGCTCTTCTTTAATTGACCAAAGTTCATCTTCATTCCGTATTTCTTTCAATTCCCCTCCCATTTTTAGCCAGACTTCCAGATTGGCTTTGGCATCCCCGGTGATCTTCTCCTTTTCGGAAAGAAGATAAACCTTCACTTTCCATCCCCAGTTCTTAAGGTATCTGGCCACAACAAAGCCATCCCCTCCGTTATTGCCTCTTCCACACAGAATGGCCACTTTTTTCCTATCCGGTCCAAACCTCTTCTTTATAATTTGGGCGGTACCTCTTCCCGCATTCTCCATAAGGACAAGCCCTAAAATGCCGATTTCTTCTATGGTCCTACGATCGAGTTCCCTCATTTCTTCGCGGGTTACAAGCTTCATCCTCCACCTCCAAAATGACCAACGCCATTGCTATCCCCCCATCATGGGAGATGGAAAGATGTATGTTTTTTAAGTTAATCTCCTGAACCATTTGCTTGGCCTTTCCGTGCAAGCAGATAAAGGGTTTTCCCCTTTCCTCCTTTAGGACCTCGATCTCCAAAAAGGGGATTTCGAAGAGGCCTCTTCCTAAAGCCTTGAGAAAAGCCTCTTTAGCGGCGAATTTTCCCGCCAGACTCTCGTAAGGAAAAGGCGAGGTCTTTAATTCTTTCCTCTCATTAGGGGTGAAGACCCTCCTTAAGAACTTCTCTCCCCACCTTTTTACCAGGTTCCTTAGGCGTTTGGTCATAACCAAATCGATCCCCACGCCCTTTATCACTTTTACATCCCCGAATTTTTTGAGAGAATTTTAACACTAAGGCCATGAAGATAAAAATTGCTGCCATCCAAATCGGTCCTTCTTTAAAAAGGGACCAGACTCTGGAGAAGGCCTTGAACTTCGCAAAAAGCGCCGTAGAAAGGGGAGCCCAAATCCTTTGTTTCCCTGAGCTTTTCCCCTATCCGTGGTTTCCCGCCAAGGTGGACAAGGACGCCTTCCAATTAGCGGAGACTCTGGAGGACCAATTGATAGGAGAAATGTCTTCTTTTGCCAGGGAGAAAGGGGTCATTCTTTTGGTCCCGTTTTTCGAAAAAGGAGAAGGGGAATATTACAATTCGGTAGCGGTCATTTCTCCTCAAGGTTCGGTAATAGGGGTTTACCGAAAGGTCCATCTCCCTGACATTCCCTTATGGGAGGAGAGAAGTTACTTCGCCTCAGGTAATGATTTTCCCGTATTTGAAATAGAAGGCCTAAAATTCGGGGTGCAACTTTCGTGGGACAACCTGTTTCCAGAAGGTCCACGGATTTTGGCTTTAAAGGGGGCGGAGATCCTTTTTGCCCCTACGGCTTGTGCTTTTAGAACTCAACAGAGGTGGCTTAAACTTCTGGCCGGGCATGCTATATGTAACGGCTTTTTCGTCGTTAGAGTTAATCGAGTTGGCAAGGAGGAGTTCCAACATTTTTACGGGATGAGTTTCTTTTTAGATCCAGAAGGGGAACTCATAGGTGAACCAGCAGGCCTTGAGGAGGGAATCCTTTTGGCCGAGTTGGACCTTGAAGAAGCCAAAAGGGCAAAAAAGGAATGGTACCTTTTAATAGACCGAAAGCCCAACCTTTATGGGGAGCTGGTGAGATGAAGGAGAAGATAAGGGCAATGATAAGGAAAGCGATTGAGAGACTAACAAAAGAGGAGGTCCCCTTTTCGGTGGAATACCCCGCTAATGAAAGGTTCGGGGATTACGCCACAAATGTGGCCTTTGTCTTGGGAACGCTTTTTAAAACTGCCCCCTCTGATGTGGCTCAAAAGATTTTGAAAAACCTTCCTCCCGAAGAGGCTTTAGAAAAGGTGGAGGTGGCGGGAGGTGGATTCTTAAACTTTTACGTGAAGGATAAAGTATGGTTCGAAACCTTAAGGGAGGCTTGTATAAAGGGGCCCGAATACGGACGCCAAGCTCCTTCCGGGAAGAGGGTCCTGGTGGAATTTGTGAGTGCAAACCCCACCGGTCCCCTTCATATAGGTCATGGGAGAATAGCCGCTTTTGGTGATTCCCTCTCACGGCTCCTGGAATGGACCGGATGGCAGGTGGAGAGGGAATTTTACATAAATGACATGGGGACTCAGATGGAGCTTTTGGGGGCCTCGGTTCTTGCCCGTTATGGGGAGCTTTTAAGGGGCCAAATGGATTTTCCGGAAGATGGATATAGAGGGGAGTATATCTACGATGTGGCCAGAAGGCTTATCGAAAAATACGGCGAAAAACTCTTAAAACTCCCAAAAGAGGAGGCTTTAAAGATCTCTTCATTGGAGGCCCAAAATATCATCATGCAATGGATAAGAGAAGAGCTAGAGTCTTTCCGGGTGAAGTTTGACAATTTTGTAAGCGAAGCCTCCCTTCACCAAGAAAGCCAAGTGGACAAAACCTTGGAGGAGCTTAATAAAAAGGGGTTCCTGTACGAAAAGGATGGAGCCATATGGTTTAAAAGTACCCTTTTTGGCGATGAAAAAGATAGGGTCGTCATTAGGGCTCAAGGAACTAAGACTTATTTTGCTTCCGATATAGCTTACCATCAACAAAAATTCCTTCGAGGTTATGATCTTTTGATAAACATATGGGGAGCGGATCACCATGGATATGTAAAACGGCTTGAAGCAGCGGTGGAAGCTTTGGGCTTTTCCAAGGAAAAATTAAAGGTCATATTGGTTCAACTGGTAACTCTTTTGAGAAAAGGCAAAAGGGTCTCCATGTCCACTAGAGCGGGTGAGTTTGACGCCTTAAGGGATGTGATAAAAGAGGTAGGAGTGGATGCCACTAGGTTCTTCTTACTTTTAAGAAGGGCCGATAGTCCCCTGGATTTTGATCTGGAAGTAGCAAAAGCTCAGAATGAGGAGAATCCAGTTTATTATGTACAATATGCGCATGCGAGAATCTCAAGCATCTTTAAAAAGGCTAAGGAAAAAAACTTAATGCTTCCTGACCCTCGACAGACTGATCTCTCCTCTCTTTCTTTGCCCGAAGAAAGGACTTTGGCCAAAAACGTGGGGATTTTCCCTGAGATTCTGAATGACGCAAGTTCAGCTTTTGAACCACATATACTCTCAAGTTACCTTCTCTCCTTAGCTAAAGCCTTCCACAGTTACTACAATAAGCATCGCGTGTTAAACGAAAGCGAACCCCTTAGAAATGCGCGCTTGATTCTCGTATGGGGGGTTAAAGAAGTAATACGTAATGGCTTAGAGATTTTAGGGGTCCAAGCCCCTGAGGAGATGTGATGGAAGAGCTTTTAAAGAGAACGGAACTCCAAAAAAGACGACAACGTAAAAGGGTGATATTTATCGTGGGGCTCTTTCTGGCCTTCTTAGGGGGATTTCTCTTAGGAATTAACGTATCCAAAAAGGAAGCCCCCAAATCCTCCGAAATGGCCAAAAAGCCCCTGTTCGAAGAAGTCCCAGAAGAACCCCTTCAACCCCCTTCAAAACCTCAAGGTAATGAAACACAAGGGGAACCTTCCCTCACCTTTTATCAACGTCTTCAAGAAGAAGCCAAAGAAAAACCCAAGGAGGAGATCGAGCAAAGGCCTAAAGAGGAACCTAAAAAAGAAGCTCCCAAACCAGAACCTCAGCGCCCGGTGAAGGAAACAGGGGCTTCAGTCGAGAGAGCCGACCGGTATGCCTTTCAAGTGGCCTCTTTCAAAGAGATGAAGAACGCCCAAGAGTTTGTCCAAAGGCTTCTCTCAAAGGGAATAAGGGCAGAGATCCAAAAAACGGAGATAAAGGGCATGGTATGGTACAGGGTGATCGTTCGAGCTCAAAATCGAGAAGAGTCTCAAAAGATAAAAGAACTCCTAAAAAACGAGGGGATAAAAGAGGTTAAGTTTTATGAGGAGAAAACCCGATGACCCAAAGGAAGATAAAAGAAGAAATCAAAGGGATTCTCATAGCGGTTTTTATAGCCCTTTTTATAAGGGCCTTCTTTGTACAGGCTTACAAGATTCCTTCGGGTTCCATGGAACCTACTCTTTTGGTGGGTGATCATTTATTGGTCCTCAAATGCGCTTATGGGATAAGGATACCTTTAGTGGGCAAATACCTCGTGGAGTATTCCTCTCCTAAAAGGGGTGATATCATAGTGTTCGTATATCCTCGCGATCCCAAAAAGGATTTCATAAAAAGGGTCATGGCTTTACCTGGTGAGAGCGTTCAGATAATCGGCCGGACCATTTATATAAACGGGAAACCCATCCGAGACCCTTGGGGGGTCTGGAGCGAAAATGACCTTTTAAGGGGCAACTTCGGACCCGTTACGGTGCCTCAAGGGCATTATTTCGTGCTCGGAGATAACCGAGACAACAGTATGGATAGTCGCTATTGGGGTTTTGTGCCAAAATCAAACATATTGGGCAAAGCCCTCATCATATACTGGTCATGGAATGGCGAAGCCGAAAACCTTTGGGAAAAGATCCGATGGTTGAGGATAGGGAAAATCCTTTGGTAAAGGAGGGAGGCATGAAGAAAATAAAGGTCGGTATATTGGGAGCCACGGGGGTTGTGGGTCAAAGATTCGTTCAACTTCTTTCCGAGCACCCTTGGTTTGAAATCACCGAAGTGGCGGCTTCCGAAAGAAGCGCCAAACAAACTTATAAAGAAGCCGTTTGGGGAAGGTGGAAAATAGAAGGCGAAATACCGGAAAAAGTAGCCGAGTTGGAGGTAAAGGAGTGCGTTCCGGATTTGGATTGTAAGGTTGTTTTTTCAGCTCTTGATGCTTCGGTAGCAGGTCCGATTGAAGAGGAGTTTGCCAAAGAAGGTTATATCGTGATCTCCAATGCCAGAAACCATCGGATGGACCCGGATGTGCCCCTCTTGGTGCCAGAGGTTAACCCGGAGCACATAGAGGTGATTCCCTTACAACGGAAAAAATGGCCCAAGGGTGGTTACATCGTAACCAATCCCAATTGTTCGACCATAGGTCTGGTCATGGCCCTTGCCCCTTTAAAGAAGGCCTTCGGTTTGAAGAGGGTGATCGTAACTACGTTACAAGCCTTAAGCGGAGCCGGTTATCCGGGGGTAGCTTCTCTCGACATCTTAGACAATGTGATCCCCTTCATATCGGGAGAGGAAGAGAAGATAGAAAGCGAAAGCCTTAAGATTTTGGGAGAATTCACCGGGAAGGAGTTTGTTCCTGCCAATATAAGGGTGAGTGCCTCCTGTACTCGGGTTAATGTGAGAGATGGGCATCTTGAGAGCGTAAGCGTCGAACTGGAAAGGAAACCCGAAGATCCCGAAGAGATCATACGAACCTGGGAAAACTTTAACCCCCTAAGGGAATTTGAACTTCCAACTGCTCCCAAAAGGCCCATAATATACCGCCCAGAAATCGATAGACCTCAACCTTTAAAGGATAGGGATGTGGAAAAGGGGATGGCCTGTGTGATAGGTCGGTTAAGGCCTTGCAAGGTTCTGGATTTTAAGTTTTTCCTTTTGACTCACAATACCATACGGGGAGCCGCTGGGGCGGCTATTTTAAACGCCGAGTATCTCTTTAAAAAGGGTTACATACCCATGTAAGAAGCGAAATGAGTAAAGTCCTTGTCACTGGGGCTACGGGGTTTATAGGATTCCACCTTTGTGAGAGACTCCTCAAAGAAGGATATGAGGTCTTCGGATTAGTGAGAGATCATCGAAAAGACTTACCCCAGGGAGTGAAGCCCATATTGGGAGACTTAGAAGGAAAATGTCCCCACCTGGAGGGATTTGATTGTGTGTTTCACCTTGCCGCTTTAACAAAAGCCGTCCGAGAAGAGGATTATTTTCGGGTAAACGAAAAAGGGACCGAACTTCTGATAGAAAGGCTTCTTGAAGGCGGTTTTAGTGGGAAATTCATCTTTCTCTCAAGCCTTTCTGCTCAAGGGCCCACCACCAAAAATCGGCCTCTAACCGAAGATGATCCCCCTTGTCCGGTATCTTCCTACGGATTGAGTAAACTCAAAGCCGAAGAGGCTATCCGAAGATATAGTTCCTTTTTCAAAGTGATAATCTTAAGGCCAAGCATCGTCTATGGTCCCAGGGACAAGTACATGTTACACTTTTTCAAACTGATTCAATGGAGATTTCTACCCCTTTTAAGGGATGAACAGTGGCTTAGTATGTGTTATGTGGAAGATCTGGTAGAGGCTCTTCTTTTGTGTCTCAAGAGAGAATTAAAAAGTGGTGAGGTCTTTCTCATTTCCGATGGTCAGATTTACTCGTTGCATCAATTAGCGGATATGATAGCCTCTATTTTGAAAGTGAAATATATAAAGCTTAAGATTCCCCTCATGATAGCGAAAGGCATTGCTTTAGTATGTGAAGCAATAGGAAGAATAAAGGGTAAAGGCATGCCTTTCAACCTGAATAAATTGAATGAGTCCTTACAAGAAGCTTGGATATGCGACATTTCCAAGGCCAAAAAAGTTTTAGGATATGAGCCTAAGTATGACTTAAAGGCAGGACTTTCGTTGACCATCAATTGGTATAAAGCTCAAGGATGGCTTTAAAAGGAGGAAAAAATGGACCTTTTTGAAAGGTGTTTTAACTGGAAGGAAGCAGAAGAGGCCCAAAAAGCAGGTCTATATTTCCTGTTTCGAGTGATTGAATCGGCGCAAGGACCGGAGGTTATAGTAAAAGGCAGAAAGCTCATTATGGCGGGTTCGAACAATTATTTGGGATTGACCAGTCACCCCAGGGTAAAGGAAGCGGCTATTAGGGCCATTGAGAAATATGGAACGGGATGTGCTGGTTCGAGGTTTCTGAACGGAAACCTGGACATTATCGAGGAATTGGAAGAAAAACTAGCGCGCTTTTTCCGCAAAGAAGCGGCTTTGGTCTTCGCTACCGGTTACCAGACCAACTTGGGGATAATATCGGCCCTTTTGGGAAGAAGGGATGTGGCCATATTGGATAAATACGATCACGCCTCGATAATCGATGCTTGTAGGCTTGCCATGTGTCAAGTAAGGCGATTTAAGCACAACGACGTAGAAGACTTGGAACGAGTTTTAAAAAGTTTACCCCCTGATGTAGGGAAATTGGTAATTGTGGACGGAGTCTTTAGCATGGAGGGCGACATTGCCCCACTACCCGAAATAATCCAGGTCTGCAAGCGTTATGGTGCGAGGCTTATGGTAGATGATGCCCATGGGATAGGAGTCTTGGGTAAAAATGGGCGAGGAACAGCGGAGCATTTCGGGGTGGAAGACGAGGTGGATCTCATAATGGGTACCTACTCCAAGAGCCTGGCCACCATTGGAGGGTTTGTAGTGGGTCCGAAGAAGGTTATAGAATACATCAAGCACTTCGCTCGACCTTTGATCTTTTCGGCTGCCATTGCTCCTCCCTTGGTGGCAGCGGCAAGTGCAGCCTTAGACATCATCCAAGAGGAACCCGAATTAAGGGAAAGGCTTTGGAGAAACACCAGGAAAATGCTTGAGGGATTCAAACGTTTGGGGTTTGATACGGGAAATAGTCAGACCCCCATAATCCCCATCATAATCGGAGGAATGGAAAGGACCTTTAAAATGTGCGGATTGCTCGAACTGTATGGAGTATTCGCCAATCCGGTACTTCCTCCTGCAACGCCTCCCGGTAGAGAACTTATAAGGACGAGCTTCATGGCCACTCATACCGATGAACACCTCGACAAGATCCTTTGGGCTTTCGAAAAAGCCGGTAAAGAATTGGGAATAATTTGATGGCGCTAACTGTAGAGGAAGTAAAAGACGATAAAAAAAAGCTAAAGGCCTTCCTAGAGTTACCCTTCCGCCTTTACCGAGATGACCCGCTCTGGGTACCCCCCCTTAAATCAGAGGTGGCCTCTTTTTTCACTGGAAAGCATCCATTTTGCGAGCACTCCGAGATCACAGCCTTCATCGCAACTCAGGGAAAGGAAACCTTAGGAAGGGTTGCGGCCATCATGGATAGGAACTTCATCACCTACCATCAAAAACCCATCGGGTATTTCGGCTTTTTCGAATCGGTAAATTCAAAAGAAGTGACACTCAGACTTTTCGAAAGGGTTGAGGAGGTTCTCCGAAAAAAGGGCATTAAGGAAATCATAGGCCCTATGAACCCTTCCACCAATTACGAATGTGGCCTTTTGATAGAAGGCTTTTCCACACCTCCCTATATAATGATGCCCCACAACCCCCCTTTCTACCAGGAACTTTTGGAATCAGTAGGTTTTAAGAAGGCAAAGGACCTTCTGGCCAACCTTCTAATCGGCGATGGTTCGCTCCCCCAAAGGCTCGAAAGGATAGCCTCAAGGATAAGCTCCAAAATACCCGAGGTGAAAATAAGGGAAGTGGATCTCAAAAATATCCAAAGGGAGATAAGGGAGTTCATGAGAATTTATAACGAGGCTTGGGCTAACAATTGGGGCTTCGTACCCATGTCGGAGAAGGAGGTCTCCTATTTTGCAAAAGTGTTAAAATCGATTGTGGTGCCTTCATTAGCCCTTTTTGCCGAATACAAAGGAGAACCCGCCGGATTTATCTTAGCCCTCCCCAACTATAACCATGTTTTGAAAGTTTTAAAAGGCAAACTGACTCCATGGGGTCTCCTTCGGGCCCTTTGGGTGAAGGGTAGGATAAAAGAAATAAGGATCCCTCTTTTTGGGATAAGGCCCAAATATCGTTTAAAAGGTATAGATACGCTTTTATATCTTGAGGTCTTCAAAAGGGGCTGGCAATTGGGGTATCGAAGGGCGGAACTCTCCTGGATCCTTGAGGATAATCATCTAATGCAAAAGGCCATTGAATCGATGGGCGGGAGGCCTTATAAAAGGTATCGCATTTACTGGAAGGAAATATGAAGAACTTGTTCCTTTTGGGCTTTTTGTTGTTTTTTCCCCTCTTTTCTTTAGGTCAAGAAAAACCCACCTATGGTGATGCGATAGTGATTGGCTCTATTGGTGATGCGAGTATATTGATCCCTATGCTTGCTTCCGATAGCGCTTCCCATGAGATCTGTAGCCTGGTCTATAATGGACTTGTAAAGTACGATAAAAATTTGCAAATCGTGGGGGATTTGGCGGAAAAGTGGACCATAAGCCCTGATGGGAAGGTGATTACCTTTTACCTCAGGCGAAACGTGAAATGGCATGATGGAAAACCTTTTACGGCGTGGGACGTATGGTATGGTTATAAAACCATCATAGATCCTAAAACCCCCACTCCCTATTCCGGGGATTTCGAAGAGGTAAAAGAGGTTCAGGTATTAAATCCCCATACCCTCAGGGTTATTTACAAAGAACCTTTCGCCCCTGGGCTTTCAAGTTGGGGCAATCTGGTGGTGTTACCCAGACATCTTCTGGAGGGAAAAGATATAACCCAGAGCCCCTTGGGCCGAAACCCTATCGGAACGGGCCCCTATAGGTTTGTCCGATGGCAAACGGGACAATACCTTATCCTTCAAGCAAACCCCGAATACTTCGAGGGCAGACCTTATATAGATCAGGTCATTTATAAGATAATACCTGACCCTTCCACCATGTTCATGGAACTAAAAGCGGGAAGCCTCGATTGGATGAATTTAACCCCTCTTCAATATGCTCGTCAGACCTCTGATCCCTTTTTCGAGAAAAACTTCAAAAAATATAAGTATCTTCCTTTTGCTTATACCTATTTGGGCTTCAACTTGCGTCATCCTTTCTTTAAGGATAAAAGGGTGAGACAGGCCATAAGTTATGCCATAAACCGAGAGGAGATCGTTAAAGTTATACTTTTTGGCCTGGGAATTGTGGCAAATGGCCCTTATAAACCTGGTACTTGGTATTACAACCCTAACATAAAACCATATCCTTATGATCCCCAAAAGGCCAAAAAACTCCTGGAAGAAGCCGGATGGAAAGACAGTGACGGTGATGGGATCTTAGATAAAGATGGAAAACCCTTCTGTTTCACCGTGCTTGTAAACTGGGGCAATTTGGCCCGATTAAAAACGGCTGAAGTGATTCAGTGGCGTCTTAAGCAGATTGGCATACAAATGCGCATAAGGGTTCTGGAATGGGCCACTTTTATAAACGAATACGTGGATAAGAGGCGATTTGAAGCGGTTATCCTCGGATGGTCCACGGGGATTGATCCCGATCAATACGACATATGGCATTCTTCCAAAACCGGTCCTAAGGAACTGAACTTCATATCCTATCAAAACCCCGAGGTGGATCAAATCCTCGTCGAAGCTCGAAGGACTTTCGATCAGGAAAAGCGAAAGAAACTATATTACCGCTTTCAAGAAATACTGGCCGAAGACCAACCGTACGCCTTCCTTTATATCCCCTACGCCCTTACGGCCATCCACGCTCGTTTCCATGGGATCGAACCTGCCCCTGCAGGGATAACTTACAACTTCATCCGTTGGTGGGTTCCTCAAGGTTTACAGCGCTATGGAAGGATCCTCCCTTAAGAATGGTGGAGATGGGGGGATTCGAACCCCCGACCCTCACGTTGCGAACGTGATGCTCTCCCCCTGAGCTACATCCCCATTTTACAAAACTATAATTTATGAAACTACCAAATTTCAATCCCTCCTTTCTTCTTTAACCAGGACCGGTCTTTATGATATATTCTCCCGGGTTAAACCAAATAAACGTGAGGAGGTGACAAATGGCCAAAAATCCTCTCCGGATCACCGATACCACCTTTCGAGATGGGCACCAGTCCACTATAGCCACAAGGCTAAAAACTGAGGATATGATCCCCATAGCCCCCAAGATGGATAAAATCGGTTTTCACTCCATGGAAGTGTGGGGAGGAGCTACCTTTGACGTATGCATCAGATACCTCAATGAAGATCCTTGGGAAAGACTAAGGACGCTCAGAAAACTCATGCCCAATACCAAATTGCAAATGCTTTTAAGAGGACAAAACTTGGTGGGCTATAGAAATTATCCTGACGATGTGGTGATAGCCTTTATTGAAGAAGCCGCTGAAAGTGGAATCGATATCTTCCGTATTTTTGACGCTTTAAACGATGAAAGAAATCTCAAAACTTCTATTGAAACAGTTAAAAAATGCGGCAAACACGCACAGGCAGTTATTTCCTACTCACTTACCGAAAAACGACTTGGAGGTCCCATTTTTAATCTCGATTATTATCTCAACAAAGCGAAAATTCTTCAGGAAATGGGAGCAGACAGTATTTGCATAAAGGATATGGCGGGGCTTCTTTCTCCCTATGATGCTTATGAACTGGTCAAGGAACTAAAAAGAGTGTTAGATATCCCTGTACAGCTTCATACTCATTACACCACAGGATTTGGATCAATGACTTACCTTAAAGCTGCTGAAGCTGGAGTGGATGTGGTAGATTGTGCCCTTGCCCCTCTGGCTTTGCGTTCCTCTCAGCCTGCGGTAGAGCCGTTAGTAGTGACCCTTTATGGCACTGAACGTGATACCGGTTTGGATCTGCGGAGTTTAATCGAGATAAGCGAGTATCTCGATGAGGTATTGAGGGAGAAATATAAGGACTTCTTAGAAGCGCCGAAATTCGCTGTCATCGATGTACAGGCCCTTGAGCATCAAATCCCAGGAGGTATGATCACAAACCTCATAGCCCAACTCAAAGAGGCCAACGCCTTACACAGGTTGCCGGAAGTTTTTGAGGAAATCCCTCGCACCAGGGCTGATATGGGGTATCCTCCCCTGGTAACGCCCACAAGCCAAATCGTAGGGGTTCAAGCGGTTTTGAATGTGTTGTTTGGTAGATACAAGATGATAACTCAACAGACTAAGGATTACTTTTATGGACTTTATGGTCGACCCCCTGCTCCTGTAAACCCCGAGGTTCAGAAACTGGCCTTGAAGGGGTATCCGCGAGGGGAAACCCCTATTGACTGTAGGCCGGCTGATGTGCTTGAACCGGAGCTGGGAAAAGCCGAAGAAGCTACTAAAGGTTTGGCGAAAAACAGAGGGGATGTGCTTATTTATGCCTTGTATCCTCAAGTGGGACTTGAATTTTTAAAGAGGAAATATGGGGTCACAGAGTAATGATCAGAAGGGTTTTTTTGGGGAATGAAGCCATCGCCTGGGGGCTCCTGAGAGAAGGGGTGAGTTTTGTCACCTCTTATCCGGGAACCCCTGCTTCTGAGATATTGGAAGCGGTGATGAGATTTAATGAAGAGTATCAATTGGGCATTTTCGCCCAGTGGTCTATTAACGAAAAGGTGGCTTTTGAATTGGCTTTGGCTCATAGTTGGCTTGGGGGAAGGTCAGCGGTCTCCATGAAACAAGTGGGGCTTAACGTGGCGCTTGACCCCCTGATGAGTGCTGCTTATACCGGGGTTAAAGGAGGCCTCCTGGTTATAAGCGCCGATGATCCTGGTCCTTACAGTTCTCAAACCGAACAGGATAGCCGATTCCTCGCCATGTTCGCCAAAATACCTGTCTTTGACCCCTCAAGCCCAAAAGAAGCGATGGAGATGATAAAAGAGGCTTTAGAACTCTCTGAACGATATCGAATACCGGTGATGCTACGTCCCACTTCTTGGGTTTGTCACGCTCGTCAGGGGATTGTTTTAGAAGAAGAATTAAAATCCAATCCCAAAATACTTTCGCTTGACAAAGACCCCTCTCATTGGGCAGCTCTTCCGAGACGGCGTTACGTTTTACACAAAGAACTTAATGAGAAGCTTCGATCTATTCAAAAAGAAAACGCGTTTAGAAAAATAGTTTTTAAGAGAGCAAAAAAGGCCGTAGTTTCTTCGGGCTTCCCATTTGCCCTCTTAATGGACGTTTTAAAATCGTTGAACCTGGAGGATTCTCTCGATATTTACAAAGTGGATCGTTCTTTCCCTCTGTCGCTTTCTCTCAGCGAGGAGTTATCGTCTTATGAGGAGATACTCGTTTTGGAGGAGACTTACCCTGTAATAGAGTTACAAATCCCATATAGAGAAAAGACCAAGGGGCGGCTTGATGGCACCGTGCCTTCTGAAGGGGAATTGAGGCCCGAGAACATTCTGGAAGCCCTCCATATCCTATTAGGAGATCTCATCTTCGAGAAGAAAAATCCTCTTAAAGAAGGAGCACCACCAAGGCTATGTCCCGGTTGTCCCCATCGGGCGGCTTTTTGGGCCATAAAAAAGGCCTTCCCCCAAGGGCTTTTACCGAGTGATATAGGATGTTACACCTTGGGGCTGGAGATGGAGGCGGTTGACGCATTTCTTTGCATGGGGGCGGGTGTCTCTTTGGCCGAGGGGTTTTACCTTGCTCTCAAAAACGCCGCCCAAAAAATACCCCCCATCTGTAGCACTGTAGGGGATTCCACCTTTTTCCACGCTTGTATCCCCGCTTTGATAGACGCCGTCAATAAAAAAGCGGCCTTCGTCCTCGTAATTTTAGATAACGCTACGACCGCCATGACCGGGGGGCAACCCACTCCTTCTAATCCCCCCAAGGATCTGCGAAAGGTCGAGATGGAAAAGGTAATAAAGGGGTGTGGAGTGGAATTCGTCAAGGTGGTTGACCCTTTCGATTTTTCTGAAATGGTAAAAAGTTTAAAAGAGGCCTATGCTTTTTGTCAGGAAAAGGAAATTCCGGCAGTTGTAATCTCAAGAAGCCCTTGCCCCCTTTACAAAAAGGTCCCTCCAAAAAGAAAACTCCATTTTAAAGAAGAGAATTGCAGAGGTTGTATGATCTGCGTTTTCGAAAGCAAATGCCCTGCCCTTCAAGAAGGTGAAGATAAGCCGATTATAAACTGGAATTTATGCCGAAGTTGTGGGTTATGCGCTTTTATATGTCCTAATGGAGCGCTGGAAGTTGTAGAGGTTTAAATGCAGTTAGAGATCATAATCGCTGGCAGAGGAGGAGAAGGCGTTATATTATTGACAAGCATCTTAACAGAAGGCGCTTTTTCCCTCGGAATTCCCGTTATATCGAGCGAACTCCACGGAATGGCCCAAAGGGGAGGATCGGTCATCTCCCAGGTCAAATTGGGCGATTTTTACAGTCCCTTTATCGCTTATGGAAACGCCGATTACCTAATCGCTACCTCAAAGGAAGAGGCGGAAAGAAATAAAATTTACCTTAAACCCAACGGGATATCCTTCGTAAATTCATCGGATCCTCTGCCCTTTCACATAGATGCTTCTACCCTAGCTCAAAAGATGGATCACCCACGAGGCGCAAATTTGATCCTTTTAGGTTTTTCCATCGAAAAAATGGGCTTAAATGAAAAGCCTTTTCTTGAAGCAATAGAAAGACATTCTCCTCCTCTTTGGAGAGAAAAAAATAAAAAAGCCTTTCTCTTAGGCTTTTCCATCTCTAAGGGTAAAGGCACTTAAGCCGCTTGAATAAGCTTTTTCATTTTCCTTCTGAGCTTGCGTATGGCTTTAGCGCGCTTCATCCTCTCCTTTTCGCTCTTGCTTATAAAATGGGCATGTTTCTTCAACTCAGGTTGTACGTTTTGCTGGAAATCCCTTTTGAGCCTCTTCAGCATCCTTTCCAGTTCTTCATGCTCATGAGCCATTCTTAACCTCCCTTATTAGGTGTGAGGGTGTATTATACCCAAATCTTTCTTTAGGCTCAACTCCTTAAGTAATTTGGTATAATTTTTCTGATGGAAAAGGCTATAGATGAGTTAATGCGAATATTGGATAGTTTGAGGGGAGAAGGAGGTTGCCCCTGGGATAGAAAGCAGACCTTTGAGAGCCTTAGGCCTTTCATAATCGAGGAGGCTTACGAGGTAGCTGAAGCTATTGATAAAAGGGACTGGAACGAACTTAAGGAGGAGCTTGGGGATCTCCTGTTTTTGATCCTCTTTTTTACTCATATAGCCCAAGAAAAGGGGCTCTTCGATCTGGAAGAGATGGCAAAAGGAACCGCCCAAAAGATAATAAGGCGTCATCCTCATGTGTTTGGTAATTTGAAGGTGAGAGATTCCCAAGAAGTGGAATCCAATTGGTACAGGATAAAGGAGCAGGAAAAGGGATCCTTATTATCGGGGATCCCCAGGGCCTTACCGGCTCTTTTAAGGGCTCAAAAGATCACCCGTCGGGCTCAGAGTGTGGGATTCGATTGGGAAGAACCAAAAGGAGCTTTAGAAAAAATCGAAGAGGAACTTCAAGAACTGAAAGAGGCTTTTGAAAAAGGCGAAAACCTCGAACATGAAATAGGAGACCTGATTTTAAGCATCGTAAATTTCGGGAGGCTGGTTGGCATTCAGGCTGAAGAAGCCCTCCATAAGGCTTGTGATCGGTTTATCGAGCGCTTTTCTTATATAGAGAAAAAATTGAAGGAACAAGGAAAGCACCTCGGAGAAGCCTCTTTAAACGAGATGGACCGATTATGGAATGAGGCCAAAGGAAAATAGAGGCATCCTTTATGTGGTGGCGACTCCAATTGGGAACTTGGAGGATATAACCTTGAGGGCCATAAGGGTTTTAAAGGAAGTGGATCTCATCGCTTCCGAGGATACGAGAAAACTTAAAATATTGCTTAAAAGGTATGAAATAGAAAAACCCACCATAAGCTTTTTCGAAGGAAACGAGGAAAAAAGAACCCAGGAACTCCTTAAATTACTCCAAAAGGGAAAGCATATCGCACTTCTTTCGGAAGCCGGAACCCCCACTATTTCGGATCCCGGATACAAATTGGTAAAAGTGGCGTCCGAAAACAACATCCGAATCATCCCCATCCCTGGTCCTAATGCCGCTATCACCGCCCTTAGTGCATCGGGACTTCCAACGGATAGTTTTTCTTTCTTCGGTTTTTTACCCCCAAAAGGAAGTAAAAGAAAAAAACGTTTAGAGGAGATAGCCCGTTGTAAAGGTACTATTATCATTTACGAATCCCCAAGAAGGCTTTTGAGAACCCTTGAGGAGCTCTTACAATATTGTGGAAACAGAAAGGTGTGTCTGGCAAGGGAATTGACCAAATTACACGAAGAGTTTATTCGGGGTGAACTTTCACAAGTGATAAAGGAATTAAAACAAAAGAATTTAAAAGGCGAAATTACCATCGTTATGGAGGGTTTGGGATGGCGGTAAAATTGGATTTCGAAAAATTAGGAGGGCTCATTCCAGCGGTGGTTCAGGATTACCATACGGGAGAAGTCCTCATGGTGGCTTTTATGAACGAAGAAGCTTGGCAAAAGACCCTCGAAACGGGCAAAGCGACCTATTGGTCTCGGTCTAGAGAAACATTGTGGGTGAAAGGCGAAACTTCGGGTGATTTTCAGGAGGTTAAGGAGATTTATGTGGATTGTGACAATGATACGGTTCTTTTAAAAGTGATCCAACATGGAGGTTGTGCTTGTCATACAGGTTATCGGAGCTGCTTTTATCGCAAATTGGAAAACGGAGAACTTAAAATCGTAGGACAAAAGGTCAAGGAGGTATGAGAGATGAAATATCTTAAATTGGGTATCCCCAAAGGAAGCCTTGAAAAATCCACCATCGAATTGTTCCGAAAAGCGGGATGGAACATAACCACTAGCTCCCGGAGTTATTTTCCCCATATCGATGACGATGAGATAAGGTGTTCTTTAGCCCGTCCCCAAGAGATGTCAAGGTTTGTGGAGATTGGCACCTTGGATGCGGGAATCACTGGAAGGGATTGGATAATGGAAAACGACTCCAAAGTGGTAGTGGTGGAGGATCTTATATATTCAAAGGAGACCCAACAACCAGCCAGATGGGTGGTGATCGTGCCGGAAAGCTCCCCCATTAAACGTTTGGAGGACTTGGAAGGCAAAAAGATCTATACCGAATTGGTGAATTATACCAAACGCTATTTTTCCGAAAGGAATATAAAGGTGGAAGTGGAGTTTTCCTGGGGGGCTACGGAGGCTAAGGTTTTGGAAGGATTAGCCGATGCAGTGGTAGATGTGACCGAAACAGGTGCTACCTTGAGGGCCAATGGTTTGAGGATTGTGGAGGAAATATTGGTGACCTACCCTCAATTAATAGCTAACCAGAAAGCTTGGGAGGACCCTTGGAAGAGATCCAAGATATTAGCCATAGCTAGACTCCTCAAAGGCGCACTTCAAGCAAGTACTATGGTGGGTTTAAAGATGAACGTAAGAAGAAAGGACCTGGAGAAAATAACGGCGATCCTTCCGAGTATCACTGCTCCTACAATCTCTGACCTTTACGATAAGGAATGGGTGGCAGTAGAGACGGTCATATCCGAAAAACAAGTGAGAGACCTAATACCAAAACTATTAGAGGCAGGGGCGGTGGGGATAATAGAATATCCTTTGAATAAGGTCCTTTAACGTTCCAGTAACACATAGGCCGTTCTATACCCCTCCTTTTGGATCTTGACTCCCAAAAGTAAAGTGGGACTACCACCATGTTTTTCTATTAAGCGTTCGAAATCGTTTAGATCCTTTACTTGTTCGTGTTCGATCTCGATGATTATATCCCCCGCTTCCAAACCGGCTCGATCTGCCGGTGTATTTGCCATAATTTCCGTTACCATCACTCCTTCAGTGGTACCCGAGGCCTTACTCACCTCAGGGGGGATTCTCTCAACCTTAAACCCCCATTGCTCTATCGACATGGCCTGTTTCTCATACTCTTCCAAGGTCACCCAGATGGTGTAATTTTTGCCCTGCCTTATGATCTCTATTTTGACCGTTTGCTTGGGGGGTGTAGAGGCCACTAACCGTCTTAAGGTCAAGCTGTCAGGTACCTCCTTATCGTTAAACCTTATGATCACATCGCCCTTCTTTAAACCGGCTTTAGCTGCAGGAGAATTGGGCATTATGTCACTTACCAGGGCCCCCTTCGGTTCTTTTAAGCCAAACCTTTTTGCCAACTCAGGGGTTAAATCCTGGATATAAACCCCTAAAAAGCCATGCGTCACTTTTCCTTTTTTTAGCTGGGGCAAAAGGCTTTTAGCCATGTTTATAGGAATGGCAAACCCTATCCCTTGTCCACCTGCTACAATAGCCGTATTAATGCCGACTACCTCTCCCTGGAGGTTAAAAAGCGGACCCCCACTGTTTCCCGGATTAATGGAGGCATCGGTTTGAATAAAATCATCGTAAGGCCCCATACCGATTACCCTTCCTTTGGCGCTCACGATACCCGCAGTAACCGTATGTTCGAGACCGAAGGGGTTGCCGATAGCTATAACCCAATCGCCAACCCTTAACTTATCTGAATCCCCCAACTTAGCCACTGGCAGGTTTTGGCCTTTTGGATTTATCTTCAGTAAAGCTATGTCACTCTTAGGGTCTCTTCCCACAATCTTCGCGTCAAACGTTCTGCCATTATAAAGCTTGACTTTAATGTCCTCCGCTCCCTCTATAACGTGGTTATTCGTCAAAATGTATCCCTCCTTGTCCACTATAAACCCTGACCCCAAACTCCTAGTTCTAAATTGTGGAGTGGGAGGGAAGAACCTTTCAAATTCGTCTCCGAAGAAACGTCTGAAGTCTTTAAAGAAATCCTCAAGGGGACTTCTTACTACTTTAGTGGTACTTATGTTAACCACAACCGGCTTCAACTCTTCTACCAAATCGGCTAAAGAAGGGAGAAGAACCGCCGCCTTTTGGGAAAACCCCAAGGAAGCCCAAAGTAATACCAATAAGATGGAAAGAACCCCCTTCCTTAATTTCGGCAACATCTTCCACCTCCCTTTTAAATTTACTTTTACAATAGCCTTAAATTAAACATTGCGCAACAGACCCCTTTCTTGATATCCTTTCAATCCCATGCGTGAACTTTTAAATTTTAGACGGTATACCTTGGATAACGGTTTAAGAGTTCTGATCCTGGAAGATCATACTCTCCCCATCCTCTCTTACCAAGTTCACGTGAAAGCAGGGTCACGTTTTGAAAGACCCGGGATTACGGGCATTTCCCATTTGTTTGAACACATGATGTTTAGAGGGACCTCCAGACTCGGACCCGAAGAGTTTTCGAAGATCATCCAATCAAGGGGTGGTATTGTCAATGCCTTCACCACTCAAGATCACACCACCTATTGGGAAAACGTTCCGAGTGACCAATTGGAATTGATCATAGAACTTGAGGCCCATCGTCTCAAGGAACTTAAACTTGACCAGGAAAGCTTCTCCACCGAAAGGGAAGTGGTGAGAAGCGAAAGAAAGATGCGCATCTCCACGACCCCCTATGGAGCAGCAATTGAAGAGCTTTTTTCCTTGGCCTATTTAAGACACCCCTATCGTTGGCCCATTATCGGATGGGATAGCGATCTTCGAAAATTGAGCCTCAAAGACTGCCAAGAATATTTTCGCCTGCACTATGCCCCCAATAGCATGGTTATCGTGGTATGTGGAGATGTGGTCCCAGAAAGGGTTCTCGATTTAATTTACCGATATTATGGTGACCTCAGACCTCAAGAATGTTTCCACGAAATAGAACCCGAACCTCCACAAAGGGGAGAAAGGAAAAGCGTGTTTAAAAAACCGGTGGAACTTGAAGCCATCTTTTGGGCTTATCACGTGCCCGGTATCGATTCGGAGGATATATTCCCCTTATTAGGCATATGCGAATGCCTTTCGGGAGGAAAAAGCTCCCGGTTCTGGCAGAAGTTCGTACGCCCTGGCAAAGCCACCGAGGTGCGCCTTGTGGCTGATCCTCCCCCATTTTGGCCCAAGGATCCTGGTCTCCTTATCCTTTATGCGATAGAGAAACCCGGAACCCCTCTCCCCTCTTTGGAAGGAGAGATAGAAGAGGAGATGCGCCTTTTTAAAAAGGAAGGCCCTACGAAAGATGAATTAGAGAAGGTAAAGAATAGGCTTAAGGCCTCCTTTTTAAGAAACCTTGAAAGCCTTTTCTTTAGAGGATTGGTGGGAGGAATTTACGAGATAAAGCTTGACGGGTTTGAAAAATCTTGGGAAATACTTGAGAAATACGAATCCCTAAAAGCCGAGGATATGATCCGGGTGGCCGAGAAATACCTTCACGAGGATAATAGGACCTCTATTTGGGTAAAATCCATATCTCTTGAAGAAAATGCCAGATTTGGGCTTATAGAATGAAGACCTTTAACCTTAACCCCATTGAAATAAACTTGGATTCAAACAATAAAATACTCGCCCTCCCTTATGGAAAGGTGCCTTTGTCTTATTTGGTGATGTTAATTAAGGCCGGTTCCGAAAAGGACCCCAAAGGTAAAGAGGGCCTTGCGGATCTCTGGGCTGAGAGTATGACCTTGGGGACCAAAAGGAGGAGTTTAGAGGAATTGAACTTCCAAGTAGAAAAATTGGGTGGATACCTTGAAGGCTCAGCGGGTTGGGATTTTTCACTGCTTATTCTCTCGGGTTTAGAAGAAAGAGGAAACGAGTTACTGGATATACTTTTTGAGATCCTTTCCGAACCGGATTTCCCTTCCTCAGAAATAGAAAAGGCAAAAGAGAGAAGGCTTTCTAACCTCTTACAATTTAAAGATGATCCTTCAAAAATGGCCGATCGCCTCATATGGAACATGGCCATGGAAGGGACTCCTTACGCTCATCCTATAAACGGAAGCCTTTCCTCCATAAAAAACATAACCCCGGAGGACATAGGACATTTCCATAACCAAATCCTCCCAAAAGAGCGTTTTACTTTGTTCATCTTAAGTAAAGAACTAAAGGCTGAATTCCTGAAAAAAGCCGAAAAGACCTTCTTCAAGCTCATAATGCAAAAAGAGAAAAACGAAAAACCACCCGAAACTAAACCAAGCACTTTACAACCACAGATCTTGATCTTAGATCGACCTGACCTCACCCAAAGCGAAATCCGAATTGCCTTTTCCAGTATTTCAAGGAAGGATGACCGGTATCATGTATTAAAATTGATGAATTACCTATTAGGTGGGGGTGGATTCTCATCCAGGCTTATGGAGAAGGTAAGGTCACAAAAAGGATATACTTACAGTATTCGTAGTTCCTTTAGTTCATTGAAGACTTGCGGTACTCTTATTATCTCCACATTTACCCCCACTGACACCACTTATGCCACTTTTGAGGAAATACTTCTAACGATAGAGGATTTCATAAAACAAGGTCCAACCGAAAAGGAATTAGAGGAAGCTAAAAGGTTTTTCGAAAAAAGTTTGCCCTTGCGCCTTGAAACTCCAAAGCAACTTCTTAACGAAATGATCTCACGGGAAACTTATGATTTAAAATTCCAAGATTTATTTGAGGAAATCGAAAAAATAACGAAAGTAAAAATTGAAGAAATAAAATCCATTGCTAATGAAATATTGCAAACACAAAAAATGCAAGTGCTTATCATAGGTAACAGTCAGCACTTTGTTAAAAACTTTGAGGACTTTAAGAATCTCCGAGTCGTGCCTTACAAGGATGTTTTACCTTAATAAATCGCAAAGAAGGTTTCTTCAAAAAATTTTATGTATCTTAACGCCAATTTTTTTACCATTTTTGTTCATATTAGAGTTATTTCCGATTTCGATTTTAAGAAAAATGGCCAAATTTTTCAGTTTCTTATGGTGGATAATGCCCTCCCGCAGAAAGAGGATTGCCATGGCCAATTTAAAAATGATCTTTTCTGAAGAGGAATCGCGGAGGATTCTTAGATTAGCCATGGAAAATTTCGTATTTTTTGCTTTTGAAACGCTTAAACTTTCAAGGGCTTCACCTGAGGAAATATTGAAGAAAGTCTGTTTAAAAGGGAGAGAAAACGTGGGAAAAATTAAAGAAGGGGGAATATTAGTAAGTTGTCATTTGGGCAATTTTCCGTTGATTTGCTTTAGGCTTTCCTTAGAGGGTTTAAGATTAGGTGTGGTGATCAAATTTCCCCGTAATCCTTTTTTGGCCAGGATGGTGAAACAAAGGGGAGAAAGATGGGGAGTAACCTTTATTGAGATAAATGACCGTTACGAAACCATTTTTAGGCTTCAAAAATTCCTAAAAGAGGGAAGAGTTTTATTATTGATGCTGGACCAAAATCCACGATCAAGAGGCGTAGTCGTTCCTTTTTTGGGGCTTCCCACCCCTACTTATCGGACTCCTCTTCTTTTAGCTCAAAAGACACGATTGCCCATTTTGCCGGTTTTTATATATCAAAAAGATGGAAAACATCACTTAGAGATCTTAAAACCCTTTAGGCTTTCTGAAGATATCTTTAAAGACATGGAAACTCTTAACTCGATTATTAACCACTATGTCTCGTCCTTCCCCGAACAATGGTGGTGGTGGCATCGACGATGGAGAAACCTTATTTCGTATCGGTGAAGGCTCGGAAATGGTGTAAACTTAAATTCGGAGGACCTTATGATACCCACGGTATTTAAAGGACTATGTCCCAATTGTGGGGGTGACATCACTTCCGAAAGGCTGGAATTAGGGATACCCTGCGAATCCTGCATGCCCGATCCCCATGGCCCATTATTAAAGGAAGGTTTCTTATCATATTTGAAGGAGGTAAACGAAAAGGAAAGGGCTTGGATCGAACACTTCCGAAAATGCATAGGGGCTCAACCTTGGAGCTTGCAAATCGCTTGGGCCAGAAGGGTATTCCTCGGAAGGTCCTTCGCCCTCTTAGCCCCAACAGGGGTCGGGAAAACTTCCTTTGGGCTTTCAATTGCGAGCTTCTTAGCCCGCGAAAATAAGCGCTCTTACATAATTCTTCCTACCAAATTGCTCGTAGAACAAACTAAACAAAGACTTTTGAGCTTCGGCCTCAAAGAAAGTGATATGTTGGTTTTTGGAGAGGAAGAAAAGTATAAAAAAGAAAAGAAGGAACTCTTAGAAAAGGCTGATTTTAAAATCCTAATCAGCACTTCCATGTTCCTATATAAAAATTACGAAATAATACCCCGCAATTTTTATTTTATTTTCGTAGATGACGTTGACTCATTTCTTAAAACCGCAAAAAACATAGATAAAGCTTTATATCTTTTAGGATTTTCAGAAAACCAGATTCAAATGGCAATGGAGTTAATTAGGTTAAAGGAAAAGAATGAAAAAACACCTCAATATTGGCAAAAGATAAAAGAAGTTTCGGAAATGTTGAAAATAGCTTCAAAAGATATAAAGGGTATTCTGGTCGTATCATCAGCGACGTCAAACCCACGTTCGAATAGGGTTAAATTGTTCCGAGAGCTTTTAGGATTCGAGGTAGGAGTGCCAATTTTTTATTTGAGAAATATCCTTGATACGTTCTGTGATTACAATACTAATTTACCAAATCTTATTCAAAAGCTTGGAAAAGGGGGATTAGTTTTCGTTTCCTCTGATCAAGGTAAAGAAGGGGTTGAAGAAGTAGTAAATATGTTAAAGAGCCAAGGTATTGAAGCGGTTTCTTATGAAGATCTTGGCGAAGAGGAAATTAAGCAATTTGAAGAGGGGAAGATTTGGGTTATAGTGGGGATAGCTTCTTATAGAAACCCATTAGCCAGAGGTTTCGATTTACCCCATGTGGTACGGTATTCTATCTTTTATGGAGTTCCGAAGATAGTAATTTCCCTTAAATTCGAAAAAAACCTCTCACATCTTTTGTGGGCTTTGGTTTCCATAAGGCCTTTGATAGCTAAAAAGCTTCCTTCCCATATCTCGAAACTTGATCGTTGGATAGCTCAAATTAAACGATATCAGTATTTAAGTGAAGAGTTCATTTCGGAGAAACCTTCTTTACTTAAAACGGTGGAAGGGCTTAAAAATGAACTTCATCTCTTTTTTGCCTCTTCTGAGGTCTTAAAGATATTGCAGGAATCCGAGGAGGTCACCCTTCGTAAGACGGAAGATGGCTTTATACTTGTAGTATCCGATGCTACTGGTTACCTTCAAGCAAGTGGTCGTACTTCCCGAATGTATGCCGGTGGGATAACCAAAGGTCTGAGTATTGTAATGGTTGACGATATAATAGCTTTCAATCATTTGCAGAAAAAAATCCGATGGTTCAGTGAGGACATAAAATTCGTAAACCTTGAGGAGATTAATTTAGAAGAGATCCTACGGGAGATCGATGAAGATCGAGAACGAGTCAAGGAGGTTCGTCAAGGTAAGGCTCGGACTGAAGAAAAGGAGCTACTGAAACCCGTTTTGATCGTGGTGGAATCTCCCAACAAAGCGAGAACTATCGCCAATTTCTTCGGCAAGGCTATTCGCCGAAAAATAGGTGAGCATGAACTGTTGGAAACCTCCGTGGAGGACCGTTATCTTATGATAAGCGCTTCTTTGGGGCACATCTTGGACCTTACGACCAAAGAAAAAGGCTATTATGGCGTTTTAATAGATGGGAATATCGTCCCCATATATGAACCCATTCCGGGCAAAGAGCGGATAATAGAGAGCTTGAAACGCATGGCCCAAGAAAGTTTTGAAGTGCTCATCGCCACTGACCCTGATACCGAAGGGGAGAAAATAGGGTGGGACCTAAAGGAACTGCTGCGGCCTTTTGTGAGTAACATAAAACGCATGGAATTCCATGAGGTGACCAAAAAGGCCATCTTAAATGCCTTAAAGGCGCCTCGGGAGTTTAACGAAAACCTCGTGAAGGCCCAAATAGTGCGTCGGGTGGCCGACAGATGGGTGGGGTTCGAATTTTCCCAACTTCTTTGGGAGGCCTTTAAAAATCAATTATTATCAGCAGGAAGAGTACAGACGCCCGTTTTAGGTTGGATCATAGCCAGGGAAAAGGAGTATAGAAAGAAAATCTATAAAGTCCTTTTGAACATAGGAAGAGATGGAAGAAGGCTTTGGATCGATTTTACCTTTGAAGATAAAGAAAAGGCACTTAAATTTTTCGAAACTTTAAAGGAAATCAAAATAGAAGTGCTTAACATAACCGAAGAACCCCGTTTCCCCCCTCCCCCGTTCTCAACTGATACCCTTTTAAAAGAGGCACACGAGAAATACCGCTTCACCCTTCCTTTAACGATGGAATTGGCTCAGACGTTATTCGAACTGGGTTACATAACTTATCACCGAACCGACTCAACCCGGGTTTCGGATGTGGGAATCAACGTGGCAAAAGAATACATAAAGGAGGAATTTGGAAGCGATTTCTTCGTCCCAAGGACCTGGGGTGAAAAAGGAGCCCATGAGTGTATAAGGCCCACGAAAAACATGGACCCCGAGGAATTGAACGCCCTAATCTTAAGCGGTCAGGTGGAGGGATTGAGTAGGAACCATCTCCTTCTTTACGATCTCATATTCCGTCGCTTCATAGCAAGCCAAATGAGGGAAGTCAAAGTAAAAGTGGCTCACGTGCTCCTTAAGGCAAACGAGGAAGAAAAACGACTTACCTTAAATTGGGACATTTTACAAGAAGGATGGAACAAACTCCTTCCTTTGGAGCTTCACCCCATTGTGGAAGGCAAATGGGTAGTAACTGAGGAGAACAAAAGACTGAAAATCCAACCAAAAGCTTACCTCTACACCCAAGGCGAATTGGTTCAAGAGATGAAAATAAAAGGAATAGGTAGACCTTCCACTTACGCGACAATATTAGAAAAACTTTTAGAAAGAGGATATGTAATCGACCGAAAAGGCTTCTTAATACCTACAAAACTTGGCAAAGAGGTTTATAATTATCTTCAAAGTCGCCAAGAAGTGCGATCCTTTTTGAGTGAAGAATTCACCCGTGATCTTGAACATTTGATGGATGAAGTAGAAAATTCCAAAGAAGACTATCAAAAAGTGTTACGATACCTTCATTCTCAAATCACACAGGCAAGGCAAATTGGTTAAAATGGATGAAAAATTATTCGAAGACGAAGTTTTTATTGGCAAACTAATTAAAACAGGATTAACTGAATTTTATGAGGGGTTAAAAGATTCACTCTCTACAGAAGAGATTCAAATTGTCAAAAAAAACTTGGAAAAATACATAAATTTAAGTAACGAAGAACTTGGGCGTTTATTTAAAGAAACTTTCAAAAAACACATTTCTATAAGGGGATTTCTTAGCGAAATCGACATCTACTTGGCTGTTATAAAAATCGCCTCCTCCCTTTTAGAGTTACCTGAGGATTTAGTGAAAAAAATCAAGGATTGCCTCTTTGGCCAATTAAAAGTTCCCCTTGCCTGATTTTGGAACTTTGATTAGATTTTGTTTTGATGTTATAATGAGCGTATAAAATTTCCCCTTAGGGGAGAAAGGAGTATAGGAATGTTAAAGGCAAAAGTAGGTGATGTGGTAAAGGTTCATTACACGGGTAAACTGCGAGATGGGACGGTCTTCGACAGTTCTCTGGGGGGAGAACCTTTGGAATTCACGCTCGGTTTTAATCAACTTCTTCCCGCTTTTGAAGAGGCCATAATAGGTATGAGCCCCGGGGAATCGAAGACTTTTGAGATACCGGCCGAAGAAGCCTTTGGGCCGTATCGGGATGAGTTGGTCATAGAGATAGAGAAGACGAGGTTGCCGCAAAATATGGAACTGGAGATCGGGCAACAACTATTGTTAAGGGATCCTAATGGACAAGCCTTTCGGGTAACCGTAATCGATATAAGTGATGATACGGTTACGCTGGACGCTAACCATCCCTTAGCGGGAGAAGACCTCATATTTGAAGTACAGCTCCTCGAAATAGGTTCTAACCTTCTTGAAGAAGATAACGCCTAAGGGCTTGTGCCGTGTAGGAGTTTTGGCATTCAAGGAGTTCAAAGGGGGTACCTTCGAAAAGAAGGTATCCCCCTTCTTTACCTCCTTCGGGGCCAAGGTCTATTATCCAATCGGCTTCTTTGATGACGTCCAGGTTATGTTCGATCACAAGGACCGTATTCCCATTGTCCACCAATAAATGCAATATATCCAGAAGTTTGGCCACATCCGCCATGTGTAAACCCGTGGTGGGTTCGTCTAAGATGTAAAGTGTTCCTTTAGATTGACTTGAGAGTTCTTTTACCAATTTTATCCTTTGTGCCTCTCCTCCGCTCAAAGTGGGACTCGGTTGGCCGAAGGTCAGGTAATCGAGTCCTATACGGACAAGCAATTCAAGTACCCTTTGGACCGAAGGGATATGGGAGAAGAACTTAAAGCCTTCGCCAAAGGTCATCTCCAAAATATCAGAGATGCTTTTCCCCTTGTAACGGACCGAAAGGGTATCTTGGTTATACCTTTTTCCCTGGCAATTCTCGCATAGGATGTAAACATCAGGTAAAAACTCCATTTCCACCTTTATCCTTCCTTTGCCTTGACAGGTCTCACACCTTCCGCCTTTGAGGTTGAAAGAGAACCTGCTCGGGGTATATCCCATCTTTCTCGATTCGGGCAATTGGCTGAAGAGACGCCTTATCTCATCAAAGACCCCTACGTAAGTGGCCGGGGTCGAATTGGGGTTTCTCCCGATTGGGGAATGATCGACCTGGATGACCCTTCGGATCTTTTCCCATCCCTTTATGTCTTCGAATCCGTCTTTTAGATGGCGATTTCCGCTCAAAAAGTTTTTAAGCCCTCGATAAAGGACCTCTATGACCAAACTGGATTTACCCGATCCTGAAACCCCTGTCACGCAAATCAAAGTTCCAAGGGGAATCTTCACGTTTATGTTCTTCAAATTGAACTTTTTAGCTCCAATTACCTCAATCCAGTCCTGAGGTTCTCGCCGACGCGAACTTATACCCCTTGCCCTCTCCTTTAACCATTTCCCAGTAAGGGAAAAAGGAGAAGCCATAAGGTCCTCCGGTTTCCCCTCTGCCACCACCTTTCCTCCTTGGGGACCGGCCCCTGGTCCAAGGTCTATTATCCAATCGGCGCTTTTGATGGTCTCTGGATCATGCTCCACCACGATCACTGTGTTTCCCCGCTCCTTAAGCTTTTTCAATGCTTGAAGAAGCTTTTCGTTATCCCTAGGGTGAAGCCCTATGGTGGGTTCGTCCAAGATGTAACATACCCCACTCAAATTAGAACCAAGCTGAGCCGCCAATCTAACCCTTTGAGCCTCCCCACCCGAAAGGGTATTACCGCTACGGTTAAGCTGAAGGTAATTGAGGCCCACCTCCTTTAAAAACAAGAGCCTTTCCGTTATCTCCTTTAAGATGGGCTCCGCAATGGCCCCTTCTTCTTCGGAGAATCTCCAGCTCTTAATCTCTTGAAGGGCCTCTTCGACACTTAAATTGGCAAAATCCGCGATGTTCCAATTTTTGAACTTTACCCAAAGCGCTTCTTCTTTGAGCCTTTTACCCTGGCAAAAGCTACAGACTTTAAATCCCATGAACTCGTTCAAAAAATCTCCCAATTCTTCCTCTAAGTAGAAATAAAGCTCCCTCAAAATGGGGATAACCCCCTTAAACCCCTTTCCTCCGTAAAATAAACGCTCTCTTTCCTCCTGGTTCAAAAGGGAGAGTGGCATATTCAAATCGAGGCTTAGCTTTTCTTTAAGTTCGGAAAGGAGCCGCTCCTTTTCCCTTTTGAGCCTTGGATCATTAAAAGGCAAGAAGACCTCTTTTAAGGGAAGGTTTTCAACAGGTGCGATTAATTCGGGCAAAAAGTCATCGATCCCCCCAAGCCCCTCACAGTGGGGACAAGCGCCCTTTTTGCTGTTAAAGGAAAAAAGCCTCGGATCAAGCGGTTCAAATCCCCTATGGCACTTGGAGCAGTATAACTTGGTGCTGAAAAAGGCGCTCTCACCTTTTTCCTCATCCACCACCCTTATACTTCCCCCTCCTAGTTGAAGCCCTTTCTTTATTATCTCCTTCAAGGAAGGATTAACCCCCCAAATTCCTAAGGAAGCTTCGATCCAATGTTCCTTAAAGCGTTCAAGTTGGGGCAGTGGATCAAGGGGTAGAATTTTCCCGTCTATTAAGACCTCCTTTATTCCTTGTTTTTTGAGCCTTTCCAAAAGTTCCCGGTGATGCCCCTTTCGGCCTAAAACTAAAGGTGATAAAAGTTTCACCCATCTTCCCCAGAAACGCCCCAATATCTCCGAGAGGATGCTTTCAGCCGTATATTGCCTTATGGGATCGCCACAACTTGGGCAGTGTTGAACTCCAAGTTTTGACCAGAGAAGCCTCAAATAATGATAAATTTCGGTGAGGGTCCCCACGGTAGAACGCCTGCTTCCCTGGCTTGTCCTTTGCTCTATGGCAACAGAAGGTGGTATTCCCTCTACATAATCCACATTGGGACGTTCCCGAATCTTGAGGTATTGCCTTATATAAGCCGGAAGACACTCCAAATACCTCCTCTGCCCCTCAGTAAAGATGATGTCAAAGGCCAAAGTAGATTTACCCGATCCGGAAATACCCGTGATGACCACAAATTTTTCACGCGGAATCTTTAAACTCAGGTTCTTCAAATTGTGTTCGTTGGCTCCCTTGATAATTATGTAAGGGGCTGAGGAGACCGATTTAAGGTCCTCGGCCTCCTTAAACTTATAATTCGACCTCCATCCGTTTAAATATTCCCTTAAAACCCTACCCGTATGTGTCTGCAATTGAGCAATCTCCTCAGGCCTTCCGTTACCAACCACCCATCCGCCTTCTTCTCCCCCTTCAGGTCCAAGATCGATGACCCAATCACAAACCTTTATCACTTCGGGGTTATGTTCCACTATCAAAACCGTATGTCCCTTCTCCACTAACTCCTGAAACACTTCCAGGATCATCTTCACATCATAAGGATGAAGCCCCACTGTGGGCTCATCGAAGATAAAAAGCCCATGCCCCTTCATCTTCTCTTTTATACAAGAAGCAAGCTTTAACCTCTGAGCCTCTCCGCCGGAAAGACTCGACAACGGCTGACCCAACCGAAGATACCCAAGCCCCACCTTTCTTAAAATTTCAAGTTCTTCTTTAATTTTCCAATCATCGAAGAAGGAAATGGCCTCTTCTACGGTCATTTCGAGGATTTCGGCTATGTTTTTGCCTCGATAAGTGACCTCCAAGATATCGCTTCTGAATCTTTTGCCATTGCACAGGGGGCATTTGATATAAACATCGGAGAGGAACTGCATTTGAATTTTTTGGAAGCCTTCGCCTTTACATTCTGGACATTGTCCTTCTGAGGAATTGTAAGAGAAATGGGCAGGAGTGTATCCCCGTTGTTTTGATAAGATTTGAGAGGCAAAAAGCCTTCGGATGGGTTCGTATATTTTAAGAAAGCTGAGAGGGGTGGCCCTGGGGGTACTTGCCGGTAAGGTTTGGTCCACAAGGATTACGTCCCCTATCTTTTCTAAGCCTTCAATAGAATCGAAACGCCCGGGCTTTTCTTCGGGTTCTCCCTTAAGCCATTTTATTCCCTTATAGAGCACATCTATTACCAAGGTGGATTTCCCCGAACCCGAGACACCCGTTATTGCCACCATTACCCCCAGAGGTAATTTTACGTCGATCCCTTTGAGGTTATGCTCCCTTGCTCCTTTTATTACAAGCCAGTCTTTGGGGGATCTTCTTTTTTCAGGTAAGGGGATCTGAAGTTCACCCTTGAGATACTTGCCCGTGAGAGAATTCTCTTTTTTCAAAAGGCCTTCGGGAGGTCCGCTGTAGAGAAGGTGCCCTCCCCTTTCGCCTGCTCCAGGTCCGAGGTCCACTATCCAATCGGCCCCTTGGATGATCTCCGGATCGTGTTCCACCACCACAACCGTATTTCCCTGATCCCTGAGCGAATAAAGTAAATGAAGCAGTTTCCGGCTATCCCTGGGGTGAAGACCTCGAGTGGGTTCGTCAAGCACATAGAGGGTATTGACTAAAGAGGAGCCCAAGGCTTTGGTCAAGCTTATCCTCTGAACCTCTCCGCCCGAAAGGGTTCTTGATTGGCGATCCAAGGTGAGATAAGGTAGTCCTACCTCAACCAGGTATTTAAGCCGTCTCTTGATCTCATCTACCAAAAGAGATGAGGCCTCATCCAGTTCCCTCTTCCCGAGCTTTTCAAAGAAATGAAGGGCTTCTTCGGCTCTCATACTGTAGATTTGGGCTATATTTTTGCCGTCCAGACGCCAAAGAAGGCTTTCCCTTTTAAACCTCGTTCCTCCACAGGACGGACAGGGGATATAAGCCCGATATCGGGAGAGGAAGACCCTAACGTGGACCTTATATCTTTTGGTCTCAAGCCATTCGAAAAAGCCTCTGATTCCATAATAAGTCGAGTCCCCTTCGATGATGAGCCTTTTCTGTTCCTCCGAAAGTTCCCGCCAAGGTTTATCAATTGGGATCCCCCTTCTCTTACAAAAATCTATTAGCTCGTAAAACTCCCCACTGCCCGGGCTAAAAGGCTTAACTGCCCCTTCTCTTATGGATTTATTGGGGTTGGGTATTACCAGCTCCCAATCGATATCGATAATCCTCCCAAACCCTCGGCAGGTTTCACAGGCTCCAAGTGGTGAGTTGAAGCTGAAATGATTGGGTAAAGGCTCCTTGTACTTTATCCCACAGTAAGGGCATTCCAATTCGCTAGAGAAACGGAACTCATAATCCCCGATGCGAACCCTAAATCTACCTCTTCCCCACCTTTGGGCCATCTCCAAGGAATCGATGAGCCTCTCCTCATCGGCCTCTTCGGGCCTCATCCTATCAACTATTACCTCAATGGGGCCTTTCGGAATCTCCTTTAAGGAGATGATTTCTCCTTTGTGATAAGCTCGGTAAAAGCCTTGCCTTAAAAGTTCTTCGATCTCGCCTTCGAAAAGAAAACTCACAATAAGATCAGGACCTTGACCGATGAAATCTTTGATGACCTTAAGAGCATCTCTTGGGCTTGTCTTTCTCACGGGTCGGTCGCATCTTTCGCAATGTAAAACCGCAAGCCTCGCGAAAAGAAGCTTCAGATGATCGGCAATCTCCGTCATGGTGGCCACAGTCGAACGAGAGGTCTTAGGAGGATCACCCTGTTCTATGGCGATCGCCGGCGGTATATTCTCGATCCGATCAACCTTTGGTGGATCCATTCGTTCCATAAATTGCCGAGCATAAGTGGAAAAGGTCTCCACATATCTTCTCTGCCCCTCCGCATAAAGCGTATCAAAGGCCAGAGAGGATTTTCCCGCTCCCGAAACACCGGTTATGACGACCAGTTTTTTAAAAGGTATCTCTAAATCAAACCCCTTGAGGTTATTCTGTCTGACGTTTATCAACTTTATGCTTTCCATACTTGACTCACCACAGAAAATTCCTTAAACTTTTTAAAACTAGTCCCCATCGTCTAGCCAGGCCTAGGATACCGGCCTTTCACGCCGGCGGCGGGGGTTCAAATCCCCCTGGGGACGCCATTTATTTATTGTAAAGCTCTTATGACTTCTTTGGCTATATTTTCCATATTTAAAAGGTAGGTTTCACTGAGTGGATCTATGATCCTTATTTCGGCCTTTATCTCTTTGGCTATTCTTTCGGCCTTTTTTCTATTCTCAAAAGGAGACAAGAATATCACCTTTATCTTCTCCCTTTTTGCCTCTTCTATCTTTTTCAATAATGCCTTAGGGCTTGGCTCTTTATGTCCTTCTTCTACGGCTATTTGTTTAAAACCATAATCGCGACTGAAATACCCCAAACTCGGATGATAACACATAAAAGCCCTTCCTCGATAAGGCTTCGTCCATTCCGTTATTGATCGATCCAAGTCCTTTAGCTTTTGAAGGTAAATCCTGTAATTATCCTCAATTTTTTCCGAAAAAGAAGGTAGATGCCTTTTAAGGGTCTCCTTGATCACTAAAAGACTTTTTTCGGCGTTTCTCAAAGAAAGCCATACGTGAGGGTCTCCTCTCAAAAGTTCAATTCCCTGCGAACAATTGACCATCTCAAGCTGAGGGTTGATCTTTTTTATCCTATTCGACCACAAAACCTCAAACTCAAGCCCCGATCCCAAATAAAAGTAAACCTTCGCCCCCTTCACCTCCTGAAGCTTCCGAGGAGTAATCTCATAAGTATGAGGATCCATCCCCTGAGGGATCAAAACCTCAACCCTCACCCTATCTCCCCCAACCGACTCGACCCACTCCTTTTGAGGCGGAATACTCACCAAAACCTTAAGCCCCTGCGATACCCCTTGAAGGGGAAGAAGAACGAGAGAAAAAAGAAAAATCAAAAAATTCCTCATGCAATCCCTCCTTCTTTTACTCGAAATTTCCCTTGTTATTCACTATATTTTTTAAGCGCCCCAAAACCTATACCAAATAAGGCGCAACTATAGAAAATAAGCACTAAAAATGAGATTAAAGCACTATCATCAAAAGCTTCTTTTCTTATGAGTATATTAATATAAGTAAGTGGAAAAAGATAAACTATAGGTTTTAAAAAATAAGGAATACGCTCTATCGGGAAAAAGGTTCCGCAAAAAAATCCCATCGGTAAAATAAAAAAATTAGAATAGGTTGCAGTTTCTTCATGTCCTTTGCTTAACATGCCCACTACAAAACCAAGGCTTGCAAACAAAAAACAGCTTAGAAAAAGAGCTGCTATAAAAGGTAAGGTTAAACCAAAATTAGGACAGGTTAAAAATCCAACTGCAATAATTAAACTTGCAGCAAAAAGCCCCTTTATCATCCCTGCAAGCACTTCTCCGATAATTATAGCACTATAAGAAATAGGAGCTAAATAAAGCACTTGAAAGGTTTTAAAATAAAGGCGATTGAGATTTATAGAATTTGCAATCCAGGTATAAGAGTTTGTCATTGAAGTCATTGCAACAAGTCCTGGAATAAGAAAACTAAGATAGCTTTTACCTCCTATCTGAACCATCCTTCCAAGACCAAGCCCAAAAACCACAAAATAAATTATAGGAAGCATCATTGCAGACAAAAGATATCCAAATTTTAAAAGCCTTCTTTTAAAAATTATAAGTTCTCTTAATAATACAGGATACCAGTCCATTATTCTATTCTTTCTCCTGTAAGCTTAATAAACACATCCTCTAAGTTAGTCTCCCTTATAATTAAAGGAAGATCATTTTTCTTAGCAAATTCATAGGCTTCTTCTTTGGTTTTAAACATCCAAAGCTTTATACTTCCTTCTTTGTCCATATAATATTCTACTGTAAAATTTCCGACAGATTTTTTAAGTTCAGAAGGAGCACCAAGAGCAATAAGCTTTCCCTTAGATAAAATCCCAACTCTATCACAAAGTGCTTCTGCCTCTTCTATATAGTGAGTAGTGAGAAAAATTGTTTTACCTTCTGCTTTTGCCTTTTTTATTATTTCCCAAAGGTGTCTTCTTATCTGAGGGTCAAGACCTATTGAAGGCTCATCTAAAAATAAAACCTTCGGGTCTGAAAGCAAAGCCCTTGCAAGAAGAAGCCTTCTTTGCATACCACCTGAAAGCTTAGAAACCAATGTATCTTTCCTTTCCCAAAGCCCCATCATCTCTAATAAGTTTCTGATCTTGACCTTTAAATCCTTTACTTTATGAAGTTTTCCATAAATAAAAAGATTTTCATAAACCGTTAAGTCTCTATCTAAGTTATTTTCCTGTGGAACAACCCCGATAAATTTTCTAATTTCATAAGGTTCTTTTATAACATCAAAACCGTTGATAAAACATTTTCCAGCATCAGGCTTGGTTAAAGTAGTCAAAATCTTTACTGTAGTTGTTTTCCCTGCTCCATTTGGACCAAGGAGTCCAAATATTTCGCCTTGTTTTATCTCAAAACTTATTCCATCAATCGCCTTTATCTTCACATAATGTTTAACAAGCCCTTCAACTTTTATCATAACTTATAAGCCTTTGTAATGGCTAAAAGATTTTCTGCTTTTAAATCTTCAACTAAATAATACCTTGCATTAAGCCATTCTGCAATCTTAAAAGCAATATCCATCTTTATAAACTTATTTTTCTTTTCTGTATCAATAACTACAAAATCAGCAGATAAAATACCACTTAAAAGATTACAAAGACTCTGAAGTTCCTCAAAAACAGGCTTTCCAGTTAAAGAAACATTTGCTTTCCCATCAGTAATAAGAAAAACCAAAAACCTACTATAAGGTTCCTTTAGTTTTAATCTTCTTATTAAATTATAGGTTTCCATAAGTCCTGCTGAAAGAGGAGTTTTTCCACCGGTTGGGATTTCTTTTAATCTTTTTAAAGCGAGTTCGTGAGAAGAAGTCGGAGGAAGAATAGTTTCTGCCCTATCTTTTCTAAAAACAACCATAGCTACTTTATCCCTTTTTTGATAGCAATCCATAAGAAGGGAAAGGATAGCCCCTTTAGTTTGTATCATCCTTTGCTCTACTCCCATAGATCCAGAACCATCAACCACAAAAATAACGATATGTCTCATCTTTCTCTCTTTTTCTTTATATCTTAAGTCCTCTTCTTTTATGATAAGTTTGTCCCTTCTTCCTCTTACAATCTGAAAGGGAGAAGCAGCTCTTATGGTTGCAGAAATTGCTACCTCTTCTCTTTCTTGAATAAGGCTTCTAACAAACCTTCCTCCCCTTCCTTTTATCTTGGTTTTAGTTCTTCTTCCTACAGCTTCTCTTATAATCCTATCCTTTTTAAGTAAAATCCTTTTTACTTTAAAGCCTTCTCCAACTGGGAAAACTTCTTCCTTTTCCTGAGACGCTCTTTCAAGGCTTCCTTCTGGAAGTGAAGATAAAGGTTCTTTTTGTTTTGTTTCTTTTTTCTCTTTTTCTTGATTTTGGTTTTGGTTTTCCTTTTCCTCTTGAGGTTCTTCCTCTTGTTGAGGAGGAGGTGGTGGCTCAATTAATCTTCTTCTATGCACCAATACAAGAGGAGCAACTTCATCCACATATTCCTTTTTTACCTCCCTTTCTCCAAGATGGGCGGTATAGGCTTTTACCGCATGCATCAAAAAAATATCAGCCCTGTGTCCAGATACAGCAGATTTCAAAGCTAATTCTATAATATAGTCCCTTATCTCATCAGTTAATCTTACCTTTTTTATCAACTCCTTAGACCTTAAAATTCCTTTAACAATTTCTTCCTCATCTTTTCTTAAATTTCTAAAATCTTGAAGATTAAGCCTTATAATTTCTTTTCTCCTTTCTCTATCTTTAATCTCATCCATGATTACACACATACCAAACCTATCGAGAAAATGGCTTGAAAACTCTCCTTCCTCTGGGTTCATCGTTGCAAGAATTACAAAGTTTGCAGGCTCTCTAAGGGTAATACCCTCTCTTTCAACGATATTTTCTCCTCTTGCTTGAACTTCAAAAATCAAAGAAAGTATATCGTTTGGAAAAAGGTTTATATCTTCAATAACTAAAAAACCTTCGTTTGCTTTACCAAGAAGCCCTTTTTGAAAAATCCTTTTTCCTTGCTTTAAGGTTTCTTCAATATCAATTCCACCTAAAAGAGCTTCTTCAGTAACATTCATCGGAACTTCAACAAAAGGAAGGTTTAAAGAATAGGCGATATTTTTAAAAGCCTTTAAAAGGGTTGATTTTCCAGTTCCTTTTTTACCAACTAAAAGAAGACCTCCACATTTTGGTTCGATAGCATTTAAAAGTAGAGCAAGTTTTGCTATTTCTTGAGAAACAAAATCTGAAAAGCTTAAACTATATTCTTTCAAGGATAGCATGAAGTTTTTCTACCTCACTTGAGATATCCTCAAAGGGAAGTCTTTTTAGTCTATGTCTTAAGGCTAATGGGGCAACTTTCTTAATTTCTTCACTTGTTATTTTTTCTCTTCCATTGAAAGCGGTATAGGCTCTTGCAGATTTTAGCATTACAATGTCTGCTCTATGTCCATCAAGGTTTAACTCTGAAGTAATTTCAACCACTAAAGAAAGGGCTTCATCATCTATTTCTACTTTTTTAAGATTTTCTTTTGCCTTAAGTATTTTTTCTAAAAGTTTTTTCTGCTCAGGTTCCCATTTTCTTAAAAATCCTTCTGGGTCATCATCAAATTCTGCCTTTCTTTTAAGTACCTCCATCCTTAAAGACTTATCTCTCAAGGAATTTACTTGCACACAGAGACCAAATCTATCAAGAAGCTGAGGTCTAAGCTCTCCTTCTTCAGGATTCATAGTCCCAACAAGAATAAATCTTGCAGGATGAGTAAAGGATATACCTTCTCTCTCAACTGTGTTTATCCCCATAGCAGCTGAATCAAGAAGTAGGTCAACGATGTGGTCCTCAAGTAAATTAACCTCATCAATGTAAAGAAAGTTTCTGTTTGCCTCTGCAAGTATTCCTGGTTCAAACCTTTTTTCTCCTCTTTTTATGGCATGTTCAATATCAAGGGTTCCAACAACTCTATCTTCAGTAACCCCAAGAGGAAGCTCAACCACCCTCATTTTCTTTTTTTCAGTCTCAAGATTATTTTCGTTTTTTATCTTTTCAAGACAATCACTACAAAAGGGACCCTCAGGAGAACAATTAAACCTGCATCCTTTTATTACTTCAATCTCAGGAAGAAGGTCTGCTAAGGCACGAACTGTTGTTGATTTAGCAGTCCCTTTTTCTCCCATAATTAAAACCCCACCAATGCTTGGATCAATAACATTTAAAATAAGGGCAAGCTTCATTTCATCCTGATCAACTATTGCTGTAAAAGGAAATATCACTTTAAAACCTCCTTTCCTAAATAATTTAGCTTTTTTGTTTGTATATTTAATTACAAATTTGGATAGATTATATTTTTCCCGTTATAAGACACCCTTACCACATCTATTCCATAAACCCTTTTAATCAACTCCTCTGTTAAAACCTCTTTTGGACTTCCTTCTGCTATCTTATTTCCTGAATTTATCATTACAATTTTGTCTGAAAAAAGGCTTGCAAGATTTGGGTCGTGTAACGTCATAACTACTGTAAGACCTTTTAAGCTTGCGATTTCTTTTATTTTTTTCAAAACATTTATCTGGTTTTTGAAATCAAGATGGCTTGTTGGCTCATCAAGAAGCATAATCGGAGCCTCTTGAGCAATTGCCCTTGCAATAAGAACAAGCTGTCTTTCTCCACCACTTATCTTGGTATAAGGAAAATCTTTTAAATGTCTAATCCCGACAAGTTCTAATGCAGTTTCTGCCTTTTCATAATCTTTTTTCCCTGGAGAAGAGAAAATTCCCACATAACTTGCTCTTCCCATAAGAACTACATCAAAAACTGAGTAAGGAAAGGCGGGTTCATGGTCTTGTGGAACAACCGAAAAAAGCTTTGCTCTTCTTTTATAAGAAAGCTTATCAATACTTATTCCATTAACCTTAATCTCTCCTTTATAGTTTCCCCAAATTCCAGAAATACATTTAAAAAGTGTAGTCTTCCCAGATCCATTAGGTCCTAAAATAGTAGTTATAAGACCTTTTTCTGCAGTAAAACTTATTCCTTTTAAGATGTCTCTTTTTTCTCCTTTATGCCTAAAATAAAGTTCTTTTACTTCAAGCATACTATTTACCCCAAGCCTCTTTCCCACCACGTTTCATCAGATAGATAAAAAAAGGAGCACCAGTTAGGGCAGTTATAATCCCAACAGGAATCTCAAAGCTTGTAATAGTACGAGAGATGGTATCTGCTGCAATCATAAAAGATGCTCCACCTGCAAAGCTTAAAGGAACAAGTGTTTTATGATCAGGACCTATAAGCATTCTTACAAGATGGGGAACCATAAGTCCCACCCATCCAATAATTCCACAAAGGGAAGTAGCTATCGCCACCGCAAAAGTTGAAAAACCAATAAATAAAAGCCTATCCCTTGAAACATTTACCCCAAGAGCTTTTGCTTCTTCCTCCCCAAGACTCATCACATTTAGCCTCCAACGCATAAGAAAAATAGGTATTAATCCAAAAACAACTCCCAAAAGAGAAACTTTTACCCCTTTCCAATCGGCAAGTGAAAAACTTCCCATAAGCCAATAAACAATACTTTGAAGCTTATGAGGATCAACTAAAAATTTAACTATAGATACTAAAGCAGTAAAAAAGGCTGAAACAATAACCCCAGAAAGAATTAAAGGAAGCCTACTCACTTCCCCTTGGGTTCTTGCAACAGTATAAGCAAGAGCAACTGCAGTAATACCAAAAATAAAAGCCATAAATTGGATAGGTAAAAAGCTTAAAAACCCAATAGTTATGGCACATCCAAAGGCTGCTCCTGCTGAAATTCCAAGGATAAATGGGTCAACAAGAGGGTTTCTAAATATTCCCTGAAGAGTGACACCTGCTCCAGAAAGACAAGCTCCAACAATCCCGGCAAGTAAAACCCTTGGAAGTCTTATATCAACTATTATCGCCTTTTCTGGAATATCCCCTACATCAAAAACATGCAAAGTTTCATTTAATAAAATCTTTAAAACCATTAAAGGACTAACACCATAAGCACCAAGAAATAGAGCAATCCACCCAATAATAAACGGAGAAATTAAAATCGTTAAAGCCTTAATACCCTTCATAGCGTTTCACCTTATAATAGGAAATCCCAAAAACCTTCTTGTAAAAGTTATCTGCCACCTTCTTAAAATTTATATCTTTAAAATACTCAGGATAAACTCTCATTGCCATGTAAAGCATGTCTATTACATGCCTCGGGGAAAAGGTTGTTAAGGTAGAAAGTTTATAAATTTTCTTTTCTTTTACTGCTTTTATGCAGTTCCATTGAGGGTTGCTTATCAAATCAGAAGGATTAAAAGGGGCTGCACCCCATATAAATATCACATCAGGATTTAATTTGATTAAAGTTTCTAAAGAAGTTTTAGCTATACTTGAATCAGGGAAAAGGGAAGCTGCTGAATTTATCCCTCCAATTTTTAAAAGAGTATCGTTTACAATACCGTTCCCTCCTGCAACAGAAATTGGGTCACTGTGAAGCCAAATCACTTTTCTCCTTTCTGAAAAAGGAATTTTTGAGATTCTTTCCTCAATCAATCTTAAAACTTTTTCCATTTCTTTTATAGCTCTTTCAGCCTCCTTTTCTTTACCAAAAACTACACCATGCCATCTAATTATTTCTATAAGCTCTTTTACACTATTTGGACAAATAGCAAAGGCTTTTATACCTTTAGCTTCCAAAAAATTAAGTTCTTCCGGAGGAACTCTAAAAGTAACGATTAATTCAGTCCCTAATCTTTTCAATAGTTCTACATTTACTCCAGGTCCACCAACACCAGGGGAAGGAATGTTATTTAAATCAGGAACAGTAGCCTTCATTATAGGGTCATCATAAGCCCATTTCCCAACGGCAACTACTTGATTTCTTATTTTTAAAGCAGGAATAAGTTCGTAAGTAACCAAAAGACAAGCCCTTCTAACTGGAACATTTAAACTGACCTTCCTTCCATAAACATCTGTAAAAGTAAGTGTTTTAGCGTATACATAAGAAAAACTTAAAAATAAAAGTAACATCAACATTAAAAATTTTTTAATTAAATGTAACTTCATAGCATTTTCTCCTCTAATATTCCTTCGATTTCAAGATATCTTTCTTCTATTTTTTTTCTTAATTCTCCAGCATCCCAATATCCCCTTTTCTCAGCTTCAAGAAGCTTTTCTAACATTTCTCTAACTGCATAAGGATTCAATTCTTTTAGCCTATTAAAAAGTTTTTCATCAAGAATAAACCTCTCGGCAATTTTGTCCCAAAACCTATTTTCTACAGTATTAGTAGTAGCAGAGAGACCGAGAAGATACTCAATTCTGTCAGCTATCTTCTGAACTCCGTTAAAGCCATGTTTAAGCATCTCCTCTATCCATTTAGGGTTTAAAGTTCTTGTTATCGTTCCTCTTTCTATAGATTCCTTTACGCTTTCCACTTTTACCATTTCTCTCGTTGAGTCTACAAAAACCATTTCTGCTTTTTCTCCTTTTATAAGCTCTACCGTTTTTGAAAGTCCTCCGAAAAACTCATAGTAATGGTCTAAATCTGTTATTTCATAATCTACAGAACTTCTTGTTTGAGAAACAACATCTACTCTTTTTAGAAGCCCTTTAAATATCTCCTTTGCTTCAACACCATGAACATCCTTTCCATAGGCATAACACATGGAATTAAGGTAAGCATCTGCTAAGTCTTTTTCATCTCTCCATACACTATCTTCAACAAGCTGAAGCATCCTTGTTCCATATTCCGTAGGAACAGGACCAAATATTCTGAAAGGATTTTTTAATTCCTTTTGATGCTTTTTAACGAAATTAAACTCCTCAGGTTCTTGAAGTTCAGAAACAAGTCTTACAGCCTTATCTATCAGCTCAATCAAATTTGGAAACATATCTCTAAAGAACCCGCAAATAGTAACCACAACATCAATCCTTGGTCTACCAAGCTCTTCAAGATTTTTAACCCTAAGCTCCTTTTCCCAGGCTGTTTTATGAATAAGCTCAACTCCAAGATACTCAAAAATCTGAGCAACTGTTTCTCCAAAAGTCTGAGCGGTCTCAAATCCCCAAAGAACTAAAGCTACACTTTTAGGATATTTCCCATACTTTTTAAGATGCCTTTCAATTATTTCTCTTGCTGCCTTTTTCCCTCTTTCAGTTGCAGACTCAGTAGGAATCCTTAAGGGATCAAATTGATAGAGATTTCTTCCAGTTGGCAAAACTTCAGGATTTCTTATCACATCTCCACCTACTGATGGCTCCACATATTCTCCATTTAAGCCCTTAATAAGATTTTCAAGTTCTAATGCATTATCAGAAAAACTTTCTGCAACTTTTTTGCAATAACTCAAAATTTCTTCAAATTCCTTTATCGTTTTTCCTGAGAAATAATCTTCAACAATCTTTTTGGCTTCATCATCTATAAGTCTTAGCTTTTTTGGATCTTCTAATATTTTTTCAAAATCAAGCCCCTTTTTCTCAGCTATAAGCCTATGAAGAGATTTAAGCCCAGCTCTATCATATCTACTTAACAAAAGAACAAACTCTTTTAACTCCTGAAGTTCATACCTTTTTCCGACAACATGAAGTCCCTTAGGAATTATTGAACGCTTGTATTCGTAAATTTTAGTTTCAATCTTTTCTAAATCTTTTTCCATCCCGAGCTTCTCTGCAAGTTCAAAAACTTTTTCTTTTGTAGTCTCAGCCCTTGCAGGATTTTTTTCTGCTCTAAATTCTTCAATTAATTCCTCAAGCCTTGCATATTCATCGTATAACTCTGCAGTTGTATATGGAGGTGAATTGTAACTCACAAGAGTGGCATAGCTTCTGCGCTTAGCGATTGTTCCCTCTGAAACATTAATAACATGATAAACATAAAGATGGGGCATCGATGAGATTAAAAGGTCAGGGAAACATCGAGAGCTTAAACCACATTCCTTACCTTTCATTAATTCAAGCGTTCCATGGGTTCCAAGATGGATTATTGCATCAGCTCCAAACACATTTTTAAGCCAGAAATAGAAAGCTAAATATTGATGATGGGGAGGTTTAGTTTTATCATGAATAGCAGAAAGCAAATCCTCACTATTTTCAAGAGCCTTTCTTCTTGAAGGCTGAATCCCGATCGCCACATTTCCAAGCAAAATAACAGGTATCAAAATTTCGTCTCCATCTACCATTATATCCCCAGGAGGCTCTCCAAAATTTTCTACTACCTCTCTTTTAAGCTCTTCAGGAAGTTCGTTAAAAAACTTAAGATAATCCTCTTTACTTAGCTTCGGGCAATCTATAGCTTTTTCCGAAAAAAGCTTTGGATTAAAAAGCTTTTTATCAAGCAAAAGTTTACTAACCTCAACATCTTCAACCCTATAACCTTCATCTTTTAGCCTTCTCAGAATCACTTTTAAGCTTTCAAAGGTATCAAGATAAGCTGCATTTCCCAGATTTTCCTCTCCGGGTGGGTAATCATAAATGATTATTGCTATTTTTTTCTCAGAATTTGGCTTATATCTCAGATTTATCCACCTTTCCACTCTTTCGCAGAACCTTTCTACCCTATCCTCAATCGGAACTACCTCATCTTCAAAAACTCCACAGACAGGAATCGGTTCAACTGCACCATCCATTTCCGGCAAAGTCACACTGCTAAAAAGGGTGATCATATTTAAACCCTTTTGTTCTTCTTCCCAATCGGAGAGCTTTTGGTTAAACATCAAGGCGGGATGAAAAAATTTTGCTCCTTTTTTCTTCAAAAGCCCTATAGTTTTTTTGGGATCCCCTCCAAGCGGTCCTCCATTGAGCCTAAACCAAAGAAGACTGACAACAGCATCAACATCCTCTAAAAGCTCTAAGCCATTTAGGTTTAAAATTCCGTCGGTATAAACAGGAACTACATTTAGGTCTCTTTTTTCAAACCAATCTACCATTTTTTCAAGTGTTTTTTGACACTGCTCAAAATGCATTCCACCATAAAAAAGAACCCCAATTTTTGGTTTCTTATTATTTGGTTTATAATCAAACCCATAAAGAGGATGATAAAAACCAAATTCTGGAAACTCTAAAGGTTCTTCTGCTTCAACCTCAAGCCCTTTAGCATTACAAAGATGAAGAAACATATTCCTATAATTCTCATATCCTCCGTTTACCCAATATCTTAGTGTCTTTACATAATTTCTTGCATCCTTAAGAACCCCAAAAGGTAAAATTTTTCCAGCTGTTTCTATTGCTTTTTGAATATTTTCAATCCTCTTTTTCAAAGATGTTGGGTCTGAAACAAAAGAAGAAACAGCCTTTGCTGGCATTTTAAATTTTCCAAATTTTGCTTTACCAACAAGGCTACTTCCTCCCACCAAGGCTATAAGGTCCTTCTCTTTAAAATCCACTTCATTTAAAATCCCAGGATCACCCCGAACATCAGCTAAAATAAGGTCAGCCCAATCGATTAAAGCCTGTAGCTTATTCTTCCCAAACTTACCAAGGTCATAAGAATACACGAGATTTACCTCACAAATAACAGAGACATCTTCAATGGCTTTCTTTAAACTTTTATTTACAATGTTTGAGATGAGTAAAATTTTTATGGGTTTATCCATAATTCCTTATCCTTAAAACTTATATGAAAATTCTAAAAACCATGACCTTCTTGGTTCTAAGTAGTAATAGTAGTATTTTTTGTCAAATAGGTTATCTACACTCAAAGATAGAGAAGCGTTTTTAAATATTTTGTAAGCAAGTTTTGCATCAGCTATAAAATAGGAATCATACGAACCCATAACCCCCTCTTTCCTATCTTTATTTTCATCATTTCCGTATACTTTACTTCTATATCTTCCAACTAAAGATGCAGAAATTGGTCCTTTTTCAACTTCTAATCCTACATTAAACATAGTCTCTGGAATTCCGGTGATCCTTTTTCCTTCAGAACGAGGGTTAGCTGGATTGTCCTTTATTCTGGCATCATTCCAGGTAAGATTAGCAAATGTCCTTATGTATTTCCCAAATTTTTGTTCTATAGAAAATTCTACACCTTTTACTTTAGCCTTTCCTGCATTTACAGTTTCGACAACTTCTCTTGGTCCTATATATTGACCTGTATTTCGCTGATAGATCAAATCTTTTAAATAATTTTCAAAATAGCTAATCTCTATTTTGTTTCCTTCCCAAAAGCTATGTCTTATTCCTAAATCCCAACTCCAACACTTCTCTGTTTTTAAATCTGGATTACCATAGATAAAAGATCCAGGTGTCATAAAGCTTCTGTAAAGTTCTAAAATCATAGGAGGACGAAAGGCTCTTCCTACTGAACCCCTTAAAACTGTTTTTTCAGAAAAATTGTAAACAAAGGAGAATTTAGGGTTAAAAGAAGATTCGCTACGGTCTTTATATTCCTTAGGATATTGTGGATTACCAACATAATTTTCATAACCATCAAAAGTTTTCCACCAGTCCTGTCTTGCTCCTATATAAAGGGTTAGCTTTTGGGTAACAGGTATTTCATCTTGAATAAATAAAGCAAAAATTCTATCCTTCCCCTCTGATTCATACATTAAAGAAGTTTTTGAATCTTCATCCTTCCAATTTGATAGCTTATATTGTTTAGTCTCAGCCTCAGCCCTTTTGTAAGAGGCTCCAAAGGTAAGTATGTGATTGTTAAAATAAGCTGTTTTTAAAGAAATAGGCAGAGTAACTTGTAAGTCTGCAACGTAAGTTTTACCAGGAGTGTTATGTGTGGTGCCAGGACCACCTGCTCTTGTAGCATAATCATTCATGTTACATCCTGTAAGGGTTCCTACGCATGGAGTGGTAAATAGATAATCATCTTGGTCAAACAAACCTAAGGTCATTTTAAGTTTTGCTTCTTTTATTTTGGTTTCAAAATTAAGGCTATAAATAGTGTAATCTTTGGCAATTTTTCCAGCTAAAAACATAGCTTCATTTAAAACATTTGGACGTCCTCCTGGCACAGGAACATAATACTCCCACACAGGATTACCAGCAGGGTCTTTTAAATAAGTATGTGGGTCGTCATAACTTGAACTTCCCCAAATTCTCATTAAAGAAAATCTAAGGTTTGTATTTTCATTAAACTTATAACCCATCCTTAAAGTGAAACTCTGATCCCAACCTTTGTGGTCTCCTGAATCTCCTACTATCCATCTTGGATCACCTTCAGGGGTAGTAGTATATTCCCAACCTGAAACCCAACTTGGAGGTTGTGCCATAACTCTCACTAAATTATTTGGGAAACCGTTAGTAGCCTCATGACCATAACTTACAAAAAAGCTTAAATTCTTTATTTTGTCCCCATAAGAGAAATAAATTTTTCTTAAATCGTCTAAAGCCTCTCCTCTATCAAAGCGTGAACCATATCCTGTTTTAAAGGTAATTTCTCGTTTTTCTGGAAGAGCAGGAATAATATTAACCACTCCTCCCATAGCAAGCCCACCATAAAGGGCTGAAAAGGGTCCTTTAACTACTTCAATTCTTTCTATATCCTCAAACCTAAAACCTCCGAGTTTGAGTTCCCCACCTTGAGGACCATTTAAAGGAACACCATCTACCATTACTAAGTTCCTTCTATAGCCTGGGATTCCTCTAAGGGATATGGCATCTGTAGGAGTGTCTAAGACTACTCTTGTCCTATGAACATAAACTCCAGGAAGCTCATTAACTACATCATCCAAAGTTTTTATATCTCTTTTTTCCATCTCTTTTTTGGTAACCACATTTACACTTGCTGGAGCGGATTCAACAGGGGTCTCAACTCTTGTTGCAGTAACCACAACCTCAGGAAGCTCCTCAGCCTTCTTAACTCCTTCGGCAAAAACTGAAAAAGCGAAACCTATAAGGAAAATCACCACATATGAAATTAAGCGCCACATTTTCCACCTCCTTTTGGAAAGTAGAGGCTCCCTTCGGGGAGGAATTTTTGACCCTTCTTGAGCCTAATCCAAATAAAAAGGCCGTGACTCCTTTGCCACGGCCTTCATGACCGATTTTTGCCCTTCCTGGGCGAAGAGATTTTAAAAAACAACCCTCACTTATGTCAAGAGGGTTTTATAATACCAAACGAGCCAAAAGCCCTATGAGAAAAGCGATCGAGAAGGAAAAGGCAACGCCTTTAAGTGTCCGTCTCAATCCTATTTCCCTCCATAGGGCTGCTAAAGTGGCAAGACAAGGGACGTAAAAGGTCACAAAGAGCACAAAGGTCATTATTTGGGAAGGGCTCATAACCTCGAGCACATTTTTCGTCCCCAGGGCTTGAAAGGTCATAAGCAAGGCTAACTCTTTCCTCAATATGCCCAATAGAAGTGTCACCCCTAGTTCTCGAGGGAGCCCAAGGGGATGGGTTATGAAGAGAAAGAGCTTGTTTAAAAGAGGCTCGAGCCCCACATGCTGTAAAAATGCCAAAACAGCACTGCCCATGATCAAAAGAGGCCAAGCGATCTTTATAAATTCCTTAAGTCGAAACCACGTTTTAATTAGGGTGATCCTTAAGGAGGGAATATGATAGCGGGGAACCTCTAAAATGAGGCCGGGCGTTATCTCGGGGTAAAGTTTGGATAAAAACGCGCCGCTTAGGGCAATTACCAAGAGATTGATGAAATAAATCGAAAGCGCATAAAGAGGCCCCAAGAAATAAGCAACAAGCCCTGATATGACGATCATTCTCGCCGAACAAGGAAAAAGGGTAACCAAAATGGCTGTCAATATCCTGTCTCTTTCGGATTCTAAGATGCGCGTGCTCATAACAGCTGGAACGGTACACCCGTATCCCAAAAGAAAGGGTAAAGCCGATTTTCCGTGAAGCCCCATTTTGTGCAAGAGAAAATCGACTAAAAAAGCCACCCTCGGCAGGTATCCGGAGTCCTCAAGTAAAGAAAGAATTATCAAAAAAGGAAAAAGATAAGGAAGTACTATCCCTATTCCCGAAGCAAATCCTTGATAAGCCCCTTGTAATAGGGACTTTAAAGGACCCTCACTAAAGGATTTGGAGAGCAACTCTTCCCCTTTGTCAAAAGTCTCCATTAAAGGTTCTTCCAAAAACTTTCCAACCTCAAAAACGAAAATAAAAACTCCCAAAAAGATCAAAACCAAAAACACATATCCAAAAATCGGATGTAATAACCAGTTATCCATCTTATCCCAACGACTCGGCTTTGGCACCGTCAATACCTGACTGACCTTTTCGGAAATGTTCATGGCTAAAGCATGACGTTCGGAAGCGATGACCAAATCTGAGGATCGTCCGTGTCTTGTCTCAAGCTTTTTCTCATATTCCTCTAAATTATCCCCTACAAGCTTTAAGAGATCCTCATCTCTTTCCAAAAGCTTTATGGCTAAAAACCTCAAAGGAATGTTCGCCGTATTACCTTTTCTTTTCAATGCTTCGGTCACTTCGTTTATCACTTCCTCCACATCTCGACTAAAAGGAAGGGGATTTCCCTTTAAATTCTCCGTTTTGGCCTTTATCACTGCCTGGATTACCTCGGTCAACCCTTGGCCTTTGTAAGCTATGGTCTTAACCACTGGTATCCCAAGGATTTGGGAAAGCTTTTTTTCATCTATCATAATTCCCTTTCTCTCTGCCTCGTCCATCATGTTAAGAACTAAAACCAAAGGCTTTTGGAGCTCGAGTAACTCCAAAGTCAATTCAAGCCCTCTTCCCAATAAAGACGCATCTAAGATGTTAACTATTACGTCATAGTCTTGCGTGAGCAAAAAACGCCTTGCTTCCCTTTCCGCTAAATCACTGTAACCCAAAGAATAGGTACCAGGAAGATCAATCAACTCTATCTCTTTATCCGCCAAGCGAACCCGACCTCGATGAAACTTAACGGTGGTGCCAGGGAAATTGGAAGTTATAGCCTTATAACCCGCGAGATGATTGAAAAGGGTGCTTTTCCCACAATTGGGTTGCCCCACCAAGACCACTTTCATGAAACTTCCTCAACTAAGATCTTTCTGGCCATACCCCTTCCAATAAAAAAGGTGCCGCTCCTTCCCGAAACCATCAAAGGCCCAAAAAGAGGAGCACTTCTCACCACCTTTACGACTTCCCCGGGCAGGATGCCCATATTCAATAACCTATGCCTAACTCCTCTTCCCCCCTCAATAGAAACGACCTTTACCGTTTTCCCAGGCTCGACTTCATCAAGCCTCATCTTTCTCACCTCGACAGGAATTACACAACCCTTTAACTTGAACGTCCATCCCCTCCACCTTAAGTCCATATCTTTCCTCTAACTTCTCCTTAAAACTCTTAAGCAAAGAGGCATCAAACTCGATAAGGGCCCCACACTTGCGGCAGACAAAATGATGATGCTCGCTCCCCTTGAGAAATTCATAATGAGAATGGGGTTCGTCAAACTTTACCTCCTTAATTAACCCCAAATCCCTAAAAAGCTTTAAATTCCTATATACGGTAGCCAAACCTATCTTGGGATAAACGGCCTTGGCCTTCCTATAAAGCTCATCCGCATCAATATGACCCTCCTCCTTGATAAGCCTAAAAAGCACTTCGCGCTGTAACGTCCATCTTTTTTTGATAATGCTTCTCATTTTCATTTAATAATTAAATCATTTTGGATATTTTTTCAAGCTTTAAAGATCAACCTTTTGAGAAACGCTTAAGATGAAACTAAAGACAAAAGCTTGGTCGGGGCGAGAGGATTTGAACCTCCGACCACTGGCACCCCATGCCAGTGCGCTCCCAGGCTGCGCCACGCCCCGTTTCTATTAAAATGATGGCAAAGGGATCTTTGAGAGTCAAGAGCGTTTTATTGAGAGGAGATGATTTTTGAGAAGCTCTTTTAAGTCTTCTTCTTTTATATCTTCCACTTTTTCCCCTTTTTTCAGGCATTTCACGTAGGGACCATATGGCATAAAGACTATGGGATCGCTTGGGCCAAAGAGCACGAAAGTGGGGCATTTCGAAAAGGCAGCAAGATGGGCGATTCCGGAATCGTTTCCCAAGAAAAAGGAAGCAAAGCTCAAAAGAGCCCCGAGTTTTCTTAAGTGGAGGTTTTCAATCAAATGGTGGGGTGCTTTTAGGTATTTTGAGAATTCTTCACAAGCCTCTTTATCGGCAGGTCCCTTTATTATCAGAGGAAAGAAGCCGAATTCTTGGTAAACCCAATTAACCATATGGGCCATCCTTTCCGGTGGCCATATCTTTTTGGAAGAACCCGCTCCGGGGTGAACGGCGAAAAAAGCCCCTTTTATACCCTTATTCTCGAGAAATCCCAGGGCCTCCTTTTTTTCTTCCTCTTTAAGGAACAAGCCCGAATAGCCGGCCTTCAAGGATATCCCGTAACTTTTTAAGGTTTTAAGGTGATGATGGAAAAGGGGGATTCTTTCTTGGGGGAAAGGAGGAAACACCCATATCTCCTTTATTCCGGAGTCCTTAAAGGCCTTTGGCCATTCTGGAGCTTTTGAAAACACGAGGGCCATTTGGAAGTTTAACCCCAAAGGTTCGACCCACAAGGTAGAAAAGGGATATAGGTTGATATCCCAGATTCTATTTACCCAATATACCCCTTCAAGCACTTGTAAGGGCCAGGGGTGTCCAACAAGATGTAACTCGATGGGTTTAAGGGCAAGGTAGGCATTCCATATGGCGGGAATAGCTAATATAAAGTCCCCTATTGCTCCTTGGTGAAGGACCAATAGCTTCATATGTGAAGTTCCACGATATCCCCATCTTCCAATACATGGTCTTTAAAAACTCTTTGCCCTTGAAATTTGGCCGAACCCCAAACCCTCGCGTATTTTAACTTCTCCACAAAATCCTTATGTATCTCTTCCGCCAAGTCCTCCACGGTGCTTCCCTTCGGAAGAATCACTGGATTCTGCATATCGGGCTGTTTACCGGGTGGCTTGGGATAGACGCGAATGATGTCAAGCATCTGGAATATGCACCTCTTCAATTCCTCAAGCCCCATCCCCATTTTGGCCGAAACCTCTATTGCGGGAATCTCCAATCCGGGTAAAAGCTCTCGGAAGGCCTTAAAATCCTCCCCATCAGGGTCTAAATCGCCTTTGTTTAAAACCAAAATCGCTCTCTTATAAGTTTTACCCTCTTCGGTTTCTCCATCGGGGACTTCCCTTACCAAAGCAATCCTCCTTTCCCTTAACAAGGTTTGAATGCTCTCCCAATCCCCTAAGGGATCACCAGCGATATCTAAGACCACAAGGATCAAATCGGCGTTGCGGAGGATGCTATAAACCCAAAGGTCCGTCGTCGAGGTAAGGGGAGGAAGGTCGACCAGTTGGATTTTTATGTTTTCAAAACAAATCATCCCCGCTAAGGGCCTCTGGGTGGAAAAAGGGTAATCGGCTATCACGGGAGCCGCATTAGTCAAGGAGGCCAAAAGTTGGGATTTCCCCGAATTTGGGGGTCCTGCCATGGCCACTTGTCCAGCTCCTTCCTTTTTGACCGTGAAAAAATCACCCTTTCCCCCTTTTCCCTTCCCCGATTGAAGTTCTTCCCGCAGTTTGGCCAACTTACGGCGCAACAAGGCCCTCAGTTTGTCAGTCCCCTTGTGATGGGGCATTATGGCCAACATCTCTTCGATGATGGCTATTTTTTCCGCATGAGTCTTAGCCTCTCGAAGCTTCTTCTCCGCTGCATAATATTCTGGAGGCAGATTAGCCGGCATCCCCCTTCCTCATCCACAATGATTGTAGAAAACTTGTGAATAAGTGAGTGGATTTTTAGAGCTCCCCCTCATCTCGAAAGTCCTCCTCGGGGGTTGCATACATTCTGAGCACCCCATTCAAGCTTAAGCTCACCTACCCAAAGGGCCTTCACCGCTTCTTGAGCCGTGATGGACGTCAAGACCTCAATCTCCCTATCCCTTATCCTCGTAATTATGCCAATACCTAAGGCAAATCCTTCCTCATCCAACAACCCCACAACCCTCCCTTCGAGGGAAAACGATTCCTCTTCCTGAAGGTTTTTCAAAAGCCCTTTTTCGAAATTTAGTCTGTCGGAATTTTTAAAGTAAAGTCTTAATTTCTGTTCCCGGTAGTGTTGTCTTTGAGTAAGATCCCTTCTTCTTACCTTTTCCGAAGGCAATATCACATATTGTCTCGGCTTGGGCCTTCCTGAAAAAGCCCTCAAAATTGGTTCGAGTTCCCCTCCCCTTTCGATAGCCACAAGATCAGTAGGACTGGTTATCTCTATTTCGTAAAACTTCAACTGAAATCCCACCTCTCCTGTGACAAGCCCTGTGGTGTCGATAAGTATGAAATCAACCCCTTTCTCCAAGGCCTTATCCATCAATTTCCTTAAACCGACCACCGACCGCAGAAGCCATTGCGCCGGAGAGGTGGCTCCCAAAAAATACAGTTTAAAGGGGGTTAACTCCTCCAAATCCTCTCTTTTTTCCAGGATAGAAAGCCCCATGGTCGTGGGAGGACCGATGGAGGATTGTCCGACGTCCGCATCTACATAGCCCACCCTTAGCCCCTTTTCAAGGGCCTTTTCCAAGAGAAACTTACCAAGGGTGGTTTTCCCCGTATCGGAGGCCCCTAAGAGAAAAACGCTTTTCCCTTCCGAAAGCACCTCCTCCGCCAATTTGAACCAAATAGGAGGCCTATCCATCTCCCATAATCCTCAGGAACCTTTGAGCATCTTCGAACATATTGGTGTTGTTGAACATCACGTAATAGATGGAAGAAGACTTAATTTTGTCAAATAATCCCTTCAGCTCTTCATCAGAATAGCGGTATCGATACCCATCCTTTCCGTGTAACCGCCAATAAACGATGGCTCCAAAGGCCTCTTCCTTAAAGGGATCGACCACGTGGATCAATTCCAATTCTTCACATAAAGACTTAACCAATTCGTGAGGCCATCCCCTCGCTTCCCACCCGAAAAGGAAATTCCCTCTTTCTATGGTGGAGAAGAAGGTTTTTAAGTTTTTTATGGCCTCTTCCTCCGGACGGAAACTAGGAGGAGTTTGAAATATAATAATACGACTCTCCAAGGCTTGAGCTGCTTTCTGGGTAATCCGCCATGCCTCAAGGACTTCCGGAGTGGTTTTGAAGCCCCCGTATCTCCCTTTGGCTTCGGGGGGGATCTCAAATTTTAAGCGCTTATAAGTGGGACTTTTAGGATCGTGGGTGATAAGTTGCCAAGCCTTAAGGGTGAATTCAAAGCCCTCAGGAGCTTCCTTTCGCCAACTCCTAAGGGTCTCCTCCTTAGGCGGGTGATAAAAGGTCTGTTGAACCTCTACACAAGTAAAGGTCTGATAATAGATCCTCCTGGCAACAGGGAAACCACAACAGCCTACCTTAACCATCATTTTTTAAAAATTATATCCAGCTTTGAAAACCTTAACCACCACCTTGGACATTTCTACTTTTTTGATATTAAAATCATCTTTGAAAGCTGAAGAAGGAGGGTACCAATGGTGCCTGAAGAAGTAAGGAAGAGGGTTGAGGAACTTAGGCGCGAAATCGAATACCACAATTACCGCTATTACGTCCTCAACGACCCAATTATCTCCGATGCTGAGTACGATGCCTTGATGAGAGAATTGGAGGAACTGGAACGCCAGTACCCCGAACTAATAACCCCTAACTCCCCCACCCAAAGGGTGGGAGCCCCTCCCCTTGAGGAATTCGGAACCGTCGAACACCGAGTACCCATGTTAAGCCTCTCTAATGCCTTCTCGGAAGAGGAAGTAAGGGAATTTGACAGAAGGATAAAACGTTTTTTGGGCTTGAGCCTTTCCCAGGAGATCGTTTACACGGCAGAACCCAAGATAGATGGGGTGGCCGTTGAAGTGATTTACGAAAACGGCGTTCTCACCGTAGGGGCTACTCGAGGAGATGGGTATAGGGGTGAGGACGTGACCCAGAACATCCGCACCATAAAGATGATCCCCCTTTATCTCCTTGACAAAGAAGAAGCCATCCCCGAATACCTCTCGGTAAGGGGAGAGGTTTATATGGACAAAGAGGATTTCCGCCGTCTTAACCGGGAAAGGGAAAAGAACGGGGAACCGCCTTTTGCCAACCCGAGAAACGCCGCCGCTGGCTCCTTACGACAACTTGACCCTTCGGTGACCGCCAAAAGGCCTTTAAAGGTCTTCTTTTACGGCATAGGGGAAGTCAGGGGGAGGGAATTCAAAAGCCAATGGGAGGTGTTGACGACCCTTCCCAAATGGGGCCTTAGGGTGAACCCCTTTGTTAAACTTTGTCGAAATATCGAGGAGTGTATTGAGTATTATAGGGATATATTATCAAAACGGGACGAAATCCCTTACGAGATGGACGGGGTGGTTTTAAAGGTAAACGATTTCGAATTGCAAAACCGATTGGGGGAGATAGCGAGAAGCCCCAGGTGGGCCGTTGCCTTTAAGTTCCCCGCCGAAGAGGCCACTACTCGAGTGTTGGACATCATAGTGCAGGTAGGGCGAACCGGAGTACTTACCCCTGTGGCGATTTTGGAACCCGTTCAAGTCGGTGGGGTTGTGGTGAGCAGGGCCACCTTGCATAACCTCGATGAGATAAGGAGAAAGGATGTGAGGATCGGGGATTGGGTTCTGGTCCATCGAGCGGGAGAAGTCATACCCGAGATCATTAAGCCCATCAAGGAAAGAAGGACAGGCCAAGAGCGCGAATTCCAGATGCCCGAAACCTGTCCTGTCTGCGGTTCTCGAGTGGTGAGATTACCCGGAGAGGTGGCTCATAGGTGCATCGGGCTTTCTTGCCCAGCCCAGCTTAAAGCTCGGATTAGGCATTTTGTCTCGCGAAGGGCTATGGATATAGAGGGATTCGGTGAAAAGCTCATAGATCAGTTGGTGGATAAGGGGCTGGTTAAAGATCCCGCGGATCTGTTTTATTTGAAAAAAATAGACCTTCTTAAGCTCGAAGGGGTAGCTGATAAGCTTGCCCAAAAGCTGTTACAATCCATCGAAAAGAGCAAAAGGGTGACTCTTGCTCGTTTTCTTTACGCCTTAGGGATAAGACATGTGGGAGAACAAACGGCCCAAATACTGGCGAAGCATTTCAAAAAACTTCAAAACTTTTATAACCTCCGTAAGGACGACCTTCTCCGAATCCCAGGGATAGGCCCTGAGGTGGCTGAAAGCATCCTCACGTTTTTCCAAGACGAAGAAAACCGTAAAGTGATAGAAAAAATGCTTAACGCAGGAGTCACTATCCAAGAAGAGGAAGAAGCCCCCCGGGAGAAGCCCTTGCGTGGAAAGGTCTTTGTATTTACGGGAGCTTTAGAAAGCATGACGCGCGAAGAGGCCAAAAGGAAGGTAGAAGAGTTAGGAGGGATGGTGGCCTCCAGCGTGAGTCGCCGCGTCGATTACGTGGTGGTAGGAAAAGAACCCGGCTCGAAATATGATAAGGCCAGATCGTTAGGAGTTAAAATAATAGACGAAGAGGAATTCAAAAAACTCATAGGATTGGGATCATGAATCAAATCGATCCCAAAAGAAGCGGAAGTAAACTCAAGGGACGAGAAATCATCTTGGGGGTAACGGGGGGGATTGCGGCGTATAAGGCGGTGGAGCTTTTAAGGGAGATGGTGAAAAGGGGAGCAAACGTACATGTGGTCATGACCGAAAACGCCATGAGGTTTGTCACCCCTCTTACCTTTCAAACGCTTTCGGGAAACCCCGTACTTTATGAGATGTTCCGACTCCTGGAGGGTTCAAGGATAGGGCATATCGCCATGTCCGATAGAGCCGAACTGATGGTGATAGCCCCAGCAACGGCCAACATTTTGGGAAAGATCGCTAACGGAATAGCCGATGACCTCTTGACCACCATGGTGATGGCCATGGAGGTACCGGTGCTTTTCGCCCCTTCTATGAACGTGAAGATGTGGCAAAGCCCAGTGGTCCAACATAACGTGGCAAAGCTTAAAAGTTATGGCTACCACTTCGTCGAACCGGGCGAAGGAGATCTGGCTTGTGGAAGCGTGGGAAGGGGAAGGCTTGCGGAGATCCCTGAGATCGTGGAAAAGATCGAGGATATTTTTACTCCAAAAGACTTAAGGGACACAAAGATCCTGGTGACCGCAGGTCCCACCATTGAACCCATCGATCCGGTAAGGTACATAACCAACCCCTCAAGCGGGAAAATGGGCTTCGCTATCGCTAAGATGGCCAAAAGAAGAGGAGCCCAAGTCCTTTTAATAACGGGCCCGACTGATCTCACGCTTCCCCGACACGATATTTCCATTATAAGGGTCAAAACAGCTAAGGAGATGTACGAAGCTGTAATGGACAACTTTGAGGACTACGAGGTCATAATAAAAAGTGCTGCCGTTGTAGATTTCCGTCCCAAAGATTTCTGTCCCTGGAAAATAAAGAAAGAAAACAACAAAAACCTCGTATTGGAACTTGAACCGACCCCGGATATATTGGCCGAACTTGGAAAACGAAAGGGCTCAAGGATTCTGGTGGGTTTCGCCGCTGAAACGGATCAATTGATCGAAAATGCCCAAGAGAAACTGCTAAAGAAAAACCTGGATCTCATCGTGGCCAATGACGTTACCCAACCCGGAGCTGGTTTCCGGAGTGATACCAATGTGGTAAAGATTATCGATTCTTCGGGAAGGGTAAGGGGACTCCCCTTGATGAGTAAGGACGTAGTAGCCGATATAATTCTCAACGAAATCGCCACTCTTTTAAAGAAACGAAGGGAAAAGAAACCCTGGCCCGAGGATTGGGATTAAAGGAAACGAAGGAGTGATTTCTTATCTTCCAAATCCTTCTTCAACTTTTTCAATGCTTGGAGTTCTATTTGTCTTACACGTTCTCGGGAGACGTTAAAGATCTTGCTCAACTGGTTTAAAGTGGTGGGCTCCTCCGACATCCATCGTTTTTCCACGATGGTCCTTTCCCTTTCGTTTAACTTGGACAAGGCTTCTTTAACTACTTGTCTGATCAATTGAAGTCGCTCCCTGTCCGCGAGCCTTTCCTCTTGGTTTGGAGCCAGGTCGGCCAAAAAATCTAAGAAGGTGGTCTCCTGCTCTTCATCTATCTTGGTATCGAGTGAAAGGTCCCGAAATCTCACCCTTTCATACATCTCCTCCACGTCGTCTTTCTCCACCTTTAGCTCTTCCGCGAGCTGTTTCAGCTTCTCTTCCCGACTCCCAAGCTCACTTTCCTCAAGCTCCCATAGACGCCCCATCTTGTAAAATAACTTCTTCTGCGCCTGAGTGGTACCAACCTTAACCAAACTCCAAGACCTCATTATGTAGTTCTGAATATAAGCCCTAATCCACCATATGGCGTAAGAGATAAACCGGTACCCCCTCTCAGGATCAAAATGCTTCAAGGCCACAATTAACCCTAAATTTCCCTCTTGAATCAGATCCAAAAGCTTAAAACCATAGCCCTTATACTCCAAAGCCACCTTAACCACGAATCTCAAATTGGAGAGAATAAGACGCCTTCCCGCCTCTTGATCCCCTTCTTTATACCGGCGGGCCAATTCCCTCTCTACCTCAGGACTTAAAACAGGGTACTTGCTTATAGACCTGAGGTACTTGCTCTCGATATCCTCGGTCTCGTGAAGGTCTTCTATTTCTTCAATCTTCATTTCCATGTCTTTACCACCTCTTCCAAAAATCATAAGTCCTAAACGGGAAGATTACAAGTGAAGCTTTTTGGTATAAAAATACTATTCCATGAGAACACTGTTGGTCTTCACCGATTTAGACGGGACCCTCATCAGTTTGAGGGAAGGTCTATACGAACCCGCTTTAGAAACCATAAAAAAACTCCTGAAACTCCAGATACCCATAATAATAGCCACCAGCAAGAGCCCAAAGGAAGTGGAACTTTGGCAAAAGCGGTTAGGGATTTATGGCCCTTTCATCGCGGAAAATGGCGGAGGGATCTTTATCCCAAAAGATTATCCGCTCTTTGTGCCCAAGGAGGCTGAGGAGTATGAAAAACGCTATTGGCTCGTACCTTTGGGCAAGCCTTACGCTTATATACGCCACACCGTAAAGGAACTCCGGGAAAGGGGCTTCAAGATCGAGGGATTCGGCGACATGACCCCTTTAAGGGTGGCCCAACTTACCGGCCTTTCGGAAGAAGAGGCCATTTTAGCGAAAGAGAGGCTTTTCAGTGAGCCCTGTTTATTCGAAGGTGATGAGAGGTCACTTCGGGAAAACCTCAGGGAGAAGGGCCTCATTTTTTGGCGAGGAGGGCGTTTCTTCCACCTTCAATCAGACCATGACAAGGGAAAGGCTATGGAGATCCTTTTGGATCTTTTCAGAAGAAGCGGTTTAAACTCGGAAATCGTAGCTTTAGGCGATAGTCGAATTGATCTCCCCATGCTGGAACGGGCCAAGTGGAAGATCATAGTAAAACGGCCTGGGGGGATCTCTGAAAACCCGCCGAAATGGGATAACCTATTTATAACTGATCAAGAAGGACCTTGGGGATGGACTGAAGCCATTTCCAAATTGTTGAAGGAGCTCCATTATGGTTGATTCCCACTGTCATTTGGACATGTTCGAGGATTGGAAAGAGGTAATAAAAAGGGCCAAAGAGGCAGGGGTTTCAGAGATTTTATCGATTGCCACCGATGAATCCTCCTTTTTTAAATGTTTGGAGATCGTTAAACAAATCGGAGGAATAATGGCAATTGGCATACACCCCCATGAGTCCAAAAACGCCACTTCCGAAAGTCTTAAGCTGATGCGCACCCTCCTTCTTAATAACCGAGAGATTGTGGCCATTGGGGAAATGGGACTCGATTTTTATAAAAAATTCTCACCAAAAGAAGTCCAAGAGGACGTTTTTCGGCGCCAGTTAGAATTGGCCAAAGAGCTGAATCTTCCAATCATCATCCACTGCCGCGATGCCTATGATAGGCTTTTGGAGATTCTAGACCAAGAAGGCCCCCCTCAAGTGGGAATAGTGCATTGCTTTTCCGCAAGTAAAGAGATCGGCCAAGAATTCCTAAAAAGAAACTTTTACCTTTCCTTCGCTGGCCCCCTCACCTACCCTAACTCCATCAAACTCAGAGAAACGGCTCTCTGTGTGCCACTGGATCGGATCCTCCTTGAAAGTGATGCGCCATTTTTACCCCCTCAGAGCCATCGGGGAAAAAGAAACGAACCAGCTCTAATAGTGGAGACTTACAAAACGTTGGCCGAAATAAAGGGAATGAACCTGGAAGAACTAAAAGAAACAATTAGGGCAAACTTTCATTTCGTAATAGGTTCAAGAAGGAGGAAAGAAAATGGAGAAGTTTGATGTGGTCATAATAGGAGGAGGACCTGCAGGCCTTACCGCGGGTATTTATTGCGGCAGAGCCAAACTTAAGGCCGTCGTCTTCGAGGCCCTCTCTGCAGGGGGACAGGTACTTATGGCTGGCACTATCGAGAACTATCCCGGTTTTCCCGGTGGCATTTCCGGACCGGAGCTTATAGAAAGGTTCAAGAAACAGTTAGACGAAATAGGTATTCCCCTTAGGGAATTTGTAAAAGTAGAAGGGGTTTTGGAAAAAGAGGGCTACTTCGTGGTTAAGACCACCCAGGGAGACGTAGAAGCCAAATGTTTGATAATAGCCACCGGCGCTCAACCAGCCCGTTTGGGAGTTCCCGGTGAGGACAAATTCATTGGGCAAGGGGTCTCCTTTTGTGCTTACTGTGACGGCTTCTTTTTCCGAGACAAAAAAGTAGCGGTCATAGGCGGAGGCGACCGAGCGGTGGAAGAAGCCTTATATCTCAAAAACATGGCCAAAGAGGTGTATCTGATCCACCGACGAGATCGATTAAGGGCTCAAAAGATCCTTCAAGAAAGACTTTTCGAAGCGAAAAACGTCAAGACGATTTGGAATTCGGTGGTCACCGAGATCAAAGGGGACCAATCTGGGGTTAAAGCCCTGGAGATAATGGATTTAAAAACCGGAGAGCGAACCCTTTTGGAAATAGACGGGGTATTTGTCGCCGTGGGTCAACAACCGGCAAGTGAAATATTCCGAGACTTGGTCGAAATGGACGAAAGGGGATTCATCAAAACGAACTTAAAGGGCGCTACTTCAAAGGCGGGTATCTTCGCCGCCGGGGATGTAAGGGAAAAAGAATTACGCCAAGTATCAACCGCCGTAGGGGATGGCGCCATTGCGGCTTGGGCAGCTGTTGAATATCTACAAGAGACATAACTTTTAGGAGGTTTATTATTTTGAAGCCCTTTCCAAACGATAACTTATGGGAAGCATAACCTTTACGTCCAAAGGAGGAACTGGAAAAAGGGAACTACATTTTTTAATGGTCTCAATCGCATTTTCGTCAAGCACTGTATGGGAGGAACTTTCCTCAATCCGAATCTCCTTGACCTCCCCTTCTCTGGTCAAAAGAAAGGAAACCACCACTTTTCCCTCCAACCCTAACCTTCTTGCCATATAGGGATAGGTGATCCTTTGCTGAACGATCTGGGAGATGAGACTGAGTTTTGACGCCAAAAAGGCCTCGGCCTCCCCACTTCCATAACCTCTTCCTTTACCACTCCCTACCCCTTCACCAACACCCTTCCCCATCCCCGAACCTACCCCCTCACCGATCCCCGATCCGATCCCTGAACCCATCCCCGAACCACTCCCCGAACCTGTCCCTCCCTCTACTCCTGAAGCTATACCCCCCTCCAAACCACCTATTTTCTCTTCCCCACCCCAAAAAGCCTCCTTAATCCCCTCAGAAATCGCCTCTTCCTTCAAGACATCCCTTCTTTCCTCTTTTTTTACCTCCAAAGCTTTACCTTCAAAACCTCTCCCTTTAAGGACTCCCCTAAGTAATACCCTTCGGCTTGAAAAACTTCCTCCCCCTCCTCCGCCACCACCTCCACCACCTTCTAAATCCGCAATGATCTTGCTCAAATCTATTTCCACATATGTCTTTGAAGGATTTACGTTGTTCATGTAAGAAATGATCGCAAAAGAAACTCCCAAAACACACAAATGAATGATTAAAGAATAAAGGAAACCCTTTAATTTAAGGCTCATTTTATTAACTCCGTTTTTAAATAAACTTTCTTTAGATTAAGCTCTTGAAGCATATCCAATATCTTTACTAAATCTTGTACTTTCGCCTTTTTGTCAGAATAAATCACAATTTGGGAACTCGGGTTAATCGCTCCTAAAACCTCTTTTAGTTGATCATGATCCAAATGCCTATTTTCAAAGAAAATTTCGCCGTCTTCTTTTAAAGTGATACGATAACTTTTTTCCTCCAAAATAGAAACAGATTGTTTAGCTTGAGGCAGTTTTATCGGCAAATTACCTTGTGCAATGAAAGTAGCAGTTGTTAAGACTATGGTTAGTAAAACTAACATTATATCCACTAAAGGTATAACGTTCATGGTATTAAATTCCTTTTCTTCCATTGATTACCTCCCATAAAGTCAGTTTTTCTTTTATTTTTCTCAAAATGTAGTTGTAAAGAGCCGAAGCAGGTATAGCCACTAATAACCCTGCGGCTGTAGCTTTAAGAGCCAGAGCGAGTCCCACCATTATCTTTTTCGTATCAACCAAACCCTCTTGGCCTATGGTGTAAAAGGTGAGCATAATGCCCAAAACGGTCCCTAGAAGTCCTATATAAGGGGCGTTTGAGGCTATTGTAGCTATCAGATGGAGCCCCCGAGTTAAGTCAAGTTCCAGATCCTTAGGGGTTGGATAATGTTTTAAATTTACCCTTTTGAGGTATAAAAGACGTTCTATGGCCAAGCCTATGGATAATACGCTCAAAAACCCCAAAAATCCGAGAAGGCCCCAATCCAGTATCTCTCTGAGATTTTCCATTCTCACCTCCAAAAAATAAAAGCCCCTTTTCCCAAGGGGCCTTCATGGCCTTGGATTTCTTCAATTCCTTCCGTTGACATCTTTTATATCACATTGTATTTTTGAAGTAAAGGGCGGTTAGCTCAGAGGGAGAGCGCTACCCTCACACGGTAGAGGCCACTGGTTCGATCCCAGTACCGCCCACCATGAAACCCTCCTGGAGAGCGAAGGAGGTAAAATGGCTGGTCACTCCAAATGGGCGCAGATAAAACGCAAAAAAGCAGCGCAAGACGCCAAAAAGGGCAAGATATTTACCAAACTCATAAGGGAGATAATGGTAGCCGCTCGGATGGGCGGTGGTAATCCGGAGAATAATCCCCGACTTCGAGCGGCCATTGCCGCAGCGAAAGCTGAGAATATGCCGAAAGAAAACATAGAGAGGGCCATCAAAAAAGGGACGGGCGAATTGGAGGGCATGAAGTTTGAGGAGGTCATTTATGAGGGGTATGGCCCTGGAGGAGTAGCGGTCTTAATCGAGGCCTTAACGGATAACCGTAACCGTACAACTGCCGAGATCCGTCATATATTCAGTAGGATCGGGGGTAATTTGGGAACTACAGGTTGTGTTTCTTGGTTATTTCACAAAAAGGGGTTGATAACGGTGAGAAAAGAGGATGTGGAGGAGGATAAGCTCATAGAGGTGGTCATGGAAGCGGGAGCCGAGGACATAAAGGTTGGTGAACACGAGTATGAGATTCTAACCGAGCCCGATGCCTTGGAAAGCGTAGTGGAAGCCTTAAGGAAGGCCCAAATCCCTTATCAATCAGCGGAAGTGACCATGTATCCTGAGACCACTGTCAAATTGGAGGGAAAAGAGGCCGAGCAGATGCTAAAACTCATGGAAATGTTGGAAGATTTAGATGATGTCCAAAGGGTCTATGCCAACTTCGATATCTCTGAAGCCACCATGGAAAAACTCGCTCAATGAGAATCTTAGGGCTTGATTTGGGGACTTTTCAGACTGGTTATGGAATAATCGAAGACACAAATGGAGAAGCCTCCTATGTGACTTCAGGCACCATTCGACAAAAAGGCCCTTTACCAGAGAGGATAAAGGGCATCTATCAGGAATTAGATTCCCTAATATCCGGATACGGTCCGGATGTGATCGTTGTTGAAACCCCTTTTGTATACAAAAACCCCAAAAGCGCGTTAAGATTGGGTCAGATCCAAGGGATTGTGCTCCTTTTGACTTCCTTAAGGGAACTGCCCTTCTTTGAATACTCTCCCCTGGAGGTTAAACTCACCCTTACGGGATACGGAAGGGCCTCCAAGGAACAAGTGAGGGAAATGGTTAAGATGCTTCTGGGATTAAACATCGAGTTTGCCTTAGACGCTTCCGATGCCTTAGCGGTCGCCTTATGTCATTTACACCATCGGGTAGCCACCTCCTATGATTAGCTATCTTAAAGGAACCCTTATCAAACGTTCACCCAACGAGGTGATAATTGAAGTAGGAGGAGTGGGATTCGGGATTTTTGTGCCTTTGAGCGTGTTTTATCGATTACCCGAAGAGGGAAAAGAGGTCCATATGTACGTTTGTGCCTATCTCCAAAAGGAACAAATTTCCCTTTATGGTTTTCTTTCCGCTGAAGAGAGGGATCTTTTTGAAGTTCTACTCACCGTGAGGGGCATAGGCCCTAAGATGGCCTTAAACTTACTGAGCGGAATGGAGATGGAGGATTTAAAATCGGCCCTCATCAAAGGGGATAAAGAACGCCTCTGTAAAATCCCAGGTATCGGCCCCAAAACCGCGGAAAGGATGATCTTCGAACTCAAGGATAAATTAACCCTCGAAAAGGGCAAAACCGAGGCTTTACCCCCTCATTTTGAGGACGCTCTACTTGCCTTAATGAAATTGGGATACACTAAAAAGGAAGCAAAAAGGGCTCTACAGGGGGTAATAGAAGAAAAACCAGCTTTATCGATAGAAGAATTACTTAAGGAGGCTTTAAGAAGATTATACGAAGGGGAGAAAAGTTGAAGAAAGTAATTCCTTTAGCCATATTTTTTTGCCTCTTAATAACCCTAATTTCCATAAAAAAACTCTTCCCACAAGATGACTCCTATTACTTTTATCTAATAGGAACTTATAACCTTTTCCAACAAGACCCTCAAACTGCTTTAAATTTTTATAAAAAAGCCCTAAGTCGTGATCCAAAGTCATCCTTTTTACGATCAGAAATCGCTTCAGTTCTTATCAGGTTAGATAAAACAAAAGAAGCCTTATTCTATGTAAAAGAAGCGATAAAAATTGACCCTAAAAATATTGATGCTTTAAGAATTTTGGGAGAGATATATCTTAATCAAGGAAACACAAAAGAAGCAATTCCGATATACCAAAAGATTGCAGAACTTAAACCAAACGATTTAATGACGTTTGTTACTTTGAGCTGGTTATATTTAGAAGCAAAAGAAACACAAAAAGCTATTGACACGTTAAAAGGGTTTCTGGAAAGAAATCCCGATTTAGTAATAGGATTTTTTTATTTAGGAAAATTACTTGTTGAAGTTGGCAACTATGAAGAAGCTCTAAAGCAGTATCAAAAAGTTATTGAATTAAATCCCAAGATATATAGTGCACTTCTTGAAATGGCATACGTATATGAAAAGATGGAGAATTATGATAAAGCCATTGAGGTTTATCGACGTATTCTTGAGCAAGAACCCTTGAATATTGAAGTACGTGAAAGGTTGGCTCAATTGCTGATTAAACAGAACAAAATAGATGATGCGCTTAATGAATATAGAATCCTCAAGACTTTAGATTCGGAGAATTTACGTGTTCGGACTGCTCTGGGGCTTCTTCTCTTTGAAAAGAAGCTTTACAAGGAGGCGGCAGAGGAGTTGAGGTTTATACTTTCAAAAGGACAAGACGATCCGAAGATCCATTTTTATTTAGCGGTGAGTTTGATAGAGGAGGGAAACCTGGAGGAGGCCCTTAAGCATATCGAGGATTTAGCTCCGGAAAGCGAGCTTTATGCTGATGCGATGAAGTATTTGGCCTATTTCTTGCAAAATAAAGGAGAAAAGAAAAGGGCCTTGGAGATGCTTGAAGAAGCGGTCTCTAAGAATCGAGATCCGGAGCTTAGGTATTTTCTTGCTCTTTCTTATGAGGAAAATGGGCAAATAAAGGAGGCCATTCGGGTACTTGAGGAGCTACTTCTTCAGGAGGGCAGAAAGGTTGAGTACCTTTTCAGATTGGGTGTGTTGTATGACAAGCTGGGGGATAAAGAGAGAGGGATCGAGTTTATGAAAAGCGTTCTAAGCCTTGATCCCAACCACGTTGATGCCCTTAACTGGGTAGGTTATTCCTATGCTGAAAAGGGGATTAACCTGGAGGAGGCCGAGGAGCTTATAAGGCGAGCTTTAGCTTTGCGTCCCGATGACCCTTATATTATAGACAGCCTGGGGTGGGTTTATTTCAAAAAGGGGCTTTTTGAAGAGGCACTGAAGCACTTAAAAAGAGCCTATGAGTTAATACCCAATGATCCGGTGATCACCGAACACCTGGGAGATCTTTATTTTACCTTAAAAAATTACGAGGAAGCCCTTAAGCTTTACAAGAAAGCACTCGAACTGAGCTCGAAAAATGAGGATCGGGAGAGGTTAAAGGGAAAAATCGAAGGGATAAGCTATGAAAAAAGGGAGTCTCATAACCCTTGAGGGCATCGAGGGAAGTGGAAAGACCTCTCATACAAAGTTACTTGGGAAATTTTTGAGTAGGAAGGGATTCCCTGTCGTATTGACTCATGAGCCAGGGGCTACTCAAATCGGCAAGAAGTTGCGAACCCTTTTGCTCAAAGGGGATTCCTTTCAAGATCCTTTGACCGAACTTTTTCTTTTTTTGGCGGACAGAAGGGAACATTACCTTCAAATAATCAAAAAGGCCTTAAAGGAAGGGAAAATCGTCCTATGTGATCGTTTTGTAGATTCCACCTTGGCATATCAAGGATATGGAAGGGGGATAGACTTAAAGTTTATCTTGGACTTAAACGAAAGGATACTTGAGGGCACATGGCCTGATTTCACTATTCTTCTGGATTGTCCTGTGGAAGAAGGCCTTAAAAGGACCGAGAAAAAGGATCGCCTTTCTCAAGAAACTCTGGAGTTTCATCAAAGGGTCAGGTATGGGTATCTTGAGCTTTCGAAAAGGTATCCGGAGAGGATCAGGGTGGTAAATAGTTTCGATCGCCCCAAATTGGAGGTTCAAGAGGAAATAAGGAAAATAGTCCTGGGTTTTTTAAAAGGTGGTTAAAGAAGATATTTTGGGACATAAGAGACAACTTAGAGTCTTGGAGAAGATAATAGAAAGAAAGAGGATTCCCCATGCCCTTTTATTCGAAGGACCAGAGGGCATAGGCAAGAAAAAGGTGGCCTTGTGGTTTTTAAGCGCGTTAAATTGTGAAACCGAAGGGGGAAAGGGATGTAAAAGATGTTCGAGCTGTTTAAAGATAGAGCGTTTAACCCATCCGGATCTTTATCTACTCGGTTCCCAAGGTGATTCCATAAAAATAGAACAGGTTAGGGAGGCCGAAAAATTCCTGCAATATAAACCTCTAGAAGCCAAATGGAAGGGCTTAGTCGTAGAAGATGCCGATAAAATGACACCTGAAGCGGCCAATGCCTTTCTCAAGTCCTTAGAGGAACCTCCGCCTTGGACCGTTATAATCCTCATAACCCAATCAAGTGATACCCTTCCTCCGACTATTAGATCCAGGTGTCAAAGGTTAAGGTTCTTCCCTTTAAGTGTGAAAGAAACCGAGGAGATATTGAGGAAAATGGGACTTAAGAGTGCCTTTTTGGAGTCTGGAAGTCCGGGGCTTATTCTCAGACTAAGTAAGGAAGCCTTAGACCTTGAAGCCTTGCTCTCCAAGGTAAAAAAGGGAGGGATAGAGGCTATTATTGAGATAAGTGAGGAAATAGGACGAGACCGCAATAAGGCTTTGGCTTTTTTGAGGTCGCTCCTTCCTTACTTCAGGGATCAGGGAAAAGTGGAGGGTTTTTGGAAGACCCTTGAAATCTATCGTTTGCTGGAGGAATATGCCAATCCGAGGTTATGTGTGGAAGCGGCTTTGTTAGAATTATTATCTTTGTAAGAAACGGAAAAGAGGGGTTTGGAAGATGAAGGTAGTAAGGGCTCAACTTTTAAGAAAAGGAATAACGGGTATATTCAAAACACCCTTAGAGACATTAAAAAGGGGGGATTTTGTGCTGGTCGAGAACCCATCCGGACCCCAAGTGGCCCAGGTTCTCACTCCTCCCTTCGAGTTACCGATTGCATTGGAAAATATCCCTTCGGTTTTGGGATATGCTACCCGAAAGGACTTAAGACAGATGGAATTTTTAAAAAAACGGGAATCTATCGCTTACAAGAGTTGTCGTGAGCTAATAGAGAAATTGGATTTACCCATGAAGCTGGTGGAGGTGCAATTTTTGCCCGAAGAACAAAAATTCGTCTTCTTTTTTACATCGGAGGGACGGGTGGATTTTAGGGGTTTAGTAAAAAGGCTCGCTTCCAAATTAAAATCCAAGATCGAGATGAGGCAAATAGGGGTAAGAGACGAAGCCAAGTTACAAGGAGGAATAGGCCCTTGTGGAAGGGAGATCTGTTGTCGTACCTTTTTAAAAAGCTTCGATACGGTTACCATTCGAATGGCAAAGGAGCAGAATTTGCCTTTAAATCCCGAAAGGATCTCGGGCTTATGTTCGAGGCTCATGTGTTGTATCACCTTTGAGATGGATACCTATGTGGAAATGGCCGAGGAGTTACCAAAAATCGGTAAAAGGGTCCTTTCACCTTATGGAGAGGGAAAGGTATTAAGACAAAACGTATTGCTTCGAACGGTCACGATCGAACTTGATAATGGAAGTGTGGTCACTTTACCCATGGACCAGATAAAACCCATGGAGGAGACGGGATGAAAAACACCTTTTACATTACCACTCCCATTTATTATGTGAACGATGTACCTCACATCGGACATGCCTATACGACTATCGCGGCGGATGTGATGGCTCGGTATAAACGCCTGTGTGGCTTTAAGACCTTTTTCCTCACCGGAACCGATGAACACGGGCAAAAGATAGAAAAGGCCTCAAGGGAATTAGGCCTTTCCCCCAAGGAGTTAGCCGATAAGGTAGTGGAGAGGTTTTTAAATCTATGGAGAATCTTAAACATATCCTATGATGGCTTCATCAGAACCACTGAGGCTCGGCACGAGAGGGCGGTCCTTGCGTTTTATCAGAAGATATGGGAAAAAGGCGACATTTACCTCGGAGAATACGAGGATTGGTATTGTGTGCCCTGCGAGAGCTTTTGGAACGATAAAGAGGTTTTGGATGGACCTCGGTGTCCCGAATGTGGAAGACCCGTGGAACGACTCAAGGAAAAGAGTTACTTCTTCAGGCTTTCCCAGTATCAAGATCGCCTTTTGGCCTTTTTTGAGGAACATCCCGATTTTGTGAAGCCCAAGTCCAGGTACAATGAGGTTTTGAGTTTCATAAAAGGAGGGCTCAAGGACCTCTCCATCTCTCGGATGACCTCCCGATGGGGTATACCACTTCCCAATGACCCGGAGTGCGTGCTTTATGTGTGGTTTGATGCTTTGGTCAACTATTTAAGTGGAATAGGGTATCCCGAAGGGGAATTTGAGGAGTTTTGGCCCGCTGATTTTCATTTGATAGGTAAGGATATCCTCCGCTTTCATGCGGTGTATTGGCCGGCCTTTTTGATGTCCGCCGGACTGCCTTTGCCCAAGACCATTTTTGCCCATGGATGGTGGACGGTGGACGGACAAAAGATGAGCAAAAGCCTGGGCAATGTGGTGGATCCCTATGAGATCGCTCAGACCTTTGGGGTCGATCAATTTCGGTATTTCCTTTTGCGGGAGGTTCCTTTTGGGCTCGATGGGGATTTTTCCAGGAAGTCCTTGGTGAATCGCATAAATAGCGATTTGGCCAATGACTTCGGAAACCTGGTGAGTCGTATATTAAGCATGGTCAAAAAATATCTCCATGGAAAAACGCCCTCTCCAAGTGACGGTGGCGGGCTGAGAAAAAAAGTGGAGGAGACCTTTTCTAATTATCGAAAAGAGATGGAGGATCTTTCTTTCCAGAAGGCATTGCTAACGGTATGGGAACTTGTAAGTGAACTCAATAGATACGTAGATCATCAAGCACCGTGGAGCCTTTATAAAGCACAGCGTCACGGAGAGCTTCGGGAAGTCCTTTATAATTGCCTTGAAGCCTTGAGGTTTTTGTGTCTGATGATATACCCCTTCATGCCCTCCTCGGCGGAAAAGCTGTGGAACATGTTAGGGTTTAAAAACCAACTTAAGGAGATGAAATTGGACAGGGAAGGCACTTGGGGAAAAACGCCCGAGAATCAACAAATCGGTGAAATTTATCCCTTATTCCCGAGGGTGGAGGGTTGAGATGTTTTCAAGTGAGATCAACGTTAGGTCGACTCGAGAGGTAGAATTCATCGATATCACCTCAAAGGTTCAAGAGGCGGTCTCTGCCTCGGGTGTGAAGGAAGGGGTGTGTTTGGTTTATGTACCCCACACGACTGCGGGCGTTACCATAAACGAAAATGCTGATCCGAGTGTGGTAGTGGATATCATCAATAAACTCTCGGAGCTTGTGCCCCAAAGTTCCTCCTATAGGCATACCGAAGGGAACGCCCCTGCTCATATAAAATCCACCTTGGTGGGTTGCTCGGTCTTGATACCGGTAAGCGGAGGGAAACTCATGCTTGGAACCTGGCAAGGGGTCTTCTTCTGCGAGTTTGATGGTCCGAGACAGAGAAGGGTAATCATCAGGATCTTTTAAATGCAATGCTCTGGAAAAGGATCCTGGAGAAAATAAACGTCGAAGAGGCCTTAAGGAAGTTCCGTGAAGCGCGAGTTCTGGTAATAGGCGATCTGATACTTGACCATTTCGTATGGGGAAAGGTCGAAAGGATCTCGCCCGAAGCTCCGGTTCCCGTAGTGGAAGTGGAAAGGGAATCCAAATTGTTAGGAGGAGCGGCCAACGTGGCTCATAACATAAGGGCCTTAGGTGCTCAAGTGGAACTTTGCGGCTTTGTGGGGGATGATAAGGAAGGCCAGGAGCTTTTGGAGATGTTGAGAGAAAAGGGCATTGGCTTAGAGGGAATATTGATAAACGATCACCGTCCCACCACCATCAAGACGAGGGTAATCGCTGGGGTTCAACAAATCGTGAGGTTTGATCGCGAGAAACGCATCCCCTTAAGTTCGGAGGAGGAGAAGCATATCAAGGGCATTTTAAGGAAGAGGTGGGGAGAGGTAGATTGCGTATTGGTCTCCGATTATGGTAAAGGCGTTTTGACTAAAGGGATAATGGAAGAGATAAGGAACCTCAAAAGGAAAAAGGAGAAGAAAGTGATCGTGGATCCGAAGATCGGTAATTTCCACCTTTATAAAGGGATGACCATCATGACGCCCAACACCCGAGAGGCGGAAGCCGCAGCCAATAAGTCCATTTCGGATCTGGAGACCTTAAGAAGCGTAGGACGGTTGATTATGAGGCGTCTCTCCCTTGAGGCGCTTCTCATAACCCGGGGGGAAGCGGGAATGGCCCTTTTTATGCCGAGAAGACCCGTGGTCTTGATCCCCACGGTGGCCAAAGAAGTCTATGACGTAACAGGAGCGGGGGATACGGTTGCTGCGGTTTTAAGCCTTGGTCTTGCTTCGGGGTTGGATTACCTGGAAAGTGCGATTTTATCAAATTGTGCTGCCGGAGTGGTGGTGGGTAAATTGGGAACCGCAGTGGTACATCCTTCTGAACTTAAGCACGCCGTCCAATTATACCAAGAAGAATCCTTACCTCCCTCAACCTTAAAAGAATGGCCAGGCCGAAAAATATGATCAAAGAACCAAAACATCCTATGAGGAGAACTAGAAAGTTCTGAAAAGAGGTCCCCCCTTGAAGCCACCTTCCGTACCCTTGAATCCACATCAAAAACGGAACAACCCCCAAAGAAGCCAAAGAGACCTTCGTAACGGTCACAAGAAGAAGCCTCCTTTCTATTCCGACTTCGCGATGAAAAAAGAAAAACAAGATTAAAAAGTTCAATATGGCCGAAGCCGAAGTGGCAAAAGCTAAACCCGTATGCTTAAGCGGCCCCACCAATGCCCAATCCCCGAAGAAGTTCAAAACCGAACCCAACATGGCACTTCTCACCGGTATTTTCGTCTCCTTTTGGGCATAAAAGGCTCTGCTCAAAACGTGAATCCCTCCATAGGCCCATATGCTTATGGAATAAGCAAGAAGAGCGGAAGCGGTCTTTATGGTCTCCTCCGGACCAAAGGAGCCATGTTGGAACAAAACAGAGACAATGGGTACCCGGAAAAAGATGAAAAAAATCGAGATGGGAATGGTGAGAAATAAAATCCACCTAAGGGTTAAGTTCACCTCCTTTTTGAACTCCTCACTTCTCCCCTCGTTTACTCTTTTGGAAAAGTTGGGAAGAGCCGCTACCCCTATCCCTACGGCAAAAAGACCTATGGGGAGTTCAAAGATTCGGTCGGCGTAATACAGATAAGATACACTGCCGTGAGGCAAAAAGGAGGCAAACACCCTATCCACAATTTGATTGATTTGAAAAACCGAAAGACCAAGAACCATGGGCAAGGTCAACCTCCAGGTTTCCTTCGCGGCGGGATGCGTTAGATCAAAATTGGGTTTTAAAGGAAGCCCATTCTTCTTAAGGAATGGCAACTGCAGGACCAACTGCAATACCCCTCCCAAAAGGACCCCCACCCCCAAAGCCTTTATTGGTGGGGTAAAGAAAGGACTGAGGAAAAGGGCGCTTAAAATGAGGGATAAATTGAGAAAGACCGGGGAAACGGCCGGAGCAAAGAAATGGCCATGAGAATTCAAAATGCCCATAAAAAGGGCCACCAGAGAGATCATGAAAAGATAAGGAAAACATAAACGAGTTAGGCTTACGGTCAGATCGAAGACCTCCTTTCCACTCCACCCCCACATTTGAAGCCTGACCAGAAAAGGAGCAAAGAGAATGCCAAGTATCACGCTTAAGGAAAGGATTATTAAGGTAGAACCCAATAAGGACCTAAAGGCTCTTTGGGCCTCTTGGAAGTTATCTCCTTTGAGATACCTCACGTATACCGGAACAACCGCCACCCCAAGCGCCCCTTCCCCCATTAGACGCCTGAAAAAATTGGGGATAGCAAAAGCCACAAAGAAGGCATCGCTCATCATACTGGCTCCAAAGACCCAAGCAATGACAAAGTCCCTTATAAGGCCACTTATGCGGCTCAAAAAAGTCCCAAAGGCAAAAACCCCAGTGTCCTTTATCACCCTAATGGTCTCATCAGCCATATTCCGCTCCCGCAAGAGATGTGATACTATAAAATTTAACATGAAAATAGAAAGGACCTTCATCGAATTCGACCTTTCCGGAAACAAAAACCCTCAAAAAGGGGCAATAGCCGTTGAATATCCACTCACGATCGTACTTAACGGTAAAAACTGGGCTTCCCTTTATTGTTCTCCCCAACACCTTGATGAATTGGCCGTCGGCTTCCTCCAATCGGAGGGTACAGTGGAAAAACTTGAGGAAATACTTGAAATTTCCTTAAGCCCCAATTGTGTGGCTTTAAGGATAAATAAGGAGGTCACCCCAAAGGAGTTTATCATCACCTCAAGCGGAGGGAGATTCCCTCAAGAAGGGGAAAGAGATTTAAAACCTTTAGACCTTGAAAAAACCTTTGAAGGAAAGGCCATTTTAGAACTAGTTAAGGAATTTGAAAAGGCCTCTTCAGTTTGGCAGTTGACCCATGGGGTCCATAGTGCGGCCTTATCGGATGGATCTAGGCTTCTTGTCTTTCGGGAGGATTTGGGAAGGCATAACGCGGTGGATAAGGTATATGGGCATTTTTTGCTTCAAGGGCTCTCGGCTGAAGGTACGATTTTGTTTTTAAGTGGCAGGATCTCTTCGGAGATGGTCTCTAAGGCTTTAAGGCGTAAGAGTCCCCTTATCGTCTCACTTGCCTCCCCTACTGACAAAGCCTTAAGTTTGGCCGAAAAGGCAGGTATAACTGTCATTGGGCAAGCACGGGAAGGTAAGATGAAAATTTACACCTTTCCCCAAAGGATCCTTTAAACCTTAGGTCCGCAAGCCCTGACGCAGATACCACATATGTACTGATTTAAATTGTATTTTTTCCTGAACTCTTTTAGCTTCTCGAAGCACTTAATATGATCAAATTGACTCACCTCATCTCCGATAGCTTGGGCAGGACACACCCTTTTACAGGCCTCACAATTTTCACAGCGGGGTCCTTGATAAGGTATATCGGCCTTTAATTCCAAGTCGGTGAGGATGGTAACAAGCCTCACTCTTGCCCCATATTGAGGGGTAACCAGCAGATTGTTTTTTCCTCTCCAACCCAGACCCGCTAATTCGGCTATGGTCTTATGGTCTATGTGGGCCATCTGATGCTCCCAGTCGACTATCTGGGAAGCAGCGATGGGAAGGGCTTTTCCCCCGAGTTTTTCTACGAGCTTGGAGATTCGGAAACCTATCTGATCAAGGACGTAATTGGCCTGCCGGTAGTGATGAAGATAAAAAAGGGTCGGATGATCGATTATCTCCTCCATCACGCCTTTACACAAAGCTATGCCCATGGAAATAGCATAGGGAAATTTTGAAGTTATATCCTCCGGAAGCTCGAGTACCTTGAGCCTTTCTACTCCTTTTAAATCGGCCACACCGAAAAGATCAATCCCCCAATTTAAGGCTTCTTCTTTGAGCTTTTCGTAATTCCTTTCCTCTTTCATCGGTCTTTCTCCCTTGGGAAGTGTAGTTTATCATTATTAATCAAAATAATGGAGCAAAGAGGAAAATATGACGCGGGAAGAAGCCTTTCTTTTGGTCAAACAACACATTCAAACGCCGAACCTTTTAAAACATGCTCTTGCCGTTGAGGCTTGTATGAGGGAATTGGCGAAGAGGTTTGGAGAAGATGAGGAACTTTGGGGTTTAGCCGGGCTTTTGCATGACCTGGATTACGAGTATACCAAGGACAAACCCGAAGAACACGGTCTTGTCTCGGCTAAGATGCTCGAAGGAAAGGTGGCCTCCGAGGTCATCGAGGCCGTAAAGGCTCATGCGGATAAATCCCCTCGAACTACCTCTTTGACCAAGGCCCTTTATGCGGTCGATCCCTTGACGGGTTTAATTGTGGCCTCGGCCCTTATGCATCCTCAGAAAAGCCTAAGGGCTTTGGACGTGCAGTTTGTGCTCAATCGTTTTAAAGAGAAGGGATTCGCTCGAGGGGCCAACCGCGAACAGATAAAGAGTTGTGAGGAACTCGGGTTGAGCCTTGAGGAATTCATTGAGGTATGTCTTCAGGGCATGAAGAAAATAAGCGATCAATTGGGGCTCTGATGGAGAAGGGGTTACACTTTGTAAGTCTTGGTTGTCCCAAAAATCAGGTGGATGCCGAAGTTCTGATGGGCCTTCTTTTGAAAAGGGGCTTTCGGTATGTGGAGACCCCGGAGGAAGCGGAGGTCATAGTAGTAAACACCTGTGCTTTTCTTCAAGAAGCAGTGAGAGAGGCCATAGAGGTCATCTTGGAGATGTCCTCCCGAAAGAGGCCTGAAGCTACCTTAGTGGTAAGCGGGTGTCTTCCCAAAAGGTATGAGATGGAGATTGCCAAAGAGCTACCCGAGGTTGACCTTTGGATAGGGCCAGGTGATATTCCGGATTTGCCTCGACTTCTTGAAGAGAAACGTAAAGGTTTTTACGTTAGCAAAAGAGGATGGCTTTATGATCATACCCTCCCCCGTATCCGTTTCAACAATCCCTTTATAGCCTACCTCAAAATAGCCGAGGGATGCCCCCATAGGTGTTCCTTTTGTACTATCCCTTCCATAAGGGGCAGATTAATGAGCAGACCCCCCCAGGATATCCTGGAAGAGGCAAAAAGGCTTATCGATGAAGGGGTTAAAGAGTTGATCCTGGTGGCTCAGGATCTGACTTCCTATGGGAAAGATATGGGTTTGAAAAACGGCCTTTTTTATCTGCTTGAAAAGCTGTCAAACTTTAAGAATGGCTCATGGATCAGGCTTCTTTACCTTTATCCTCATCCCCGGTCTCTTACCAAAGATTTGATATCCCTTGTAGCTTCAAGCGAGGCAGTAGTCCCCTATTTGGATTTACCCATTCAACATATCTCGGACAGAATCCTTAAGCTTATGAACCGGAAAACTACCAAAAAAGACCTTCTAAAGCTTTTCGAAACCCTCTCGCTTTATCCTCAACTTGTTTTGAGGGGCACAGTAATCGTGGGGTTTCCTGGAGAAAGCGACAAGGATTTTGAGGAACTTCTTTCCTTTATAGAAGAAGGCGTTTTTCATTATCTTGGGGTTTTTAAGTTCTCACCCGAGGAAGGAACTCCGGCTTTAAGTTTACCGGATCAAGTTGAGGAAAAAATAAAGGAGGAACGATACAAAGCCCTAATGGGGTTACAGCAATCGATTTCCCTTAAAAAGAACAAGGCCTTTTTGGGGAAACGGATCCCCGTGCTTGTAGAGGGAACCTCAGGTAAAAATAAGTATTTGGGAAGGACTTATTTTCAGGCTCCAGAAATAGACGGCTTTTGTCTCATAAGGGGAAATGCTCCCTTGGGGGAGATCATTTGGGCAGAGGTTATCGAGGCTTATCCCTATGATTTAGTAGTAAAGCCTGTAAGGGAGGTTTCAGATGGAGGAGTTGGAAAAATTTCTAAAACCAACCTCCGTGATAAACAGCGATCATCCTGAGGTAAAGTCCTTGGCTTATGAAGTGGCAGGACGTTACAGTGACCTCCGTAAAAGGGCGGTGGAGATATTTTATGTAGTAAGGGATCTTATATGGTACGATCCTTATACGCCCTTTTATAAGCCGGAACATTATCGCGCAAGTGAAGTCTTGAGAAGAAAGAGGGCTTTTTGCATCCCCAAAGCCGTGCTTTTATGCGCTTTGGGCAGGGCCCTTGGGATCCCTTCAAGGCTTTGTTTTTTCGATGTGAGAAACCATCTGGCCACCAAGCAATTAATAGAATTCATGGGCACGGATATTTTCGTATTTCACGGGGTGACGGAATTTTTCCTGGATGGCAAATGGGTAAAGGCCACCCCGGCTTTTAATAAGGAGTTGTGTGAACTTCATCGCGTTCCCCCAGTGGAGTTCGATGGCAAAAACGATGCCATCTTTCAAGCCTTCAATTTAGAAAAACACAAGTTCATGGAATACATCCGCTTCCGAGGCACCTATGATGACCTTCCTCTTGAGGAAATCGTTCAGGCTTTTAAAGAAACCTACGGGGAAGAAAGGGTTAACGCTTGGATCGAATACTTCGAAAAAACCGGAAAACCCACCCTCCGCGACTTCACCAAAGAGGAGATATGGAAAGGTTAGGAAACTTGGACGATTGCCCTTATTTCCTTTAACACTAAGACTTTAATACCGTAGGCTTGGGAGATGTTTTCAGGGGTGAGAACTTCCTCCGCAAGTCCAGCGGAAAACACCTTACCCTCCTTTAACAGGATGACCTTATCCGAAAACCTATAAGCTTGGGTTAAATCGTGAAGGACCATTACGATGGAGATCCCCCTCCTTTTGGCCAAGTCCCTTATAAGGGTGAGGATTTCGGTTTGAAAATAGGGATCAAGGTTAGCCGTAGGTTCATCCAAAAGCAGAACCTTAGGGTCATTCACCAAAGCCTTGGCTATCATGACCCTTTGAAGCTCTCCGCCGCTTAAGCTCACTAAAGGCCTTTCGGAGAGGTGTTGGATCTTCAAATCCTCAAGAACGCCCCTCGCTTTTTCGAAATCCGACTTTCCGGGAAGCCCCCTCATATAAGGGCGTCTGCCTGCTAGAACGAAATCAAAAACGCTTAATTCCGTCAGAGCCCCAACCCTTTGAGGCACATACCCTATGAGTTTGGCTATCTCCTTTAAAGAGAAAGCCCCTAATTCCCTTCCATTCACATAAACCACTCCTCGTTTGGGCCTTATCATGAGATCCATGACCTGAAGAAGTGTGGTCTTTCCAGCCCCGTTAGGTCCAACTATGGAAAGGATCTCGCCCGGTTCTACCTCCAAATTTACCCCGTCAAGGGCCTTAAATCCATTATACCTAACCTCAACCCCTTGCACCTTGAGCATGCCTCACCCCCAAGAGAAGATAAATCAAAACCGGAGCCCCTATTATGCTGGTCATTATCCCCACCGGGATGACGGTGGGACTCAAGATGGTCCTACCTAAAAGATCGGAAAAAGCCAAAAGAAGCCCACCTATAAGGGCCGAAAAGGGAATTATCCTTCGGTTGGTCCATCCAAACAAGAGCCGAGCCATTTGTCCGGCCACAAGCCCTACAAACCCGATAATGCCCACAAAACAGACCACAACCGCCGTGCCTAAGGCGCAAACAAGAAGCACCAAAAACCTACACCTTCCTACCTTTACCCCACTTGAATGCGCCACCTCATCGCTCAAGGAAATAAGATCCAGATCCACCGCGAAATAAAGCAGAATACCCACCAAAACCAAGGCCACAAGGCTCATCATCCCAACCTCAGCCCACCCAACCCTTCCGGTATCGCCAAAGGTCCAAAAAAGAATGGCTGCCACAACAATCTCGTTAAGGAATATGTACTGCAAAAGCGAAAGAAGTGCCTGGGTCAAAAAGGCTAAGGCTATTGAGACTAAAACGATCGCATATACGCTTAAGCCAACCGCCCTGGAGAGCCCCAACACAAAAACCGTCTGTAAAAAAGCCCCCAGAAAGGCCATACCAGCCACCAAAAAGGGATTGTGAAGCTTTATCGAAAACCTCTCGATAGTGCCCCCATAAAGCACCATAAGGGCCACAGCCGCTCCAAGGGCAGCTGCATGCTGAATCCCCAAGGTAAAAGGAGAAGCTAAAGGATTGCGCAAAACCGATTGCATCGCCGCTCCCGCCACCCCTAAAACTCCCCCCACAACTAAGGCCGTAAGGGCTTTCTTGAACCTCATATCTAAAAGAACCTTCCTAACGTAGGGATCATCGAGCTTTCCCAAAAGAAGAGAATAAATATCTTTCATCGAGACCTTATAGGTCCCCATTAAAAGCGAAAGTATAAGCACCACTAAAATACCCAAAATTAAAAATAAAGCTTTGACTTTCATTGACATTTGAACTCCGTTTTCAGATTTACAAAACCAGGATACGCCTTTAAAAATTTTTCATACAAAGGTTCTCCTACAAAAACTTTGAAAATCTCATTTGCTTTTTTAATAGCATCCACATCCTTGAATCTTTCAGGATAAAGGATCTTACCTATGTAATAAGAATCACTTAAAGCAGTGGAGATATTTGTCCAATAGTAATTAAAAGGCAAAACTCCATAAATTTCTCCTTTTTTAAAAGCCTCAATTAAACAATATTTTCCAGAATCCTTGGAAAAATCCTGTTTAACCAAGTTAAGGTTTCCTTCATCTATAAATATCACTTGTGGTTGTTCTTTCAGAAAAACCTCAAAGTCTAAGTTCAGGAAACCCGCTGTTCGGGCATACTTATCCGCAAAAGAAGCTGTATTTAACCATGTCAAAGGAGGGTAAGGGGATTGGGTTGCCGTAAAGGGTTGACTTCCCTTGAAGGAAACTGCTCCCACGTAAACTTTCGGGCGATTTTTAAGGTCCTTTGTACGGTTTGAGAGATCGCTCGTATATCCTTCTAAATACTTAATAAGTTCGTTCGCCCTTCCTTCTCTTTTTAAGGCGACCCCCAATGTCTTAAAGGTCCTATTGAGGGTCCCTATATCCACCTGACCTGCGGGGCCGAGGCTTATCACCAGAACGGGCTTTCCGGTTTCTTTTTGTAATCTATTGGGATCGTAGACTTCGGTGAGGATCGAAGACATGATTATAAGGTCGGGATTCGCTTTGACGATTAATTCGGGAATGGGCGGTTTCCCCGGGCCTCCGGGACCTATTACCGGAAGGGCTTTTATGAGGTCAAAATCCCCGGTCATACTGTAATCTTTACCCATAGGGTCCCCTAATTTTTCGGTCTCTTCTATCCCGCAGACCAAATCCTGGGCCTTCAAGTAGAAAAGGAGGCGCAAAGCCCCAGGTCCAATGGCGACTATTTTCTTCGCCTCCTTGATTTCCACGCTTCTTCCAAGAAAATCCTTTAAAAGGGAAGCCGAAGCACCCTTTAAAACCATAAGAAGAGCTAATAGCACCACAATAAGCCTTCTCATCTTTCTCCTCCTTTTTTACGTTTGGCCTTTTCAAACCACCCGATTTGAGCTTCGGGAACGCTGTCTAATTCCGCTGAATAGGGCTTAAGATCAAGAAGGGGAGTACCATCAAAGGCATCAAGCCCTATTACCTTTAGCCGGTTAAGCTTTCTTTCTAAAAGCTTCACCACTTGAAAGGCTATGGGATTAGGCCTATTGGGGGAACGGGTGGCAAATACGCCATGTGGTTCGTCATCGTGAGGCGTTGTAGTTATAAGGACATCCCTTTTGGCTTGGTCGAGCCAATAAAGAACTATCAAATGGCTACAAGTCTCTATGTCCTTTAAACCCGCCTCAAACTCCGGGAAGATCTCGAGTTCCACCACTTCCTGGGAAAACCTTCCCTGATGAGGCGCCTCTCCCCTTTTCCTGTAAGGAGATCGGATAAGCCCGATTGGGTTAAGGGTTAATTCCATGTAAAACCTCCTCCAAGCCCTTGAGTGCTTTTTCCACTTGGGGATGCTTAAATTCTATGGCCCTTCCCAAAAGATGCGAAATTCTGATCTCTTCCAGGTGAGGAAGGATCCCGAGGGGCAAAACTCCTTCCTCTTTGAGCCTTTGGAGGAATATCTCTTTGGTATCCTCTCCGACCTTGTTTCCAACCACTAAAAATGGCTTTTGGGCCTCCTCGGTCATTCTTTTGGCCTTTTTGAGAAGTAAAAAGGATTCAAAAGAAGGCTCAGCCACATACAAAACCAAATCCACCTCTGAAACGATTCCCCTTCCGAAATGCTCAACTCCTGCCTCAGTATCAATCAAAACCCAAAGGTTTTGGTCATTTAGGTTTCTCAAAAAATCCCTGGCCAAAAAACCCATGGGACAAGCACATCCCTCAAGGGCATGCTCCTCTTTTCCAATCCTCACAAAAGAAAGCCCATCTTTAACGGATAGGGCTTCGGAGGGAAGGGCATTTATATCCAAGGTTCCCTCAAAAAAGGACTCTTGACCCCTCTCCCCTCCCCGAAGAACCTTTAAAAGCGCCTCCCTCACCCTACCCTTCCCCCCTAAGGCTTCCATTAAAGTACTTCGCGGAGGTTCAACCCCCAGAAGCATCGGAAGGCCCAGATTGGACTCATCCGCATCCACTACCAGCACCTTCTCCTTGGGAAGAAGGGCTTTGGCAAGGAGAACTACCCAGGTGCTTTTTCCACTTCCACCTCTTCCACATACCACAAGTTTCGCCATCTTGCCCTCCTTATGAACAAAAAGGCCACCCTCGGACTTCCGTCCTTAGGTGGCCTTCATGGCCTGTTTTTCCTTCCTTCGTGGAAGGTTCTTATAGTTTATTTAATTAATAACTTTTAGTCAACCTTCTACGATCACCACGTATCCACCAGGGCCCTTTTCGAGTCGGATCTCCCTTTTTATGAAGTTACGGATAACCCATAGGTTTGTCTCCAGGTGCCCAGTCGGCCTCGAAACGGAGACTACCGAGGGCCCCTTAGCAAGGGCCAAGTACGGAAGGATCTGGTCAGAGGCATGTTGATCTAAGGCGGATTCTCCTTGGAGTTCTTCAAGGAGCCCAGAGGCAGCCTCCTTTCCCACCTCTTCGGCTCTTTTTCCTTTCTCCCCCAACGCGTTTGCTCCAAGGACCGAATTTGAACAAATGGCAAAAAGGTCAATCCCCGAACCGGTAGAAGGTGTATCTTCGTACCTTATCTTTATATGGGCCTCTAAGCCCTGGCTTCTCAAAAGCGAAAGGGCTGCTTCTCTTTGCCTTTCGGCGACCCTTTTCGGTTCGAGATCCTTTGAGGCGTGGGATACACCCCTTATGGTTAAAATTTCCCCTCTTTTCTCCAAGTTAATCCCCTTGAGTTCCGAGACTCGAGCCTCAAAAAGGACTTCTCCTCCTCCGCGGGGGTAATAACCTCTTCTTAAAAGCTTTATCTCCCCTTGGTATCCCATTCTCTTTAAGAGGTTCAAAAGCACCTCTTTAAGGTATAAGATCGAAGGAGCCCATTTCACATCAGTTCCCCCTCGGATTTTTAACCTAAGGCGAGAAGGAACCCCCGTGGCGACGATCATTATGCTCTGTAAAACAAGGCCTATGGAGCCGGCTGTTCCAACGTCTATCTCGAAACTTCCTCCTCTTAATTTGCCCGGAAAGAGCACAAGGCTTTCGGATCCTTCCCAAACTCCTTCGGCTTCCCCTTGGGTCAACTTCAAAAGGGCTTTGATACCGGCCACATGTTGAGGCCTTAATCCGGGGTTTGGCCTCTTTTTCCTTATGTTTTCGATCTTACAGGGAATGCCCAAAAGGACCGACAAGGCGGTGGCGGTGCGTAAAATCTGACCCCCTCCTTCTCCGTAGGACCCATCCAAGGTCACCATCTTTTGGCCCTTAAAGACTCCATAAAGGCTTCAAGCCTTAACTCAGTTCTCACGTCCAAGGGAGCGGGGCGGTCGCCCTCAAGGGTCAAAATGGGGGTCTTCAATTCCTTCCTTAAGATTATGTCCTGCATCTGCCGGAAACAAAAGGATTGAACGTAGTGGATGAGACCATGGATCTCCCTCCTTTTTACCTCCCGTTTTATGTCCTCTAAACGGTAAAAAAAGGAATAGGGGTAGGTGTAAAGAAGGTATTGCTCCACGATGTCGTCCGTACGAAAGGGCATGCTGAATTGCCTTTGTAACTCGTTGTAAACAACCCTTCCCCCCAGGGCTTCGATCTTTTGATATAGATCGGTGAATATGGGAGGAACCCCCACATACCCTAAACGCAAATCCTCGCGGAAGGGCTTTCGGGTTTTGGCTTTTTTAATAAACTCCTCCATTTCCCTTTTGAAAGCCTGGGGATCACCCTTCATATCGCTTGTGGAAACCAAATACAGATGATCCTCATATCCGCTCACCAAGTTGTCTTCATAACAAAGACGATCTATCTCATGAGCCAGGGCTCGAATCTCATCCAATTCCTCCTTTTTCCTCTTTATATCCTCCCAACTCACTTGAAAATAGCGCCTCATTTGTTCCATTTGAGCGTAAAGCAATTCCCTGGATCTATCAAAAGGATAGGCGAAGGGGAAAACCTTAACGCCTTGGAATTGAAGTATCTCTATTAAAGCATGGGTGTTACTGCAATCGCCTTGCGTTACAGCCACTATCTCTTTTATCCCCCTCTCCTTCACTACCCCCCAAATGCCCTTTATCCAACTGCAAGTATTCCGAGGAAACCCCATCCTTTCAGCCTCAAGGATCAACTTTTCAGCATCAGGAGAAGTTATAAAGAGGTTGTTTAAATCAAGGGGGATACACCCTGCAGCATAAATTATCTCAATCGGTACGGTAGTGGTTAAGCCTATTTCCCTCATCTTTCAGATCCCTTGCCAAAAGAGCCGCTCCGAGAGCACCCACAAGCTGGGGATCCGGAGGGATGAGGAGCTTTTCCCCCAGGGCCTCTTCTAAGGCACGGACCATACCCTTGTTTTTTGCCACCCCTCCGGTAAATACGATGGGCCTTCCTTGGGGGAGTCTTTTGACCATGGAGGCGATGCGCTTTGCGATCGCCAAATGTAAACCCCAAACGATCCTGTCTCGACTTATACCCTCGGCTATAAGGGAAATGACCTCGCTTTCAGCGAAAACGGTGCACATGCTGGTTATGGGAACTGCGTGCTTTGCCCTTGAGGCCTCTTGAGCAAGTTCCTCCAGGCTCATCTCAAGCGTCTGGGCCATCACCTCTAAAAATCGTCCAGTGCCCGCCGCACACTTGTCGTTCATGACAAAATCCAAAACCATCCCATCCTCAAGGGCTATAACCTTAGAATCCTGTCCACCTATATCGATCACCATCCTCAATTGGGGGAAATAAAATCCCGCCCCTCTCGCATGACAGGTTATTTCCGTGTAATCCTTGGTGGCAAAACTCACCAGTTTCCTCCCATACCCCGTGGAGATTATAACTTCAAGATCCTTCATCCCCTTTCCGATTTTCCTCAAACACTCCTCAAGACAACGAGAAGAGGCTCCCTTCGGATCAGCTCCCGTAAAAAGCACATGATAACTTACTATCTCTCCCTCATCGTTTAACAAAAGCGCCTTAGTGGTCCTTGAGCCTACGTCTATACCCGCATAAAGCGCCATCTTCTTTCCATAAGTTCCACAAAGGCTTGAAGCCGGGTTAGGGTTTGACCCGGCGAGTAATTATCGGGATCGGCTCCATCACCAGGCAATATCAAGTAGGGTATCCCCATGCCTTTGACCATCTCTCCTACTATAGAGGCACCCCCCGTCGATTGTCTACATCCCCAATGGGAAAAATGGATCACGCCATCTATTTGATACTCCAAAATCAAATCCCTTACTAATTTTAGCCTTCCCTCAATAGGACCATACCAAGGATTGGAGAGCATTTTTTCCGCAACATCCTCCAGGGGATCCTCCCCTCTCCTTTCCGGCCACCACGGGTAATTGGCCTCCTCATAGGCTATGGCTACCCCCTTTTCTTTTAAAAACTCCATGATGGGATTGGGATAATAAGGCCTTATATGATGCAACCAAAGCACCCTGAACCTCTCCTCCTCAAGATACCCCTTCTTTTCCCTCACCGCCTTTTCCACCCTCTCCTTTAAGGCCTCAAAAAACCTTAAACCCCTCTCACTTCCCAAGGCCCAAAAGGACATACCGCTCACATAGCTTAACCCCTCAGTACCCGGAAAAGGAGCGGGTTTACTTTTCCGTAAAGAGGCCACCTCCTTCATCAGGGATTCCGTCCTTTTGGCCATATCAAGGCTTTTCCTCAAGTCTTCCAAAGAGGTCTTAAGACCGAGTATCTCCTTAGCTTGGTGATATACGTCTTCAAGTTGGGACTTTAAGTATCGTCTGGCCTTTTGATCCTTATTAAAAGGAACGTCCACAAAAAGATGAGGAACCCCCAAGCTCTCGGAGATGGTTTGGTAAAAGGCCTTTGTGCCATCGCATATCTGGGAGCAACTGAGTATCAAATCCGGCTTGGGCATTACCCCATATTCCTTTAACCCCAAAGCGCATCGATAAAAAGAGCATAAATCCGTAGAGGTCTTAAGGCTACCTTTGGCTATGGGTCCTCGGGTCCAATTGAAGTAGGCCACCAAAGCCGAAAATATCTCGGGTAAAAAGGGAATGCCCCCAAGTCCATATACAAACTCAACGGGAAAGAAGCTATTTGCCCATATGACGGGTTTCTCCCTCTTCCAGGCCTCTTTAAAAACCCAACACAAAAACTCAACCCAAAGCGTAAAGGGACGATTCCCCTCTTTGGAGACGTATAGACACACAAGCGGTCTCAAAAGGGACCAAAAAGAAGGCCTTCTTAAGCATTTCAAAAACAAGTTCAAAGCCATTTTTCGAAAAAAGCCTGTATCCGGGTCCTCATGGTCTCGGATATTATAGGATTATAGTCACTTTCCAGGTGCAAAAGGGGTCTCCCCATCTTTCGGCACAACTCCCTTAAGGTCACAAGCTCATGTAAATAATGATCGCAGAACTTGGGCGTATAAAACACAACCCCCTCCACCTCCGAGATCATCTTCTCCAGGAAAGACTTCCTTTTAGGGTCAAAACTCCTGCTACAAGGAGGCTTTTTTAGATAAGCTTGAGCCAAATTAAGATAAGGGTCCCCCTTTTCCTCAACAAAAGAGGGCCCCCTTACCCCTGAACATACATCGAGAAAAACCGCTTCCCCTCCTGAGTCTTCCACCATCCTCACCACTTCCTCACACTCAAGAAGTGATCCCGAAAGGAGTACCTTCTTTCTTCCCTTTTCCCCTTTAAGGGGAATCTTTAAAAGTTCCCCTTCCTCCGGAGGGAATCCCTTTTTTAAAACCCTCAAGACCTCCCCCATCTTGGGTCCCCTTTGAAGTAGTTCCGAAAAGGCCTTTCGTCTACGATTATAAAAGCGAATCTTATCCCTCAATTCCTCAAGATCAACTTCTCTTCGGTTCAACCCGAAAAGCCAAAGAGAAAAATCCCTTAAAATATTGGCGAAATACGCCACCGCTTCCTGGTCTGACTTTCGAGGTACATCCAAGAGGTATACTGAAAGATTCGGGGAAAAACGCCTCAAGGTATCATAAAGCCTCCTCATCCCATCACAGCAGTTGACAAGTACCACACCCACAATCTCCTGGGGAAACCTAAGATGAGCCAAAAGAGCCCTCACGTAAGGACAAAAATTGGGATCAAGAAGCGCATCCTCCTTCTCCGGAGAGGAAGGTAAAAGCCTTAAAGGCTTAAACCCCGCACCTTCAATTATCTCCAAAGGAACATAAGTACAACAATAAGCAAAACCCCTCATTGATGATAAATTTAAAGCAACTGACTCCCAAGTTGAAGCCCATTTGATACCATGATATTTAAAATATAATGGACGAAATCGGAGCAGTTATTCTGGCCGGTGGTAAATCCAACCGGATGGGTAAGAACAAGGCCTTCCTTCCCCTCGGTGATAAACCGCTTTTCGAACATGTCCTTAAAATATGTGCCCGTTTGTTCAAAGACATAATGGTCATAACTAAGGAACCCCATCCGTTCTTGAGATACCCGGTAAAGGTCGAAAGGGACTTGGTGGAAGCTGGAGCGCTTGGAGGATTATACACGGGGCTTTTCCTTTCCCTTACCCCCTTTGTCTTCTGTGTGGCTTGTGACATGCCCTTTTTGAAGGAGGGACTCGTTAAATACCTTCTCTCCCTAAGAAATGGATATGATGCGGTTGTTCCCATGGGGCCGGATGGGCTTCACCCTTTGTGTGCGGTTTATTCGAAAAGTTGTCTTAATCCCATTGAAAAAAGCCTATCAGAGGGGAATAAAAAGATCTCCTCCTTCTTTAAGGAAGTGAAGTTAAGGTTAGTTGAAGTCGATGAAGTCCGGGTTTTTGATCCTCACTTTTTGTCCTTTTTTAACATCAATACGCCTTCCGATTTAAAAAGGGCCGAAGAGTTATTAAGAGGAACCCAATTATGATCCGACCCATGGAAGAAGGGGATTTACCCGAAGTCCTCAAAATAGAACAGAACTCCTTCACCTCCCCTTGGGGAAGATGGGCTTTCTTGGTGGAACTTAAACCTCCGGGGTATTGTTTCGTTTACGAACAGGAGGGAAAGGTGGTAGGATATTTGGTCCTCAGGATCATAAAGGACGAAGCCCACGTGATGAACTTCGCGGTCCATCCTGAATGGAGGAGAAAAAAGATAGGGACCCAATTGCTTCAGTTCGGCATAAACTTCTGTCAAGATAAAGGGGTGAGATCCATCTGGCTTGAGGTTCGAGCGAATAATATCCCCGCCCTTTCCCTTTATCAAAAAATGGGCTTTAAAGTCAGGGGAATAAGAAGAGGGTATTATCAGGATACTGGTGAAGACGCCCTTTTAATGGAACTTCTTTTGGAAAAAGAAGATGAACGAAGGTGAGGTAATCTCCATAAAACGCTTCTCGGAAGACCTTTTCATTTTAGAGCTTTTTTTGAAAGAGGAAACCTCCTTTAAACCTGGACAATTCGCCATGGTTGAGAGCCCCGGAAGGCCCTTAATGAGACCCTTCAGTATCTTTCAATTGGAGGGAAAAAAACTCTCCTTCCTCATAAGGGCAAAAGGACCTGGTACAAATTCCCTTTTGAATCTTAGGCCCGGAAAAAGGTTAAGATTAATCCTCCCCTTAGGGAAACCCTATCCCGAACCAGAACCTGAAGGGGAGGTTTGGCTTTTAGCAGGAGGCATAGGGATAGCCTCGCTTTTCCCATTGGGCCTTCTTTTAGTAAAGGAAGGCTTTAAGGTGAAACTCTTTTGGGGAGCAAAAAGCGCTTCCCATCTTCCCTTTCCCTTGCTCTGGAGGTTTAAAGAGGGGGGGCTTGAAACCTTCTTATCCACCGAGGATGGCAGTATGGGGCAAAAAGGGTTATTGGAGGATCTGATACCTTCTAATATAACGGCAAAGACGATCTACACCTGTGGGCCCGTGGAGATGATAAAACGGATCTTCCCCAAGCTTTTAAGCGCCCCCAAAGCTTACTTCAGCCTTGAGGAAAGAATGGCCTGTGGCCTCGGGGCTTGCAGAAGTTGTGTGCTCTGGATGGAAGAGATAAAGACCGTTTGTAAAGAAGGCCCAGTCTTCGAAAAGGAGGACCTTTTAAAATGGCAAGCCTTGAAACGACCATAGGCTCTATCAAGCTCAAGACCCCCCTCATGCCCGCCTCCGGGACTTTTGGTTATGGCGATGAGTATTATGGCCTTATCTCTTACGAAGTCCTTGGGGCGATCGTCACCAAAAGCCTCTCCTTAAACCCAAAAAGGGGAAACCCTCCTCCCCGGATCCATGAACTCCCTTACGGAATCTTAAATTCCATAGGATTGGAAAATATAGGCCTCGAGAGATTTTTAAAGGAGAAATTGCCCTTTTTGGAAAAGTTGGACCTCCCCGTAGTAGTAAGCATATTCGGCGAAAGCGAAGAGGAATTCCTTCAAGTGGGAAAAAGGTTAAAGAACCCTCCCATTTGCGCCTTGGAAGTGAACCTCTCTTGCCCCAACGTGAAAGAAGGAGGAATGCTCTTCGGCTCATCCCCCGAAAGGGTTCACCGCATCGTCTCCCTTTTAAAAAACACTACCCCCCTACCCCTCTGGGTGAAACTCCCGCCTGACCCTTTCCACCTCCGAGAAATAGTTGAGGCCGCCGAAAAGGGCGGAGCCGATGCCCTTACCTTGGTAAATACCCTTCCAGCCATGATGATAAACCCCCACACCGGTAAACCCCTTCTAGGAGGAATAACCGGAGGCCTCTCCGGTCAAGCCCTATTCCCGGTGGCCTTAAGAATGGTGTACGAGGCCTATAAATATACGCACTTGCCCATCATAGGATCAGGCGGCATTTACTCGGGAGAGGAAGCAATAAGCTTCATAATGGCCGGGGCTTCGGCCATACAAATAGGAAGTGCCATCTTCTCTAACCCCCATGTATTTTCCGAAATTCACAATTATTTAATTGAGTTTTTGAAAAAAAAGAACCTAACCGACATAAATATGCTTAAGGGGAAATTTCATGATATGGAAAATTCTTCCCTTTAACGAAGAATCTTTTGAATTAGTGAAAAATCTTGATGTTCATCCCATCGTGGGACAATTGTTATTAAATCGCGGAATAACAGACCCAAAAAAGGCGGAAAAATTTCTATTTCCTTCACTCAACGATTTGCCCAATCCTTTTATCATGAAAGGAATGGAAAGAGCAGTAAAGAGGGTCATAAAAGCTATTTTTTCGAGAGAAAAAATTACGATTTATGGAGATTATGATGTTGATGGAATAACCTCTATAGCTCTCATTAAAAAATTTTTTTCTGAACTAGACATCCAAGTTGATCATTATATTCCAAAACGCATAGAGGAAGGATATGGATTAAATGCAGAGGCAATTAAATCAATCGCTTCAAGGGGAACAAAGCTTTTGATAACTGTTGATTGTGGAATTACAAATGTAGACGAGGTTGCTTTAGCTAATTCATTAGGGCTCGAAGTGATAATAATAGATCATCATGAAGTCCCCGATCGCTTACCAGAGGCCATAATATTAAACCCGCTTCAGAAGGATTGTCCTTTTCATTTTAAAGAACTCGCCGCAGTAGGGGTGGTCTTTTTATTTCTTATGGCTTTGAGGAAAAGCTTAAGGGAGATGGGATTTTTTAAGGGTCATCCTCAACCGAATCTCAAGCGTTATTTGGATTTAGTGGCTTTGGGAACGGTTGGTGATGTGGTGCCGGTGATAGGTGAAAATCGTCTTTTTATATATTTTGGCCTCCAAGAGCTTCAGAACCCGAAAAGGCCCGGGCTTAAAGCCCTTATGGAGAAGGCTGGTCTTCTCAAAGGACCTTTTTCCTATGAGGAAGTGGCTTTTAGGATAACCCCCAGGCTTAACGCTGGTGGGAGGATGCAGAAGGAGGAGGTCCCCTTAAGGCTTCTTCTTTCGGAGGATGAAGAAGAAGCTCTCAAACTCGCCTCGGAGCTTGAAGAAGCCAATTCTTTACGTCAAGCCCTTCAAGAGCGGATATATTCAGAGGCCCGTCAAATGGCCTTACAAATGTCAGAAGAACCAGCCCTCATTTTAGCCTCCGAGACTTGGCACGAAGGGGTGATAGGAATAGTGGCCTCTAAATTGGTAGAAGAATTTTACAAACCCACCATCTTGATCGCCCTTGATGGAGATAGGGGCAAAGGATCGGGACGGGGCATTCCAGAAGTGCACCTGAGGGAATTGTTAAAAAGGTGTGAAAACCACCTTATGGGATTTGGAGGGCATAAGGGGGCAGCTGGGTTTAAGATAAAGAGGGATGAACTTGAAGCGTTTATCCTCTCCTTTAAAGAGGCCCTGAAAGACCAACTGGGGGAACGATGCCCTTCTCCTTCCCTCATCATAGATATGGCTCTTTCCTTAAAGGAGATAACGCCTTCACTTATGGAAGGGATCGAACGCCTTATGCCCTTTGGTCCTGGAAACCCCGTTCCTCTCTTCTGTTCCAAGGAAGTGGTGAGCATAGAGAACCTCAGGGTCTTTGAAAAAAATGTGACTAGGTTTTCCGTTATCGGAAAAGGCGCTCGTCACGAAGCCGTACTCTTTAACAACTCCTTGAGCTCCCTCCCTCCAAAGGCTCAAATAGCCTTTACCCCTCGTAAGGACCTGGTGGAAGGTTACATCAAACTAAGTCTTGAAATAAAAGGAGTAAGAGAGTTTAAACCAGGTTGAAATTTGTTAAAAATTGGCTAAAAATAAAACAAGCGTTGAGGGAAAGGAAAAGTGGGAGAGATTGAATCTAAAAACTCGTTTTTGCTTTTAAATTTGAGTTTGCTTTTAAGTTTATCTTCCATTTACTTTATCTTATCCCCTTTGAGAAAAACACGCCCACTTCTCTATACCCTTTTTACGGGATTCCTCTTTGGGGGAATCACCATCTTGTGTATCATCTTTTCCATTCCTTTTGGTCCTGGTGTTCGGTTAGATCTAAGAACAGTGGTGGCTGGATTGGGTGGGCTTTTTGGCGGTCTCCCTTCCGCTTTAATAAGTGCCCTTCTCTCTTCCGCTTACCGCGCTTATTTGGGCGGAGGAGGGGCCTTTGGGGGGATAGTAGCAATCTTCGCTTCGAGCCTCTTGGGATCGCTTTTCCACAAACTCCTCTCGAATCGCCTTTTTAACCTTAACCCCCTTTGGCTTTTACTTTTCGGAACTATTTTAACCGGAGTGAACTATGGAAGTGTTCTCTTAATAAAACCTTTTTCTTACGGCATAGTCGCTTTGAAAGTTTTTGGTTTTTCTTTCTTTTGGCTCACCCCTTTAAGCACCCTAATAGGAGGGCTTCTTTTAAGAATAATCGAAGAAAATGTTCAAAGACAAAAAGAGATAAAACAGAAAGAGTCAAATTTAAGACTTCTCACCCATCAGATACATAATGGCATAATCGTCCTCGATAAATCCGGAAAAGTCCTCTTTTCAAATCCTCAGGGAGAGAAAATCCTAAAGCACCTTACCACTTCAAAGCTTCTTTCCCTCATCCCTCAAAAAAATTTGGAAATACAAGTAGGAAACTCAACTTTTCAAGTCAAAATAACAGAAACGATTTGGGATGACATCGATTGTTTTGTCTTTTCTTTTGAGAATATCACCGAAAGGAAAAAGAGTGAAGAACTTTTCTTTTCCCTTTTGGAGAATTCACCTTCTGTGATTTACATCGTAAAAGATGGAAAATTCTTTTACGTTAACAAAATGATGGAAATTTTAAGTGGTTATACAAAGGATGAACTCATAGGAAAAGAAGCGAATTTTATGATAATTCCTTCTGATCGAGATTATTTTAAAGAAGAGATTAAAAGAACGCTTAAAAAGGAAAAATTTTCACCCGTAGAAGTCAGAGCTCAAACCAAAAGCGGGGAAATCAGATGGTGTGTCATTGTAGTGAGGCCTTTTGTTTTTTTGGGAGAAGAAGTACTAATCGGGAGTTTTATAGATATTACTGAAAAGAAATTTTTGGAACTTTCTTCGGAACTTTATCGGGTGCGCCTCTTCCAATCCACTCAGTTGATTTATAAATTATCGGAATTAAAAGATGAGAACGAAGTAATCGAAACCCTCTCAGAAGGACTGAAGAATATTTTTAATGCTGATTGTGAATTTTTTGCTTCTGAAGAGGCAAATGAATTTCAAATAAGATTAGAAAATAGGCTTACTTTACTTTATTCGGTCAAGAACGTGGGGATTTTAAAAATCAAATTTCCTTCACAACCTGAAGAAAGGGATTATAAATTGATGGAGTTAATCTTAAATTTTGCAAGCAATATATTGCATCAAATTTATTTACAAAAAGAACTTGAAAAAATGGCCCTCACCGACGCTCTTACTGGTCTTTATAATCGGCATTTTCTATTTTTGTTTTTGGAACAGGAAGTTAAAAGAGCTCAAAGATATGGTCGTCCTATCGGTTTTTTAATAGTAGATGTGAATAATATGAAAGTTATAAATGATGAAAAAGGACATTTAGTAGGAGATGAGGTTCTAAAACAAACAGCGCACTTATTAAAAACTTCCGTAAGGGAAAGTGACATAGTGGTAAGATATGGGGGTGATGAATTTTTAATACTTGTTCTTGAACCTAACAATAACGGAGGACTCCAAAAAATAAAGGAAAGGATTCTCGAGAAAGTTGACGAATATAATTCCCAAAATCCTTCCCTCCCTATAAGCCTTTCCATAGGCTCCTCCTTATGGGATCCTCAAAAGGGAGAACCCATAGATAAGGCCTTAGATGAAGCCGATAGGAATATGTATCTTGAAAAATTAAGGTATTATAGCATTAATAAAAATATAAGATCCGAGCCTTAAACATGGCGACCGTAATGATAGTTGATGATGATGTGGCCAATCTTAAATTGCTGACGGAAATGCTTCAAACAGCCGGATATGAGGTCCGCCCTTTTGTTTCTCCGTTAAAAGCCTTAAAATCAGCTTTAACCGATCCCCCGGACATGATAATTTTGGATATTTTAATGCCAGAATTTAACGGAATTGAATTGTGTAGAATTTTTAAAAAAAATCCAAATCTATCAGAAACACCAATACTTTTTATAACAGCTATTGAAGATGTCAATAGTAAAATTGAAGCCTTCTCTGTAGGAGGCTCCGATTATATCACAAAACCATATCATATTAAAGAAGTATTAGCTAGAGTAAAAACCCATCTTGCACTTAGAGAAGCTAACTTACAACTTAAAAAGTACAATCTTGAATTATTAAAACTTGTAGAGGAAAAAGCGAAGGAAATTTTTGAATCACAACTTTCTACAATTGTCGCTATATCTAAACTTGTAGAATCTCGCAATATAGAAACAGGACAACACATTGAAAGAGTGCAAACTTTTTGTAAATTATTAGCCACATCTCTAAGAAATACGACTTACTATAAATCTTTGATTGATGATGAGTTTATAAACACTATATATTGGGCTTCTGCTTTACATGACATAGGGAAAATAGGCATTCCCGATGATATTCTCTTAAAACCTGGATCCCTTACTCCCTCTGAGAAGGAGGTAATGAAGCAGCATACGCTTATCGGTGCCCTAGCCCTTGAAGAGGTTCGGAAGAAATACCCTAAGAACAAGTTCATAAATATGGGCATTGAGATCGCCCGATGGCATCATGAGAGATGGGATGGAAAAGGTTATCCCGATGGATTAATCGGGGAAGAGATACCTCTTTCGGCCCGAATAATGGCCTTAGTGGACATGTATGATGCTCTCCGAGCGAAAAGACCCTACAAACCCCCTTTCGGCCATGAAGAAACCGTGGAACTCATAAAAATGGAAGAAGGACACGCCCTTGACCCCCTCATTGTGGAAAATTTTCTCTCAATAGAGGAAAAATTTTCCCACCTCTGGGAAGAATTTAATCGCGTTCATCATTTTTGATCACGTAAATGCTTATCAAACCTCAGGCACAATAATTGCTCAGAACTCGTAATGAATATCCTACTTAAGGAGGATCAACATGAGACGACTTGACATCCGTTGTAATTTTAATGTACCAGTTAGGGTAATTTACACTAATGAGGAAATGTCTCATTATGATACATATACTAAAAATCTGGGTTTATACGGAGCTTTTCTATACTTAAAAAATTCCTTGCCAAAAGGATTTTGGACAAAATTAATTTTAAAGCTCCAAAACGAGAATATCGAAACAAAAGGAATTGTTTTGAGAAGTGAAGATGAAGGAGTAGCCATACGCTTTAAATCACCAGATCCAAAAGTAAAGCAGACTATTTTTGATACCATAAAAGAACACTTACCTCAAAATAACTGCCCATTCTGTGGTATGTCACAAATTACAACACACGATATTTGCTCTTATTGTGGTTTTCCGCTTGATTTTTATTCCCCGTTGTTTCTTGAAGAATTTGAGAAAAGAATATTAAAAAGAAAATTAGAGACTTTATATTCGTACATCGATAAATTTGTTAAAAAATGTGATTTTATTGAAAATTACAAAGACCCCACAATACCAAATGAAATGATAATGTTAGATTTGGAAAACAATATCTACACTATCGCCAATTTATGTCGTGAAATAGAAGAATTAGGGATATGTGATAGCGATTTTCTTTCAAAATTTAAGAAGGATGTGTTTGAAAAGACGGATTCCGTTTTCTCCAAAAGTTATTTTATAAATTATGCAAGAAATTGGCCCAAAGGTTATCCCGGCGATTATAAACTTCTGGAGCTCATTTATAGAAATATGCCCCTTTCCTCAGGAATAGGAGAAATTCTTGACAAAATTTTCTTACGTGCTAAGTTAGCAGAAGCAGTAAGAGGTAGGTTAAATACAATGGTCAAATTATTACAGAAGGAACTCTCCGAGCGTTCCGGTTTAAAGATTTTAAACATCGCGTGCGGATCTTGTCGGGAATTAATAGATCTTACAAAAGAAATAAAGGAATCAAAAGCATCCATTACCTGTGTCGATCTCGATGATGAGGCTTTGGATTTTGCAGCAAGAAGAGCTTCTTTGCTCAACATCGACAACCAGGTTTCATTTAGGAAATATAACGCCATTAGAATGATAAAGCCAGAAAGAATTTTAAAAGAATTTGGCACATACGATCTAGTTTATAGTATTGGCCTTTTTGATTATCTATCGGATGAAATTGTTACAGGTTTGTTCAGATCTTTATATGAAATACTAAACAAACAAGGCAAATTAATTATTGCTTTTAAAGATGCAAATGCTTATGATCCCAGCGTGTATCATTGGATTGTTAATTGGAACGCATTTTTACAAAGAACTCCCTATGATGTCTTGATGCTATTAGACAAAGCTGGTATTTCAAAATCAGAAGTGACCTTAATTAGAGAACCATCGGGAGTTATTACTTTTTACATGATTGAAAAGAATTGATAAAAGAGAAGTACGCTCAGGAAGAATTTTATAAGATCACTTATAAGCGTGTAGAGTTTCTCCTTCTTTTAGGGGCCTTTCTATTTCTAATTCTTTCCTTATTGGATTATCTCGCTGTACCAGCTCGTTTCTCTTTTTTTCTTTTATTGAGGACACTGATCTCTGCATTTTTAATACTATGCTATTTTGTATTTAGCAACTTACGAAACAAAAGACCGCCTTTAAACCTCTTTATTTTAGTCACCACCTTTTTGTGTGCTGTAGTAATAGAATTAATGATATTAAACCATGAAGGCCCTCACTCCTCTTACTATGCGGGTCTGATCCTACTCTCAATTGTAGTATTAGGAATGATACCCTTGCAAATGATTTGGGCCCTTTCTGTCGCCTCTGTTATTTGTGCTACTTACATTTTCCCTGCTTTGTTCTTTTTTACTAATAAAATGCTTTTTATTGTAAATTTCTTTTTCTTGATTATTATCAATTTAACATTGTTAATTTTTAGATATCTTGATAACAAACGCTTACAAAAGGAGATAACATTAACACAAGAACTTGCAAAAGAAAAAAAACTACTATCCGAATATTCTTATAAATTGGAACAATTGCTTGAAGAAAGAAACAAAGAACTACATATGAGCGAAACCTTATTAAACGCACTTTTTGAAAATGCAAATGAAGGCATAATACTTACGAATTTTAAAGGCACTATTATTAAAGCTAATCCTTATGCCTCAAAGCTCCATGGATTTGAAACATTAGAAGGTCTAAACATTCAAATGCTTGAAGTACCTAATAAATCAATGTCTTGGGAGAGAAAAATACAAAAACTTACAGAACAAAATAATTTATTCTATGAAACAGAGCATTATACTAAAGAGGGCGGTAGAATACCATTAGAAATAAGTGCATCTTTGATAGAGATAAACGATCAAAAATACATACAATTATTTTGCCGAGATATATCCGAAAGAAAGAAAATGCAGGCAGAACTTATATATTCACAGAAGATGGAATCAATAGGCATAATGGCAGGAGGAATAGCCCATGATTTCAACAATATATTATCTGCAATTTTGGGAAACGTAGAATTGTTAAGAATGCAAGAATCACTAACAGAATCATTTTTACAGAGACTTAACAATATAGAACAAGCAGCACGTTCAGCTTCTCAAATCGTGTCTAAATTATTAGATTTTGCCCGAAAAAAACCATTAGATATGGTAACAATAGATTTAAATATGGTGGTTAACGAAAGTATGAAATTGATAAATAATCTTAAACCACCAAACGTTAAAATTATTGTTAATTTATATGAAAAACCTTTAGTGTTAAAAGCTGATCCACTGATGCTTGAGCAGTGTATAGTGAACATTATACTTAATGCCTTTGATGCTATGCCCCAAGGCGGAATTTTAAAGGTCTCCACTACCATTATAGAGAATGGGGGAGACAAAAAAGCAAAACTATCCATTTCCGACACAGGTATAGGGATCCCTCCTGAGCATCTCCCTTATATATTCGATCCATTTTTCACTACAAAGAAAAGAGGCAAAGGCACGGGACTTGGGTTAGCAGTGGTTTATGGAATAGTGAAAGAACATAAAGGCAATATCGAGGTTGAAAGTTACGTATCACAAGGAACTACTTTCCACATATATTTACCTCTTTTACAACAGCAAGAGAAAAATATAACTTCCGCTCCCAAGTGGGCACATCCAATCTTAGTCATAGATGACGAGGAAAGCGTAATTTCCTTTATAAAAGAGGTACTCGAAAAAGAAGGGATCAATGTCATTGGAACAACAAATCCAGAAGAAGGTTTAGAATTATTTAAGAGTTTAAGAAGCAATTTAAAGATCGTTATAGTAGACCTTGTAATGCCTAATATTGATGGAAAAACTTTAATAACATCTTTAAAGAAACTCTCTCCTACTGTCAAGATTATTTGTATCACCGGTTATCCAAACCTAACCGAAAATATACCCTTTGATTTCTTATTAACTAAACCCTTCGATAGTTCTAAATTATTAGAAACTATAAAAAAGATATTTTTGAATAATTAAAGTTTTCGAAACTTTCTTGGTGCAGTAATCCACAGAAACAAGATAGAAATCAAAGAAGAACCGATTACCAATAAAAACGAAGGCGTATAAGTACCAAATTTATCGAAAATATAACCCGCTATCCAAACACCAATTATTGATAATAAATACATGGCGGACTCGAAAAAACCATAAATAGCTCCAAATTGCTCACCTTTAAACAAATCAGCTGCTACAGCCATAAAAGAAGGAGCAGTAGCCCCCCATCCTATTCCAAAAAATAAGACAAAAAGACACAAAGAAAGGTCATTCTCCGGATGTACAAAAATAAGCCATAAAGCGCTAAGTGCCAAGCATATAGCCCCAATACTATATGACAACTCCCTTCCTATTTTATCGGAAAGCCATCCCCAAACGATCCTGAAAATAGAAGAAATTATTCCTACTACCGCAAAAGCTAATGAAGCAATTTTGATATCTATACCCCTATCCACTAAAAATCTCACATTATGGACTAGTATGATTTGAATGCCCATAAGAGCAAAAGAGGCAAAACATACAAGAAACCAAAATTTATTTGTCCTCAAAGCATCCCAAAAACGGTAATTAATCATATTTATCCTTCCATTAAACGAAGAATGGAATAATCCATCCACTTCAAGACCCATCTCTTGGGGTTTAGAACGCAACAAAAGGCCATTTGTGGGCAAAAGTAACCCTAAGGTGATAATCCCTAAAATAACAAAGGCCTCACGCCACCCAAAAAGTTGAATCATCCTTTCTGTAAGAACTACTAACACAAATGTACCAACTCCCATCCCTGAAGTGGCAATTCCCGAAGCAAGCCCCCTTTTTCTTTCAAACCAGCGGGACAAAATAGCGGAATATGTCACTATACTTATAAAACAAATGCCGGTCCCAGTAATTACTCCATAATAGATATACATTGTCCACAAATTTTTAATAAAAGCGCATAGAATTAAGCCAATTCCGCAAATAGTAACGCCTAAAACCGTGACTTTCCGAGGATCAAAACGATCAATAAGGGTACCAATAATGGGAACAAAGACCATATACATCACAAAAGTTATTGACTGGGCTACTGCGGCTTCCCCTCTTCCCCACGGAAAAACCTCTACCAAATGACTGTAAAAGACCGAAAAACTCGCCCTTATTCCCATCCAAAAAGCCATAGAAATAAAAGCTACCCCTACGATTATCCATCCGTAAAACAATTTGGTTTTCAATTGGATTGCCCTCTCGTGAATAATTTGGGAGTAAGATATGTTTTGGCATAATTTTCCAAACCTTGTAGTATTCCTTCGGCTATTTTTTCCAAATATGAATCATCTTTAAGCCTTCGTTCTTCTTCTGGATTGCTTATAAAACTAATTTCCACAAGTATCGAGGGCATTTTGGCCCCCACAAGGACTATAAAGGGAGCGCGTTTGACGCCAAGATCGTGAGTCTGAGAGTGAGGATTGTTGAGGGAACCTATCAAGGAGGCTTGGACTGAAGAGGCGAGTGTTTCCGATTCATCGACTTTCGCCCTCAACATGAGGTCGTATAAGATCAATTGAAGGGCATCTATCTGTGAAGGAGGTACTCCGTTTTCCCGGGCCGCGAGTCTTAGGGCTTCACGGTCGGTGGTAAAGCTCAAAAAATAGGTCTCTACGCCTTTTTGAAACCTATTGTAAGAAGCGTTACAGTGAATAGAAAGGAAAAGGTCCCCACCCACTTTATTAGCGATTTCGGTGCGTTTTTCCAGCGGCAGGAATTCGTCACCCTCACGGGTCAATACCACTCTCCATCCCAAACGACTCTTGACCTTTTCTCGTAAAATCTTTGCCACTTTAAGAACCACATCCTTTTCTTTTAAACCGGTAGGACCGATGGCTCCTGGGTCTTTCCCTCCGTGTCCAGGATCTATAACTAAGGTTAAAGGTTGAATCCTTTGAGAAGGAGTGCTCTCCTCTTCATACAATTCTATTTGAAAACGGAAAGGAGATTCTAATTTGAAAACCTTATGATCATGAACGTTTAAACCTTCGACTACCACCCTAACGGTAGTAGCATCGAATTGACCCATTCTTACCTTATGACCTTTTAGGCCTAATTCCAAAAAACGAGAAACCCCTTTGGAAATTCTCGCGGGGGTAAGATCTATATAAAGGCGCGGAGGTCGTTTTTGTAAAGGATCTTCTTTTAAAAAACCTATTTTATACGAAACCTCCTTATCCAAAAAAATGACAAGTTTTATACATCCTCCCTCTTGCCACCCCTTTAAATCGCGCACAAAAACCGGGGATCCGAAAGTACTCCCCACTAATATTAATAAAAGGAAGAAAAGAAGAAGCTTCTTTTTTAACAAAAACAACATACGTTAGTTTTTAGCCATAGGCGTAAGTATCCGTGGAGTGATAAAGATCAATAATTCCTTTCTATCTTCCGCTTTGGCTTTGTTTTTAAACAACCAACCGACAAGTGGTAAATCCTTTAAACCCGGAACCCCTTGGGTGCTGCCAGTCTTAGAATACTCATAGATCCCACCCAAGACGATCACTTCTCCGTCCTTTACCATCAATTGCGTTTTAGCCCGGCTCTTTTTAACAGTGGGCTGACCTTGAACTATGCGTGACCAATCCGGGGTTTCCTTGGAACATTCTATGTCAAGCTTAATGTGTCCATTGGCAGTCACATGAGGGGTAACCGTAAGTTTGAGGGTGGCATCTATAAACTCCGTCGAAACCGTACCTTCGGTGGTGAGCTTCAAATAGGGGATCCTTATGCCTTGTTCAATGTAAGCTTCGGTATGATCCAAAGTGACAACCCTCGGACTCGAAATGACCTCTCCCAGCCCTTTCTGTTCCATAGCTGAAAGTTTTGCCTCAAAAAAGCGCCCTATATTCCCAATATAGAAATCCAACGCTCCTCCCGACCCAATGCCCACCATGGCAGGAAGATTTACCACATAATCCGAAGTACCCGATTGCTTCATCGTGCCATCAGAGGCCCCAGAAATCGATACCTTATCCCCTTCATAAGTAGTGCTATAGGCTCCTCCCCAGCTTATACCCAACTCCCTCTTAAATTCAGTCGTAGCTTCCACGATCTTCGCATCAATTAATACTTGCGGAGTCTGAGAGTCTAAGCGATTTATAAGCTCCTTAACCCTAAGGATCCTGTCCTCCACATCCTTAACGATTAAGGTATTGGTCCTTTCGTCAACTACCACACTGCCCCGAGCACTCAAAAGATCCTTCACCTTAGGAACGAGATCTGAGGCCTTACTATAACTTACGGGTATTAATTCGATACTTATAGGCTTTACCGCTTCCTCCGCGACTTTAGTTTGTGCCCTTGCCTCTTTTTCCTTCTGAAGTCTCTCTAAGGTAGAAATGCGAATGACATTACCTACCCATTCCATACCCAAATTATTAGTAACCAAAATGATATCAAGCGCTTGATCCCAAGGAACATTCAAAAGACGTAATGTTACCTTTCCCTTAACCTCCTCCGTGACTAAAACATTAACTTTCGCTACATCAGCAAATAATCTCAACACATTGGGTAAATCCGCATCCTTTAAATCTAAGCTTATCCGGGTCCCCATATACTCTTTCTCGCCTTTCATCAAACGTTCTAAAATAGAAACAGAATCTGTCGAAGGAGAAGCCATAACTGGAGAAAGCTTAGAAAATATTCCATACAATCCGAGCATTATAATGAATAATACAACCTTAAGCTTCATGGCTTCTTTTCTCCTTTCTCTTGAGGATGAAGATATAAAATGATCTCTTTTATTCGAATTCGTCCCACAATGTCTTTGTAAACCTCTTCTATAATCACAGCATCTCTTCTTATCTGTTTTACCCTCCCGAATCGATTGCCTATATAATCACCTACCCGAATGATATACCCTTTCCCTTCGGAATCTTCCACCATAGCCCTATCCTCATTTCCCCCCACGATTATCGCCACAAGTTTCAATTGACTCAATTCATATTGTAAGAGAGGAGACTCAATTACTCCCTTAGGCCTGATAGGTTCTTCTCTTTTTATAAAGGGTCTAAAGGGATCCCTTACCGTTTCCGGACCAAAAATGAGCACCTTTTGCTCACTTAAGACATTAAATAAGGGGAAAAGGGCAAAAAGTAAAACGATAAAAATTCCTCTAAGATTTCTTCTCATCCTTTTTACCTGCTGAAGGGATTTCTTCTATAAAGTAATAAGTGGCACCTCTACATACTCCCTTAAGTCTTACAAAACTCTCTCCTCCTGAGGCTTCTTTAATTGGAGAAAAGGAGAACTCCTTTATAGTTATTATCCGCGGAAGCTGACCTACCTGATAAAAGAACATTCCAATTTGATGATAGTTACCCACAAAACTCATCTCAAAAGGTACCTCTGCATAAAAACTCTTCCTTTCTTCTCCCTTGAGTTGAAAGGACTCAATTTCTAAACCTGAACTTTTACCTACTAAAGACACCATCTTGAGTAAACCGGGTACCTCTTTTTCGTCCGGTAATTTTGTCATAATCTCCGCCAGTTTATTGCGTATCTCGGCCATTTCCATTCTATACTTATCTAACTGTTGAGCCATCGCCTTTTTGCGATCTCTTTCACTTATCAACTGTTCCAAACGTTGCTCTTTTTCGATAATTCTTAATTTTTGGGGTCTATAAAAAACTTGCCAGAATACAGCAAAAATACCTATCCATACTAAAATAACTACAAAAATTTCCCTTTTTATTGACTTTAATTTTGTCATTTAATCCATCCTAAATTCACAAGTTAAGATAAATTTTTTGAGATCCACTCCCCCTATCGAATGTTTCGTCACCGATTCGAGCTCCACTTTCTTTATATAAGGAGAACCTTTGAGAGCAGTCATAAAATCGGCTATGGTCTCCTCATCTAAAGCTATGCCATTACACTTCATTGAGTCCCCTTTTTTCTCCAATCCTTCAAGCCAAAGCTTTTCCGGAACCCTCTTACTCAACTCCATCATTATTAGGGCGGCCTCGAGTCTGCCCTTCTCCAAAGTTTCGGCTACCTTCAAACGTTTCTCTAAGGTTTCTTTTTCGTTTTTTAATTGAGCCACTTCTTTAAGAAGAAGATCTAACTTCTTTATCTCCTCGTTTATCCTCGCGATATTTTCGTCTAGGCTATATTCTTTTCGGTTGGCCGTCCATTTTAAACAAACACACACTAATATCACTAAACTTGTAAGAAGAAGGAATACCGAAATTTTAAAACGTTTCTTCTCTTTCTCTCGAATCTCACTGAGAGGCAAAAGATTTATCTCGATCATCTCTCACACCTTCCTGAGAGCAAGACCTACAGCCACCGCACTAAAAGGCGCAATTTCCTTCAAATAATCGAAGGGAAACTTATTGGCCTCCACTATCAAATTGTTAAATGGATTGAAAAAGTCGACGGTAATCCCTAACCGCTCCTCTATTATCTCTTTAAGCCCCGGCACTTTGGTGGTACCTCCAGTTATATAAACCTTATTGATCTTCTCATCCGGATAGGAAGCCGAGAAGAAATCCAAGGATTTGGCTATCTCAAGCGAAATAAGGCGCGAAACTCTACTGATGACTTTATTAACCTTAGGATTCTTCTCATCCTTGAGGCTAAGCTTAAGGGACTCGGCTTCTTCATACCCTATACCCATTTCTTTTTGCAATTCCTCAGTATAAAACCTCCCTCCAATGGCTACATCTCTTGTAAATAGACATTCTCCGTTTTTAACTACATTTATTGTAGTCACACTATCACCAATATCACATAAGGCTACCACATTTTCAACTTCGTGAGGATAATTTATTTCAAAAGCGTTCTGCAATGCAAAAGCGTCAACATCTATTATGGCAGGTTCCAATTCTAGTTCTTGCAAAATAGTAATATAATTGTTAATTATTTCTTTCTTAGCTGCTACAAGTAAAATATCCATAACTTCTGCTGCTTGAGATAATATATGAAAATCTAATACTACCTCTTCTACATCGGGAATATATTTTTTGGCCTCTATTCTTAAATTTTCCTCAAGTTCCTTTTGACTCATGGGGGGTATAACTAATCTTTTCACTATTACTCCATGCCCAGCCAGAGAAGTTGCTACCTTTTTTCTTTTTAGCTTATGTGCATTAATCAATATCCGCAACGTTTCTCCTATGCTTACCAAATCGATATAACCCCTTTGGGGAACACTACCCCACGGAAGAGGTTGTAAAGCGATTTTTTCCAGCCGATAGACGTCTTTTTCGGGTTTAAGTTCGACCAATTTGATGTTACTGGAACCTATATCGAGCCCTAACGCTAAAGAAGTCCTTTTGCCCCTCTTTAAAGCCTCTAAAATTTTCATTCTAAAAATCCCTCTAAATTTGTATGCCAAAAAACACAAGTTTGTCAACTCTTTAAAAAACCTCTTGCAAAACGAGGTCACTTGGAGAAAATTTGCAATCAGAAAAACCTTATAGGGGGATGGAGATGGATCAATTCGTGAGAAAAAACGTTTCCAACGCCAATCGACAAAGGCCAAATAACTTTTCCTCTCGCTGCTTAGGGCCGATAGAGAATTTGGAAGATAAGGTTAGTCCTAATTGGTGGGCTCAGATCTTTGATAGCCTCTATTTGAAAACGGACGGTGACCTGGTGGATGATCCCCTTATTACCAAAATTGAAGTTGATATATTGCTTGATATATTAAAACCCTCAATTGACGATAAAATATTAGATCTTTGTTGTGGACATGGAAGGCATAGTTTAGAACTCGCAAGGAGAGGTTTCAAGTATGTGGAAGGACTGGATAGGTCACATTATTTAATCCAAAAGGCCAAAAATCAAGCAAAAAAAGAAGGGTTAAATGTTAAATTCCGAGAAGGCAATGCTTTAAAGCTCCCTTATAGCCCTGATAGTTTCAATCTGGTGTTGATTTTGGGTAATAGCTTTGGTTATTTTGAATCACTCAAAGACGATCTCAAAGTGTTAAAGGAAGTTTTTAAAGTTCTAAAACCATGGGGACGAATTTTTATCGATGTAGCCGATGGCGAGTATTTAAAAACACATTTTCAGCCGAGAAGTTGGGAATGGATAGACAAAAAACACTTTGTTTGTAGAGAAAGGAGTCTCTCGAGCGATGGGGAAAGGTTAATATGTAGAGAGATAATAACCCATGTGGAAAAGGGGGTCATTGCGGATAGATTTTACGCTGAAAGGCTCTACACTCGGGAAGCTCTGAAGGAACTCCTTCAGACGGCAGGCTTCAGTGATATAACGTTTCATAAGGAATTTGTAAGCCATTCTCACCGAAACCAAGATTTAGGAATGATGGAGAGACGCATTTTTGTAAGCGCAGTTGCAAAAAAAGAATGGAGCTTTGTCAAAAAGAAAGTAAAAAGAGAATTAAAACATGTGGTGGTTCTATTAGGCGATAAAAGAAAACCCGATCCCTTAAAACCTATGGGAATCTTTGACGATGATGACATTTATACTATCGATAAGTTAAAAGAAGCCCTTAATGAGTTAGAGGATTATAAATTCAGTTATCTCGATAATCACGATACATTAATCTTTGATCTTATAAAAATGAAACCGAAAATCAAGTTTGTCTTTAATCTATGCGATGAAGGTTATTTCAATGATCCATTAAAAGAAGCTCATATCCCTGTTTTATTGGAAATATTAGGGATACCTTACACTGGTTCTGGCCCTCGTTGTTTAATATACTGTTATGATAAGTCGCTGATACGGGGTGTTGCGAGGGAAATGGGGATCCCGGTACCTTCGGGTGTGTTAATAAAATCAGAAGATATCAGCTTTGACCTTCCGCTGAATTTTCCCGTAATTGTCAAACCGGTGTTTGGTGATTCAAGTTTTGGGATTACTGCACGTAGTGTAGTGAATACCCTTGAAGAGTTACTTGACGTTATCCATGAGACTCGTGAAAATTTCGGTTATGACAAACCAATTCTTATTGAGGAATTCCTCACGGGGAAAGATTTAACTGTGGGGATTATAGGAAATCCGCCCGATGACTTCATAGTGCTTCCTATTATTGAAGAGGATTATTCACAATTACCTCCAGACTTACCGAGGATATGCGGATATGAGGCTAAATGGTTACCAAACTCGCCTTATGGAAAAATCCGATCGATCAAAGCCGAATTATCCGAAGAAGTTAAGGGGTTTATCATTGATTGTTGTTTAAAATTATTTTCAAGACTTGAGTGTAGGGACTATTGCCGTTTTGATTGGCGTTTAGATAACGAAGGGAATCCAAAATTATTAGAGGTCAACCCTAATCCCGGTTGGTGTTGGGATGGACATTTAGCCAAAATGGCAGAGATAGGGGGTATAAGTTACCGGGAGATGTTAGGCCTTATTCTTGAGGCTGCGGAGAAGCGTCTGGCAAAGAGGGCGTAGCTTGAGGGGAAGGTCCTACCCGTTGGAGGAAAGGTTCAAATACGCCTTCTTCTTCAGGAGAAGCAGGTAAGCCGGTTTCGGGATTGACTCTTATAAACACCACCTCCCCTTCGGGTAAAGGAAAGTCGTGGGGCACAAGTCCTGAAAGGGCCTCTTTCATAAAATTAACCCATATGGGCAAAGCAGCCCTTGCTCCTGTTTCACCTGGTCCCAAAGACCTGGGCTTATCGAACCCCACCCATACCCCCGCGATAAGGTGGGGCACGTATCCTATAAACCAAGCGTCCGTGTAATCATCAGTAGTCCCCGTTTTGCCTGCACACGGCCAACCGAGACTTTTGGCCATTTGAGCAGTACCTTCCTTTACTACCGATTGGAGCATGTTGGTCATAAGATAGGCGATGCCTTCATCTAAGACTTGCGGATTATACTGCCCTTGAGGCTCGATCCCTTGTTTACGAAGCTCTCCCTCCAAGGGCAAGGGCTCGTTCTCCTCCAATACCTTTCCTTCTCTATCAACCACCTTTTTCACGAAGATGGGTTGTATAAGATGCCCACCGGTAGCAAAAACGGCAAAGGCTCTTAGAAGCTCCAAAAGCGTGACCGGCGAAGAACCTAAAACGGTGGAAAGGTCTCTACTAATGGGAGAATTGATTCCCAAGCGTTTTGCGAATTGTATGATGTAATCTATCCCCAGTTCCCTTGCCAGATTAACGGTCGCACAATTCAAACTCTGAGCCAAAGCAAACCTTAAGGTAACCGGACCGTAAAAACGCCCTTGATAATTCATGGGCTTCCAATTCTCCTCGGGATAGACCACTGGGACGTCTAAAACCTTGCTAACCGGAGTAAACCCCTTCGTTAAGGCCGCTGCGTAAACCAGCGGTTTGAAAGCTGAACCAGGTTGGCGTTTAGCCTGAAGAGCTCGGTTAAATTGACTCCGATGAAAGTCATAACCCCCCACCATAGCTCTAACATAACCAGTGGGTAATTCCATGGCCAAAAAGGCACCTTCCACTTCGGGCTCCTGATAAAGCTCAAGCCTAAAGGTATCCTCAACTCTCTCTTTCACTTTAACCCTTATAACATACCCTCTTTTGAGACCTCCCTTCAGCCAATTGAGACTTTTGGCTTCAAGGTACCCCTTTTCCTTTCCCATACTAACCCACACTTTATCCTTTTCAGCATTAAGAACAACCCCGAGATAAACCTTGCCTACTTCTATCCTCTTATTCTCCTGTTGGAGAGCCTCACAGAAATCTTTGATCTCCTTTTCCTTAAGTATTCTCTCCGGCCCTTTATAGCCTTGTCTTTTACTGATGTTTAAAATTCCCTCTCGAACAGAGTTAAAAGCGGCCTTTTGAAGTCGAGAATCCATTGCCACATAAACAGTTAAACCTTCTTCATATACGGTTTTTTCACCATAACGATTCAAAAGATACTGCCTTACATAATCCACATAGTAAGCTGAAGCTTCTTGAAGTTCACGATCGTGCTCTTTCAATTTTAAAGGAGTAGCATAAGCTATACGGGCTTCATGTTCGGAGATGTATCCTTCTTCAACCATTCTATTTAATACGTAAAGTTGACGCCTTTTTGCCAATTCGAAATTACGATAAGGTGAGTAAAGTTCTGGTGCCCTGGGCAAACCGGCTAATAATGCAATTTCGGCTAAATTCAAATTATCAGGGGATTTACCGAAATAATAATCCGCTGCTGCTCCTATACCATAATTACCGTGTCCCAAATAAATTTGATTAAGATACAGGAAAAGTATCTCATCCTTAGTCAATTGTTGTTCGATGCGCCAGGCCAAAATCATCTCTTTTATCTTTCGGGAAAGCGTCCTTTCGGGATCAAGGATCAAGGATCTAACCAGTTGTTGGGTAATAGTACTTCCGCCTTGGACTACCCTTCCAGCCTCCACGTTTTTTAACATGGCTCTGGCGATCCCCACAAGTGAGATCCCTTTATGCCGATAAAAATCCGCATCCTCAGCGGCTACAAAAGCCTGTTTGAGCAAACGGGGGATCTTCTCGTTAGGGACGAGGATCCTCCGCTGAAGAAAGAGTTCACCCACCACCTTTCCGTCATCGGAGATTACCTTGGTGATTACAGGGGGTCTCCAACTGTTGATATCTTTAAGGGGTGGTAAAGAGTGGGTGAAGTAAAATAGAGGTATCCCTATTATTCCGAACAGAAATCCCATAAAAATCGCTAATCCTTTCCCCCTCATCATTATAAAATTTTAACATAAAAACTATGCCTTTACACCCATTGGGGGCTCGTTTAACTTTGAAAAGGGATGGAGGTAATTTTAACTCATTTTAATGCCGATTTTGACGCCCTGGGCTCTATCATCGCGGCTCAAAAACTTTATCCCAACGCCTTTGTAGTATTTCCGGGTTCACAGGAAAGAAGCCTCAGGGATTTTTTGATAAGTTCAGCTTTCTATCTCTTCAACTTAAAACGTCTAAAAGAAGTGAATCTTCTTGAGATCAAAAGGCTCATAGTGGTGGATACCCGCCAGAGATCTCGTATAGGCGTTTTTGCTCGGCTTTTGGAAAAAGAGGCAGTAGAAGTGCATATTTACGATCATCATCCCCCTTCTCCCGATGACTTCCGGGGCAATGTAGAGGTGATCGAATCAAAGGGGGCGAATACCACCATCATGACGCGCCTTTTGAGGGAAATGGGGATACCCATTTCTAAGGATGAAGCCACCATAATGTTAATTGGGATTTACGAGGATACGGGGTCTTTCACCTTTCCTTCCACGACCGCCGAAGACTTACGAGAGGCTGCTTTTCTCATTGAAATCGGGGCCGATTTGAAAGCGGTAAATGATATTATGGCTCGAGAAATGACCCCCGAACAAATTAAACTTCTCAGTCAAATGTTAGAAAACGCCGAAAGGTACCACATCAACGGATCCGAAATAGTCATCACCTCGGCCTCCTCCGATGAGTATTTACAAGATGTGGCCTTCCTCGTTCACAAGCTCAGAGGAATGGAAAGCGGAGATGCCCTTTTTGTGATCTTAAAAATGGAAAACAGAGTACTTCTCATTATGCGTTCTAAGAGTTCAAAGGTGGACGTTAGTAAAATAGCCATCGAGTTTGGGGGAGGAGGACATCCCACTGCAGCCTCCGCCACTCTCAAAAATATGACCCCTCAAGAGGTTAAGGAAAAGTTGCTCAAATTATTGCCTAATGTGGTTGAACCGCGAATTTTGGCCAAAGACATAATGATCTCTCCTCTTAAGACGATCCCTCCTCAGACCACCTTGAAAGAGGCTCATGAGATTATGCAAAAGTTCGCCTTAGGAGTATTACCGGTAGCGGAAAACGAAAAATTTCTGGGATTGATAAGTTGGGAAGAGGTCGAAAAAGGCGTTTTACATGGACTGGGTGAAAGGAAAGTGAGTGAATTTATGAGAAAAGAAGTCCCCATTCTCAGAGAGGAAACCCCCTTATGGGAAATCTATGAAAAGATCATATCGGGAAACGAGAGGCTTTTACCCGTAATAAAGGAAGATAAACTTGTAGGAGGCGTCACCAAAAGCGAAATACTCAGGGCATTTGAGGGGTTTGCGACTGGTTTCACCTTAAAAGAAGAAAGAGGGCGGAGGAAAAACCTCAAAACCCTACTGGAAGACCGGCTGCCGCCTTTTTTGCTCCAATTTTTGCGAAAAGCAGGAGAATTGGCCATCAAAATGGAGATGAAGGCTTATTTGGTAGGAGGTTTTGTCCGGGATCTTTTAACGGGCAATAAAAACATGGACTTAGACATAGTGGTCGAAGGGGATGCCATAACTTTCAGTAGGGCCCTTGCGGAAGATTTGGGCCTTCACTACAAAGTCCATAAAGCTATGGGCACCGCTTCTCTTTTTCTCCCCGAAGGATTTAAGGTGGATGTGGCCACTGCGAGAATCGAGTTTTACCCAGAACCCGCCTCTCCCCCTAAGGTGGAAAGGGGGTCCCTTAAGATGGATTTATACCGAAGGGACTTCACCATAAACGCATTGGCCGTAGACCTAAACCCCTCTTCCTTTGGGGAACTCATAGACTTTTTTGGGGGCCAAAGGGATTTAAAGGAAAAGAAAATAAGGGTGTTACACGGCATGAGTTTTATAGAAGATCCCGCCAGGATCTTTAGAGCTCTTCGCTTTGAGGCCCGTTTCGGTTTTAGGCTGGATCGCCAGACCGAATCGCTCATGAAAGTAGCCATCAATTCGGGGGTGGTAGAAAAATTAAGCGGTCATAGGCTTTTTAACGAATTGAAATTGATCTTGGAAGAACCCGATCCCCTTAGGATCCTTTCAAAGATGGAAGAACTGGGATTATTGAAGGTGTTTCACCCGGACTTAAACCTATCGATTAAAACGAAAGCTTACCTCCTTAAGACTCAAGAGGTATTAAATTGGTATAATCTGCTTTTTCTGCCCGAAAAAATTGAACCCTACGTGGTTTATCTTCTCTCCCTTACTGAATTGCTCAAAGAAGAAAGTAAAGTGGAGTTTTGTGAAAGGCTTAATTTGGGAACCTCCTTGAGAAAAAAACTTCTGGACGAGAGGAAAAAGGCTCAAAAAACGCTTTGGCAACTCAAAAGGGAAATGGATCTTTATAAGGTTTACGAGTCCTTAAGCCCATTCAGTGTGGAGATCCTTTTGTATCTTATGGTTATAAGCGAAGAAAAGGAGATCCAGAAGCTTTTATCGGATTTCGTATCGCGCCTCCGGTGGATAAAACCGGAACTCAGGGGAAAGGATCTAAAGGATTTGGGGATCCTTCCGGGCCCTCGTTATAATTTGATATTCAAGCGCCTCCTGGAAGCCAGAATCAAAGGGGAGGTAAAGAACCGGGAAGAGGAATTGGAGTTGGTCAAAAGGGAATTTATGGATAAAATGGTGGAGAAATGAAAATAGCTATCGCGGGAAAAGGAGGAGTTGGAAAAACCACCATAGCGGGAGGGTTAGCTCGGTTTCTGGCAGAAAAAGGCTATAAGGTCTTGGCCATAGATGCAGACCCTGACGCAAATTTGGCCTCGGCTCTTGGGTTTAAAGAGGAAGAATTAAAGGGGGTAAAGCCCTTATGCCAGATGAAGGAATTGGTTAAGGAACGAACCGAAGTGACGCCAGATGGCGTCTTTAATCTCAACCCCAAAGTGGACGACATCCCCGATGCTTTTGCCAAAACCAAATATGGGATTAAGCTTTTAATACTTGGGACCATCCAAAAGGCTGGAAGTGGTTGCTTTTGCCCGGAAAACGCCCTCCTTAAGGCGTTGCTCCATCATATCCTGGTCAAACGAGACGAGTTCGTCATCGTAGATATGGAAGCGGGCCTCGAACATTTGAGTCGTGGTAGCACCAAAGGGGTCGATGCCTTTTTAGTGGTGGTCGAACCGGGACAGAGAAGCATCTGTACTGCTTGGCAGATCAAAGACCTGGCGGAACAACTGGGGGTGAAAAGGATCTTCGGGGTGGGAAACAAGGTGAACTCAGAAGAGGACAAGAGGTTTATAGAAGAAGGGATGAAGGGTATACCGATTTTGGGACATTTCCCCTATCTTTCCTCAATTCAAGAAGCCGACAAAAGGGGGATATCTCCTTATGATTTAGACCCCAAGATGAGGGAGGAAATAGAAAAGATCTTTCAAAACTTAGCGCAAAACTTGAACTTCGCCCCTAAGTGAGATGATCCCCGTAATCTCCCTGGATTGCCCTTCTTATGACTTGAAAGCCTTAAAAAGTACGCTGCAAGAACTTTTTTCCGCCTTGGGAGGGATAGAAAACATCATAAAACCCGCTCAAAAGGTCTTAATTAAGCCAAACCTCTTAAGGGCCTCCCCTCCTGAGAAATGTGTAACAACTCATCCGTTTTTAGTGAGAGCCCTGACGGAGATGCTGAAGGATATAGGAGCCCAGGTGATAATAGGTGATAGCCCCTCTTTAGGACCTTTTCAATTGGTGGCAAAAAGAACAGGCATGTTAGAGGTAGCGAAAAGCTGCGGAGTTGAGATCATTAACCTCGATCAAACCGTAAGCGTAAATACCCCTTCTGGGTTTTCCTTTAAAAAACTCGAATTGGACCCGCGGGTGTTGGAAGTGGATCACGTAATCAATTTGCCAAAATTAAAAACCCACTCCATGACCCTTTTAAGTCTGGGGGTCAAGAACCTGTTCGGATGTGTCCCCGGGACGAAAAAGAGCTCCTGGCACCTTAAAGCGGGCATTGATAGGGAAAGTTTCTCCACCCTGCTTCTGGAGATCGCCCTTACGGTTAAACCCTCTTTGACCATCCTTGATGCCATTTGGGGGATGGAAGGGAACGGTCCCTCCTCGGGAGATCGGAGGTTCATCGGAAAATTAGTGGCCTCAAAAGATCCCTTGGCCCTCGATCGAGCCATCCTGGAGGGTTTAGGCCTTCCCCTTGAGGCCCTTTTGAGCCTAAAGGTAGCCCAAAAGCGCGGTATCCTTCCGGAGGTGAAGGTTTTGGGGGATCCTTTGAAACTGAAGAACTTCAAATTACCCAAAGGGACAATTCCCCTACCCTCACCCTTTAAGTTCCTACGAAGGTTCTTCATACCTAAACCCAAGTTGGACGTTCAAAAATGCGAAGGATGCGGAGAATGTGCTCAAGTATGTCCGCCGGGGGCCATTAAGTTAAAGGACAAACGTCCCGTCTTTGATTTAGAAAGGTGCATATGTTGCTATTGTTGTCAAGAGATATGTGTTCGCGGCGCCATTAAGCTGTGAGGAACGTAAAATTGACAATCGAATACGATGGAACCGATTTCTTCGGCTGGCAGAAACAGCCCAATCGTCGAACCGTCCAAGAGGTGATAGAGAATACCATCAGAAAGGTATTAGGAGAGGAGATCCACCTCATTGGGGCAGGTCGCACCGATAGGGGGGTACACGCGTTGGGACAAGTGGCTTCCTTTAAAACGACCTCCAGGTTCAGCCTTGAGGCCATGTTTAAGGCCTTCAACGCGCTGTTGCCTGAGGATGTGGTGATCCATGAGATAGAGGAAGTACCCTTGGCTTTTCATCCGAGATATTGGGCCAAAAGTAAAACTTACGAATACGTGATCCTATTGAAACCGATCCGATCTCCTCTTATCCGGCGTTTTTGTTGGCATGTGCCTCAGGTTTTGGATGTTGAGGCAATGAGAGAGTGTTGTGAAATCCTCAAAGGTAGCCACGATTTCTCCAGTTTCCAACTGAGCGGATCAAGCGTCAAGAACCCCATTCGAGAGATGTTAAGGGCGGAGATCACCCTTGATCCTCCCTTTCTTTTTCTCCTATTTGAGGCAAGCGGGTTTTTAAGAGGGATGGTCCGAAGCATTGTAGGAACTTTGATAGATGTGGGCCGGGGCAAAATTAAACCCCATGAGTTTCGAGAAATTTTAGAAGCGCGCGATCGAAAAAAAGCTTCTCTTACCGCTCCGGCTCAAGGTTTATTTCTTGTAGAAGTGAAATATGGTGATTATCATTTTATGGACCGATTCCCTAAAGAGGGAGGTGTAAGGGGATGTACGAGGAATTACTTCAGAGTTTTGAGGACTTAAAGACCCGAATAGCCCTTCTGGGAGGTTGTCTTTGACCTTTCCCAAAAATTGGAGAGGTTGAATCAAATCCTATTGGAAGAGACCAAGCCCGATTTCTGGAACGATCAAGAGAAGGCGAAAAGATTACTCCAAGAAAAGGCTCATCTCGAAAAGGAGATCCAACGCTGGGAACAAATAAAGAAGGAAGAAGTAGAGATACAGACTCTGCTTGAGTTCTCCTTGGAAGACAAGGAATTCCTGCAAGAGGCCCAGGAGAGGCTCAAAAGGCTCCATCTCGAGGTAAAACGTTGGGAGATCGAGAGGCTTTTCACCGAAGAGGATGATAAGGCTAACGCCTTTTTGAACATAAACGCAGGAGCAGGCGGTACTGAGGCTCAGGATTGGGCGGAAATGTTATTGAGGATGTACCTGAGATATGCTGAAGAGAAAGGGTGGAAGAGCGAAATAATCGACTTAAGCCCAGGCGAAGAGGCCGGGATAAAAAGCGCCACTTTGCTCATCCGAGGAGAGTACGTGTACGGTTATTTGAAAGGGGAAACAGGCGTTCATAGGTTAGTCAGGATCTCGCCTTTTGACGCGAGCAGACGCCGTCATACCTCTTTTGCTTCGGTTTCGGTATTCCCCGAAACCCCTGATGACATAAAGATCGAGATCAAGGAATCGGACCTCAAGATCGAGACTTTCCGTTCAAGCGGTCCCGGAGGCCAACACGTAAATAAAACCGAAACCGCCGTTCGAATAACTCACTTGCCAACCGGCATTGTGGTTCAATGTCAAAACGAAAGGTCCCAATATCAAAATAAGGCAATGGCTTTAAAACTTTTAAAAGCGAAACTTTACGAACTGGAGAGGCAAAAAAGGTTGGAGAAATGGAAGGAGATTCACAAAAATCAAAAAGAGATCGCCTGGGGAAATCAAATCCGATCCTATATTCTTCAACCTTATAAATTGGTAAAAGATCACCGTACCAATGTGGAAAGAACCGATGCTGAAAGGGTCCTGGATGGAGATTTAGACGACTTCATCGAGGCATACTTATATGCTCAATTTAAAACGGCCTAAGGTGTTAATAACGAAACCCCAAGAAGAAAAAAACCCCCTCAAAAGCATCTTGGAAGAGGCGGGGATCCAGGTATTATGGATCCCCGCCATAAAGATAACCCCTTTGGAAAAACCTCCTTTTTTTGAAGAGCTCGTTGAGGATCTCTCGAGCTTCGATTGGGTTGTCTTTACTAGTAAAAACGGGGTGAAGATTTTCTTTGAACGCTATCTCCCCCAAGAGAAACGTCACCTTCTTTCGACAAAAATCGCAGCTATTGGTCCCGGTACGGCCAAGGCTTTACTGGAATATGGACAAAAGGCCGATTTAACGCCTTCAGCATACGACTCGGAGACCTTAGCTTGTGAGATGCTTAAAAGAGGGGTCAAGGGGAAAAAGGTCCTACTCCTCAGGGCTAAAGAAGCGAGACCTATCCTTAGGGAGAAACTCACCCAAGGGGGTGCCGAAGTGACGGAGATTCACCTTTATAAGGTGGAAATGCCCCCTGAACTGCCCTCCTTGCTAAAGGAGTTGGAAGGGGTAGACCTTGTGGTCTTTACCAGTGCTCAAGCGGTCCATAATTTCTTTAAGGCCTTGTCTCGAAATTGGCCTTCCCATCTCCAAGCGGCGGTAATTGGCCCCATAACGGCTCAAGCCTTAAAAAAATATGGAATAGAACCAAAGGTCATGCCTCAGGAATATACGCTTGAAGCCTTAGCCTCGTCCATCATCGATTATTTTTCAAAAGGAGGTGAATCATGTGTCAATCAACCGCTTACTTGTTGAAGGATGGAAAGCTTGAAGAGTTATTAAGCGAAATCGCCACTATAATACCCGAAGGTGAGAAATTGCGCCTGATTAACCTTTTTGGAGAGGAAAGAACGGTGGATGCGGAGATAGTGGAGATAAACCTACTCGAACATAAACTCATCCTTCGTCCTCGGAAATAAAAATACTTACGGTCGTATCACCATAACGCCTATAAGAAAGGAGCCTCCACCCGGAGGCTTGGAGTGGCTTTTCTCGGGATGAATGCTCCAGGACCACTAAACCCTCGGGAGCGAGAAGTTTTTTGCTCTTTATCTCATCCAGGATGAGGCCAATTTTAGCGTAATCCTTGTAGGGAGGATCCATTAATATCAAATCAAAAACCAATCCCTTTTCCGCAAGTACTCGAAGCGATTTTTTAGCCTCCATGTTCAAAACCTTGGCTCGGCCTTCAAGTTCCAGAAGCTTTATGTTCTCCTTTATTAGATCCGCCACCCCCTTGTCCTTTTCCACAAAAATCACCTCTTGGGCCCCTCGGCTTAAAGCCTCAAAACCCAAGGCACCACTGCCCGCGAAAAGGTCCAAGACCCTTCCCTTGATGTCATGAGGCGCGAGCAAATCGAATATGGCTTTTCTGACCCTTTCGGAAGTAGGCCTTAAAAACCTCCCTTGAGGCCCCTTTACCCTTCTGCCCTTTAATTCACCTCCAGTTATCCTCACCGAAAACCTCCTTGAGGGTCTTGATCATCCTCTCATAATGACTCCCTCCCCAGAATACCTTATGGCATTTGGGACATTCGGAAAAACGGGTGTGAGTCTTAAAGATAAAATCCGGAACCCTGTCCTTCACTTCCTGAGGTGATGCCTCCTTGAGCTCTTCATTACACAGTAGACACCGGCTAAAAAGAGCCTCTTCCATCATCTTAAGGTCCAAACTACCCATAAGCTCCTTTAGTTGAAGAAGGGGCTTGTTTTCCCTTATAAAATGAACCTCCCCTTTGCCCTTTATCTTTTCGAAAAGTCTTTTTGTCCTGGTAATGATGATCCTTCCCTCCTCTTGGGCCTTTCTTAAAATTGTGTCCGGGTCTCCTTTAAGAAAGACGGCATCGTATCCCAAAATCCTAAGCCATTTACAAAGCCCTCCTAAGGCTTGATCAAGCAGGAACTTCATCGGCTTAAAAGCTCAAAGGCCCTTCTTCGCACCTCTTCTATCAACTCCTTTTCACCCTCCACCCTTCTCCCCCTCATAAGGATTTTCCCGTCGCATATAGCAGTATCTACCACCGAACCCGTTGCCGAGTAGATTAAATCCGAAGCCGGATCAAAGCCGGGGACCAATCTCTCATCATTGGGGTTTATCAAGATAAGATCCGCCAGATCCCCTTCCCTAAGCTCAGCTTCTATCCCAAAAGCCCTCGCCCCAGCTCGAGTGATGATCTCCAAAGCCTCCTTGGCAGGCATCGCCTGAGGATCACCCGTATGGTGTTTTTGAAGAAGAGATCCTATCTTGGCACTCTCGAGCATATCCAAATTGTTGTTAGAGGCACATCCATCGGTACCCAGCAATATCTCTACCCCCCTTTTCCTCAATTCCCCATAAGGGAAAACCCCTCTTACCGAAAGCTTCATGTTAGAAACGGGATTATAAACGACCTTCACTCCGTATTGAGCCAATAGATCCATCTCCTTCTCCGAAAGCCATACGGAATGAGCTGCTATTACATTAGGACCTAAAAAACCGATCTTCTCCAAATACTCCACAGGTCTTAAACCCTTAAGCCTCAAGCATTCCTTTACCTCTTCCTCGGTTTCACTTAAATGGATATGGATAAAAAGATCATGTTCTTTTGCAAATGAGCTACACCACCTCAACCCTTCTTCAGAACAAGTATAAATGGCATGAGGGCCCAAGGCGAAGATAAGCCTTGAGGGATAAGCTTTAGATTCTTCCCAGAGTTTTACATTTAAACGAACTTGTTCCTCATATTTAGAGCGATCAAAAAAGTCAATGAACACCGCACTAACACAGGCCCTTATACCCATCTCCTTTACCGCTTCGGCCACCCCTCTCCAATGCCAATACATATCGTTAAAGAACAAGGTGCCCGACTTTATCATCTCCAAACAGGCGAGCTTTGTGCCCCAATAAACGTCTTCTTCGGTGAGTTTGGCCTCCAGGGGCCAAATCTTTTGCGACAACCATTCCTTCAATGGCATATCATCAGCATACCCTCGAAAAAGCACCATAGCGGCATGGGTATGCCCGTTAAAAAAGGGCGGAAAGGCCCACATGCCCTTTGCCTCTATAACCTCATCGGAGGTAAGATCCAAATGAGGCCCTATCCTTTTTATGCGATTCCCCTCAATGTAAATGTCCGCTCTCTCTTTCCCCCAAATCTTTGCCCCCTTGATCAAAAGACTCATAATTCCAACTCCTCTAAGACCTTTATCACCCTTTGAGCATTCTTCTGAGCCATCTCCTTGATCTTCTCCTGACTTAACCCCCCCTCCCCTATCCCATGAGCGTAGTTGTCAACGGTACAAAGGCTCGCATAAGATATGCCCCTCTCACAACACAAGGTGGCCTCATGAGCCATGGTCATACCCACCACATCCCCTCCCAATCTGCTCAAAAACAAGACCTCCGCTTTGGTCTCAAGCCTCGGACCGATCGTCTGAACGTAAACGCCCTGCTCAAAAACCAAAAAGCCGTTTTTCTTACAGGCCTTAATCAAGGCCTTCCTCAACTCCTCATCCAAGGAGGGTAAGACGTGAAAGGCCTTATCCTCAAAAAAGGTCACAATCGCCCAAGGGCATAAAAAATCATGAGGCACCACTATAGAACCAGGGGGTATCTCCCTCTTTAAACTACCCACCGAATTAACCCCGATGACTTTCCTTATGCCTAAGGAAAAAAAAGCCTCCAGGTTGGCCCGATAATTTATCCGGTGAGGGGGTATCTCCCCTTTGGGCCCATGCCTTTGTAAAAAGGCGAACCTCTTCCCTTTTAAATTCAAAATCTTAATGGAAGAAGAAGGCTCACCAAAAGAGGTACGAAGGGAAATCTCTTTCTCCAACTCTCCCATAATCACTAAGGAGGTTCCCCCAATTACCCCTATCATCAGTTTATCAATTTAACGCAAAAATCAAAAATAGCAAAGACATAATTAAACTTGAAAAAAAACCACTCATGTTTATTTTTTCGATAGGAAACTGAACAAAATTAAAAAGAAAGGAGGTGATATAAATGGCATTAATAAAGTGGAGGCCATGGGCTGAAATAGAAGCTTTAAAACGTGAAATGGATCGTATGTGGGAAAGATTTTTCGGAGAGTCTCCAATACAGGAAGTAGGAGCCGAATGGATACCTCCTCTTGATGTGGCAGAGACTAAAGACGAAATTATAGTAACTGTTGAGTTGCCTGGCGTTGATCCATCGAATGTAGAAGTAACGGTAGCTAACGGTATCCTTACTATTAAAGGAGAAAAGAAACACGAAAGAAAGGATGAGCGGTATCACTTAATTGAACGTACCTATGGAACTTTTACAAGATCTATTAGATTACCTGTGGATTTTGACGAAAATAACGTAAAAGCTACTTACAAAGATGGGGTGCTAAAGATCGTTTTGCCTAAGGTGGAAAAGGCTAAAGAGAAAGAGATCAAGATTCAAATTGAAAAGTAAATTGTTCAAGTAAATTTTAAGGACAGGGAAGAGTTGCACTCTTTCCTGTCCTTTCATATTTTCAATGCACTATAAGCTTCCGTGAGAGATTTTATTATTTTTTTTATCTTCAAAATGAAAGAGCTATTTTTAAAAAAGGGCTGCCATTTTCCGTCGATAAAACCATCGCTTACCACCAGAAGTGAAGCGACCTTTGCGTTTTTAAACTTACCCCAACAAAACATGGCCGAAGTCTCCATGTCGACAGCCATACATCCTTTGGAACTATATGTTTCTATTTTCCCTTTGGTTTCCCTATAAATGGCATCGGTAGTCCAGATTGTACCCTTTTTTACGGTGAATCCCTTTTTTTTGAAGAAATCGTACAAAAACTCTATAAGCTCTTCACTTCCTTGGGCCATCTCCTCTGGGGGAAGGTAATGATAAGAGGTTCCCTCTTCCCTGATGGCCAGCTGGGGCAAAAAAAGGTCACCTCCTTGAAGGTTTGGGCTCAAAGATCCGCAATAACCGAAAGTTAAAAATACCCTCCCTCCAAAGGCATAAAGTTCCTCCGCTAAAGCAACCGCATTGGGAGCTCCAAAAGGAGAAAGGGCCGTGGTGAAGTCTTCGCATTGATAAACCGTCCGATAGGGCTTCCAAGCGAGATGAAGTCTGCCACCCCCGAATTTCACAACCCTTTTAAGATCCCTTTTCAGAAAAAGAATCAGTACCTTTTCCTTAACCGTTAATAAGTGCCTATTTAACCCCCCTAAACTTAAAGATGAGACTAACTTCTCTGGAAAAAGAAGGGGCTCCGAATCGGGATCATAAAATATCATTGAAGCCCTTTTTCCGCTCCAGAAGTCTGAACCTCTTTCCTTAACCTGGCTATCTCCCTTTTTAACAAAAGGTCATTGATGAGTCCACCTATCCCCCCTATTATTACCCCTGAAAAGAAACTCACCACTATCGTTACAAAAAAGGGAACTTCTATACCTTCGGTTATACCCCAATATTTTATCATGACATTAAAATCGTTCTGATAGGCAAAAGTAATGGCTACGAAACAGAAAAAAGCAGCTATAAGAAGCTTAATAAACGTCATAATTGCTTATCCTCCCCTCCCTTAAAAAAGGGCAAAAGTTTTTCGTAGGTCTTTTCCAAAACCTCAGGCATGACCTTGGTGTTTCCTATCACCGGCATATAATTGGTATCTCCCTCCCAACGGGGTACTATGTGAAAGTGCAAATGATCGACTATACCTGCTCCAGCAGTTTTTCCCAAATTTGCACCTATATTAAACCCATGGGGAAAAAGCGCTTTTTTTAATACTATAACGCACAATTTGATAGTTTGCATCAAATCTGCCAACTCTTCTGAAGTTAATTTCTCAATCTCCGAAACATGTCTATTAGGAACTACCATTAAATGTCCGTTATTGTAAGGAAAACGATTTAAAACAACAAAACAATGTTGTGAAAAATAAAGCAAAAAATTTTGTTTATGGTCACTACTACTAAGACATTTACAAAAAATGCATCCTTCTGGTTTATCCGATAGAATGTATTCCATACGCCAAGGTGCCCACAATATTTCCATAATTTACCCCCTTAAAAGCTTTAACAACAATTTATTTGTGAGTTGAGGATTAGCTTTACCTTGGGTTTTTTTCATCACTTGTCCAACGAAAAACCCCAGCAATTTATCTTTGCCTTTTCGGTACTCTTCGACTTCTTTGGGATGAGCCTGAATTATCTCAGCGATTATGTTCGTCAAGTACGCCTCATCTGTTATCTGTTCGAGGCCCTTTTCCCTGACTATCTGTTTGGCGCCTTTGCCACTCAAAAACATCTCTTCCAACACTTCCTTTCCTATTTTTCCGCTTATGGTACCGTCTTTTATGAGGGAAAGGAGCTCGGCCAGGTCCTCGGCTCCTATGGGACACTCCTCGGGGTCTTTTCCGGTCTCGTTCAAAAGCCTCAGGAGCTCGGTGGTTACCCAATTGCTCACCTGTTTGGGGTCGGGGAAAAGGCTCACACAACGTTCGTATAAATCGGCCAAGGCTTTGGATGAGGTTAAGACTGTGGCATCGTATTCGGGAAGGAGATACTGTTGAACGAACCTCTGACGTCTTTGGAGGGGAAGTTCGGGCAAGTTTGCTCTTATCTTCTCCAACCATTCTTCCTTTATCTCCAGAGGAAGGAGATCGGGCTCGGGGAAATATCGGTAATCATGGGCCTCTTCTTTGGTGCGCATAGGTACGGTCACGCCCCGCTGAGGATCCCATAAACGCGTCTCCTGAACGATCTTTTTTCCCTCTTGAAGGGTCTCAATTTGTCTCTGTATTTCATAAGAAAGGGCCCTTTCCACGTGACGGAAGGAATTCATGTTCTTGATTTCGGTGCGCGTCCCCAAAAGGTTTGTCCCTCGAGGTCTCACCGAAACATTGGCGTCACACCTCAAATTGCCCTTCTCCATATCACCATCGGAGATCTCCAAATACCGCAGTATGGTCCTCAACATCTTCAAAAACTCCACCGCTTCTTTTGGGGAACCAAGATCCGGAGCCGTGACTATCTCTACCAACGGGACTCCAGCCCTATTGAAATCCACGTAACTAAAGGACTCCCCTTCTCCGTGGATCAACTTACCCGCATCCTCCTCCAGGTGGATCCTTATTATGCCCACCTTCTTTATCCCTCCCTCACCATCGGGGATCTCAATCCAACCACCAGTGGCTAAAGGCAATTCATATTGCGAAATCTGATACCCCTTGGGTAGATCCGGATAGAAATAGTTTTTCCGAGCAAAAAGACTTAAAGGGGCTATTTTACAATTGGTGGCAAGAGCCAGTCGAAGGGCATATTCTACAGCCTTCCTGTTTAAAACCGGCAAAGTACCGGGCATTCCCATACATACGGGACATGCTTGGGTATTGGGTTCGCCCCCAAAAGCAGTAGCACAACCACAAAAGATCTTACTTTCCGTCTGAAGCTGTACGTGAACCTCTAATCCTATTACCGGTTCGTATTCCATCATGGAAAGAAGATTAGGAAAAAAACGATAAGGCGTCAAGCTTAAAGGGCCCGCAAAAACTCAGGCCTCAAAGCAGAAGCATCCTTGTGTCGAAGAATAATCTCCAGTTGCCTTAACATCTTCTCCTTGTCCTTAGGCAAAAAACCCCTCACCGCCACATAATTTGAAGCGTGCATTGAACTGAAGAAACAATTCGTAAAATTCGAATTCTCTATTATGATCTTCAATTCTTCCAAAGACCTAAAGGGATCAATCGGTTTAAATCGGTTCTCTTTCCAGTCACGGTAAAGGGGAGTACCAGGGACAAATAATAAAGTTAAAGCACCCACATATTCAGGATCCATTTGGGATAATACCTCAGCAGTTTTGTAAGCGTGTTCTTCGCTTTTTTCCACTCCTCCAAGTCCTAAAATAATTGTCACCGAAAGCGTTATACCCGCCTCTTTAACTTTCCTTGCAGCTTCAATCATCTGAAAAGAATTAACTCCTTTCTTCACTTCTTTCAAAATATCATCGGATCCACTCTCAAGTCCCATATACAATATAGTTAATTTTAATTCTTTTAACCTCTTTAACTCTTCAACGCTTCTTCTCAATACATCATGAGGAGTGGCATAAGCACCTATACGTTCAAGTTCGGGAAATTTTTCGTTTAAATATTCAAGTACCTTCACTAATTTAGCGTAAGGATAAACCAAAGCATCTCCATCTTGTAAAAAAATTCTCTTGCCATCCCATTCACTAGCTAAATAATAAACAATTGGCTCAATCTCAGATAATACTATTCCATATTTTTTGAACATATAAAGTACGTCAATTTCCTTTAACGCATCTTCCAAATCCCTTAATGTCAACTTTTGACCATAATAATTGCAAAAAGTACAAGAATGGTGAGAACATCCTTTGGTTAAAGGTAAGTAATAACTTCTCCACTCGCTGGGAGGGCGTATAATATCGGGCCTTTTAAAGCGTGCCTTTTCCATCACTTAATTTTTAAGCGGGAAGTTTTCTTTTGTCAACTACGTTGACCCGAGGGGGGGATTTTGTTAGGATTTAAACATGGAGCTTTTAGGTGAGTGCCTTACCTTTGACGATGTTTTGCTCTTACCGGGGTATTCTGAGGTTTTGCCAAATGAGGTGGACGTTTCCACCCGTTTAACCCGGAACATTCTGCTTAACATTCCCCTGGTAAGTGCGGCGATGGACACGGTTACTGAAGCTCGAACGGCCATAGTGATGGCCCAAGAAGGTGGAATTGGGATTATCCATCGTAACCTCTCGATAGAGGAGCAGGCTCAAGAGGTTCAGAAGGTAAAGAGATACGAAAGCGGCATGATCATCAATCCCATAACGGTTGAACCGGATCAAAAGGTGTGGGAAGCCTTGGAGATAATGCGTCGTCATAACATCTCGGGACTCCCGGTGGTGAAGAAGGGGAAGTTGGTGGGGATGGTCACGAAAAGGGATCTACGGTTTGAGACTAGGCTTGATCTTCCGGTCTCCGAGGTGATGACCAAACTCGAGAAATTGGTAACCGTAAAAGAGGGAGTGGATCTTAACGAATGTAAGCTCTTGCTTCAAAAATATCGAATAGAAAAATTACCGGTGGTGGATGAGGAGTTTAACCTAAAAGGGCTTATAACCTTCAAGGACTTAGAGAAGATGGAGGAACATCCCAATGCCTGTAAGGATCATCTGGGAAGGTTAAGGGTGGGAGCTGCAATTGGACCTACGGGGGATTTCAAAGATAGGGCTTATGTCTTGGTGGAAGCGGGGGTTGATGTAATTGTGGTTGATTCAGCCCATGGTCATTCCAAGAACGTCATAGAGGCCATAAGATGGTTGAAATCCACCTTCCCGAACCTTGAGGTCATAGGAGGAAATGTGGCCACGGCTGAAGGGGCTCAAGCCCTCATTGAGGCAGGTGCCGATGCCGTTAAGGTAGGCGTTGGTCCGGGGTCCATATGCACCACCAGGGTAGTGGCGGGAGTAGGGGTTCCCCAATTGAGTGCCATCTTGGAGTGTGCCAAGGTAACCGAGAAGTATGATGTCCCCCTTATAGCCGATGGGGGCATAAAGTACTCCGGTGACATAACAAAAGCCCTCGCCGCGGGAGCTTCCAGCGTCATGATAGGGAACCTTTTCGCTGGGACCGATGAGAGTCCGGGCGAGATGATCCTGTTTCAAGGAAAGGCTTATAAGGTCTACCGAGGAATGGGGTCCCTTGGAGCGATGAGAAAGGGAGCGGCTGATCGTTACGGTTATTCCGGAGAGGAGAGCAAATTGGTGCCTGAAGGCATTGAAGGTCGAGTTCCTTATCGAGGATCTCTGGCCTTTTGTATCCATCAGTTGGTGGGTGGGCTTAAGGCGGGAATGGGTTATGTGGGCGCTAAGAACATAAAAGAGCTTCAACAAAAAGCTCGTTTTATAAAAATCACCTATGCGGGATTGAGGGAGAGTCACGTTCATAACGTGATAATCACCAAAGAAGCCCCCAACTACTGGATCGAAAGTGGCGAGTGAAAAATTAGAAAGGGTAAGGCAAATCCTTCGAGAAAAAGGCCTTGAGGTAATTTTGTTTTTCTCTCCGGAAAACCTCACCTATTTAAGCGGTTATACGGGAGGGGAAGGGATCTTAGGAGTGAGCGAAGAGGAAGCCTGGCTTTTTGTGGATTTTCGATACCTGGAGATCGCCCAAAAGGAAACGAAGGAATGTGAGGTGAGGCTTTTGAAGAAGGGCTTTAAAGAGGTCCGGGAATTTTTGAGAGGAAGGGATTTAAAAAAAATAGGACTTGAAGCCAAGGCCATAACCTTATTCGAGTTCGGAGAGCTGCAAGATCCGGCCTTTACCTTCTTGCCTCTCTCCAAGGAACTTGAGGCCTTGAGGGCCAGAAAGACACCGGAAGAGATCCGATTGATAAAAAAGGCCGTTGAGGTGGCCGAAAACGCCTTTAAAGAAGTCCTTAAATTGGTAAAACCCGGCGTAAGGGAGGTAGAGATAGCCGTTGAATTGGAATATCAGATGAAAAGAAGGGGATCCGAATCTTTGCCCTTCCAGGTCATTGTGCTATCGGGAGAAAGAACCTCCTTACCCCATGGGGTGCCTTCAAAAAAGCTTCTCCGAGAAGGGGAAGTTCTGCTCTTTGACTTTGGAGCCAGGATAGGAGGCTATGCGAGTGATGAAACCAGAATGGTCTTCTTAGGGGAGGTAGAACCGGAACTCAAAAGGATCTACGAAATAGTAAGAGAGGCTCAACAACATGCCCTCAGCCTAATCAAACCTGGCTTGAGCTTTAAGGAAGTGGATAAAGCGGCCAGAAAGTTGATAGAAGAGGCAGGTTATGGTAACTTTTTTGGCCATGGCACAGGTCATGGGGTGGGATTGGCGGTCCACGAGTATCCTTCGCTTTCACCTGAGAGCGAAGGGGAACTTCAAGAGGGAATGGTGGTGACGGTTGAGCCGGGGATTTACCTACCGCAAAAGGGAGGGGTGAGAATAGAGGACTTAGCCTTGGTCAAAAAGGAGGGTGTCGAAATATTGACAAAATTGGATCATCATATCCGAGTTTAAGGAGGCGAAATGGCGATCTCCACTTCGGATTTCCGGAAGGGTTTAAAGATCGAGGTAGAGGGGGAACCTTACGTAATAGTGGACTTTTTACACGTTAAACCTGGTAAAGGGCAAGCTTTTGTTCGAACTAAGATAAAAAGCCTTATCTCCGGAAGGGTTTTGGAAAAAAACTTCCGCATAGGAGAAAGTTTTAACGAACCCGAATTGGAGGAAAAAGAAGTACAGTTTTTATACAAGGAGGGCGATATTTTTCATTTCTTAGACCTGGAGACTTACGAGGAGTTAACCCTTACTAGGGAACAATTGGGAGAGGCCGAGAGTTTTATGCCTGAAAACTCCATGGTAAAAATCCTGTTTTACAAAGGGAAACCCATAGGGGTTGAGCTGCCCAATTTTGTGGAATTGAAAGTCATAAGCACTACCCCTGGTATTAAAGGCGATACTGCTCAAGGAGGTTCGAAGCCCGCTACCTTGGAGACGGGGGCCGTGATCCAAGTTCCTCTTTTTATCCAGGAAGGTGATATCGTAAAGGTGGACACTCGCACCGGTGAATATGTGGAAAGGGTGAAAAGGGATTAAAACTCAATCAATAGGGCTCTTACCGGCGAACCGTCCATGCCTTTAAGCCTTAAGGGGAGACCGATAAATACGTATTTCCCAGGGGGAACGTCCTTTAAATTTAACCCCTCGAAAAGCAATATCTCAGCTTCAAGGAGTTTTTTATGCACTTGGAAAGAAGGCGTACCGAATTCCTCAATGGATACGTAATCGATCCCAATGAGCCTTATCTTTCTATTTATTAACCATTCCGCTGCCTCCAGGGTCAGATAGGCGTAATCTTTGTAAAAGGCCTCCATCTCCATGTAGTCTGAATTTTTAGTCTTAAAGAGAACGCCCTTTACGCCTTCTTCCAGTAAGGAGAGGTCTTCTACGGAAATTCTGCTCTTTTTAACCTCCACGACTTGCACCATCTCGATAAACCGATATAAGGGGATCTGATCTACGGTTTTTCCGTCTTTTAAAAAATGAAAGGGAACATCCACATGGCTTCCGGTATGGGTCCCCAGATGCAGTTCGTGCATGTTACAACCTGAACGCTCAAAAGTACAAATGGGCGAAGCTCGAAAAACCACATCGCCAGGATAATATGGCATAGGGCCACCAATGGATGGGGAAAGGTCATAAAGCTTCTTAAAGCTCAGTAACTTGCACATCCGGAGGAAACTTTAAGTCGAAAAGATCATCTCCGAAAGAAGCTCCAAACTCCACCTTTGAATAGGTAATAAGGGAGACCTCTCCGTTTTTCTCCTTCATCTCGATTTTAGTAGGAAACCAAAGGCTTTGATCTACCCAAATGCGAAGGGATTCGAGCTCGGGTAGATCCTTGGGGTCAATCTCCACCAGAATCCCTTCTTTTTCCACATCCCGAATAACCCCTCTCCTTTTTATCTCCTCCCAAGGCTTTTGAAGGAAATTGAGCCACTGGGAAAGCTTCGGATCCTTTGAAAGCGTAACCACCTGAAGGACCTTATCTTGGGGAAAGTATATTAACAATTGCTTTCCCTTGAGTAAGGTTATGCTCTGATAAGGGGGGAAAATGTCCATGCGGAATTTATCCGGCATCTTTAGCCAGATAAGGCCCTTCATCTGGATCTTCTCGCCTTTGGGAAGAAATCTAGTATTTTCCATTTGGATATATATCTTTCCGGAGGATAAAACTTTTTGCTCTAACTTCTCGGCCACTTCCTCCACATTTAAGGCATAAAGGAAAGCGGGAAATAGGAGGAATACAAAGATAAAGTACCACCTTTTCATAGTCTTAATGATAAAGGGAGAGGGCTTCTTTTGCAATGCCCTCTCCCTCGATTTAGCTTATTCCCACTCTATCCTTAAAAGATGGGTTGAACAAGAGATACAAGGGTCATAAGCCCTTACTAACATCTCCAACTTTAAGGTGATCTCCTCCTTCGGCTTGCCCAACAACTTGGGCAGATAGGCTTTTAGGTCTTCCTCGATATTTTGATGATTTTGGTTGGTAGGAATCACCAAATTAGCCCCCTTGACCCTTCCTTCGTCGTCAAGCACGTACTCGTGAATCAATAACCCCCGCGGGGCCTCAACGGCACCTACCCCTCTTCCTGCCTTTCCTTTTCCTTTATACCAGTTGGCTTTTGGTGGCCTTTTTAACAACTCATCTATGATACGAATCGATTCCTCTATGGCATGAGCGCTTTCAACTATTTGAGCTGCGTTATTCATAAAGCTATTATAACACCTCGGCTTAAGTCCAAGCTTTTCCGCGCACTCTTGAGCCAGGGGCGAAAGGAACTTGTAATTTATATTGAACCTCGCCAAAGCACCAACCATGAAGGATTCCCTGAGGGATTTGGCTCTTTTGGCTGTGGAATAAGGGACGATAAACTCCTGGATCTTGTTCCGGTAATCCCTCAAAGGCGTTTTCTTATCCTCATCGGTCGAGGCTATCTGCCCCCCATAAAAGGCATATTCGTTTGGATCGTAAAGGGCAATGTACTCGGTCTCCCTTTCGAAATCGGGCATCTCCAAGGTAGCCCAAAAGTCCACCAAGGCTCTGAGATCATTTACGGCTTCATTTAGTCGAGCTTGGAAATGCTTTAAAACCTCCCGATCGGGCACCTTCGTCCAACCACCTACAACCGTATTAACCGGATGGGTAGTCCTCCCACCGATGGCATCGCTCATCTCATTGGCCAAGCGATGCAACCTCACCACGGTGAGAAGTTCATTTTTATGGGTTTTCGCCAAAGGTATCACATTGGGAACCCCCAAAAAATCAGGCAGAGCCAGATAACCCACGTGAAGTATATGGCTTTGAAGGGTCTCGGCATGAAGCAAAAGCTTCCTTAAAAGGAGAGACTCTTCGTCGAGCGTAATCTCCAAAGCATCTTCTATAGCCTGAAGCGCCGCAAAGGTATGAGCGATACTGCATATACCACAAACCCTCGAGACCAAATAGGGAGCATCGGAATAATGATGCCCCCTTACCATGGCCTCAAAAAAGCGAGGAGCTTCAGGCACTTCCCAACGCGTTTCTTTAACTTGACCGTTCTCAACCTTAACTACGATATTACCATGCCCTTCTATTCTGGTGACATGATGAACGTTTATCTCCAGATTCATTTCCCCACCTCCAAATAGCCCCAAAATAACCTGTATTTTTTGATCACATCCTCAAGCTCAAGCCCATAAGTCCTCATCACTTCCTTATGGGCCTCCACATTGGGTTCATCCACAAGGCCACGACATCCAATACATCTGGCGCCAAAAGAAGGACACCTGGCTCCACACCCAGCCCTTGTGATGGGCCCTAAGCAGAAAAGCCCCTTCTCGAAGACACAAATATTATTGGCCTTCTTGCACTCCACACATACGGGATAATTGGGCAACCTCACCTCTTTTCCCAAAAGAAGATCGGTTACCACTTTCAAAAACTCTTCTTTATCAATAGGACACCCTGGAATCGCATAATCCACTTTCACTACCGCACTCAAGGGCCTTGCCAATATGGAGGGAAACCATGAAGCCTTATCGCCATAAACATAACGCCTCACTTCCTCCTGATCCATAATGTTCTTATTACAGTTAACGCCACCCAAATGAGCACAGGCCCCAAGGGCGATAAGGACCTTAGAATCCTCCCTTATCTTCTTCAACCTTTCTATTTCCTCCTCCCTGGTGATACTTCCCTCTACAAAGGTCACATCATAGGGCCCTTCATGATGTTCACTACTTGCCTCCCTCCAAGAAACCACATCCACCATCTCCACTAAATCCAAAAGCTTTTCTTCAAGATTAACAAGTTGTAATTGGCATCCTTCACAGCACCCAAACTCAAATATCGCCACTTTTGGCTTCATCCTAAGCCTCCTTTTAAATTGCCTCGGGCAATTCTTTTATCTCCGTGTACTTAAACACCGGGCCTTCTTTACAAACGTAAAGCCCGTTTATCTGACAATGCCCACACTTTCCCACCCCACATTTCATATGGCGCTCAAGATCCACATATATCCGATCCTCAGGGATCCCCATCTTGAGGAATTCCTTAAGGATAAACTTATACATAACCGGAGGACCTACCGTAATGGCGATGGTCCTTTGAGGGTTAACCTTTACAATCGGACACAAGGTGGTTATAACCCCCACATGCCCCTGCCACGTCTCATCGCCCTGGTCCACGGTTAAATAACACTGCCCAATGCTTTTCATAAGGTCGATTTCATCTTTAAATAAAATCTCCTTAGGCTCCCTTGAACCGTAAAGGATCGTTATTTCCCCGTAATCGGACCTTCTATCCATAAGATATTGGATAAAGGACCTCAAAGGAGCCATCCCTAACCCACCTGCGGCCAAAAGCAAATCTTGCCCTTTGGCCTCTTCCACGGGAAATCCTCGTCCATATGGTCCCCTTATGCCCACGTAATCCCCAAGTTTAAGCTGGTGGATAGCATTGGTCACATTACCTATAGCCCTAACGCACATCTGAAACTCCGGACCCCTGGTAGGAGAAGAACATATACTGATGGGACATTCTCCTACCCCAAAAACCGAAACCTCCACGAATTGGCCTGGTTGATGATTCAGGGGTTCGCCATTTTCAAGCCTTAAGGTAAAAAGTTTTTCCCTTGCTGTAAGTTCCTTAACCTCAAGAACTTTCGCTAATTTCGGCTTATAAGCTAAATCCATCTCCATACCTCCAATTAAATCCGATTGTATAGGCCATTATAAACTTCAATGGGATTGATTTTGACCAAACAATGCCTTGTACACCTTCCACAACCGACACAACCCACCTTCCCATAACGATCCAATAGATACTTGCCCTTTCTGAGAAAACGGTGGCGAAGCCTTTGAACCGTTGTGGGTCTGAAATTCTCACCCCCTGCTACCTTTGCAAAATCCACAAGCATACACCCATCCCATGTCCTAAACCGCACACCTTCTTTAAGGTTTATCTCCACTTTATCCCTCACATCAAAACAATAACAGGTAGGACATACCAAATTACAGGAACCACAGGAAAGGCACTTCTTAGACACCTCTTCCCAGTAAGGGCTATCGTATCCTTTCCACAACACTTGTGGTAACTCATTTTTATCCATCTTCAATTTTTTGAAGAAATTTTTCTCTCGTTCCTCATAGGCCTTTTTCAAAAGACTCTCTTCCTCAGAGGAAGCTTCTTTCCCTTTCCCATACTTTTGAATTAAGGAAGCCCCTTTGTTACTGGCGGGTTTGAAAAAATAAAGATCCTTTACCTTGGTCACCAAAATGTCAAAACCTTTCTCTGCGTTTAAAGTGCCCATGTCTTTACAGAAACTAAATTCGTCACAAGGAGCCATACAATCCATAACGATAAAGACAAATTTCTCCCTTCTTTTCTTGTAAAGCATATCCAAAGGATCACCCAAAAAGGCATCGTCCAAAAGGGAAAGCGAATTTAGATCACAAGGCCTCATACCAAAAAGGACCGTCTCGGGAACTTCCTCCCAGAGGACTTCCACTTGGGGAAGTTCCCCCAGTTTGAACCTCAAATAGTCCTCATAGGGAGGAAGGAGAAAATTTTTCATCGGATAAATGGCAATCGAATAATCAAATACGGCCTCCTTCACCTCCTCTAAGGGTTTAAAAATGAAAAAGCCGTTCTCCGCTACCGGAGCTATAACTCGATAATCCCCTTTAAGATCTTGCAAAAACTCATACCCCTCTTCCTTTTTCATCACCCTCAAATACATTGTCCTTCCTCCTTGAGTCGCTTATAATGTGATTATCTTCACAATTTCCCGAAATGTCAACTCTTATTTTCGCCTTGACTTGATCTCTCCTGGTGAGGCAAGTAAAATGGGATCATTGGAGGTTTGGAAAATGGCCAAGACATTTGAGGAGATCAACGAAAAGATAAGACGAGGCGAAGCAGTGGTGGTGACTGCGGAGGAGATGGTGGAGATTGTGAGGACGAAGGGGGTGGAAAAGGCAGCCAAGGAAGTGGATGTGGTCACTACCGGTACTTTTGCCCCCATGTGTTCTTCGGGGGCTTTTTTGAACTTCGGTCACACTCGACCGAGGATAAAGGCTCATCGAGTTTGGATCAATAATGTTCCGGCCTATGCTGGGCTTGCTGCGGTTGATATCTATATAGGTGCAACCGAACCCACTGTGGATGACCCCCTAAATAAGATACACCCTGGCACCTTTGAATACGGAGGGGGGCATGTGATCGAAGATCTGGTCTCTGGTAAAAAGGTAAAATTGGTGGCCGAAGGTTATGGAACTGATTGTTATCCTAACCGGCGGGTGGAGATGGAGTTGACGCTTTGGGATTTTAGGGACGCCTTTCTCTTTAATCCCCGCAACTGTTATCAAAATTACAATTGTGCCATTAATCTTTCGGATCGCATAATTTACACCTATATGGGTGTCTTAAAGCCGAGGGGGGGCAACGTGAGTTATTGTAGTAGTGGACAATTGAGCCCTCTGCTTAAGGATCCCTTTTATCGGACCATAGGGATCGGAACGCGAATCTTTTTGGGAGGAGCCGAGGGTTACGTGGTCTGGAATGGTACCCAACACAACCCAGATGTCCCTCGGAGCGAAAAGGGCGTCCCTTTGGGACCCGCTGGCACTTTGGCGGTTATCGGAGATCTAAAGCAGATGAGCCCCAAATGGCTTAAGGGAGCTAGTATCTTAGGGTATGGCCCCTCTCTTTTTGTGGGCATCGGGATACCCATCCCGGTCCTTGACGAGGAGATGGCCTATTACACGGGACTTGGCGATGATGAACTTTTTACGCAGATCGTGGACTTGGGCTACGATTATCCCCAAGGTGAGGTAAAACCCCTGGGTTATGTGAGTTACAAAGAGCTAAAAAGTGGAACCATCCGCTTTCAAGGCAAGGAGATCCCCACCGTTCCTCTCTCCAGTTACAAAAAGGCCAAGGAAATAGCCGAAATCCTCAAAAGCTGGATAAAAGAAGGAAAGTTCCTGTTGGGCATCCCTCAGAAGCTTTTGCCCTCCACACGATAAAAATTTGAAAGACTCCGCTTTAACCCTTAAACTATCATCGGGAGGAGGATCATGGAAAAGATACCGGATTACAAAGAACTCGAGAGGGAATTGAACAAGTATTTGGAGAAGAAATACGGGGATAAGATAAGGCTTATTGTCTCCACGCTCGAACCCAAGGTCTTCATTCAAGATAAGACCTACAAAACAGAAAAGCGAAAGCTCCCCATCGATTTTGACATAAAACCCGAGGAGCTAATAGCTTATTTAAATACCTTCATCATAAAACAGGATAAGGCCAAAGAGATCCTGGCCACCAAAATCTGCACCCACTATAACCGCATCAAATATTACCTCTCCAGGGGAAAGGAACCCACGGGATTGGGGAGCGTGAAGAACAATATCATCCTCATTGGCCCAACCGGGGTGGGGAAGACCTACATGGTCAGGCTTATAGCCGAAAGGATCGGCGTGCCCTTCGTTAAAGCTGATGCCACTAAATTCAGCGAGACCGGTTACGTGGGAGGTGACGTGGAGGATCTGGTGCGAGAACTAGTTGTCGAAGCCGATGGAGATGTGGAAAGGGCCCAATACGGGATCATTTACATCGATGAGATAGATAAAATAGCCTCAAGCGGGAATATAATAGGCCCCGATGTATCCCGCACCGGGGTGCAAAGAGGGCTTCTTAAATTGATGGAAGAGACCGAAGTGGAATTAAAGCCTTCCAACGATCCCCTCTCCCAATGGGAAGCCATCGAACAGTGGCGACGCACCGGAAAAAAGCAAAAAAGGACCATCAACACCAGACACATACTGTTCATCGTAAGCGGAGCCTTTAACGGCTTGGAGGAGATTATCCGCCGACGTTTGAAGAAAGAAGGAATCGGTTTCACCCAAGAGGTGAAATCGAAAGAAGAGCGTTGTGAATATTTAAAACATGTGACACCCGAAGACCTCATCGAGTACGGTTTTGAATCGGAGTTTGTGGGAAGATTACCCGTCATCGCAGTTCTCGAACCTTTGGGAATAGAGGATCTTTATTCCATCCTCAAAAACCCCAATAACCCCCTAATTGTCAACAAAAAACGCGACTTCCGGGCCTATGGGATAGAAGTGGTCTTCGAAGACGCTGCCTTATGGAGAATAGCTGAATTAGCCTACGCCCAAAAGACAGGAGCCCGAGGACTTGTGAGCGTATTGGAAAATGTGCTTTTAAAATTCGAGAGAAAATTACCTTCAACTAACATCAGACATCTTTTGGTTACAAAAGAGTTGGTGGATAACCCGGAAGCGGAGTTAGAAAGGTTGTTACACAAACCTCTTGACGAAAACTACCTTAAACGCTTCGAAGAAGCCCTACGCAAGGAAAAAGAGGATATAAAGAAGTATATCTTATCAAGAAGAGCTGAATTCGAGTCTCAATATGGTCCACTTTTTGAAGGAGAAAGAGTTGACTTATTGGTAAATAAACTTCTTCAGGGAGAGGACGACCTTAATAGTGCCCTTGAAGATCTATGGCGCTCTTATAGGCAGATAAGGACTTTTGAAAGGGTATTTAAAGATCGTTACAGTATCGATATAAGTTTTGACCAAGGAGCGATCGATTATTTGCTCAAACTCTTATATACTGGTGAAAGAAATCCCAAAGATGTGTTCTTATACTTGGAAAGCATCCTTGAACCAGCTTTAAGGATTATTAATGAACGCGTACCTATCCCTAAATTAGTCATACCAAAAGAAGGCGTGGAAAATCCCGAAACCTATTTCAACGAATTGATACAAAAGTTATCTAAAGCTGATCATCGGAGGCCTTCATCATGAAGGACTACTATCAGATCCTGGGAGTAAGTCGAGATGCGACCCTGGATGAGATAAAGAAGGCTTATCGGCGTTTGGCCCTAAAGTACCATCCTGATCGTAATCCGGGGGATAAGGAGGCGGAGGAAAAATTCAAGGAAATAAACGAAGCCTATGCGGTGTTAAGCGATCCGGAGAAACGGCGGCAATATGATATGCTCGGAGCTCAGGCTTTTAGTCAACGATATACCCAAGAAGACATCTTCCGGGGGTTCGATATAGGGGACCTACTTAAGGATCTGGGGTTTGGTACTTCGGATATCTTTTCCTTCATATTTGGTACGCCTTCGGTGAGAAGGGTAAGGTTCAGAAGGATCGGTGAACCCTTTGAGGATGTGGATTTCTTCACGGAAATCTCAAGGAAGGGAGAGGATGTGGAGACCGAGGTTTACATCACCCTTGAAGAGGTATTAAGGGGCACCGAAAGGACATTGCAATTACGGATGCCCGATGGTACTCAAAAGGAAATCTTGGTTAAAATACCCCCGGGCATAAAGGACGGGCAAAAATTACGGCTTGCCGGCAAGGGCGGTCCGGGTAATCCTCCTGGGGATTTGTACGTGAAGGTCAAGATTTTGCCCCATCCCATATTTAAACAGGAAGGGGATGATCTTTACGTGGAAAAGGAGATCAATTTCAGCGAGGCCTGTTTAGGGACTACGATAGAAGTAGAAACCCTCGATGGTCCCAAAAGGGTTAAAGTGCCTCCCGGGACCTCCTCGGGAACGAAGCTCAGGCTTAAGGGACTGGGACTCCCAAAACTCAAGGAAGGTGGAAGGGGCGATCTTTATGTGGTGATAAAGATAAGGGTCCCCAACACGCTCTCTCCTGAACAGCGCCAATTGGTGGAAACTTTGCAAAAACTGGGCCTTTAAAAAGTGGGCAAAGACTCCACCTTTAAAACCCTCAAAAGGGGCACTTGATAATCGCCGTAAATTTCTCCTAAAACCTTCCTTATCTTAAGACCCTTCTTTAACCGGTAAAGATAAGGAGTTCCTTTCTTGAGGAAGTTTTTTTCAAGGTAATCCCTCACTTCTTCTAGGAAGGGAAGAGCATTCTTTTCAAAGGGACGAATCTCAACCCCCTCTTTTTTTACGGAAAAGGGATCGAAAACTTCCCTTATCCCTTGGGGGATTGAGACCACGTAGAGTTCCTCTTCAAAAAGCTGATGAAGTGGCCTCCATTCCTTTTCCCTTTCCTTTACCTCTATTACCTTTAGACCCTCGGGAAGGTAGAGGTTGATTTTTCCTTTAAGCTCTTGAGGAGAACAGGATCCTAAAAGCTCCACGTCAAAATACTCACATAAGCTCTCAATTCCCACCGGCAAAGCCTGCCCGAAACTGAGTTTGGGATGGGGGTTCAAACCCTGGGAAAACCTGAGGTGTAAACCCGTCCTCCTTAAGGCCTTAAGGATTACCCCAACCATTTCCAGGTGCCCCAAAAATCTCATCATCCCGAGCTTATAAAACCTCGCCCTAAGGACCCTGGTCGGAAATGCCGGTGAAATGGCGACCCCCTCTGGGGTAACGTAATCGATTAAACGAAGGGAAGAGGCGAGTTTTACGCTTTTGCTTTCCGAACACAAACCGCATCTTCTACAGTTTGGCTCACAAGGGGGGGTGAGTTTTTCTCGTCGGGAGTTTTGTCTTTCTTTTTGGAGATACTCCTTTTTTACCCCGCTTTGGAGATGATCCCAGGGTAAGATTTCCTCCTCTTTTCTCTCCCTCAAATAGGACTCAGGATTAATACCTGCTCTTAAAAAGGCCTCTTGCCATTTATCCCATTTTAAATGTTCGGTCCAACCGTCAAGTCTACAACCGAGCTTAAAGGCCTCAAGAAGGACCCTCCCCAAGCGCCTATCACCTCGAGAAAAAACCCCCTCCAAAAAGCTCATCTTGGGATTGTGCCATTTAAAACGAATCCCTTTCCCCCTCAATAGGCTCCTTAAAAGGCCGTATCTCTCCTCTATCTCCTCGATCCCCAGCATTTTCTCCCATTGAAATGGGGTATGGGCTTTGGGAACAAAAGCGCTTACGCTCAAGTTGAGCTGTCCCCCAAATCGAGAGAGCCTTTTGGCTAACTTTCCTATCTCCCTCACATCCTCTTCGGATTCGGTAGGAAGGCCTATCATGAAATACAGCTTCACGTGTCTCCACAAGTTTTCAAAGGCCCTTTGAACGGTCAAAAAGACCTCTTCTTCGGAAATGACCTTGTTTATCACCTTTTGGAGCCTCTCGCTTGGGGTCTCTGGCGCTAAGGTTATGCCCGTCCTCTTTACTTGAGCCAAAGTCTTTAAGGTCTCTGGGGATATGGTTCCTACCCTCAGTGAAGGAAGGGAAAGGGCTATTTTGGATGAGCCATACCTTTGAAAAAGGCGAAAAAGCAAAGGTTCAAGAAAACTGCAGTCACCTACACTTAAGGCAAGAAGCGATATCTCGTCATAGCCCGTATTTCTCAAGGCCTCATCGATTATCTCCAGAAGCCGTTCAGGATCCCTTTCCCTGAAGGGTCGGTAAATAAAACCCGCTTGACAGAACCGACACCCCCTTATACACCCCCTGGCAACCTCAACGCTCAACCTTTCATGGATCACCCTTGAAAGGGGTACAATGGGTTTAGAAGGAAAGGGAAACCGGTCAAGCTCCTCTAAGATTCCCCTCTCCACTTGAGAATATCCCTTTTTAAGGGGCCGTATCTCCTTTATCCTGTCTCCTTCCCAATGGACCTGGAAAAATGAAGGAACGTAGACCCCTTGGATCTTGGCAAGGGCTTCTAATAATTCTCCCTTGATGCCCTTAGCCTCCTTCCAGAGCTTATAAACCCTTATTAACTCCGGTAAAACCACCTCAGCATCGCCTAAAACAAAGGCATCCACAAAATCCACCAAGGGCTCAGGCTGCATGGCCAAAGGTCCCCCCGCTATCACCAAGGGCATATCCCGATCCCTTTGGGAGCTTAAAAGCGGGATGCCCCCCAAGTCCAGCATGTTAAGAAGGCTCGTGTAGTTCAACTCGTACTGTAAGGAAAACCCCACTATATGAAAGTCCCGTAAAGGTATTCGCCTCTCTATACTCAAAAGGGGGAGCCCATTTTTCCTCAATTGTTCCTCCATATCCGGTAAAGGAGCAAAGGCCCTATCGCATACCACCTCTTCCATGGAGTTTAAAAGGCTGTATAAGATCTGAAGTCCCACATGCGACATCCCAACCTCATAAAGGTCTGGGAAACAAAGGCAAAAAAGAAGCTTTCCCTTCGGATCCTTTTTATAAAGGTTAAATTCGTGATCCATATAAGAGGAAGGCCTCTTCACCAAAGGGAGTAGTCTTTCATACATGGCAGAAACATTATAAAATCTCTTCCGGATGATAAAAGTAGTATATCACCCTCTTTTCGAAACCCATTATCCCACGGCCCAAGTGGAGTCACCGGAAAGGGTCTCCGTGATAAAAAGAGAGCTTGAGGCCTTTTTTCCCTTTTTGGAACCCCCAGAGGCAAAAGAAGAAGACCTATTGCTTGTGCATAGCCCTCAACTGGTAGCAAAGGTAAAGGAAATCCCTCACCTTTACCAAGTAGCCCTTAGGGCGGTGGGAGGAGCCATTTTGGCCTCAAGGATCGCCTTAGGAGGGGAAAAGGCCTTCGGTCTGATCAGACCCCCTGGTCATCATGCGAGGCGCGAGTTCCATTGGGGTTTTTGTTTTTTCAATAACGTGGCCATAGCGGTTAAAAAGCTACTTGAGGAAAAGCTGATAAAAAGCGCCATGATCCTCGATATAGACCTTCACTATGGAGATGGAACTGCCGATATTTTCTCCTCTTCGGAGGAGGTAAAAGTGGTAAACATCCAAGAGGAGAATCCTCAGGATTTTATTCGAGAAACCGAAAAGGCCCTCACTAATTTTAAAGAGGAGATATTGGCCATTTCGGCAGGTTTTGACCGTTATAAGCTCGATTGGGGAAGAACGCTCAACATGGAAGATTATTATCAACTGGGAAAGCTCATTAAGGAAGCGGTGGGGAATGTCCCTTGTTTTGCGGTTTTGGAGGGCGGTTATTACCTTCCCCATCTGGGAAAGGTGGTGAGAAGGTTTTTGGAGGGGCTAAGTGATCCATAGGATCAAGGAGGCTTTCTCAAATCTCTCCCAAGCCATGGAAAGCTTGTTGGAGGAACAAACCCAAGAGCTTCAAAAGGCCGTGGATTTAGTTTACCAAACCCTTAAAGGAGGAAATAAGATCCTCCTTTTTGGAAACGGAGGAAGCGCCTCTCAAGCCCAACATCTGGCAGCGGAGCTTATTAATCGACTTAAAATAGAACGAAAGGCCCTACCCGCTTTGGCTTTGAATACGGACGGATCGGTCCTCACCAGTATAGGTAACGATCGAGACTTTTCCCTCATATTTTCTCGCCAAATAGAAGCCCTTGGATCAAAAGGGGATCTCGCTTGGGCTTTGACCACAAGCGGGAACTCTCCTAATGTGATCGAAGGGTTAAAAAAAGCCAGGGAGAAAAAGATGAGAACTTTACTCTTCACGGGCGGAGAAGGTGGAAAAGCCAAAGAATTAGCCCACGTGGTTTTGAGAATACCTTTAGCTGAGGTTCCGAGGATTCAAGAGCTTCACCTTTTTTTGGGTCACTTAATATGTGAATTCGTCGAGGCTAAGTTTTATGGAGAGGATTAAACTCGAAAAGGTGAAAACCTTCAAGCTCAGCTCATCACCTCGTAAGGTCTCCATCCAGATGTTCGGAAGCCCTCCGAAAGAAGGAATCAGCTTAAGAGAATTCCTAATTTCCCTCCCTAAAATCCTGGGGGCCAAAGATCTATTGGAAGTAGCCCGGGTGATAGTCCAAGCAAAGAAAAAGGGCAAAAAGGTGCTGCTGGGAATGGGAGCTCATCCCATTAAGGTGGGCTTAACTCCTTACCTGATAGAGCTCATGAAACGAAACGTGCTCTCCCTCATTGGGACCAACGGGGCCTCCATGGTTCACGATGTGGAGATAGCCCTGGTCGGGAAGACCTCGGAAGACGTGAAAGAAGGTTTAAAGGACGGAAGTTTCGGCTTCGCGGAAGAGAGCGCCACCTTCATAAATGAGGCTTTAAAAAGGGGATTGCCCAAGGGCAAAGGAGCAGGAGAGGCCTTAGGTGAAGCCATATGGGAGGAAAAACTTCCCTATCGCGAATTAAGCCTCTTTGGAATGGCTTACAAATTGGGCATCCCCATAACCGTACACATCGCCATAGGTACCGACGTATACCATATGCACCCTTCGGCAAACGGAAGCGTAATCGGAGAGATGAGCTATAGGGACTTTTTGACCTTCTCCTCCGAGGTTACTAAACTAAGTGAAGGCATTTACCTTAACCTGGGTTCGGCCACCATAATGCCCGAGGTGTTCCTCAAGGCCTTAAGCTTAGCGAGAAACTTAGGTTATAAGGTGGAAAACTACATCACCGTCAACATGGACTTTCTCCCCCAATACCGCGCTTTGGAAAACGTGCTCCACCGACCCCACGAAACCGGAGGCCGCGCTTCCTACTTCCTCCGAGGTCACCACGAGATACTCTTCCCCCTCCTTGTAGGAGCCATCATCGAGGGCTTGACAGGAGATATATGAATTAATATATTAAAATAAACACATGATGAAAGAAGAAGGATGGACTGATCTATTGAAGGCTTTGGCGCATCCGGTGAGGTTAAGGATTGTGCAGAAGCTTATGGAGGATGAGTCTTGTGTGAAGGACATATGGAGCTGTTTGGATTTACCTCAAGCGGTGGTATCCCAACATCTTTCGGTATTGAGGAGCAAAAATATCGTGGGATTTGAAAGAGAAGGCAACAAAGTCAGGTATTATGTCAAAGATGAGAGGGTTAAGGAGATCATTAAGATCTTAAAAAAGGAGGGAAGCAATGCCACTTTATGAGTATAAGTGTGAGGATTGTGGTTTTAGGTTTGAGGTTTTGGTGCTTCCTCAAAAAAATGACAAAAATGAAACGATCAAATGCCCAAATTGTGGTAGCGAAAACGTAAAGCAGACCCTTTCGACCTTCACCAGTTACTCCTGTTGTGAATCTCGGAAAAGGGGCTTTTTTACCTGAAGGTAAAACCCATTTTTGGCCGGTGGCCAAAAGTTTACAGGAGGTTATAAATGGGAGAGATAGTGGTTCTCGATCAACAGAACTTTTCAAAGGAAGTAGAACAATCGGACCTTCCCGTTTTAGTGGACTTTTGGGCACCTTGGTGTGGACCTTGTCGGATGTTAAGCCCTGTAGTAGAAAAAATTGCAGAAAAATATAAAGGCGTGTGCAAAGTAGGTAAGGTAAATGTTGACGAGAATGCGGAATTAGCGATTCGCTTTGGCATAAGGAGTATTCCTACATTGTTGTTATTTAAGAATGGCCAAATCATAGATAAAATTGTAGGAGCTGTTCCTTTTGAGGTCATTGAAAATCTCATAAAAAAGGCACTTTAGGTTGGAAATCTCAGTTTTTGTAGCTTTTGGAGCAGGTCTAATTAGCTTTTTTTCACCTTGTGTATTGCCTATTATTCCTGTGTATTTTTCTTTAATGCTAAATAAAAATGTTTTGACGATTAAACAAAAAAAGCCCCTTATTTTTTCCTCGGTTTTTTTCATTTTGGGATTTTCTTTAATTTTCATACTTTTAGGGGTATCCATTACGGGGATTTTTTCTTTTCTGCTGGTAAATAAACCCCTGTTTACCCTTATCGGTGGACTTGTCATCGTATTTTTATCCCTTCAACTCCTCGGGGTTTTAAAGTTTCGATTTTTTCAGAGGGAAAAGAGGCCCAATTTCCTCCTCCCTCTCCCCTTTTTAGGCCCCTTTTTTCTGGGGATGACATTTTCCTTTGGCTGGTCACCTTGTATAGGACCCGTTCTTGGCGCAATATTGACATATGCGGCCACAACCCAAGATGTGAAGACTTCTCTCATTCTTTTAACGAGTTTTTCGGCAGGGATGGCCTTACCTTTCTTATTAATAGGATTATTTTGGGAAAAGACCTTGAAGATAATAACGCACTTTAAGAAATTATCACAATATGTGTCTTCAATTCTCTCAATATTACTTTTAGGAGTAGGAATATGGCTAATTTACAAAGGTATCGTATTGTTATCGCACTGATGTTGATCCTATTTGTATCAGCTTGCAAAGCATCAAAGCCTTCTTCAAAAATAGAATGGAAAAGCTATGAGGAAGCCATAAACGAAGGTAAAAGAAGTGGTAAACCTGTGTTTATATTATTTTCAAGCCGATATTGTCCCATGTGTGAACGATTAGAACAGGAAGTTTTGGAATCATCTGAGATATTAGAAATTTTGAACGGGCAATTTATCCCCACCAAAGTAGAGGCTGAAAAAACCCCCGAATTGACGATGCATTTTAGGATTGTAGGTTTTCCTACCATTTGGGTTTATAAAAAAGGGCACCTTTATGGACCGATAATCGGCTATGTTTCTTCCTCTATGCTTAAAGAATTTCTTCTTGAAGTTTTAAAAGGTTAATTTTAAGGCTTAAGTCCCAGCGCCTAGTTCCTTAAGTCTTATTCTCACGAGTAGTTCCATTTCCCCGCTTGGAAGAAGCGGTAAGAGCTTCTGATAAACGAGGATGGCCTCTTGAGTTTTCCCCATTTGATCGAGCACTGTGGCTTCTTTAAATAAGGCGTAACTCTCAATCCATCCGCTTCCTTCTTTTTGACACAATCTGAACTTTTGAAGCGCTTCCTCAGGATTATTTTTTTTGAGAAGCACATCACCCAAAAGACATAAGGCTCCGGCCTTGAGTGGCTTTGGAGCTTTTTTTATCACTTGTAAAAGGTCCTTCTCCGCCTCATCCCATTTTCCCTCTTCGATAAATCCCTTCGCCCGGAGATAACGCCCAAGGATAGCGGATCGGGTGGAAGGAAACTTATCGATGAGAGCATTGAGTATCTTTAACCTTTCCTTGGCATCATTCGCATTTAAGGCCTTAAAAAGTTCAAAAGAAGCTACCTCCTCCCTCTTGAGAGTGATCCGAGTGTAAGCGTAAAAAGCCCCCCCTACCCCTATGCCTATTAAAACCCCCAAAATAACCCACTTCTTATGGGCGAAAATTTTCTGTACGAATTTTTCAAGCTTCTCCCTGAAAACCTCAAAGGTCTTGATGGTAGGTTCTTCTTTGGCCATGGTTTAACCTTTATAGCCCTTCCTCCTTCCAATGTCAATAAAAACTCGCTTCCCGGGATTTAACCCCTTACAAACCGCAGAGTTTCTCAACATGAAAGTAACTCTTAGAAACAAGGCCTGATCCTAAAAATCCGAAAAAGCAATTGATAAAACGTCCTTTTGACCCAGAGGTTAACATCTTTTATACCTCCATATAAAACCGAAAACATAGCCTCTATGGGAGAATTCGCATTGAGATGCCCCCACGCTGAAGCCATGAAGGCCATTTTCAAACTTTTCCCTGACGTCCCAAAGCCTAGTTATGCGGATTCACCCGAAGAAGCGAAGTTGAAGGGCATGTTGAGAGAAGTCCTTCAAAAATTTCAATTGACATGAGTGAGAAAAAGATATAAAAATTTTACAGGTCCTTATAAAGCGGTCCTAGCCCTTAAGGCAGGACACGAAAGAGGAGTTGAATGAACAAACCGCTTGGATCCGTAAAAAGGGACCAAGACGGAGAAAGACCGGAAACCTTCTGGATCCCTCCGGAAGCTTTTTTTAAGTTCATCTTACATCACCTAATTCTTAATTAAGGAAGAGATTATGAAGAAGATCACTGTACCTGAAATACAAAGGATGAAAGAAAGAGGAGAAAAGATAACGATGCTTACCGCTTATGATGCTCCCATGGCGGAGATCATAGATGAATGTGGTATCGATATGATACTGGTGGGCGATTCAGTTGGGACGGTAATCTCAGGTTATCCCAATACTTTGCCGGTAACAGTGGAGGAGATGATTTACCACACCAAAGCTGTTTGTAGAAAGGTAAAAAGGGCATTAGTGGTCATTGATATGCCATTTATGTCTTATCAAGTAAGCATAGAAGAAGCCAAAAGGAATGCCGGAAGGATGATCAAAGAAAGCGGTGCTGAAGCAGTGAAAATTGAGGGAGGTGTATCTGTTAAAGATGTGGTGAAAGCCATTGTTGATATAGATATTCCAGTGGTAGGCCATATCGGACTCACACCTCAATCTATACATAAATTTGGAGGATATAAAATACAGAGGCAGAGAGAAAAGCTATTGGAAGATGCTAAGGCTATAGAAGAAGCTGGAGCTTTTGCAATAGTTTTGGAATGTGTTCCTGAAGAAATAGCAAAAGAAATCACCGAAATGTTAACTATACCTACTATCGGCATAGGAGCTGGCCGTTATTGTGATGGGCAGGTCTTAGTGATTCATGATTTATTGGGGATGTTGGGCGATTTTAGGCCTAAATTTGTAAAGCGATATGTGGACTTAAGAAGCATCATCTCGAAAGCAGTGAAGGAATTTATAGAAGAGGTTAAAACAGGGGCTTTTCCTACTGAGGAACATATATTTAGGATGTAAACAACATGCAAGTGATAGAAAAACCCAAGCAGATGCAATCGCTTTCGGAAGCTCTGAGGAGAGAAGGGAAAAAAATAGCCTTTGTCCCTACAATGGGGTATTTTCACGAGGGACATCTCACTTTAATGAGAGAGGCCAAAAGATTGGGTGATGTTTTGGTTGTCAGTATCTTTGTAAATCCCCTTCAATTTGGACCTTCGGAGGACTATGACCGATATCCGAGGGATTTAGAGCGAGATTTAAAAATGGCCGAGGAAGTTGGCGTTGACATAGTTTTTCATCCTCAGGTGGAGGATATCTACCCTCCGAATTTCCAGACTTATGTGGAAGTGAGCGAGCTCCAAAAATATCTTTGTGGAAGATTTAGACCAAACCATTTTCGGGGAGTGGCAACGGTGGTGTTAAAACTTTTCAATATCGTAAAACCTCACGTGGCAGTATTCGGTTTAAAGGATTATCAACAGTATCTCATCATAAAACGGATGGTGAAAGATTTGAATTTGGACGTAGAAGTAGTGGGCATTCCTACTGTTAGGGAGGAGGATAATTTAGCTGCAAGTTCGCGCAACGTTTATCTCAACGCGGAGGAAAGAAAAGCCGCAAGGGCGCTTTATAAGGCTTTAATGGAAGCAAAGAGGCTTTTCGAAGAAGGAGAAAGGAATGCTTCAAAACTTCTGGAAGCCTCAAGAAAGGTGATAGAGCGAGAACCTCTGGTTAATCTTCAGTATTTGGAGCTATGCGATCCAGAAACACTGGAGCCTCTTTCAGGGAATATCGAGCGAGCACTTTTAGCCATCGCCGCCTGGGTCGGTAAGACCCGCTTGATCGATAACATAATATTGGAGTAAAGGAAGGAGGGAGGAGGAAAGTGCAGAGGATAATGTTAAAATCCAAGATCCATAGGGCCCGAGTCACTGAATCTAACCTCCATTATGAAGGAAGCATCACTATTGACGAAGAGCTTATGGAAGCCGCCTCCATTTTTCCTTTCGAACAGGTACAGGTCTATAATGTGACAAATGGAAATAGGTTTGAAACTTACGCCATAAAGGGAAAAAGAGGCAGTGGCATCATCGGAATAAATGGAGCGGCTGCCCATTTGGCAAAAGAGGGGGATATCATCATAATCGCCAGTTATGCTGTTTTTGACGAAGAGGAAGTAAAGACCCATAAACCGAGACTCGTTTACGTGGATGAGGAAAATAAAATCATCCAAGTCGTAAAATAGCCCTTAACCCTTGAATACCACCCCTTAAAGGCTTAAGTTATTCACGGACTCCAATGAAGAAGGAGGGGAAGGGTGGTGGCAAAAGGTCTTCTCTCCTTTCAAGAGATCGTTGAGAGATCCCAAAGAGGAGAAAACCTTTTCGACATCGCCTTCGAAAAATGGAAAAGGATAAGAAACTACCTCCTCGAAAAAGGCAAAGAAGAACTTCCCGCCATTTTGGAAAATGCTCGAATGGGGGGGCCCTTCTGTGTGGAATTCAATTTTCAATGTAGTTTCTGTCCCATAAATCATTGGTGTCGTAATACTAACGGTTTTTATCAGAACATAATGCGATACCTTTACCTTTATGGCTCTACAGGGGATTATTATTATAAACAAAGAGCCATAAAAGAAATAGACAAATTTTTGGAAGAGTTGTCTCGTTTTAAACAGGATTACTTAAAAAGGGCTAATTAAAAGTATGTCCTTAAAACATAAACAGGAAGCGCTTTTAAAGGTTTTAAATTATCTTCTTGCGTATAGGCCAGATGAATTTGGATTATTCCCGGATGAGGAAGGATATATAAGTATTGATTCAATTAAACAAGCCCTCTCGGAAGAGGAGGAATGGAAATTCGTTAAAAAAAGCGACATTCTAGAAGCCATCCGTTCGGATAAAGAGGGGAAGTTTGAAATCAAAGACGAAAAGGTGCGTTCCATAGAGGTGTTTTCGGGTTTTTTAAAGATTCCTTATGAGATAAGCCCTCCTCCGAAAACCCTTTATTGCGGAATAAAAAGAAAAGCCTATCCCTTTGTAAGGGAAAAGGGCCTCATAGCCCCCAAAGAAAACTACATTGCGCTTACGCCATCAAAGGATCTGGCATTGAGGATGGCTAAACGCCGCGATCCCAAACCTTTGGTTCTGGAAATCCATGCTTATGAAGCTTCTAAAAGGGGAGTACGTTTTCTACAAGTGGCTCCTCTTATGTTTTTGGCCAAGGAGATACCTCCGACTTACATCCTCGGGCCTCCCTTAGAAAAGGTAGCACTAAGAAAAAAAGCCAGAGCGAAGGGACCAAAAACAGAAGAAAAGAGGAGTAAAAAATGGGAGAGAAACAGGAGGAAAAGAAGGGATTTAAAGTAGTAGACAAAAGGTTTTTCGCTCAAGAAAAAGAGAACAAGGAAAATGAAAGAGTAAAAGAAAAAGTAACCCAGGGAGAAGCGATTCCCAATATAACTTTTTCAAGCTTTATCTATTCATTAAGTAGTACCTGTTTAATACACCTTGGGGAGATCCCCGAACCAGTTTCAGGGACTTATCAAAAAAATTTGGCTTTAGCCAAACAGACGATCGACTTGTTAGAAATATTAAGTGAAAAAACCAAAGGCAACTTAACACCTGAAGAAGAAGGTCTTTTAAAAACTTCTTTAATGGAGCTGAGAATAAGATATATAAAGGCTTTATCTTCTCAAACTTAATCTTTTCTTCTTTTTAAAACTTTTTCCCAATCTTTTAAGAAATTTTCTAATCCTATGTCTGTCAAAGGATGCTTAAAGAGTTGTTCCATCACCTTAAAAGGCATGGTAACGATATCAGCTCCTAACAGTGCTGCTTCAAGTACATGCATGGGATGCCTAACACTAGCTACTATTACTTGAGTAAAAACATCATAATTAGAGAAAATAGTAATTATATCTTCGACAAGTCGCATTCCATAAGAAGAAATATCGTCAAGACGACCTATAAACGGGCTCACAAAAGAAGCACCCACCTTGGCCGCTATAAGGGCTTGTACCGGTGAAAATACTAAAGTCACATTCGTCTTTATTCCTTCCTCTTCGAGATGTCTTACTGCTTTTATGCCTTCCTCAGTCATAGGTATTTTAATAACCACATTATTGCCCAATTTGGATAATTCATGGGCTTCTTGGATCATTCCCTTTGTATCGCAGGCTGTAACCTCAACACTTACCGGTCCCGGGACTATAGAACAGATTTCGCTCAAAAGATCCCAGAAGTCCCTCCCCTCTTTTGATATAAGGGTAGGGTTAGTGGTAACTCCATCCACTAGTCCCATATCTAAACCCCTTCTTATCTCATCCAAGTTGGCCGTATCTAAGAAAAATTTCATGAGACACCTCCTTTTGGGGTTTTCTCCACTATGGCTTGAAGTAACAATGCAAGGTAAAGGATTTTGGCCGAACTTTCAAGAGAAGAAGTATACATCAGGGCCTCTTCTAAATCCTCACCGATGGCGAAACTTCCGTGTCCTCGGATCAGGACGACCTTTCCGGTTTTGAGAAAATGAGGTAAAGCTTGAGCCACCTCTTTTGAAGCCACACTTTCTTTAAATTCCAGAACGGGCACACTTTTTAAGATGTGTTTCCCTTCGGCATCCACCGGTTTGATCTCATCAAGATAAAGGGAGAGCAAAACCGCGTAGGGAGGATGACAATGAAGCACAGCCTTCGCTTCGGTATGGAGGTAAATGGACTGATGAACTTCAAGCTCACTGGAGGCACCCTCCACTCGGCCAAAAAGCGGAGCCTCTACCAAGTCTTCCTCGCTTAAAGAGGCCAACATGGCTTTATGTCGCGTTATGAGAAGCCCCTCCTTGGTCCTTATGCTCAGATTTCCGCTATGGGAAGAAACCAAACCTAATCGCCCAAGTTCTCTTCCAATTTTAAGCAATAGCTCCTTCATCCATCCCCTCCTCTTTTGTGAATGAAAGCATTTTTTGCATCCTTCTTTCAAGGTGTGTTATATCTTCAAAGGGGATGAACCTGAAGGAGGCCGAAAGAAGGATCCTTGATGACCCCATTGTGAGGCTTGTGACCGAAGAAGCCTCAAAACATAAAGTTCGCCTATATCTGGTTGGAGGAGCGGTAAGGGATCACATCCTCGGAAGACCCCACCGGGATTATGACTTCATAATAGAAGGGAACCTCCATCCATTACTGAGAAGTTTGGGAGTCTTTTTCGAAACAAAATACTTTCCCTTAGGTAGAAAAGAAAAAATCTATCGTCTCGTCAAAGGCGGCAAAGTTTTGGATTTCTCAATCCTTTCCGGCAAAGACATAATGGAAGACCTCTCCCGTCGGGATTTCACCATAAACGCCATCGCTTACTCGCCTCAATATAGGAAGTTTTATTCGCACCCAGAATCCTTTAAGCATCTTTCGGAAAAGAAACTCGTCCTACTTTCAAGCCAGGCTATTGTGGAGGACCCATTGAGGATGCTACGGGCTTTCCGATATAAAGCGACCCTGAACTTTGAATTATCGGAAGAATTGAAGGAAGAGATTCTTCAAAAAAGGGAACTTTTGAAAACGGTATCACCAGAAAGAATTTTGATGGAAATGGAAGAGATCCTCTTAGGCGAAAATGCCTCTCAGGCGCTGTTAATGATGGCGGACCTATATGTTTTAGACGTCATTTTCCCCGAGATGGAAAATTTAAGGAACCTCCAACAGGGAGAAAATCACCTTCGCGACGCCTTTGAACATTCGGTTTGGGTCACAATTTGGGCTCTAAAATTGGCCAAAGAAAACAAAGTCATTCCCTTTTCGCAAGATCCCAAGGATCTACTCGTAATTGGATGGAGCGCCTTATTTCATGACTTAGGCAAACCCGAAACAAAAACCATAGACGAAAAGGGAAAGGCCCATTTTTACGGTCATGAATCCATTTCTAAAATAAAAGCGGAGAAAATAATGGAGAGGTATCCCTTCCCAAGCGATATAAAAAAACGTGTACTTTCGATAATCGCAAATCATATGCGCCCATTACAACTGATCAAAACTAATTTTTCCGAAAAAAGTCTAAGAAGATTAGCTCACGAAATGGGGGAAGATATAAAGCCTTTGTTAATATTGAGCATTGCAGAAACAGAAGAGAAAGAAAAAAAAGAAGAAAAAAAGCTCCTTTTAGAACTCTCAAGAAAAATTTTGGAGCTTGTTGAAAAAGAAAGCATAATCCATCCCCCTAGACTTTTAACCGGAAAAGACCTACTTCAAATGGGATTTCAACCCGGTAAATATATGGGTCAAATATTAAAAGAAATCATGCAACTCCAAATAGAAGGTGTTATTAAAAATAGAGAAGAAGCTATAGAGTACGTGAAGAAAAACTATTCGCCACTACAGGAGAGTTAAGATGGGAGAAACACAAGCTGTTTATGCTGGTTCTTTTGACCCTTTAACGTATGGACATATGAATATTATAGAGCGAGCTTTGAGGATTTTTGATAAAATAATAGTAGCAGTTGCTATTAATTATCAAAAACAAGCACTTTTTACTCCCCAAGAAAGGGTGGAAATGATAAGGGAAATTTATAAAAATGAACCGCGCGTTGAAGTGGAAAGCTTTGAAGGTTTACTTGTAGAATATATGAAACGTAAAGGAGTTAAAATTATAATCCGAGGCTTAAGAGCCACTTCGGATTTTGAATACGAATATCATATGGCATCGATGAACAAAAGTTTATATCCTGAAGCTGATACGATTTTTATGGTCACTGCAAAGGACTATTTCTTCATAAGTTCTCGGACTATCAAGGAAATTGCAAGCCTTGGAGGAAAGGTAGATGATTTTGTTCCTCCTTTAGTGGCCTTAAAGCTTAAGGAAAAATTCTCAAAACTATAAAATGCCGGCAAAGAAAACGAGGATCATAAAGGTGGGTTCTGTATCGATAGGGGGAGGATTGCCGATTGTGGTTCAATCCATGACCAAGGTACATCCCAAGGAGGTCCGCTTAACTCTTTTACAAATTCGAGAGGCTTATGAGGCTGGTTGTGAAATAATGAGGATTGCCTTACCGGATGAGGAAGCTGTTGAAGTGATCCCCGAGATAAGGAGCCAATCTCCGGTTCCTTTGATAGGGGACGTGCATTTTGTGCCCCAATTGGCTTTAAAGGCTTTAGAAAAGGGCATTGACGGATTAAGGATCAACCCAGGGACAATGCCCTCTCGGAAGGCCATGAAGGAGATATTTGAAGCGGCGAAAGAGAAAAAAACGGCCATCCGTATAGGGGTGAATGCCGGCTCTTTGCCCAAGAAGTACCAAAATTACGATAAACTTTCCTCGGCCCTTGTGGCCTCGGCCCTTGAAGCTTTAGAGATAGCGGAATCGGTGGGCTTTCAGGAGATAAAGGTCTCACTTAAGGCCACTGATGTGATGGAGACCATTGAGGCTTACCGAAAGTTCAGCCAGATCTCCGATTATCCCCTTCATTTGGGGATAACTGAAGCAGGTCCTCCTTTAAGTGGAGCCATAAAATCGGCTGTGGGGATAGGGATTCTTTTAAACGAGGGCATAGGGGATACCATAAGGGTTTCCCTTACCGCTTCACCGGTATTGGAAGTCAGAGCCGCTTATCACATCCTCGGTGCCTTGGGGCTTAGAAAAAGAGGGGTGGAGATCATCTCCTGCCCGACCTGTGGCAGATGCGAAGTGGATTTATCGAAAATAGTGGCTGAATTGGAGGCCAAGCTTTCCTCTATTGGGGAACCCTTAAAGGTAGCCGTTATGGGATGCGTCGTAAATGGCCCTCGGGAGGCGAAAAACGCCGACATCGGTATAGCCGCAGGGAAAAAATACGGCGTTTTGTTCAAAAAGGGAAAGGTAATAGAAAAGATACCCCCAGAAAAATGGACAGAAAGGATAATGGAGGAACTCAATTGCCTTCTTTCTTCGAAAGAGCCCTCTTGGTGTACAGAATCCTTTGAAAGACCGTTAAAAAGCTCAAAACCGTAACGATCAAAAGGATCTCCAGCATTAATCCACTCATAAACCCGAAGGCCATAAGGAGAACCCTTTCGGGACGTTCTAAAAGCCCAATTTTGCACGAAGGTATAAAGACTTCCGCCCTGGCTCTACAAAAGGGAACAAGGATACTACCCATAAGGGCGAAAAGCGTGAGTAATAACAAAACCTTTTCCCCTTTTTGACAATAAAAATAGGCCAATCCTATAAAAACCAAAAAATCCGAAAATCGATCCATAACCGAATCGAAAAAGGCTCCGAAAACACTGCTCTTCCCCTCCACTCTGGCAACCGCCCCATCCATCATGTCGAATAAACCACCTATTAGAACGATCAAACCTCCTAAAAACCAATCCCCTAAGGCCACCAAAACGGAAGCCACTCCATTAAAAACAAAACCCACAAAGGTCAAAAAACTTGGGCTCCTATTGAGCCTTAAAGCCCGAGCCAATTTATAAACTACTGGATCAAACCTATGTCCCAATCTACCCAACATCCTCTTTGCTATTATCACGAATCATAAATATGCACAAGCTTTAATTCACTCTCGCTTGACTTTTTTTCCAAAGCATGTTATTTTTTTCACGAAATTGAAGTTTGATAATATGAAAAAATCTTACTAAGCAAGGGAGGGATGGATGAAAAAGGTCTTGTTAGGGAATGAGGCTATTGCGAGAGGAGCATGGGAAGCGGGGGTTGTGTTCGCTTCTGCCTATCCTGGTACGCCCAGTACCGAAATCTTGGAAAGCCTGATCGAATATCCTGAAGTTCAAGCGGAATGGGCACCTAATGAAAAAGACGCAGTTTTAGCAGCAGCAGGGGCTTCTCTTACCGGAGCGAGGGCTTTGGCCGCCATGAAGCATGTGGGTTTGAATGTGGCATCTGATCCCCTTATGACCCTTTCTTATACGGGGATAGAGGGGGGACTGGTGATCGTTACCGCGGATGACCCTTCCCTTTACAGTTCCCAGAACGAACAGGATAACCGCCATTATGCCCGTTTTGCTAAGGTACCCATGCTTGAACCCTCCGATGCCCAAGAGGCGAAGGATTTCACTAAGCTCGCCTTCGAGATATCCGAACAGTTCGACACACCGGTCCTTTTGAGGACTGTGACCCGAGTGTCACATACGCGGGGGGTTGTGGAGCTTGGAGAAAGACAAGAACCCAATCGCACTTACGATCTTAAGCCGAACGAGAAAAAGTACACCATGATACCCGCCTTTGCCGGACCGAGGCATGTTTTGGTAGAGGAGAGGATGAAAAAACTCAAGGAATTTGCCGAAGGTTTTGAACATAATCGAATCGAATGGGGTGATAAAAAAGTAGGAATAATCACCAGTGGTATTGCTTATCAATATGCGAAAGAGGTCTTTCCTCAGTATAGCTTTCTGAAATTGGGCATGGTTTGGCCATTGCCCGAAAAGAAGATCAAAGAGTTCGCGAGTCAAGTGGAGGAAGTTTGGGTTATTGAAGAGCTCGATCCGTTTTTAGAGGAAAACCTGAAGGCAATGGGAATAAAGGTTAGCCTTGGGAAGGACCGAATCCCCATCTGTGGCGAGCTATCTCCCACTATCATAAAGGAGGTCATCGAAGGCAAACCTTATGTGCCTTCTATCAAATATCATTCCCCCATCCCTGGACGACCACCCAACCTCTGTCCCGGTTGTCCTCACCGGGGCGTGTTTTATGTTCTCAAAAAACTTAAGGTCTTTACTTTCGGTGACATCGGGTGTTACACCTTGGGCACCTTACCGCCTTTGAGCTCCCTTCATACTTGTGTTTGTATGGGCTCAAGTATCGGCATGTTAGAGGGAGCGGTCCAGGTGCTAAAAGAAAAGGCTTTGAACAAGACGGTGGCCGTCTTGGGTGACTCCACCTTCCTTCATGCGGGTATCACGCCCCTTTTGGGCATTACTTATAATAAAGCCAACGGAACGGTAATAGTTTTGGACAATTGGACCACCGCCATGACTGGTTCCCAAGAACATCCCGGTTCGGGTTACACTGCTAAGGGAGAGGAGACCTTTGCCGTTAACTATGTGGAACTTGCCAAAGCTTTAGGGGTTAAAGAGGAGAACATAAGAGAGATAAACCCTTATGACCTTGAGGAAACCGAAAGGGTGATAAAGGAAGAAATAGCCAAAAACGAACCCTCTTTTATAGTCACCAAAAACAGTCCGTGCGCGCTTCTTAGGCGAGCTATAGAGCGCTACAATCCGCCTCTTTTTGTGGATGAAAACCTATGTACCGGATGTCGGCAATGCCTTGAACTAGGTTGTCCGGCCATTTATTGGGATTCCTCCAAGGCGGGCGAATACACCACAAAGGATGGAAAAACCAAAAAGAGGAAGGGTATTTCGAGGATTAACGACCTTTTATGCAATGGTTGCGGGCTGTGTTATCAAGTGTGTAAGTTCGGGGCGATAAAGGCTCATACGGAGGTTCCCCCTAAAGGGTTTAAGGTAAAGAGAGAAGAAAAATAAAATTAAACTGAGGAGAGGAACATGGGAAGGAAGAACACCAACATTTTAATATGTGGAGTAGGAGGACAAGGGGTTGTTTTGGCAAGTGCTTTATTAGCCGATTTAGCCCTTAGAAAGGGATACGATGTGAAGCAAGGGGTGGTTAAAGGGATGGCCCAAAGAGGCGGGTCAGTAGTTAGCAATTTGAGATTTGGAGAGAAGGTCTATTCTCCGTTGATTCCAAAAGGGGAGTTGGATTTCCTATTCTCCACGGAAAAATTAGAAACCTTGAGATGGATCGAATGGTGTAGCCCAAAGACCATTATAATTGCTGACACATTGGAGATTTATCCCCCGGCGGTAAATAGAGGAGAAATGGAATACCCTAAAGATATCGAAGAATTCTTAAAGTCAAACTTAGAAAAGGTCTATCTCCTTCCAGCTACCGAGATCGCCAAAAATCTCGGGGATCCAAGGATCGCCAACGTGGTATTACTCGGAGCATTGAGCAACTTTTTGGATTTTGAAGAGTCGCTTTGGGAAGAGACCATAATGGAAAATGTGCCAAAGCGGTTTTTGGAGATTAACCTCATGGCTTTCAGGGAAGGGAAAAAGTTGATTTAGAGATTTGAAAAACTACACCCCTTTATGCCCTTACCTTGGAGGGATTTCGGTAGTAAATTTTTATAGATGAGATTTTTAAAAAAGAGAAACTTTGTCCGTTTTACGGACATTAAAGAAGAAGTAGCCTCCTATCTTCCAAACGCGGATTTTTCATTATTAGAAAAAGCTTACGTCTTTTCGGCAAAAGTTCACAAAGGGCAAACTCGCCTTTCCGGAGAACCATACCTTATTCATCCCTTGGAAGTAGCGATGATATTGGCCAAATTGAGAATGGATCTTCCTACCGTCTCTGCCGGCCTTTTACACGATGTCCTCGAAGATACTTTAACTTCCTTTGGAGAATTAAAGGAATTATTTGGAGAAGAAATAGCGAATCTTGTAGATGGAGTGACAAAGATTAGCAAATTACCCCTCACTGATCCTAAAGTCTCACAGGCTGAAACTTATAGAAAAATGATTATGGCTATGGCAAAAGATATCAGAGTAATTTTAATTAAACTTGCTGATAGACTTCATAATGTTAGGACTCTTGAATATCATGAAGAAGAAAAGAGGAAACTTATAGCGAAAGAAACTATTGAAATTTATGCTCCTATTGCCCATCGTTTAGGAATAGAATGGATGAAAAATGAACTTGAAAACCTTGCATTTCAGCATCTTGATCCCGTAGCATATAACGAAATTTATAGAAAACTTCGACGTTTCGAGAAAGAAAAACAAAAATACATAGAAGAAGTAAAAGAAATCTTAAAAAAAATTTTAAAAGAAAATGGCATCGAGGCTGAAATTCAAGGAAGGATAAAAGAACCTTATAGCGTTTATGAAAAAATGAAACGATTAGGCATAGATTTTGAACAAGTGTATGATCTTCTGGCTTTTCGAGTGATTGTAAATACGGAACAAGAATGTTATCAAGCTTTAGGTATTATACATTCTTTGTGGACTCCAGTTCCAGGGAGGTTTAAGGATTATATTGCTTTACCTAAACCCAATTTTTATCAATCATTGCACACTACAGTGATAGGCCCGTATGGGGAGAGGATGGAAGTGCAGATAAGGACGTGGGAGATGCATAAAGTGGCGGAGGATGGGATAGCCGCTCATTGGAAATATAAGACCGGAAAAGGATTGGGCGAAGAGGAGGTCAAGAAAATCGGTTGGCTTAGGCAGATATTAGAACTACAACGGGAATTAGAAGATCCCAAGGAATTTCTGCATATTTTGAAAATAGACCTTTATCCCGACGAAGTCTATGTTTTTACTCCGAAAGGTGAAGTCAAGGTCCTTCCAAAAGGAGCTACGCCTATAGATTTCGCTTATAGCATCCACACCGATATCGGGAATCATTGTTACGGCGCAAGAGTCAATGGGAAATTAGTTCCATTGGACTATGAGCTTAAAAGTGGCGAGATCGTGGAAATTCTGACTTCTCCTAAGGCTCATCCCAATCGTGATTGGCTTAAGTTCGCAAAAACTTCCAGAGCCAGGACAAAAATATTGAAATTCTTAAGGGAACAAGAAAAAAAACACGCCATTATATTGGGTCAAGAACTATGCGAAAAAGAACTTAAAAAGGTAGGACTTTCCCTTAGTGAATTCCAAAAAAAAGAAGAGTTTAAAAATTTATTGGAATCTTTTAATTTTAAATCATCTGACGACCTATTTGCAGCTATTGGTTTTGGCAAAATTACAGTTTCTCAAGTAGTAGATAAAATAGCGCCTCAAGAAACTCCTGTGAAAAAAAGCAAAAGCAAAAGGATTAAGTTAGATAATTTAATAAAAATAAACGGAATGGAAAACCTGTTAGTATATTTTGCTAAGTGCTGTAACCCTCTGCCCGGAGATGAGGTAGTGGGATTTATCACCAGGGGTCATGGTATTAGCATCCATACTTCCGATTGTCCCAATGTGCTTTCTATTCCTCCGGAACGATATGTGGAAGTGGAATGGAAAGGTGAAAACGGTTTTCTTTTTCCAGTTAAAATAAAAGTCCAAGCCGAGGATCGCAAAGGTTTACTGGCCGCTTTAAGCAATTCGATTTCCCAGATGGGAATTAATATTCTTAAAGCTTATGTAAATACCACCAAAACCGGAGAGGCCTTAAACTTTTTTGAGGTGGAGATTTCTAACACGAAACAATTAGAAAAACTCCTCTCACACCTTCGTAAAGTAAAAGGAGTAAAGAGGGTAGAAAGGGTTAAAAAGTGGGTATAACTCGCTTGATTAAGAAAGAATAGTGGGTTTAATTATCTTTCCTGCTTTAAGACACTTAGTGCATACTCTTATCCTTTTCACTTGCCCATCAATTAACGCCTTAACGCGTTGCAAATTGGGATTAAAAACCCGTTTGGTCCTATTTCCCGCGTGACTCACATTGTGGCCTCTCATGGGTCTTTTTTTGCATATGGCACATACCTGACTCATCTCTTTATCCTCCGTCGGATTTTTACCTTTACATTTTGTATTTGTCAAGTTTTATTTATTTTAAAAGGGTAATATCTACCAATCTCTCATCTCCCTTCAATTTCATGAGCTTAACCCCTCTCGAATAGCGTCCCTGAACGGGAATTTGCTTAGCGCTTATTCTTAGTACCTTCCCCTCGGAAGAGCACAAAAGGAGGTTTTCTTCTCTATTTTCGCTCAAAAAAAGTATGCCCACCAAGGGACCGCTTTGGGAAGTGACCTTGAGGAGGATTACGCCTTTTCCCCCTCTTTTCTGAGTCGATATTTCTTCTCGGCTGATCAGCTTTCCATAACCTTTCTCAGTAACCAAAAATAAGTACCCTTTTTCACCTATCGGGATGATCCCTATTACCTCATCGCCTTGCGATAATTTGACCCCCTTTACTCCTTGGGCCTGTTTGCCCATGGGCCTTATTTCATCTGATTCGATTAAAATACCTTTGCCAAGTTTGGTGCCTATTAAAACCTGTGTTTCGGCGCTTATCAACTCGACCCCGATTAATTGGTCGCCTTCTTTCAACGAAATGGCCAAACTCCCCCCGTAACGTACACTTTTGAACTCGGAGAGTGGGGTCTTTTTGACCATGCCCCATTTGGTAACGAATAGCGCCTCTCCCTTGGAAAAATCCTTAACAGATATAACGGAGGATATATTCTCTTCCCCGAGTTTAAGTAATGTCGTTATGGGCTTACCCTTTACCGAAATGGGTAAAAGGGGAACTTCTGAAACTTTTAACCCATAGGCCCGTCCCTTATCGGTGAAGAACAGCAGGTTATCAGCGGTATTACAAACTAGGATCTGTCTCACAAAATTCCCTTCTTTCAAGGTTATGCTGGTTTTCCCTCTTCCGCCGAGTGTTTGTTTTCGGTACTCATCAACGGAGACCCTCTTTATGTATCCCGATGAGGTCAAAATCACCACCACCTCTTTTTCTTCTATAACCTCCCCTTCGGAAAGGGGCAAAGCGGCCTGTATCTCCGTACGACGCGAATCACCGTAAAGCTCGAGTATTTCCCTTAGCTCTTGGGCGACCACTTCGTCCAGTTTCTTCTCCGACCCCAATATCTCCTTAAGTCTCAGAATTTTGCGACTTATTTCCTCAAACTCCTCTTGGATCTTATCCCTTTCCAGGCCCGTTAACCTTTGAAGTCTCATATCCAATATGGCCTGAGCCTGAGGCTCGCTGAAGCCGAATTTGGAGATCAAGCCTTCCTTAGCCTCTTTAGGGCTTTCGGAACTCTTTATGAGGGTTATGATCTGGTCTATCAGGTCAAGCGCTTTTAACAATCCCTGCAGTATATGGGCTCTTCTTTCCGATTCCTCCAATTCAAAAGCGGAACGGCGTCTTACCACCTCCCTTCGGTGATCCAGAAAAAGTTGAAGCATTTGTTTGAGGTTGAGCAATATGGGTTGTCCATTTACCAAGGCCAGAAGTATTATTCCATAGGAACTCTCAAGGGGAGTTAGTTTGTATAATCGATTAAGGAGAAGATGAGGGTTTTCGTCTTTCTTTACCTCCACGACTACCCTTAAGCCCTCCCTATCGGACTCATCCCTTACTTCAAGAATCCCCTCAATCCTTTTCGTCTGACCCAGTTCGGCTATCTTCTCCACCAGTTGGGATTTGTTAACTTGATAAGGTATTTCGGTTATGACCAATCTATACCTGTCTTTTCCCTTCTCAATCCTCACCTTCCCCCGAACTTGGATGATGCCCCTACCTGTACGATAGGCGTTGAGTAAACCCTCTTGGCCATAAACTATACCCCCGGTAGGGAAATCAGGTCCAGGTAAGATCTTCAAGATCTCCTCCAGTTCCAAGTCAGGATTCTCCAACAAAGCCAAACAGGCCTTAATGGTCTCCGTTAAATTATGAGGGGGAATATTAGTGGCCATCCCTACCGCTATACCGGAGGCCCCATTTATGAGCAAATTGGGGATCCTGGAAGGCAAAACCACGGGTTCTTCACCGGAACCATCAAAATTAGGCATGAAGTCCACGGTGTTTTTCTCGATATCTTTGAGCATCTCCAACGCTATAGGAGTAAGCCGAGCTTCGGTATACCTCATGGCCGCAGGAGGGTCCCCATCAATAGAGCCGAAGTTTCCCTGGCCATCTATCAAGGGGTATCGCATGGTAAAATCCTGAGCCATCCGCGAAAGAGCCTCGTAAACGGCTACATCCCCATGGGGGTGGTATTTTCCCAAAACCTCCCCCACGATCCTAGCACTTTTTCGATAGGGTTTGTTGGGTTCAAGCCCCATCTCGTACATAGCGTAAAGGATGCGTCGCTGAACAGGCTTCAATCCATCCCGCACGTCGGGCAAAGCCCGACCCACTATGACGCTCATAGCATATTCCAGGTAGGATTTCTTCATCTCTTCCTCTATGCTTACAATTGCCACTTTTTGGGGCATCCTTTCCCCTCCGAGTCTGTTAAGAGATCTGGTGGTTTTTAAAATTTTAACTTAACCCCAAAATTCTTGCACTTTTATCTTGATTTTTAAACCTGAAAGGGCTTTTATTTGTCTAAGTAATAAAATGAAGCACTTCTTCCCGGCTCTAATCTTTTTGACCCTATGGGGTTGTGTGGCTTTGAAACCCTCACCTCCTCTACCCCCTTCTTTGCCTATTCCTTCGAGTTTTGAATTCAAACTCTCCACATCCCCTTTAGAGGCCCAAAAACTCGGTAAGTGGTGGATGCTTTTTAATGATCCCGAACTAAACGAACTGATAGAGGAAAACCTCCTTCAAAATCCTTCTCTTCAAGAGGCCTTCGCCAGGATAAGAGCCTCAAGGGCTATGATGAAAAGCGAAAAGGCCCGCCTTTTCCCCACGCTTCAAGGAAAGGCTTCTTTCACTGAGAAAAAGGTGGATCATTCAGAGGAATCTCTGTATGAGATCGGGTTTGACGCCTCCTGGGAAGTGGATCTTTTGATAAAAGAAAACCCCTTTTTAAAAGCTAAGGAAGCTGAAATCCAGATAGAAGAGGAAAACCTTCACGAATCCTTAGTAAGCTTAAGTGGAGAAGTGGTAAAAAATTACCTTCAATTAAGGACCTTACAAGCAAAACTTAAATTAATCGATGAACGATTAGAGGATTGCGAAAAGGAATACGAAAGAATCCTCTCTTATCGGCATAAGGCGGGCCTTATGGATTCGAAAGAACTGGAAAGAGCGAGACAAGCCTTAAGCTCAATTTATGAACAAAGGGAATCGTTGAAAAAGGAGATTAAAATAATTAAAAGTGCCCTCTGCGTTCTTTTAGGCAAACCCCCTCAAAGCCTCGAGGATAAATTGGAAACCTTTAAACCCATCCCCCTCCCCCCTAAGGAGGTGATGTTAACCACTCCCTTGGAGGTCCTAAAGTTAAGGCCCGACCTTAGGCGAGCTCAAAAAGAGATCCTCAAGGAAGAGAGCTATTTAAAAGCTAAAAGACTTGAGAGTTTACCCACCTTTAAACTGTTAAGCGCTATAAGTGTGGGAGGCCTTACCTTAGGTGATCTTCTCACTTCCCCTAAATTGACACTTCAGATAGGTGCATCTTTAAGCAAGTTACTTTTTGACGGAGGTAGCCTCAAATGGGAAATCGAAGCCCAAGAAGCTCAATTTCAAGGAGCACTTGCCCGTTACGAAAAAACGCTTCTACAAGCCCTTAAGGAAGTACAAGAGGCACTTTTTATGATCGAGACAAATTCAAAAAATTTAGAACTGATCCAAGAGTCTTTAAAATCGGCGGAAAAAATCTTCGAAATGGAGAAAAGCCTTTATGAAAGCGGTCTTATTGACAAGCTCACCTTAATCGAGGCCAAAAAGAACCTCTATGACTTACAAATGGAACTTTTGGAAAAGAAGGGTGAATTAGGTATTTCTTACGTATCCCTTTACAAGGCCCTTGGAGGAGGCTTAGGCCTTTTGGAGGAAAAAGATGGAAGAAAAAACGAGTCTTGAAAAGATCCTCACTATTTCCAAAAAATCCTTAACCAAAAAATTGATATGGGGAATCGCAATTTTGATCCTTATTTTGGTAGTTTTGACCTTGATCCTTAAAACCTCTCAGCCAAAGGTCATTTACCGAACCGGTAAGGTATCAAAAGGTGATTTAGTGGTAAAGGTTAATGCAACAGGTACTTTAAAGCCCCTTAACCAAGTGGAGGTAGGGAGTGAAATTTCCGGTACCATCCGTTCGATCGAAGTGGATTACAACTATAAAGTAAAGAAAGGACAGGTATTGGCTCGTCTTGATACTACTCGGATTGAATCAGATCTTTTACAAGCACAAGCCCAGTTGGAAGCCCAAAAGGCCAATCTTCAAAAAGTCCAGGCGGAGTTGGCTTTGGCCGAAGGAAAACTCAAGAGGATGCTGGAAGCTTACGAACGTTCAGGAGGGCAAACGCCTTCGCAACTGGAAATAGAGATGCAGAGAGCCGAAGTTCAACAACTTCAGGCGGAACTTTTAAGGTCTCAAGCCCTTGTCGAAGAGGCCAAGGCCTTAATAAAGCTTAAAGAATCCGACCTTCAAAAGGCGATCATTAGGTCACCCATTGATGGGATAGTTTTAGCAAGGCACGTAGAAGTGGGCCAAACTATAGTTTCTTCGCTTCAAAGCCCCACTTTATTTACCTTGGCCGAGAACTTGAGGCAAATGGAGTTGATATTGGACGTAGATGAGGCCGATATCGCCCAAGTCCAGGTGGGTCAAAAAGCCAAATTCACCGTTGACGCATATCCGGAAAGGGAATTCGAGGCCAAGGTGAAAGAGGTCCGCTTTTATCCTAAAACGTCCCAAGGGGTAGTGACCTATGAGGTCGTTTTGGAGGTTCCCAACCCGGAACTCCTTTTAAGACCAGGCATGACAGCAACGGCTGAGATCATCGTTAAGGAATTAAAAGATGTCCTACTTGTCCCCAACCAAGCCCTTAGGTTTGATCCTACCAGGATATACAAAAAGGAAAAGAGAGGGTTCCTTTCGCTTTTCATGCCGGCTTTCCCGAGAAGAATGCCCCAAATCCCTCCATTGGAAAAAAAGGTCTGGATCTTAAGGGAAGGGAAACCCATCCCCATACCGGTTAAAACGGGACCAAGTGACGGTCAATTCACTCAGGTCGTATCGGATGTTTTAAAGCCAGGGATGGAAGTGGTTATAGGGATGGAAGAAAAATGAAGGATCAAATTTTAGTCGAACTGAAAGAGGTGACGAAAATCTACGGAAAAGGTCCTAATGCCGTTCATGCCTTAAGGGGTATAAGTCTAAAAGTAAAACAAGGCGAATTCGTGGCAATTATGGGAGCAAGTGGTTCAGGCAAATCCACCTGTATGAACATATTGGGCTGTTTAGATGTGCCTTCTTCTGGTGAGTACCTTTTCCAAAACCTCCCGGTGACAAGTTTATCACCTGATCAGAGGGCCCTTCTGAGGCGTTATTTCATAGGTTTTGTCTTCCAAAGCTTTAACCTTTTGGAACGGGCTTCGGCTTTAGAAAACGTGGAATTGCCTCTTATTTATCATCGATTACCGAAACCGATAAGAAGGGATAAGGCCCTTCGGATGCTTGAAATTGTGGGTTTAAAGGACCGGATACATCACCGTCCTTCAGAACTCTCGGGAGGGGAACAGCAGAGGGTTGCAATCGCAAGGGCGATGGTAACTGAACCCTTGTTGCTTTTGGCCGATGAACCTACGGGGAATTTGGACTCTAAAAGCAGTCACGAGATAATGGATCTTTTCTCGCGCCTTAATCAGGAAAGAGGAGTCACCATAATATTGGTGACCCACGAAGAGGATATCGCTCGGTATGCTAAAAGAAGAATAGTACTTTCTGATGGTAAGATCATAAAGGAAGAACATGTGGCGTGAGATCCTTAAAATAGCCCTAAGAGAGATAGGTCGCACCCCTTTAAGGTCGATCCTCACTTGCTTGGGAATAGTAATAGGAGTGGCCTCGGTAATAACCATGGTGACAATCGGAAGTGGCGCTACTCTCAAAGTTCAAAGGGAAATCTCCAAGATGGGAACAAACCTTCTCACCATAAGGCCAGGGCAATTTCGACACGGGGGAGTGAGAGAAGAAGCCCCACCTTTTAAGCTGAGGGATGTACAGCTCCTCCAAAGACAGGTCATGGGGATAAGAAGTATAGCTCCCGCTTCTTCAAAAACCGTACAAGTGGTTTACGGTAACAAAAACTGGGCCACAATCTGTACAGGCACGCATTCTTCTTTTCTCCAGGTTCGGAATTGGGAACTTGAAAGCGGTAGAGCCTTTGACGTGAATGAGGAAAAACGAGGGGAAGCAGTCTGTTTGATAGGGCAAACCGTCAAAAGTCAGCTTTTCGGCCAACAGGATCCGATTGGAAACGTGATTAGAATTAAAAGCGTACCCTTTCGAGTAATAGGGGTATTGAAGGAAAAGGGGATAAGTTTCGGCTTCGATGCCGATGATACGGTTATTGTTCCACTTAAGACCTTCCAAAGGAGAATAGCCGGAAACGATGACGTAAATTTGATATACCTCTCAGTGGAAGAAGGAGTTTCTATTGATAGGGTAAAGGAACAAATCCGAGAAATCTTAAGAGAGCAAAGAAAACTCGGGCCCAATGAGCTTGACAATTTCGAGATAAGGGACGCCCGGGAATTGCTCGAAGCCTTTTCCGGAACCACAAGGACCTTAACTCTCTTTTTAGGAGCAGTAGCCGCCGTTAGCCTTTTGGTGGGTGGAATCGGGATAATGAATATCATGCTCGTTTCCATTACTGAACGTACCAGAGAAATTGGCTTAAGGTTAGCTCTGGGAGCCACTCAAGGGGATATAATACGCCAGTTTTTGATGGAGGCCATCATTCTCTCCACCTTGGGTGGACTCATAGGACTTGGGGTAGCCTTAGGGGCCTCCCTTCTTTTGTGTAAACTTCTTCTTCTCCCCTTCGTCTTTCGTCCCGAGATAACCATTCTGGCTTTTGGGGTCTCTTTCGCCATCGGGATCTTCTTCGGCTTCTTCCCAGCTCGAAAGGCCGCCCATCTCAATCCCATCGAGGCTTTAAGGCACGAATAAACCGCCATGTAGATGTTGCACCTCCTTCCGTCCAAATGATATATTCTGGTCAAAGATCTTTTTGACATGAAAGGATGAAGAAGCTTTATTACAAATTGCTAACCCCCGAAAGAATGCTTTTATTAAGCTGGCTCATATTAATCACCATAGGAACTTCATTGCTAATGTTACCAATTTCTACGAAAAAACCTATAAGATTAATAGATGCTATTTTTACTATTACTTCGGCCAGCTGTGTTACAGGTCTTACCGTGGTAGATATAGGAAAAACGTTCACATATTTCGGACAAATTGTAACTTTAGCAGTTATGGAACTCGGTGGCATAGGAATAATGACCTTTTCAGTCTTTTTCTGGCAAATACTTGGAATTGGTATCTCATTAAAATCAAAATTAACCCTTGAATCAACTTTAAGCTATAAACCTTTTAGAGATGTTTTTTATTTAGCAAAACAAGTAATTTTAATAGTTTTAATAATACAATCCATAGGTACTATTTTTCTCACTTTTTGCTTGAGCAAATATTTCCCTTTCAAAAAAGCTATTTATGTAGCTTTATATCACTGTATTTCTGCATTTACTAACTGTGGCTTTTCAATTTTTTCTGATAATTTAATCCAATTTCAAGGTGATGTAAAAATAAATTTGATTATAATGACGATTATTGTTTTAGGAGGAATAGGTTTTATCGTAATAATGGATTTTAAAGAAACCTTAATAAAGAATACTAGACTTTCCTTACATTCAAAAGTAGCCGTAATAACTACGTTATTTTTAATTTTGATCGGTGGCTCTCTTTTAACATTTATATTATTAGGTGACCCGAACTTTGCCTCGATGCCTTTGAAAAATAAAATACTTGTAGGATTTTTCCATTCTATAAGTGCTAGGACGTGTGGTTTGAACACGGTGGACATAGGGAAATTGAACGGGGCCGCTTTATTTTTGTTGATGGCCTTGATGTTTATCGGAGCTTCTCCGGGTTCTTGTGGTGGAGGAATAAAGACGGTCACTTTTGCGGTACTTATGTCGCTTCTTTACAATCGGCTAAAGGGAAGGGAAGAGGTCATACTTTTCAAAAGGGTCCTTCCTCCTGAGACTGTCTCAAGGGCCGTCTCGCTTGTGATCGGTTCATTTTTATTTGTCTCTTTTATCTTCTTCCTGTGTTTAACTCTTCAAGTGGTTCCCTCGGATAAGGGGTCTTTTCACGCTATTCTTTTTGAGGTCGTTTCAGCCTTTGGGACCGTCGGGCTCTCTACTGGTATTACCCCTTATTTGAACGATATGGGTAAAATTATTATAATCATCACCATGCTTGTGGGACGTCTTGGGTTCTTAACTATGAGTTATGCTCTTATGGTAAGTCGGGAGAAACCTTTATTTAAATATGCCGAAGAGGACGTAATGGTAGGATAAAAATGAAGTTTGCTGTGATTGGCTTAGGAAACTTTGGAGCCACCTTGGTCCGTGCCTTAGCTGAAGAAGGGCATGAGGTGATTGCCATCGATAAGGAAAAGGAACGGGTCCAGGCCATAGGGAAATACACGACCCAAGCCGTTGTCGCCGATGCCACCCAAAAGAAAGTTTTAGAAGAACTTGGTGTGGACAAAATGGATGCCGTGATCGTGAGCCTGGGACGAGATCTGGGAGCAAGCGTTTTGGTTACCCTTTATCTTAGAGACTTAAAATGTAAAAGGATCATAGTCAAGATAGCCAACGAAGAGCATAGAAGAATATTGGAGAAGATCGGGGCCACCGACATTATCTTTCCGGAAAGGGACACCGCATTGAGACTTGCTCAAGCCCTTACCCTTCCAAATATAATGGATTACCTTCCTTTGACCCCTGAATACTCCATTGTCGAACTGGCGCCTCCTAAGAATTTCATCGGCAAAACTTTGGGCGAACTCCAATTGCGTTCACGTTATGGAATAAACGTCTTAGCCGTAAGACAACTTGTCCCAGAAAAATTCATAATCAATCCAGGAGCAAATTTTGTAATTAAGGACAGCGATATTCTTTACGTATTGGGAAGACAGGAAGACATAGAAAAAGTGAAATGAGGATCAAAAATGAGGCCAGCTGTCATTATAGTAGATATGGTAAAAGATAATTTAAATCCAAAATTCCCCATTGCTAAAGAAGCTGAATTAATTATTCCCAATATAAATAGGCTTTTGCGAGAAGTTAGAAAAAGAAAAATACCAGTAATATTTGCTTGTGATTCTTTCTTACCACAAGATTTTATATTCAAAGGCAAAATGAAGCCACATTCTTTGAGAGGAACAGAAGGTTCGATGGTAACTGAAAAAATTGAAATTTTTGATACAGATATTTATTTGCCTAAAAGGAGATTCAGCGCATTTTTCAAAACTGATCTTGATCAAACGCTTCGTACTTTAGGCGTTGATACAGTGGCTGTAGGAGGGGTCACCACAAACGTTTGTGTTTTGATGACTGTAATGGATGCCTTATGCCATGATTTCTTTGTCATTTGGCTTGAGGATTGTTGTGCTGCTCATAAAAGGGAAGTCCATGAAAAAACCTTAGAGCTTTATCGAAATTTTGCTCTTTGGCCTCTTTTAAGAATCCTTTCTTCAGATACATTTTTGAGAGAATTGGAGGGACAAGGAGGTTAACCCCTTGTCCCTCTTTTTAGCTTTTAGAGTCTTATTTTTGAGGGAAAGCTTTATTTAACACTTCCTCACGAGGTGGGCGAGTGAGTAAACTCACCAGGAAGTAGCAAATTCCGCATCCTATGACTACTATCCACAAAAGGCTTCCCATTCCCAGCTTTTTTTGGGCTATTTGGAAGGCCCCCCAGAGGGTCATCACCGTCCCATAAATGCAAGCGGCAATGGCTCCCCATTTGGTGGCCCTTTTCCAATAATAGGAAATAGCGGTCACGAAGAAGAAGATCCCACCCAGGGCTATAGCGGCCTGTCCCATGAAAAGGGCCAAAAGGGCGGGAGGCTTGTAGAAGGTGTAAAGGAAGGGGATGAAGAGGAATACGCCCAACAGGATCCTGAGCAACCAAATGAGCGTTTTATCAGAGGTCTGAGGACGCCAGAGCTTTATCAGGTCTCTTGTGACATTTCCAGCCATTATGAAGACCATTGCCGCAAGCGTGGAAAGGGCTGCGGCAAAAAGACCGGCCACATAAGCTGCCAGAAGCGGAATTCCGCCCAACGCCCAAGCGACCATGGGGTTAGCCAAATCTGCCTTCCAAGGCTCGATCTTGAGAAGTTTAGGACCATACAAGGCTCTCGAAACGAGCCCGTTCCACGCGCAATCCATCATTATCGGTACTCCCGCTATAAGCCAAACGAAAAAGCACATGATGGCATAGTCCCTTTTGGTGAGCTCCCTCATGCCGAGGAAACGGCTCACATTGTGAGGGAAACCTATGGCCATGGTGAAAAACAAAACTGGACAAGCCAAAACGCCCACAAGGCTTGAGAAGAGCTGGGTCGGTCCGACTTTAGGCAAATCTGGCCTGATCAACTTAATTAAAACTGGGTTTTCAGCAACAAGCTTTTGGTTTAAACCTATAGGACCGCCTATTTTTACGATGGCCAATATCCCCATAATCAAACCAACCGCTCCTATAACTGCTCCCTGAAATCCCATAGCCCATTGGGAGGAGGTATATCCTCCTAAAGCCATGTAGACCCAAGTCACCAACACCGCGACCAACAAACAGGCAAGGGGTGACCATCCAGTAGCCACATACCACACCCCACCTGCTGCTTTAAGTTGACCTATGGAATACATGAAAAGGAAAACGAGCATCACTATGCTTATGACCGTCTGAAGGAGCTTACTATCAAATCGCCTCCCCAAAAGCTCGGGCAAAGTGGTGGCTCCGAAAGCCGCCGATAGTTCCCTGGTCCTTAAGGCCGTAAACCACACACAGGGCATAATACCGACAAGCGTCCATACCCCGGCAAACCACATCCCTGACCAACCAAAGGTATAAGTTATACCTGCACTCCCACAAAAGGCCCAACCGCTTAAATAAGCCGCCGCAACAGCCGCTCCAGTGATAATGGGGCCCATGGTCCTTTGTCCGACCATGTATTCATCAAAAGTGGCCCACCTCCTCCTGCCCATTAATCCAAACCATAACGAAAAAAGCAACATCAAAGCCACCGCGATGGCACCCCATACACCGGAAGCCACCGTTGGTTTTGGGACTTCTAAAAACTGCATCTTCCACCTCCTTATGCTTTATTTAAGAAGGCGTGACTTTTTGATAACAACCCAGGTTCCCACAAGACTCATCACACTTGTCCCTATAGCAACTGTTAACCATACCCAAAAGGGAAACATCAAATCCACTTCGCCCATCTCCCCACCTCCTTTTAAAAGTTATTTTTAATCACCAAATAAAAATCGTATACCAAAATGTTTTTTTGTCAAGAGGTTTCTAAAATGTGTTTTATTTCACAAAGTTCTTCAAGGATCTTTTTTATTAAAGCTCTGTAATCGCTTTGATCAGCGGAAAGGGATCCTATTTTTTTCTTAGCTCCAGCTATAGTATAACCTTGTTCATAAAGTAAGCTTTTTATCCATTCTAATCTTTTTATCTCCTCAAGGGTATAACGCCGATGGGAACCTTCTTTTCTTTGGGGTTTGAGTTGAAATTCTTGTTCCCAGTATCTTATCACGTGGGGTTTGACCCCTAAGATACGGCTAACTTCTCCGATGCGGTAAAAAAACTTCTGTTTTTTCACCTGTTTATCAATTGTCTAAAAATATAGCTCGGTTTGAAAATTACAGTTCTCTTCGGACTTATCCGGATCTCGGCGCCCGTTTTTGGATTTAGAGTCTTAATTGCTTTTTTTGTTATGACTTTGAAAGAACCAAACCCCGATAATTTGACCTCTTCCCCTTTCTCAAGGCTTTCTTTTATCAGTTCAAAGAAAGCCATAACCGCTTTCGATGCTTCTTTTTTCGAAAACCCTGTTTTTTCGTAAACCCTCTCAACTAAATCGATTTTTATCATTTTAGATCTTCATTCCCTTATAGACCATCCGGCTTTTTTAATGGCTTCGATCGCCTTTTTTAAGGCCAAATCCGCTTCATCATCGGTTATGGTCCTTTCAGGCACTCGCAGAAATAGCCTTACTGTGATGTTTTTCTTCCCCGTAGGAAGGGGAGGACCCGTATAACAGTCTATTATATCCATCCCTTCAAGATGCGGGAGATCGCTTGTTTTCAGGACTTCTAATAACTCCTGAACAAGCACCTCCTCTTCTACAAGTACACTGATATCGCGAAATGTGCCGGGAAACTTGGGTAGAGGTTTAAAGGTCTTTACTTCCTTAAGTGTTCCAAAAAGCATCTCCAGCGAAAGCTCGGCGATATAAACTTCTTTTAATTCCAAAAGGTCCTCCAAATCCGGATTAAGCCTTCCCAATACCCCAATCTTTATGCCTTCTAATTCCACTTGGGCCCCTTGGAATGGGTGAAGGTAAGGAAGCTGAACGGGCGCAAAGCTCACCTTCTCCAGGACTCCCACTTCTTTAAATATCCCTTCCAAACACCCCTTTAAGATGAAGAAATCCCCCTTCTCCCCTTTTTTTTGCCACCATGAGGGATAAAACTCACCCATCAGGAGGACCCCCAACCTTTTCTCCTCTTTTGGCAGCTTATCGTCCTGAGGTAGGAAAACTTTTCTCAACTCAAAGATCCGAAGGTCCTTTATTCCCCGATTAGCGTTAAACCGGGCCACTTCCACAAGCCCCGGAATGAGACTCGGCCTCATCAGGGACATCTCTTCGGAGAGGGGGTTCAAAAGTTTTAAAAACCGAGAAAAACCGAAAGCTTGAAGAGATCGAGGGGAAAGAAAACTGTAAGTGATAACCTCATAGAAGCCAAACCCCACCATTATCTCTTTTAGCCTCTTTTCCAAGTCCCTGGATTTGGATTCCTTAGGAAGCGGTAGAAGTTGGGGTAAAGTCTCGGGTATATTTTCATAACCTTTGAGCCGAGCTATCTCTTCGGCTATATCCACTTCCCGTTTCAAATCAAACCGAAAGGAGGGGGGAATGACGTAAAACTTCCTTTCGGATGTTTTTTGGACCTCCATCCCTAAGCGTTTAAGGTAATTCAAAAACTCCTCCTCCGAAACCTTTAGGCCCAAAAAATCTTCGGCCCAATTTAGATCCATCAAGATCCGGTCCCGAGATAAAGGCTTCACATAAACATCCACAATCCCTTTAGCTAACTTTGCCCCTGCGTATTTTGTCATTAAACTCGCGGCCCTTGCCGAAGCAAGAGGAGAAAGCTCGGGATCAACCCCCCTGGAGAACCTCAAAGAGGCCTCCGTATTGAGGTCCAAAAAGCGAACGCTTCTCCTTATGGATTCGGGCGAAAAGTAGGCACTTTCCAAAAGCACCCGTTTTGTCCCTTCCTCTATCTCCGATTCCAACCCCCCCATTATCCCCCCAATGGCCACAGGTCCTTCCGCATCGCATATCATGAGGGTTTGGCCGTCTAAAACCCGCTGCTTTCCATCAAGGGTGGTAAAACGGTCCCCATCCTTAGCCAGCTTCACTACGATTTTTTTTCCCCTCAGCTTATCGTAATCGAAGGCGTGTAATGGCTGGCCAAGTTCAAGCATCACGTAATTGGTTATATCAACCACATTGTTAATCGGCCTCATCCCACACCTTGAAAGCCTTAACCTCATCCATAAAGGAGAGGGACCGACCTTAACCTCGAATAAATACCTGGCTGTATAACGCGGGCAATGCTCGGGAGCCTCTATCTCGACCCTTATAAACTCCTTTACATCCACCTCCTCTTCTTTAAGGTCAATGGTTGGCTCTTTGAGGGGGATCCCCTTTAAAGCCGCTATCTCCCTGGCTATCCCAAATACGCTAAGACAATCCCCTCGATTAGGGGTAGGAGAAACCTCCAATATATAATCCTTTAACCCCAAATACTCGGCCAAATCGCCCCCCAATGGCGCCTCTTCGGAAAGGACCATTATACCGCTTGAGTCCTCCGAAAGCTCCAACTCGGCCTCCGAACAGATCATACCCTCCGAAAGCTCACCCCTTATCTTCCTTGCCTCAATCTGCATCTTGGGCAAAAGGGCTCCGGGAGGGGCAAAAGCGACCTTCTGCCCTTCTTGAAGATTAGGAGCCCCACACACCACCCTAAAGGACCGTTCACCGTCTATGACCTCACAGAGTTTGAGCTTGGTGGCATTAGGATGGTCCCATACCCTTAAGACCTTCCCTATTATTACGCCCTTAAAGGAAGGACCGACCTCTTGAACCTCCTCTACCTCAATACCTCCAAGGGTAAGGATCTCACCCAGTTTATAGGGATCCTCTTCCACCTCCACGAATTCCCTAAGCCAAGAAATAGGGACTTTCATCACCCTCTTCCATTTTAAAACTGATCGAGAAATCTCAGGTCATTTTGGAAAAACAACCTAATGTCGTTTATCCCATGCCTAATCATGGCTATCCTCTCGACCCCCATCCCAAAGGCATAGCCCCGCCACTGGTAAAAATCGTAATTTACAGCTTGAAAGACCTCCGGCCTAACCATCCCACATCCCAGGATCTCTATCCAACCTGTGTTCTTACAGGTGGGACAACCTGAACCTTTACAGAGCACACAGCTTATGTCCACTTCCGCGCTCGGTTCTGTAAAGGGGAAATAACTCGGCCTGAAGCGCATCCTGATGTCTTTCCCGAAAAACTCCTTGACGAAATAAGCGAGGGTCCCTTTCAGATGAGCAAAGGTCACCTCCTTATCAACCCATAATCCTTCGATCTGATGAAACATGGGACTATGAGAGATATCGGCATCCCTTCTATAAACTGGTCCAGGCGAGATCATCTGAACTGGAGGCTTCTCTTTTTCCATGACTCGGATCTGCATGGGAGAAGTATGGGTTCGAAGCAGTACCTCTTGAGAAAAGTAAAACGTATCGTTCATCTCCCGTGCTGGATGATCCGGAGGGATATTAAGGGCTTCAAAGTTGTAATAATCCAACTCCACCTCAGGCCCTTCATAGACTTGAAACCCCATTGAGACGAATATATCGATTATCTCTTCCATCACCTGCGTTAGGACGTGCAACTTTCCCCGAAGAATCGGCCTTCCGGGAAGGGTTACGTCTATCCTCTCTTTCCAAAGAGCCCTCGCTTTTTCTTCTTCCTTGAGTCGAAGCCTTTTACGCTCTATTTCCTCCTCGAGAAGCGTTTTTATACGGTTAGAGAGATCTCCTAAACGAGGCCTCTCTTCTATGGGGATATCCTTAAGGGACCTAAGCAATAAGGTGAGCCTTCCTTTACGTCCTAAGAACTTAACCCTTAATTCCTCTAAAGCCCCTATGTCTTTTACTTCCTCGAGGCTCTGAAAGGCTTCCCTTTCTAATTTTTTTAACTCCTCTTCAAATTCACGCACTAACATGTGCTTTGGCTATCTTCACCAGTTCCCCAAAGGCCTCTTGATCCCTAATCGCCATATCGGCCAAAATTTTGCGATCAAGGGATATATTGGCCTTTTTCAACCCTTCCATAAAGCGACTATAACTCAAACCATAGGCCCTGGTTGCTGCATTGATCCTGGTGATCCAAAGCCTTCTGAACTCCCTCTTCTTGGCCTTTCGGTCCCTATAGGCATACTGAAGGGCCTTTTGAACCGTTAACTTGGCTATCTTAAAAGCCCTGCCCCTTCTACCCCAATAACCTTCGGCAAGTTTTAACAATTTATTTCTACGCCTCGCTCTTCGCGGACCACCTTTAACCCTCATCTTTCTCCTCCTTTACCCTTAAAAAGCATAGGGAATTAACCTCTTTACGTTCTTGAGGTTGGCCTTTTTGACCAGAGTAGGTCTGGTGAGATGTCTTCTCCGTTTAGAGGTTTTTTTCCTCATCAAATGGCTTGCCCCTGCTCGGAAGCGGCGTATTTTACCAGAGGCCGTAACTTTGAACCTTTTCGCAGCTGAACGGTTAGTCTTTATCTTGGGCATTTCCTACCTCCTTGTGACCTTTTGACGAGACAGGGCTCATCATCACCACTATCTGTCGCCCTTCAAATTTTGGAGGATGATCGGGTTTACCCACGGTTTTGAGTTCCTCCAAAACCCTTTGCATCAGGTTCTCTCCTATCTCCTTATGGGCGAGTTCCCTGCCTCGGAATATGATCCTTATTTTGGTCTTATGCCCCTCCGTTAGAAATTCCTTGATCTTTCTCAGTTTTATGTTCAAATCGTGTTCATCGGTAGAAGGCCTCATCTGAATCTCCTTAACCTGCGAAGAAGCATGCTGTTTCTTCTTGGCCTCTTGAGCCTTTTTAGCCTCCATATATTTGAACTTCCCGTAATCCATAATCCGACAGACCGGAGGATCCACATTCGGCGCCACCTCCACCAAATCCAACCCGTACTCTTCTGCTTTCATCAAAGCCTCTTTTAAAGGCATAACCCCCATTTGCTTACCCTCGGGGCTAATTACCCTCACCAGTTTGGCCTTAATCTGCCAATTGACCCTATATTGCTTTTCTATACCCTACCACCTCCTTTTAAAGATGGTATTGCGCATTGGGGTAAGATCTCTTCTATGAAAGCCTCAAGACGCAAAGTCCCCAATTCCCCTTTTTCCCTGCTTCTCACCGCTATAAGCCCTTCCTTCTCCTCCTTGTCGCCCACGATCACCATGTAAGGCACCTTTTCGGTGCGCGCTTGACGTATCTTATAACCAAGAGTTTCGTTTCGGAAGTCCCCTTCTGCTCTAATACCCACTTCCCTCAACTTCTTTAACACCGCTTCGCCATAAGGTACGTTTCGTGAAGTCAAACTTATCACCCTCACTTGTTCTGGAGCAAGCCATAAGGGAAAAGCCCCAGCGTAATGTTCTATCAAAATACCTATGAACCTCTCTAATGCCCCAAGGATGACCCGATGGATCATAACCGGTCTCTGCTTAGAGCCATCAGGAGCTATATAAGCCAAATCAAAACGCTCTGGCAAGGAAAAATCACATTGAATAGTCGCACACTGCCACTTCCTTCCCAAGGCATCCTCAAGCTTGATGTCTATTTTGGGGCCATAAAAGGCCCCCTCGCCTTCGTTGATCTCGTAAGGTATGCCCTCCTTCTCCAACACTTGACGCAAGGCTTCAGTGGCCCTCTCCCAAGATTCCTCCGTACCTATGGCCTCTTCAGGTTTGGTACTGAGTTCCGCCTCATAGGAGAACCCAAAAAGGTCCATGGTCTCTTGAACGAAGTGCAAAACCCCCTTTATCTCCTCTTCTAACTGATCAGGCCGACAGAAGATATGGGCATCATCCTGGGTAAACTCCCTCACGCGCAAAAGCCCATGCAAAACCCCTGACCGCTCAAACCGGTGAACCCGCCCGAGCTCAAAGAACCTCAGGGGCAATTCCCGCCAACTTCGATGCCTGCTCTTATAAACCAAGATGTGCCCTATACAATTCATGGGTTTTAAGGCATACTTCTGCCCCTCTATCTCCGTGAAGAACATATGATCCCTGTAAAACTCATAATGACCGGATTGATTCCAAAGCTCTAATTTCGAGAGTTGAGGCCCAAGGACGAATTGATATCCCCTTTTTAGATGCTCTCTCTTCTCAAACTCCTCCAAGATCCACCTCAGGATGACCCCCTTATGATGCCAAATGACAAAACCAGCCCCTACTTCTTCGTGGAATGAGAAAAGTTCAAGCTCCTTGCCCAATTTCCTATGATCCCGTTTCTTAGCCTCCTCAAGCCGCGTAAGATAAGCCTGAAGTTCCTCTTCGCTGAAAAAGGCCGTTCCATAAATCCGCTTCAACATTTGGTTCCTCTCGTCCCCCCGCCAATAAGCACCCGCTACGCTTAAAAGCTTAAAGGCCTTTATCTGACCGGTGGATTCCACATGGGGACCTCGACACAGATCCACAAACGAACCCTGCCAGTAAAGGCTCACCCGATCATCCGGGATGTCCTGGAGAAGCTCAAGCTTATAAGTCTCCCCTCGCTCTTGAAAAATCCTCTCCGCCTCTTCTTTTGAAACCTCTTGCCGAACAAAAGGGATATCTCTCGCTATAATCTCCCTCATCTTTTCTTCGATCCTCGGCAAATCGTCCTCGCTTAGATCACCGTCAAAATCATAATAAAACCCATCCTCCGTAGGAGGCCCTATCCCTAAACGCACTTGGGGATAAAGTTCCTTAACCGCCTGAGCCATCACATGAGCCGTACTGTGCCTCAATACTTGAAGCCTCTCCTTCTCCATCTCCCCAAACCACTCAACACTAAAGGGGAGGTACCTTCTTTCCCAATACCTCCCCCTTTTTATCCCAATCCCATATTAAAAAATGGTAGGCACGGGCGGCTTTGAACCGCCGACCTCTACCGCGTCAAGGTAGCGCTCTCCCCCTGAGCTACGTGCCTTCGCCCTTACTTGGAGCGGGCAACGGGACTCGAACCCGCGACCCCAAGCTTGGGAAGCTTGTGCTCTACCACCTGAGCTATGCCCGCCCATTAAAAATCCTTGGTGGAGCTGACGGGATTCGAACCCGTGACCTCGTGAATGCCATTCACGCGCTCTCCCATCTGAGCTACAGCCCCACTTCCTTTTCGATTTTAATTTCCTTAATCCCCAATGTCAAGTTATGTGAAAAGAGCTTTCTGTAAGGGGTTTGTGTTGAAAAATTATACTTCATTGTAGAAATCCTCTACACAGACCAAGGAATCGGCGAGAACCTTTGAAAGGGATTGTTAAAAGCTTTGGAGGCCCTTTCGTATGGATGTTCTTTTCAAGTTTGGGCACGATAATTGCAATTAATAAAGTGGAGATAAAAGAAAGGAGGTGAGGGAGATGTTAGGATTAAAGGTAACATTAGGGGTTATGGTGGGGATCTTGGTGGGAGGTTTTTTAGGGATTGCGGTGATTTATCCGCTGATTAAGACCTTGGAAGGTTGGTTTACTGCGGTTAAGGCCTTGGCGCTTGGGGAGGTTCCGGTTGAGCTCGGTCTAACGGCAGCTGATGGAGGGGAAAAGGCCGAAGAGTAAACCCTTAGGTAAGGAGGTGGGAGATGGAGCTTTATCAGTATCAATGGGTTGATTTCTTTGCCACCAAAGGTCTCAAGTATCTTTTGATCTTGGGCTTTTGGCTTACCCTTTTCCCCTTCTGGAGGCTTCTCATGGGA
>Ga0272449_1000019_pt1 | contig 267813 bp, 269 predicted proteins | sample YNPCB0241_FD_198679 | JGI IMG/M metagenome (GOLD analysis project Ga0272449, IMG submission 198679) | Hot spring sediment microbial communities from Yellowstone National Park, WY, United States - YNP-CB-024-1 | ecosystem: Environmental > Aquatic > Thermal springs > Hot (42-90C) > Sediment... | reverse complement strand
GTCACAGACGCTATACGAGCTCCTCAGAAAACCAGTAGACCTCCACAGACTGAAGAAATATATTGAGCACTGTGAGAGGTGCGTGGCAGCATTCCTCAGGGGATTCGCAGACTCAGAATGATGTGCTAACAAGAGGGGTTACATATTTATCCTCAACACCGACCAGAGACTACTCACCTATATCATGGATCTTCTTAGGAGATTTAACATTGAATCAAGGGGGCCAAGAATTCATGTCCGACGAGGAACCATAATCAATGATCCTGAGAGAGGGAAGAAATACTCACGCAACAAGGATTGTCATCGCCTACATATTCGAGCCAGCAGTAATATGAGCTTCTATATACGTAGGCTTCACTATTAGGAGGAAGCAGATACGGCTAGAAAGCTACGTCAAGAGAACCACTAGAAAACCTACCCCTCCCCCAACCATTTCCCCCATCCAACATCCTCAAAATAATAACTAATATCGGGCCCGGCGGGATTTGAACCCGCGACCTCCGGGTTAAAAGCCCGTCGCTCTTCCTGCCTGAGCTACGGGCCCAGCTTACGCGCAGGCGCCGGCCTCTAAGTTAGCCTTAGCAGCTTTTGAATGTTTACTTGGATGGGGGGCTGTGGTCGTGTAGATCCTGCATGGGAGTGTTTGAGTTAAATGTAGGGCTTGTTTCACTTATCTGGGATTGACCCGTATCCCGCTACAGCCTCCTAGGGGGATGGATGACTACCCGCCGGAGGAGATGGCCGTCCTGAGCCTTCTGATACGGACGGTGAGGGAGCTCTTCGAGCTTTACGGATACAGCGAGGTCGAGACGCCAGATGTCGAGTATTATGAGCTATTCGCGGCCAAGTCCGGAGAGGAGATCTTGGAGCACATGTATGTGTTTAAGGATGCGCACGGGCGTTTACTAGCCCTGAGGCCTGAGATGACGGCGCCTATCGCGAGGTTAGTCGCTACGACTATGAGCAGGAGACCGCTGCCGATACGGCTCAGCTATGTCGCCGACTGTTATAGGCTGGACGAACCTCAATGGGGTAGGAGGAGGAGGTTTTACCACGGCGGCTTCGAGATCTTTGGGTCAGGGGAGCCGCTCGCCGATGTCGAGAGCCTAATCATCTGTGAAGACTTCATGTCAAGGATAGGTATCCGAGACTGCACCTACAAGCTAGGACATGTAGGCGTACACAGGGGGCTGATGTCAGCCGCGGGAATCGATGTCTCAGAGCAGGATCGGATCCTTTCACTCCTTGACAGGGGACACGTCGACGAAGCGGTGGGAAAAGTAAGAAGCGAGGCTTCTGATAAAGAAGCAGCCGCCATGTTCCATAGGCTAGCCGAGACGCCGCCAGGCCCCGCCACAGAGGTATGCAAAGAGGTAGAAAAGCTGGTTCAGAGCTACTCACAGGCACTAGCGGGCGCGAGAAACATGAGGGAGATCGTTGAGCTGGCTAGCTCAGCAATCATGCCCAGCAGGTTCGTATACTACCCAGGATTCGCGAGGGGCCTCTCCTACTACACCGGGTTCATATTTGAGGCTTACGGGCCGCACGCAGAGGTTGCGTTGGCTGGTGGCGGAAGATACGACGGCCTACTACCGCTCATAGGCGGCCTAGATATACCGGGTGTCGGCTTCGCGATAGGGATCACGAGGGTCATGCAGTATCTTGTAGAGAGGCTGAACTTCAAACCGTCGCTGAAGATACCGCTCTTCTATGCGGTAGCGCTTAACCAAGAGGCACGGGGCATCCTTATCCGCGTCGTCTCAGAGCTGCGGCGCGCGGGTGCGTCGGTTGAGATGGAGTTCTCCATCTACGGGCCCTCGGAGGCCCTGAGGAGGGCTCAGCGGAGAGGTTCGAGATATATCGCGATGCTCGGGGCTAGAGAGGCTGCAAAAGGCGTGGTGACCGTGAGGGACCTAGTGGCCAGGACACAAGAGGAGTGGAAGATGGAAGAGATATACGTGAAGGCTCGACAGCTAATTGAGAGGCGGTGACGGCCTTATGGATCCCCTCTACCTCCTCGAAATCGTCCTAGTTGTCACAGTGCTAAGTCTCTTAGCGCTGAGGCTGCGGATTCTGGACTCTCGGGGGACCGCCCTCGCATCCTTCGTTGGGTTCTTAGTATACTTGGGGTTTGGAAGAGTCGGCCTCGTGACGCTTGCCTCCTTCGTGATCGTGGCGGGTCTAGCCACCAAGCTAGGGTATGGCGCGAAGAAAATGAAGGGTGGTGCTGAGCCTAGGAAGGGGCTTAGAGGTTGGCGAAACGTAGCTGGTAACGGGCTCATAGCGGCAGCGATAGCTACAGTCTGCATCGCCCTACAACAATACGAGGGGCTTCTCCTCGCCTCCTTCATAGGAGCCGTCGCGGCCGTCTTCGGAGACACCATGGCCACCGAGATCGGCCTGCTATCCCGCGCAAAGCCCAGAAGCATAATAGGATTCAACACGGTGGAGCCTGGGACACCCGGAGGAGTCACTCTTCTGGGATACATAGGCGCTGTTTCGTCGGGAGTCGTACTCTCCGGCGTGGCAACGCTCTTGACGCACACCAACCCTCTAGATCGTTCTGTAGCGCTCTATTCTGCCCTAGGAGGCGCCCTAATAGGCACAACGGTGGACAGCGTCGTTGGCCAACTTTTCCAAGCAGTGTATAGGTGCGAAAAATGCGGGGCCGTGACGGAGCATAAGATGCACTGCGGCGGAGAGGCTCGATTCGTGAGGGGCCATAGGTCCGTAGGGAACCAGTCGGTAAACCTCGTCGCCAGCATCGCAGGGGCCCTCTGGGGCCTCACCATAGCGGCCTACCTTTCCGGCTAGTTTCCCTGGCTTCCGCGATAATACTTCTTGATATACTCGGGCCGGATCTTTGTGAGGCTTTCCTCTGGCAGGGTGCTCAGGATATCCCAAGCGATGCTGAGCGAATCGTCGAGAGACCTGTTGTCATCCAGACCCTGCTTCAGGAAGCGACTCTCGAAGAGGTCGCCGAACTCTATCAGCTTAATGTCTTGGGGGGAGAGGCTCGATCTGCCGACTATCTCGGCGAGCGACCGAAGCTGGACAGCCCTAGAGTAGGATGCGTAGAGCTGGTTTGAGACATCTCCGTGATCAGGCCTCGTCTTCTTCGGCGCTATCACACCCGGGCCCATAAGCCTAGAGAGGCTCATCAGTACGTTCACGGGGGGGTAGATCCCCTTCCTGTAGAGATCCCTGCTCAAGACAATCTGCCCCTCCGTAATGTAGCCGGTGAGGTCCGGCACCGGGTGGGTTATGTCATCGCTCGGCATGCTGAGGATCGGCATCTGCGTGACACTCCCTGATCGGCCCTTAATTCTCCCAGCCCTCTCGTAAACGGATGCGAGGTCGCTATACATGTAGCCGGGATATCCCTTCCTGCCGGGGACCTCCTCCCTAGCGGCACTTATCTCGCGAAGCGCCTCAGCATAATTCGTCATGTCTGTGAGGATAACAAGGACATGGTAGTCCCTCTCGAAGGCTAGGAACTCAGCGAGAGTGAGAGCTACGCGAGGAGTAATTATCCTCTCGACCGCCGGGTCGTCCGCCAGGTTAAGGAACAGGGCGGCCCTACCGATAGCCCCGCTCTCCTCCAAGACCTTGCGGTAGAAGCGTGCCTCATCGTTCTGCACGCCTATCGCCGCAAGAATCACGGCGAACTCCTCCTCTCTTCCCGGAACCACAGCCTGGCGCGCTATCTGGGCTGCCAGAATGTTGTGGGGCAATCCCGGCCCGCTAAAGACGGGCAGCTTCTGGCCCCTAACCAGGCTGTTCATCACGTCTATCGCCGAAACCCCCGTCTGTATAAAGTCGCTCGGATACTCTCTTCTCTCAGGGTTGATCGGCTCACCGTTAACATCCTTGAACTCTTCTGCGGGAGGCTCGTTCAGTCCGTCGAGAGGCTTACCAAGACCGTCAAAAACTCGCCCAAGCATCTCCTCCGAGACGCCCAACCTCATAGTTGACCCCAGAAAGCGCGCCTTCAGCCCCTCGATCGACAGGCCCGTTGTACCCTCAAATATCTGTAAGACAGCCCTGCCTCCCCCCACCTCTAGAACCCTACCAAGCCGCCTGTCGCCGCCAGCCGTCTCAACCTCCACCAGCTCATCATAGGAGGCTCGGGTGACATGGTCGACCACCACGAGCGGCCCCCTGATCTCTCGGATCGTCGTGTACTCTATCCCTCCCCCACGGCCGACCCTCTGCATCAAGCTGAGCAGTCAACACCCGCCTATAAAACCCTCACCAAGCGACCCAGCCAGCAAAGGGATATAAGTGGACACCTCCCGATGTGAGCGACAGATGTCTGTCGCCTTCGGACGCGGATACCTCAGGACAAGGCTCGAGCTTATACGGCTCAGGAGAGCCGTTAGGACAGCCACTCGTGTCCAAGGGATACTTGAAGACAAAAGAGACGTCTTGATAACTCGGCTCAACCAGTTGATCGAGGAGGCAGAGAAGATCAGGACGCGCGCCATCAAAGGCTTAGCCGAGTCGTATGAGAGCCTGTTAAGATCCTACGTCGAGCTCGGACCACAGACCATCGAGTCTATCGCGAAGGCGGCCCCTGAGACAGTCGACATCAGGATGGAGAGCTATACGATGATGGGGATGTCGCTAGTCACTCTTGATGCAAGGACTGGCCGGGAAAAGCTTCCCTACGGCCTCGTTGACACCTCCATTAATTTAGATGAGGCGGTGAGAAAGCTCAGGAGCGTCGTGGCAGACATATGTAAAGCGGCCGCCCTTGAGAATAACGTGTTCAGGGTGGCTAACGAGCTGCGGAAGACCCAGCGATTACTCAACGCCCTCGAACACGTGATCATCCCCCGATACCAAGAGGCGATACGCGTAATATCGACTACTCTTGAAGAAAACGACAGAGAATATTTTGTGAAGCTCAAACACATTAAGAAGGTGCTAGAGAGGCGTAAGGCGGGCTAAACCTTAAAACTTGAGACTAAGACGTACACCGCGGGATGAGCATCGAAGAGAGGGTGAAGGGAATAGTAGCGGAAGTGGCTGAGAGGGTCCGAGAAACCGCGAACAAGATAGCCCAGGAGATAGAGGAGGAGGCAAAAAAGATTTTGGAGCGAGCATCTAAGAGCAAGGACCCCGGTTGACTTCCACCAAGGCATCTACACCTAGCGGGTGAGAGCTTGACCTCCGAATTCTCGGGGCTATAGCTCTGCCACTGACCACAGGCGCGAGAGCATTATCGCTAGGCGCCTTACTATCCCCTCTAAGCTCAACGGTCAACAAGGTCCTCTACAGCTTCACTGGCCCTGTGCGCCGCTTTTCTCGTTATTTCAAGAGAGCAAGCCCTATTCTTAGTGCAATACTCCTAGCAAGAGGCGGCGGTCTCGTAGTCATGGTAGACCATCCCGCACTCCTCGCACATGAAATCATCCAGTCCACAGATCCTAACGGGGGTTACCATTAGGGAGGGCCCGCGGGAATCTAGCTAGGCGCGCCTAAAAGGCTTCAACGACCAATCTTGAGGCCAACCGAGACAAGTCTTAAAGAAGGGTCTCGGCTTAGTCAACCCATGGATTAATCTGCACGGATTGGACTCTCTCTGCGGGGGGTGGGATTTGAACCCACGAACCCCTACGGGACAGGGGCTCCCATCGTTGATAGTGGATCCTGAGCCCTGCGCCTTTGACCAGGCTTGGCGACCCCCGCCTCGATCTCTCCACGGCTCGTCCGTTCTATTAATTTTTCGTCTTAGTATCGGGGGATTGAGGGGTCGATTCTTTCGGAGTAGGCGTCTATTCCTCCTGCGAGGTTATAGGTGTTCGTGAGGCCGAGTTCTCTAAGTAGCTTAACCGCTAGGGCGCTTCTCTGCCCTGAGTGGCAGTACACTATGACTTTCTTGGTCTGGTCTATCTCATGCATCCGCGAGGTAAGCTGTCCCAGTGGTATGAGGCGCGCTCCAGGGATCCTGCAGATCTCCCACTCAACAGGTTCGCGTACATCCACTAGCTGGATCTCCTCGCCTCTGTCAAGCATCTCCTTAAGCTGCTCAGGTGCCACGGATGCTATGCGGGCCGACAATTCCTCGCCCGAGATCCGCACGCCGCAGAACTGCTCATAGTCTATCAGCTCCCGGATCGTTGGGTGTTCTCCGCAGACTGGGCAGTTCTTGTCGCGCTGTACACGGAGCTCCCTGATGCTCGTAGAGAGAGCCTCGACTAGGAGGAGCCTCCCGATGAGGGGCTGCCCGATGCCTAGGATGAGCTTCAGGGCCTCGTTTGCCTGGAGAGATCCAACGATGCCCGGTAGCACCCCTAGCACCCCGCCTTCAGCGCAGGAGGGGACGAGCCCCGGTGGCGGAGGCTCTGGGTATAGACACCTGTAGCATGGCCCGCGGTCGGCATAAAAGACGCTTACTTGGCCGTCGAACCTGAAGATGCTGCCGTAGATCAGGGGCTTCTTTAAGAAGACGCAGGCGTCGTTGAGCAGGTACCTCGTCGGGAAATTGTCCGTGGCGTCAACCACTATGTCATAGCCCTGTATTATGTCGAGGGCGTTCCGTGAGTTTATCGCCTCGCCGTATGTCTCTACGCTTATGTGGGGGTTTAGTTTCAGAAGTCGCGCCTTAGCGACCTCAACCTTTTTACCGCCCAGATCGTCCGTGGTGAAAATTACCTGTCTTTGAAGGTTCGTCTCATCGATCTCGTCGAAATCCACGAGACCTATCGTACCTACACCCGCAGCCGCTAAATAGAGAGAGACAGGGGCTCCGAGGCCACCTGTGCCCACTATCAATACCCTCGAGGCTTTAAGCTTCTTCTGCCCCGCCATGCCCACCTCGGGCATAATCAGATGACGACCGTATCGGCGGATTTCCTGCATCGTCAACGCGAGCTGATCCTTTTGGTTCAGGACCTGCCTTCCGGTGAGGTTCTCCACACCTCGTTAAGACCCTATTAAGCCATCTTTTAAGGCTTCGCGTAGCTGAGAAGCCTAAAACGATCTCGGCAGATTAAACTATTTTAGACAAATTTAGCCCACGTTGCCGGCCTTTGAGACGACTCGACCAGGATGTTATAGCCACATCTCCGCTCGGCTCAACTTGAGGGCTCCCCCGACTTATTGCGCCTTACGCGGAGGGAGGGCATCTTGGTCACAAAAACTAGTGCAGAGACCGAGGCTGACAGGATCGCGATACTTGCGTAGTCGGGCTGTAAAGCGTATTCTGCATAGATCGTGGTAGGTGAGTTCACGGTTATCACGAGGGGGTCGGTGTAGCCGTATCCTCTCCAACCTTTGAAGACGTAGCTGGCGAGGATGTAGCTGGTCGCTGCCTCGGGGGGCCTGATCAGCTTCCGGCTGCCTTCTTGTGTCCACTCAGAGCCGCTCCAGAAGGGCGTGACGATCCTCACAAGATATTCCGTAACGTATTTTGCTTTCACGTCTATTGGCTTATCTAGCTTCACTTGGGCTATCGGTGCCTCGATTATCTGTCCGTCGATATCCCAAGCCTCGAGCCTCAGTCTCACGTCCTCGGAGAGGGAGACTTGTAGGGGGGCCTTCAGCACCACCTGCCTACCACACTCCTCCCATCTCTCCTCATAACCCTCAAGGGTCTCGATGGCGATCCTGCACTCCCTCTTGTGCCGCAACGCGAGAGTAGCGGGCCGATCCATCTCAACCATGAACGAGCTACAGCCTACGTTCAGACAGGTGACATGGTTGGGCGTCAGCGGCGTGACCTCAGATAGAACGAGTCTCTCCCTATCAGAGACATATGTCACTGGCCTGGCGTGCACTATTGCTTTACTCCCCTCCCTGTACCACCCCTGTCCTACGGACCCATCTTCTCCGGTAATCCTGAGCAAGTACTCAGGCACCCAGAGAGCTCTGATCACGACAGGTCGAACCGCGACAAAGCGCACCTCTGGCTCCGGGGGCAGCTCCTCTCCGGCCCATCCGTCAAAAATTAAGCGGCGCTCCTCGTCTAGCTGTAGCGTGGTGCTGGGGACCCTCACAACTACCTCGTCTCCGACGAAGTACCATCCCGAGCCAGAGGCTCCTATCACCCTTACCTCCACCTGCTTCCTATAGATCGCAAGCAGCCTCTCCCCCGCTGTCACGTCTCTCTCAGGCTGATCTACGCCGTCGCTCCACCTCCAGAAGACGAATCTCTCGCCGGGGGCCGTGTAAACGGTCTCCTCGGCCCTGACAGTCTCCCCCCTTTGGGGGTTAATGGATAGGGGCTGGACCGACGGAGGTACCAGCGTATTGCCTAAGTAGAGCATGCCAATCCTAGGGACGGTGTCGATTACAACGGCTTCATCGGCGTAGGCCGGGACAGCAACACCTATGGGGAGCACTAAGAGCAGTAGGAGGAGGCTAGGCCGCAAGACTCATCACCCACCTGAGACCATGCGCGAGACTGGATGCTACTAAGAGGAGGTATGCGATCTCTGCGGCCACCTTCTCGAGCCTCGAGAGGGACGCATCTGATCCAAGCTTGTAAGCTGCGTAGACAGTCAGTAAATTCAGGGCCGGACCTACTGAGGATAAGGCCTGGGGAAGAATGAGGCTAGGGAAGCCCCTTCCTCCGGCGAAAGCGGCCGAGACCATGCCAAGGGCCAAAACGACCTTGTTTCCCGATCCGTTGCTACTCTGACCTTTTCCCGCGGCGAACAGCGCGAATAGGCCCGCTAGAGCGAGGGGGGACCAAAGAGTCGCCGAGAAGATGCCTAGGCGGGGGATGACCGCCACCACCCTCCCGAGGACTTTCCTGTCCTCGACAGGCGGGTCCGAGGCCGGGTTCGCGTCACCCTTGAAGACAAACAACCCTCCGGATTCCTCCAGGAGTCTGTGAACTATGACTCTCCCCCTCTCATCCAAATAGGCCCCTACCTCGCCTGGGAGAGGCCTTGTTCCTCTCTGAACAAACACATAGCTGTACTGAGGTATGCTTGGTTCCATACTCGAGCTCCGGACAACGTATATGAAGGGGCCCAGTAAAACGTAGGTCGCGAGGACTACGGCGACAAGTGGCAGGAGGACTCGCAGCATCTAAGGCACCACCCTGTTTACCGACACCTGGATGTCTACAGCGGTCAATGCGACCGGCGCGGATAGCGGGACAATGATCGTGTTGTCTCCCGGGACCACTGAAGAGGTTACGGACCCCGTTCTCCCAGACACGTTCACTACGACCTCGACCGTCCCGACGTAGGTGGAGTGGAAAACAATTATCAGCAACTGCGCGTTCGTGGGGTTCCGATATGCTGCCTTAACGTATCCTCCCCGGCCCACTGCTGAGTTGCCAGCCCCTGCCTCTCCTACACCCCCAACCATGAGAACCGTCGCACCCGCTATCGCAGCTAGCAGAAGGGCTAAGCAAACGATGGCGTATACTCTCCCGTTACTCATGGGCATTGCACCGTTGCTACCGCCAACGCGACTTGGGAGGCTGGCGGAGTAGGGCTCACAGGGACAGGGTTTACCGATGAGGACCCGCTAGCTATCACTGTGCCGGCGTCATTATATAGCGAGACACTTATACTAGAGGTAGGGAGGGTGCAGGAGTACTGAACAGTGACGCTTGTGACAGGGTCCCCGTTTAGCACGACCCCAAAGGCTCTCCTTATCCCTAGCCCGTTCACAGTTAGCTGGACACGTATTCCCTGGGTTTGGCCGGCTTGGACGGTCATGAGCGCTGACTGGGCCCCATAAAGCAATAGCGAGGCCAGCGCTAAGGCAGCGGCTATAGAGAGAGCGCGGACCCCCTTCAAGCGATTTTCACCACCACGACCCTCACCTCTGAGATTTGCCGTACAGGTGGAGCTGGAGAGAGCGACAAAGTCACAGACGATGTGGGTGGAGACACGCTCGTCTCAGCCACCGTGGTACCGGTCGCGTGTACCACCTCCAGCCTAACCACATAGGTGCCCGAGCTGACGTGCCAAGTCAGCGACACTATCGCCTGCGACGCCGTGAGCGGGCTGCTAGTCGTAGATCTGAACCTGACGGCGGCACTAGCTGGGCTTGTGACTGTCGATTCACCCGCGGCCGCTGGGTTGGTAGTGATTGTTAGGGAGGCCGAATATGCCGAGTAGAATAGGGTGGAAAAAAAGAGTATGATTATGAGGGGCCGTCTTATTGCTGCAGGGATCATTTTATGGTGGCGCCGTCCTGACTATGTAGGCTCTAAAGTTTGCGTAGGCCTGGATGTCGGAGAAGCCCATCGAGGGCGTGATGTTTATGGTGTAGTCCGCCGTGCTGCCGCCTGCCGGGTTTATCACGGTAAACTCGCCAGATCTGAGAACGCTGCCTGCAGGGTTCAGGAGCTCCACCCTCACCACGTAGTCCCCCGGCGCTATCCCCCCAGCCCACTGTACCCGGACCTTTACCTGTGTTATAGCTCCTCCCGAGAAGCTGTACGACACGGCGGTCACGCTTCCGGGATCAGGCACGGCAGCCTCGCCAGCTGCAGCGGCTCCCACGTTCGACACCGTAAGAACGGTCGCCGCGGCCGAGACGGCAAACAACAGGGCCACCAACAAGGACGCAAGAAGCCTTCTGCTCCTCATGCCCTCTCAACCGTCTGGGGATAAAATCCGACTATATTTAGTTTTCAAACAACACTCGATCCCTCATGTGCTTCGCGTATGACCTAAACTATTTGAGAGGGCCTGAATCTACACCTAATTGGGACAAGGTGCTCGGTCTCCCGTAGTTTGATAGTCGTGAGATATTTTCTGGGCTAGAGTCTTCTACCTGTCTAGTCCTCCTGCGATTGCGGGCAGTATTATGAGATGGTCAGAGTCCTTGAGAGGCGTGTCGAGCCCGTTAAGTGTCCTGATGTCCTTGTCATTCAGAAATACGTTTACGAAGCTGCGGAGCCGCCGGTGCTCGTCGAAGATGTATCTGGCTATGCCTGGATACATCTCCACTAAACCCTGGAGCGCTTCCGCCACCGTCTTAGCGTCGACCTCGATGCGGGTCCTGTTCTCCGTAAGCGCCCGGAGAGCGGCGGGAATCTGTATCATGACCGACAACCCGGACTCGTGGTGACATCGCAACTGCATCTCATTAACGTTTCTTCTCCCCTAGAACGTCGATATGGAGTAGCGCTGGAAAGATATTTAATATCAGGCTGAAGCTTCTCTTGATGCTTCACTGTTGTCCCAGCCCGAGGCTGATATCTGGAGCAGTCTCGTCGCGTACGGCTATGCAGGTGTGTTCGCCTCGAGTCTTCTCGGAAGCATGATCCCGTTCGTCTCGGGGCCCTACATCCCTCCCATAATTTTGGCCATCGTGGCTGGGAGGCTCGACCCTGCACCGACCGCCCTCTTCAGCGCCCTCGGCGCCTCCCTCGGGAAGCTAGCGCTCTACAACCTCTTCCGGGGCGGCAGGACACTGCTGAGAAAGGATGCCCTGACGCGGATCGCCCCGTTGGAGCCGCTCCTGAGAAAGTATGGCTGGTTCGCGATACTAGTCACCGCCGCGACACCCGTTCCTGACGACTTGGTCTACATCCTCATAGCTATAAGCGGGCTCAGCAACAGGCTCTTCTTCCCATTCGTCTTAGCCGGCAAGCTAGTGATCACGTCCGCCGTGGCATATCTCTCGTTGACTTGGCAGGGCATAGTCTGCATGCTGGTGGAGTGTGGGCCGGCCGGCGACCCTACAAGGCTTCTAGCCCTATCCCTCGCCTCGGCTGCTGTAGCCATGCTACTGGTATACCTCGTGACGCGTCTAAATTGGTCGGATATTCTTGCCAAGCTCGGCGCCTCTGGCCGTGGCGTGACCTAACCTATATCTATTGCGCGGCGAGGCAAAGGTTTAGTGGCGCCCCCGAGCAGGCAGGCAAGCGAGCTTGTAAAAGCGGTGTTCAGAGAACACTATAAGCTGAACGGTCACCTGATTAGCCCTCCACCCGAACCACACATGAGAGAATATGGTTACTGGCCGTTCGAAGGAGAGATGATCAGACACCTAGCCTTCAACTCCTCCGACCAGGTTAGGGAGACGCTGGCTAAAGCCGCGCCACTCCACGCCTACAGGTCAGCCGCATACTACAGGTACCCGGCGGCACCTATGAGCGAGAAGGATTGGCAGGGGGCGGACTTAATCTTCGACATAGATGCTGACCACTTAATGCTTCCCTGCATCGGCTCCCACAGCTACAAGATATGCGATACGCACGGCCTCGCCGAGGACGGCGGCGAGAACTGTCCAGATTGTGGCCAACCCTTAACGGAGTTAGAGTGGGTCTGCGACCAGTGCATAGCGGGGGCACGGGCCGAGACCTCGCGACTCGTGGATATACTGTTGGATGAGCTGGGTGTGGATGAGGGCGAGGTCGAGGTTGGATTCTCGGGCAACCGGGGCTACCACGTCGTGGTATACTCTGAAGGGTTTAAGAGGCTGAGCCAGGCCGCCCGGAGAGCCTTTGTTGGCTACCTCCTCTGCGAGGGACTGGTCCCGAGCATGATCGGGCTACCGGGAGGATCGGGGCGCAGGGGAAGGCAGGACACGCGGAGACTACCACCACCAACCCTTCACTCCCGTGGACTTAAGGGAAGGATAGAGAGGCGGATCTACCACCTTCTCCAGAATCCCGGCCTTCTCCCCCGGGCTTTGCTCGACAAGTATGGGAGGATACTTGAGCGGGTAAGGAGTGCCTGGCTGGAGGAGCCTGACTGGGGTGTCGGCTCCCCCGGTTTTTGGGCGAGGATCGTGGAGGCCGCAACAGAGATGGAGGGCGTGAAGATAGACCCGGTAGTTACGGCTGACGTTCACAGGCTCCTAAGGTTGTCCGGTACCCTCAACGGAAAGACAGGTCTCCTCGCGTGCAGGATACCTGTGGGGGAGCTGGATGACACCGACCCTCTAGAGATCGGCGCCGTCCTCCCGAGAGACAGGAGGATTAGGGTGAAAGTTCTCTTCTGCCCAGCCTTCAGGCTCGGCGGCTTCGAGTTCGACGAGGTCGGGGAGCCGCGGAGCATGGAGCTCCCCCTCTTCGCTGCTGTCTACCTCGTCCTGAGGGGGGCGGCTGATTTCGAGAAGTTGTAGCTACGCTCCCAGCCCATAGTCTGTATGGATTGCCTTAACAGCCTCGATGCCGTCGCTCTCTTTGACGACGAAAGAGATGTTGAGCTCGGAGCTTCCCTGCGCGATCATCCTTATGTTGATTCCGCGCTTCGCAACGGCACCGAAGACCCTGCTCGCCACTCCCGGCGTACCCTTCATCCCCTCGCCGACCACAGCAACTACCGCCACATCTTTCTCGCACTCGGTCATCTGAATTGAATCGGCGTTGGGAGAGCTCTTTATTGCCTCTAAGGCTCTGTCCGCGAGCAGCCGCGAAACTATAAGGGAGATGCTTGACTCCGAGATGCTCTGCGAGATCATCATGACGTTGATTCCAGAGGCAGCAAGACACTGAAGTATCCTAGCCGCGCTCCCCGGCCGTCCTACGGCCGTGGCTCCCCTCACAGTGATCATCGCGACATTCCTAAGCAGTAGAACCGCCTTAACAACGAATCCAGTATTAATCGAGGTGTTTGTGATTAGGGTGCCTTGAGCGGAGGGGTTAAAGGTGTTCTTTATCCGGACCCTTACTCCTCCGTATGCGGCGGCCTCTAGCGCCCGGGGGTGCAGACCCTTTGCGCCAAAGACGGCCATCTCTATCGCTTCCTCATAGGATAGCTGGGGTATTACCTTGGCCGAACACAGTATCCTAGGATCGGTCGTCATTAAACCGTCCACATCTGTCCAGAGCCACACCTCGTCGGCACCCAACCCCCATCCGAGGAGGGTGGCAGTCAAGTCCGATCCACCCCTACCCATGGTGGTTATAGCGCCGTCGGGTGACCGGCCGATAAAGCCCGTCACAACGGCGACATCCCCACGGCTCAACACTGGCTCAAGCCGGCTCCTGATCAAGGGCAGGCACTTATCGATTAGGGGAGATGCGTAACCGAACTCCCTATCCGTGACGACTCCGGCGTCTCCGCCCTCGAAATACTCCGACTCAACCCCTTCGCTCTTCAGAGCATAAGTAAAGATCGAGGTCGAGAGCCTCTCTCCGAAGGAGAGGACAAGATCCCGGCTCTTCGGAGTCGTCTCCCTCAGGAAATATATCCCAGACACGATGTGTCGCAGGTCAACAAGCATCGAGCGGACCTTATCCTCGGCGGAGTCTCTCAACACGCCGTCATCAACCGATCCCCTCACGGTGTCCAGATGCACCCTCTCGAGCTCTGCGAGCGAGGACTCCATCTCGTCGCGACGCCCCGTCTCGGCCGCTGCTAGGAGCTGGAGGAGCTGGTCAGTTGTGTCGCCGATAGCTGAACAGACGACAGCCAGCCCATAGTTCTCTTTCTTGTAGCGTTTCACGATGCCGCAGGCGTTTTTAATCCGCTCTGCTCCCCCGAGCGAAGTCCCACCAAACTTGAACACGAGCCTCATCTGGCCTACGCCTTCGAAGCAGCACTAGACTCGCCACCTATATACCTGACCCCTCCGCGGCTATACCCTGACTCCAAGCTTAAATCCCCCTGAGCCGCTAATTTACCGGCTAATGAGTAAGGCGGCGCAGGTCATAACGCTGAGGAGAAGGGAGAGGATCCAAGGCGCGGAGAAGTTTCTGAGGAGCGGCTACCGCCTCGTGGGGGAGCACAGCGCGGTCAAGATATGTCACTGGACTAAGTCAGCCTTACGCGGCGGGAAGTCCTGCTACAAGTCTTGGTATGGGGTCGAGAGCCACAGGTGTCTCCAGATGACCCCTGCCCTACAGTACTGCAACATGGCCTGCGTCTTCTGCTGGAGATTCCACACGGCTAACAGGACTAAACCCTATGAGGGGGTTTGGGAGCCGCCTGAGAAGATCTTGGACGCGATGATCACGCAGCAGCGTCAGCTGCTCTCGGGTTTCAAGGGGAACAGTAATGTAAGTAGGGAGAAATTCAACGAGGCAATGTCGCCGACGAACATCGCGATCAGCCTGGACGGAGAGCCGACGATTTATCCTTATCTCGCTGACCTGATCAAGATAGCCCGCGAGCGGGGCATGACGACGTTCCTCGTCACAAATGGAACCATGCCTGAGAGGCTTGAGGAGCTGCTCGAGAGGGGCGCGGAGCCTACTAACCTTTACATCAGCTTCTACGGACCCGATAGGGAGACACACGTAGCCGTCAACAAGCCCCTGATACCAGATAGTTGGGAAAGGTTGTGGAGAAGCCTCGCGCTGATGCCGAGATTCAGGTCAAGGAAAGTGCTCAGGCTGACGCTGGTCAAGTGGCTTAACATGAAGGACCCCGAGAAATACGCCGAAGCGATCAAGGTAGCAAGTCCGGACTTCGTCGAGTGTAAGGGGTATGTACATGTAGGCGAGTCGCAGAAAAGGTTGACGAGACAACACATGCCCAGTATGGAGGATTTGGAGGGTTTCGCTGCCCAGCTTATTGAAAGCACGGGCTACGTTTGCGCCGCCCGCGACGAGGCGAGCAAGGTCGTGCTACTGGCAAACCCGCAGTCACACTACTATCTCGAGCTGAAGATGAGGATGGGTGAGGTGAATCACGTATCGGAGAGGGTTGCCGTAGGAGAGGCCTATAGCTGCGGGGAGAATGTCTGAGTTCGACTAGCCCTCATTTATGACGCTCGTCTTAAGCCGCTCGGGGAGTGCCGCGTAAAGCTTTTCGTAGCAGCTCTCAAGGGATTCTGGAAGAACCTTAGTGTCTGCTAAGACGGGCATAAAGTTGGTGTCGCCGACCCATCTTGGGACTATGTGTAGATGGATATGGCCGGGTATGCCGGCTCCTGACGGTCTCCCTATATTTATGCCCAAGTTGTATCCTGAGGGCGCGTATGACCTTGAGAGCGCCTCGACGGCCGCCCGCGCAAGTCTGAACATGTCTAGGGCCTCGTGGTCCCCCATCCTCTCAAGCCCACCCACATGCCTGTAGGGGGCCACCATTAGGTGGCCGGAGTTGTAGGGGTAGAGATTGAGCATCATGAAACAGTACCTGCTCCTCGCGAGTATTAGATTCGACCTGTCGCGCCTCTCCCTCGGTTTAGAGCAGAAGATGCACCCAGTCTCCCCGGCCTTCTTGATGTACTCCATCCTCCATGGCGACCACAGTTTGTCCATTCCGACTACAAGCCTCGTTGGCGATATAATTATTTAACCTGTCAAGCCACACCGGGATCTCCAAGCTGACCCCCGAGAGCTACCCTGAGAAGTAGCTCGTGCTTCTCTTCATCCATGTCGATTGAGAGCAGGAGGGCCTTCACTATGGGGCTTATTGTGGATATAGGCATCTCGGAGAGCTTCTGCTCTTCCGCTTTACTCTCGAAGACGGCCATCTGGGAGATCAGGGATGCGTCGGAGGCGCTGATGCTGGAGCCTACATCACTCGTCAGTGAGAGCGTGACCATGCTGATTATATCCGCGTGTCTAAGGCTGTCCACAGCCATCTGCTTTAGGAGAAGCTTCGCCAAAGGAGAAGTCACCTTGCTTGAGAGCTCTAAGGCTTTACGAGCCGCCTCCTCCTCCAGCACCACTCGCGCCTTTAACGACCTCACGACCTCCTCGAGGCCTGTGATCTCGAGTCTCATAGCCCGTTCGATACGGGGTGACATTAGTTGGTTGAGAAAGGATTGAAGCTCCGATTTAGCCGCCTCCAGCAGGCCCAGCTCGACCTTCCGGGCGATGTTCTCGGCGAGACTGTCCAGCTCACCCTCCAGCTTAGCTTCCGACCGGCGACTCCCCCTCCTCCCCTCAAGGTACTGTGTCACCGCCGAAGGACTCACGCCAATGACCTGTGCGACAACGCTCTTCTTCAGACCATACTTCTCGACAAGCCTGTAGGCGAGCTGCGCCCTGATTCGGGGGAAAAACTGTTCAGGCCTTTCCATCTCTTGAAAGACGTGCTTTAAGCCGTTAAAAAGCCTTTACACAGGGACGGAGATACGACGGAAAATCTATTCTGCCCCTTGTCCAAGGATGGGGGGCGTGGAGCTGGATCGGTGGGCTAAGTCACATCTCTTCAGGAGCCGCGGGCTGCCGGTGCTGACCTGCGACACGGCGCGAGATATCCTCGAGGCCGCCGAGAGGGGCTTACGCGAGTTTGAGACAAGCATCGATGCAGGCCTCAGCAGAGTCAGGCTCAGGTTAGAGGGCGGGTCTGTCATTATTGGCAAAGAGAAAGTAGGTCTCTCACTACTTGAGGAGATTGCGCAGGATGAGCGCTCTATCTACGCGTTGACGGATGAGGGGTTACATAGGGTCGAGGCTTGGAGCGACGGGTTCTACAAGCTCGTCAGGACGGGCAGAGATCACGCCCCCACCCTTGAGATCAACGGCATCCATATGCACAGGGTCAAAGGAACTTTCCCCGAGATCGACTCGCAAGCGAAAGTTATGCTCGCTGGTAGAGACGTTAAAGATTCGGAGGTACTCGATACGTGTACCGGCCTTGGCTACACCGCTATTTGGGCTGTGAGGCTTGGGGCTAAAGCAGTCTTAACAGTCGAGGTGTCGCCCACAGTCATCCAGATCGCCGAGCTGAACCCCTGGTCGCGGGATCTGGAGTCAGACAGGATACAGCTATACATCGGCGACACGTCGAGACTCGTCAGGTCGATGCCAGACGGACACTTCCATGTGGTGATACACGATCCGCCGAGGCTTTCCCTTGCCGGCGAGCTCTACTCGGAGGAATTCTACTTGGAGCTTAAGAGAGTGTTGAAGCCCGGCGGAGTCCTTGTCCACTATGTTGGAAGCCCCGGCGGCAGGTTTAGAGGGTTGAGGCTATACCGCGGCGTGATGGAGAGATTGAGGTCCGCAGGGTTCTCAGCTAGGTTTGTGCCGAAGCTCGATACGGTCTTGGCGGTGAGGCGGCCCTGAAGCGCGGAAGCGGATCAATAACGTCTGTTAGCGTCTGCACCGAGGTCGCGAGGTGCTTCACCACAGCCCTGCTCTTCGAGGCAGCCTCACACCCCAAGCCTGGGCTGGTCGACAGGATGCGGTCCTTCAGGGAGATCGATCTATTCAATTTTCTCGCAAGCGCGGCCGCGCTCTATCCCTACTTCCATGAGGCCACTAGGCTAGGGATGCTGGGCAGGATTAAGGGGTCTCTCGGCCGGCTGATACTCGGCGGGTGTAGGGCATCTCTCGATTCACAGAGAGGCGGAAACACTCATCTCGGAGCCATCCTCCTGATGATCCCGCTAGCTGCCGCGGCCGGGTCGGCAGGCCTAGAGCCGCCGATAGCCGGTAGGCTAAGAAAGGAAGCCGTGAAGATCGTGAAGGAGACCGACTGGAGAGACGCCTCACTTGTTCTCGAGGCCATTCGAATCACTAGTCCGGGCGGCCTAGGCAGGGTCCCCTTCCTCGACGTGAACAACCCCTCGACCTACCGGCTCGTGAAGAGAAGAGGCGCGGGGCTTATAGAGGTCTTCGAGCCTTATCTGGGGAGGGACCTGATCGCCGACGAGCTCGTGCGGGGCTTCCCGACCGTTTTCGGGATCTGTCTACGAGGCCTCTGGAGGTGGGAGAAGGTGACAGGCCGGCTGGAGAGCGCCTTTGTCAACGCACTGCTGGAAGTGATTTCGAAGAAGGTTGATACACACGTGGTCAGGAGAAAGGGTCTTCAAGTGGCACGGATAGTGCAGGGGCTGGCGTCGGATGTTCTCTCCGAGGGCGGGGTTCAGGATGCTTCGGGCCTCAGATTGTTATCTGAGTTGGATGACTATCTTAGGAGGGTTGACGCGAGGCCTGGATCCTCGGCAGACATTCTGGCCGCCGCGATCGGGGTGAGAATGCTGGAGGGGCTAAGGCCTTAGCTTCTCAGCGGCCTTCTTTATCTTAGTGGCTATGGATGGGCCTATCCCTTGGACCTTTGCAAGTTGTTCTACGCTAGCCACCCTCACGGCCTCTGCAGACCTTATCCCTGCATCCCATAAACTTCTACCCCTGACCCTCCCTATATCGGGAAGCCTCACCAGGTCTAGTAGCTCCTCCCTAACGCCGTGCCTTAACCTTTCCGTAAGGACCCTATACCTCGCTGAGAGCCTCTTACGCCCCTCGAGCTCTAGTATGCTAGCTGCGGAGTAAGAGATCCACTCAGCCCTCTCGCGGAGGGCGGCGAAGTCTCCGGGCTCGACGTTAAATCTCTCGTAGATACCTTTCTCGGGCACCTCCTCAACCCAGCTCCACAAGACGAGGGCGTTCTTGATGGACTCGATGTAAAGCTCGTACTCCTCCGGGTTCTCCTCCCTGTTCTGTGGCCTGAGCAACTCTTCCTCTCCTATGTCCTCGACGATTTTTTGTAGGCTCGGGAGGCGGAGCCTCGCGGCAAAGACATCGCCCATGTCTGGTGTGAGGCATATTATCTGGAGGGCCTGGAGCGGGGAAAGGCGATCCAGTCCGGCGGTTAATCCGAGTATCCGCACCGCGGTCAGGGGGTCGATATAGAGCTCGGAGACACGGTGTCCAAGCCTGGTGGCCTTTAGGCCTTCCTCTCGGCTTATCATGGTGTATCTCTCAAGTGTCTCGAGGACCTGCTCAATCCTCCTGTTGAGGCTCTTGGGCCCGAAGATATGGGCGTAGAAGGTCCGGCCTATCACCCTCGCAAGCCCATATTCAGAGGAGGTTAGGCCAGATGCTATGAGTGAGAGGACATGACTCCTGAGGTGTCGCTCATTTCCAAGGGCCGAGTAGACGCGCTCCGGCTCACCCCTCACGTAGCGTTCCAGCAGGTACTCCTCCTCTGCCTTGGAGTTGGCGAGGAGGATGGCGTAGCCAACCTCGTCATACATCGGCCTCCCCGCCCTTCCGCAGAACTGCTTATACTCTGTGACGGATAATGCCGAGGAGCCCAGCCTCGAGCTGTATCTCCTCATCTCAGGAATCACCACCATCCTTGCAGGCAGGTTTACTCCAGCGGCGAGGGTGGGGGTTGCGCAGATAAGTGGTAGGACCCTCTCTTTGAAGGCCTCGACTATGGCCGCTCTGTGGAGGTGCCCGAGTCCGGCGTGGTGGAATGAGGAGCCCTGCTCCACAAGCCTCGCCAGCCTCTCGGCGAAGGGGGACTCCCTCTCACTTTCACGTATCCGCTTCGCATAATCCCTCAGCCTTTCCCTATCGGGGAAGATTTGGCCGTTCATCGCTTGGATAACCCCCGCCAACTTCTCCGCCAGCTGCTCCGCCCGCCGCCTCGTCAAGGCGAAGACAAGGACCTGCCCCCCACCCATCAGACCCTCCGCCACTATTGCACTCAACAGGTCGCCGGAGGATCTGAGCCTCATTACGGACCCGTCCCCAAGTATGATCCTGTCATGCCGCGCCACGCCCTCCTTGAGGGGGACAGGCCTGAAGTTGCTGACTATGGGCGTCGCCTCGAGCCATTCGGCGATCTCTTTAACGTTAGGGATCGTGGCGCTGAGGCCCAAGAGCTGTGGGCTCTCTAAGGTCTCCAAGAGCTTGGCAATCGTCATCTCTAGCGTGGGCCCGCGCTCCCTGTCGCCCAGCATGTGTATCTCGTCAACGACGACCAGGCCTATGGAGGAGAGCCAGCGCGCCCTGTGCCTCACCAAGCTGTCAGCCTTCTCATAGGTGGCAACTATCACGTCACCGGCCCCCACCCATTCCCCCGGATCATCGTAGTCCCCCGAGACCGCCAGGACCCTGTGTCCGGGACCGCGCTCCAGGAAGAGAGACCTGAAGTCAGCGGCCTTCTCCGCTGTCAGGGCCCTCAGGGGTGTAAGGTAAAGGACTTTCGCCCCACCCGCCAAGGCACGCTGGGCCGCCATCACGGCGATCAGGGTCTTACCTGAGGCTGTCGGCGAGGAGACCACGAGGTTCCGCCCCTCTAGGAGCCCTTTTTCTAGGGCCTCGGCCTGGGGTGGGTAGAGCGTCTCGACGCCGCTGGTCTTAAGGGCCTCCACAAGCCAGGCAGGGAGGCCGGTCTCCTCGATCCTCATCCCGGGCTACGCCAGCCTGTAGGCACCCGGCTTCGGCGTGTATATCCTTCCCTCTGTTATCATCCTGTTAAGGATCCTGTCGATCTCCGCCCTAGTCAGGCCCTGTTCCTGGAGCTCTTTCCTGACGGCCTCGTCGTCGGCGTATCCATGCTGTTCTTGGAGCGACCGTATAACGTCTAGGACTAGGCTGAGCTTCTCCCTCACGCTTCGCGGCTTCCCCGTCATGATAACGTCTATGTCGGGCCTTCCAGTCTCGACGTCTATCCCAACCTCGGACAGGCTCCTCCTGACCAGCCTTATAGCGACCTCCGCGTCCTCGAGGGTGACCCCACTCCTCAGGCAGGCCCTCGCCCTCGCCTCTGCAAGCCTGATAAGAGACTCAAGCTGACGCGCCGTTATCGAAACCGTCGACGTCCTCTCGTACACCGATCTCATAGAGAGGTAGAACTGCTGCAAGGCTTCCGCGGCCTCCCGCGAGAGAGCAGGCTCGATCTTCTTGGAGTAAGCGATGTACTTCTTGAGGAGGTGAGGAGGGATTATCGGCTCTTGCTTCACACCACCCTCTGTGTGGAGCGAGACGATATGGCTCGCGACTTCTCTGTCCATCTCTGGGGTCGGCTCGTCCCTCAGGACGAATATGAGGTCAAACCTCGAGAGCAGGGTTATGGGAAGGTTCACGTTCTCGTTAAACGGCCTATAGGCGTCGTATCGGCCTAGCTCGGGGTTGGCGGCCGCTAAGATGCTGCACCTAGCGTTGAGCGTCGCTACTATCCCGCCCTTCGCGATGCTGACTGTCTGCTGCGCCATGACCTCATGCATGGCCACCCTATCCTCGGGCCTCATCTTATCGATCTCGTCTATAACGCATATGCCCATGTCGGCCAGAACAGCCGCACCCGCCTCGAGAACAAGTCCACCCCCCTGATCCCTCACAACAGCCGCCGTCAGCCCGGCAGCGGTGCTTCCGCGGCCCGAGGTGTAGACCCCCCGTGGAGCTATCTGGGCGGCGTACAGCAGCAGCGTTGACTTGGCTGTCCCGGGGTCGCCTACCAGGAGGGCGTTGATGTCTCCCCTAACCCTCACACCATCCGGGAAGACCTTTGTGCGGCCTCCGAAGAGCAGTAGCAGGATCGCCTCCTTGATGTGCTCGAGACCCTTTATCGAGGGCGCGACAGACTGTATCAGCCTCTCATAGTTCTTGCTGTCCGCCGCCATATCCTTGATGATCTTCTCCTCCTCCGGTGTGATGAGAAGGGACTCCAGCTCCTTACCCCGCGGCTCGACCGATACCGATTCGATGTAAATCCTCCTAGGCTGCTGGGACTGATCGCCTTGATCGGCGTAGGTCAATAAGACGCCGGCCACCGTCACGCGGTCCCCGGGAGCGGCCATATCAACCGAGTCCCCCTTCACCCTCACCTCTATCACCCTCGGAATCTGGCCTGGTGGAAGGTCCTCCGGCTTCTCCTGAACACCCAGCGTCTGAAAGTCCACGAATACCGACTCCTCCTCCACCAGCTCAAAGAGCGGCTTCCTATCGATGCAGCGCGGTGAGCCGCACCTAGCGGGGGGCCTCGGGGTCTGCTGCCTGTAGATGGATCCGCAGTATCTGCAACGGTACGCCGCCTTCTCTAGCAGGGGCCTGACTAGCGAGGCCCTTACCACTATCCCATCTATCGCCACGAGCCTCCTCAAGTGCTCCGCCCGGATCTTGCGTATCGGTATGACCTCGGGAAGCCCCCTGACGGCTGCCCTGAATGTCTTGACCGCCGACGCGTACTGCGGATACTCCAGCTCGAGCTGCCTGTGAGCAGCCGAGTCGAAAAGCGGTAGATACTTCAGTGGCTCCGACAGAACTGCTTCTGCGGTATCCTTGTCAAAGACCAAAAGGTCGGCAAAATCTACCGGGACACTTTTCCTACCGGCGACTACCGCGCGGGAGATGTACTCCCTATACTTGTCCTGCTTGAAGAACCTCGCGAGAGCTTCCTCGGCTGTCTCGGCCATACGTCACACCTCCAAGCCTAGCGACGAGAGCCAGACCCCTATCACGTCCCTCAAGCGGAGGTAAAGCTCACGCTCCTCATCAGTCATTCGCTGCACAAGATCGGGGTCCACCCCCTTGGAGGCATAGCCTATGAGCTTAGAGAGCCTGAGAGAGACCAGATCCTTGAAATACAGCCTGACCGTCTTGACCGTCTCAGGGTCGACCCCCGAAGGCCTAGACATGCTTAGTCTCAGCACATGATAGATCTTCGGCGGCAGCTCGACAAGCTCCGTGAGGCTCCTCCGCTCTCTCCACAGCAGCTGGACCATCCGCTGAACGTCGATACGCCCTTCTAGGGGTTCGGCGAGGCCGGCGTCTATCAGAATCTCGGCAGCCCACATGGGGAGAGACAGCTGACTACCGCGCTGCAGGTCCCTATACCTCCCACCCGCGACGGTAAGCTGAGCGATGTCCTGCGTAACCCTGACCCCGTACTCCGACAGCTCTTGAACTAGGAGGAGATCCTCGGAAGCCATCTAAGAACATCCTTCTTACAGATGTATATACGGTTAAGTAGACCTCGCCGAAACTGATGGATCGCGGTATTACGCGGGCGACGGGACGGGGTTTTCTGTAATAAACTGGTGAAGTTTGACAGTGAGGTCCCAGGGAGTTGCTATTCCCTGGCCACCATCAACCAAGACGCATTTGGCCTCGCTCTTGAGCAACTCTTTAAGCACTTCCTCGACAGTATCACCGGAGGAACATGCTCCGGGAGACTCGAAGTAGCTCTCAAGGGAGGAGAGAGGCTCGTCAAGAAGGAGATATGGCTGATCTCTCAGCGACTCAAGAGGAGCCGCGCTACCCATCAAGTAACGAATAATGCTTTTATCGCTGACTACCTTGTCCTCCCCATCCACTAACAGCCGCCTCACACCTCGGTTAAGCATATGATAGACAGCGCCAAGGACCGTCTCATCCTTACTGACCTTTATGGTGGCGTAATTATTCGCGATGATGTCGCTCAGCTTTATCTTACCTAGAACCGCTCGGAAGACCTCTCTCCGGTGCATGACACGCAGTATCATCAGGAGATTTAGTACTCCTAAAAATTCTGCTTCCTTATTCAATACGATGAGGGTGCCGTAGCCTTGCCTCCTCATCGCTTGTAAAGCGTCAGAAAGAGTGTTCTCGCCCTGAACATAGCTCACACTTCTCGCAACATCGGAGACGGCGGCCTTCATGAGATATGGCCAAAGGGTTTCAGTACGCGTCACAAGAGCGCGTAGCACCGCGTCCCCGCCCAAGAACCTCACGACTTGTCTAGTAGATAATCCAAAATTCTCGGCGACGACCACGGATTCCACGTCAAGGCTTGCATAGAGAGCTCCAACTATAATGAGGGGCTGTTCCGGCGAGAGGACGTGGATGCGTGACCCGTCCCCTTCTTTAAGAACCGAGGAGCAGGAGATCGTGTCAAATAATGATTGACTGACTGACATTCGGCCACAAGCTCTTGAGACCGCTATTTATAGGTTCACGACACCACTTGAAAAAAAGGGGCCAGATATATCAGCGAGCACTTCATCAATAAGAGCTAAAGACACCCACGTTCCTATACCTTCTAGGCCTTGAAAGGCAGGGTCCTAAAGCATTGGCGTTCTGGCGTGAGAGGCGAGGCTAAATACCTATTAGCCGTGCTTCTGTCCATGTTGATATTTCTCGCCTCTCCTCAGCTTACAATCGCGCAGCCTGCGCGCTGGGACCTAAAGGTCTTGTTCTTGCCTCTTGGCCTCCCCACTACCTTTCGCGGAGACCCACTCTGGCTTGAAGACCATCCCGACACGTATTTCCCTGGGGAGACGGCCAACCTGACTTTTCAGCTGGTTAACGTTGACTGTTCTAGAAGGGCTCAGAGGCCTCATGTCGCTGAGTTCAGGCAGGCCTGGGAGGAAAATCTAACCCCTATCTTTGATAGGGCGCGACTCCTAAACGAGACAGGGTTCATCTCAAACTATCGGGTGAATTACAGCAACGTGGTTGTGTTTGGGGACCGCAGGCTCGCCGATTGGCGGCTCGAGATCTACGGCTACTGTGAGGGCAGCCCGATCTTTGTCGAGTGGGCCGCGGTATGGTTCGCTTGGCCGGAAATAGGCAGAGCAGCTGAGGCGCGGGTGCGGGTAGACAAGAGCCTCGCAGCTCTCAAGCCCCTCGACTACATATTTAAGAACGATATCAACAGCTCAATCACATTTTTCACGGTTCGTTTCAACTTTCCAGCCCAGGTCAAGCCGCAGCATCTCGGGATCCAGCCCACAGTCACCCTCAGCCTCAGATACCCCAGCGGGTTTAGCTACCAGTTCGAGTACACGCCGAGTGATAAAGAGCCAGCGTTAGCCATATGGGGCCTAAGGGGGGCAGCCTACGGCGACTTTAGACTCAGCCCCTACAGGACATTCAACCTCCGCGTAACCGATTACGAGGGCATGATACCGCTAGCAGGCGCAGAGATCACTATGAGTGCCTACGTATACCCCTTCAAAATGAAGATAACAACTAACGCCAGCGGCTACGCGGAGTTCAGGCGAATCCCAGACGCCTATGTCTACGACATCAAAGTAGACTATAACGTCTCGATGCTAGGCGAGAAGGTCTCTGTACTAAGCACCTCATACGAGGCCATTGACTTGGCGATGTCGCAGAATCTCAGGACCGAGCTCTATACCCTGAGGGTTAGCCCTGTCGACCGGTTGGGGCGCGTGATCGAGGGCGCCATTGTATATTTGGAGCCGGCCAAAGCCCAATCCGAGCCCCCACACCACATGGCTGTGAATCGGACGACCGGCGGCTACGCGTCTTTCTACATCGTCCCGACTGGGAACTACACGGTCTCGGTGGAATGGCGGGGGCTGTCGGTGTATCGGGGGCATAGATACGTGGGCGCGCATCCAACCTATGGCTTCGCTCCTAACAGCTTCGCCGTCGCGGCCAGCGTCGATGATCTCAGAGTCTCAGCTGTTGACAGGGCCGGGAACCTGGTCGGTGCGGTCTTCAGCGTCTCGGGCCCAAACTACGAGACGAGCTATTTCCAGGTAGAAGCACCCGACGGAGTGCTGAGCCTACCCCAGATGCCTATCACGGACTACCTTGTGGCTGCCGTCAACCAGTCCACCGTTTATAACGCTAGGAGTGAGGCGACTGGGCTGGTGAGACCTGGATCACCTGCTAGGCTCGAGCTGCCGATCTACGGCGTGTCCCTCAGAGCGTTATCCTCTGACGGCAAGCCACTTGGTCTTGCATCTGTCAAGCTACACTCAGTCTCAGCTACAGCGGGGACAGACGGTCGGACCGTCTTCGCTGGAGTGCCACAAGGCGTATACCAGGTGGAGGTGATCTACGGGGGGTCGACGGTCTATACCGGTAGGCTGGAGGTCAGGGACAACGTTTCAAAAGACTTACTCTGCGCAGTTTACGATGTCAAGGTGCGGTTCTTGACAGGCGAGGGGGTTCCCGTGATCGTTGACTGGCACTTGACAGGGCCTTGGGGGGAGTTTACGGGGACCGGAGACGGGTTTAGTCGCGAACTCCTGCCGGAGGGAGAGTATAGGCTCATGGCGACCTATAGGCGGGAGGGGGTGGAGGTGTTGGCGCTTAACAAGACGGCCAGTGCCTCCGATCTCAGGGGTGTCGACTTCACCTTGCCGTTGGGAAGACTCGTATTGAGGGTCACCTGGGATGACGGGCAGCCTTTCGAGGGCTTTGCTGAAATCTTGGGCAGCAGGCTCCGCCTCCGCGATGGGTTCGTCGAGGCCCCGGTCCTGCCCTACGGCAGGTATAACGTGTCGGTGATATCTGGCGGGGATGTCTTGTTGCTCAAGGCTGAGTTAATGCACGAGGGGCGGGAGGAGACAATCAAGATCCCCTCGACAACTATTGTTGTCAAGGTGGTCGATGTGCTCCGCAGACCACTCCAGGGGGCCGAGGTTAAGCTCTACAGCCCCCGGTCGCCTTGGTCACCACTAGTGATAGCCGCGACGGGCCCTGACGGTGCGGTAAGACTCACTCGTCTACCCGCCACACTGTCGCCCTTCCGGGTTGTCACGACCTACGGGGGGGAGCGGTTAGAGAGCTGGGTTAGCGGAGCCGAGGCAACTGTTGTCTTCCCTGCCCTTGAGGTAGGCGGCACCCTATTAGAGGCCGGGCTAGTTCTGGTTATCGTCGGCGGACTCGTGGCTCTTGCTGTGTCGATAGAGCTCTTAAGGAATCTCTTGAAGAGGAGACGGGGCGAGCAGGGCTAGACGCGCCGATAAACGGGAGCCCAAAGAGATTTAAGCATTGGAGACCAATTCGCGGACATGCGGGTCATAGCTGATCTACAGATACACTCTAAGTATAGCGGCGCCACGTCGAGCCGCATGGTTCTGGAGGAGCTCAGCTACTTCGCGCGTCTTAAGGGGCTGGATCTGCTTGGAACGGGTGATGCATTTCATCCTCGGTGGTTTAAGGAGCTTAGACGCGGCCTCGAGGAGGTCGGTGAGGCGGGCATATACAAGTTGAGGGGCTCTGCGACCGCACCTTTCTTCATCACTCAGACCGAGGTCGCCACGGTCCATGAGCATGATGAAAGGGTGAGGAGGATACATCACGTAATCTTGTTCGAGAACTTGGAGACTGCGGAGCAGGCTGCTGACGCCGTCTCAAGGTTTGGCGACCTAAGTTCGGATGGAAGGCCCATACTCGATATCAGTCCTGCGGGGTTAGTGGAAGCGTTATTAGAAGTCTCAAGAGATATAATCATCTTCCCAGCCCACGCCTGGACACCCTGGTGGTCCATCTTCGGCGCGATAAGTGGTGTGGACAGGGTGGAAGAGTGTTATGAGGATAAGACGGACAAGATTTTCGCTATAGAGACTGGCTTAAGCTCTGACCCCTCTATGAACTGGAGGGTAAGCAGCCTCGACAGATACGTCCTCATAAGCTCGTCCGACTCCCACAGCCCGTATCCATACAGGCTCGGCAGGGAAGCCATAGTTTTCGAGCTAAAAGAGGTATCATACCACGAGATCCTCGACGCCCTGACGAGAAAGGATAAAGAACGTATCCTCATGACGCTTGAGGTGCCGCCGAGCTACGGCAAGTACCACTGGTCTGGACACAGGAGGTGCGGAGTGGGGCCGATACCTCCCGATAAGGCCCGCGAGATAGGGTACAGATGCCCAGCGTGCCGGAGGCGACTCACCAAGGGAGTCGAGGACAGGGTTGAAGAACTCGCAGACAGACCCTACGGTGAAAGACCCATAGGAGCGATAGGCTTCAGATATGTCATACCCCTCCAAGAGCTGATAGCGGCCTCCATCGGCCTTGACTTATCGACAGAAACCGTGCTGAACTCGAGGAGGATCTGGCAACAATACGTTAAGCTCGTGAACTTCTTCGGAAACGAGTTTATTGTCCTCCTCGATGCACCACTCGAACGTATAGCAGAGCTATCCGGCTCGAGGCTTGCTACGCTCATAGCAGATATGAGAAGGGGAGCGATAAAGATCAGGCCTGGATTCGACGGAGTCTATGGACGAATAATCATGGATGGCACCGACACGAGACGGTCGGGAGGAGCAAACAGGCTCGAAGACTTCATCTAGGAGAGGCTAGTCGGGGCGGATTGTCTCGAGTGTGCGCGGAGTATAGACCTGGCGGTTTAGAAGCCTCCTCGTGGCCGCGGCTACCGAGTTCACAGCTTCGGGTTCCCCGTGGACGTAGAAGATGTTGGCGGGCTTGGGGGATACGCGACGCACGTAGGACAAAATCTGTTGTCTGCTCGAGTGGCCCGAGAAACCGTCCACCCTCTCAACCGAGAGTCGCAGCTTAACGATCTCTTGCTTTCTATCATCAGACATCAAGGGTATCTCCCTCACCCCCTTCAGGATCTTACGCCCAAGCGTCCCCTCAACCTGGTAGCTCACGAATAGTAGGAGGTTCTTCTCGCTCTCGGCTAGCTGTCTTAGATATCTCAGTGCAGGCCCGCCCTCAAGCATGCCCGAGGTGGCGAGTACGATCATGGGTTCCGAGCTCTCAAGTATCTCGTCCCGATGGTTTTGGCTCTTAACTACAGTAAAGTATTCGGAGTGGAGGAGGGACTCCCCACTTATGAAGCTCTCCCTGCTCTCGAGAGAATAATACTCAGGGAACATACTATAGATCGAGGTGGCCTCGACAAGGAGACCATCCAAGATTACCGGAACCTCAGGTATCCCCCTAGACTCTATCAGGTTCTCCAGCACCATCATGATTTCTTGGGCCCTCCCGACGGCCGGCACCGGAATCAACACACTCCCACCTTCATTGACGGTTCGGGTGATGTATTCAGAGAAGTAGGTCTCGGTCTCAGCCCTCGTCAGTGCCGCTGGCGTAGCGCCATAGGTCGACTCGAGGATGAGCGTCTCCATCCGTGGAAACTTAGAGTGAGCCGGGTCCAGCATCCTGGTCTTCTCGAACTTGAAGTCGCCCGTATAGACGATGTTGTGGAAGCCCTCGCCTATGTGGAGATGGGCTATCGCCGAGCCCAGTATATGCCCTGCGTTGTAGAAGGTGAGCCTGATGTCCGGCGTGATGTTGGTGACTACACCGTACCGGAGAGTTATGGTGTGGCGTGCCATCAGCCGCACGTCCTGCTCGGTGTAAAGTGGTTGTTGCCCCGTCTTAGCCGCGAGGTTTACGGCATCTAAGTGCTCCATTACCATCAATGGTAGCGTCGGCTCGGTCAGGTATACAGGGCCCCTGTAACCGTATTTGAAGAGCTGAGGCAACGCCCCGTGGTGATCCATATGCGAGTGGCTGATCACTACAGCATCAAGCCTCTGAATCAGCTCGGGGAAGAAATCTATCCTAGGTAACATCTCGTCCATCTTGGAGGCGCCAGCATTTATCCCGAAGTCGAGGAGCACAGAGCTCTCCCGCGTCCTTACTAAAATGGCCGACCTACCGACCTGTAGCGCGCCGCCGAGAAACGTCAGCAGCACCTCCTTCGACTCGAAGAGCTGTTCGCGAAAAACCTTCTCGCCTATCCTACGTAACGTCTCAAGCCTCTCTTCACCATCGCCGTAAACATATTTTTTCAGCTTCTCAATCGTCTTAGACTGCAGAAGTGGAGCCCTCACGACGGCGACTATCCATCCTATCTCACGCTCGATCTGCGAGACGACCTCCGACGTAAGCGTGTTGAAGAGGGCCTGGTCATTACTCTCCACGACGACCTCGCCTAGGTCCTTGTCAAAAGATATGTTTGCTTGATGACCCTGGAGGAGCTCCCTTAATCTGTTTCTCGCCGACTCCTCCTGCATCCTTATAGACTCTTCCGGCCTCACAACGACGCGCTTCTTGATCAGGTTGACTAGCTCTCTCGCAACATTGTTTCTCGCCGCGAACACACTCTCGTCAGCCGTGTATATCGCTATTCGCGGGCCTTCGAACTCAAGCCTGGTAACTATGTTATCCCCTTTCCCCAGAGAGGCCAGGTAGTTCAGTACATCCATACGGAGCTTTGTCAGCATGAAGTCTCCACCTGGGTCTTTTCAGGCTTATAAGCCCCTATAGACCCGTACCGCCCTCAGTTATCAGAGGCCGTATATAAGTATGTCTCGCAGAGCACAGCAATTAAGAGCTTCCCGACACCTTTGGCTTGAAGGCCGCCTTCCAGACATGGATTATCGCGTAGGGACGCGATATCCCCTGCTCCTGCATTATCTTTTCTATCGTGGAGCGTATCTTCACCTCGTCCCTGAACTTGGCCACCAAATCCCTGTAGAGGGGCTCCGCTTCCTCGTTGCTAGTCGTCTCGTCATAGATGGTGCGTGGAAGCTCGCGCAGCTTGTCAAGCCGGTGCTGTAGTTCGGAGACCTTCTTCTTCGTCGCAACTATTCTCTGTCTATGCTCGTCTATCTCCTTCTCCAACAGATCCAGCCGTGACTGCTCATCCTGCGACAGGGAGCCACCCCTCTCACGTAGATACTCGGCTTCAACTAGTTTGTCAAAGAGCTCCTCCTCGATGACTGACATCTCTGTCTCAAGCCTCCCTAGGGCCTCGTTCAGCATGCCCTCTGCGCTCTGGGCCTCAGCTAGAACCTGATTACGCATATCGCTCAGCTTATCTAGCCTCTTCTTTACCGTGTCCAGCCGCACATCCTCCCGTGTCTTGAATATTCTTTGGTAGGCCCGATCCCAACCCTTAATCTCCGCCATCCTCTTCTGGATATTCGCGAATGCCGTGACAGCCTGATCGTAAGGATCGATGGCTGGTGACTCTTCGCGCTCAGGCTCAACCACGCTCTCCGCAGGCCTCTGATCCTGCTCCGCTCCCTCCACGATCGTCTCCTCAGGAGATAATCTCCTCCTTATCACTATCCTCCTCTTCTCACTCATGCCTCTTGCCACCAGCCCTGTTCCTGCCATGTGAAATTATGCCACCGAGCATCTTGAGAGGGTTCACGTTCATCTTCTCCTCTACCGCCCCACCGAAGATGGCTGTGGTGGATAAACTTATAAGAGTTGACTCTAAGAGTTTACGCCTCCCCGCCCCAAAAGTCACCGGCACCTCGACCACCCCACCATCTTTCGCAACTTGGAAGACTTTAAACACATCATCAGTTACCTTTTTGTTTTCAAGATATCGCGCCGGGTCGATTACTAGGGCGACGGCCTTGGGATAGAGGGTCTGGTACGTGAGCTGCGTCCGAATGTCTATGGGAGAGAGAAAGAGCCCCAGTGAGGGGTGTGAGTGATACCACCCGACAATGTAGAGCGGTATCTTGTAGGCCTGTAAATACTCCGCGACCCTCGCCATAACCTCCTCACTCAGCACCACGAACCCCGACGAGCCCATCTGCTCGCCCGTGACTGAGTCCCATATCTCTATTGTGTCGTCCTCCTCCATCCCGAGAAGGAGGCCTGCAACCTCGATCTTGGGATTCGTGATTGAGTGGTTGATGACTTTGGCGAGTGACGGAGGCAGTATTCTAACCCTCATTCTTGTCAGGATAGATATCGCTACCTGCCTATAAACCCGCCCCGTATCTCCCGGTGAATAATACTGCGAGACTCCAAGTCATTGACCTGCCATGTGGAGAGGGTCGGTACGCGGATAACGTAGCGAGCATTCGCTGATCGCTCCAGCTAACCTATTTATAGCCCGTACGGCTCCTCATAATGGCGAAGTAAAACATGAAGATCAGGATCGTCCCAGCTGTGGGCGGTGGGCCTCCCGTGGAGCTCGATGTGCCCTCCAACGCCAGTATAGGGGCTGTCAAAATGCGGGTCTGTGCCATCAAGAAGCTTAGGCCTGAGGATGCCAGGCTCACATATAAGGGGAGAGCTCTCGGGGATAATGAGACTCTCTCCTCGGCGGGAGTTATAGAGGGAGATAAACTGGTTCTCATTACAAGGACCGTAGGGGGTTAGGCCTATGGAGGCCTCGGAGGCTGGTTACCTCCCAGAGTCCAGGTGGGCAAAACGCCTGGCCCAAGAGTACCAGCTAATGAGGAATTACGAGCCGACCTTCGACGCGAAGGACGGCGACCTCACCCACTACATGGGGACCATCATAGGCAACGGACTGTTTGAGGGCGGGGTTTTCGTCGTCGAGCTATTTCTTCCGCGAGAGTTTCCCTTTGTTCCTCCCCAAGTCGTCTGGCACACTAGGATATGGCACCCCAACTTCACCGACGAGATCCCGGCAAGGGTCTGTGAATCTATATTGAATAAGGACTGGTATCCCAATATGCATGTCGTCTCCGTTATTGAGGCGCTGAAGAACCTGCTCTCCTCCCCCAATCCGGAGGATCCGCTAAACACATGGGCCGCTTACGAGATGAAGCATTATCCTGAGAGGTTTGTGGCTCGCGTCAGGGAATATATCAGGCTTTACGCCACCCCTGAGAAGGCGCTCAGCATCCTATAGGGCCATGAAACCTCTCGAGAGGTACGACCGACAGGTCAGGTTGGAGGGGTGGGACCAGGAGAAGCTGTTCTCCTCTAGGGTCTTCGTGGCCGGCGCGGGGGCGCTGGGCTGCGAGGTCGCGAAAGATCTTGCGATGATGGGTGTCGGACGCCTAATAATCGCCGACTACGATAAGGTTGAGCTCAGCAACCTCAGTAGACAGCTTCTTTTCCGGGACAGCGATATAGGGAGGGAGAAGGCGGAGGCTGCAGCAGAGAGACTAAGGGAGCTGAATCCACACGTGGAGGTGGAGAGCCATGACAAGGATATCCGGGAGCTGGGCGAGGATGTTTACAGGAGCTCGGATGTGCTGCTCTCCTGCCTTGATAACTGGGCTTCAAGGAGATGGTTTAACTCCATGGCGGTATCCCTCGAAAAGCCTCTGATAGACGGAGGAATTAACGGATTCTATGGAAACGTGCAGATAGTGATACCAGGCAAGACCGCTTGTTTAGAGTGTCAGAGCGCCCTCCTCATCCCCAAAGAGGAGAGGGCGGCCGAGTGCACGCTACGTAAGAGGCGGCCGGCGGACTTGGTTGAGGAGCTGAGACTGCACGGTCTCAGCATAACGCTTCGCGAGGCCGAGGAGCTCTTCGACCTAAACATCAAAACAGTGTATGACATCAAGTATTTCAGGCCAGAGAAGCTGACGGAGCGGATAAGCCAGGAGGTCATAGCGATGCTGAACTCTCTCAAAGAGAGGATAGCGCCGCGGATGCCCGCTATCCAGAGCGTCGCCGCGACCATTGCGGGGATTATGGCGACCCACACCATACAGATTCTCCACGGAGATGGTTTAGGTCCCGTACCGACAAGCCTGATAGTCTATGATGGCTATCACTCTAGGCTCTCCAAAGTCAAGATCGGGAGAGACCAGATGTGTATTGTCTGCGGCGAGAGCGAGAAAGAGCCCATACCCTTCCGCTTCCGTCTCTCCAGCACAGTCTACGAGCTTAAGGAGGCTGTTGCGACCAAGCTAGGTGTTCCGGACCCCGAGGTCCTATACATAAGTAGGAGACTCGACGACCTCTTGACCCTTACTGAGGCAGGGGTGAGCTATGGGGAGACGCTCTACATCTCCACGAGCCGGCTGTATGAGCCTTTGGCGATAAGAATAGTAAGGATGGACGAGGGCTCTGATGAAGAGACTAGCGGCCGGCTTCCCTGAGTATACGTGTGTATTGCGAGGCATCGATGTTGCCGCCGGTTAATACGATTACTACCACCTTCCCCTCGATCTGATGGCGCGTCTTTTTAGCCGCGGCTAGCGCCGCAGCCCCAGCATGCTCAGCTACCTGTCTGACCGAGTGGTAGAGCTGTCTGATCGCATCCTCCATCTCCTCGTCTGATACCAGGACTATGTCGTCGATTCTATCGCGTAGGATCTGGAAGGGCACCTCGTATGCTTTGGCGACGGCAAGCCCCTCCGCCCTCGTGCTGACACCGTTCTTTGCAATTATTCTCCCCGCTTTCCATGACTCGTAGAAGGCGGAGGCCCCCTCGGCTTGGACCCCTACCACACGTATCTTTGGGTCGATGGACTTGTAGACCACACAGGCACCTATCGCACCAGAGCCGCCTCCTATTGGGTTGTAGACCTGCTCGACGGAGCTAAGCTCCTCTGCCACCTCGAGATGCATCGTCGCCACGCCTGGGTAAAGCTGGGTTTCGTTGATCGCGTGGATATACTTGTAGCCCTTCACCCTAGATAGCTCCTCCGCGTAGGCGGCGGCCTCGTCGAAGAACTGGCCGTAGGTGATGATTTCGGCGCCTAGCTCCTTTAGTGCGTCTTTCTTGACCTCAGAGACCCAGGAGGGCATAACGACCTTCACGTCAACCCCGAATAGTTGGCCGGCATAGGCTACGGACTGTGCGTGATTACCCATAGAGGCTGTGATGACCCCGGTCTTCCTAACTTCTTCAAAATTCCTCTGGATGTAGTATATTCCTCCGCGGACCTTGAAGGAGTTGGTAGGGTTGAGGTTCTCGAGCTTCACGTAAAGCTTGCAGCCGAGCACACGGGATAGAGATCTTGAATAGACGAGCGGGGTCGGTTTGATATACTTGTAGATGATTTTGGAGGCCTCTAAGACGCTCCTCAGATTTAACGTCTCCACGCCACCCAATACCAGAACCGCGGCTAAATATCTTCACTATCCGACGGACAGGATGGGGGGCCACGATGGCGTCTCTTTTTCGTCTTTCGTGGTAGAGCAAAAGGGATAAAGCCGAGGAAGTCATGATAGTGCTGCGATGATGTGTCTGGCCAGGCTGAGGGGGTGATTGCGATCTTGAGCGCTGAGCGCGAGTCACGACACCCCTACCTTCTCTGCACCACGCTCTCAAGGTTCTAGGGCGTTGCCGAAGGCCCCTGAGGCGGCGGTGTCTCGCCGCCCATGTTTTAAGCTTTAATTAACGAAAGGAATGACACGATGGTACGCGGGCTTAGATCGGTTGGAAAAGGCTAATATGATGGGGCCATGTCGTCAATCTCCGGGAGCATATAGTCGCGATGTCGGAGCACAGGGAGAGCACCTCGATAACAAGGATCGTGCTGGATGTGCTGAAGCCTCACCAGCCCAACATCGTCGATTTCAGCCGAGGTGTGGCCTCCCTGAGGGGAGTTAAGAAGGTGGACTCGTCTGTCTTAGAGGTAGACGCCGAGACAGAAACCATAAAGCTCGTGATCGACGGGGCAGATCTTAGCGTGGAGAAGATTGACGAGGTTATAAAGAGGCTGGGGGGCGCGATACACAGCATAGACGCGGTGGTTATAGAGAAGCTGGAGCACAAGAAGTAGTGAGCTGGTGTTGGTGCTCAGGAGGATAATCAAGCGTCTGAACCTGACATTCACGCTAACGGAGACGACAGATATAGCGAGGCGTTATTTCTCGCTTCAGATTTTTGACGGAGCGATGGTCGGTATAGGGCTGGTCTTCGGGTTCCATATCTCAGGCTTCCACGGCTATGAATCCCTCCTCAGGGCCATTATCCCGATACTGATAGGCATAGCCATATCCGGGTATACGGGTGCCTTCGTCTCTGAAAGGGCCGAGCAGGCCTACAGGATAAGAAGGCTGGAGCGGGCGACCCTGACCGAGATGAGCGGGACCATGCTTGCCTCCGCCGGAACGCAGGCAACCATATTCGTCTCGCTCGTTAACAGCCTGAGCGCCGTAACGGCGACAGCGCTGGTCAGCACACCCTACATACTGGCCTCGGCCCTCAAGGCCCTCCCGGAGCATGGATTATACCTCTCAATGATCATCTGTCTCGCCCTCCTGTCACTCTCCGGCTCGGTGGTGGGTAAGACCACAGGTATAGGTGTTTTGAGAACCGCTCTCCAGATGGCCGGAGCGGGTGTAGTCGCTGCTGCGCTGATCATTCTGGTAGAGTCCGCTCTCTGAAGGAAAGTCAGAACTGAGTTAGCTTGCTCTGTCCCCTCGCGCCTGTGAGCCTATATACACGTACACCTACCCTTCTCAGCTCTCTGCCTTTGTCGTCCAGAAGGTCTCTGAGAAGCTCTCTGGCCGTACTCATGAGCTCGCCGAGGTCCTGAGACGCGCGTGTGAGCAATATACTTCTCGTAATCGTCTGCATACCCCTAGTAATGCCTATGACTGAGACTCCTTGGAAGAAGACCCCCCGACTCAGCACGCGGCTGTACAGATCAGCGATAGCGCGCTCGAGCTGCGGGAAGATCTCGTCTATGCTGCGGGAGGGGGCCCTCAAGGTGACGATCCTGCTCATCTGCTCAGCCTCGCGCCTCGTCCCAACAGGCTCATCATACTCACCTCTACTCGCGAGGTGAAGATATTGTCCGATCTTGTATCCTAGAAGCCCGACCAGCACGTCTGCCTGGACCCGGGACAATTCCCCTACTGTCCTCACTCCGACTGAGTGGAGTATCTCGGCTGTCTTTCGACCTACGTAGGGCAGCTCGTCTACGGGTTTCGGTCGCAGATATTCCAGCTCAGTCCCTGGCCAAACTACTAGGAGCCCATCGGGCTTCGAGTCAGCGGAGGCCATCTTCGCGAGCAGCTTATTCCGCGCCACGCCGATGCTACAGCTCAGCCCTGTCTCTCGCGCGATCGCAGCTTTCAGCGATCTCGTTAGATCGAGCGCGGCACTATAGTCTCCACCGCTCTTTGACGAGAGGTCAAGGAACGCCTCATCGATGCTCGCAATCTCCAAAGCGTCCGAGAAGCCCGCGGCTATGCTAAAAACTCTCGCCGATAGAGCACGGTAATACTCCATGTCAACGGGTAGGAAAACAGCGTCAGCATCATTGAGACGTGCGAGGGCTTGCCTGATTGCCATTCCGGCTCGCACGCCGAACTTCCTTGCAACGTAGTTGCACGTGGCAACGGCTCCCGCGTCTGGCGCTCTCCCAGAATAGACGCAAACAACCACGGGACGGTTCTTGATAGACGGGTTCCTCAGCTCCTCAGCCTGAGCGAAGAAATAGTCGATGTCCAGACAAGCTACTGGCCCTCTCACCGACAAATCCAGCTCCTCACGGCGCGTAAAAAATCCTCAGAGACACCCATAAACATCAGTCGAGCTCTAGATACGCCAAAACTAAGCCATGCCTCATACTGCCGGCGGTGGGACTCGAACCCACGGCGACGGGATTATGAGCCCCGCGCTCTACCAGCCTGAGCTACGCCGGCACTCCGGCCAGATACTCCCACACCGCCAGCAAGAGTGCTATGGTTTAGGCAGTATTAAGCTTTGATTGCCCCAGTAGCCAATTTAAGGGCCAGTCACTCGCCATTTCGGTGCGGCGCTGGCGAAGGGGGCGATATGTTGTACGATAACTGAGGTGTGCAGGGGCAGTCGTTTAACGTTGACTGTTCTATTTAGCCCTCGAGATGTCGCGGAGCAGAGTGGCGAGCTCTTGAGCGTCGTAGAGGCTTCCAAGAACGCGAATCCGCCCCGCGAAGAACAGCTGAGTGGCATCAGAGACGCCGTAAAGCACACTTGCGAGATCTTCGTCAGAGGCTATGATCGTCGCGGCGGGATCCTGTGCCTCGCCCGGCTCAACACTTAGAGAACCCATCGATATCTTCAGGTGGAAAGGATCAGCGTTAGTTGGCCTGAATTGATACGTCCTGACTAGTCTTGCCGTCCTAGCCTTTATAAGCTCGCTCTGCGCTGCCTGTGACACAAGCTCGCTCAAAGCTTTGAAGGATTTGGACGACATCGGTGCAATCTTCACGATCGCGTTATATATTTGTTTAATGAAGCCTGGTTGACCACTTGAGCGGCGGAATGGTTTTTAGAAGGACACAACCCCCCAGCCTTGAGATGAAGGTAGTGCTAGCCTACAGCGGCGGCCTAGATACCACGGTCTCGATACCTTGGCTTATGGAGAGGTATGGAGCCGAGGTCATAACTGTGACGGTCGATGTGGGGCAGGAGGAAGACTTCAAGGAGATCGAGGAGAGAGCCTACTCGGCGGGCGCGTCCAAGCACTTTTTCATCGATGCGAAGCGGGAGTTTGGTGAAGACTACATCAAGCCATGTATAATGGCGAACGGGCTTTACGAGGATGAGTATCCGTTAGGTACAGCCCTCGCGAGGCCCCTCATAGCCACCAAGGCCGTGGAGGTCGCCCTGAGGGAGGGTTGTGACGCGGTTGCCCACGGCTGTACGGGGAAAGGCAACGACCAGCTGAGGTTTGATACAACGATCGCTGTCCTTGCCCCTGAGCTCCGCATTATCGCCCCGATAAGGGAGTGGAACCTATCGAGGGATGAGGAGATAGAGTATGCTAGGAGAAAAAACTTAAGGCTCGACTTGAAGAAGAGCAGGTTCAGCGTCGACGAGAACTTGTGGAGCAGGTCGATAGAGGCCGCAGAGCTCGAGGATCCGTGGATAAGTCCCCCCGCCGAGGCCTTCAAGTATGTCGTGGATAGTAGAAGGGCACCCGACAGGCCCGAAACCGTTGAGATAGAGTTCGAGAGCGGAGTGCCCGTAGCCCTCAATGGCGCGGCGATGCAGCTCGTTGAGCTGATCAAGGAGCTGAATGTGGTGGGAGGGCGGTCGGGTTTTGGGGTGATCGATCACATCGAGGACAGGGCGGTAGGGATCAAGTCGAGGGAGGTGTATGAGTCGCCCGCAGCTCTTATTTTGATAAAGGCGCATAAGGACCTTGAGAAGATAACACTGAACGGGAAGACTCTGGCGTTTAAGAGCCTCGTCGAGAAAAAGTGGGCCGAGCTGGTTTACTACGGGTTCTGGTACGACCCCTTGATGCAAGCCCTGAACGCCTTTATCACAGCGACACAGAAGAACGTTACGGGCAGGGTTAGGGTGGAGCTGTATAAGGGCTCGGCCAGAGTTGTTGGCCGCGCCGCAGAGAACCCCCTCTACTCACGCGAGCTGGCTACCTACGCGGCCGGTAGCGCCTTCCAACAGAGGGCCGGTGAAGGTTTCAGCAAAATATGGGGCCTGGAGACCGTCTTAAGCGCCTCCGCATGGCGTAGAATCAGAGACCGTAGGCTTGAGAGTTAGACAGCTGTTTCCTCTCTTCTCAGTCCCTCATGCGGAATCCTAACCACCTCGACCCGGAACCGGTCTTGGAGGGCCTGGGCAACCTCCCGAGCCTTATTCTCAGCCGGGATGGCTATCACGTACCCCCCTCCGCCCGCACCCGTCAGCTTCGCGCCGAGGGCGCCGGCCTCCATCGCCGACTCCACGGCGAGGTCCAGCTGCTTGTTCGAGACACCGATAGTTCGTAAGAGGTTATGCGACAGCACTAGGAGGTGGCCTACCCTTTCCAGTCTCTGGTTTGATAGGGCCAGCTCCATCTCGCTACAGATCTCATCATTTGCCGCTAGAAGCTTGTCGAAAATGCTGACAAACTGCTCCCTCAGGTTGCCTACGCGCTTGACCATCTCCCCGGTCCTTCTACCCCTTTCTGTGCTGACCAAGAGTAACTCTAGCCCATACCCGATCGGGACCTGGCTAGGCTTTTCTCCCCTTATGAAGCTGATGACACCGCCGTGGAGGGAGACCGCCAGATCTATCCCCGAGGCCCTGTAGTGTATAACAGACTCAGCCACCGAGGCCACATCTGTCACAACCGTCGGAGTGGGGTCAATATTAGAGGCGCTGAGGCATGCTGAAGCGGCAGCGAGAGACACTGATGCGGACGACCCTAGACCCATTCCGCGGGGAATCTCGGACTTGATCCTCAGCTTAAACCCTTTCGCCCCATACCTCTCCATGATGTAGTCGAGCATGGTCTTGAGAGGCCTAAGCCTCTTTATGGTCCTCCTATCAGAGCTCTTCACGACCTTGTCTCCCCTCCAGACGCAGGACTGGCCCTCGTCCAACATCTCGATCGAGATCATCCCGTCATTACTCGCAGACGCAGTTGCATAGGCGCGCTTGGGGATCGCGCAGGCGATCGCCCGCCCTCTGTATACTACGAAGTGCTCTCCGCAAAGAATAGCCTTAGCCGGCGACGAATAGGTCTCCACCCCCATTCGTAACCCTGTAAGTGTGGCATCCATGACAATATATAAACCCCTTACCCTCGGATCGGATAAATCCGCCTAGCTCCCATCAACAATTTCCGACCCGCCCCTCATTTAATACAAGGTATTATATATGCGGCCGCCGGGATTTGAACCCGGGTATTGGGCTCGGAAAGCCCACGTCCTAGTCCAGGCTAGACCACGGCCGCACCAGCACGCTTGCTTTTTGCAAGTTTGTCCCGCGTGTTGTTAGGTACATTGCTGAGTCAAGGTTCATTAGTGCAGAGCGATCTTATAGCCTTTTGTGGCTTGAAGTAGGAGAAGACGGCTCGTCTGTATGAGCTGGGCGTTAAGAGGTTCTTTGAGGTCAAAGGGGTTCATGTCAAAAAACAGAATCATATCGGCATCCTGCTTTTATCCCACCTTTGCTCGGCCAACTTCAGGAATCTGTCAAGACGACAATGTTGCTTATCTCCATGGCAGCCCTACTAACAAAACATGCTTACTGTAGTCTACTCGCATTAATAACCTTCATATCAAGCCGATTTTAGCCTTGATCTCCGCTATATCCTTCTCAATCCTTGTAAGCCTTTCGTCAAGGATTGTTTTGAGGTCTTTTCTCAAATCTTTTACTTCGCTCAGTATCTCTTCCCTAAAGTTTCTTAACTCTTGACGGTAGTCTCTGAACTCCTGTCTATAGTCTCTAATCTCCTCTCTATAGTCCCTGAACTCTGTTACCAGTTTTGTAAAGTATAGTTTTGCTAGTTCAAGGCTTTCAACCATCTCCCTCTCAACGGGTCTGGCGATTTCTTCCCCGTAGTCTATTTCGAATTGTGTGTATTGTTTCCATGGAACGTTGTATCCCGGCTCGTCCTCTCTCCTCACCTCAATCCTTTCAACGTTCAGGCTAAGAATGTCCCCAGGCCTACCCTTAACATCTATCGCCTTAATGAACTTCTCCAAAACATCTTCTCCCGCCTCTGCGAAGATCTCAACCGAGCCATCCCCAAGATTCCTGACGAGCCCCCTGACACTCAGCAACGTGGCAACATTCTTGACGAAAACCCTGTAACCAACCGCCTGAACAGTACCATACACGTATATGTTAGCCTTGACAGTCATCTCTGATTACTCTGCTCCCGTCCTGCTTGGCTGCTGTATTTAAACTCTGATGGGTGAGTCTTGGCTATCGCCAGACGTATGGCCTTGAGTGCGTCGTTGCGTCAGCCGCCGAGGCTATGTTCGGGGTAAACTCTAGAGTGTACCCTGCTGCAACCATGAAAGCTATGAATGTGGCTACAGCAGTTGCCTTCCCGACCCGTGTATGATTTTCAGGGCGAGCTCCGAGTAAACCCTCAACAGCGCAACCGTGACCACTGCCATCACCTCCACCGCGACAGCAGTCGAAGCTTATCCCATATCTCATCCCCCTTTTTAGTAGGGTGTGCCGGAGAGCTTGGGCAGTCTTGTCTTTCCGCGCCTTCCTGCGTTCTGAAGCGTGGCGTCAGCGCGGCAGGGCATTTTAGGTTCTTTAACGAAAGATAGCCGTGGGACGGGTCTCTAGACCCCACCTTATCAGGATTTTTTTCTTAATATGTAGACTGCCAGCAGGGCGACTATGAATAGGCTGATGAGGTTGAAGCCCTTTAGAGGATGTCCCGCGAACCATAGGGCTCCTATTCCGTTGGGTATGCCGAGCCATGCAAGGTATCTTCCGAGCATGTTGAACATGGGTGCAAGCGGAATAGTTGCTGCGTATAGGTAAATCATGCCGGGCTTGTTGAATATGCCGCCGTTAAACACCTGCCCTCCAACGACAGCCAAGATCAGCAACCATACTACAGCGACGTGGAACCAGCTGCCGGGGCTTAGGTGGGCGTTCTCAAGACCGCGTGGTGTACCCTTGACAGGTGCTGTGCCGATGTATTCTGCTGGGTAAGGCCCTGGATATGGGCCCCCCTCCGGCTGCTTGAAGGTCACCGTTATATCAGGTTGCGTATCCCAAACCAGAGCTAGCTGGGCACCGTTGGCTATCAAAACCAGCAAGCACGCGAAACAGACTGCCAGAGCTAGACGGAGTGGGGTTGAGGGGCCTAGGCTGTGTCCCGGGTTACCGGCTGACTGCTTTTTGAACAATCCTATAGACACGAGGAAGACCATGACAGGTAGCAGGTAGTAGATTCCTGCCGGAGCCACCCATATGATGCTAGGAAGCCCAGCGAAGTTGAAGGCCAGCAGGCCGACCAGCGTTAGAGGTAAGCTAACAAGCATCAACTTATAGCCTAGGTCGAATACCCTCTTAGGCACCTGGAGGACCGCGAGCGCTAGAAGTGCTATCAAAGCGCTCGTTGAGAGGAGTGCTGTATGGTCGTGGAGCTGGACGAGGGCCGCAGGTGAGACGGGTTTATGAAACGCCTTGAAGAGGGATGTTATCCAGAACCCTGCAAGCACCCCGGCGATAATGATTATTGTTGGTACTAAGAATATCCGGCGCGGCACCTCGATATCCGTGATAAGCTCGTACCGTGACTTGGGAGGGGGATCCTTCGCCGATATGAGGGGTATCTTTAACCCAGAAGCCAGGAGGGCCACCGAACCCAAGGCCACCAGTCCGACAAACTCGAAGAATGAAGCCGCCAAACCTATAACAGGTATTTCATAATAGGTTCCGGGAGCCGCTGGGTCAGCAACTCTCCAAAGAGCCGGTCCGCCTACCTCGTAGTAGAGAGCCAGCGTCCCGACCCATATCGTTGGCCCGATGAAGGTCCCAGCTATCACCAGCTTCTTAGCCCACGACTTTAGAGCGATGCTTGGGAGGATCATCGCGGCAATCATGATTAATACGGCCCACCATGAGGCGTGTGCGTGCCCGATCTTTTCCCATTCCGGAACGGGGCGCCCCCAAGCAGCCGCGGTCCAGATCCCGATCATGCCCACAAGGGTTCCTGTGCCAATCGTCAGTAGCGCCGCTATGAACAACGGGATGTTTAAACCCAACCGTATGGTCTGACTTGTCCCCGACATCCCGTTCCTGCACTGTAGCGGCGGGAGGTCATAAAAATTACTGTGAAATTGGATGAATTTGTATATAGCTTTTTTGAGTGTTCGTTTCGTAAACCTCCTAATCGGACCTGTCTGTGGGGATAGAATGTTGCACACTCTAGGAAAAACGGTTGGGCACCTGCTGTATCGGGCCTCATTGTTTTTTAGCGTGCGAAGGCTGTCTTCTGACTGTCCAATATGAGGTGCTGTCTGGCCTCCCTGCCCGTGTAGTCGCCTCAAGCCGTTTGGTCGTGGAAATCCATCTCCATGCTTGGCTACTTGGCCATAGGGTTCTCATCGAGGAGAGTATTGTATATGCTGATTTGCATTGGGGGTTTGGCCGATCGGGTGGCTGTGCCGGGTCGTGTGGGTGGCTAACTTTTTGTGCTGGCTTTAAGGGCCTAGTGTTGTGGTCCAACCTGTCAGAGTCGAGGTTGCCCTAGCGCTGCTGGCTTTTGTCTGTATTGGGCTGACGGATTTCGTCAGGAAGAAGGCTTCCCTAGAGGGCGCGCATCCGCTTGGATACCTGCTGGTCGAGTCTCTCGTGGTGATGGCGGTGTTATCTCTCTCCTCCCTCGTGTTCGAAGGGTTTGGCAAGAGGCTTTGGGACGCCTCAATACCGTACGCCTTGTTGAGCGGATTGGCGATCTCCCTTGGCCTGATAGCCCTTATGAGTGGGCTGAGGATTGGGCAGGGGAGCGTTGTGATACCGATATCTAGGCTAGGGCTGGCGCTAGCTGCTACTCTCAGTATTCTCTTCTTCGGAGAGACAGTGACTTGGACGAAGATCCTTGGCGTGGCCTTTGCCGTTGTGGCGGTCCTGCTTCTCTCGAGCTGAGCCTTCTTCCGGGCCACGCTTGGATAGAGGCGCGGAAATATGGCTAAACCTATATTGGCCCGCACTCCCAGTCTCGTTAGGCGCCTCGGTAGCTCAGACTGGTGGAGCACCGGCTTGGTAAGCCGGGGGTCGCGGGTTCAAATCCCGCCCGAGGCTACGCCCAAGGCCTATGGTGTCACGGTATTCCCAGCCGGCGTGTATCCGGAGTCACGTAGCCTCGAGACGCCGCGTTGGAGCGCCTCCCTCAGTTCTCTGACCCTGTTCTCGGGCAGCTCGTCGTACGTGAATGCCCAGTACCCCCACTCTATCCCGGCCGCGAACTTGAGTTTGTCGGGCGCCCTGTGGACCGGGTAGAACTCTATGTGGAGGTGGTAGTGCTGGTAGCCCTCGCCGTTGGGTGCCTGGTGGATCACCATCATGTAGGGTAGGCTAAAACCGTAGAGCGAGTTGTACATGGCGACGGCCGTCTTCAGCATGTCCGCGAGTTTCTCGACCTCGCTGCTCGAAAGCTGGCTGAGGAGCTGGAGGTGTCTCCGCGGATATACGTGGCACTCGTAGGGCCACTGGGCGTAGAACGGGAGGAGAAGCGCGAAATCGTCGTTGTCGTAGAGCAGCCTACTCCGACGCCGCCTCTCCTCGTCGGCCACATCGCATATGAGGCATCTTGAGGTTGAGTCGCGGTATCTCGCCATCTCGTTCAGCTCGATCATGATTTTAAGCGGTATGAAGGGTAGGGCGTAGATCTGAGAGTGCGGGTGGTGGAGCGAGACGCCGATAAGCTCTCCCTTGTTCCGGAAGGCTGCCATGTATTTTATCTCACTGTCGCGGTATAGCTCCTCGGTCTCGCGTGCGAGGGCCTGGACATACTTCACCACGTTAGAGTAGGGCACCAGGTCGAGGTCTCCCTCATGCTCCGGTGTCTCTATAACCACCTTGCAGACTCCGTAGCCGGGTTTGGAGCCGGAGTAGCCAGCCTCCTCTGAGGAGGGTTTAGGGTTCCTCGAGAGCGAGGGATACCGGTTCTCGAGCGAAAGCACGTCCCACCCGTAACCAGTTTCGGGGGCCCCGGGACAGAAGGGGCAGGAGATGTCTCGCCAGGGCCTAGTCGCTCTCCCGCTGGCAACGATTATCCACGTCCCGAGGAGTGGGTTCCATCTGATCTCGTTAAAACTCATGCCACGGGTTCAACATGGCAACCTCTATCTATACTTAAGGCCCACGCCTTAGCTGCGCCCTCAGCTCTCGCGGCCTGAAGGACCCTCTCCGCATCTCGTCCATCCCGGCATATCCCTATTAGGCAGCCTCCGAGGCCGGCGCCGCTGATCTTGACACCAAGGGCGCCGTTCCTCAGCATTGCCGTTCTCAGGCGCTCCATCTCTGGGATGCTCACGTCGTAGAGGTCGCGGAGCATCTCGTGTTGCTCATTTATGATCTCTGCGAGCTCCTCGAGCGACATTCTCCCTTGCCGAAGCGCTTCTACGGCCCTCATCGTGGACTCGTTTGCCTTGAGCGTGTAGGCGATCCTCCGTGCCGATTTATCGCTCAGATCCTTAAGCAGAGGCTCGAGCTCCTCGTATCTTATTTCCCCCCAAAAGACCCTCTCGTAGCTGTCTGAGAGCCTTCTCCTCAGAGCCTCCGGCATATTTCTCTCAAGCATCTGTTTCAGGCCCTCGTTTATCTCCCTCTGCCTGACGGGGTGTATCTCCTTGACGCTATGCCTTACTCCCGAGTCTACCGCGACGAAGCTGCAGGCCGGGATCGGCAGCTCCTCGAACCTCACGGGGTGGAAAGGGTGGAGCAATATGGCTCCACCAATTGCAGCGCTGTACTGGTCAAGCCTACCGCATGGGATACCCATAACCGCGCTCTCGGCCACAAAGCAGGTCTCCGCGATCTCGAATGGAGCAAGGCCTAGGCCCCAGAACCGGTTGAGGAATGCGCAGAAGGCTACCTCTAGGGCGGCGCTGCTCGCGAGGCCGCTGGCGAACGGGACGCTACTATCTATGACGATCTCCCCGCCCTCTTCCGCCGAGATGGATACCCTCCCGCGGAGCGATGTCACTACGGATCTGAGATAGTCGCCGAACCATCCGCCCCCCCTCAGCGAGGCATCATCTATCTCGAACTCGTCGAGATGCTCCATACCGAGGTCGCGGAGCGTGAGACTCTGAACCCTGAAGATGCCCTTCCTCCTCCTCAGAAGGCCCACGTACGTCCTGAGGTTGACGGCTATTGGGACCACGGGGAGGCCCTTATAGTCTTGGTGGGTGTTAAGGAAGTCCATCCGCCCGGGCGCGGAAGCGACGAGCAGGGGCTTTGAGCCGAAGACGATCTCAACCCGTCTTACAAACTCTTCCGTGGACAGACGACGCTCATCCTGGCTCATGCCTCATCAACCTCAAGCGGCTCCCGTTAGATAGATAAATCTTCCAACACCGGTTCATGAGCGGGGGCGTCATGCCGGATAGGTTGGGGGTTGTTAGGATAGAGGTCGATATAGAGGATGATCTATCCAGAAGATTCCCCGGCTTAAGAGTGCTCGCTGTTAGGCTGCAGGGTTTCATAAACAGTAGGTATTTGGGCGACATAGAGGCGCTGGAGTCAAGAGTTTACAGCGAGGTGAGGAGAAGACACTCCTTAGAATCCCTGAAGGATGTCGATGTTTTTAGGGCCTATCGGGACTTCTTCTGGGAGCTGGGAATAGACCCCACGAAGCTCAGGCCCTCCTCCGAGGCCCTAGTCCGGCGGATCCTGATGGGCAAGAGCATACCTCGGATAAATCCTCTCGTCGATGCGTATAACCTCGCGTCGGCTCTGACGGGCATAACGATGGCCGCCTACGACGATTCAAAGGTTAGGGGCCCATTGAGAATTACGCGAGCTAGGTCCGGCGAGGCCTTCAGGGGCATCGGCATGGACGAGGAGATCAGGCTTGGGTCGGAGGTCGTGTTGCGGGACGACATATCAATCCTATCGATCTATCCTTACAGGGACTCAGACCACACGAAGACAGGGGCAGATACTCGACGGGCGATACTATTCACGTGCGGTGTCCCGAGGATCGGTTTCGAGCTGCTGAGGGAGGCTGAGAAGGTTGCCCTAGACTTCATCGAGGCCGTGGCCACGCCTCTAGGGGAGCCTGATAAGCAGGTGTGACCCCTTGTTTCCGGTAGCGTCATGGATAAGGGCTATCTCGCCTGCTTAGGCATCGAGTCTACTGCCCACACGATAGGCATCGGCATAGCGGCCTCAGATGGGAGAATTTTGGCTAACGAGTACGAGATCTACAAACCTTTGGGCGGAGGGATCCATCCAAGGGAGGCAGCCCAGCACCACGCCTCAAAAGCCAGTCTAGTCCTCGGGAGGGCTCTGAAGCGGGCCGGTCTCGATTCCCGGGAGATCGACGCCGTAGCTTTCTCTGTGGGCCCTGGTCTTGGCCCGTGCTTGCGCACCGGCGCGACTCTCGCCCGCGCGCTGGCCCTGAAGCTCGGCAAGCCTCTGATACCAGTTAACCACGGGGTAGCCCACATAGAGATCGGCAGACTCGTGACCAGGCTGAGGGACCCGGTCATCCTCTACGTAGCTGGTGGGAACACACTCGTCACCACACACCTCGACGGGAGATACAGGATCCTAGGAGAGACGCTCGACATAGCTGCTGGGAACTGTCTCGACGTGTTCGGGATTAAGGCCGGTATCGGGCCCATGCCGGCTCCAGATGAATATGCCCGTAGGGGCGGCCAGCTCCACTATATACCTCTAAGAGTGAAGGGCATGGATGTCTCCTTCTCCGGGGTCCTCACCGCGGCGGAGAGGCTGCTCTCCGAGGGAAAACGGCTTGAGGACATAGCCCTATCCGTTACAGAGGCAGTCTACGCCATGCTCACGGAGATCTTGGAGAGGGCGGTAGCTCTGTTCGGGAAGAGGGGAGTGCTCCTAGTGGGCGGCCTCGCGAGGAGCAGGAGGCTTCAGGAGATGGTTCGCATGATGGCGGAACTCCAGGGGGCCGAGTTCAGGCCCATCCCAGACCAGTATCTCGGCGACAACGGGGCGATGATAGCTTGGACAGGTCTCCAGATGCATAGGTATGGGATACAGGTCAGGGTCGAGGAGAGCTATGTCAGGCCAAAGCTCCGGATCGACGAGAGCGAGGTGCCGTGGGTTTGATCGAGGAAGCCCTTGACCAGGGAGTGATAAAAGTGGGTGCTGAGGCAGTCCTCCGGAAAGTCGTCTGGAGAGGCATGTCCCTCGTGGTGAAGCATAGGGCTCCCAAACCCTACAGGCACCCGGAGCTGGACAGGGAGATCAGGACAGCGAGAACGATTAAGGAGGCGCGGATAATGATCAGGGCCAAAGAGGTCGGCGTCCCGTGCCCATCTGTAGTACACGTAGACCTCCAGAACGCCTCAATCTACATGCAGTATATCGAGGGTGTTGACCTCCGCTCTCTGCTCGAGAGCCGCGACCAGTCCGTCCTGAGATTGGCTGCGGAGACAGGGGCCCATTTAGCTAGGCTACACCTCTCAGGCATCTATCACGGAGACGCGGTCCCCTCAAACGTGATGGTGACCGCGGGGCGCATAGTGTTCATAGACTTCGGGCTCAGCGGCTTCTCGCAGGACATAGAGGAGCACGCAGTCGACCTCCACCTTTTCGAGCGGAGCGTATCAGCCTCATCACACCAGATCGCCGCTAAGCTCACAGAGGAGCTGAAGAGAGGATACACCCAGGTGGCCGGCGAGGAAAGGCTAAAGGTTATCGAGGCGAAGATAGCCGAGATAAGGTCGAGGGCTAGATACGTGGAGAGGCGGGGGAGAGCCTAATAACCCTCCTTGATCTTTACGGCGAGCCTCCTCACGGCCCTGCCCCTGTGCGAGAGACTGTTCTTTTCGCTCGGAGTCATCTCGGCGAAGGTTTTGCCATCAGCCTCCTTGGGAGAGAATATCGGGTCGAAGCCGAAGCCGCCGGACCCCCTCGGTGAGTACGTGATGTAGCCGTCCACCCGTCCCTCCTCGAGTATCTTCTCTCCAGCCTCAGTGACTAGGCAGACAACCGATAGGAAAAAGGCATCCCTATCGTCGCGACCCTCGAGAAGCTTCAAGAGACCGGCTATCCCTATGGTCTTGTAAACATAGGAGGAATAGGGCCCAGGAAATCCCCCCAGCGCCTCTACGAAGAGCCCGGAGTCCTCAAGCAACAATCCTCCCCCGATCCTCCCATAGGCCTCATCAGCCGAGAAGCTCACAACTTCCCTCAGATCGTAGGCCTGGATCTCTGACAAAGAAGTCTGGACCCACCCACACTCTATCCCTTCCTCACGGAGGATCTGCGAGATCTCAAACCACTTCCCCGGGTTCGAGGTCACCACCCTGATCACGGCCAATCAACACAGAGACTCCTCGCACATTAAAGATTCGCGAAGATGAAAGACGACGATATGGGAGTTTAAATCCAACCACCAAGCATCTTCTACCCGGTGCCAGGTTTGGCTCTTGAGGTCTACCCCACACCTCTCGCGCTCATCTATATTGGAGAAAACGGCGAGATAGGCGCCGTGAGATTCAGCCTGGATCGTGAGGGGACCCTAGCTAAAATCCTCTCAGGCGCGCATACGAGAGAGATTGAAGAGTTCCTAAGGATCATCGATGCCCGGGGAGTCGAGGAGGTAAGGTCTCCCGCCCCTCAGCTGCTCGGCGCGCTTACTGCGCTTAGACCAGGACTAAAGGCCTCGAGGATAAGGATGGGCCGGTCTCTAGAGAACCTAGCTGTAGAGGCGGGTGTCGCGAAGAGCGTCGAGGGGTATAGGATCGAGTTGAGAAGAATAGCGCTCAGACTGACTGAGGAGTCCCTTCGCGTGTCGGTAAAGAGACGCGACCTCATGATTGTCCAGGCAGTTAACTACCTAGATGATCTCCAGAAGGTGCTAAACATGTTTACCTCCAAGCTCATGGAGTGGTTCGGGACGCATTTCCCAGAGTTCCGCGAGTTCGTGAGCGATCCCGAGAAGTATGCTAACATCGTCTATAGGCTGCGAAATAGGCGGAACTTCACGCAAGATGAGCTAGGGAAGATTCTTCCACCCGATCAAGCGATGAAGGTAGCCGAGGCCGCGAGGCGAAGCCTAGGCGTGGATATGGCGGAGCAGGATGAGCAGATGGTTTGGGAGCTAGCTGCCTCCGTCATCAGGATGATAAGACAGAGAGGTGAGCTCGAGAGCTACATAAGAACTCTGATGGATATCGAGGCCCCAAACATCTCGGCCATCACCGGACCGGTTCTCGGGGCCAGGTTAATATCCCTCGCGGGTGGACTTGAGAGGCTGGCTAGACTTCCTGCGAGCACGATACAGGTGCTAGGGGCCGAGAAGGCCCTGTTCAGGTTCTTTAAGACGGGGCGGGGAGCGCCGAAGCACGGCGTGATCTTCCAGCACCCGTACGTTCACAGCTCCCAGAAGTGGCAGAGGGGCAAGATAGCCCGTGCCCTCGCGACAAAGATCTCCTTGGCCGCGAAGATAGACTACTTCTCGGGTGAGGACCGCTCAGCGGAGCTAAGAGCCAGTCTTGAGAAGAGGGTCAAGGAGGTTAGAGAGAAGTATCAGTCCCCGCCACCGAGGAGGAGGGAGGTGAGGCGAAGACGGTGAAAGTCGAGAAGCACAAAACCTTCGAAGGGGTTTACGTCATTGAAGACGAGGGGGCAAGGTATCTCGCGACTAAAAATTTGGATGTAGGCTTCAGCGTGTATGGCGAGAGGCTCTACAGGTTGGCGGAGTCAGAGTACCGCGAGTGGGTGCCGTACAGGAGTAAGCTAGCAGCCGCTATACTCTGCGGACTGAAGGACTGGCCCATAAGAACAGGTGCGAGCGTACTCTACTTAGGCGCCGCGAGCGGGACAACGTCCAGCCATATCTCCGATATAGTCGGGCTTGAGGGGATAATATACGCGGTGGAGTTCGCTCCACGCGTGATGTCTCAGTTTCTTGAGAGGGTTGCGCGTAGGAGGCAGAACGTCGTAGCTGTCTTCGCCGACGCAAGACTCCCGGAGAGATACTGTGGGCTGGTTGACCGAGTAGACGTTATCTACTGTGACATAGCTCAACCAGACCAAGCCCGGATCCTGCTAAGCAACGCCGAGAACTTCCTGAAAAGCAGGGGCGAGGCGTTGATCGCTATTAAGTCAAGGAGCATAGATAGCGTAGAGGACCCGGAGAAAGTATACAGGAGAGAGATCAAGCTACTAGAAGAGGGGGGTCTGAAGGTACTGGAGAGGACAGACCTGAGCCCCTACGAGGAGGACCACGTCATGGTGAGAGCGAGATATGGCTAGCGGACGTATAATCTGTGGGATAGATGAGGCTGGTAGAGGAGCAGTCATAGGGCCGCTCGTAGTCGCGGGTCTGGCCATAAGGGAAGGAGAACTCCAAACGCTCGAATCAATGGGTGTTAAGGACTCGAAAAAGTTATCCAAGAGGCGAAGAGAAGAGATCTATCAAGGCGTTCTCTCCCACGGAATAACCCACGCCGTCGAGCTAATCAGCCCTTCTACCGTAGACCGCTACACAAGGCGGAGGAAAGGGCCTGGTATCAACTCCCTCGAGCTGGAAACGGTCCTAAAAATAGCTAAGCAACTCTCCCCAGACAAGATAATACTAGACTCTCCGACTAGAGACACAGCAGGGCTACAGAAGATTCTCAGAGAGAAGCTAGATGGCGTAGACATCCTGTGCCAGTGTCACGCAGACGAGGAGTTCACGGTTGTGGCCGCAGCCTCGATAATAGCTAAGGTAACGAGGGACCGCGCCATACTCGAGCTAGCTCAGAGTTTAGGCGATATCGGGTCCGGCTACCCTTCAGACCCCAGGACAATAGATTATCTAAGAAAAGTTATCAAAAGCGGCGAGCTCCGGGGAGAGATAAGGACGGCGTGGAGGACTATCGACAGGTTGATGCCAGTCTTGACGGATTATTTGGGAGATGACCGAGCAGTCTCTTAATTTTTATAAGTTGGGACGATCAAGTAATACCTGAAATATGGATGGTGGCGAGGTCTAGGCACGAAGAAGTTGAGAATATACTGCTACAGCTCGCCCACGAACACATCATGAAGGTCTCGGCTGGTTTGAGGGAACTCTCAACCATGATATCATGCTTTTCTTCGGGCAGCGCCAACATGGATTATGAGAAGTGTATGCAAGGCATCTTGAAGATCGATAATGAGTGCAGAGACATTAGAAGACGCGCGGAGCGTCAGGTGCTCTCTTATGGCGCGCTTCTGGTCGAGCGGGCAGCATATATCAAAATGCTCTCTCTACTCGACAAGATCTTAGATAAGGTTGAAGGCGCGGCGTTCAGGGCAGTAACTCTCCACAAGCTGAACGGGTTCGACGACCCTGTGGTCGTCGGACTAGCTAACATCACTGAAAAGGTTCACGAAGGCGTCGAGGGGCTCCGCGAGAGCTTCAGGGCCCTCCTGCTAGGTGCGACGGCTGTGCACGAGAAGCTTGAAGAGGTGGAAAGACAGGAGAGGGCGGTTGACGAGCTCTACAGAGGGTTCGACGTGGCCATACTCCAGAGCAAGCTGAAGTTCCAGCACGTGCTGCTCGCTAGGGAGATCGCGTATCTCTTGGAAGAAATCGCCGACAGCGCTGAAGAGGTTTCAAACATAGTTCGCGCCGTTTTCTCCCTCCCAAGATAGAGACGTGAGAGGGGAAGACTCAGGCCCCTCTACTAAACCTGTCAGGGGCGAGGTAGTGGCGTCTAATGTGGTCGTTCTCGACCATGAGGCGGCACGAAAGGTATACGCGGCCGGCTTTTACGGCAAACCATTAGGTATTCCGAAACCTAAGGGCTACGTGTTTGACGCCCCTCTCCTACTGGACCTCATCGAAGCTTGTTACCTCGCGGAAATGGGTCTGCTAGAGGTCTATGATAGGGGGGAGAGACTCTCAATTGGAGAACTCCTACAGCTGGGGATGAAAAAGCTCGGCAGGTTTGAGGAGCTCTACACTGTCTACAGGGATCTCCGGCGTCGGGGCTTTATAGTTACGTCTGGTATAAAGTTTGGAAGCGACTTTGCAGTCTATAAGCATGGCCCCGGAGTGGATCACGCTCCCTTCATCGTCCAAGTACATAGGGATTATGACAGCGTCTCGGCTACAGAGATTGTTAGGGCCGGCCGCTTAGCCACTACAGTCCGAAAAAACTTCATAATTGCTGTCCCACAAAGCGACGGAAAGGTGAGGTACCTATCCTTCTCTTGGCTACGTATCTAGCCTGATTTGGTGTTTTTCTGTAAGATAAACATCAGAAGTGTCCTCAGGATCTCCCAGGCGCTGGCGTGATCCTTCGCGATGCCTGGTAGAACCGGAGCCTCCTCGCTTAGACCCATGGCGATCCTAATGTCCTCGGGTCTGAGGGCGTCTCCGAGGTCCTGCTTGTTAGCCACAATGACGTAGGGTACGTCGGGGTAGATCCTCCTGAACTCTGCGAAGATGTCCTGGGCCTCGATTACTGAGGACTCGTCTGTAGCATCCACCATCAAAACATAGCCATTCATAGATTTCGCCAATATATGCCACATGAACGAGAACCTTCTCTGTCCTGGCGTCCCGAAGAGCCGTACGACGTATCCGTCCCCCAGGTCAACCACTCCGAAATCCATTCCAACGGTGGTTGTCGGTTTCTTAGCGCTCTCCTCCGGCCTCGTCAGCGGCCTCTCGGTGGTCATGCTGAGCTCGCAGAGCGTCCTGACTATAGTGGTCTTTCCCGAGTTGAAGGGGCCGGTAACCACGATTTTAAAACTTCTCGACATACTCGTCCTCTCTGAAGAATAACTCGATAAGCAGGTTGACGTAGCCTAGGTTTGGGTTTCTTCTCGTAATGAGCGCGATTATATCACCCTTGTAGGGGAAGACGTATAGGTATCTGGAGTCGGAGAGCTCGACCACGACTCTCCTGTAGTCGCCTATGTTCATAGCCTCTAGAATCGAAGATACAACGCCCGATATCGCTGAAATCGCCGCCGCCAGATACTCTGGTCCAACAGACGAGGCGTTAAGCTGGGCTACCGGTGTTCCGTCAGGCTTGGAGACAAGGATCACTTCTACTGTCCCACGGCTTACCCTCACCACCTCCTCTATCCTCGACTGCAGCTCAGGAATCGCTGCCTCGAAGCGTGACAGAGCTTATCAACCCCCGCCGATCATGGCCTTGATAGCTCTCCGCGCACTCTGGGCCAAGAATTCTATACTCGGCGTCTCGGAGTCCTTTGGGGCCACCGCGTAAAGGAATATATTTTTGCCCCCGAACTCCGCGACCCTCGCTAATATCTCCTTATCGCCGTCTGTCAGATAGATGCTGTGGGCGGTCTCTCGCGCAATCCTAAGGGCGTTGATTACCTCGGCCAGTAGAGCGGCCTCTCTAGCCGCATCTATCTTTCCCGCAAAGTCCACCACATAGCCTGTCTCGTCGAAAAGCATCGCTGCCCTAAGGCCCTCTGCCTCGATGAGCGGGGCGAGCGAGTCATAGGGCTCCTTAGGCGGGGGCTTCACAGCGCCTTCGTGTTCCGCCGGAGGGGGCTGTGCCGTCTGCTGAGCCTGAGTCTCTCTCGGGGCCTCAGTGGTCTGGATCGTCAGCTGGGTAAGCACGTCCCTTATATTGGTGTATGCGGTGATCGTCATCCTGTAGACCCTTAGCGAGAGGAGGACCATGTAGATAGCTATTATGGAGGCGATGACTGCTGCGAGGGTCCCGGCGATGACCAGTATCTCCGTCAGGGGCGATAGGCTCATTCCTCATCAGACGTGAATAGGGGTGCACCCATAGTATAAATATTCCAAGAGAAGCGGGTGGCCCTGTGCAAAGGGGCTGCGCTAGCCCCTACTGATGCTCCCGGCCAGGAGATCCTGTTGGGACTCATGTCTTCTCCTCAACTCTATCTTTGACTCTGGAGCTGAGCTCTCACGCGAGTATTCTATTACATGGTAAAACCTGTTGACGAAGATCTTAGGGACTAGTGAAGAAATGTAGCAGACTTTACAGATATCGCGCCCCATGTGTCTTTGCCGACACTCCCGACACATGAGCCGGCCGCACATGGAACATTGATGGGGAGCAAATCGATGGGCGTGAATCCAACACCTGAAGACGCTACGCGCCCCAGGGGCCGCAAGCCTTGCCCCGCACGAGGGGCAGAACACGGCCTCTTCAACGACGCCGGTTAGGCAGTTTAGGCACCTCCTCATCGGCTTGCCGAGAGGGCGCGGTGGATTTAAATAGACATTTCGAGGGGATTCCCTGCATGCTCCGCGAAATACCCTCGAAATCTCTTGAGCTCCTCATCTAGGCTTAATTCGGAGGATCTTATCGTCGTTTTGGCGAGGAACTCCTCGGCCGTCCCTGTTGCTCGTGAGGATGTAGAGGTATCCATCAGGCCCCTGTACGACATCCCTCAGCCTACCAAACACGCCTTGATAGAGTTTCTCCGCATAGGCCACCGACTCGTTGGACTCATCTATAACCACCCTGTGGAGATGTTCTCCGCGAAGAGCCGCGAAGAAGAGGTTATTCGACCAGTCGCCGAGGAGCTGTCCCTTAGCGAAGCCGCACCCAGAGGGGGCCCAAGTCGAGTTTCCGCTGTGGTACATGGGGTCTTGGAACTTTTTTATACCCGGCGCCCCTATGACCTCGGGCCAACCGTAGTTCCCTCCGGGCAGTATTCTGTTGAGCTCGTCGTGGCCAGTAAGGCCTCTTTCGCCTGATGGACCGTGCTCGGTCGAGTAGAGTTGATGTGTTTCTGGGTGCCAGTCGAGGCCTTGGGGGTTCCTATGGCCTAGACTGTATATCGGGGAGCCGGGGAAGGGGTTGTCGATAGGAACACTCCCGTCCAAGTTAAGCCTCAGGATCTTTCCAGCCAAGCTGCGAGGGTCTTGGGCACTCTCCATGACTGCCGCGTCGCCCGTCGTCGCGTATAGCTTACCGTCGGGGCCGATTTTTATCCGTCCGCCGTTGTGGATCGAGGCACCGGGAATGTTGTCTATGATGACTGCACCGTCTCTGAAGGTTATATCGTCCCAGAGATGGACTCTGTTTACGAGCTGCCCGCTCTCATCGGGAGAACGGGCCGTGTAGTAGGTATACACCTTCGGCTCTGGCCCCCATGTTGCTATCCCGAGTAAGCCTCCCTCGCCTACGTGGGCCACGTTTATCCGCCCTATTACTCTGTGGGAGCCAGCGGAGAGGTCTAACAGACGTATCGTGCCCCCGCGCTCCGTGAACAATGCCTCGTCTTCGCTGATGAAGCTTATGCTCCAAGGGATAACGAGGCCTGTGGCGACCGCCTCTACGGCGGACTCAACCCCTCTCCCCCCGCCGAGTAAGCGCTGGCCAATCAAATAACCCACACCCGCGGCTATTACCGAAGACGAGGCAACTAAGAATAGGCGACGGCTAACCCTCAAGATCCAATCACTCAGTCACATCCTCTGAATTACTAACGCTTATATATGTTTCAGGCCTCGTTGAATCTGCCACATGTATTGGCTGATGGTTGTTAAGGACCATAGGGCGGGCAGGGGACAGATCACCCCAGCGATGCAGGTGTTGACTACTAGGGTTAGGCGCGGGTTCTGGCTCGTCTCTCCCAAGAACCCCTACGCGCGGAGGATTCAACCAAGCGATAGAGGCCTGTTCTATCTCTCTAGCAGGGAGGGCAGGGTGTTGGCGGGCGAGTGCACCATAATATCCGCGCTCAGCCCGATCACTAACGAAATAAAGAATCTGATCGAAGGATATCCATCAAGCCTGCTCACACACTATCTGGGGATAAAGTGTACGCTTTGGGCTAACCCGATCCCAGCACATCAGGTCGTACCACAGATGAGCTTCGTTAAGAACAAGGCTAGGTGGGCCGCATATCTTCAAGGGACACTACACCCCATAACTGAAGAAGACTATCTCCTCGTGAAGCAGATGGTCGAGGCCGAGGCCGGCTTTAGGAGCTAGCCCTCTCACACTAAGAGGTAAGGCTTAACAAACTCGTCGTAGAGCGGGGCCTTCTCCTCAGGGGTCAGCTCCCGGTACGTGGTGGCGGGGGTTATGTATGCCACATCGACGCTATCCCCCGATCCTATGTCCCGTCTTATTGCAGCTGCAACAGCCTTGAAGCCGAGCCGGACGGCCTCCTCAAGACTCAGATCTGGCCTGTACTCGGACTCAAGAACCCCGACTGCTATGGGGGAGCCGGAGCCTGAAGCGACCATAGTCTCCACTGTGTGTCCCCCTAAGGGGTCGACACCATATATCTGTGGCCCAGCCGCATCAACCCCGCCAATAAGTATCTGGGCCTGGAATGGAAGGAACCTGTACCTGAACATGATGCCTGATAAGAGGCTGGTCACGGCCTTGACGCGGATCTTGGACCCGTGGACGTATTCGTAGTATCTCGCGTTGCTGCGCAGCAGGTCGATCAGGGTCTGAGCATCTGCCACTCTCCCGGCTATCGTCATAGCGATGTGATCAGCTATCTGATGGACCTTCTTCGTCTTTCTGTGCGCGACGTAGAACCCTGCTGTCGCTCGCGTGTCTGTCGCAAAAATGACTGCATCTCGCGCCGTAAAGCACACCGTCGTCGTGCCGCTCTTCACGGGTTGTGGCGGGGGTATCCTAGTAATGTGAGGGCTATCCCTCATCCACATACAATCTCTCCCATTTTTACGCGCCGGCCATGTTATTTACCTTGCGTTAACAGGGGCCGGAACTTGAACCCGTACACTATTACGCCCGAGTCACCGTCCTCAGCTATCTTTCTGAAGACACGTTCGACAACCATGCCTTCCCTGAGCTCCTCCGGCTCACAGTCAGTAAGCAGAGCCAGGATCCGTGTACCGTCCTCAAACTCTATGATACCGGCTGGAGACGGTGAGTGATGCTCGTATCCCTCGAACATTGTCCTGACCATGGTGTAAAATAGTAGGCGGCCCCTCTGAGGGAGCTGGTCCTCCCCAATCCTCCCCGACCTGCATCTCCTACATCTTCTCGCCCTATAGTTGTGCACCGCCCCACAATCAACGCATCTCCACACCATCATCCTATACCTGAAGGAGCGGTGCCTCCAGCTCGCCGGCGGGCGGAAGATAGACCTCAAACCCCCCTCACCTTCATGACGGCCGCAAATCCACAGCTGGCGAGCCCAGCCAAGTTGATCATGGCGCCAACCCTCGCGTCATCAACTTGGCAGTTCCCCGCGCGTCCTGTGAGCTGCAAAAATAGCTCGGCAGCCTGGTAAACGCCCGTTGCTCCGCAGGGGTGACCCCTGGCCTTAAGTCCACCGAACGTGTTTAAAGCCAGCTCTCCCCCGAGCCCATACTTTCCCCTCTTTACGTCTAGTCCGCTCTTCCCAGGTTCGGACAGACCTATAGACTCTAGGATCAGGCAACCGATTATAGAGTAGGAGTCGTGTATCTCCAGCACTTTCAACTCTTTTCTATCCGTGCCCGCCCTCGCCAAAGCCTCCTCAAAGGCCCTAGAAGCCGCACCTAGTCTCAGGGGGTCCTCCCTGTCGAAGGGGGTGACGACGTCTGTTGAGCATGCCATACCCGCTAATTCGGCTACCTCGTCATGCCTGATGCTTGATAGGGCATCAGAACTGCAGAGAAGTAACGCGGCAGCGCCGTCCCCCAGCCCCGCGCATTCTAGGCGTCTCAAGGGCTCGGCGACGGGGGGTGAGGAGAGGACTGACTCCAAGCTAATTTTGAATCGATACTGGGCGTGGGGAGAGTTGGCTGCGTGCTCGTGCATCAGTACTGGTATCTGCGCGACCATCTCCTGCGGCACCTCATACCTTCTGAGATACTGTGCGTACATCATCGAGGCGATGGCTTGCTGCGGTATACCCTGGTAGCCCACATAGTCATAGCGCTCTGAGAGCGATAGCGCCGCCGTCGCCTCCTCAGGGGAGGCATCAGAGAGCTTCTCCACACCGACCACGAGAACCGTGTCGGCAAGCCCCGCCCCTATGCTCTGGTAAGCGGCATGAAGAGCCGCGGCGCCGGATGCCTCACCAGCCTCAACCCTATAGGCAGCCACTCCCGCGAGCCCCAAGTCCTCCGCAATTATCGCCCCCAAGTTAGACTGGCTCTGAAGTACCTCCCCGAAGGCGTTGGCGACGAATACGGCATCAATCTTCGGGGGTGCTAGGCTGAATAGCCCGTCGACAAGCTGGGAGGCCAGAGAATCCAGAGACTCCCCCCAATACTCGTCGATCCTGATCATGGAGGCGCCTACCGCGTAAACCCGCCTCATAGCCGGTCACTGCAGACGAATCTTGTTACGCGCCCTTAGGTATAGGGCATAGTCGATGTATCTCCTTCTACCGACGAGGTCTTCGACTGTGGGGGCCAGACCTCTTTTCCCCTCTATCCCCTCGAGAACATTTATCACGAGTGCGTCGCTCCCAGCACCGGAGCCGTACGACGCAACGAGTATCTTGTCTTGTGGCTTGGCCCTGTCGAGAACCTTGCATAAACCAAGTAGAGCCGATCCCGCGTAAGTGTTCCCGACGACGTGGCAGACCACCCCAGGCTCCACCTTCTCCGGAGGAATACCTAGCATCTTAGCGGCGGCGAATGGGAACTTTGTGTTAGGCTGGTGGAAAACCACATAGGTGAAGTCCGAGAGAGAGTATCCTTCTCCTAGGATTGTTTTGACCGATGATGTGATGTGGTGGAAGTAGGCGGGCGCAGCGGTGAAGCGGTGTCCGTGAACAGGGTATCTCTCATAACTCCTTCTCCAGAAGTCTGGGGTGTCCGAGACGTAGCTCCGTGACGCCTCGATCTCCGCAACCGGATCGTTTCTCTTCCCCCCTATTACGAACGCAGCGGCTCCGGCTGCCGCGGTATACTCGAGGGCGTCGCGGGGCCTACCCTGTGCGGTATCTGACCCTATGGCTAAGCCTAGCTCAATCATGCCCGAAGAGACGAGGCCGGATACTATTTGGATGGCCTCCGTGCCGGCCTTGCACGCAAACTCTAGATCAGCCGCCAGCGTCATATTGCTGACCCCGAGGGCCTCCGCCACAATGGTGCCGGTCGGCTTAACTGCGTATGGATGCGACTCCGACCCCACATATACGGCGCCTATCCTGCCCCTATCGATCCCCGCCCTAGCTAGAGCATACTTAGCCGACTCTACGGCCATTGTGGCGGTGTCCTCGTCGTAGTTGTTCACGGCTTTCTCTTTCACGGGGAGCTCAGAGTCTCCGACTCCCCAGACCCTACCTATCTCGGAAGCCTTGATCCTGAGTGAGGGAATGTAGGCGCCATAGCCCTGGATAAACACATCCTTGAGCTTGGGCAATCCCCCATCAACCTTCCCGAGCAGTATAAAAGTGTTGAACTCATGATAGGCAATAGTCGATCACGCTAATCCCTCCTTCATTGCAACGAACCTCGAGTGGCTCTGACGACATTTGGACGTCGGTCAGGGATATGTGGACGGATAACTATTTATATGATGCGGGCAGGTAGACATAACGAATATGGAGCCGGCAATAGACGAGAAGGATCGCGAGATCATCAGAGCTCTCATGACCGATGCCAAAAGAAGCTTTACCGAGCTATCGAGAGAGATCGGTATACCCCGCACCACGCTGCAGGAAAGGTTCAAACGCATAACGGCACGAGGCCTCATAAAAAAGATAGCAGCTATCCCGGATTACTCGAGGCTCGGCCTCCCGGCGACTGCCTTCCTTCTCGTAAGCTTCTCACCAGTGATGGATATCTCACAGAGAGACCTCGCAGCGATGATCGCTGAGATGGAGCATGTCTACGAGGTCCACCTGATAAGCGGGCAGTGGGATATGCTGATCAAGGTTAGGGCGCCGTCGACCGAAGAGGTCGGGCATCTAGTCATCGACAAGATCAGAAGCATCAAGAACGTCGCGAAGACAGAGACTTGCTTCGTGTTCCATACGGCAAAGGAGATGCCTTGAAAGGAATCCCCAGGCACTATCGAGGTATTTCCCTAATCCTTAGCCCTTCTCCGCCATCGTGAAACCTCTTAAAAAGAGGGGCAGGCCCCCGATGTGCTCGGGCCGTGAGCGAGCTTGAGAAAATCGCCATTGAAAAGGCCAAGGAAGCGGTATACCTAGACCAACAGGGTTCAAGGGATGCGGCGATAGCTCGCTACAGAGAGGCAATCCAGATCCTAAGCAGACTGATCTCACTATCACAGAGCCCCGTCCTCAAGGAGGTTTATCGGGAGAGGGTGCGGCGTTATATGGAAAGGCTCAACGAGCTCACAGCCTCCGGCCCAAACAAGGTTATCGTCAAGCAGCAGACGAGCGGCGAGGAGGCAATCTTCGAGCCCGTACAGACAGACGTGAAGTGGAGCGACGTGATTGGTCTCGAAGAGGCAAAGCAAGCAATTAGGGAGGCGATAGTGTATCCCTGGGCTCGGGCAGACCTCTTCCCCCTCGGATGGCCGACCGGGATACTTCTCTTCGGCCCGCCGGGCTGCGGTAAGACCTTGCTCGTAGCAGCCGCGGCCAACGAGGTCAACGCCATACTATACACGCTTGACGCCGCTACCGTGATGTCGAAGTGGCTCGGCGAGAGCGAGAAGAATATCGCCGTTCTCTTCGCGAGGGCTCGCACGGACTTGTCGAAGGGGAGGCCGGTGGTCATCTTCATAGATGAGGCTGACTCCCTGACTTCACAGAGGTACCTAGAGGTCGGTGGAGAAGCGAGGGCGAGGAACCAGCTCCTAAAGGAGATGGATGGAATACTGAGCAAGAATAAACGCGAGTATCTATACGTGATAGCCGCGACGAACAAGCCGTGGCTCCTCGACGACGCATTCATAAGGCGGTTTCAGAAAAGGATTTATGTCGGAGCCCCCGACTTAACGAACCGCCTCCTCCTATTCAGACATTATGCCGCAAATCTCAGGCTGTCAGAGGATGCGGACCTAGAGCAGATAGCTAGGACGACCGAGGGATACTCGCCGGCCGATATATACAATATCTGCCTCGATGCGCACCTATCCACGATAAGAGAGATGTTCGAGAGGGGTCTTGAGGAGCCGAGGAATATAACTATGGATGATTTTATCGCAGCGATATCTAGGCGAAAGCCATCAATAAGCGAGGAGGTAGTGAAGCGGCTCATGGATTGGGGGAGAAAACACGAGGCCTACTGAGGTAATGGGTTTATAGTAGTTCGCGGGTACTCGTCTTAGGATAGATGGAGAGGGTTGTTACAGAGGATCTTGGACGCGTATTTGACTCCAAAAAGGGGCCCATAGTGGCCCTAGGATCGGTGAACTTGAGGGTCGGGGAGGGAGAGGTCTTCGGCCTCTTAGGCCCCAACGGTGCCGGTAAAACTACCCTCATCAGGATATTGACCACTCTCCTCCTCCCAACCTCTGGCAGGGCCTACATCGACGGATATGACGTTGTTACCGAGGCGAAGAAGGTCCGGGAGATTATTGGTCTCGCTAGCAGCTCCGAGAGAGTTGGCTTCGACTTCGCCACTGCGCGCATGAATCTCTGGTTTTTCTCACAGCTCTACGGGGTCTCGAGGACGATGGCGGCAGAGAGGATCAAGGAGTTGGCGGAGGTCCTACATTTCAGAGACCAGCTCGATCGGAAGCTATACACCCTCACGACTGGGTATAGGCAGAGGCTCAACATAGCGAGAGCGTTCATACACGACCCTCATGTCGTGTTCCTAGACGAGCCCACGAACGGGATGGACGTCCAGTCGGCCAAGACCGTCCGCGAACTACTCGTGCGGGAGGCTAAGAACAGGCACAAAACCATCTTCATCGCCACTCACAACATGTTCGAGGCTGAAGAGATTTGCGACAGAGTCGCGATAATAGATAGGGGCGAGATACTAGCCTTGGACGCTCCTGAGAGGCTCAAGTCCAGGCTTACTGGGCGCGTGGTTGTACTTGAGACGAGTGTAGGAGATATAGCCGCCGAGGAGTTGCTTGCTGTGGATGGTGTAAGGGGGGCGACAGCTAAGATGGATGGGGAGTCCGAGAGAGTTCGCCTAAGACTCGTGATAGATGACGAGGCTGCGCTAGAGCACGCCACGAGGCTGATAGAATCAAGGGGAATGAAGGTTCGGCAGTATGAATATATCGAGCCGACGCTGGAGGATGTCTTCATCAGTCTCGTGGGCCGCGGTTTCGCCGAAAGGGAGGGCGAGATCGCTGTCTAAAGCGGCACTCTGGCTCGGAGCAGCGTTCTCCCGCGCCGTTATCAGGATTTATTCAACCTATTCTGATCCGTTATGGATTTTGGTGAATATCGGTGGGCCTCTTTTGACATCTATGGCTCTGGCCCTTCTATACAGGTTTGCCGGTCTGGGGCAGTTCACCGGTTTCGCTGTGCTCGGAGGAGGCATGATGGCTTATTGGGGCAACGTTCTCTGGTCCATGGCCTCTCAGCTCAACTGGGATAAGAGATCCGGCATGCTATACCTCTATATAGCAAGCCCCGCTCCACTCACCTCGCTTCTCGTTGGCATGTCGCTGGGAGGGATAGTCGGGACCCTACCCAGCTCTCTCATAGTCTTAGCCATCGGTATTACTCTCTTTAACCCCCAATTCTCACCGCCATCAATAGCCCTTGCAGCAACATTCACACTCACGCTCATCGCTCTCTACGGAATGGGTATAGCTCTCTCCTCCCTCTACATGGTAACCGGTCGGGAGGCGGAGGAGATTAACGAAGCCATATTTGAGCCCGTCTCGTTCCTCTCAGGCCTGTACTTTCCCTCTGTGGGGAGAGGCTCTCCCTTCCCTTTCGCCTTGCAGGCCGTCGCATCGCTCATCCCCCTGACTATTGGCATGGACACCCTCAGGAGGGTCGCGATATATGGTCAGGATCTGCCCGATGTCTGGGCAAACCTAGCGGCGTTGTCTCTGATGGCGCTTGTCTCGATTATTGGTGGGACGCGCGCCCTCTCATACGTGGAGATGAGGGGGCGGAGGACCGGTGATCTCACGGTGAGGATCAGGTGAGGGGTATTCTGTCCGCTATTATTCTCGGATTGGAGAGGGAAATCAAATGGACTTATCCGCCGATTGCGATAGCTGTGGGAGTCGTACCAGCCACGGCGAGTATCTTGACTGCGGTCATGGTTTTCTGGATAGGTTCCAGTCAGGGCGGCTCTCTCGACCCCTACTGGATAGCGTATATCATAGTGGGCGCGGCCCTTTACGCGCACTTCTCATCATACATATGGGCGCCGCTCTCAGCTGTCACAGAGGGCAAAGCCTCATACACCTTCCCCTACGTGTACATTGCGGGGTCGACGATCACCTATATCGTTGGAAGGACTGTGGCCTCTTTCATCGAGTCCTCGCTAACAGCCTTGGCGTCGCTGGTGGCTGCCTCTTACGTAGTTAGTGTGATGCCGGGAGTCGATGCCCCGATCACTATAGATCTTCTGAGCCTCTCGCTCTTCCTACTTTCCATGACTATTGGGGTGGTCGCGGCGGTGGGATTGGGGCTCCTCTTAGCCGCCTACGGGATATTCGTTACGAGGCTCGAGTGGGGGCTACCCGTCTATATCGCAGGCCTGTTAATGATATTCACCGAGGCGCTCTTCCCCTCCAGTTCTCTCCCGTGGCCCCTACCTCTCATATCGGAGGCACTTCCTTTCACACACATAACAAGAGCGGCACGAGCTGCTCTTATCGGCCCGCTCCAGAACTATCCTCTATACGCGGCTCAGGCGCTAATCACAGGGGTGATCTGGCTGGCGGCCGGTGTAGCTGTATACGTTCTGTCCGAAAGAAGAGGGAGGCTGAAAGGCTACATAGATCAGAGAGTAGTGTGACAAACGCGGCTACGGAAGTGTTCCCACGTGCATCTATTCGTAGAACTCTAGAGATTCTCTCTCGAGCCGTCCTGTAACCTCGTTCAAGACCCATGACGAGAACTCGGCTATCGCCCCACGCATTGCAGAGACTATTAGATAGCTCAGGAAGGGGACAGCGTTTGAATTGTCAAACTCGCTTGGGATTGCGGGAGCGTTAGGGTGGCTGTGGTAGACCCCTACTATCGAAAGGCCAGATTGTTCAGCCATATCCTCGACCGCCTTATACTCCAGAGGGTCAATGAGGTATCTCCTGCTTTTCTCGCCGGTGTAGGAGTTGCGAGCCGGCACATGACGGTCCACAAACCTCACACCACCCTCTATCTTTCCCACAAGAAAACCGCAAGCCTCCTCGGGATACTTGCTCAAGACATGTTCAGAAATCCCCCACAGAACGCTGCGAGAGATCCTAATCATGCCTCCACACATCCATAGATAGCTCCGCTTAATATTCCTAAGTCAGCCCCGACACTATCGGACGCGGAGGGCAGATCACAAACTTTTATCCCACCGGCAACAGTTATCAGATCATGCGATTCACAGTAAAGTGGTCTCCCCCGCCTGTCAGGAGACTTATAGCGGGCCTTCCAGACATGGGTAATGTCGCGGGTATAGCGATGCAGCACTTTCTGAGCTCTCTCCACCTCGAGTCATTTGCCACCTGCATCGATAGCTGGCCCCCTTTCGTAGCTCATAAGGGAGGCCGTATCGAGTTCGAGAGGGGAGGCTTCTCCCTCCATTTCAGGGACGGGCTGGACTTCGTAGCGATGACGGGCACGCACCAGCCCTCCGGCACTAAGGAGCTCTACGAGCTCTGCGAGGCGGCGCTTGATATAGCACAAACCCTTGGGGTCCGCGAGGTTTACACGCTCGGAGCAGCGCATTATGGTGACGACTACGTTGAGACGCCCAGAGTCTTTTACGCATCCACTTCACAGGGCCTCGAGGAAAAGCTCCGTAACGCGGGATCTGTACCACTCGAGACGGAAGGATACATCACCGGTTTTAACGGACTGTTGCTGGGGCTGGCGATGGAGAGAGATATGGCGGGGGCATGCTTACTGGGTGAGATCGGCGACCCACATGTAAGGCAGCCAATGGCTGCGAAAGCGGTCTTAGAGGTTCTCTCACAGATCCTCGGGGTGACGCTCGACTACTCCGCCCTCGACGAGGAGATAGAGCAGATCAGAGCCACACGCGCCATAGAGAGGGCCCTCAGGAGGGGCGGAACCCCCGGAGTCATGTAACGGCCGCCCGACCTTGCCTGATCCTAGCAACGCGCACAATCCACGGGTCTGCCGACCCAAGCCTTACGGATATCGGCGATATAGATTTCATGACCAGATAAGAGGGCACCATCGACAACGGGATGTGCATTCCGTTATACAATGCCGTGAAGATTAAGACGAAGAAGAGCTTCTCCACGAAAGTTGTGGGGGCGATTCCGGTAAAGGCCCGCAACCCTGAAACAGCGAAATCGAGGGCCTCAGGCAAGATGGCCACGAGGATAACATAGTTTGTAACCGTCATAACTATTATCCTCACCACCGCGGCCGACAGCCCGAGGCCGAACGAGCAGAGAATCAAGCCACGTCCAGCGAACAGTCTCGATGCTGCCCAGAACCCCACTATGCTGGATGATACCGCGAGAAACTTTAGTGCCGGCCCAATGGGGCTCCACTCGCCGAAAAATAAAAGCGCCAAGAAATGGCTGAAGGCCGCAACCATACCTAGCGAAGGCCCGAAAAGCATCGTGGCGATAAAGGACGGAATCTCCGCCAAGTCGAACCTCAGGTAGGGGATGAGGGGGTATGGGAAGCTCAGAGGTAGGAAACCCATGGTGAAGGCCAGGCCCCCGAAGACTACACCTATCGCGACCCGGCGCGTCAACAGGGTAACACTCATCGGAGGACTCCTATTCCGGCGATTTAAAGAAACTTGAGTAGCTACAAAAAAGCGGGATTCGAAAAAATGTTATTAAGCTACCACAAAAATTTGAAAACATGCTCACAGAAGAGGAATACAAGAGCTTAGCTCGCATCTTTCAGGCACTAGGCAACGAGACCCGCCTCAAGATACTGATTGCTGCGAGCCAGAGTGAGCGCCCCCTGCATATAAAAGCATTCGCAAAGATGCTGAAAAAGAGATACTCGGCCATCTACAGACACGTATCACTCATGCGGAGGGCCGGCCTGATCACAATCTACGAGGTTGGGAGGAGCCGTGTCGTTACCGTCAGGCGCGGCCTTTCCGTTAAGCGGTTAATTGAACCGTTTTATGAGATGGGGTTGATAGAGAAAAGCGGTAATAATATCTGATATCCGCGTTAGTGAGCTAGCATAACTGCTATTCTGTTTTCGCGGTTTATATGTAACTGCTATCCACCTCTACATCGTGAAGCGGTTAAGCACCCAGTGGATAGCGGGCGTCGCAGTGCTGGCCGCTCTCGCCTATGCACTCTCGATCCTCAGAGCACGTTTCAGCTACCCGCTACTGCCGTTCCTCTCATTCGATTTTGCCGAGATCCCCGACATCCTTGCTTATCTCCTATTCGGGTTATATGGTGGCTTGCTGGCTACGGTCGCTCACTGGATAGCTCTCAACTTTGGGCTTCCCTTCCATGCCCTAGTCGGACCGACCATGAAGCTGATCGCTGTATTAACTACTATTCTCGGGCTTGAGGCGGCTTTGCGCCTCGGCGGGAGGCACTCTCTTGTGAACGGGTTGGCTCTCTCTCTTGTCTCGAGGACGGCTGTTATGGCGGCGGCAACCTTCTTACTCTACTACTACCTCTTTCCAGAAGTATATCTCCCCTTTTCAAGAAGGACACTCGGGAGCGTCGGGATAGCGGTAGAGGGCGACCTGATGCTTGCTACCGTCATGGTCATTTTTACCTCGATATTCAACATGATACACGTCTTCGTCTCCGTGATACCCGCCTATGCAGTCTATAAGAGAGTGATGAAGGTGTTTCCACAATTCCAACCCGTTAAGGAGACAGCTGTGAGCGGAGTCAGGGGATAGTGCGTCACTCCAAGAGCTCCTCGGATAAAAGATAATAGCTCCCACACCACATATTTCTTGGCGATGATGACTTTGCCGAGAACTGAACCCGTGAGGATACCCGAGGTTATCTGAGCTTAGCCTACGGGGTTGAGTCGTCGGCATGGAGGTAGAGCTTGGACTCAAGGAGGTGTTGAATTGGCTTTCTAAGATGAGGCCTCGCACCGTCTTGATCCAAGGACCACTAGGGCTCAGAAAAATGGTTGAGGCCGTCGCAGAAAACATTCAGAGACTGGGCATACAAGTCTTCATTTCCCTATCCCCCACATGGGGGGGATGCGACATAGCGGTTGAGGAGGCGAAGCGTCTGGGGGCTCAAGCGATAATACACCTGGGGCACGCGCCCTTCCTATCAAACACAGAGCTACCGGTATTCTACCTCGAAGCACGTTACAAGGATTACGGGCCTTTAAGAGACCTGCTTCAAAACGTTGCAGAGAAGCTCGGGGGATTCAAAAAAGTGGGGCTGGGCATGAGCGTCCAATGGCTCAATCACTTGGACCGATTTGCCGAGGACCTACGGGGAGCCGGATACGAGGTCTTTGTGGGGGATCCTGGGGGACACCTGTTTTATAGAGGTCAGGTCTTAGGATGTGACTACACCTCTCTAAAATCGGTGGAGGATCGTGTAGAGTGTTTTCTCGTCGTCGGCTCTATTTTTCACGCTCTAGGCATCGCCCTAACCTCTTCGAGGCCCACCTTAGCGGCCGATCCACACACAGGACAGGTGGAGTGGCTTGACTCAAGGGCCAAGAGGATACTGAGCACCCGCTACAGCATGATAGAGACTGCGAGGAAGGGGCGCCGAGTCGGCATTATAGTCAGTAGGAAGCCCGGTCAGATGCTGATGGGGCTAGCCAACAAATTAAAGACCCTGCTCGAGGACGCCGGCTACCGCGTTCAACTTCTGGTTACGGACGAGGTTGTGGAGGAGGAGTTTACAGACTTTAGTTTCGATTTCTACATCAACACCGCTTGTCCAAGGCTTAGCATCGAGGACCAGGCTAGGTTCAGGAAACCAATGCTCCTCCCCTCAGAGACTCTGGTGATGCTGGGCATGGTGAGCTGGGAGGAACTAGTTACGGAGGGCCTCCTACTGGCGTTAAACCCCGAGCAGACGACTGCGCGCCTCAGACGCGATAATCATAAATCTGCTTCGTTTAACCCTCCCTAGAAACATATTTAAGACTCCTCCACAACTAACTGGACGAAGACATGAAGGAAGTCGTGGTCGAGACAGAAGCTCTGAAGAAGATCTACAAACTAGGAAGAGTTGAGGTTGCAGCACTGAACGGTATCGATCTCAAGATCTACAGAGGCGAGTACATCTCCATCATGGGCCCCTCTGGGTCAGGCAAGACTACGCTCTTCAACATGATCGGTGGTTTAGATAAGCCATCTGAAGGAACTGTATATGTTGACGGCGTCGATATCTCTAAACTCGACTCCTACGAGCTAGCATGGCTGAGGAATAGGAAGATAGGATACATCTTCCAGACCTTCAACCTGATACCCACCCTAACCGCCCTCGAGAACGTTATGCTCCCAATGATTTTCGCGGGAATGGCTAGGGAAGAGCGGGTGCAGAGAGCGGCCGAGCTATTAGAGATGGTGGGCCTAGGGGACAGGCTACATCACCGTCCTATGGAGCTCTCCGGAGGGCAGCAGCAGAGAGTAGCAATAGCTCGCGCGCTCGCGAATGATCCAAGCATAGTCCTGGCTGATGAGCCGACCGGGAACCTAGACCTGAGGACTGGAAGACAGATCATAGATCTTCTGAAACAGCTCAACTTGGATAGGAAGGTCACGGTGATAGCCGCGACACACGACCTCAAGATGATCGATGTCTCGGATAGGATTCTCTGGATCAGGGATGGTAAGGTCGAGAGGGTGGAGGAGAGGGGCGCGGTACGCGTCAGGGTAGGGGAGATAGAGGTCGGCGAAGAGGAGGGTAGGCCGGCCGCTTAATCCCTCTTATTGAGCCAGAGAGCCAAGACTACGTAGCTCATATTGACTGCCATTACCCCGGCCAATGCAGCCACATCTACGGGTAGAAGCAGTGAGAGAAGAAGGCCTGAGAGGGCGGCGAGGACCCCATACAAGAGTTGGCCATTCCTTCCCGTGGGTAGCGTCCCCGGCAATCCGACTATGTAGAAGGCAAGGATGAGGATAAGAGGGTTCGTCAGCGATTTAAAGATAGATGAGAGAAATATCAAAGGTGCTTCAGAAAACTCTGCACCGAGCCTCAATAATTGTGTCAAAGAGTGAATCGGCAGCCATGTCGCAAGGTAGGATGACGCGCCGGTTAGAGTCCTGCCTATCGCCGCACTTACAATGCTCACAACGAGCATCAGTGTGAAAAGTGTATAGTATCCGTAACTACCCCACCGGGCAACCATAAGCGAGGGAAAGGACAAGAGCATGACTAGAGCGAGAGACAAAGCCAAATGGTTTATCCGTGGCCTGACGCCCTTTAGTAGAATCTGCGAGGCGATAAGGGCTGCCGCAACAGCGAAGATCGCGCCAACATAGCTCGTATCCACTGTTAAAGCGATGATAAGAGCGGTACTGACAGCTTGAGACAAGTGCTGCCACAAACGGCCTTCTCTTATAACCACAAAGAGGGTAAGTCCCACAGCGGTGAATAACAGGGTCCCAAGTATGTAAACATCCACGCCGAAGCCGGTGTAGAAGGCGTAAGAGACGATAACGGTGAGGAGGAGTGGTGTGGAGAAAAGACGGAATAGGCTTTCGGCTTCCGTGTGGCCGCCTCCGGCTACATACTGCCGAATAGCACCCCCTTTAACGACTATAAGACAGATTGGGACGTACGCCAACAGATTCAAGACAAAGTGTAGATGAACCATGTTGAAGAAACCCCCTATTATTCCTGTGCAGGGCGTGCAGCCGATCGTTGCAAACTGGTAGAGCCGATATGAGTGCTCGACAACGTGGTATGCCTGTACGTAGAACCCAACTATCAAGGCGTAGTAGAGGAGCCCTCGTCGCGTTCCCCTCCATGTCGGCCAGACACCGAGGATTATGAAGACACATGCTAAGAGAACAAAGTAGAGTGTGTTAAAGATGAAGTGGTTCCACTCCAGGTCTAGGAAGAACAGTAGACCGCTGGATAGCTGGGGGGGAAGTTTTAGGACCATGTGCTGGTATAGCTGTGCGCTGTGCTCCACTAGGTGGAGAGATTGGGATATGAAGGCTGCTAGCGCTAGGATACGGGCCGGTTCACTTTCTGCCAATTTTTGCGCGAAATGGTACGATGGCCTGTGGATTGTATAGCCTATGCTAGACATGATCCTTCTCAGCCACTTGGAAGAAGCATCCACCCTCTTCGACAACCCTAACGACTGTGTTCACGGGTAGGCCTCTGTATTCCTCGACAAGGCCGCTCGGCCAGAATACTGTGAGCCTGTCCACGATTCCTGCGCTCCCCAGTCCGAAGTACAGCCAGGGACCGTTATCAGATAAGTATGATGTGCCCTTCACTACCGTCTGGCGGTAGACTTTACCATGGACCTCCACCTCAACCACCGCGCCCACGGCCTCTCTACTCGTACGGTAGTTGCACAAAGAGCATAGCCATGTGGAGCCCTCTAGCCTCACCTGGAGCCACGAACCTTTGGACTTATTCGCTATCAGATTCCTATAAAGTATGGGGTTACGGGCTAATTCATAGACAAGTACATCGACTCCCCCATCCTGATCGTAATCTGCGCATGCGAGACCTCTCGCATTGCCATGTACAGCTAAGCCGGCAGACCACGTTGCATCCAAGAAGAAGGGACCCACGTTGTAATAAAGCCGATTGTACTGGTTCACGGGTCGGTCGGTCCTTACACCGATCTTTCCGTTAGAGACGAAGACATCCTGACGGCCATCGTTGTCGACGTCGATCACGCAGACCCCCCATCCTACCTGGTAAGGATCGCTAAGCCTCACCCTGGAGGCCACATCCACGAAGTAACTCCCCGTGTACTTGAGGAGCAAGTTCTCGTCATAATTTGTGACTATCACGTCCCATAACCTGTCTAGATCCAGGTCGGCTACAGCTACACCCATCCATTGGCCCGGCCTCTCCACGTTAGCCTGATGAGAGACAAGCGCGAACCTCAAACCATCGACGTTTCTGTAGAGCCTCGTAAGACCGAAATCGTTGGCTAGGAAGAGGTCCAAGTATCCATCATCGTCATAGTCGAAGAAGAGGGGCTGGAAAGTGTATCCATAGTCTTCTACTCCATAGCTGCTTGCCTTCTCTGTGAAGGTGCCGTCACAGTTGTTTATGTATAGGAGGTTACCGTCCCCTCTCACGAATATCTGCCCCGCCTGAACAGATCGGAGGTTGACGTAGTATCCGACATAGAGGTCTAAGCAACCGTCCCGGTTCACGTCGGCCCAAGCTGCTCCTGCGGCCATTCTCCCGCGTCTACCTACTAGCCCTGCCTCCTCGGTAACATCGATGAAGGAGCCGTTCCCGAGGTTCTTGTATAGTACGTTTCCATAGGTAGACTCGTAAAGCGTTATGAACAGGGAGGGGTAGCCGCTGTTATCATAGTCTGCCCATGTGCAGGACATACCTTTCATGCTGATAGTCTTATTGGTAAGCAGTCCTGCCTCAGGGGTTACGTCTTTGAATCGGCCGTTATCGTTTCTGTAGAGTCTCCCCTCTGTCCGCCAGCCAACGATATACAGGTCTAGGTCCCCGTCCCTGTCGTAGTCTCCCCAGCAGGCCCCTCCTCCGACGATCCAGACCAGATCCGGATCGTTAACCATCACGTCTGCTAAACCAACCTCTTCAGAAACGTCGGAGAAATATGGCCTGTCCCTTGTCGGAAAAATAGTGGGAGTGTCCGCGGGAGACCATAGACCACTGTTTAGTGACCAATATATCATAAGTAACGCGATAAATAATGATGCGTAACCCCTGCTTATGACCGTCTTACTCGCAATGGATCACCGCTCCCCTCTCATGGGATTGGTTCGCCATAATAGTTAGCTCTAATGTCTTATAGCCGTCACGATACGTGGAGAGTATTCCGCTGCTGTCTCCAGTCTTCACAGCATTTAGGAAGACCCGCAACTCCTCTAGGTAGGGGTCGTTTGTACTCCTTAGGTCTTCCAACTGATTGTTTCTGTACAAGATCGCCTTCCTTTGGTGTCCCACTATGTCGGCCACCAACTCCTTAGCGAATATCCTGACAAAGGTCTCCTGCATCGTGTTGGTGCTTCTCCAGGTTGCGGTAACTGCGGCAGGAACACCGCTCTTGAACCTGATCATTACTACAGATGAGTCCTCGATGTCGACGCTAGGGTCAGAGGATAGTCTACGCTCAAGCCGGGCATATATCGACGAGGCCTCGCCGGCAAAGTATCTAATGAGGTCGAATGTGTGTGTGACTTGCTCCACTATTTGTCCGCCGCTTGAGGATTTCTTTAGCCACCAGTGTCCTGGGGGGAAACTTGCGGCCCAAACGTACTGCCCATAGATCATCCCTATCCTCTCCGGATCGCCGATCTCCTTCTTTGCCTTTTGCACCACGTCGAGGTAGCGCCACATGTAACCCACGCTGTTAATCACGCCCGCCCTCTCTATCTTAGCCAGTATCCTCTTCGCAGTGTCTAAATCCCCCGCCACAGGCTTCTCCACGAACAGATGTATACCGTGTTCGAGAAATCTCTCCTCAAACCCATGAGCATCTGGTGGGACCGCTATAAGAGCGGCCTCTGGACGTAGCTTCTCAGCGGCCTCCAACGGGTCGCTAAAGGCGAGGCATCCGAATCTGTTGGCGAAGTCCTGTGCCCTCTCCCTCACAACATCTACACAGCCGACAACCTCGACGCTCTCCTTGAGAGTGACCAAGTTTTTAGCGTGGAGGTTGGATATCCCGCCGCATCCCACCAACAAGAGCCTTACCTTACTCATGCCATCTCTCACCTACGCGCACATCTCTCGATGAAGCGCCTAAAGTCTTTTAATTCGTTTATGGGGTCGCCAGGTATTCTACACTCCAGTGAGAAATATCTGTCGTACCCTTTCGCCAAGAGTTGGCTGATGGGAGAGAAATCTGTATGTCCCTTGCCCGGTATCTGCCTGTTGCTGTCGGCTAAATGTACGTGAACTATGTAGTCTGATGAGTCTCGAAGAGCCTGCCCGATGTCGCTCTCCTCGATGTTCATGTGGAAGAAGTCTGCCATGATCCTCAATCCGTCTGAGCTCACCTCGTTGAGAACCTCGACTGCCTGCTCTAGCCTGTTGATTAGATGTGTCTCGTAGCGGTTCAGTGGTTCCAGAATAGCATAAGCCCCCACATCCTCACCTTTCTTGGCTAATATCTTGCACTCAGCTATGAGAAGCCTCTTCTCGAGCTCCACCACGCTCGGGTAGAGAGGGTCAAGGTCAGGTATTTTTGGGCCACCGAAAGTGGGGACAAAGATCACGCCAAGCGCCCCTAATGCGCTTGCCCATTCAAGCCTCTTGTTAATACCCTCAATAGCCTCATGACGAGCCGACTTATCTGGGCTGAGAAGGTCGCCCCCATAACCGGCGCAGATCACTGAAGGTTTTACTCTGTAGGATGAGAAGATGTCTCTGTATTCTGTAAGCTTTTCGTTTAGCTGGGGTCGTCCCCAAAGCTCGATCCCCGCGAACCCTAACTCTTCAAGAAGGCCTAGCTTCTCCTTGAGAGTGTTGCCAGGTACAAGGTTATCTTGTACTGATAGCTTCACGGCATCGTCATTAGGTCTGCTTGTAGATATGTTTTACTGTCTACCAAGGCCATATCCATGAGGCCTTTGCGAGCAGTGTGAACGAGATGCTTATGCCGACAGTTATCCCGAGCCCTGAGAAGAATCCGGCTATGAAGAAGTTCTTGGTAGCGGCCCACCTCTCCCTCCCGAAGGACCTAGAGATCACGAGGTTCGCTATCAGTGATCCGATGAGTATCGTGAAGGTGTAGGGCGGTATTATGAAGAAGCCCAGGGCCACTGGGAATGTGGGGAGAGCAAACGGCAACCTACGCGTAAAGGTCTCTAGCGCTACGATCGCTAGGGTCGCTAAAGCACCGATCCCTATATGCTCAGGCACAATGCTGATCTGCCTCGTTGCGAAGAGGCTGTCATTGGTCGCGAATATCGGCCAGTAGATCATCGTATATGGATACACGTTTGAGGGGATGGAGGAGAGTCTCCAGAAGAAGTCCATCGCCAACAGCCCTACCACTCCGATCAGGGAGAAGGCTATAGCGACGCCTAGGAAGTAGTTTGTAGGGCGCGTATTAGTCAGGTAGCTGACTTTTCCGAGCTGGGATAGATAACCTGTGTACCCTAGGTTGATGTAGGGCGCGTACACCCAGCCTGAGTATCCTTTGTACGGTGTGAAGTAGACTATAACCTGCCAAGGCCACGGAATCGCTGGGAAGTAACCTACCTCCCCCAAGGATCGCGCAGCAACCATTGCTATAAAGAAGCTAAGACCTAGAGATGTCGCGATGGCGACCCAGAGCTCGAAGCCTGGGACTAAGACCGCGAAGAGTATGACAGAGCTGATGGAGGCGACTAAGAAGAGGACTAGGGAGAACCTTAAGGGGAGCTCGCTCTCTTGCGGCCTCAAAATCGCTGAGGCGAAGAGTCGTAGACTCCTTGAGAATGTCTTCCTATAAGACAGTATGAGGGCTAAGGCGATGCCGATTATAAAGCCGAACTGAGGGCTGATCCAGATTCTTTGGAACGTTCTCTGGAAGATGGCACCGATGGTCATGCCGCGGTAGAACTCGGAGTACCAGAGGGGAAAGAAATCGGGGGTGGTCGTGAATATCGTGTTGATTATGACCCATATGATCAGCGATCCCGCGAGCGTGGCTCCCGCAACTTTCAGGGGAAGCACCATGCCTAACCCGAGTGTGAACGGGTCTGTTGCGATCCCGATTAAGGCTCCAGGCAGGTACTTCTCTGTCAGCCAAACAAAATCGAACCAGGGCAGAGGTAACAGCGGGACACCGAAGAGATAGCCGGCATAGGTCATGAAAGCGTAAAACACTCCCGCGACAAGACCGAGTATGTAGATAGAGAGCTGGCTCTCACGCCTCTCTATGAGTACATTTATCAAAGATGCCTCAACATGAGCCAATGGATATGGTAACTTTTCCTCCCTCACGAAGATGTAGGTGAACATTATGGCGAGCCCTATCTCCGCCATCGCGATAAACGAGAAAGAGAGCGCCGCCACGACTAGCGCACTAACCCAGTCTGGATGGAGTAGTGTTCTCAACTCATAAACTGGCGAGCCGATGGTGGGAGCGAGCCATGTGGGAACAAGCTGGTTAATCGGGACGCCATCGATAAGGAAGTATTGTGTTATTGGCGTGGTCACGTAAAAAGTTCTGTAGACGAGCCAGTAATATGGGGGCAGAGTCGAAGACATGACCGCGACCCCACTGTATATGACGAATAGTTCCTGCTTGGTTAGTGGTGTCCCGAAGAAGCGGGTGAGCTCCGCGAAAAGTATAGCGATCACGGTCACCGCTATTGCTGGCGAGAGGGCGCCCGACAGTAAGTTTAGATATAGTGTTACGGGAATAAATAGAACGGCAGCGGTGAGTAATGCGAGGAGGGCTCTCCAAGTGAATCCGTACTGGAGCTCGACAGGCTGCTCAACACGTGCCTCTGTTACCGCCAAGCTCGAATATTCATTAGCGCCCAATGGATAAACTTTGCGCTGAGGCCTTATCACGACTCTCACGTAGCTGGGGGAAACCGGACAGCACAGCAGTCTTTATGGCCAGATTAGTGAAAGCCTTGGCAGCCTATCACATCGGACAGGTGTTGCAGCTTCCGAGAAGGTATTTTGATCGAGTGAGACCATTGATGCTTAATTTACGAGATAGGCCCGTACAGGCTACGGCCGCTGGTGTTTCCACATATCTGGCAAGGAAACTTTTATATATGGGTTACAACATGAATCGCCGCGAGGAAATGAGCACACAACAAACCCCTATAAGAGGTTTAACTACTAGGTCCATATTAATCGGCGCCATCCTCGTGATCGTCGCGCAAGCGATCGGCGACATGACGTGGCTCTACACCTCGAAGGGCGGGACGGTAAATGCGTTTTGGGTCCCGTTCATATACATCGTCCTGCTGAACGAGCTTATAGGCCGAGCTAACGCGAGGTTCCGGCTGACCACCCAGGAGCTTGTCTGCATCTTCCCGGCGCTCGGTTTGGTCAACAGCATCAAGTATTATCCGAAGGGCGCTCTTAGCGGGGGTGAGGCGCTCTCAGGATACATAGAGAAGACGATCGTCTCGGTTGGTTCCGGAATGAATGACCCGACCACCGGTGAGTACTGGAGGATGATGACGCCGCCCTGGATGTTCCCGAAGGATCCGGGCATGATCGCGGCGTGGCAGACGGGACTAACCCCCGGACAGCAAATTCTTTGGGGAGAGTTCCTGCCTCCGATAATTTACTGGTCCTTATACACGATATTGATGTACTATCTGGCCCTCTTCCTCGGCTTTGGGCTATGGGGTAAACGCTGGGTTGACACCGAGAGGCTCATATTCCCTCTATCGATACCCATGATATACATGCTTAGGAACGCCGGTGACATCGATCCAGCCACAAACAAGAGCCGATGGTTCAGGATACGCGAGCCGACCTTGCGGGTGTTCTGGGTCGCCTTCTTCATAGGCTTAATAGCATCTCTAATACCGGTGGTCGGGGAGATTATACCGCCGCTCGCGGTGTTCGGCGCCTTCGCGTGGGGAGAGCAGCCGATCCTGATATTCGGTCTGCCATCCGTTATGCCGGGCGCAATGGCGAAGGGCGTGTTCCAGGTGGACCAGGTCGCGCTTTGGTTGTTGCTCCCCAACAACTTACTGATTACAGCAGTTCTCGCATACGTTGTCTTCGGCCTGCTTTACCAGTGGATCGGCGTCATAAGCGGCGCCCTACCGTACAACCCGGGGATGGAGTTTCTCTGGAACTGGGAGGACATACCTGCGAACTGGTTCCCATTCCCATACAGGACAATCGGAATACTCGGGATGATGGTGGGACTTGGTATAATCACTCTGATCACCCTGAGATCGAGGTTCGTGGAGCTCGGTAGGGCGCTACTAGGCAGGTCGGAGGACGAGTACGGACTCTCTACCAGGGCGATAGCGTGGTTCGGCGTGGTCGTCGTCATAGCTATTCTAGCCCTGTTCACGGCCTCCGGCGTGCCTTTCATCATCGCGCTAGCCATGGTCGTCTTCGCCTTCATCTACTGGAGCGCTCTAGCTAGAGTCACTGCAACAATGTGGTGGCACGTTGACGACTTCGCGAACAACGGGGGAGTAGGCACCTACATATTCCCGCTCGGCGTCGGCCTCGGATACTGGCCTGCAACCGTTCCAACCACTGGAACTACAAACCCGGCGCTCTTCGCTACGGGCATATTGACGATACCATTCAACAACACCTGGACTCTGAGGGTAAACGGCTTCGGACCCGGCGCAGCTGTGACATACTACAAGATAGCCAGAGAGACGGGGACAAATGTGAGGGACGCCCTCGTGGCAGCGTCAATAATTATAGCCATCGGAGTAGTGTTCGGCTATATCTGGCGGGTGTGGCTCCTTAACCACGGCGGTGGTCTCGCAAACACGAACGCTTGGGCATGGACGGCAGGCATGAAGTACGGCAACTTTATCGGTGGAACGGCGTACGTCCCGATAGGGGCGACGGACTGGACCCCAGGGCTAACTTACGGATTCGTAGGGATCGTCATAGTTGCCGTAGTCTGGTTCCTCAGGTCAAGGTTTGCGTGGTTCTTCGTAGACCCGACATCCCTTACTATGAGCATGGCGGTCGGTCTGATATGGACATGGCTGTCAGGGTTAGCCGCGCTAATAATCAAGATCATCATGATAAGGACTATAGGTGTTCGGCGATTCGAGTCCTATGTCATCCCAATCGCGGCTGGAATATCGCTAGGATTCGGTGCGCCGATCCTGCTGGCAGGGCTAATAGAGTTCTTCGCGGTCGTACTGCCGAGGTTCTCAGCACTGTACGTGCCGTAAAACTAAACAACTCCCTCAGATTATTTTTATGTAGGGATGAGTGAGCTCGAAACTATCAGGCTCTCTCTAAAAGACAAGATAGTTGAGTTGGCTCCAGACCGCGACGGATGGATAATTGTTCTAAAGGGCGACAGGATAAACAGTATAAAGGTTGCGAGGAGCCAAGTAGGCCTTTCGCTCGACTTCGAGTGGCATTTTGTAGCGCCCGTCGTAGTGTACGAGGAGGTTACAGAGAGACGCGTGCGACTTTACAGGGAACTGAAGAGGAGGGAGGCGCAGACATTAAGGAGGGGTTGGCTTAGGTACAGCTACACATGGATTACAAGCACGGCACTAAAAGAGAATCTTCCTGAGGTCACTCCGATGAACGACCTTGTTGAGAGACTGAACAACGACACCAACCTCCAGAGGTTGCTGAGGAGATCCGTTGTAGATGAGCTACACGTTAACACCTACTTTAGCCTCGATTGGGGGATTAATCCAAAAGATTCTATCAGGCGGCACTATCAGGACCCAGAGAAGGTGGGGTGGCTATTGACAGCCATCAAGGGTCCTGGGTCTGAGTGGCGATTCGCGTCGATTGTGCGCCGCATATATGAGCTTTTAGAATATCTGGCGGGACGACTCTCTGAATTTACCTATGAGGTGGAGAGAGAGCTGTTCTGACGGTGCATTATGCGGATCTCTATATCGCTTACCACATACGCAGGGGCGGAGTTCAAGTATACCAAGTTCATGGATTCGCTGGTAAGCTGCCATCTAGCCCTCCAGTCTATTAGGACAACGTCGCTGGAGAGTATCCCCATAAGCATGTCTCGCTGCGCCTCCTCGGCGTAGATGGGCCATCCTGAGTATAGGGTCCCGTTCAGGTACCTTGAGAGGGCCGTCCATAGATCCTGCCTTGCGAGGCCCGTACCCACATATATCATGTGGCCGTAACTATCGGCAACCCTGTTGCCGGGGAACTTATCTACGAGAAAGGTGTAGATAGGCTCAAAGGCGATAATAGCCGCCTGCTCCCCTCCAATCCTTCTCAACCGTTCGGCGACGAGGAGGGGTGTCTCGTTTACCCTGAGAGGGGGGGCTGAGTAGGCTACGACGCCTAGCTGCATGACGATGGCGAGCCCTATCAGGGCGGAGAGGATCTTGAGAATGTTGTTGACGAGCGCAGCACCCCATCTTGACGGTGACCCTCCAACTCTCCCAACTGACTCGACAACGATTCCGGGGACATATGAAAGAGGGGTCATCAGATGTTGTATGTAGTGTCCATAGAAGGTTTTAGTGACGGAGTACATCGAGATATATGCGAGGGCCCAAATTACCCATATGTAGGCTTCGCTCCTCACGAATTTGTGTCTGCGTAAGTGTCGGACCAGTAGGACCGAGATTAGTAGTGACGGTAGACCAGCCCAGACTACTCCAAGATTAAGCAGAGAGGTGAGGATCCAGCTCGCCCTCTCCTGTGGAGGGACGCCGTCCAAGGGCCGTATGAGATGGAAGAGCACGGTCTGCTCTATGAACTCCTCAGGCGCCACCATTAGATACGGTCCACTAATTAGCAGATACGTTGAAGCCGCGACTGGCAATATCGGTCCCAGATCCCTGAATCTCCTCGCAACGATACAGTATGTTATGAGGGCTAAGACGCCAAAGGCGCCGCTCAGCTTAGTACCCACGGCGCACCCGAAGGCCACGCCCGAGAGAATCAAGAATACCGGCACCGTGTGGGGGCCTGTTGTTCTCCTGGACAGTATGTATGAGAGGAAACCAAGCGAGAGGAAAAAATCAACAGGCGGTTCAAGCATGACCATCCTAGAGTTGTATACGGTGTAGCCGTCTATCGCGAGGAGCAGTGTTCCAAGCAGCGCCGCCCTGCGCCCTAAAGTGAGACTTGCCGCCGCGGCTAGTACGACTAGGGTCGCGGTAGAGAGGATGGCTGATAGTGCTCTTGCTGATGCGAAGGCCTCCACACCGCCATATCTGGCTAACGGCGTGAGCATGTATACGATGAGTGGTGGATGCGCGAAGAAGAAGTCTCTGTATAGCGTCATGCCCTTAGAGTTCATCAGGGTCGCCGTGAGATGGACGCCTTCGTCGTAATCGTGCCAAGCCGACGATGCTCCGAGGTTCCCCATCCTCAAGAATGCGCCGAGCAAGATAACCCCCATGAGTGCGAGATGTTGTAGTCCTAAGACGCTCGGTGCTGAGCCTCGAGCATTATTGACCATTAGTCATAACTCATTCTTTATAGAAGATTTATTAAGGTATTTTTCGAAGGTGCGTATGGGTTGCCTTCTTACCAACGATACGCGCTCGCCTTCGCCATCATCGTCACGGTGTTTTTGAGCACCACGTACGCTGACGATTATTCGGCGACCGCCCGTGTCCGCGTATTGGTATATGGCGGGGATCAACCCCCCGACGGATTCGTTTTCTATGTTCTCCAACGTGGAGGGATAGTGAGGGAGATCACAGTTAGTAACGGCACGCTGGAGTTGCCCATCTCAGCTGGTTATAGGCTCGTAGGCCCCGCCGCCCGTGGCGAGGCCGTGTATCTGCCGGTCGACCTACCCCTAGGCCCGCACTGGATTGATGGACACTCGACGATTGTCTTGGAGAGGGCGGCTAGGATTAGGATATCAGACCAGTATCCCTGGATAGATGGTGGGCCTACGAGGGCGAGTTACAGAGTGGAGACCTATACAGCAGGCGGCAACTATTCGGGGTTTTTTACATGGCCGCATGGACCGAGCGAGCTAAAACGAATACTGGGCCTAGGGGAGGAGGAGATCCTTGTACCGCTGAGGAGCGAGTATAAGCTCTACGCCAAGCTACAGGCCCGCGACGCTGATGGATCGCCGATTGTTGTGGAGGTTGATCTCACGGAAAAGGCAAAGGAGCTGTTATCACTTGGAGATTCTAGGCTATCTCTTCTACCCCTCATATTTGACCTGGCCTTAGGGCAGGTGGCGGATAGGCTATCCTACACGGATGAGGCCCTTCATAGCCTGCAGCGCGAGGGTGTTTACCTCGGATACCAGCGTGAAAGGCTAGAACGCGTTAGAACTTGGATGAAGCAAGCTGAAAGGAACGCCGAGGAGGGACTGTGGGCCGAGGCCTACTTCCAGCTACGGAAGGCTTTTGTCGAGATAGAGAACATCGGCAACGTGGTAGGCGCGTACCAAGGGACCGGTGAAAGGGGCGGGCTCGTCTTCCCACTCTTCCTGATACTTGCCTCGCTCGTGCTGACCGGCCTAATTGGGGGAGAAGGCAGGACGGCGGTCCTGACGGCGACAGCATTGTTGTCCGGAGCGATGCTGCTCTTCATCACGTTATTCTATCCATTCCTTATCCCTAGGGACGCCTGGGGCTGGGCCGCCCTCTTCTACACCGCGCTAGTTATGCTGGGGATGATATTGGGGATAGGCTCGCTCGGAGTAGAAGTTAAGACGTACAGGGGTGTTGCTCTACTCTCAGCCGCGAGCTTAGCATTCAGCTTGTCGAGACGGTTCCTCAGGAGTAGGCCCCTGAGAACCTGGCTGATGATCTGTATGGCCTCTATCACCGTCGCCGCTACCCTTCTGCTCATAAACTCCGGGGCTGAGGGCCAGATCTTCGGATCCCAGGTCATAGACAGGGTTGAGGCTAGAGGTACACATTACTTGGTCTTATACGGTGTCGATTATCGATACGACAATCCCTCGGATATCAGCCTCGACTACCTCCCATACCTCCGTAGCATAGGCTCAAAGGAAAGCGTGAGGGCCGAGACACCGATATACCCCCCAAGCGGCGTACAATATCTCTTCAACGGGTCGCGCTACAATCTAAGGGGAGTCATCGGGGTAGGAGGCCAGCCCCCATTCCTCGCTGAAGTCGGTGAATGCTTGTTGGATGGCAGCCTCAGCGAGGTCGGTACTAGGGATGGCGCGACAATTTTCTCCCGAGACATCGCTGAGAGGCTAGGACTGAGCGTGGGCTCAAAGGTCTTGGTTAACGGAGTGCCACTAATGGTCTCGGGAATCCTGAGAGAAGAATGTCCGACCTACCTTAAAGACATCGACGGATACTTTGCCTCGACCCTTGTGCAGCCGCCCATGTCGCCCGTCACCCCCGCGGGCTGGACGTCAATTTTGATAACCGGAGTTGATGAAGCCCTGAAGCTCGGTGCCACGCCCACCAAGATCTACCTCCAACCGTCTGACGATACGGACCCGCGCCGGTTCGCGGAGCGCGTAGCATACCAGACCGGCCTGAAAATCAGGCTGGTGACTGGTGACGGAGAGGTCTACGCTTTTAGCCTGTCCAGAGTGACCGGGATACAAGGAGGCGAAGTAGTGGCCGTTGCAGGGATAGCGTTACTGAACATACTGGTAACATCTCTAGCAAATTACTATGAGAGGAGAAAGGAAATATTCACAATGTCCACACTGGGACTGAACCCGGCTCATATCGTCCTCGTAAGTCTGGCGGAGGCAACCATACTCGCGGTGGTAAGCTCATCCATCGGCGTCGTCATGACTCTCGGAATACTAGCAGCCGCGCCAACGCTCGCGGAGGCCGCTATTGACTTTAAAGTCAACGAGTGGACGGCTCTTTCAATGCTAGGTTACACGCTGGCCTTTTTTTCTGTTGCTCACGTTGTCTCAGTGAGGAGGAGCATAATTCTCTCCACACCGGCCCAAGAGTGGCGTTGGGCTCTAACGAAGACCTTGGACGCAGATGGTTATTGGAACGTCTCCCTGCCGGCTAGAGTTAGGTGGGACAGGGTAGACAGGTTCCTGACCTACCTGATATCGCGTCTCAACGAGTACAGTTACACAACAACCGTGAAAATAACGGTAAGGGAAGTGGAGTCAGCTGGGGAGGGAGAAAAAAGGACGCGACTCTTGAGGTTCACTTATTCATCAACCGAGCAGAGGCCCTTCACATCCGACACCGTGTTGGAAGTGAGACGCATCGAGGACAAGTGCGAGATAAACTTGAGATGCAGGATCGAGGCGGCCCATGAGAAGTTTATAGACCAGTATGTCAGGGAGATCGTTCAGCTCATCCGACAGTTCATAATAGAGTTTGCGTCCCTAACTGTGCGAATACTTGTCCCAGTAGGGGTAAGGCGCGATCATATTCCCCCCCTCCTTAATGTGTACGCTCCTAACGAATTGAGGATTGTGTTTCGCGGCTCTGCTCGCGAGGAGCGCTTAGAGATCATCAGCGAGGTTGAGAGTAGGATGGTGAGAGTTGTTCCCATACAGCTGAGCGAGAACAATAGTCTTGTCGAGTCGGCACGGGCCTTGATAGAGGCCGCGAAAGAGTGCGACCTACTCTGCGTATCCTCCGATGATGGGTATCTCTCGGCGCTTGTCTTTCTTACGGCCCAAAAACTGGGGAAGAGGATCTGCATTGTCTCGGGCCAAGAGGTTGTCGAGACAACACCCGAGAGTGTTTGGGAGAACTTCAGGCACACCGCCTAAACGGCCTGCTCTACAGCCCTTCTTATCCTAGGAATCATGCGTCTAATGTCTCTCACCGGTACGGGCTGGAGAATTATATGCTCGGCGCCCGCGTCAACATATTCCCCTATCCGTGTCGCCGCGTCCTCCACCGTCCCGACGATGTTTAGCTCCTCCACCACCTCTGCCGGGACCTGCTCCGGGGTCTTGAAAGCCCCAAGCCCTAGTTTTCGCGTTCTGTATGAGTTAAACCAGCATGCCGTCTGCGCAAGTAGAGGGTAGGCGGTCCGTCGCGCAGAACTTCTGTCCCCCGCGATATGTATGAACGCCATGCACGCGGCCACTATCTCGCGGCTCCTTCGGCCCTGCTCTTTAGCGGAATCCCTGATCACCCCTAGCTCCTGAGAGTAGATTAAGGGCGGGATGCATATCGGGAGCCATCCATCGGCATATCTTGCAACAACACGAAGACCCTTATCAGTGTTGGCGGCGGCCCAGACAGGGATAGATCGTCCTCGATACGGCTTGACGGCAAAGCCCACATCTCTGACCCTGAAATACTCGCCCTCGAAAGAGACGTTCTCTCCGGCTAAAAGCGCCTTCAACAGCCCGACGAACTCGGAAAACCTCTTAGTTACATCGGCTGTGGGGGGGAACCCCCACTCCTCGCTAGGGCAGCAGCTCCCAACACCCGCGATGAGTCTGCCGCGTGATAAATGGTCTATACTTAACAGCTTGAGCGCTGTATCGACGGGGTGTTTCCTATAGGTCGCCAACACGGCGCTCCCCACACTAACCCTCCTAGAGGACTCGGCCATGAGGGCCAAACTTAGATAAGGGTCGAACGTCTCTCTCTGGAACACACCAACAAGGTCATCGTTGACCCAGACGCCGTCGAACTTAGCCCTCTCAGCGTCTTTTGTGATGACGCGGGAGGCCGTTAAGGAAAAATTCGGGAAAGATAACCCTATTTTAACCCCACGCCTTCGCACGATTATTCAACAGCCTAGTCGTAATTAATCGTTTCACAGTCTTGGCGAGGGGCACTTATAGCTGACCGATTGACCTCCGTAAATAGCCTATACTCGCCACGGCGCTCTCCTCGGGGGCCAGCTCTGAGTAGTCTTGCTCAACTACCAACCACTCCACCCGCCCCGCGTCCTTCAGCAGCCTTAGTACGGCTGGGAAATCAACTACGCCTCTGCCGAGCTCCGTCGTCCTCATGAACCACCTGTCGTCCCGCATACCGATCTTAGATGGTGCCTTAACGTCCTTTAGATGGACGTATGTGGTTCTATCTAGATACTTTCCGATAATCTCCAGCGGGTCCATATCCGCCAAAACTAGGTGTGCGGTATCTGGGCAGAAACCCAGCAGCTCGCTTTCCACGTTCTTCATAACGAACTCGAGCTCGTCTCCGGTCTCAATCGTGGTGTCGTAATGGTTATGCAGTGACGCCCTAATACCGTGATCGCGAAAGACACGGCCCACGGACTCCAGCGTCTTAGCGGTCTCGGTAAGAATCTTCACCCGTTCTTCCTCGCTGGCGCCGTACATCCTCCGAGGCGGCCCGATGACTACGTTAAAGCATTCCATTCCTCTATACTCATTTGCCAGCCTTCTCGCCTCTCCCAGTATCCTGTCCCTCTCCCCAGCAACGTGAAATGGCGCTGACCAGTAGATGCCCGAGATCTCTAGCCCGTGCTGACGGACGTCGCGCCCAAGTTCTTGGTGAGTGTAGGCTCCGGCCTCCACCTGCCTGGCAAGCTCGTACTCCGAGAACTCGACGCCTTCGACGCCAAGCCTAGTGGCTAAGTGTAGGAACTTTCTTAAGGGGTGGTCTCTAAAGAGTAGTCTCTCGAGGGAGATTCTCATACCTCTACCCTGAAGGCCTCCGCGGCGCTCATCTTTGACGCGTGGTAGGAGGGGTAGATCGTGGATACAAGCGATAGGAGGACGGCGTAGAGGAGTCCCTGACCCGCTATAATCAGGTACTCCCAGAAGGGAACCATTGTCAGATCGAGGGCCCGCCCGTAGGCAGCGATCAACCCCGCACCTAGCGACATCCCAACAGCCACTCCGAAAACACCCCCGATCGCGCCTATGAAGAGAGACTCTATGAGGTACAGAAGCAGCACGTGTCTATCTGCGGCCCCCAGCGTCTTGATGGTCGCGATCTCCTTGTACCTCTCGGCCACCGATATCAGCAGAGAATTGAAGATACCGAGTCCCGCAACCAATAGCGCGACGAATATCAGCCAGAACTGGTATGAGGCAAACTCCTGTCCAGCGGCATAAATGTTGACGGCTCCAAGCATTAGGATAGTGGTCATGAAAGCTATGGCCAGTAGGACTGAGAGCATCGTGAGGATAAAGCGGTTGAACCTCTTTCTGATGTTCAGCGACACGAGTCTCAAGAGTTCGATTGGCGGGAAGGAGACCCTGCCGTACTTCGCCTCTGGTTTCATCCGATTCTCTCGACGCTTTAGTGCGTTATTAAGTTTTAGGCGCTTTTTCTTCGGCGGGCTTCATGAAGATAAGGCCCCTGTTTGCCAGCATCTGGAGGTACTTCAGTAGGCTGAGGCCTGCCTCCTCCTCTGTCAGCCTAAACTTGGAGACCAGCGAGTCCGAGATCTCCTTCACATTTTTTTCTCCGTCTATCATGTCCCAAATATGGGACCCGATCTTGTCGAGGATGAAGGAGCGGTACTCTGGGACGGGCAGGACCCTCCAGATACCTTTCGGCCTCGGCAGGGGGATCTTGATGATGATCTCGCCTTTCTCGCTGAGGCTGGACTCCGCGCGGGGGTTCTTTACGGGCCTCATCTGCAGGGCCTCGATGTAGCTTATTGCTGGGAGAGGCTGCGGCCTCCTTCTTCTTAACCACCTCAAGGGTGACCCGTCATAGGATACCGGGTAGGTTGATTTGAGTTTTAGGCTCACATCCGTGAAAAAGATTATATGTGTCCACGCAACCTCCGTTACACAATGCAGAGGAAGATCGTGCTAGCTGACGATGGGCTACCGAGGCAGTGGTACAACATTCTTCCGGACCTGCCTAAGCCTCTGCCACCCCCCATCGACCCGCAGACGCGTGCCCCTGGCCCCGGCTTGCTCCCGAGACTGTTCACGAATGAGCAGCTTCGGCAGGAGATGAGTAGCGAGAGATGGATAACGATACCGGAGGAGGTTAGAAATGCCCTGACTTTATGGCGGCCCACCCCCCTGATTAGGGCGGTGAGGCTTGAGAAGGCGCTTAAGACCCCGGCCAAGATTTACTACAAGTACGAGGGGGTCTCGCCTCCTGGATCTCATAAGCCGAACACCGCTGTTGCTCAGGCCTACTACGCCGCGCAGGAGGGGGTTGAGAGGCTCACAACCGAGACTGGGGCGGGTCAGTGGGGCAGCTCCCTAGCCTTCGCTGGAGCGCTCTTCGGAGTCAAGGTCACGGTGTACATGGTGAGATCGAGCTATGACCAGAAGCCTTATAGGCGGATATTGATGCACACTTGGGGCGCGGAGGTTCTCCCAAGCCCGAGCGAAAGGACCAGCTTTGGGAGAAAGGTTTTATCCCAAGAGCCTAACAACCCTGGGAGCCTCGGAATAGCGATAAGCGAGGCTATCGAGGACGCGCTTAACTCTGAGAACACCAAGTATAGCATCGGCAGCGTCGCGAACCATGTGCTCCTACATCAGACGGTGCAGGGGCTCGAGGCTAAGGCGCAGCTCGAGATGCTTGACGAGTATCCGGACATCGTGGCGGGGTGCGTGGGCGGAGGCAGCAGCTTCTCGGGCCTCTTCTGGCCCTTCTATTACGACAAGATCTCGAAGAAGGCGCCCAAGGACGTGAAGTTCGTGGGAACGGAGCCGTCGGCTTGTCCGACCATGACGCGGGGAGTGTATACTTACGATTTTGGGGACACGGCGAGACTGACCCCCATGCTACCCATGTACACGCTAGGCTCCGACTTCATTCCTCCTCCGATCCACGCGGGAGGGCTCAGATACCACGGAGACGCCCCCACCCTCTGCCTCCTACTGCGGGAGGGATACATCGAACCGCGAGCATACAACCAAGTAGAAGTATTCGAGGCGGCGACAATTTTTGCTAGGACGGAGGGCCTAATCCCGGCCCCCGAACCCAGCCACACAATAAAGTATGTGATTGACGAGGCGCTGAGGTGTAAGAGAACGGGGGAGTCAAAAACAATACTCTTCAACCTATGCGGGCACGGACACTTCGACCTCCAGGCATACCAAGAGTTCTTTGAGGGCAAGCTCCCAGCATGGGAGTACCCGGAGGAAGCCATCAAGAAATCGATAGAGAAGCTTGAGAAGGAGTTTAGCTGGATAAAGGACTTGCCTTTCCTAAAGTGAGAGATTTAATAGATAGACCAAGCCAGGGACGTACGGCATGGTACTGACCGACACATTCCTTATCCAGCTAGCCCAGCGACGTAGACTCATTTACAAGTTATGTAGGAACTGCGGAGCGAGGAACCCGTCCGGGGCCGAGAAATGCAGGAAATGCAGGAGCAGAAATCTAAGGTGGAAGAAGAGGGAGATAAAGAGATAGCCTCAGCACCGGTCCGTCAGGTGTAGCGCCGTTAGACCCGGGCGCTGGGTGTGATCTTGAGGTGCTTTTTCGGGAGGGAGACGGATGTAAATGCCGGATGAATCTCCACCGAGAGGTCCCTATGGCCAGGTGGCGCGGCTATTATCCAGGCATAACAGATGCCGGCTAGGGTCGTAGCTACGTTTGGGTGATATCCCTTCTCAATGAAAACAACGTCATGATCCCTAACTATGTATGCCTCCTCTCTTTCTTCGTCCAAGAGCATTTGGACGCCAAAGCCGTTGCCCATCCCGTAGAAGATATAGATCTCAGGCTTGTTGTCGTGACGATGCGGGGGATAGCTGGTCCAGCAACCGGGCTCCCCCTCCGTATACCCTGCCAAAAACCTCCCAGCAGGGTCATCCACGCCAACCATCACAGTTATGGTGCGCCTATAGTTTCCGGTTCCAGATTCTAAGGAGGGGGCGCTCAAGAACCTCTTTACAAACCGTTTCCCCTTTAGATCGGATTCTGTCTCGGCGATATAGAGATCCGCCTCGCGGGCGAAGCTTACCGAGACTGGCTCCCTTGGCGGGATATAGATCATGTCCCGGGTGGCTAGGAGCTCCCCGTCGACCTTAGCCTCCCCTGCGAGGGTGAAGAGAAGCCTCTCCATGCCCGTGCCTTCAAGTCTTAAAAAGTCTCCACGCGTACCCCTGAATATGCTGAGTCGCAGGTCCTTGGCTGCGAGAATTGGGACTAGCACCCTCTTCTCTTTAACTGCTTTGTACAGCATATCCCTTCGTGCCTTTTCAGGCGGGGAGGACGTTAATAAGGCTAAAAACCAGATCAGATGGTTTTCGTTAACTCGTCGATTCTCTTGAGGTCGTCACTGCTAAGTTTAACGTCAGTAGCTCCCAAGTTCTCCTCGATCTGCTCAGGCCTGGTCGCACCGATGATTGGCGCGGTGATCTCGGGCTGGTGCATTATCCAAGCAAGGCTTAGCTGGGCTAAGCTTACCCCCTTCTCTCGGGCGAGCTCGACAAGCTCCTCCACGATCTTCAGGTTTCTCTCCGTGAGAAGGGGGTTGACCGAGGGGCTGTAGGCGCTACGCGCGTCCGTGATCTGACTCCCCCGATACCTACCCGCGAGAAGCCCCTGTGCGAGTGGGGAGTAGCAGATCACCCCCAGCCTTCGCTCCCTCACCAGAGGGAGAAGCTCCTTCTCAGCCTGCCTCTGAAGCAGGTTGTAGAGCGGCTGGACGGAGACGAACCTTGCCAGCCCATGTCTCTCAGATATCGCGAGGGCCTCCGATATCTGCCAGGCCTCAAAGTTGGAACAGCCGATGTAGTGAACTAAGCCTTTCTCGACCAGCATGTTGAGAGTCTCGAGACTCTCGAGAAGGGATGTCGACGCGTCAAAGCCATGGGCTTGGTAGAGATCTATATATCCTGTCTGCAGCCTTCCGAGGCTATCCCTGACCGCCTTCAGGATATGCTTTCGTGAAAGCCCCTCATCATTGGGGCCATTACCCATCCTAAACCTGACCTTGGTAGCTATGACGAGAGAATCGCGGTCCACAGTCTTGAGGAACCGGCCCAACAGCCTCTCAGCGTAGCCGACATGGGTAACCGGCACGGGGGCGATGGCACCGTGATACCGGTTGGCCGTGTCGATACAGTTTATGCCCATGTCAACCGCCTTCCTCCAAAGCCTCAGCGTCATCTCCTCGTTGATCTTCCTGACGCCGTATGGATCCGTATCAGGAAGCGTGGGCAGATACCAGGTCCCTAAGACAAGGTTAGATATCTTTAACCCGCTATCCCCAAGATTCTTATAACTGATCGGCATACCCCATGTCACCTCAGACCTAGATACATCTGCCCCAGCTCCTTGTTCTCTAACAGATCTTGGGGACTGCCCTCGAACGCAACTTGGCCGCTCACCATCAGCACCGCGTGATCCGCCAGGCGTAGAGACCTGATTACGTTCTGCTCGGCCAGTATAACCGTAAAGCCGTAATTGTCCCTGAGACTCCTAACAACATCGAGCACGAGGTTGGACATTTTGGGGGAAAGACTCGCCGTAGGCTCATCCATCATAATCACTTTCGGCCTCCTCATGAGAGTCATGCCGATAGACAGCATCTGCCTCTCCCCTCCGCTGAGGGTATATGCCTTTCTACTCATGGCGCTCCTCAGGAAGGGAAACATCTCAAGGGCAGTCGACAGCCGGGCTTCCCGCTCCTCCTCGTCGAGCATGTAGCCGCTCATAAGCAGGTTCTCTTTGACGGTCAGGCCCGTGAAGAGGTTGTTTAGCTGGGGTAGATAGGATACTCCTAGCCGCGAGATTATGTGCGATGGCTTCCCGGTGATTACTGCGCCGTCAAGCCTGATCACTCCTCTGTAGATGGCCGTCTGCCCGAATATGGACTTGAGAAGAGTGCTCTTACCGCTTCCGTTAGGCCCTACTACAGCTGTTATCTTGCCCCGCATAGTCTGCAGTGATACATCATGCAGGATGTGGAACTTTCCATAGCCCGCGTCGAGGTGCTCCACGGTTATCATGCCTGTCTCTCACCTAGGTAACTCTCGATGACTTCAGGTAGTGATAGGATATACTCAGGCTTCCCCTCCGCTATGATGCGGCCGCCGAACATGGCATACACGTTATCGACGTACTTCATCGCCAGATCCAGCCGATGCTCCACTATCAGGAACGTTATGCCGAAATCACTAGCGACAGTCTTTATGTACTGCAGGATCTTCTCGGCGATCACCGGGTTTAGACCAGCGGTCGGTTCGTCCAGAAGCACGATCTGTGCGCCGCTCATTATCGCTCTCCCCAGCTCAACCAGCTTCATCTGTCCGCCGCTGAGGTTAGAGGCGGGCTGGTCACTAAGATGAGCCAGTCCAAGCAGCTCTATGACCCTGAAAGCCTTCTTAGCAAGTCTCTCCTCCTCGGCCGGCCAGTCCCTCCCCAAAATCGCAGACAGGATCTTCTCGCCTCTGAGGGGGCCCGCGGCCATTATGAGGTTCTGGAGGACTGTGAGGCTAGGGAATAGCTGGGCGTTCTGGAACGATCTGAAAATACCTATCCTGAACCGCTCATGAGAGGGCAACGTGGTTATGTCCCAGCCGTTGAGCATTATGCGGCCTTCATCCGGGATATAGAACCCTGAGATTAGGTTGATGAGAGAGCTTTTCCCGCTGCCGTTGGGCCCGATGATCAGGGAGATCGCCCCCTTAAGGAGAGATAAATCTACCCCATCCACAGCGAAGAGGCCGCCGAACCGCTTCCGAAGTCTAGTGCACTGTAGGACCGCGTCTTCCAATGCTTTGTAAAAAATTGATGTAGGATAAGGATTTAAGTGTATTTCGCTTCGTATCCTGGTTCCCACGAGACGCTGTCTGCAGCCGCCTTATATACCCCGACAAGCTTCCACTCGAATTTATCGCCGACCTTCTCGAGGGCCCAGACGTCATAGTCGCCACCGATCCGGTCGTTAGCCTCGTTTAGCAGGGTCCATCCAGAGGCTCCGAAGTACTGGGCCGCGACGGTTGGGAGGACGGCTTTCGCCGCTACGGCGTCGTATTTGTCCACGGTTAGTATCGAGAGAACTATTATCCATAGTATATCGTAGATGGTGTAGCTGTAGGTGTCTGCTTCCCTGCCATAGACCTGCTTTACCCTCTCCCTGACCCGATCAAAGATGTCGCTGCTCGTTGCGGCGTAGATGGTGTGGACGAAACGGGTGTCGACGTTGAACTGAGCAGAGACCGCGTCTCCCTGCACATCCCCGGATAAGGCCGTCCCGTCGCTCCCGAACCACCTTACACCCCTCAGTATATCTCGCTTCGCGGCTTCCTGTAGTAACAGGACAGCCTCCTCGAACGCTATCAGGTGCACTGCGACAGCGCCCTGCCCATATCGGGATATTGCGTCCCTAACTTTGCTCTCCAATGTGGCGATTTCCGCGGCGAACTCTTTAGCGTCAGGGTTGTACCTCACACCCGCGTCCACCGATCCTCCCAGCCTCTTGAAGGATGCCTCAGTCGACTCTTTCAGGCCGTCGCCATACGTGTCTCCGCGCCATATCGGGACGTAGAACTTGACGCCTGCACCCCACATAAGCCTGGCGAGGGCGGGGCCCTGCTTCCGGTCGTCAGGGATCAGCCTCACGATGTTGTCTCCGGGGACGGCTAGGTCGACCGCCGTAGAGGACTGGCTGACGACGAGGATGTTGTTTTCATCGGCATAGGATTTGAGGTTCCTTACCTCTCGGCTGCTGAGCGGGCCGGCCACGAATTTAACTCCACGCGCGGCGAGGGCCTGTAGCTTTGCTAATGCCTGCTCAGGCTGAGTCGCGGTGTCCTCGATCTCGAGAACTATGCGCAGGCCGGGGTTTGTCCGCGAAAGCCAAGCGTTGATGTCGTCTCTCGCAAGCTCGAGGGCTGCCCTGTGATTCTCTCCGAAGGTCCTGAGGTCTCCTGAGAGTGAGAGAAGCGCCCCTACCCTGATCTCGCCTGTAAGGCCGCTCTTCTTAGTAGCAAGTGGAGCGGGTATGTACGGTAGCCCAACGCCTAGCTTGAGAGTATTTTGCTCAACTAGCGGTGGAATAGCACCGACTTGCTGCGGAACCTCACCTGCCACCGTTGCTGTCACTGTCGCGGTCCGGATCACCGTGTTTAGTATGGTCTGCGTGACGGTCTGTGGCGGGGCGACGAGTGGAGCCGCGAATATCCCTACAAGGCCTCCAGCGATCAGCCCCACTACCAGCAAGGCCGCTGCTACGGCGGAGGATACACCTGAGTACTTTCTTGCCGTTTTCATTGATTTACTCTATTTCTGGCGACGTATATAAACTTTAATATCCCACATACGTAAGAAGACTGAGTGACTTGGGATTGATTGACCCGGCCATCGTCAACACACTCGTCTTCTGCGGCATAGCCTCTCTCTCGAGCGTGGGCCTCACCCTGACTTACCTGACTACGCGCGTACCCAACTTCGCTCACGGCTCCTACATCACAGTGGGAGCATACGTCGCTGTCTACACGGCCCAGATTCTTAAGCGGAGTCCGTACGAGGCGATGTGGGCCTCGGCGCTTCTTGGAGGGTTGCTCGCCGTAGCGCAATACAAGCTTGTGCTCTCCAGACTCAGAAGGAGGCAGGCGACACCGACATACCAGATGATAGCCACGCTGACCATCGCGTTCCTCGTATTCGGAGTCATGAGCATTCTGGCAGACTATTTCGGCAGGGTTTACAGGGTGAGAACAAACTACGTAGCGCTAAGGTCCTGGGACATAGAGCTGGTATCCATGCCGGGTGTTATGATTCTTTCACTAGCTACAGTCTCATCCCTCACCCTTCTTTTGTATCTCTTCCTGAACAAGACAAGGCTGGGCATAGCGATGCGGGCCAGCATCGAGAACCCCTCGCTCGCAGAGGTGCTGGGCATCAACGTCGAGAACATGTATACTCTGGCTTGGTTCATGAGCGGCCTCCTAGGCGGATTAGCGGGCATGATGTATTCAATGTGGCTCCCCGTCACCACGACTGCTGGAGACGAGTTCTTGCCGACGGTCTTCGCTTCAAGCATCCTCGGGGGACTGCACAGCATCTTCGGCTCCCTAGCTGGTGGGCTAGTCGTGGGTGCAGCCAACTCACTTGTACCTTACGCCGCGGCACAGCTAGGCTTCGTGGAGCTTATTCAGTATAGGCCAGTGATACCCCTGGTCATAATGTCGGCGATACTTCTCACCCGGCCTCAGGGGATACTATCAACTAGGCCGGGTCCAAGGGGGAGATATTGATGGAGACGGAGCTGATATTCAGGTTCCTTCTCGACATCGCGCCTTGGCTCGCGGCCTACCTGATAATTTCACTGAGCCTTAACCTCGAGTATGGCTTTGCGGGGATACCCAACTTCGGAAAGGTACTCTGCGTCTCGGGCGGAGCCTTTATAGTCGGTGCCCTGCCAGGCCAGCTAATTTTTTGGATCTACGATCTTGGCGGAGGCATGAACTACTTTGACAATCACGCACAGGTCATGACTAGAATAAACAGCGTATTAGCAGGAAATATCTTTTTGGGCATATCGATGCTAGTGCTCTCGCTGGCTGCGGCTATTCTCTTCGGGGCGGCGCTAGGCTTCATCTCGAGCATCCCCTCGATAAGGCTGAGGGAGGAGTATCTCGCCATGACTCTGCTCGCTATGGGCGAGATCCTCATCCTCATAGGCGATAACTACAAGGGGTTGATCGGGGGGACCCTCGGTGTATTTGTCCCTAGTTTTCTCGCAGGGATACCGTCAACTTTGAGGGGCTACATCCAAGTTTCCATTATAGTCGCGATAGCCGCAGCGATATACCTCTTCGTCCACGTCTTAACCTCATCACCCTACGGCAGACTACTCAGGGCGATTCGTGATAACGAGGACCTTGTTTTATCGCTCGGCAGGGACGTTGCGGCGGTAAGGAGAAAGACGATCATTCTTGCGGGTGCATTGGCCGGGCTAGCCGGCGCTCTTTTAGCCCTGAACTCGGGAGCGGTTAATGCTCGGAACTTCAGCCGCGCTAATCACACCTTCATCCCTTGGGTGATGGTCCTAGTCGGCGGCGCGGCGAACAACGCGGGCACAGCTATAGGAGTGATACTCTTCATCATGGTCTCTAGGCTCATTGATGTTTTCAAGAGGGAGCTACAAGGCATTATACCATTTGACGTGGTCTGGTTAACGCCCATTCTACTCAGCATAAGTCTTCTGTTAGTGATGTTTTACAGGCCCCAAGGGATGCTTCGCGAGAAGAGATTGGAGACTCTCAAGCCGTTTAAGCTACTCTCATTAACGAGAAAAACGGGCAACAGGTAGTCATAGGGGGCAGACCTCGTGTAAAGGGTTGAGGACCGTCCGAAATAATTTATTAAACGCCGCGGTTCTGTCAGAGCAGAAAGATGGGCAAGATCAGGATAAGGAAAGTAAAGGTCCTGGCCGCGGAGATCCTAGAGAGGTATCCCGACACGGTCAAGACAGAATTTGGGGAAAACAAGAAGTTCGTCGAAGAGCTCTTGAGGGGCGCCGTATCGAAACGGCTTAGAAACAAGGTTAGTGGTTATCTGACATCTCTCGCGAAGCAGAAGCTCCGGAAGGAGGCTGCTGAAAAAGAGGAGCCGCTCGCCGACGTTAATGCCTAATAGTTTATCTTGATGGGGCGTGGCTTTAGAGTTGGCGATAACTGATGACTATTGATGCGCGGAAAAGGGACCACATTAGGTTAGCGCTGGAGGGCGAAGGTGTACAAAGGGGGTCCAATTGGCTAGAGTATGTGTATTTGGTCCAAAGGACGGTGGGAGACGTGGAGCCAGACTCTGTCGACACATCGGTCAGGTTCTTGGGTCGGAGGTTCGAAGCCCCCATCCTCATTGAGGGCATGACAGGGGGAACAGAAGAGGCTGCAAAGACCAATGCCACGCTCGCCACCGCGGCGGAGCGCGCGCGTATCCCGATGGGCGTTGGGAGCCAGCGTGCCGCTGTTCAAAAACCTGAGCTTCGCTACACCTTCAGGTCCGCGAGAGAGTCGGGGCCAAACGTCTTCCTCATAGCTAACATCGGCGCCGCCCAGCTAGCTCAGCAAGGCGAACAGATAGCATGGGAGGCGGTGAAGATGATCGAGGCCGATGCTCTTGCCATACATGTGAACCTTCTACAGGAAGTCATACAGCCCGAGGGTGACAGGAGCTTCAGAGGATTCATCAGCAACCTCAAGAGAACATGCACAAGCCTCGGTGTCCCGGTAATAGTGAAGGAGGTTGGATGCGGGTTGTCATACGAAGACACCGTCGCTCTAAAGGAGGCGGGCGTGGCCGCAGTCGACGTGGCAGGTCGCGGTGGAACGAGCTGGGTCGAGATAGAGCGGCTGAGAGCCATCGAGGCGGGTAGGATGGATAGAGCGAGGATAGCCGAGGATTTTCTCGACTGGGGGATACCGACCGCTGCCTCCGTGCTGGAAGCCTCGAGTGTTGAGGGGATGGAGGTGATTGGGTCGGGAGGTGTGAGAAGTGGTCTCGAGGTGGCTAAACTGTTGGTGCTGGGCGCTGTGATGGGGGGGATCGCCGCGCCCTTCTTAAAGGCTGCTATGGAGGGCGTGGGGAAAACCTTAGAGTTCATAGAATTTCAGAAGGAGGAGATACGTATAGCGACAGCGCTGTGCGGCGCCTCGAACATTGGCGAGCTGAAAAGGGCAAGCTACGTAATGCTAGGACCGCTCAGAGAATGGTACATCCAACGAGTCGCAAGCCGTCTGGGCAAAAACCTACAAAGCAAAGGGTAGTCTAAGCATGAAAACAGCGTATAGAATTGCTGCGGCGGCGGTATACACTGCCCACTTCTTGACCGAGACCGATATGACCTTTAACCCGTCAAGCGGCCCTATAGGGATCAAGTTGATTAACCCCATGAGAGCGTTTATCTCACCGACCAGGTGTAGTGCGAGGGCTGGCCCTGGCTCAAGGGCCCTGAGGGTCGTGTAGATAGTTAATAGAATGAAGAGTGTGGCCATAGCGATAGCCAGATTCACAAGGGGGCCTATCGCCGCTATACGAGCGATATCCCTCCTATCTAATGACCCGAATATCATTACGGCACCCGGGGCGACGAACTTGAAGGGTAGCACCATCGAGATGACGCTGATTAACGCTCCGAAGAGGTTTAGCCTGAAGCTTGCCCAGTAACCCAGCTTCATAGCCATCAGTTTGTGGGCCAGTTCATGTGCTAGAAAAGATGCCACCAGTGACAAGACCACGATAGCTAGTAGTAGGAGGCCGACCCCGTATGGATAAGTGATCGAGAGCACCACGCCACCCACGATGGCCGAGCCGGCGAGTAGGTGAAGCTTCTCAGAGCCCTTCTCCATCGAGGCCATCCGCGACAAAAACACCTCGCTCTTCAAGGCAAGCAACGTAGCGGGCCGCGAGACCCCCTTCGAAGAATCCCGACCCTCCCTCTCTATCACAGAAACATTCCTAGCTAGATGTAGCTTTCGACACTCATGAGACTCTGGAAGCCTGTGGCTCGCGCAGAAGTAATCCCCACAATAGGCGCATCTGAACGGCAGCACCTCTTCTTTGCCGCATTTGGTGCACTGCATGACTGCCTCGAGGCCTACACTTCCCACCTAAGTGTCGGCATTAAACTTTGTGTAGATGACTGTGCTTGGCTCGTCCGGCCGTGGCCGAACATAAAATCCGGCCTACGCCGAGGCGTTCTTTGCCTTCATCAGTTTAAGTCGGAGATATATTTATGAGCCCCCACCGAGCCCGTATTGATGGTCGTGCTGTCCTTAAACCAAGCCCCAGGAGAGGGTTTCTCAGCCCTGCTACTACAGCTCATATGGTTCATGTTCCTTATCTCATTCTTCTTCATATACCCCTATTTCGGGCAGAGGACTCAGCTTGCCTTCGTGTTGAGATTCATCGAGAAAAGGCTTGCAATTCTAAAACAGATGAGAGACGAGGTTAGGGAAAAGACTTTGAGCACGATCAAGTCGTATAGTGACTCGCAGGACGGCCCTTCTCTGGAGAAGGAGATCGACGCCCTCCTAGACTTCTTCTATATTCAGCCTGAGTCGATGGACCCCGCGGGTATCGTGTATAAGCTTGAACACATCCTCGAGATTGGTGATGCCCGTTTCGAGGAGAGTGTTACAAAGCTTGCTAACAAGGCCGACACGCAGAGGGTAAAGAGCCTGGCTAACCTTGTGGAGGTTGCGAGGGCCCTCAACATAATCTACAGGATCGTGAGACATTACTATCTCATGGGTAAGAGGACGGCGAACTATTTCCTCGCCCTGCAGATACAGATCCAGCTACCTATGATTATGGAGATCGCGGAATCATACAGACAGGCGTCCTACGCGTTCCTCAAGAACCTGCCTATCGGCGACGGGATAGGTGTGCTGTCCGCGGCGAAGTTCGCTCGGGACGCGGCCAAGGTCTCTGAGGAGGAGATCGCGAAGGACACCTGGCTAACTGTTGTTGAGTTCGAGGGTAGGAAAGTATACGTTGTGAGGGCGACGGGGCCAGGTGGTTCCGTGGGACGACCGGGAGAGGCCGTCAGAAAAATAGTCAACGAGCTGAATAGGAAGCCCGACTTAATCATAACCATAGATGCCGCACTCAAGCTTGAGGGAGAGGACACGGGTAAGATAGCTGAGGGGGTGGGGGTGGCCATCGGAGGCCCCGGGATCGACAAGTTCAAAATAGAGACGCTCGCTAAGGAGAAGAACATCCCTATCTACGCGATAGTTATCTACCAGTCGATCCTTGAGGCGATTACTCCCATGAGGGAGAGCATTGCGAAGTCGGCGGACAATGTTGTTAATAGGATCAAGGAGATTATAAGGGAGAAGGTGCCTGCTAACGGCGAGGCCGTTGTTGCAGGGATCGGCAACACGATAGGGGTGGGGATTTAGGGGATGGAGGCTCTTTACAGGCTGCTTATGGCCTTGAGGAGGGAAAACCCCTACGCGGGGATCAGGAGCGTCTTGTACAACCCCATAACTCAGCTCAGATGTAATAGCTGTAACACACTCCACACGAGGCCACACAAGGATGGTGATTATGTCTTCAGCCCCGTGGAAGAGAAATGCCCAAACTGCGGAAACACGTCACAGCTAATCGTAGCTATTTATGTAGAGGACCAGACGAGGCCGAAGGGCAAGCGGTAAAAATAATGAGGTTTAAGCCAGGGCCTTCCTCGTCACGGTGCTCTCTCTAGAGACATAAGTGTGTGGATCTACCCTAGCGTTAGTTAGGAAAGACCCCTCCTGCACGAGAGCGTTGTCCCCCACCACGCTAACTCCTATCACGGCGGTAGGTTCTGTCCTCAGCGACATTATCTTGGCATGTCTAGCGATTATGCTGTCTTGTATGTAGGCCCCCTCCCCTATGTATACCCTGTCGTGGATCGCGGACCTCTCTATAGTGACGCCGTCGCTAATACAGCAGTAATTGTCGATGTACGAGTCGTTGAGGACAACATCGTCCCCCACATCGCAATGCCTACCTATGAGGACGTTCCCCTCGATCCTGATCCTCCCCGACCTAACTTTCCTAAGTATTTCCTCGCGCCTAGCTAAGGCCGCCGCGCTCTGGCCAAGGACCCAGAGCTTCGACCCCTCCGCAGTGTAAACAGGGTCGCCAAACAGGGTACGTACGTAACCGCTATTCATGAGACGCAGCATCGAGTTAAGATAAAGTTCAGGCGTCCCCACATCGTACCAGTCCCCATCTATAGAGTATGCCGCGATGTGGTATCCTTTCTTTATCAGGTAGGGAAATAAGTCCATACCGAAATCTAGCCGCCTCAGGGTAGCTTTTAGGGCGCGGAGCTCGTGGTCGTGGCAGAGTTTCCGCACTTCGCTAGACATCAGGTAGATACCGGTGCTGGCAAGGTTGGAAGGAGCCTCCTCTTTCTTGGGCTTCTCAACGAATCCTGTGACCCTCTTATCCTTATCAATCCCGATCACGCCGTATCCAGAGGGATCCTCCACTGGCTTGACGACTATCGTGCAGAAGGAACCGCTTTCTTCGTGAAAACTTAGTAGCTCCTCCACGTTTAGGTTAAAAATAGTATCTCCTTGAGCCACGAGGACTGGCGCCTTTAGGTCATAGTAGTCGAGATTGATGAAGAAACTGTCAGCACTACCCAGATCCTCTATGTTGGGCTGATACCTGATATGGATGCGGGGGTTAAAGCCATACTTAGCCGACAGACCATAACCTTCTTGAAAGTAATCGAAGAGTGATCTGTAATTCACGTATCCCTTAACACCAAAAATGAAGTTTCTTATCCCTTGCGAGGCGAGGTGGAGAATTGTGTACTCTATGAGGGGCCGCCCCAGAAACCTGACCAACGCCTTCGAGACCTCAACAGTTAGGGGGCGTAATCTTTTAGCCACGCCGCCCACAGGTATAAAGACAGAGAGATCGCTCTTGTTGGGCAACCCTAACATACTATTCCCCTGAATGCGTTATAAGGATTTCTGGAGCAATCGTAAACCCATATATCGGCGGTGCTGACGACTCATCATTGTGAGAAGATTAAGCGGCAGAGAGCTTAGACGGATGCAGGAGAGGATGCTGTCAAGCATGGGCCTCACTATGGAGGAGCTCGGGCAGGCAAAACAGGTCCTGATAGACCTTGAAGACAGAACCATAAAGATACGGGGAGCCAGTGTCATCGCAGTAAATACCCAATCGGGCCGAATGTTCCAGATTGTCGGCGGCGAGGAGATATCTGAGTCAGAGGGTGCTGAGACAGGGGCTACGACATATGAGCCAAGCCAAGAGGACGTGGCGCTAGTGGCCTCCCAGGCCGAGGTAGAGCTTGAGGAGGCGCGACAAGCCCTCGTAGAGACGGAGGGCGATCTGGCCCGCGCTATACTCAGCCTGAGAATGAAGAGGGCCGGCCAGCGGCGCTAAGCAACTAAGAGCACAGGCGCGGACTGGAGAAGATCACTCAAATACTCTCTCGGCACCGACCTCGATACTCTATCAAGCGACAGCGCGTCAACCAGTATTCCTCCCGTGATGAGGCTCGAGAGCTCCATAACCATGTCCTTGTGTAATAGAAGGGTGGGTGGAACGAGGTATTTTGAGTAGCTGGACGGCCCGCCTGCTTCAGGCTTCTCAAAACGGGGGCTATGTGCCGAAATCAGGCTATCCATCGAGAGCATCCTGTCCGAGATTGGGGCAGGCCACGAGGAAGTTATAAGAATCTTCCCAGCAAGCCCGGACAAGCTATCTAGTATCTTCTTAAGTCGTGCCAGCGGATCACACAATAGCTTAAAGAATGTCTCGTCTTCCACCCGTTCGCCTGAAATAGAGTGGATCGACTCAACCGCCCCTACCGGAGCCAAGAGGAAGTATAGCTTACAATCCGTCACTTCTCCCCACCACTTCTTCAGCAGAGTTATCGAGCGATGAGCATATTTAGTGAAATCAGATAATAACCTGCCTACCTCCTCCTCAAAGATTCCCCAATCTTGGCCGCAGACTGTGATGAGTCTAAACATATTCACACCAACGAAATAGTATGTGCCGATCGGCGAGTCAGTAGGCTCTGGCTTAATGACATACCTCGTGAAAGAGGGCCTGCCCTTTTGTGACCCCGTTACGAGGCAGGGGTGGTTCCCCAGGGTAGGATAACCCATGAAGATGTGGTCGTAAAGCTCTAGGAGATGGGAGGGTACTTTGACCCTCCGCAGGATATTAAACGGGGTGCTTGACCCAGACAGACTGTTAGCAGAGAGCTCGACAACCTGGTAAATCGTCGGCCCATGCTGCGAAGGGATACTCGTTCTTACTTCGTTGCCTATAGCGCCACTAACCACTACGTCGTTGAAAACCAAGTTTAGGGCCTTCTTAACCGCGCCCTCGTCAGCATCATTAAGAGATAAGCTGAAGACATGGGTAGGTGTCCAGGCCGGGTGATAGATGTCGACCACCCCCTCGTAGTAGTGCCTCCTAAAGCTGGGTGGCAGCATCTTATCCACCACAAAGGTGGTCATGACAGTTGAGTATACCTGTCTTGCGAATGACCACCATCCTCCCTTCTCACTAGTCTGGCTGAATATTTTTTGGAGACGCTCCATGGTCGGGCCGGCGTGCGCCAAGGTCGATGTCCTATTTATCGACAGACCGCTTAATGCAAGCTCAACCAGTATCATGTCTTCGACCAGCCATTGAGGCAGGATATCTTGGGAAAGTGACTCCACGTTGCTCTCTACGGTAAGGCTGATTTTCCGAGCCAGTCGGGCGGGTAGGCGGAGTTCACCTACTATGATCTCTGAGAGCCTATTCCTATCGATGGTCTCCGCTGAGAGGTCGATCGTTCGGATCACGACTTGGCCCTTAGCCACCCTCCTCTCGAGTTGGTAAGCTATCTCTACCGCCGCTCTTCCCAGCGGAGTAAGAGCATAACTACGGGTCCTAGGCAAGTATTCCACCAGGCCGTTGTTGATCAACCTTTTCAGATGATAGGAGAGCGTGGCTTTCCTATACCTGTCGGTAAGCCCGAGGTGTTCCGCAATCTCTGAAAAACTCATCTGAGAGAGGTTCAGGAGCTTGAGTATCCCGAGCCTAATCGGGGAGAAGGCGGCTCGCGCCAGCTTCACGATTTCGATCCTACTTTCTCGGACACCCATGATCGATGCCCTGTGGGGCCAACTATACTAAATCCTTTCCCCCTCTGGAAGAGCTTAAATTAGGCTTATGGCACATTAACTACTGGCTGTCCGGGCCCGTAGCTCAGCCAGGTGGAGCGGCCGGCTCATAACCGGTAGGTCGTGGGTTCGAATCCCACCGGGCCCACGGATATAGATGCCGTGCTCGTGAAGTGGTCGCAGAGGTTCGTGTTTGTCGGTGTAGTTGTGAATAAAATTTTGCGCAAATAAAAGAGTGGGTGTGGAGGTAGTTTACTTTTGTCTCCAGCTGGTTATGTAGGATAGGCCTCCTGCCAATACTCCAGCGGCGAGTATTATGATGAACACCGAGATCCAGAGGGGGTAGCCCAGCGGGATTGCGTAGAAGACGTTTACGTGGACTTGACCAGGGTTCCAGCCCCTGCCTCCAACCTCAGGCGGAAGCATCGAGGCACCCCCCAAGTAGCCGCCAAGCATCATCAGCCAGGTCGCTCCCACGACACCAATGTTCATTAGTAACAGGTGAACCCCCGCAAGCCTATCGGCTAATCCTGTAAAGGGTTTCCCCAACACACTTTCTATGTAATGATAGAACAGTGCAGTAACCGCCATCCCGATGACGCCAACAATCAGGTATGTCAAGTAGCCTACCGTGAACCACTGTCCTGCGGATCCGAAGGCGATGACCCGGCTGGGCTCAGGTCTTAGGAAGAAGATCTGGCCTATCACGATAAAGAGCGTCAAAGCGGTGGCTAGAGCTCCCTGTACTATAGCGGCGGCGATGAACCTTGAGGCCCATTTACTTCTCTGCAGATTCATTCCCATACTCAATATTTACTATCGATAACCTACTATAAATACGTGAGCATGCATATTTACAGATTAAACTAAGAACATATAATGTTAAACAAGCACTAAACCTTAACGGACTTTGCTGATATAACACAAGCCCGTGGAGGCGTTGGTAGCCAGTTTCGTCAGATATTTGTAGTTCACCGCATCCTCGCGTTTTGTTCCCGAAGATGAGGCCGTATGGGTTCCTCGGATAGTGGTTCGGATGTAGGGCTCGGTCCAGCAAAAGCTGGTTTATATATTGTCGTCATAGTAATTCTAGCCGCTTGGGTTATGGATCCGCTTCTGCTTACCATGGTCGTTGGGGTTCTTGGTGCTGTGACACCTATGGTTTTCATGGCGTATATTGAGAGGCAACCGAAGGGTCCCGAGGAGTTTGTTGCGATTTGGCGCGCGATTAGAGAGGGCTCTAATGCATACCTCAAGAGGCAGTTCAAGACTATCGGAGTGATAGCGGCTCTACTCGCGGTATTCATACTGGCGGTGTTCTCGCTTTACGCCGAGCTTGGGGGACCGAGCTACGCCCTCGCGATGGCGAGTAGCTTTCTGCTGGGAGTAAGCTTCTCTCTCATCGCAGCCTTCCTCGCTATGGACGCGGCCACGAGGGCCAACGTGAGGACAACCTACGCGGGTTCCTTAGGCGGGGCACAGGCTCTAAGGATAGCCACTATTGGCGGCGCAGCCCTTGGCTTAGCAGTAGTCGCAATGAGCCTGCTTGGGCTCTCGATACTCTATATAGTTTTCAGGGACCCGGCCCTCTTGGCGGGGTTCGGGTTTGGCGCCAGTCTGGCAGCTCTCTTCGCCCAGCTAGGAGGAGGAATCTATACCAAGAGTGCAGATATCGGGGCGGACCTTGTGGGGAAGGTGGAGGCGGGGATCCCTGAAGACGATCCGAGGAACCCTGCCGTGATAGCGGATCTAGTAGGGGACAACGTCGGCGATGAGGCGGGGAGAGGCGCCGACCTATTCGAGTCCGTCACAGCCGAGAACTTAGGAGGCATGATCATCGCGCTTGTGGTCTCTATAATATTGTTCAATCAGATTAACGAGCTCTACGTCGTCACGCCACTGATTATAAGGGCGCTCGGCGTCCTAGCGACGCTGGCCGGTGTCGCTTGGGCTGTCTCACGGAGATCCTTCAAGAACGCCATTGACCCGCTTAGGGACGGCCTCATTGTTACGAGCGTAGTCGCCGCGATCCTAATGTACGTGGCCTCGAGCTTGATATTCGGTGAGAGCTTGTGGCCGCTCTACTTAACAATGATCTTGGGGTTGATCGCAGGGATACTAATTATGTTTTACAGCGAGTACTACACAAGCCTCAGGTCTAGGTATGTCTCGCTCATCGCGGAGAGCTCTGCTTCTGGGCCCGCGATAACCGCCTTAACCGGCCTATCCACGGGTATGATTTCGGCGATGCTTCCAATAGTGACTGTGGTGGCGACGGTGGTCATGTCTTACGTCCTTGGGAGCTATTGGGCATCGCTTGTCGGACTCGAAGACATTCTGTTGGGCGGTGTCTATGGGACGACGATGGCCACGATGGGGATGCTCTCGACAGCCGGCTTCATACTGACAATGGACGGTGTCGGCCCGATCGTGGACAACGCGGGGGGGATCGCAGAGATGGCTCGAGCGGACCCCAAGATAAGGGAGAATCTAGAGCCGCTTGACGCCCTTGGGAATACGACGAAGGCTCTCACCAAGTCCTACGCTATGGGCTCAGCGGCCCTCGCCGCACTTCTCCTATTCCAGGCCTTTATCCTCGAGGTCGCGAGGTATCTCAGCGGGATTCATGAGCTTGCACACATAGGGGCTAAGGAGGCCCAGCTGTTGCTCGAGTCGGTGGGCCAGCTGAGCGCCACCCTTCAGATCAACACACCCACAGTTATCGTCGGCTTGTTTATCGGCGGCATGATACCGTTTCTGTTCTCGGGTCAAGCTATGAATGCTGTGGCGGTGGGAGCCTACAAGATGGTTGAGGAAGTGAGGAGGCAGTTCGCTACAATACCTGGCCTTCTCAACGGGACGGGGACGCCCGAGTATGCGAGATGCGTGGACATATCGACGACGACGGCTCTACGTCTCATGATTGCGCCGACCCTGACGGTGACGTTGTCCCCCATAATACTCGGCGTGGTTCTGGGTTGGCAGGCGGTTGGGGCGCTGGTTATCGGAGCCACCATCACCGCCATCCCCTTAGCAATTCTCGGCTTTTATGGCGGGGCGGCGATGGATAACGCTAAGAAGCTCTTGGAGATAGAGGGGAAGAAGGGGTCGGACGCCCATAAGGCCGCGGTGGTGGGTGACACTCTCGGGGACCCGATGAAAGACACCTACGCCCCCAGCCTCCACATATTGATCAAGCTGCTGAACACGCTGTCGCTCGTGTTCATACCGCTGTTTATGATCGGGTTGCTGGCGATTTAGGGCCTCTCCCCCAAGGTCAGCGTGAGCATTATGCGTTTGCCGTCCCTGATGACGGTGAGAGTGATGACGTCGCCCGGGCTCGTTCGCTCCACCAAGTAAGTGAGAAGGTCGTCCATGCTGTGAACGGGTACACCATCTATTCCTATTATAACGTCTCCCCCTACGACGACGGGCTTGCCGGCTATCTGCTGTGTCCTCGTCCCACCAATAAGCCCGGCTTTGGACGCTGGGCCGGAGGGACTTACGCTCTCAACGAGCAGGCCCCTCTTAACAGGCAGGTTTAGCGCGTCTGCCACCAGCTCGTTGATCTCGGACCCAGAGATTCCGAGATAGCTGTATCTATAGGATCCCTTCTCGATTAATGACGGCACGACCCTTTTCACGACGTTCGAGGAGACAGCGTATCCTATACCTGCAAACTGACCTGTCCTCGACTCAATAGCAGTAGCTATCCCGACCACCTCGCCCCTCAGGTTCAGCACAGGTCCACCCGAGTTCCCGGGGTTTACCGCGGCGTCTATCTGGATTACGCTAGGGATCATGTAGCCCCTGCCTGATGGAAGGAGACGACCCTTCTGGCTGACGATTCCTGTGGTGACCGTGCCCGCGAGCTCAAACGGGTTACCGATCACTATTATCCGCTCTCCGATCCGGAGCTCGCTGCTATTCCCAAGCCTGAGGGGTTTCAGGGCCGAGGCCCTGCTCTTAGCATCTATCCTGAGAACAGCTAGGTCCGAGTCTGGGTCACTTCCTACCAGCCTAGCCTCGTAGGCTGACCCATCTAGAAAGTATACATAGAATTGTCTTCCACCCTCGATGACATGGTTGTTAGAGACAATATGACCCTGAGAATCATATACGAAGCCCGATCCTATCGACTCTCCGAACGGGCCTATCGACGATATTTTAACGACCGAGTCCTTGACCATCTCGTAGATAAGCGTGATATTGTCAGGAACCCACCCGTCTGTTGGGGAGATCACTATGCGCGGCGATTCGAGAGACCTGACAGACTGTTCGATCGATTCAAGCCTCTGGCGCACAGCGTCAAGCTGCCCTCTCAACTGTGTGATCTCCGCAGATAGAGAGGCGACGTGTTGCTGATGTGTCAGCTCCTCCGCGAGCAGGACACCCACTAAAGCTAAGGCAACAGCTGCAAGGAGTATAGAGAGCTTGCTCATCCCTACACCCGCCTCTTCCGGATCCTCCTTATACACTTATCCAAGCCTGAGCCGTACTGGGCCGCCTTTTTCTCGCGTATCACCAGCTCGTGCGGCAAACCCAGCAGCTCGGCCGCTTTACGCAGGACAAGCTTCCTTATTCCCCCCGATATCTTCAGCCACACGGGTGTGTTAAGCGCCATAGACACTACCCTTGGGTCCAGATAGGGCATCGTGAGCATGCAGCCGGCGGCAGCTGAAGCTGCCCAGTCCCTTGGGATCCCGACCCGCCAAAGGGCTGATAAATCATCCTTCATGGCAGAGTCAAGTCGCTCAGAGGCTTCAGAGATCCTCAGATATTTCTTGTAGCCACCGAAGAGCTCGTCCGCCCCCTGCCCCGTGACTACTTGCCTCCTATTCTCACTACTGGAGGCCCGCGATCCCTCATACATCATAATAGCTAAGGCCATGTCCATGGGACCTGAGAGCGGTATTACATTGTTCAGGTATCTAAGAGACTCCGCGACCCTCTCCTCGCTGAGAGATACCTCGAGAAGATCAAGACCCAGAAGCGAGGCGGCCGATCTGGCGACAGCGAGGTCATGGGAGCCTTGGACCCCCACGGAGATCAGTAATGGTTCAAGGCCTGAGTCCGAGACGATTTTGGCTAGAATCGAGCTGTCCAACCCTCCCGAGAAGAGGAGAGCACACCGGCCAGCGACGCTCGACTTGACAGATTGGTGGAGGAGTTCGACTAGCTGTGCAGCACTCTCTTCCAACAAGGCAGGGAGAGAGGACTCTTTCGAGGTGAGACTCTTCCTCTGTTCATAAGTCATTGTCTCGTAGTCCACCTCCAAGATGGAATCCGGGGGCACGGTGGACGGACGGCCAGCTGTCAACAGTGGTAGTGATGACGCCACGATTAGCTGGTCTGACCTGGAAACTATGATAGGTGGGGAGCCTATCGGACCTGTGAGAGCCCTCAGCTTTCCAGGGGTTATTATGAGATCGGTGCGGAAGGGCGAGTTTATCAGCGCCTCGGCTCCGAGGATCTCTCGCGGCCCCATCGAGAGCCCCAGACCATCTCCCACGCGTCTTGCTAATCCCTCCCCCGCGTGGCATGCGACCATGACCCATTCATACTTGCCCTCAGCAAGCTGAGCGGGGGAAACCTTGCCACCATCCCCCCAGACCTCCACACTAGGCCATACATGGGCGCGTGCGAAGAACTCGCCGATCAGCCTGCTCAAAACACCCCTCTGCCTAGAAGCTAGGGCCGCGTATAGGACCATCGCCTTACCGTGATTGTGCCTTCGCTACTTTAGCCCTTCGCTCTCTTACTCAGATGTCTCTCGACGCGCCTCTCTATGGGCGCCGGGATCCGTAGCTCGGGGTCGCTCCTGATTGAGGGATGGTAAGGGTCGACTAGGATCACTTCAAACCACTTATAGATGCTGTCCGAGGTCAGGGGATATCCGCCGAGTGGATGGAGGTTGGGGAATTTTTTCTTACACCTGTTTATGGCCTCCTCCAGCATGGTAACGCTGACTTTGTGGAGAACAGTGCCGAGCGCCCTAGGCCTCCTGCCAGAGTTAGGGCGCGGCCTGCTGAACCCCCCTCTCCGAACCCTGACCCTCAAGGTCACGAATCCCTGCTTATCCTTGTAGCCAAGACTCCTCGCCCGATCGATTCTCAACGGCTTGTCGACCCTGACGACAGAGGGCTCCCTCCGCCACTTCACCCTCCTCTCCCTCAGCGAGGCCTCAAGCGTCGGCGGCCTCGTCCTCCAGAGCTCATTCAGCTTAGCATACAGCCCCATACCTCACTACTCCCCCAGCGACATAGGATCCTGTGCTACAAGAGCAAACAGCGAGGCCTCGATAAATACCCTATCAACCCGGCGTAGCCGGGTTTTCTGCTAGAAGCTGATTTAAATATGGTTGGGACGTAACCCTTTCCGTGCTCAGGATAAGGCTAGGGAAAGTCCTCGGCAGATGGGATTGGGGCCAGGCCACATGCGACGCATGCCTCTTAGAGATCGAGGAAGGAGTTGAGCCGGTTAAATGCGAAAACTGCGGAGGAGCATATCACCCGGACTGCTACAATAGCCTTAAGAACACCAAGGCGGTTTGTCCAAAGTGTAAGGTGGCGCTCGAATGAGCGAAGCTGATGACGAATTGGGCGTCGACGAAGAGGAGGTCGAGGTAAATGCGATAGAGACGCCCCGCGGACGCGTCCCCGAGTTCGACAGCACCTTCAGGGCTCTGGAGAGAATCAGCGCGCACCTAATCGAGCAGGACGAGAAGATCGAGGCTCTGGCGAGGAGAATAGCCGCCCAACAGAGCCAGAGGGAGCCAAGCGAGCTTAAGGAGCTGTTGGAATATCTTAAGGACGAGATCGCGAGACTGGAGACGCGTCTCTCAAGTATCGAGGACAGTCTCGCCGAGATAAACGAAAAGCTTAGCCTTGTAGATTATCTGGCAGACCTGGTCGAAAAATACGTCAAACACGCGGGGGACCGGGGCTAAGATAGCCCCCTAAGGATTCCTCCCCTCAGCTCCTGCTTGATTCGCTCTAGTTCACGACGCTCTGATTCAAGCTTGTTTATCTCTTGGAGGAGCTGAGACCTCCTTCGCTCCAGCCTCCTAACCTCCTCCGTCAGCTGCGAGAACTGGCTGTTATACTGCTCCACCACGGACTTGGCCGCCTCCAGCCTAGCAATCTCTTCCCGCTTCCTCTCCTCAAGCCTCGTGAGCCTCTCCAAGCGCGCCTCCCTTATCTTAAACTTCCTGTCCAGCTCCCTCACAGCCTTCTCGATCTGCTGCGATGCGCTTTGGAGAGCCGAGGTAAACGCCTCCTGCAGCTCCTTGATGTTCCTCTCGAGGGCGATCTTCTTCTCCTCTAAGGCTGCGACATCGCTCTCGAAGCCACGGAGGGCGGCCTCCTTCTCCTCGACGCTCTGCTTGAGTGAGGCGAGCTCCTGCTTTAGTATCTCAAGGGAGCGCCTCTCCTGCTCAAGCATCTCCTTCTCCTGTGCTATGGAGCTCCTAGCCCTTTCCAGTACCTCCACCTGTTCCTTTTGGAACTCCAATATCTTGCTCAGCTCGGTCTGCTGTTCCTGGAAGATAGTCAGGTACGAGACTAGGGACCTTAAAATCCCGACACCCTCTAAGAACTCATTAATAAGATAGTCTGGCTGCGTGGTGGCTAGGGTCTCTACCTTCTGGGTAAGCCTCCCTAACGACGCCCTTACATCTCCCAGATCGGACGCAACCCTCCTACCAAGCTCGTCAGAGAGCCTTAGCTCCAGATCTTCTAGACGCTGCATGATATTCCTCAGGTTCATGTTGATGGCTTCAAGCTCCTCGGGTCTGCGCCCGATTATGGACCCCATCTCTCTCTGTTTTCAGCGCCCTATTTGGATATAAATCTATCAATCTGGCCCATTAGGAGCCTCTCTTGGCCAGCGGCCGGGCGTGTATTTATATATAGCGCGCAAGCGTGATGGATACGCTAATGATCACGCAGGTCAACGAGGCGCTAGCCCGTCTCAGCAGGATAGGGGCGATGATCTCTTTCCTCGGCGCCATGCACTCCCTTAGCCTGCTCCTGACATGGTTCTCCATAACATATGATAACGTAGGCCGCAGCCCGATCTCTGGGTACTCGTTCAGCGAGCCGTTACTAATCTCGCTAACAGCAGGCGGAGCGGCAGGAGTGGCCGGTATACTCTCCTCGTCTCTTAAGGAGATTAGGAGCGTCAGGATCGTTCTCCCAGTTCTCTCCTTTGTCTCGGCAGGACTCGCCCTACTCTCCCCATTATACACCTATCTCGTAAAGCTACCCTCCTTCCAGCTGTCCTTCACCCCGGAGATCGGGATGTTCGGGGCCCTGATAACAGGCGTGGCTATTACCGGGGGGGCCATCCTGGCGACGGTCGCCGGCCTGAGAACCAAGTCCGCGGTGTATCTCGGGCCACCCTCCTCATGGGCTAGCCAGGAAATGGAGCTGGCGCGCGAGCCTAGCGAGCCGGAGATTGAGGTCTCGGAGGTATTCGCGGAGCCGGAGCGCGAGCGCGCGACCCCTTCGCCTCCGACGACCCAGCCCGAACCCATTACAACCCAGGCAAGGAGCTGCTTGATATGCGGAGACACGATCACTGGGGGCGAACTATCGGCCTGCAAGAACTGCGGCGCGTCATTCCATCGGGACTGCGTGAGCGTGTGGATAGATCTAGGCAACACGTGCCCCTCCTGCGGCTCCGAACTTTCACCATGAACCCGATGGGTCGCTGGTTCAGCCCACCCCCGAGGGGCTGCCGTTAGACATCTATATTATACGGCTCAACAGCGGTGGGGATAGATGCGTGAGAACCTGTTCGAGAAGGTGACGAGCCTAGCCCTACGGAGAGGGATATTCCATCCAACTGCAGAGATCTACCGAGGATCGGCTGGGTTCTACGACCTCGGCCCGCTGGGCTCGTTGATGAAGATGAACCTGATAAACTGCTGGATAGACGAGTTCGTGAAGCGCGAGTTCTCCTACGACGTATACTTGATAGACGGCTCACTCATCCTCCCCTATAGCGTCCTGAAAGCCTCCGGTCACGCAGACAAGTTCACGGACCCCAAGACAGAGTGCTCCTCCTGCAGGAGGCTCTACAGGCTTGACCAGCTAATCGAGGAGACGAGGGGGGTGAGGGCTGAGGGCAAGACGCTCGAGGAGCTGGCCGAACTTTCAAGGCAACTTGGCTTGAAGTGCCCCCACTGCGGAGGCGAGCTAGAAGAGGTCATACACCATAGCCTCATGTTCAAGCTCAACATAGGGGGCTTGGAAGAACAGGCCTTCCTCAGGCCGGAGACGGCGCAGAACATATTCATAGATTTCAAGAGAATAGTATATGCTACTAGGGCGCGTATACCCTTCGCTGTTGCCCAAGTCGGTAAATCCTTTAGAAACGAGATATCGCCGCGCCAATCAATCATAAGGCTGCGCGAGTTTAGCCAGATGGAGATAGAGGCTTTCATACCTCCAGATGATGAGAAAGGGCCTGAAGGCCTGGCGGATATTGGGGACACGGAGATACAGATTCTGACGAGGGAGGAGCAGGCCCGGGGCGGGGCTGACTCGATCAGAATAAGGGCTAGAGCCGCTTACGAGGAGAGAATCGTGCCCAACAAGTACCTCGCTTACTATCTCGCCAAGGAGGTGAGGTTCTTCAAACAGCTCGGAATCCCGCCCGAGAAAATGAGGTTTAGACACCTCTTGCCCGAGGAGACTCCTCACTACTCCGGTGGGAACTTCGACCTAGAGGTTGAGTTCTCCTTTGGTTGGAAAGAGATAGTCGGGAACGCCTATAGACGTGACTACGACCTGACGGTACACTCCCGACACTCCGGGGAGGACCTGTCCATCGAGCATGACGGCAGGAAGGTTGTGCCTCACGTGGTCGAACCGTCTTTCGGCGTAGAGAGGATAATTTACGCCGTCCTCGAGTACTCCTACACCGAGGGCCTACGCGACTGGCCCGTCTTGAGACTCCCGCGGGCCATATCACCAATAAAAGCGGCGATACTTCCACTAATGGATAAGGAGGATCTGGTGAACAAGGCCCAGGAGACCTATAGGCGGCTTCGGTGCAGCCGGTTGCCTATATACGTCGTGTACGATAGTAAGGGCTCCATCGGCAGGAGGTATGCGAGATATGACGAGGTGGGAGCCAATCTCTGCCTGACGATAGACTACCAGACCCTCCAAGATAACACCGTGACCGTGAGGGACAGGGACACAGCGGAGCAGGAGAGGGTCCCGATAGACAAGCTTGAGGAGAACATCTTCAGAGACATGCATAGGGAACAGTAAGATTGTCGCAGCATGTCTCGAGCAAGAAGGCGGGCCTCCCGGGTAGGCTGCTGATAGGGGTGACGGGCGCGCCCGGGTCCGGGAAGACAACTCTCGCAGTGAGCGTCGCAGAGCATCTGCAGAGGAGCGGCGTTCCAGTAGGCGGCTTCGTCACGAGAGAGGTGAGGATCCAGGGATCAAGGGTAGGATTCGACCTCATAGAGCTCGGGTCAGGCCAGACTAAGCCTTTCGCCAGAGCAGGGGTTGGGGAAGGCCCAAGGATCGGCCGTTACACCGTACACCTCGAGAATCTTGAGAGGACGTTAGCCGTGGAGGTTGATGAGGCGATCAAAGCGGGGCGCGTGGTGGTGATAGACGAGGTGGGACCGATGGAGCTCCTGAGCGAAGGCTTCAGAAGAATGGTTCGGAGGATTCTCGCAGAGTCCAGCCGTGCACTCCTCACGATACACTACTACTCGAGAGACCCGCTCGTAGGCGAGGTGCGTAGGGCCGTGACGGAGCTCGTCACTGTTAGGAGGGGCGCGCCACTCAGCGAAGCGGAGAGGTTAGCCTCCCTCTTGGCGGGGGCTTAGCGCCTCTTGGCGGGGCTGCCAGAGCTACCGTTCAGGACTCAGACCGTCGTCGAAGGCAGGGCGAGTCTTCTTGTCCCTCTTTCTGAGGAGGGACCCGCCACAGCCCGGATGCCTGCCTTCTATAACCCCGCCTCAAAGGTCTCGAGGGACCTAGCTGTTCTCACAGTCAACTCCTATTTTGCCGGAGCTGGGTGCGACTTCTTCGCAGAGCCCCTTGCAGGTGCTGGAGCCCGCTCGGTGAGGCTGTTGCTGGAGAGCGGCGTCACTAAGGAGGGTGTCGCGGGAGACATCAATCCTTGGGCAGCCACGCTGATCAAGATAAACACTGAGCGCAACGGACTCGAGGAGAGGCTCAGGACAGAGAAGATGGACGCTAATCTTCTCCTCGCGCGGCTTGCTGTGGAGGGGAGGGCGGAGTACGTCGATATAGACCCATTTGGCTCGCCGATAAGGTTTCTCGAGAACGCTCTGAGGACCACGGAAAGGGGTGGGCTACTGGGGGTCTCGGCGACGGACCTGGCGGCGCTCTCCGGCTCCTCGCGCCGCACCGCCTATTGGAGGTATGGACTCACAATAACCAAGACCGTGTTTTTTAAAGAGGTTGCTATTCGGGGGCTAGCGGGGGTTGTGGCTCGCACTGCCTCGCGTCTGAGCCTTTCCGCGAAACCAGTGCTCTCCGTCGCTTACAGGCATTTCGTAAGGATCTTCTTCAAGATAGAGCGCGGTAAAAGCAAGGCATACTGGGCCTCAAAGATGACAGGCCACCTAGCCCACTGCGCGGCGTGCCTAAACACGGCGAAGCTCGAGGAAATACATGACTGGGCCCCGAGATGCAACACCTGCGGCCAGCCGAGCACTCTTATAGGCCCGATATGGCTGGGAGAGCTGGTAGAAGAGACCTTGGCCACGAGCATCCTCTCATCGGAGCTAGCCGGCAACGAGACCTACGCCGTTGCTCTAAAAATAGTCGAAAGGGCCGTCAAGGAGCCCCAGGATGTGGCCTGGTCTTATCCCATAAGCGAGCTCGCGAGGAAGGCAAGGACATCCCCTCCAAGGCCATCAAATCTGGTCGAGAGGCTCAGGGAGCTCGGATACAGGGCCTCTCCGGCACACTATGACCAAGCGGCTGTGAAGACAGACGCACCACCCCCACTCCTTGTGGACCTCGTTAAGGATCTCTCCAGGCGCCAGCCCTAGCAGGCGATGAAGGGGGCTAAGGTTTCGGAGACTATTCGGTGGAGCTTTTAATCAGGTTGTTAACTGCTCTTTCTCGTTTTTATGTTCTCAGCTATGTAGCGCTTCGCGATGTAGTATGTGGTGTAGAATAACAAGATAACCACTGCTATCCTCCCTATGTCGGGAATAGTTATCGAGGGTGTTATCAGTAGAGAAGCGGCTGCAAGCGTCGTGGGCAAAAGAATCAGAAGCAACACCGCGAAGATCACCTCGACCACTTTTCTGTCGGATACTAAAGCTGCGATCGAGTCACGCCACCTATCCTTCACGCCAACCCCCCTGAGCGGCGGCCCTCCCAGTCCAAAAATCGAGGCAGCCAGGTCCGAGAAGAGGTCTGGACTGCTGGCGGCGAAGCCTCTCTGCATTACGAGCCCGTGTGTGAGCCCGTCCTTAACTATCCTGACCTCGTGTGAAGAGGAGTAGACATTCAGACCGCGGAGCTTGGCTACCTTCCACGCGGCCCTGACAACATCGTCTGAAATCTTCAGCGCTAATTTCTCGTCGAAGTGCCCTAGAAGGAGAGGGTCCAAGGAAAGGACCCTGTTGATGTTTATGGGCCCTTCCCTGAAGCCCGGTAGGCTCGCCTGTATCGAGGCTAGGTCCCGGCCTTGGGAAAGCTGCTGTCTCACCCAATCCTCCGCTCTCCTGAAGGCCTCCGACATTCAACGCCATGAGGAAGTAGCTAAAATAAATATCATAACCCGTCTATAGAGATAAAGAGAGGTGGGGCCTGTCGGTTTTGCTCCTTAGGACGGCTTTGTTCATGCTCCTTGGCTTAGGTAGGCATGCATCGTTCAACGCGGTGATTACACCCACGGCCTCTTTAAGTGAGTCGTCGCGTAAACGGCTCCCTGATGCTAGGGCCTTACCGTGTTGCGGGCATAGTGGCGTTGCTATCTTGCTTTACCGAGGCCGTGGGGAGGGAGACCGTGATCTTTACCCGATCCCCGTCTGAGATCTTGTGTTTCCCGCGGAGATAGATTGGCGAGATCACCTCTATCACGTTTTCCCCGTAGTGGGTCCTCTCGATAAATAGTATCGCGCATATGTCGCTCCTATTAAAGGTGGCAAGTATGGCTCGGGCGCCGCCGTAGCTCCTGTGCTGGTCTCGAAAGCCCTCGATCATTATGTCCGCGTACTTGGATACAAGACGCTTGTTCTGGATCGCGTCCCACGAGAGCAGGTTTACGTTCAGGGTCCCCGGGTACGGGTCAAAACCTATCTTCTCGCGGATCTGGCCTCTATACCACGGCAGAGAGATGTAATATGCGCCTTCACCTAGGCCGCTGAAAGCGCGCCCCTCTAGAACTACCTCCACAGGCTTCTCCAGTACTTTCTTCAACTCGGTATAGAGCTCGCTCAGCTCGCCAACGCCTTTGCCTGTCAGCCGCACGAAGCAGGACCGCCCGACCATCCTCCTCTCTATCAGCCCTTCACGCTCTAGATTGATCATTATGCGGGAGACCGACTGTTGTGATGTGCCCAAATGCTTTGCGAGAACCGGTGTCGTGACTTGGACACTTGTGCTGAATCCGGAGCGTTCATACAGGTATGTGAGGAGACGGATCTGGAGGGTGTTCAGCCTCATCGATTATTACGGCGTAATACCACCTCTTTAAGATTTACTCACTTCCGGGTACCTTACCGGTTTAGAGAGGCAGAGTCTCCATCTTGGAGAACCCTTTAGGACCTATCATCAAAAGGTCTATCCCGTTCCCGCTCGCAGCGTCCCTAGCCGCTCCCGCCTTGACCGCCTTGATCGCGAGCTCCCTCAGCTCCTCCAGACTGGCGGCACGCCTATACCCAGTCTCAAGGACTCCCGATGCGATCTCGGCCCCGCTACCGACCGCCGCGAACTCGTCCTCGATGATAGAGCCAAGCGGGTCAAGGACGTAGATGTGGGGGCCGGATTGGTCCACCCCGCCCACTATCGTTTCGGTCAGGTAGGGGAAATACCTGCTCCCGAACAGATAGTTCGAAATCACTTTCACCACGGTGTTTATCCTCGGTAGCTGTCCTTGTTCTAGCACGAAGATGTTTATGAGCGCCTTTGCCTCCCGGATCACGTCCTGCATGTCCGAGACGAGGCCCGCGCAGGCGACACCCGCGTTGGGTGTAAGCTGGAAGATCTTCCTCGCGTTCTTGGACACCACGAAGTTGCCGTAGGATAGACGCTTCTCAGAGACGAGCACCACCCCTTCAGACCCCTTTATGCCAACCGTCGTGGCGCCAGGAATCAGATAATACCCCTGCTGCACAGAGCTACATGACGAACCCACTTTTTAAGCCTTATTCCTTATCTGGCATGGAAGTCTGCGTCAGACAACACCTGCGTTAGGTAGTAGCAGTATCTCTGGGGAAATGTTGGGGGAGCCATATTTATTTAGTAGTTGTCGAGGCTCAGGATTAGATGGCTCAGCAAGAGATAAGGATCATAGTGAGGGTTCTGAACACCGACCTAGACGGATACAAGAAGGTCCCCTATGCACTCGCGGGGATCGAGGGGGTCGGGATAAACCTAGGCTACGCGGTAGCCCGCTCACTAGGCATAGACCCCGAGCTCCGGCTTGGACAGCTATCGGAGCAGCAGATTGGACAGATAGAGGACTGTGTTAAGAACCCCGCTAAGTACGGCATCCCGTCATGGATGCTTAACAGGAGGAATGACATTGCTACAGGGAAGGACCTTCATATGGTAGGTCCCGACCTCGACCTCGCGATTCGAGAGGATATCCAGCGTGAGATGAGAATTCGTTCCTGGCGGGGTGTCCGGCACTCTTTTGGGCTTAAGGTGAGGGGGCAGAGGACTAGGACAACGGGGAGGAAGGGAGGCCCTATCGGGGTCGTGAGAAGAGCGATGGAGGCGGCAGCGAAAGAGCAGAAGAAGTAGCTAGAGACTGCTTAGGCGAGACTCTGTCTAGCCATCTCAGCGCCCTCCACTAGGCTTTTCTCCTTCTTGAAGGCCACCTCCCAGCGCCTAGTTCTGAGGCCACAGTCGTGACACGCAACCACCTTCGAAGGGTCGCCTAGAATCTTGGCCACGTAGAGGAGCCTGTCCTTCACTAGCTGGGGAGGTTCGACAAAGTCTGTGTGGACGTCAGTTACACCCGCTGCTATCGAGAGCCCCGACGAGTACTCTTTAAAGAGCTTGACCGCCTCATAGCCACTCCTATCCTCCGGCCGCTGCCCGGGGCGCGTTGTGTCTTTGTTCGCACACTCGATTGAGATCTCCTGCGCCTCGGCCTCTAGTATGTGGGGGAAGAGGAGCTTGTAGTCGCTGTAGCATATGTGTATCGTGAATCGTGCGTTCAGCCCCCTTGCTATCTCGTTGAATGCCTCGACAAATAGGGGGACCTCCGTCGGCTTGGTGGTGGCGGCCGGCTCGTCTATCTGTATCCTGTTAGCTCCCAGCTCTATTAGTGAGGCGACTACGGGTCTAAGGATCTCTCGCGCGAAGTCGAGCACCATCTCTCTCTTCGCGGCTTTTCTCGCCTCAGAGGGGGAGCCGAGGCCGGCGGCCTTGGGGGCGTAGTACTCGTCGAAGCTCCACTCCGCTAGGGTGTATGGCCCTGTGAGTGGGACCTTGATCTCCCTCCGCGCGTTGCTCTTAACGAAGAGAAACTCGTTGATGTATGGGTTATGGGTGAGGGCCGGTCGCGACTTTACGGCAGCCTTGTTGTAGGTCTCGGCGTCCCAGACCTTGACCTTCCCTAAAAACTCTACACCGCTCACATGGCGGAGGGCGTGCTCGTACATCTCAACCCTCCTCTGCTCACCATCCCAGACCACATCTAAACCCGCAGCCTCGTGGAACCTTATCGCGTAGAGCGCAGCCCAGTCCTGAAGCTCGGCCTGACTATAATCACCCTTCTGAATCTTCTCAACCAGCTTCTGGTAGTTCTCCACCCCTAGCAGCGATCCCCAGTACTGCGTCTCCGAGATCACGGCATCGTCGATTTTTTTACGGAGAAAGGGAGCCCTCAGGAGGCTGCCCACCTCCTGGGTCGGGAAGTATTTCAGGCGGCTCACCCCGTCCTAAAGGTCCTGTAGGCCTCCGCCATCCTCTTAAGCTTGGAGAACGCCACGCCTCGTGGCAAGAACTCCATATCCGCGCTGGTGGTTAGGTGTATTGCCCGCGCACTCACCGCCGACCCAACACTCTCCGTGACTCTCTTTATGTACTCTACGGGCTCAAGATAGCTGGTTCTAGAGTCTATAGCGCCAACACCTAGGTAGCCGCTGAAGGAGTATCCGCTGAGGTTCTCAACCTTGCTCACGTAGGGGTCTAGCCCGATAATGTCCGCCCCTACATCAAGAATCCAAGGGAACGCCGTCGATGCGTCCACGAAGGGCAGGTGGAGCATAAGGCTTCCTCTATACCCCTTCCTTATCATCCTAACTGATTCCCGGACGACCTCCACCTCGTCCCGGCTGAGCTTTCTAGTTGCGAGACAGGATGCTGTCAGCTGTAAAAGGGTTGGCTGCCCCCCTCCGAGTCCACGCAACTCAGCGGAGAGGATCTCCGCGATGTCGTAGACCGCCTCATCAATCCGGCTATAAGCCCGGTCCTCTGAGAGGAGATAGAACGTGTAGGGCTCGGGGGTCGTAAGCTTCCAAGCCAGATTGTTGACTAGCTCTGTAAAAAGGTACCCCTCAAGCAGCGGCGCTCTACGCTTTAGCCTCGAGACAATCACAGGTTTTTTGTAGAACACGTTGTTGTCGAACCATCTAGAGAGGGGCCCCGTCTTAAGCCCCTCTACGCTCTCTGTGAAAGGTCTGAATAGGTCGTGCCAGAGTAGCTGGCCCTCCGCCACGTGGCTGAGCCCTGCTTCCTGCTGGATTTTGATGGTCTCCCGTGTCTCATCCAACGCAAGGTTCTTGAGCGATTCATAGGTCTCTCTGCCTGAGGCCAGGCGCCTGTACGCTGTAATGAGCGTCTCAGACCGGGGCATGACGCCGGAGACATAGCATCCCTCTATCTTCATCACCACTAGCATCAAGGTTGAGACCGAGTATAAAACCATCCACCGCGGCCTGCCGCGAAGCGTATAACTGGACGCTAACACTCTTATGTTAGCGCATTATATGCTGGGCTAGCTAGGCGATGCGTGGGTCGGAGAGGGATGTCGATGGATTTCTAGCCAGCTGCAAGGAGGCGGCCGACTACATCCATAGCCAGGCGACCGCCGGGCGCGAAATATTCGTCATAGGACACAACGATGCTGATGGGGTCTCGTCCCTCGGAGCAGCGGCAGGCACACTGGTTGATCAGGGAGCTAAGGTCACGGCGAGGAGCGTCTTCAGGCTGGACGAACTACTAGCGACAATCCCGTCAGGCTATGGAGGTTTGGTGCTTATAGTGGACATGGGCGGTGGCAGCGTCCGGGAGCTAGAGGCGAAGATAGGGGCGAGCGACGTGGTGATCCTTGACCATCACGCCCCAGACAGCCCAGAAACCCCTCCTAAATGGATACACGTAAACCCCCACTTCCACGGGATAGCTGGGGACTGGGAGATCAGCGCGTCGGGCGTCACATACCTCGTGATGCGGGAGGTCGGTAAAGACAGCCACAGGTATGCCGCTATGGCGGTCGTTGGTGCGCTTGGGGACCTACAGGACCGGGGCGAGAAGAGACGGCTAGTAAGTCTCAACGAGGAGATAGTTAAGGAAGCCCAAGAGAAATCTTTGCTATCCGTGAGAGAGGACTTTCTTTTCCAGGGCAGTTCATCCAGGCCCATCCACCAAGCGATAGCAAGCACCCACACCCCATATCTCCCCGGACTCACAGGCGATGAGGCCGCCTGTCTAAGTCTCTTGGCGGAGGCTGGGATAGAGGTCAGAGAAGGTGACAGGTGGAGGACTCTTCCAGACCTGAGCGAAGAGGAGAAGACCAGCCTCTACAACACGATCGTCGCGTTCCTAGCGAAGAGTGGCTACCCTACTGAGGTTGTCAGAGACCTAATCGCAACGGTGTACGAGTTGGTGAGGGAGGACAGGTCCTCTGGCTTGAAAGACGCCAGAGAGTTTGCACAGCTCTTGAACGCCTGTGGGAAGATGAGTAAGGCCTGGCTCGGCGTGAGCATAGCTATGGGATACAGAGGACGACTCATTGCCGAGGCCCAGGCGGTTTTAGAGCAGTACCGCACCTCTCTGCGTCGGGGGCTGGAGATAGCTTTGAAAAACAGGGAGATGATGCACCACACCGTGATCGTGAGGGTTGGGAGCGAGATCGATGTGAGACATGTCAGCTCGATAGCGAGCATACTCTCAAACTCACAGCTGATTACTCTAGATAGGCCCCTGCTGGTCGTGGGTCAGGAGGAAAACTCTGTCAAGATCTCGGCACGCGCCTCGACACCGCTTGTAGAGATGGGTATGAATATGGGAGAGATCATGAGAGAGGCCGCCTCAAGATTCGCAGGAAGAGGCGGGGGACATAAGATCGCGGCCGGCGCCGAGATCCCCGCGGACAGGCTGACGCTCTTCCTCCTAGAGGTCGACAGGCTGGTCGGAGACCAGCTCAGCAGGCTAAAGACACAGGCAACACTCAATGGTCATTTATGAGACACCGCGCCCTATTAATGATCAGACTCTGCAACGATGAAGAGGCCAGAGTCTTCGACCTCTCCCTAGCTCCCGACAACAGACCCCTCCCGAGAGGAGTAAGCATATCCGTAAAGCGTAAAGGCGAGCGGGTCTTATACAGCGTAACATGTATCGACCGGCCTCCTGAGACCCTGCTCTCCACCCTCGACGACATTATTAGGGCTCTGATATTGGTGGAGAAGGTGGCATGCGAGAGGAGCTAGAGGAGGGGTTCAAAGGAGTTAGACTTAAAACATCGAGACGGAGTTGCTAAAGGCGGCATGTCCTCGAAGAGGGCGGCGGCTAAGGCTCCTAAGACGCTGTACAGGATCAAGGCCCCATCATACTTTGGTGAGCGGGAGTTGGGGGTGACCCTAACGGACTCGCCGGAGAAGCTTATCGGAAGGACCGTGCGCGTGAGCCTATACCAGCTGACAGACGACCCCGCCAAGCAGTTCTTGCTAGTAAAGTTCAGGATCGTGAAGGTAACCGGCGAGACTGCCGAGACAATATTCTACGGCCATGAATATGAGCGAGAGTTCGTCAGGAGCCTCGTAAGACGCGGGACAAGCAGGGTTGATGGGTACTACACCGTCGAGACCTTAGACGGCTACAAGCTGAGAGTCCAGTGCGCTGTCTTCACCCAGAGCCGGATAAGGTCAGGCAAAAGGACTGCCATTAGGCATATGATGGAGGAGGTCATTAAGGAGGCGGCGTCGAGGTTAGAGCTCGGGCAGTTTGCCCAAGAGGTTGTCCTGGGGAAAACTGCAGCAGATGTCTATAACGCTGTGAAGAAGATAATGATCCCAAGGCATGTAGGCGTGATTAAGCTAAAGATTCTCGCCATACCTGAGGCTACGGGTGGCGGCCAGGCTCAGGCATTAGAGGTCTAGCGCCGTCCCCGCCCTCCATAAAACCTCAGATAGTATCCGTCCTCCCTTAGTGGGCCAAAGCTTCTGACCCCATCCTCAGCTATCCGGCGGCTCAATTTCTCGAATACTTCGCGAGAGATCTCACCACGCCGGTGGAGAAAGTTGATCACCTCTACCGCCTCCTCGTCAGTCCTACACCTTGCCAAGTAATCCTCAGGACCAGGCATAAATCCGCTCAAAGGCTCCTTAGGCCTCGCCTTAACCTCATCTTCAGCCACTTCAGATCTCTCCAGCGGCTCAGATAACGACGGGAAAAGCCTCCTGAAATCCCTCCTATCCCACCGGATCATCTTGTCCACGAGAAGGGGTGATGTCGCTCTATATAAGCGCGGGCCCTACAGGGCGAGAGATGCGGCCCCAGTTATTCATCCTATAGAGGGTCAATCGACTTATATCCATACACACACTCTAGCAAAACAAGTTGGCATCCGTGGTCTCTATCCAAGGGGGGCGCGTCGTCATCAATACTAAAGAGGGAAGGAGCGTGGAGACAAAGGTCCAGACGATGGAGCTCTTGGATGGTGTTAGGCGTCACGGCTCCTTGAGCATGGCGTGCAGAGAGCTTGGCCTATCTTTGAAGACGGGCCAGAAGTGGATCAGGAGCCTTGAGTCCATGCTAGGTATGACGCTTGTTGTGGGAGAGAGGGGAGGGCTCAGGGGAGGCGGGAGCAGGCTGACCGAGAGGGCCCAAGATCTCCTACTATCATACTACTCCGCAAGGTCTGGGATGAGGCCAGGCTTCGTAGTTACTCTGTTAGAAAGCTATCTTAGCGCGAGGAACCTCCTTCTAGGCAGGGTAAGAAACATCAAAGAAGGTGATATAGTCTCGCTTGTTGAGCTGGAGCTTGAGCCCGGGCAGACCCTTAAAGCGCTAGCGACTACCGATAGCGTAAGGAGGATGTCACTAGCGATCGGCGCGCAAGTCGTAGCTGTTATAAAGGCGACAGAGGTGATAATAGCCTCTGAGAGGCCTTTTCCACGCAGGTAGGAAATACCAGAAGGTGTCTAGGTCGGCACCGGGGCCTTGAGCCCCTCAAGCTCGGCCCTCATCCTTCGCTCCAGCTCGTCGAACCTTTCGAGACTCTCGTTAGGTATCATGTATTTTGCTCTAAGGAGCTCACTTATGACTTCTAAGCTCCGTATGTCGGCTATGCTGACACCCCTGTTAAGCGCCTCCAATGCATACTCGTAGAACATGGTGAAGAGTTTCAGCAGCCTGTACTGTTTGTGTGGGCTGCAGAAAGAGTCCACTGGGTCGTAGGCGCTCTGCTGGAGGAATCCCTCCTTTATCATCCGTGCAACATCGAGGATAAGGTTTTCCTCAGGAGCGAGAGTCTCGGGGCCCAATAGCCTGACTATCTCGAGCAGCTCCTCCTCACGTCTCAGAATACTGTAGAGCTTGGAGCGATACTCGTACCAGCCATCTCCGACCTTGCCCCACCAATCCCTCACGGTGTCGATGTACGCCGAGTAGCTCATGATCCAGTTCACCGCCGGGTAATGCCTCGTGTAAGCTAGGTTGGGGTCTAAGGCCCAGAAAACCCTGACGAACCTTAGCGTGTGGGTGGTGACGGGCTCGGTAAAGTCGCCGCCGGGGGGAGAGACCGCCCCAACTATAGTGAGGCTGCCCACCCTCGAGGGTCTGCCAAACACCTCGACCCGCCCCGCCCTCTCATAGAACTCGGCGAGACGGCTCGCCAGATAGCTGGGATAGCCCTCCTCCGCAGGCATCTCCTCAAGCCTGCCGCTGATCTCTCTCAGCGCCTCGGCCCACCTGCTGGTAGAGTCTGCTACGAGAAGGACGTCGTAACCCATGTCGCGGTAGTACTCCGCTATCGCTGTGCCAGTATAGATGCTTGCTTCCCTGGCGGAGACCGGCATGTTGCTGGTATTCGCTATGAGGATGGTCCTATCCATCAAGGGCCGCCCAGAGTAGGGATCAGTCAGCTCCGGAAACTCTTTCAACACCTCAGCCTCTTCGTTACCTCTCTCGCCGCAACCTATATGCAGAATCACCTGCGCATCACTCCACTTAGACAGCTGATGGAGAGTCACCGTGTTGTGCAGTATCGACGGGATATGTCCCCCGACAAAGTTGTGGACAAAAGGCACCGTGAGGTCATAGACAGTGAAGTCTCCGTCGATAAACTTGACCTCCTCTACCTCATCGAAGAAGACACTCTTCAAAGCCTCTGCCAAGATGAGCAGCCGGCCCGGCAACTCTTCTCCCAAGACGCCGGATGCCTTTAGAAACATCTGGGCACCGAGTCGCTCGCAGTGCTCCGTGTAGTTGTAAAGCTCAAACCCAGTCTTTTTGATGCGCCCGTAGAAAGCTGACAGAGCTTCGACAACAAGCTCCGGGGCAAGGGGCACGACATCCCGCGTCACTTTGTGCTCCCTATTACTGATCACGTAGGACCAGACCATCCTAGAGAGCGGGGCACTAGTAGCATCGGAGAGGACTTTCTCGTATAGCTTCCGAAGCTCATCCACTCCGCTTACTATTAGACGCGAGCAGTCACCCTTGCGGGAGACTGTGTATAATATGCCCAGGCGAGTGAGGAGATACCCTATCCCGTCTATGAGGCGGGGCGAGTCTGATACAACCTCTATGATTTCTTTACTGAAGGACCCATCTCCAGATAGGTAGCCCCTCAGAAAAGAAGCCACCACGCTGTCAGGCGACTTAAGTATCGCTTGAGGGACCCCAGCGGTTCTCGACTTCTTATCAGCCGGGATACCCAGGCTTCTTAGAATTGAGACGACTGTTTGGGACCGCACCTCAACGCCTTGGACGGTCCTAAATGTTTTGATGACACCCTCGATGCCGAAGACATCGCGGAGGAGTTGCTGGAACCTCTCCAACAGGCATGGGTCTTTGCCGAAGAACCTCACCACTCGTCCAACTATCACCCCCTCTGAGAGAAGCAGTCCAAGAAGCTCCGCAAAGTTTTCGCTTATAACAGGCTTTATGGATAGCGGTTTTCCGCGGGTAGGAGATAGCTTGAGCTCCTTGGCTTGATGAAGCCCAGCCAGCTCAAGCATCTTGGTATATACACGGTAAGTCGGCCTGTTTTTGCCGAGCCAGTAGCCCATCAATGCGCCATAACTAATCCCTAACATGCTGCTGAGCACCTTGAACGTGCCGCACCTGTTTTTGAGGACCCGTAACAATCCTTTTACGGCTGCGGCATCGTCTACCCTAAGCTCCTCCGACAGCTCCAATGGGAGCTCCTGGTACTCGGCGGCGGGCATCTGTATTTTCCTCGGCATGGCGAGGTAGTCGCCCTTCGCTAGAAGGGATGCGGGAACCTCCTCTATTACGCAGGTATTGGGGTTGAACCGATGGAGCCTATGACCGGGAGTTACGCGTATTGATCTTCCAGAGGAAGTCCGAACCTCGACCAAGCCCCGCGATCTTCCCCTGTAGATATGAGAGGCAGCGAATTCCCTGAAGGACACTCCGTCAAACCCTATCACCCTGACTCCATCAACTTTGACGAGAACTTCACCTTCATTGTCTAGCGCGCCGTCGAGGCCCGCAAGCCTCTCAAAAAGACTGTCGATGGGCTCTAGGGTTCCGTCGGCTAGGAGGACCGGAGTATCTGGAGTGACACACTTGCCCGTGCCGAACGCGCCTGGTATACATCCCGTACCCCCCTTAGCCATGGAGAAGAGTGTGTCGAGGACCCTCTGACCGGTAATAAGAGGGATGACTGGGTCAAGTCTCCTCTTAAAGGGCCGAGGACTCCTGACGGGCCACCGCTGAGTCATGGCAACGCGCTCTAAGGCCCCCCTCTTGGTCTCGATCTCCGCGATAACCTCCTCGATGGAGTAATCCCCCTCAGGAGCGATGTAGGCGAGCTTTCCCGGGCTGGCGTTTGGAGGCAGCATGATGTACGACTTGATGAGCGGCGTCTCCTGTACCTCACCGAGGACCGATCCAGGCTCAACCTCCTCCCCAGGCCGCACCCTTGGGATCAGACGCCACTTTTTCTCCAAGCTCAGCGGAGGCACGGCGACACCCCTCGCAATGAAGGGGCCAACCTTATCCGCTATAGCTCGCAACGGTCTTTGAACGCCGTCATAGATACTTCCCAACAGGCCGGGTCCCAGCATCACAGAGAGAGGACTACCTGTCCCGTATACCGGCTCACCCGGTGAGAGTCCCGACGTGTTCTCATATACCTGAACGTAAGCATTGTCACCGACAAGCCTTATCACCTCGCCGATCAGCTTCTCCTCTCCCACATACACCATCTCATACATCTTGGCGCCAGACATCCCCCCGACCCGGACGGTGGGCCCCGAGATCCAGGTTATCGTGCCTTTGACTGACATTACTCAGCCAGAGACTTGTCTCCGACTTAAAAAACTTTGATATGATGTTCGTGATTGCTTAGCCCATAAGCCTCTTGACTATCTCGCTCCTGAGGAACGTCTTCATCCTCTCAAGACGCGCCTCCAAAGTGTTGTCGTAGACGATCGAGCCGTCAGCCCTCATCACCCTCACACCACCCCTTGACTCCAGATAACCATTCGATACCTTGACCGAGATATTCCTCTCCTCTGAGATCTTCCCTGCCAACTCCTTTACGAACTCAGCGTCGTCGCGGCCACACTCCACCACAACCTCCTCGCCGCCAACGACCTCGATCGCCTCTCGCATGGTCCTCTCAAGAAACTGGGAGTATCTCTCGCCCCCCCGCATCTCCGATATCCTCTCTAAAGACTCGGAAATCACCCCCGCCACAGCCTCCTCAACCATTGATAGGTACTCGCGCCTCGCATCTAGGCTCGTCTGGGTCACTATTCTGGAGCGCGCCGCAGAGGCTTCACGTTGGATCAAGGCCTTAGCCGTTGACGCCCTCGCGAGAAGCTCTTCCGAACGCGCCTCTATCCTCCTCATCTGCTCTTCCTCAATCTCCCTTATCTTGGACCTGAGCTCAGCCACAGCATCCTCAACCACCTTCTTCAGAACATCGTCTAGTCTGAGGGGCGGCATCTCGACAGTCTCTGGGCTAGCCCGAGGTTAAATACTTAAAACTCTCCTCAGGATGGAGCGGTAGTCAACATGCTCAGGCCTCCCGCCGGGTCTGGGGAGGAGATAGATCACGGGCCTCGGAGTACTAAAACTCAGCTGCCTAACCTTCTCGACGAACTCCTCCCCGAACTCGTCGCTCACCAATATCACGCCAACATCGGGCTCCTCAATCAAGCCGTAGATCTGCTTTAAGGCCTCACTGCCAGACTCTGCGACAACTCCTCCGGCACCGGCCAGCTGGAAGGCATAGACAAACAGCTTACCGCCGACAGCCACGGCCCTCAACTCTGACCGCTAACTCCATGCGCCACACTTTATATCTTCCCAGATGGATAAACAGTGATCGAGTGGGGCCACTCTTATCCGGGCCGGTAGATCAGCGGCAGATCGCCCGGTTTGCACCCGGGAGGTCGCGGGTTCGAGTCCCGCCCGGTCCATACGGACACAGGAGTTGGCGGTAATAGATGTTTAGCCATTTATGTGGTGTCTTGATGCCTTTCAGCCTTCTTGAAATAGATGCCGCGCTTCCAACATGCCATGAGATCTGTGTTGAGGTCGGCTCGGCTCTTCCTGCATCACGGCTCAGTCTGGAGCGGCGTGCCTCATCCCCCGCTGGATATGTCTTAGGGGTGTGAATTAAGTTTGCACTCGCTCGCGGAGCGGCGCTACTTCTTTAACTTGGTGGTGTCTGGCTCGTTGTAGGCAGGGGAGAGTGTTGAGGGTCGCTCTAGTGAACTACACCGCAGGGGGCGTCAGCGGGACGGGCAGGCATGTCGCCCTCCTAGCCAGGGGGCTGAGGGAGAGGGGGGTTAAAGTCGAGGTTGTTACCCTTCGAGATGCATGGCACATAGCAGTACCGGTCCTTAGAGCGGCTACCTTTACGTTAGGCGTGACTTTTAAGCGGCTCGAGGCAGATGTTATCCACGTACATAACCCCAAGCTGGCAGGCCTAGCCCTTAAGCAACCGTCAAGGAGCGTCGTCACGGTCCACGGAGGGATGATAGAGTTCAGCTTGAAATACGGCGGACTCGGCAGGTTAGCGACCAAGGTTATGAACGGTCTCCTCCGCCGAGCCGGGGCGGTGACATCAGTGATGATGAGTGAGGCTGAGAAGAATGGATGGATCTGGGTGCCAAACATGACTGACCTAAGGGCGATCGAGGCTGTTAAGTCCGCGGGTGATAGCTATGTCCTCTTCGTGGGGCGTAATGACCCTATAAAGAACTACCCACTTTTCAAGAAAGTTGTGGATATGCTGGGGGTCCCCTACAAGGCCTTCGGGGTCGAGGAGGTAGCTAGCTGGGAGAGGGTTATCGCCCATATGAAATCCGCCGACTGTCTGATGATCACCTCGCTCTGGGAAGGGATGCCCTCTGTCCTTCTCGAGGCATGGGCCGCTCGATGCCCAGTGATAGCCCCGGCCATACCGGCCTTCAAGCCCTTCCAGCCCGCCCTCATCCTAGCGCGACACACCTTGGACTCCTACATCGAGGCCTATAGGCTTCTCGACTCTAGGCGTAGCGAGATCGTTGAGCATGGATACGCAATCGTCTCCGAGCTCGATTACCCCAATGTAACTTCGAAATACGTATCGATCTACGAAGGGCTTCTTACTCGGTTTTAAGAGCCCTTACGGGGTCGATGAGAGATGCCCTCCTCGCGGGGTAGAGGCCTGAGAGTGAGCCTACGAGGATTGCGAAGAGAAGTGTCCCAGCTATGTTTTCCGGCCTGATGATGGGTATAAGAGGCAGGGACTCGAAGCTAGGACCGAACCTGAGAAAGCTTCCCGCGTAGCTGCTGAAGCCCAGAGATAGTCCAACCCCCATCCCCACTCCGATCAACCCTCCTATGAGCCCGGTTAGGATCGCCTCGAGAAGGAAGGTCAGGAGCACTTCTTCCCTCTTCATCCCGACTGACCTGAGCACTCCTATCTCCCGGGTACGCTCCATGACTGACATTATCATCGTGTTCATGATGCCTAAACCCGCCACGAAGAGGCTTACTGACGCTATGATAGCTAGGAAGACCGTGAATGAGCCTATGATACTCCTGACGGTATTGAGTATCGTGCTGGGGCTGATCACCAAGACGTTCCTACCGTACATCAACTCTATCTCTGAGGTTATGTAGTCGACCTTGTCCACCCGGTCTGTGTTGATTAAAATGGCCTGGTATCGGGTCTCACCTAAGAGCTTCCTCGCCGCAGGAACAGGCATCACGACAGCCGTGTCGGCGTCGAAGAAGAGGGATGCTCCAAACCTGCCGTATATACAACTTACCGTGTAGGAGGTCGTTTTGAGCCCCTCTCCGCTAGCCACAGTTATAGTTAGAGGCTGCCCTACGTAGAGCCTTGTCGCCGCCGTTAGGGGCGGGTACGCGACCTTGTTACCCACGCAGACCTGAGTAGCACTGTTGCTAGCCGGCTGCGAGCCCTCTTCAACCTTTATCCCGGGGAAAAAGAGCTGTAGGATGAGTGGATCTATCCCCAAGATACGCCCACTAACCGAGACACCGCCCACTTTGAACTCGGCAGGTACTGAGAAGAAGGGTGCAACCGCCGAGACGTAAGGGATCATGGCGAGCCTCTGCGCGTCTGCATCAGTAAACCTGACGTTAGACCCTTGGGCCGGCAGGACGATTATATTGTTGGCGCCTATCGTCATTAGCTGGCTGGTCACGGAGTTGCTGATCCCCTCTCCTAAGGAGAGGAGAGCGACGATTAGGCCCGACCCTACCGCGATGCCGAGTATGGTCAGGACGCTCCTCGTCCTTCTCTCTCGGAGAGCCTTTAACGCGTAGCTAGCTATGTCGAGAAGCCGCACGCCTTCTCGCCCCCCAGACCAGTACAAGAACTAAGGGTATCGCGACAGCCGCCGCTATGAGAGCTACGGCCGGCGCTTGAAGGGGCTGGCTCTGACCGTTACCCAGCTCACTAACACGTGGCGGTACATTCAGCGCAAAGTCGAACTCGTCCTCCAGCTCTCTCCTGTACACATCCTTGTACGTGACCACTAGCTTCCCTTTGAAAAGGGACTCCTCCGTGTTTATCTTCAGGTTGAATGGAAGTGGAGCGTTAGGCTTTATCTCACCTAAGAAGAGGGCCCCTTCACGCCCTTTAGGCCCTATAAGAGATATCGATGAAAAAAGCGCGTCTGAGATCCCCTCGTTAAGTATATTCCCGGTGAGGAAAAAGTCGTTCCCGATAGTGATTATCCTGAGGTCGTAGAGCGTCAAGCTTATGTATCCCTCCACGATGTACCCGATCTCCCTGTCCTCCGACACCCTCTCCTCCTTGTCTCCCAAGATATACGTCGAGGTGAAGTAGATCGTGGCTGAGGAGCCGGCGACCTCCGGCGAAGCATAGAGCTCGAGCTCAATCTCAGCAGTCTGTCCTGGGGTTATCCTGTCAAAGAGCCAGCTGTTTGAACCTAAGATAGTCACGCCCAGCGTTCTAGATACGGCGGTTACAGAAACTTTCCTGATCTCGCTACCGTAGATATTCTCGAGAGTGACAATCACTTTCTGGGGAGTCCCCGCCAGCATACTTGACCTCGAAGCGAGGAGAAGGTTCGGCGCCTTCGGGGGGATGTCTCCGACCTGCACCGTGATGGTCGAGGTACTGCTCTTCTTATTACCTACAAGATCCTTGTACAAAACGAGTAGGGGGATCTGGTAGACTCCGTTAGCGGCCTGCTGGGCCGCCGCCACAACAGTAGTTACCGTCCTCCTCTCTCCTGGGTTTAACGCGCCTATGCGCCAAGTTGTGGATCCGAAGAAGGATGTTGGAGCCGCCGTTTGGGCGAGCTCGGCCACCACATCGTACGCGGTGGAGGAGCCGATGTTTTCGAAGATTAAGATTGTCTCAGTGGTGCCACCTGGCTCGACGCGGATCTCGGGCGCTAGAACACGTACATCGATCAGCTCTATTGCCGGTCTCTCCACATAGAAGCTCAGGGCCGCCGAATATTCGGCCCTTTGACCAATCGTATTCCTGTAGCTGATGGAGGCTGACAAAGCGGCTAAAGAGTCGCCGACGTTGCTCGGAGCGTAGACCCCCAGCACGGTCTTCACGGAATCGTTAGGGCCGAGCTTACCTACTATCCAAGGCTGCTCCTTGAGAATGACGCCGTAGGGGCTTGAGGGCTGTTGCAGAATAGAAATTCTCACGTCTGAGGCCGGTCCTGTTCCCTCGTTCCGGAGAGTCAGCTCAACACTGTTTATGACGCCAGGCTTGATGCTTGTTGTGTTAGCTGCGAGCTTTAGGAGGGGCCTCCCTGGAATATTCACATTAACCGGGATGAACTGGAGCACCCTGCTTCCACCGACAACCCTGTAGCTGAGCTCTAGGTAGGCGTGATAGTCTACTCGGACTGATGCAGTGGGATCAACATCGACGATGAAGGTAAGCTCGAAGGATCCCCCAGGTGGGACAACCCCTAGATGGTGAGACTCGGCAGAACCTGGATCATCTTTGTTCTGCGACCTCAGCTGGGCAGGGAGCCTTAACACTCCGACGATGTTTGAGATGCTGTCTTCCTCCAGTTCATTTCCCAGCGCAACTGTAAGTCTCGCACCGCTGTCTCCCGGGGCAGCATCCTCCCTCACGCCTCCCTGCCCCCAGTAGCTTCCGAGATACCTGACATCACCCGGCGCTGCGAGCACAGCAACCGGCATCAAGAGTGCTTGTATAATCAGTAATGAAAGCAGGGGGACAACCGGTCTAAACACTCAGAACCACCTCTGACTCGATGACCCCATCCCTGATCCTTACTATCCTGTCGCTCTGCCTCGCGACCTCCGGGTTGTGGGTGACTATGACCACCGTTGTGTTAAGTTTCTTGTTGATGTTCCTGATCACCGATACTATCTGTTCGGAGGTCTTCGTGTCTAGGTTCCCAGTAGGCTCGTCAGCCAATAGTATCTTTGGTTTCCCAACGATCCCCCTCGCTATCGCGACACGCTGTTGCTCGCCACCGCTTAGCTCGAGCGGCCGTTTATGAGCCAGATGCTCTAGCCCCACGAGCCGAAGCGACTCACGCACCTCCTCTCTCCTCACATCGAGAGGCATGCCCCTAATCACTAGAGGCAGTTCTACATTCTCGAAGGCTGTAAGCCTGTTAACTAGGTTAAATGACTGAAAGACGAAGCCTATCAGGCGGTTCCGAATCTCACTCACCCGCGAGTCGGGAAGGTTTGAGACGTCGATCCCGTCGATGATAACTTGCCCGCTCGTCGGCCTGTCGAGGGTCCCCGCTATGTGGAGGAGGGTGGACTTTCCGCTACCGCTGGGCCCCATCACGGATAACAGCTCGCCTGGACGCACATTTAGAGAGAGGCCCCTGAGAGCAGGGTACTCCGTCTTTCCCACCCTGTAGATCTTCCAGACCTTATCGAGAACAATTATGTTGTCCCCGTTGTTCATATACATCTTACCATATGTTTTGGTCCGCGATATATTAAGATGTGTTACATCACGGCCTTTTGTTTAAGGAGGTGTTGTGTGACTTTGCTTAACCTCAGGTACTCTGCGACTCCTATCTTTAACCTTTTTCCCATGATTTCTAGCGCCTCACCGAGGCTTTGGAGTTTCAACGGCTCTCTCTCGAGTGCTGCGCGCGTAACCTCTCTGAATCTCCATACGCCTAGCGGTATCCAGCCTCGGTCAACCTCGAAGAACACTATAGCACCCGCCTGTTCTCTTCGCCATCTCAGGTGTCTCAGGACTGATAGTCTGACGGCGTAGTAGGCTCCTCCGGTGTTGTCAGCGTACTCCCGCCTCGGCGCCAGATACTCGTGGTCACTGTATACCTGTCTGGTCTTTATCCATCCCTCAAGCAGCTCGAATATCCATGGAGTGGGTGTGAGAAGAACGTGGGCGTAGTTGTAGTGGGCTCCGTACGAGTGGAGCCTATACTCGTTTATCACGCCATAACTCTTGACTCTCCTGTAGATCTGTTTAGCCAGCATATCGTCGATCGCCGTGATGCTCCACTCAGTCGGAACTAGCCGTCGGTCTATCTGCCGGCCTAGAAGCCCTGCCGATAAAAGCCTCGTGAGAAAGTACTCGTCGAGCCCCGCCCCCGCGAGCTTCTCCACAGCCTCTCCCGCAGGCACGTAAGGATCTGATACGACGCTGTCCACCTGCCGCGGTATCGCGGGATTGTCAACGATGGTTATTGATCTTGCGCTAAAGGATGGCCCGTGGGGCGCGGTTCTGAAGCCGAACCCCGGGACGAATCTAACCGCGCCTGACGACTTGACCTCTATGTCGAGGGGCCTCACCGATAGGGAGGATTCCTGAAGAGCTGACAGGAATCGATTGGGCCTCCGTGCCTCGGAGATACTGAGCCGCATCCTTCCAAGCGCCATACCGAGCCTCATCGAGAGAATCTCGTTCAATCCGACGTTGAGCCACTCTGTGGGCGACTCGAGGAGTCCAAGGTCGATGTCTTGGGAGACGACCAAGCCGCCGCCGGCGAAGACTCGCGGGTATCCCCATTCCCCCACCAAGATGTGGGGCGGAGTAGGACCATATGCGACCCCGGTCAGGCTGAGCGATTTGACCGCCTCCCTCACCGTCTCTCTGTAGAAGGGGCATTTCATGATGCTGCAGTTTTTTGCTACACCTCGGCAGACCTGACATGAAAAGCCTTCCGCCGCCCGTTCGGACTCTCCCTTACTCCGCGCCCAGTCCACTCCTAGGGGTGTTATGATGGCGGGCGATATATGTTTAGGACTTGTATGTGAATTATATAAAACCAGCTGGAGACTATATCAGTGGGTAGAGGCCTTAGACGTCCTGTTGCGGGCCCGTCAGGCAGGTGTTCATAGTCAACACCTCTGAGCTGATGGTGAAGGGCGGGAACAGGAGGAGGTGGTTCAAGCTGTATAGAGGAGACCTAGCGGAGTTTTCGAGGGGGAAGGCCGAGGTGGTCGAGTTGAGACAGGCGCGGATTCTTGATTAGGCGGCGGAGGACAACTCGAGATATCTGTCTTAGCAGGTGACACAGGGCTCGAGCTTGTCCTCTTCAGAAAGTTCCTCTGCAGGCTCGCTGAGTATGTTGCTAATGAGGTCGGCTCCTTAGCGGTGTGAGCGGAGACTCGTTAAGCTAGGCAGTGTCGCAGATCCTCGGGAGTATCCACGCTGCCTCCCGCGACCTAAAGCTGCAGGTCATTGAGGCCCTTCATAGGGATTGATTAAGGAGGAGGTCGTGAATCTCTCTAAGTCGCCTAGGTTGTTCGAGCTCGTTATGAAAAAAATACAAAGATTGGAGCTCAATCCTCACCAAGCACCCAATAACTAGGCCAAAGCTCGAGGATGTGGATGCGTCTAAATCTCATCAAGGCGGTCAAAGAGACGCTCAGTGGGACGGGTTTTTTCGGCAGGGCCGTCCATACTTGGAAAGCTTTATCAAGGCCTATGAGCCAGTTTGGGCAGGAATGATGAGATTTGTCTCAGCTGAGCTGTGAAGAGGCCAGCTCACCCTGACCCGGTGGACCTATCTTGCCGACCCCAGATCCAACCCCCGTGAAGCAGTCTTCCATCTCCTACATGTATCATGAGCGGACCAAGCACAGCTACGCGAGCGTTAGGATAGGTGGCCGCGGACTCGACTGGTCAAGAAAACCCTACCCGTTCAAGTATTACGAGACGGGTGAAAAGCTCGAGCTACCCACCGGTTTTGCTGGGCCGAAGGCCGACGCTCTTGCTTCACTATCATGTCGCGGAGAGGCGCGCGGAGTCGGTAGGATCGATTTGAATGACCTGGCGAGTCTACTCTTCTTCACCGGCGGGATCAGCAGGATTAAGAGATACGGCGGATACATGGTCACCTTCCGGGTGACACCCGCGACCGGTGCGCTCCACTCGACAGAGATCTACCTTTCCATTCGGGGCGTGGACGGTTTAGCCTCAGGTCTTTATCACTTTGATCCGGCTGAGTTCACCCTCACAGCACTCCGTAAGGGTGTCTTCCATGGAGTAGTCGCCGACGCCCTCGCGGATCACGCTGCTTCGAGGGCCTCCCTTATCCTGCTGCTAACGGCTGTGGGCTGGAGAAACGCTTGGAAGTATGGGGAGCGGAGCTATCGGCACTGGTTCTGGGACGGAGGGGCTGTCGTCGCTAACGCGGTATCCGTCGCAGCCGCCATGGGCCTGGGCTACCAAGTCTACGCGGGCTTCATCGATGAGAAGGTCAGCAAACTTCTGGGAGTCGATGGGTCCTCTGAGGCACCCATCGCGGTCATAACCATAGAAGAAGGGACACCCGAGTCCTATGGCGAGGGGGCAGTCGAGCCGCTGGGAAGCATATTGGCTGACCCCGCTCCAACGACGGCGCCTATGAAAGGTTACGAGATAATCGAGGAGACCCACCGTGCCACTTCGCTCCCCTCAAAGAAGGAGGTCGATGTGTGGCGTGACGCCATGTCGGGGCTTAACCGCCGGCCAACAGTTGAGAGGGGAGAGCCTATGCCTCTTCCCGAGCCCGCTGATAAGTCCCTACCCCTTGGCGAAACTATCCTAGCCCGTGGATCCGCAAGACGGTTCGCCCGCAGCAACATCAGCGCCAAGCAACTGGCGACCATTCTTAAACATGGTTTCGGGCAGCTGAGATCAGACTTTCTACCCCATGGAGCCGTGACGCTCCTTTATCCCTACATGATCGTGAACAGCGTCGACGGTCTCCCCAGCGGGGCATACAGATACGATCCGAGGAACGGAAAGCTCTATCTCCTCAAGAAGGGGGAATTCAGAGAGGTCGCATACTTCCTCTGCCTGGAGCAGGCTCTAGCGAGGGACGCCGCGGTCATCTTCTTCAACATGATGGATCTTGATGAGATTATACGGCGGGCGGGTGACAGGGGCTATCGGACAGCCCAGCTGGAAGGAGGCATAAGACTCGGGATGCTCTATTTAGCAGCATACTCCGTCGGGCTCGGCGCAACAGGCCTCACCTTTTACGACGATGACTGTGTCGAGTTCTTCTCTCCTAGCAGCGATGGGCTCGAGGTGTCGACCGTCGTCGCGGTCGGGCATGCGGCATACAAGTCTCGGCCTGGAGAGGTAATCACGCGCGCGATAAAACACCCTGCTAGCCTCCTTTAGCGGGTCGCGTTAAGCTAATATCGAGAGCTGTGAAGAGGATTGTCGGGAGACGCCTTGAGCGATGGGGGCCCTGTGTGTAGCTTCTGTGGGTCCGGCAGAGCCGTTTATAGACAGAGCTGGTCAGGCGCGGTGTTCTGCGCGGCCTGCTTTAAGGAGAGTGTGGAGCGTAGAGTCCAGAGGACGATATCGAGGTACGGGTTGCTCAGGGAAGACGACCGCATCGCCGTAGCGGTCTCAGGCGGGAAGGACAGCCTGGCCCTCCTCAGAATCCTCTGGAAGATAGAGAAGGCGTTCCCCCGCGCCCAGATGGTGGCGGTCTCGATAGATGAGGGGATACCGGGCTACAGGGATGAAGCTCTCGACCTAGCCTCCTCGATCTGTCAGAGACTGGGCGTCGAGCATAGGGTTTACAGTTTCAGCGACCTGTTCGGCCTGGGATTAACAGAGGGCGAGGAAGCAGGATTACTCTCGAGGCTCGGTGTAGGGCCCTGCACGCTCTGCGGCGTCTGGCGTAGAAAGGCCATAAGTGTTGCCGCGAAAGAGCTCGGGGCCACAGTGGTGGCGACCGCACACACCCTAGACGACATAGTACAGACATACATCATGGACATCTTGAGAGGGAGTTTTCCGAGGGCCCTGATCGGGGTTAGAAGGGGCTGCGACGGGGCTGTGCCCAGAGTCGCGCCGCTCAGACTAATACCTGAGAGAGAGGTGGTGCTATACGCCTACCTAAACGGCATACCCTTCCAGCAGACGCCTTGCCCAAACGCCGACAGGGCCCAAAGAGACTTGGTGAGGAGCTTTCTCTCCCAATTCGACGAGAAGTATCCGGGCTCTCTCTACGCCGCTCTCCACACAATCGAGTCACAGATCCCTAGGTCCTCCGGCGGGGCACAGCCCTGCAAGATATGCGGCGAGCCATCCTCAAGGGAGATCTGCCGCGCCTGTGAGCTCGAGTCGCAGGCTAGGAGCTTTCTACGTACTCAGACAACGTTACTCTGAGCGCGAGTTGGTGTACACTACATAGACGATGTATATTGACAGGCCTAGGAGAAAGAGCAGATAAGCACCGAGATAGAGCGAGTCGAAGAACTGCTCAGCCGACATCCCTATCACCCCTTCGCCCGCCCTAAAATATAAGCATCATTCTATCCTAGGCCGCCCCCTTGGCTATAGGGAGTATCTCGCTGTGAAGGCTTCGGAGGACCTCTACGTAGCTTATTTTCCCAGACTCGACATCGTCCATCAGCTCTTCTAGCCTTCTCGTCAGATCCTCCGAGACTAGTGGACCGTAGACTGTCGTGAGGAACGAGTAGACCCTCTTTCCGCGGTTGGTCGCGAGTAGTCTGCCCCGGTTCTGGAAGACGTAGCCTCTCCTATAGAGGATGTTGATGATGTGGGCGTAAGTGCTTGGTCTCCCGATTCGTCTATCCTTCATTAAGCTGATAAGGTCGCCCTCCCTGAAAAGCGAGACCGCTGGGATCCTTCTTAGCGAGAGGTCCACAACCCTAAAGATACCCGTAGGTAGTGGTTTCTCGACTCTTATGGACGGGAAGACGGCGGTGAATCCGGGTTCTATGACCGCGGTGGTCTTTTCTAACCTCGTATCCACGCCCGCTACGCGGATCACATAAACAGATTTCTTGATCTTAGCGCTCGACATCTGGCTTGCGACGAAGCGTCTAAAGATTAGGTCGTAGAGGCTTAGCTCGCGCTCCTCGAGCTTGACGGGGATACGGAGCATTCCGGACTGGATAAACAGCTCGAGCTGCCTGCTGTTCAGGGGCTTAGTGGGCCTGATGCACTCGTGGGCTCCCGGGGAGCCGTAATGTCGCGGCGAGAATAGGCCTTGATGGTTCTCCTCGATGTAAGTCCTCGCTAGGCTGATACCTGTTGTTGAGACATAGGTGGATCCGGTCCTGTGATATGTTATCAGGCCTGACTCGAATAGTGTCTGAGCAGCCCTCATGGTCTCCGAAGCCCCCATCCCGAGCATTATCGAGCCGTCCCGCAGCATCGAGTCGGTCGTGTAGGGTGGGAGCGGAAGGACCTCCTGCTCGAAGGTGCCCTCGAGACTTATCTCGACGTTGAGTCCCGCCTCCTTGAACATGCGAGTCAGCTCAGCAGCCCTCGGATGATCAGCGAGCTCCAGCCCTGATCCATCCTCTAGCTTGAGAGTAGCGATAGTCTTTCTTTTCTTGGCTTCCTCCATTCTTTTGATGATCCAGCCAAGGACGGGTGTCTGGACCCTGCCTGCGGAGAGCGTTTTACTCCCGAAATGCTCCCATAGCCTCCGGCTAAGCTCAAACCCTACCCAACGGTCCTCTATCCTCCTCACGACCTGCGACTCCACGAGCGGGAGCGAGATCTGGCGAGGCGACCTTAGAGACTCTCTAAGGGCTCTTCTCGTGATCTCGTGGAGCTCGAGACGCTTAATGTTCCTGTTGTAGGGCGCGATATTGGTGTAGATGTCGTAACCGATCTTCTCCCCCTCGGAGTCAGGGTCCGTCACTATGAAGATATGGTCAAACTCCAGCGCAAGGTTTCTGAGCGCCTCGACCACGGCCTTCTTACTGTATAGCTTCGTCGAGCCGCAGTTTGGGCAGGCCTCGCCATCCGTGAGCTGTATTCCACATCTGGTGCACCGTTTTATCACAGTATATGTCGGGATGTAGCCACTGTTCTCTACGACAACTCCGTGAAAGCCCGCTGTCGTCGAGAGATCGAACACATGTCCCTGGGTAGCCGCGAAGCATGCTGCGTATCCCTCCCCTATGGATTCGTATACGGTCAGGCCACCAATTACCCGCCTGGACGGTGAGCCGAAGAAATACGAGAGGGTGCGCGCCTTGGTGGGGGACTCAACGATGACCAGGGCTGAACGGACCAGATGGGTCTCCTCCGCCAGGGCTCGACCAGCCATGAGCTCCCTAAGCCTCGTCCTGTCCTCGTCGCACCTCCTAAACTCCTCGGCGGCCAGATCCTCGGAGTATTCGCGGAACATCTCGTCGTAGAGCGATTCTAAGCCACGTGAGAGGCCCCTGAAGGCCTTCTCATCCTCGACGATGACTATCGATACTCCGCGCGTGATCCCGGCCGCGAAGAGCCTAGATGCCCTCCCCGAGGCCTGTACGTATGCATCTAGGTCTGGAAGTATGATTGAGAAGCCTTGGTCGCCGACCCTTATCCTCAGGTCATGCATCTCAGCTATCCTCCTGATCTCCTCCTCCCCGACCGCTTTGCTAAGAAGCGTATGGGCCCTCTTAACGGCCCTGTAGACATAGCCCGGATACCCATCGGGCTCGCCCCCTCTCTCGAGGGCCTTCTTCACCTCTTCTAAGACTTCAGACCGTGTGGGTACGCATTTGGAAAGCATGCCGGCGACTGTGGAGAGCTCGTTGAGGTACTTGTCCTCTATTATCGGTGTCAGATACCGGATCACGCTGAGGAGGGCGTAGGGCCTGTGCTCTCCCCAAGAGACGAGTATCTCGCGACGTGGGACCCCGGCGAAGACTACGTATCTTATTCTCTCGGGGAGGTCTATCCCCCTAGCTAAGGGGCTCCTCGTGCTCGCTACCCCCACAAGCACTTCATACTCTCCGCTCACAAATCTCTCTAGCATTTTCGGGTTCATCCGCTCGTAGACATATGCGGAGACCCCGATGTCCTTCAAGCCCCTCGTCAGAGCCTTAGCGAACGTCAACCCCTCTGTTTGTGGGACGAACACGAGACACCCTCCGCCATGTCTTTTCACGAGTGTACCGACCTGCTCCGCTATACCTTGGCTTGCCTTCACCCAGAAGTTAGCCACGTTCCTCGCGAAGTTGATCTGGCTTCCAGGCTCGAAGCCAAGCATTCTCCTGAACAGCCTCATCCTCCTTGTTCTTCTTCCCCGCAGGGTCGCACCAGCCACCACCAAAACGCTCCTACGTCTAGTCCCATCTACAGATCCATCTGTGTCGAACTCTTCGAAGCGACCGTCATCCTCCGTCTCCGACATCACGCTCTCGATGGTCGAGTCTCCGAAACCTAGCAGCGACAGTGTTTTGTCGATATTCCTCGGAGACTTGAGGAAAGAGTCTACATCATCCACGAAGATGAAGCTGAATTCCTTGTCCTTAACCAGCTCGAAGCGGGAATACAGGAACCTATCCGTCGTTACTAGGATATCGAAGTCGTCTTCCTTGAGCTTTCGGAAAGTCTCTTCTGCCGCCTTTCTAGGCATGGTGGAGTAGTAGCCGACGATGCGTGGCCGCCGCTCGGCGAAGCGTGAGAGGTAGGAGGAGAAGCGGTCTAGCAGGTGCTGCACGAGCAGGCTCGTCGGCACTATTATGTAGGATTTCTCTCCTTTTATCGAGGTGTATAGAGCTGTCACGAGGCAGAAGGTTGTCTTTCCGGAGCCGGTGGGGGCCACTATCGAGAAGCTCCGCCCGAGTAGGACTCTCTTGATCCAAGTCCTCTGAAGAGACCAAGGCTTAGAGCCCACGAGCCTGTGGAAAAACTCCTCAAACTCCGCTACGCTTCTAATAAGTGTCAGAGTCGCAGAGTATCTCCCGGGCCTGATCTCAACCGGGCGGCCATCCTTCACCCTCACTATACACTGGCCGCAGACACCGTATCTCTCCAGCTCCTCGTCGGTGACCGGCCCCTCGCAGTTAGGGCAGAGGCCATCGTAGATCGACTTCAACGGCTTCCCGCTACCCCCATCCTTGTCCAGCTCATCCTCAAATATTGTTCTACCCGAGTCTCCGCGAGCTTCGTGGGCCCTGAAGCCAGCAGATACGTCAGCGACGCGACACCGCGCGGCGGTATTGGGAGGGCTGCAGTGGCCGCGATTCTTACGGCCGGGGAGGAGATACTTGTGGTTAAGCGGTCTGAGCGGAAGGGCGATCCCTGGAGTGGGGACTGGGCACTTCCAGGAGGGTTCTGGAGAAGTATCGACAGGGATCTTCTTGATACGGCGAGGCGGGAGACCATCGAGGAGGCAGGTATAGATATCTCGGGTATGAGGGTGCTGGGGTGGCTGAGAGCACGAAGGCCCACACGCTTACGGTGGGTCGAGGTCTTCCCCCTGCTACTTAGCACCACTAGCAGAGTACAGGCAAGGACATCGGACGAGATCTCCGACTTCAGATGGGTCGCGATAAAGGATTTTCTGGAGAAGGAGTTGGAGATCATGTCAGCGGCAGGTCTTCAGAGGGTTTCGGCCATGGTCTGCGGCGATGTGGTTGTATGGGGACTCACCCGCGGGGTTCTTTTAGAGATAAAGGACTATGTAGCGAGTGGGCTATTACCCTAAGGCCGCGCTATTGATCCTTAAATGGCCTCGGTCCCCCAGCCATACGGCGGTATACTCGATCCTGAGGGGCCTGCTATAGAGAGGTGAGTCCAGAACTAATGTCTCGTATTCCCCACCCTCTCCGGAGGGGTTCAACCCCCATCGCTCGGAGAGCTGAAGCAGGTCCTCGACAGCCTCTCTATCTAGGATCCTACCCAGCCAACCGGGCCCCAGCCCCGCTGCGCTTACAGCCACGATCATCACCCTGTATCTTCGCTCCACAATCTCCTCCAATATTCTCTGGGGCTGGAGACCCCAGTTTGGCGCGAGGTGCTGGAGACCGAGCTGGGCCGCGACCCGGTCGACCCTCTCCTTCTGATAACGGCTCGCGATCGCCCCGCTCAATACCCCATCGGCACTTAGGTCTCTCGCCAGGATCTCCAAGTGCTTCCCAAGCTCGGACACCTCCCTCTCACGCTCCCCGCTTACGTCAGCGTAGAGATGTCGCAGCCCCATCGCTTCTGCTAAGAGATGCTGTACCCCGAGGCACGCCGTATGAAACATCCACGACTCTGTCAACGCTGGTCGAGACGTGAGGAGAAGCGCTATCTCATGCCCAGCCTCGAGGGCCTTCTGGACGGCGAGCGTAGAGTCCTTACCACCGGTATACAGAGCTATCAGACGGGCCATCACGAGAGTCTGAGGATGGCGAGCGCCCTTCTAAGGACGTTGTCAGAGACCATTTCCCCAGTAGCTGTACCACCTAGGTCTGGAGTCAATACCTCACCCTTCTCGAGGGTCTCCGAGACAGCCGACTCCACGGCCTTGGAGGCGGAGAGCAGCCTAGTATCACGCCTCCTAGTCCCAAGCCACCCCAACATGTAGGATGCCGAGAGAATTGTGGCTATGGGGTCGGCAAGAGAGGGGTCGAGGCCCGGAGCAGATCCGTGAACCGGCTCGAAGATCCCGTGGTTGTCACCTATGTTGGCCGACCCCGCTATGCCTATCGAGCCAGTGATACCAGCAGCAAGGTCCGAGAGAATGTCTCCAAACATGTTGGGCGTCAGGAGCACGTCGAAGGCCCTGGGATTGACCACCATCTGATAGGCGGCGTTGTCGACATACATCTCCCCCACCTCTACGCCAGAGCCCCTCAGAACCTCCGCGGCAACGTCGCGGAAGAACCTGTAGGATGAGAGGACGTTCCCCTTATGAATTATGACGACCCTTCTCCGCCTTGTCATGGCCGTCTCCAGCGCCACACGGGCGATCCTCTCAGTCCCTCTCCGCGTGATCACTAGAAGCGAGACCGCGTGATCTTGCCCTACATCCTCGACGCCCCTGTAGAGGTCCTCGGTGTTCTCACGCACGATGACGAAGTCCACCCCGCTCCAGAGCGATTTTACGCCTGAGTAGGTCTTGAAGGGCCTTATGTTTGCGTAGAGCTCAAGCCTCTGTCGTAGATAGACTATAACGTCCTTTGCCGTCTCACCCACGGGACCCTTGAGACAGGCATCTGACGAGATGATCTTTTGAATGGACTCTTTGGGTAGTGGCTCACCCCTCTCGGCCGCGACCCTGTCTCCCGCCGGGGCCTCCAAGATCTCATACCCGACGCCTAAGGTGTCAAGGACCCTACCCATTATCTCGGTGGCGTGGGATGTCACGACCGGCCCGATACCGTCTCCAGGAATCACTGCTATTCGGTACATGGCCTGGACCAGGCTAGAGCCTCGGAAGGGTCACAGCACCCATCGAAGCAGAGGCTACCAGCGAGGCGTACTTAGCGAGGAGGCCGGTCTGGGCCTTTGGGGGCTTCAGCTCCGTGGTCTTCATCCGTCTCTCGATCTCTGCCTGCGGGACGAGGAGGCTCAGAGCCCCCTTCTCAGTATCTATAACTATGCGGTCCCCATCCGAGACATAGGCTATCGGGCCCCCTGCGGCGGCCTCTGGCGCAACGTGTCCGACCATTATCCCTTTGGTGGCTCCGCTGAACCTTCCATCGGTAACCATGGCCACCGTCTCCCCTAGGCCTGCACCCACCAAGGCAGCCGTAACCCTCAGCATCTCGGGCATCCCCGGAGCGCCCTTCGGCCCCACGTACCTGATGACGACGACATCACCCTCCTTGATACCCCCGTTGAGAACCGCCCTGAATGCGTCCTCTTCCTCGTCAAACACCCTCGCTGGCCCCTCGAACCTCGTGACGCCCGTCGCAGCCACCTTTACGACGGCGCCCTCGGGGGCGAGGCTGCCCTTAAGTATCCTTATGCCGCCGACCGGCTTTATCGGGTTTGAGGGATCTCGGACAATACTCTCGTGACGAACGTTGGGGAGCGGATACTCTTCAAGGCTCTCGGCCAGCGTCTTCCCGGATACGGTTAGGACATCCCCATCTATCAGCCTCGCCTTGAGGAGTTTCTTCAGGACAAGCGGCGCCCCGCCAACCCTGTCTAAATCTGTCATCACGTATTCGCCGGCGGGCCTCATGTTCACTATGTAGGGAGTTTTACGGCAGATCTCGTCGAAGTCGTCGAGGGTCAGTCTTACGCCGGCCTCATATGCTATCGCGAGGAGATGGAGCACCGCGTTTGTCGACCCGCCCGAGGCCATCAGGAATGTTATGCCGTTTCTGAAGGCCTCGTAGGTCAGTATGTCTCGCGGTTTCACGCCGTTCTCGTAGAGCTTTCCCAGCGCTTTCCCCGTCTCGTAGGCATATATCGCGCGTCTCGACGATGTTGCTGCGGGGCTGGAGCTGCCGAGCAGGGCAAGTCCGAGGGTTTCGCTGAGGAGCGCCATGGTGTTGGCTGTGAAGAGGCCGGCGCACGCCCCGTAGGTCGGGTGGGCGACGAGCTCGACTTGGAGCAGCTCCTGCTCAGAGATCTTCCCAGAGATGTACGCCCCTACATACTCGTGGACATCCTCGATCGTGACCTTTTTGTCCCCGAGGAAGCCGGGCTCCGCGGATCCTCCGTAAACGTAGATGGATGGCCTGTTGATCCTCGCCATCGCCATCATGAGGCCCGGCTGGGTCTTGTCGCAGCCACCAATCGCGACGAAGCCGTCGTAGGCGTGGGCAACAATCTGTGCCTCCACGCTGTCCGCTATCAAGTCCCTACTGATCAGGCTGTACCTCATGCCGGGGGTCCCCATCGAGATGTTGTCGTTCACGACTATCGTCGGCATCGCCAAGGCGGCGCATCCAGCCTCCCTCAGCCCCTGCTTGACATACCCCACTAGGTTAAGCGTATGGAAGTTGCACGGTCCAGACTCGCTCCAAGCAACGACGACCCCAGAAAGAGGCTTCCCGACATCGCTAGGGTCTAGGCCGACGGACCAGAGAAAGGCCCGGTGAGGGCTGTTCAGCGTCCCCGCGAATCTTTCGGAGCTGTAGACCACTCCCTTTCTAAAGCTCTCCATCAGAGCCTACACTCCTAGAAGGGGCATATAAAGGAATATGCCGAGGACCCGAGGAGCAAGGGTTTTGGGGGGGAGGGTTTAAGTCCAGCAGCCGATACTGATTGGGCTTGGAATGGCGGGCCAGTTGTATTCCTGCATCATTGGCGGAGAGAAAGTCATCTCATCAAGCGGCTCTACTTTCAGGGACGTTAACCCGGCTGATACAGATGAGGTGCTCGCCGAGTTTCCCATGCTTACCCGCGATGATGTGGCTAGGGCGATAGATTTCGCGAGGGAGGCACAGCTGAGATGGGCCTCTACCCCCGCACCAGAAAGGGGGAGGATACTTCTGAGGGCCGCCCAAGTCGTGGAGAATGAGGCTGAGGAGCTTGCCAGGACGCTGACGAGAGAGGAGGGGAAGACATTGAGCGAGAGCAGGGCCGAGGTCAGTCGCGTCATTTCCATATTCAGGTTCTACGGCGTTATGGGGTACCGGCTCAAGGGTGATGTCGCCCCTTCCGCAGAGTCGAATACCCACCTCTTCACGATTAGGGAGCCCTTAGGCGTCGTCTCGATCATCACCCCATGGAACTTTCCGATAGCAATACCCTCATGGAAGATGGCTCCGGCCCTCATATGTGGTAACGCCGTTATCTTCAAGCCGGCGAGCTACACCCCCCTGATAGGCTACAGGCTAGCGGAGGCACTTCACAAGGCAGGCCTTCCCCCCGGAGTGCTCAACTTCGTGACAGGTGGAGGCTCAAGTATTGGAACAGAGATGATAACCAACCCGCAGATCAGCGCGATTTCTTTCACTGGGTCGCTCGAAGTAGGCGAGGAGATACGGAGGGCGGCCGCCGCAGGCAGGGGGGCGAGGGTGCAGCTCGAGCTCGGGGGAAAAAACCCGGCCGTGGTGCTGGATGACGCCGACCTCGACAAGGCGGTAGAGATGGTTGTGCGGGGCGCCTTCGGATTGACGGGGCAGGCCTGCACCGCGACGAGCAGGGCGATAATTCATGAAAAGGTCTATGAGGAGTTCGTTAGGAAGCTGGTTGAGAGGGCGCGGAGGATCAGGGTCGGCAACGGTCTAGAGGAGGGGGTTGAGATGGGCCCAGTGGTGGGTGAGAAAGAGATGGACAAGATACTCAGCTATATCGAGACCGGGAAGTCCGAAGGAGCCAAGTTGATCTACGGGGGGAGACGTCTCAAGGAGGGAGCTCTTTCTAAAGGCTACTTCATAGAGCCAACCATATTCACGGAGGTCACGCCCGACATGAGGATAGCGCAGGAGGAGATCTTCGGCCCGGTCCTAGGCCTGATGAGGGCCTCGAGCTTCGACGATGCCTTGGATCTGGCTAACAAGACCGAGTACGGCCTGTCTGCCTCCGTATTCACGAAGAGTCTTCAGAGGGCTTTCGACTTCGCACGGATGATAGAGGCGGGGGTCGTAAAGGTGAATAAGCCGACCACGGGCCTCGAGCCCCACGTACCGTTCGGGGGATTTAAGAAGTCTAGCTACGGGATGATCAAGGAACAGGGTGAGGCCGCTCTCGACTTCTACACGAGAATCAAGACGGTTTATCTCAGCTACTAAGCACGGCGATAACGTTCCTCAGGACCCCTATCTTCTCGACCTCTATCTCAACTAGATCCCCGTCTTTGAGCGTGAAGTCGTCAGGAGGGACGATTCCGGTACCCGTAAGGAAGACCGTGCCGGGAGGGACAGGGTTATAGCGCTTCAGGAAGCCGATTAGCTCCTCAAGGCTTCTCTTCATGTTTGACGTTTTCGTCGATCCCCTGAAGACCTCCTCCCCTCCCCGTAGAATTCTCATCTCTATCTGAAGGCTTCTCCAGTCTCCCACAACTTCAGCCGGGGCGATGGCTGGCCCTATGGCGCATGAGCCCTTATAGATCTTGGCCTGGGGCAGGTATAGAGGGTTCTCGCCCTCGATATCCCTCGCCGACAGGTCGTTACCGATCGTGAAGCCAGCGATCTCGAGACGCGGCCCTAGGACCACGGCCAGCTCGGGCTCTGGGACAGACCACTTACTGTCTCCGCGAACATATGCCACCTCACCGGGCCCGACGCAACGGGAGGGCGTGGCTTTGAAGAAGAGCTCCGGCCTCTCCGCCTCGTATACAAGGTCGTATATCCCCTTGGCCGTTGTCTCATACTCCCGCGCCTCCCTGCTCCTCAGATACGTTACCCCAGCGCCCCAGACCTCGGGAGGGACGATAGGGATCAGGAGCCTGCCCGTCTTACCGGCAACCTCCAGCTCGGCGAAGCTAAGGCGCCTGAGCCTCCTCCCAGACTCGAGCCGCGCCCTAACATACTCTACGACGCCGAGCCCACGCATCGCCGCGGCCCTCACAAGGCTCAGAAAACCTCTCCCCAACCCGAGGCTGCTCTCAGGGAACAGGGCCAGAGAGTCGTCAACCACGACGCCAAGCCTCCTCGCTCCACCCCTCAGCTCGACCCTTACGAGCCTCAAGCCAGATAATTTGATCCACCTAGACCTGTATAAAAGCAGTGTAGCGATTACAGGTCGCGCGTTGTTGTTTATCAAAGTTAATAAAGGTGTCGAGAGGGTCAAGGATTAGAAGGGTATGAGCCGTATACGTCTCGTGATGCCTCTGTTAGTCGTAGCGTTAGTCCTCTCCCAGTCAATACAGGTTGCGGAGCCCCTCCTCAAAACTGATCTGGGATCTGAAATGACGCACAGGCTCGAGTTCGTCTCCACCAGGCTCATCTCTGATATGCTGACCGGCCGGTACGGCCTGGTGGCTCGAGGAGAGGATCCTCTGATGAAGGTGGTTGAGCCGGCGCGTACGGTTGGGAGATGGCTGAAGGAAACGCCTGAAAAGGAGGCCTCATTACCACCCCTCATGCAGGCCCCGGGGGCGGCAGGCATTCTCGTGCCTTTCAGGAGCCCTGCACCGGCATTTAGCAGAAACATAATCGTAACACGGGACTTCAGTAATGCTCCGATACAGACCGAGCCCCACATCGCGGTGAACCCCCGCGATCCTAAACACCTGCTCGTCGGTGTCATAGACTATAACTTCGGAGGCGTCAGCGCCTACGTAAGCTTTGACGGAGGAGAGACATGGATAGGCCCCCGACAGATAAAGTATTCTAGGGGTGATCGGGGCTCCGGGGGAGACCCCGTCGTCGCCTTCGACAGGGAGGGAAACGCCTACTTCACCCAGATCTCGCTCGATGTCGAGGAGTTCAGGATAGGCTCCGCGGTCTCCTGGGAGGTCGTCTCAAGCATAGTCGTGTCTCGAAGCAACGATGGTGGGTTGACATGGTCCGAGCCCGTCTCCATGGCGAGTAGCGGCATATTCTTCAGGAATATCCAATATGATGAGAGGGGTAGGCTGCGGGGCTCGATTGTCTTCACTTTCCTCGATAAGCCGTGGATGACGGTGGGCCCCGACAAGACCGATCCCTCAAGGGACGCGATCTACGTGACCTACACCAAGTTCGCGGTCGTGTGGGATATCTTCTACATCGAGGAGCTGGTGTTCTTCGGGAATCCGAGGCTCGAGACAAGCATCGAACTCGTCAAGTCGACGACCGACTTCCGCGTGATAGGCGAGCCCATCAGGGTAAGCCCGATAGTAGTGAGAACCTACGGCGATACCGGTCAGAGACGCGTCGTGCAGGGATCCCAACCAGCGGTGACAAGGGATGGCACGGTATACGTCGCCTGGCTCGACACCCTTGACGACGACAGCATGAGGGGCCTCGGCGAGATCCAGGTGGCTAGGAGTTTGGACGGAGGGAGAACCTGGAGCCCGCCCGCCCGAGCAGCCTCCTTCAACGAGGTCGCATTCAATCCAAGAAACCTAGCCTTCAGGAACTGGGGATCATCGTTCCCACAGATCACCACCGGGCCTGAGGGCGAGGTATACGTAGTGTTTGCGGGCAGGCCAGCCGATAAGCCACTCGACGAAGGCGACATTTACTTCGTGAGGAGTCTAGACGGCGGCGCCACATGGTCCCAGCCTAAGAGGCTGAATGACGATGAGACAAGTAGACTACAGTTCTTCCCCGCAATCACAGCCGACGCGAAGGGGGTTATACATGTCATGTGGGGCGACATGAGGGAGGACCCAGTCGAGACGAGGTACCACATCTACTACACGAGGTCGAGCGATAGGGGTGAGACATGGGGCTTTGTGGTCGAGGAGACGGGACAAAGATTCGGTAGCACGAGGGTCTCCGACGCCTACAGCAATCCTAACTTCGGATTCCCTGGGGGGAGGTTTATCGGCGACTACTTCGCAATAACGTCCTCCTCCGAGGATGTCTACATGGTCTGGGCTGACTGCAGGCTCGGAGAATTCACGGGGCTTAACCAGAAGATCGCGTTCGCCCGCAGAACACCTATACGCTCTCCCTCCATCTTCGTGACGCCCCCTACGGGCGTAGCTGGGAGGGATGTCCTGATAGTAGGATCTAACTTCCAGCCCGACTCCAACATCTACATCGAGCTCTCGGGCTCGATAGTTGCCTACACGAAGACCGGCGAGGAGGGGTCTTTCGTAGCGAGGATCTTCACTCCCCTAACCTCCGAGGGGCAGCACACAGTCGCGGCCTACGACCAGACGGGAAACTTCGCCCTCGCGAGCTTCTACATAGAGTTCGGGTTCAACAACGTTGCAGGTCTCCTTGAATCGCTCAGAGAGGATAAGGAGATGCTTGAGAAGATCCTGACGGGGATAGAGGAGATCAAGAGCAGGGTCAACTCGACCAACGGAGAGGGCTCTGCGTCCAAGGCAAGCCAAGAGACACCCGCCGCCTCGGCCTGGATCCTCGTGGCTGTGGGTGCTCTCGGAGCCCTAGTCGGTATTCTGGGAGGCTACCTTCTGTCAAAGAGGCCCGTAAGGAATAGGCAGGGTTGAACAGTTTTATGCAAGACCCCTCTCTTGGAGGATTGGTATGCGCCTAGTTACATCTCTGCTTCTCGCTCTCCTAATCGCGGCCACGGTGCTTACTCAGCCATATCTTGCCGCAGTCCATGCCCAGCAGGAGGGGAAGGGGCCTGCCTCGGACACACTGATTTTCCGCGGCCTAGGCTCCCAAGACATAGCCGATAGGGAGATAAAGGCTGGACGGATAGACCTTTTCCTCTTCAACCTCAAGACGGAGCTGGCTAGGAGGCTGCGTGACGATCCCTCGGTGAAGCTTATCGAGGCCCCTGCGACTATGTACTCCCTAGTCCTTAACCCCGCCCCCGCTCCTGAGGGCCAGCTAAACCCCTTCTCCATCAGGGAGATACGGTGGGCGATGCAATACATCGTCAACAGGGATGAGATAGCTTCGGTGATCTTCAGGGGTTTAGCCGTGCCGATGTATGCCTTCGTGAGCCCCTTCGACCTCGACTACGTGACGCTGTTCGAGTACGTGAGGAGGCTGGGGATCCGCTACGACCCGGAGTACGCTAGGCAGCTTGTTGAGGACGCGATGAGGAGGTCCGGCGCGGTCCTCGAGGAGGGCCGCTGGAGGTATCGGGGGAGGGATGTGGTCATCAGGCTCATATACCGTGTCGAGGACGAGAGGAGAGATATCGGCGAGATGCTGAGGACCGAGCTTGAGCGGCTCGGCTTCAGGGTTGAGCCGATACTGTTAGAATTCGGCCCAGCTGTGGAGAGGGTTTACTCACGGGACCCGGCGGCGTTTGAGTGGCATATCTATACGGAGGGCTGGGGGAGGGGCGGGGCTGCGAGGTACGAGGCCGGTAGCGTTAACCAGTTCTGCGCACCCTGGTTAGGCAACATGCCTGGATGGAGGGAGGTCGGGTTCTGGCAGTACGAGAACGCCAGACTCGACGAGCTCGGCAAGAAGCTATTCAGAGGAGAGTACCGTTCCAAGGAGGAGAGGGACGATCTCTTCAGAGAGATGACCCGGCTCTGCGTTGAGGAGTCTGTGCGGGTCTGGATAGCCACAGGGATCTCTGTCTTCCCTGTCAGCCCTGCGGTGAAGCCTCTCGTCACTGACATAGTAGGCGGCTTGAGGTCGGTCTACGCCCTGAGGGAGGCTGTCCAGACGGAGAGGGGGGATAGATCCCTCGTGGTGGGGCATCTATGGGTCGAGCCACCGGGCGGCCGCAGCGCATGGAACCCCGTCGGGGGCTTCGGCGACGTCTACAGCACCGATATCTTCAGAAACATAGCCGACCCGCCCTTATCTAGGCACCCGGTCTCCGGAAAGCCGATTCCTTTCAGGGCCGAGTTCCGCGTTGAGGCCTCCTCGCCTGACCAGACCGTCCAGGTGCCTAGCGACGCCTTCGTCTGGAGCCCCGGGGCGGGGGAGTGGAGAAGGGTTGGACCGGGAGTCCAGGCTAAGAGTAAGGTGGTATACGACTTCTCGCTCTATCTCGGGAGCAAGTGGCACCACGGCCAGCCGATCACGTGGGGGGACATACTTTACTCGATCCATCAGTCATTCGACCTAGCCTACAACGAGAAGAAGTCCAGGATAGAGACGGCGATAGCGGTGACCTCGAGACCCTACCTCGAGTCGTTTAAAGGCTTCAGGATAGTTGACGGAACAAAGCTCGAGGTCTACGTGGACTACTGGCACTTCGAGCCAGAGGTCGTCGCGGAGTATGCGCTGCCAACTTCGCTGGTCATGCCGTGGGAGGTGCTCTACGCCATGGACGTTCTCGTGTTCGAGAGGCGGCAGGCCGCCTACTCTGACACGGCTACGGCGAGGTTTAACCCGGAGTTTGGTTGGGTAAACCTCGTTAAGGAGAGGATCTCGAGGCATCTCGCAGAGGTCTTGATGAGGGATTTGATCGCCAACAGAAACTATCCGCGAAACGTCCTCTCCATCACAGGCATCTACGGTGTCAGCCCTGATGAGGCAGAGGCTAGATACCGCGCCGCGATCGAGTGGTTCAGACGCCAGGGTCACCTAGTGATCAGCCAAGGCCCCTTCATGCTCAGCCGCTTCGACGGCCCGAGCCAGACAGCGGAGCTCAAAGCCTTCAGGGAGCCCACGTACCCCTTCGGCCCAGGCAGGTGGAGCGCGCTACCCAGCCCCATGGCTTATCTACTAAAGGTAACTGTACCGAGAGAGGTCCCGCTCAGGGCTGGTTCGACGATAACTATAGGCGTTGAGGCCCCCGAGAACACGAGGGTCCGCTACCTCCTGCTGGATCCCGCTAGCGGTGAGATAGTATTGGAGGGAGAGACCAAGCTCAGGCGCGAGGGCGTCCTCGAGTTGGCTCTGGCCGAGGGGCCAGTCGGCCGCATGTCACCTGGCCTCTACAGGCTGTATGCCGTGGCCTATGACCCGGAGAACGTGGGCATCGCGCTAGAGTTCGAGGCGGGGATTAGGTTCGCGCGCGAGGTAGCGACAGTCACGACTCCAGTCACGCCCATGGATGGGGAAACGACCAGGCCTACCGAGGAGACAGGCCTCGGCGGCTTTTTGCTCCCGGTGGCCTCGATACTGGCGGTCGCGGCCGTTGTACTGGCCGCTCTGATCCTAATGAGACGCAGGGGTCGGTAGTGAGGATAGCAAGGGTACTCGCCGCCCGCGCCGCCTCCCTAGGCCTCGTCCTGCTCGTGATAATAGTGATACTCGTGGCTATATTGGGGGGCGCAGGGTTCTCCGAGCGCGTCATAATGGCGAGCATAAACGAGGAGCTTCGAACACTCCGCCAGAGTCTCGCACAGAGGATAACGGACCCCGAGGAGCTGGAGGCCGTCCTGGCCCAGAGGAAAGCCGAGCTGATAAGCTCCTACGGCCTCGACAGGCCATGGTACTTCAGGATTCCGGACCTTCTGAGACGCGTGGTGACACTGGATCTCGGTGAGTCGAGGGTCCTCGAGAGCTTCAGCGGGAGCAGGAAGGTCAGCGACATAATCCTCGAGCGGCTTCCGTACACGGTCCTCCTAGTGACATCTGCGGTGGCCATCTCGACCGTAACAGGCATATATGTGGGGCTTAAGCTGGCCATGCGGGCAGGCGGCGTACTCGACCGCTCGGTCTCCTACCTAGCCGCTGTCTCGAACGGACTGCCCAGCTGGTGGACAGGGATAATACTGATACTCGTCTTCGTCTACTACGTACGAGCCTTCCCGCCCGGCGGCATTATCAGCTCACCACCCCCAGCGGGCCTGCTAGAGAGGGCTCTCGACATCGCCTGGCACGCGGTTCTCCCAGTCACGACGCTTGTGGCCGTCAGCATCGGCCCAACAATTTACGTCGCGCGGACAATAGTGCTCAACGTAGCTCAGGAGGACTTTGTGGCCGCCGCAAGGACGAAGGGAATCCCTGACGATGTGGTCCTGCGGAGACACATCCTCAGACCATCAGCCCCCCCGATAGCCACCATCCTCGTGTTCAGCCTCGTCGGCTCCCTTGGCGGGGCCATACTCACCGAGTCTATCTTCAACTGGCCAGGCATGGGCCGGCTCTACTACGACGCTGTCACTAGGGGTGACGAGGCGGTGATAGTGGCTTTGACCTACGTCTACGGGTTGCTATACGTCTCCGCGCGTCTCCTCCTCGAGGCGCTCTACATAATACTCGACCCGAGGATAAGATACTAGCATTAACCTATTGGGGGAAATCATATATATGTCCTTCAACTATCACTCGACATGTCATCTTCAAATCTAAACGATGCGAAGCTCCTCGGGGGCCTTGGATCAATCCTCATGCTTCTGCTTCCCGCACCATACGTGGGTATAGCCCTGTTCCTCGTCGGGATTGTACTGGTGCTTATCGCCATCAGGCGGATCTCGACTGCACTAGGCGATGAGAAGATATTCAATAACGCTCTACTCTCCGCCATACTTATCATCATAGGAGTCGCGGCAGGCGTTGCCGTAGTGATACTCACGGGGCTGGCAGGAATCATGACGCTTGTAGACTTGATTTCACGGGGGAACGGGGCGCTGATAGACCCCACGTCACCCGAGATACTCCGGCTGGTAACCACGGTGCTCGGCTCGATAGTGGCCGGCCTCGTAGTTTTCTGGGCCTTCTCGATAGGGTCCAGCATATTCCTTAGAAAGAGCCTAAACACCATCGGAGTCAGGCTGCAGTCCAACCTCTTCTCGACAGCCGGCATACTTTACATCGTGGGCGCGATACTCGCGATAATAATCATCGGCTTCATAATAATCTTGGTCGCCATCATACTCCAGATCATCGCCTTTTTCTCGCTGCCGACCCAGATAACCCAGCAGGCCTGATACTCACAAAAGCAAATTAGGGGCTCCAGCCCAGCTTTAATGGATGCTGAGGGAGCTTCCTATCCCGGGCTTTTTCGACCCCTCTAAGGCCGACAAGCTCTGGAGAGTCCCGTACAACGAGAGGGCCCAAGAAGCGGTTGAATGGCGGCGCCTCCATAGACTCAGGCCTGCGGCTGAAGATGAGCCTCGGGTCTGCCTTCTCCTCATAGATATGCAGAACACCTTCTGCCTCCCGGAGTTCGAGCTGTTCGTGGCCGGCCGATCAGGGAGAGGAGCGTTAGACGACTGCGTAAGATTGGCCAGCTTCATTTACCGTAATCTCAACTCCATAACGAGGGTCGTGGCGACGCTCGACACCCATCAGGCTTTCCAGATCTTTCACCCACCGCTTCTAGTAGACCAGGACGGGAACCATCCAAGGCCCTATACCAGGATCTCACTTGAGGATGTTAAGGCAGGCAGATGGCGCATAAGCGAGGAAGCCGCGAAGGCCTTGGGGATAGAGCCGGCTTACCTCCAGCTACACTTGCGGCACTACGTACAGAGCCTCGAGAGGGGTGGCAAGTATGAGCTAACCGTCTGGCCCTTCCACGCGATTCTGGGAGGAGTAGGGCACGCCCTAGTCCCCATCGTAGAGGAGGCGATATTCTTCCACAGCGTTGCGAAGATCAGCCAGCCCCTCCTCCGGATTAAGGGCTCCACCCCGCTGATGGAGCACTATTCTGCCCTGGGTCCGGAGGTGGACAGGGGTCCGGGGGGTGAGGTGATAGGGGAGAGGGATGAGCTTCTGATCAACCATTTCCTATCCTACGACGCCATAATTGTGGCGGGGGAGGCGAAAAGCCACTGTGTTGCTTGGACAGTAGAAGACCTCATGCGCGCCTTCCTCGAGAGAAGGCCGGAGATGCTGGGTAGGACGTATCTGCTGGAGGATTGCACCTCGCCAGTAGTTGTTCCCGGAGTCGTCGACTACACCTATGAGGCCGACCTAGCCTTCACGAGGTTCAGTGAGGCTGGGATGCATGTAGTAAAGTCCACGGAGCCAATAGCCAGCTGGCCCAATTTTCCTGCGAAGTAGGGGGGAGGCCACTGGGGTCCCGGTATCAATATTTATGGTGGCTCCGCGTAGAGTCGGTCGGCGCATGGAGATCTGGGTGTCCATCGACCTTCTCGAGGGCCGCGTCGTGAGGCTGGTTAAGGGAGAGCTGGGAAACATGTTGGTGTATTCAAGCAACCCTGCATATGTCGCGAGCCAGCTCGCCTCGACGGATATCGACGGTGTCCACGTAGTCGATATAGACGCGGCTCTAAACAGGGGTAGCAACGAGCAGACGATCAAGGAGATCATCAAGAGTGCGCGGCCTAAGATGCTGCAGGTCGGCGGAGGCTTCCGGAACATTGAGAAAATCAAGAGGGTGCTTGACTGGGGCGTGGACCGAGTCGTGATAGGTACTCTACTCTTCAAGGCACCCGAGGTGGTTAGAGAGATACTGGACACCTATGGTAGAGAGAGAGTGACGGGGGCTCTCGACTTCGACGCAGGCGAAATCGTCTACGAGGGCTGGACCATGAAGAGCCTCACGAAGCTTGAGGACGGGCTACGGCTCGTAGAAAACCTGTCCTTGAGATACATCCTGATGACATCCGTCAAGCGGGACGGCACGTTGGAGGGGCCGGACCTATCCGTCTTCGAGAGTATCCCGGAGCAAAGGAGGGGGGACATTTATGCGAGCGGCGGCATAGCCACTCCGCTCGAAGTCAGGCGTCTCGCCCGGCTTGGATATAAGGGAGTCATATTGGGCAGGGCCTACTACGAGAAGCTCGCGCCCCTCAAGGAGTATGTGAAGGCCGCTAAGGTGGCCTAGTTGCTCGCCAAACGGGTTATCCCTTGTCTTGACGTTCATGACGGCCTCGTAGTTAAGGGTGTATCCTTCAGAGACCTACAGGTCGCCGGCGACCCGGTGGACTTGGCGAAGCGATACGTGGAAGAGGGAGCTGATGAGCTGGCGCTTCTGGACATATCTGCCTCGATCGAGGGGAGGCAGACTTTTTTAGACGTGGTTAAGAGGGTGGCCTCGGAGATAGACATTCCTTTCACCGTCGGCGGAGGCGTACGAAGCGCCGAGGACGCTTACAAGATACTTGCAAGCGGGGCAGACAAGGTTTCAGTAAACACAGCCGCGATTCAGGACCCAGCCACGATCTCCAAGATATCGAGGCGTTTCGGGGACCAATGTACGGTTCTCGCAATAGACGCCAAACGCGAGAGGGGGGATCGCGGTGAGACTTGGTTCCAAGTCTACAGCCACAGCGCCACTAAGCCGACCGGTCTAGATGCCGTGGCGTGGGCAAGAAAGGGGGAGGAGCTAGGCGCCGGGGAGATACTCCTCACCTCAATCGACCAAGACGGAAGGAGGACCGGGTATGACTTGGAGCTACTGAGACGCGTCTCCGACGCCGTCCCCCTCCCAGTTATAGCGAGCGGAGGAGCTGGCGAGATGGAACATTTCGCCGAAGCCGTCTCCATTGGAGGAGCCGACGCCGTGCTCGCGGCCTCGGTCTTCCACTACAGGAAATACACCGTCAAGCAGGTCAAGGATTATCTGCGAAGTAAGGGGGTCCTAGTGAGGCTGTAGAGAATGGAAGAGACTTCCCTGTCCGGCCTCAACTTAGATAAGGGCGAGGGGCTGGTAGCGGTAGTCGTACAAGATGCCGCGACAGGCGAGGTCTTGATGCTAGCATATGCGGATAGGGAGGCGCTGGAGAGAACGCTGAAGGAAGGGCTTGCCTACTTCTACAGCAGGTCTAGGAAAAAGCTGTGGCTGAAGGGCGAGACCTCGGGAAACTACTTGAAGGTTGTCAAGGTGGTGGCGGACTGCGACGGCGACACCGTGATATACTTGGTTGAGCCTAAGGGACCGGTTTGTCACAGGGGTACTAAGTCTTGCTTCACAAGGATTGTAAAAAAGAAGGATATCTGAGCCGTTAGGCTAGATAAATATAGTGGCAGATCACGCTTTACTGTGACAGCATGGTTCGCCAGGTGGACTTCAAATCAGCACCAATAGACCCGGATTTCTCGAAGAATCTTCCTAAGACCGGTGAGCATAACGGGCACGCGGTTTGGGGGGAGGGTGTCCAGAGAAAGGACGCGGAGGGCAAGGATTACCCGACCCGCCTCGGGATACACGGGACAGCCGTGGCGGTGGATTTTGATAGCTGTATAGCTGACGGCGCCTGTATGGATGTCTGCCCCGTTAACGTCTTTGAATGGTTGCTGAACCCGGGTTTCTCAGGCACAGGCAAGGACCGGATTATAGATTCGGGGAAGGACAAGGAGCTATGGGAGAAGTACAGGACTGATAAGTCGGAGCCGATCAGGGAGTCCGACTGTATATTCTGCATGGCGTGTGAGTCGGCCTGCCCCGTACAGGCCATAAAAATAACGCCTCCCTAGCCCATAGCGGAGCATCGCGCTACTCTCTTTCCCCCTTTTAGTCTATTTAGTTATCGTTTAGTCGCCCATCACCGTAACCACTATTCTACGCTCCCTTCTCCTGGTGTCGAGCTCAAGTAGGACGATCTGCTGCCATGTCCCCGTGACTATCCCCCCGCCTCTGACGGGAATGCAGAGTGAGGGCCCGATCAGTGAGGCCCTTACGTGTGAGTGGCCGTTGTCGTCCCCCCACCGCTCGTGATGCTCGTAGTAATAGTTTTTAGGAGCTAGACGCTCTAGCGACGCCCCGATATCCTGTATGAGACCTGGTTCATACTCCATCGTCGTGATGGCGGCTGTCGATCCGACAACATAGAGATGCGCCACACCGTTTGTGACTTGCGACTTCTTAACCTCAGCCTCCACTAGTCCGGTTATGTCTAGGATGTCTCCCTCCCCCCTGGTACGCACCACGATCTCGCCACAGAACGTCTTCATCCCGGAGCTAGACCCTCGGCGGGCAGTATTAGCTGTTACCCGAACTGTAACGCTCCTCCCTCTCCCATGAAGGGAGATAATTTCTTTCGAGCTCCATATATCTCTCGATACCAACGAGCTTATGCAGGTTCTCAAAGGGGGTTCCGTTAAGCTCCCCTTCAAGCCTCCACTGAGCCTCCTCCAAGTTCTCGGCGAGGTCTCTCATGTAGCGCCAGACATAGAGCAGCTCGGCCTGTAAAGCCCCCATGCTCACGAGGATTATCCTGTATCCCATCTGGGCGAATGCCGAGAAACGCAGCTTCCTGCTGCTGGTGGACCACTTGAAGGATGAGGAGTAGTTAAAGAGGAGGACGGCGTCTGGGTATTCCTTGTGCACCTTCTCGGCGAAGATCTCTGCGGCTTCATCATCCGGTCCCCTAAACTCTGCCCAAGCCACATCGGCTCCCGCCTCCAAGAAGGCCACACCCCTCTTAGAGGCCTCCTCGACCGACCCGCCTGGCGCACCTAAGACATCGGTCCTTGCGATGAGGACGAGGTCCCTGTCTATCTCGTCTCGAGCTCTGGCGAGAGACCGAATCTTCAGCACAGCCTCCTCGAAGGGCAGGGCCAGCTTACCCGGTAAGTGTCCACATCGTTTGGGAAATCTCTGATCCTCTACATGTATGGCCGCCACTCCCGTCCTGCTGAACTCCTCCACGGTTCTCGTAGAGGTGACGGCGTTACCGTACCCGTCGTCGGCGTCAGAGATCACCGGTAGTGTTGTAGAGGAGGCGATCATCTTGGCGTAGGAGACCATGTCTGTGAGGTTTAGAAACCCTATATCCGGCTTGAAGAGATACCCTATCGAGCAGGAGTAGCCGCTCACATAGACGCACTTTAGGCCTGAGAGCTCGCAGAGCCTCGCCTGTACGGGGGTGTAGACACCGACAGTGAAGATCAGCTTCTCCTGTTTAAGCAGCCTCCTAAGGCCAGCACCACGACCCACAGAACATCATCTCTTCGCCTAGCTGATAATTATTCCCTTTAATGACTTTCCCAAGGTAGAGATACGTTTTTCACTGGGGGCGCACCGATGAGGGCATGGATCTCAAGGACTGCCAAGAACTAATGCGTAAGATATACTTCGAGAGGGATAGGGTGAGAGGGGCTGAGAGGACGTTGCTCTGGATGTTATCAGAGGCGGGGGAGGTGGCGGACGCCTACGTCAAGCGGTCTGATCGGGTCAGGAGCGAGCTAGCCGACCTGCTGGCCTGGCTTCTGAGCTGCTGTAACGTGCTAGGCGTGGATCTTGAGAGGGAGTTCGTCTCCCGCTACGGAGCGGGATGCCCGCGATGCGGGAAAACCCCTTGTGTGTGCGAGTTCTGTTAATCCCTTGATCTTCGCTTCACGATCTTTATCCGGCACAGAAGATAGTCCCCGTCCCTGATGTCGAAGATTTTTCTGATCTCTTCTGGGATAGTTATCCTACCGCCTGCCGTGACCTCTGCGAAGAAGGGAACCTCCTCCTCTCTTACCGGTACCTCACCCATAGCCATGGTGCGGTTGTCTTCGCGGTTTTTAATGTTAGCTGTCAACGCAACAGCTCTACCCCGCCACCTATTCTGGAGCGGAGCGTAATAAATTTGTGTCTCACCAGCTCCTCCTCCACCTCATCGAGATACTCTGGAAGCGTGTTGACGTAGACTGTTGGACCCGTCTGCATAGAGAAATACGCAGGTATGCCGTGTCTCCTGATGGATCTCACGATCTCTATCACCCTTAGGCAATTAGGCGTCATGAGTATTGTCCCCGCTGAGCCTGTCATAGTTACCGCGTGCAGCTCTAGTGTGTCGCGCTCGACCAGTTCTCCGAGCCTTTTGAAATCGCCCTCCTTTATGCATCTCTCGACCTCGTCGCATCTCTTATTTGCAGACTCGATTCTCGCCCTGAGGAACGGCGACTCCTCAGCCTCTCTGTGGGCCTCCTCTGTAGAGAGGTCCAGCCACAGGGGGACGATGATGAAACGCAGGTCAAGGCTCTCCGGACCGCCGATCCTGACGGCGTAGCTATCATCATCCCCCGTTCCCGCGGTCCATCTAGCGTAGTGCCCGACAACAGACCTGCATGCGGATCCCGCGAGGAGTCTCGCTATACGTGAGAGTAGCCGGAGGTCCCAGCCGTAGGTTTTCTCGAGGCCAGCGGCCGCGTAGGCTGCCGCCGCTATGGCTGCTCCGGCCGACGATGAGAAGCCTAGCCCCTTGGCCCTTATGCGTGGGTGGTTGGCGGTCTTGATCACGCATCTCTCTTCTATGCCTGCCAAGGACCTCACCCGCTCTATCACCCTTAGGACCCTTTCTCGCGGCCTCCCCTGTAGCGGCGTATCATCCGAAACTACGGTATCCTTTTCTGCGTGTTGGGTGAAAGTGACGGTTGCGATGGTGTAGGCTACGTCCGTGTTGACGGAGATGCTGTCGTGGAAGGGTATTCTTAGATCCCAGTCCCGTAGCCCGTGATACTTCACTAGGGCCTGCATGGTATAGGCCTTTGCGTTCGCCGTCTTTGCCACATGTGATCAGTCCCGGCACCACCTATTCAAGGCCTCGCAGGGCCTTGTAGGGATCGTAGGGGCTTTTAGCCACCTCGGCACCTGGTTAAAGATGACTTGCCACGTGTTAGGGACCCAGCTGCAAAGTCCTTCCACCGCACTCTCCAAGACTCGGAGAGAGCCTCGTTTGAAGCCGGGATAGCGTTGGCGGTAGCCTACCACTATCTATTAGGCATGCCGATCCCCCGTAGCAGAAGGGCGCGGCAGATGCTGGAGCAAAGCCTAGCTGAGGCCCTCTCCGTCCAGCCGTTCAGGCAGAGAGTATATGTGAGGATAGCTGGAAATGGTGGCCGCAGGGGTGTCTACTCTTACCGATACGTCACGCCACAAACCGTGAGGGCCAGCGTCGTAGTGAAATATGGACGCTGCAGGGTCTTCGCGAGTCTTAGGTGGTCAAGGCGGCTTAGATATCCCTTGATGCGTATCGACAGGATAGAGAGAGGCTAGTGGAGACAGGCCTCTCCCTCCTCGCCCCCAGCCCTTTCGTAACATCTGTCGCATAACACTTCGCCTCGATGCATGTTGACACGGGCCACCGCGGCACCGCACCGTGAGCAGCGCCCCCTAGCCAATCTCCTTCACCATCCTTAGGAAGCAGTACCTGGGAAACTCCCTGAGGAGGTCCCTAAAATCAGGGCTAACGGGAAGCCTCTCGGTGATTAAGTCGATCTCTCTCAGCGACTCATGGAGCACCTCAGGTATGTAGCCTTGGAATCCCCTTAGAGCATCCCACAGCTTGAGCAGCTCCATCAGCCTGCCGCTCTTCAGGGCGATGTAGCCCTGCCTGACCAGCTCCTCGACCATGCCGAACGACTTTAAGAGCTTAGCGAGGCCCCTGTTCGAGATCATGTCGGCGTAATCGTCGCCGAGCTGGTAAACTATCCCGACCAGGCGGCCATACCCCTTCGCTAGAAGCCTCACATCGTGGGGGACGCCTGCCAAGACAGCGGCCGATTCCGCCGCGGCGGCGAACAGGGAGGCGGTCTTGTTCTCTATTATCCTTATGTAGAGTAGCTTGGAGGGGGGCGTGGTCGAGAGTATCTCCTCCAAGACGCCGAGCGATGCCTTGTCCCAAGCCTCGAGAAAGATTCGCGAGATCTCGATCCCCTTCTCAAGAACCGTCTTGAACGCGAGGTTGATTATCCTATGTCCCTCGATCACGGCCTTGCTGATCCCAATCTGCCTCCATAAAGCAGGCTTACCCCTCCTCAGGCGGTCCCAGTCGATTATATCGTCATGCATGAGGCTCGCAGCGTGCGCCAGCTCAAGGGCAAAGGCCACATCTAGCGCGATCCTCCTATCTCTGCCGCCAAGAGCTTCGAAGAGGAGAATAAGGAACAGGGGCCTCAGCCTTTTCCCCCCCTCGATCGCCCTCTCGATAATCATACGGTCACTCCTCGAGACGAGCTTCTGCGCGATCCAGCTCTCGAGCTCTACCCTGCGCTGCGCTAACGCTTCCTCGAGTCCCTGATATCGCTGTATAGTCTCGCCCAAGCGGTTACCTCCAGCCAACAATCTAGAGACGGTACAATATATTTAATGTGCCACTACTCTAAGACAGATACCGCTCGATAAGTGACTTGAACCTCTGCTTAGGCATCGCCCCCACGATCATGTCCAAGGGCTTCCCGTTTTTGAAGATGATGAAGGTAGGGATACTCATTATCCCGTAACGGCTTGCCGTCAGCGGGTTTCCGTCAACATCTAGCTTCCCAAAGGCCACCCTCCCCGCAAGCTCGGCCGCCAGCTCCTTGACTATAGGCGCCATAAAACGGCACGGCGCACACCAGCTGGCCCAAAAATCAACAACGGCTAGGGGATGGTTCGTGATAAACTGGTCGAAGTTCTGATCAGTCAGATCGATGGGGTAGTCTAGAATCGTCGAGCCCGTCTTATTTCTCAAAGACCCCTGAGAGAGAATATCTGCCATCTTCTTCATCTTGATCCTCTCGAGCTCGGAGTCGTCTGAGACCACGGGCTAAAATCTTTGGGTGCCGTATATAAATCCGTCGCCACCTAAACGGTTGCGCTGATCACGATTGTTGTCTCGCCTATCAAGTCGCTGTAGGTATAAGTGCAAGTTTAGATGGAAATGAGTCGTGCGAATTGTCTCGATGGTACCTAGCGCCACGGAGATAATTTTCGCACTGGGTGCCGGCGACGAGGTTGTCGGTGTCACGTATGCCTGTGATTGGCCCCCTGAGGCGAGGGCGAGGCGGGTGATCGTTAAACCAAGGTTCACTACAGAGGGGCTCCTTCCTGTCGAGATAGACATGATGATGTCCCAAGCCTATGGAAGGGGTGAGAGTCTCTACGTCGTCGATGCAGACGCACTCTCGGAGCTCAGACCCGACCTGATCGTCGCACAGGAACTCTGCGAGGTCTGCGCCGCGGCGCCAGGAAGTGTTGAGGAGGCGGTGAGGAGCCTGAGATACGGAGTCGAGGTCGTAACGCTCCACCCCCACACTATCGGGGATATTTTCAGTGACATTCTATTGCTGGGCGACGCTTTGGGGAGGCAGGCCGAGGCGCGATTGCTGGTGGAAGAGATGTCGCGGACGATCAACGAGGTGCAAGAGGCGTCTAAAAGACTGCCTAGGCAGAGGACCTTCTTTATGGAGTGGATCTTCCCGCCCTATTGCTCGGGACACTGGGTACCCGAGATGGTCGAGCTGGCCGGGGGAATTGACTTGGGCGTAAAGGCTCGGCCCAGTAGACGCGTCCTTCCAGAGGAGGTGGTGAGGTTCGAGCCCGAAGTGATCATCACGGGGCCTTGTGGCTACAACTTAGAGCAAGCTTCGAGGGAGGCCTCTGCACTTCTGGCCGAGGCGTGGATTAGAGAGACACCTGCCTTCCGTCGCGGAATGGTGTATGCGGTAGATGCATCGAGATATTTCAGCAGGCACGGAACCGGAATAGCGGCGGGCGTCGAGATACTCGCCGAGATAATCCATCCAGAGGTGTTCAAGGGTCGCGCCCCCGGCAACACATATAGGAGGATCACGCCGCCATAGATATCAGACTTTGAAGCTAAGACCGTCAGTCCTCGTAATAGCCCTCGAGGCTACGGGCGAATATGCTGACGCCGCCCGGGTAGCCGGGATAGGTATGAAGAGGCTGGGCGCCTCCAAGGTCACCATAAGCGTCGCCACGAAGCCAGCCGAGGAGAGGAAGACCATAGCGCAGGCCATCAGAGAGATTGGCATGAGCCACGTATACTTTACATGGATGGGCACCGAGTACGCCACACCCTTCCTAACCACGAGGGCTTTGAGGCATGGTCTTGATCCCTCACCACTCTACGCGCCGCTTCAGATAGATCTTGCCGAAATAGCGAGGAGGTACCTGAGAATCGGCCCCAACACGCTTCACGAGACCTGTCGAGCACTAGGGGTGAGGACGAGGCAGGTGCCGGCGGGTGATGAGGGCCGTCCAAGCATGGAGGGGGTTAGGAACAGGTGCAGGCAGGATACGCTTGCAATCGAGAGTCTAGCCCTGAAGCTTATGCCCCTCATCCGGACAGCCCACAGAGAACTACCTAGTCTACTTTGATCCCGTGCTCTTCCAACGCCTTCCTTATCTTCCTGACCTCCTCCTTGAGTAACAGCACCTCCCGTACCAGATGCTCCACATCAGAGGGCATAATAGGGCCGGGGCCCATAAGCCTATCAAAACCAAGCGGCCGATCCCTATTACCAAGCACGCGGAGTACTAACGAGACCCAGATATATTAATTCTCGCCCATGAGAAAGCTTCCCCCGTTCCACGCTATCGTCCTTATCTTCTCTGCGAGCTGAGGGGGGGCAGCGGCCTTTATCTCGACGAACTCCTCCGTGTACGTGACACTGTCCACTCTTCCGTTATCGTGGAGCTGGCTGAAGATTGTAGGCGTTATCTGCGAGAGAGGTATACGAGCTTTAAAGGTGATGAAGCCGCGAAGCGTCGCGTCTATCAGCTTCTCGAGGGCGTCTAGGTTCTCTCCTCTCTTGGCAGATATCATGACGGTGGGCAGTAACCCACCGGCGGCACTGATTATCTCCTCCCTCCGATCGACTGGGACCAAGTCCATCTTATTCAGGACCAAGACTATAGGAACGTTAAGCACCCCTATCTGTCTAAGAGTGGAGAGGGAGACGCCTAGCCTCGTCTTTATCTCCGGGAGCGGTAGGGAGGAGTCAACTAAAAGGAGGATTAGGTCTGCCTCAGCAACCTCCATAAGCGTTGAGTGGAAAGCTGATATCAGGAGCGCTGGGACGTTCTTTATGAAACCCACCGTATCCGAGACGAAACAGGGCTTCCCCCCGATCCTTGTAAGCCTCCGCTTGGTGGACAAAGTCGTGAAGAGCTGGCTAGATACCTCGGCCGGGTAGCCAGTTAGCCTCCGGAACAGGGTGGATTTCCCCGAGTTAGTGTAGCCTGTCAGAGCGATGGTCGGCACACCCTGCCTCTTCCTCCTCTGAAGCTCCTGCCTCTTCCTCTCCATTATCCTCCCCAGCCTCTCCTGTATCTTCTGTATACGCCTGCTGATCTCCTCGTAGTAGACATTGGCCTCGTAGGCACCCAGGCCATGGAAACCGGGCTGCTCACCCCTCTTCGCTAACCTAACCCTCTCCTTGGCTCTCGGCAACTCATATCTCAGGCCAGCCAGCCTGATCTGTAGCCTAGCCTCGAGGCTCGAGGCGTGCAACGTGAAGATCTCCAATATGAGCCTAGTCCTGTCCACCACCTCCAAGTTAAGCTCCTTTGCGAGATTATACTCCTGTACAGGCTTCAACTCGTTCTCGAAGATAACCTTCCTTATCCCAAGCCTCCTGACAGCGTCTTTCAGCTCCTCAAGCTTTCCGGCCCCGATGTTGTACTGCGGATGCGGGTATCTTTCCTGCTCGACCTCATAGACAACCTTGTAGCCCACCGTCTCACAGAGCTCCTTAAGCTCCTCCAGGTTAGACTCCTCACCTGGCAGATAGCGATGGATCACGGCTACGGGGTAACCATACCTCAGCGAGGCGCATCACCCTTTGATGCCTCCAAGAATACACCCTTCAATCCCATCTATTTAGCCTTGGTCTCCTCGGGCCCTTTCATCTGTAGAAAGCTTCACCAAATCCCTGTTTTATTCAGGTTTACTCCTTCTTATCACCGGATAAGAGGTCACCCAGAGTAAGCCTTCTACTAACGCTCGGCGGGGGTGTGATGTGTATGTCCTCGTCCTTGAGCTCCTTTATAATTCTCACTTTCAGGACCTTCTCAAGGTTTCTGGCGAGGCTGAGCGGCGGCCTGAGTGATCCGCACTCGACCTTCTTTATGACCGAGACCCTCTCTTGGACAAGGTTTGCGAGCTCCTCCTGAGTGAGGCCAAGCCTCTCGCGCGCCTCCCTCACCACCTCACCAAACCCATCCACATATCCTATTCTCTCGACAGTCTCGAAGATATCTTTCCCGGAGCGCGGCCGGCTTTGCGGTGAAGCTGACCTATGACGCGCCACGATAGCTAGCCCAAGCTAACCCCATATAAACACTTTCCTGTGCGCCGCTTCCGCAACGTCGCGAGAGGCGTTAAACCCTAGGCTTCCAGTGAGCCTGAGAGCTGTATTCCCCCTGTATCTTCTGATATACGCTGAGGGTAAGTTCACCTATTCTGTCCCATGAATAGTTCTTGGCAACGTTCTCCCTGGCCTTGTTGCGGATCGCCTCGGCGAGGCCGGGATCGGTCAGAACACGGATTATCCCCCATGCTATCGAGTCAGGGTCAGGGTCGACTCTTATACACGTCTCCATGTGGCTCAGTATCTCCCCGATACCTCCTCTACAGGTCGAAACGATCGGTAACCCTGCGGCCGAGGCCTCTAAGGCAACTATTCCGAAGGGCTCGTATAGGGAGGGCATGACGAAAACATCTGCAACTGTGTAGAGCCATCGGAGCTCCTGGCTGCTCAGGAACCCGGGCAAGTATATTTTATAGGAGACGCCGAGCTCAGCTGCTCTTCGACTTATCCACTCTTTCAGATAGCCCTCCCCTACAATAACCAACCTCGCGTTGACCGCTGCCAGAACCTTAGGCCACGACTCTAAGAGCAGGTGAACCCCTTTCTCGTATACGAGCCTGCCGACGTAGAGCACCAGCTTCTCTCCAGGATAAACGTAACGTGATTTGAACTGGTCAGGCGAGGGCGGAGGAGCGAACTTCTCCAGATAGACGCCATTCGGTATCAGGTCTATCTTGTCGAGAGGCGTCCCGAGAGCCCTGTTGACCTCCTCAACCATGTATCTGCTGCAGCAGATGACGCGCCAGGCCTCTCTTGCCAACCAAGACTCGGTGGAGGAGATCATCCTCTGGTAGTCGTCGTGTATTCCAGATCTCCGGCCGTGCTCCGTCGAATGTATCGTCACGACGAGAGGCACTCTGAAGACATGTTTGAGGCTTATGGCGCTGTGGGCGACCAGCCAGTCATGCGCATGTATCATGAATGGTTTACCGCGCAGGGTCCTGACTATCGGCGCGGCGTGTTTCATCAGATTTATGTTCATCATGGAAATCCAAGAGGCAAAGTCGGGTGTGGGATGTTTGTACGAGTCCACCCTGAAGACCTTCACGCCCTCGTCATCCTCTCTCTCAGGGGCTCCGGGGAAGTCTGGGGTAAATACCCATACATCGACTCCTCTCCTGACGAGGGCCTTAGATAGGTCGTGGACGTGCGCCGCCAGACCCCCAACTATCCGAGGGGGGTATTCCCAGGTCAGCATCATGACAGTCAGATTCACCTAGCCTTCACCAGCGACCTGTAGATATTTACGATCTCCTTGGACCAGGTCGAGGATCCTGTGGACAGGACAGAGATACGCTCCGGATCACCCCCAAGCTCTCTGACCACTTCGCTCCTCATCCAATCACTCCCTACGATTACTCGGTCGCACTCGCGGACCATCTCCCGCTCTATGGTCCTTATACAGAGGCTCAACGGCGTGTTAGGGTTGAGCGACCTATGTATCTCGAGGCTATGTACTGTTATGATCCAGGTCACATTGTGGGATTGTTTAAGCGTTGAAGCTGCTGGAGCGATGTGCCAATCGTGCGAGTGGAGCACGAGAGTCTCTTGAGTGGAGTTATAGATGTCAGAGACGACTCTAGCGGCCTCAACGTTTATCGCCGCGAGCCATGTGATGATTGTCGACTGAGGGTGTACTGGGCTAGTGACCCTAGTGACCCTGAAAAGCCCTGATTGTTCCTCGACTGAATAGCCAGAGTCACTGATCGTGACAACGTCGATTGCCAATCCAGACTCCCTTATCCTGTCCACCTCCCACTTAACACGCCAGGCTAGGTCTCCCACCACTCGCGGCGGAAACTCCCACGTAAGTATAACCGTCCTTAAACGCTTCTTCGATTTAGGTGTAGATCGAGCAGACACGTATAATCCCCTTCCCCGTGAGATAGTATAGTTCCTCACCAAAGGCTGTGATGACGCGGCTTACGTAACCGTTATTGACATGCTCCTCGAGAACCCTTCTAAGCACATCATCGTCGATGCTCAGGGCTTCTTTGAGCTCCTTTATCCCAACTGCTTTGTCCTCGCTCAGATAGCCCATGTTGTGGAGATGCGCAAGGACTGCCGCCGCTTCATCATTCTCACTGACCATCTATCTCGGCTAATCTCTCTGAGGTCATACTTAAGCATACTTTAAGCAATATACTTGTATGAGGATCTGAAGATGGAAAAAATACTTTAACAGCTACCGAGAGAAGAATGTGGGGAGATGCGGATAGCCTTCGTCACTTGGGAGTTTCCGCCGTATATCGTGGGAGGGCTGGGCACATACTCAGACTATATCTCTAGATGGATGGCTAGGATGGGGCACGAGGTCCACGTGTACGCGCCAAAACGGGCGGGAGCGCCCGCTCCCGTCGATAGGGACGGAGTCATGGTGAACTGGGTAGATGTTTTAGACTCTTCCCACCCGATCAGGCATGTTTTCAATGAAGAGGTGAGGAGCTTCGGCGACTGGGTCAATTTCTTCGGCAAAATAGTGGTCTTCAACTCCGCGGCAGCCTCACGTATAGCACCTAAGGCATCTTCGGGTGAGTTTGATATCATAAGCTATAATGACTGGCTTTGCGCTACGTCGGGGGTGTTATTGTCAGAGATAAAGAGGGTTCCGCGGGTCTATCACGTTCACTCGACTGAGTGGGGTCGGGCCCTCGGAGGGGGGTCGCGCACTGTCGCAGAGATAGAGCATATGGGCGCTGTATACGCTGACAGGGTCATAACCGTCAGCCAAGTGATGCGCGAGGACTTAATCGCCCATGGATGGCCACCTGATAAGATAGGTGTGGTCTGGAACGGGGTTGACCCCGATGTCTATGATCCCTCCAAGATCGACCGCGAGCGGGCCGCGGGGCTCCGAGATTCTTACGGCATTGGTCCTGACGAGAAGATGATACTCTTTGTTGGTAGACTTGTGTTCGTCAAAGGTGTCAGGGAGCTTGTGGAAGCGATGCCTCACGTGCTCGCAGAGTTTCCGAAGACGAAGCTCGTGATTCTCGGTACGGGTGATTTGGAGAGAGATATCAGATCTCTCGCTCACCACTTGAATATCTCTCGGAACGTTATAATAAGGACTGAGTTCGTTAGCGAGGAAGAGCGGATTCTCCATTACGCCGCCTCCGATCTTTGCGCATTTCCCTCGATCTATGAGCCCTTCGGCATAGTCAGCCTTGAGGCGATGTCTATGGCCAAACCCGTCGTGGTTGGGGCAAGGGGTGTCGTAGGCTTCAGGGAGCAGGTCATACCCTCCGGTAATGAGCAGTGCGGTGTCCACGTAGATGGATCGAACCCGCTCGATATAGCCTGGGGGATCAAGGAGGCGTTGAAAGACACCGAGAGGGCGAGGCGCTGGGGGGAGAACGGTAGGAAGCGGGTGTTGTCAGAGTTTACGTGGAAGCGTGCAGCCGAGAGGACGATCGAGATCTATTCATCGGCCCTCAAAAGGTAGCGGCGACGCCGACATCTTCTATGTGAGGACTTCACATCCTTCCTCAAGGACAAGGATGGTGTGTTCCGCCTGCGCCACGGGGGCTCCACTCTTCTCCACCAGCACAGGATAGCCGACGGCTAGACCTCTTTTATAGAGCTGTATGTTCAGGGAAGCCGCGGCAGGGTCGAGCCATCTTGGTGTGTAGGGTAGCCCCCGAGATGCCTGGATGATCGCGTCAAGGGCCGCGGAGCCGACGATCCACTTCTGCTTCCTCTTCAAGAGGTCTTCCCTGAGCGCGAATATGTGGACGCTTTTGGTGCTGACTACGACGCCGGCCGCGTCGCCCCTAGTAGTGAAGGGTTCGATGGCGTAGATTTTTTCGGCCTCAAGCCTAGCGCTTCCCCCCGCAGGCACGTTGGGGATAGATACCCCTGCGTGGAGGAGATATCTCCCTATCTCGTGACCCGTCAGGTTAGATATTGGCCTGCAACCCAGTCTAACCGAGGCCTCGTAGACCACCCGCCCTATCTCCGAGACGCGCAGGCCGGCTCTCGATATCCTCAGAGCCATCTTCAGAGCCTCCCCGGCGGCCTCCACCAATAGACCAGAGCCGCTCCTGAGATCAACCGTTGCAGCCGTGTCTACGATATACCCGTCCAGCTCGACGCCTAGATCAATCTTCACCAGAGATCCTAGGGGGATCGCGGGATTGTCCTCCTGGGTTGGTGTAAAGTGGGCCGCTACCGGGCCGATTCCTATGTTACACGGGAAGGCCGGCCGGGCGCCCATATCTCTGATCATGTTCTCAGCGAGCTCGCAGACCTCTAGGCACGTCATATCTGGGCGCGTCTTGGAGGATGCTTCGCGGAGCGTTCTCGACGCGATCCGGCCCGCCTGTCTAAGCCTGTCTAGCCCGTCCTCGTCAAGCTTCCATCCCACTCCCCGATGCGTCATGTCCTCCAGATCACCTTTTTGCGGAGACAGCTGGGCAGTTGTCCATAACGACTTCTAACAGCCTCGTATATAGGGGTAGTCTAGTCGACTATCCTGACGAGGTTCTCCCGGCCAACTCTTTCCCGCACAACCCTCCCCTCCGCCTCAAGGATCTTCAACACAGTACTCACAGTGGATTTGGGTAGTCCACACTCCTTAACTATCTGAGCCTGATACGCCGCCCCACCATGCCTCCTCAATACCTCGAGAATCGCCTCGGCATCACTCTTCCTCGCAACACGTCCAGCCGCCCGTCGCCGGATCCTATAGACAATTAGAGCCACGCCCCCCACCAATCCCGGCAGCGCCGCGAGCAGGTATAGCATCTCGCCCGCCCACGGCGGCTGATCTCCAGACCCAAGCGCGTACCTCGAGATCGCCAGACGGGGCTCCCCGTCAGGAAAGACCCTACGCCCCGCCCAGCCCACATATCTCTCACCTTTCTCATCAGGCTTCGGCCGTGCCTCTGCCACTTGGTAGCCCTCGGGCACGTAAATCCTTAATGTCTCACCATCGGCGAGGTAGAGCCCGCCGACGAAAACGTCTCCCACCACCGCTGTACCAGGCTGGTCTGTCTTAGCGAATCCCCGCCAGACAAAAGAGACCCTTATCAAGCCTATTTTTCCGCCGATAGTCTCCACCACCTGTGTCTCGACTTTCAGGTCTTCTATACGCATCTCTCTCCCGACGGCCTTCGCTGCCTCTCGGACAACGTATTCCAACCTAGATCGGTACTCGACTGCGCGGCCCGTTAGTGCCTCCGATATGTTTACCAAGAGTTCAGACTCAGCCTCACTCAAGGGGAAGCGCTGCTCGACAATCCACTGGGAGGAACCATCTTCCGATAGATATATCGAGTAAAGTGTCACGGGCTGCGCGAGGCCGCTGACCAGTTGGATTATCAGGAGGGTCTGCAGCATCTCCTGAGAACGCCACCTCTATAGGTTCGAATATCTCCTAGCGCGCCCCTAATTATCTCTCTCCCCTTCTCCGGGCTTCATCGCGTCCTTGTCCCCGCCCCCGTGCTCCAGGAGAGTCATCCCCACCATCCCCCCGCGGGGGCTCCGTGTTTGTTGATGTCTGGGTAGTTCTAGTTTCGGTTTCTCCGGCCCTGCCCTGCTCGCCGTTGCGCCGGCCCCGCTCTTGCATTCTATCACCTACCCCCCGCGCCTCATCGGCTCGTCCTCCAGCGGACGTATCCCCTTCGATAGTAGTGGAGTTGTTATTGCCGTTACCGCCATCCTCTGTCGGCTGCGTGCTGTTGGTCTCGCTGTCCCCGGATCCGCGTCCGCGAGCGGCGTCTTGCCGCATCCGCTCGCCTATCCGTCTCGCCTCCTCAGCAACCCTCCGCCCAAACTCCTCGTTTATCTGCCTTAGCTCCTCCACCAGCTGTCTCACCGCCTCTCTACGCTCTTCCTGAAGCTCCCGGATCAGTCTGCCTAGCCTCTCCATAGTGCGCATCGTGATCTTGAACTCCTCCCTAAGGGACTTCAGCTCCGAGAGATACTCTTCCCTCGTGATGTTGCCGGCCCTGTAGCGGGCTTCGAGCTCTTCTAAGAGACGCCTGAACTCCTCAATCCTCCCTCTCCTCTCCTCAATGTAGCCCCGTATCAGCTCTGTCTTTCTCTCCAACAATGTCTCGAGGCTCAGCCTGTACTCGAGTATTGCCTCGCGGATGGCCTCGCGATGCTCTCTGATGAGGGCTCTAAGCTCTGCGGTCAGGTTTAGCCCTGGTGGAAGCTCACCCTCACCTTGATCCTGCGCCAGACCCGCGGCTGGGAGACTCCCCAAGAGTAGAAGCGGCCCTAGGAGGGTCGCGATCAGGAGGTGGCTCAGGACTATCATCACGCTAAGCAAGAATGCGGGGGTGATAAGGCTTCCTAGAATAGAATACCCGGTATTTCGGGCCATAAAAGTTCTGGATTGTTCAGATCGTTTGAACAGGCATGTCCGGCGGACTATTGGCATGGGGGCTGGGACCGTCGGCTAGACCCCGATAGGCGTCCGCGGCTTAGGGGTATATGCAGAGACACTGGTTATCAGGTTGAAAATCAGCACCACATCTAGGACCAAGACGATGGAGGTTGCTAGCACGTTGCTCCCTGCGTAGATGAGCGTCGGGAGAGAGTAATTTCCGAGCTCAAGCGCGACGTTGTAGGGCCGCCCCGTCACGGGGTTAATCATCGACTCGGCGGGAGAGTAGTGGTCAGTCAATACAGGGAACTCGCTCAGCTCCGGTATTCTCGTCCACACACCCACCTCGACAAGTTTCGCGAGATCCTCATTCGGCCACCGAGCAATAGCTTCCTCGAGGGGGCACGAAGAGGTGCATGCGACTAGGACGAGGTTCTGGACCATGGGCGAGTCCACGCCTGAGGCCTTCAGAACGTGGATCTGCGGGAAAACTAGTGACATGGTCTTGTAGGTTGACCATAAGATCACCGAGGTGTCGCCTGTTAGGGATGCGATCATGTTGCTGACAACCACCCCGTCGTCTTTGAGTCTCTCGCGAAGAAGCATGAAGAACTCGTACGTTAGTAGATGATAAGGGACATAGGTCTTGGCATAGGCGTCGAGGATTACCGCGTCGTATTTTTTGTTGGTTCTATGTAGATGGGCTCGCCCATCCTCGTTGTAGATGGTGAGCCTCGCGTCATCCCTGACGTGGAAATACTTCTTCGCAACTTCTATGACATCCGGGTCGATCTCGACGACATCCACGTAGAGGGTTGGGAACTTCTCGAGGAAGTATTTCGGGCCTGAGAAGCCTCCCCCGCCGACGAACAATACCCTCTCCGAGCCCGGATTAAGAGTAAGTGCCAGCTCAAAGAACCTGGTATAGGTGAAGACAAGTTCGCCTGGGTTGTCGATCTTCATCCCGCTGTGGGGGAGACCGTTGAGATATAGGATCAGGAGATCATCACTCTTAACCACGGCTAGGCTGCTGTAGGGTGTCTCCCTTAACTCGATCGTCTCCCCGGCAGCGGAGGTGATAAGCCCAGATGCCAGACCGAGGGGAGAGACCGACAACAGCACGACCACAGCAACAATAGCCCTGTGCATCAGGCCAAGACCTACGGCCCCTACAGCCATGAGGGCTACACCCATTCCGAGGAATATGGTCCTGATATCAAAAGTAGGGACCAAGACGAAGACTGTCCCAAAGGTCCCGAGTATGCTTCCGAAGGTGGAGAGGGCGTAGAGGGAGCCCGCGCGAGACCCGACCTCGTACAGGCCCCGAGCCGAGAGCTTGACGGCGAAGGGAGACACAATACCAAGGAGAAAAGTTGGCGGCCCGAGGATGAGCGCGCTGGCGAAGAGCGAGCCTGAGGCGTCGCCCAGACCCAGAGCGAGGACAGACTCGAGCACCGCGGGAGAATAGAAGGGAACCGAGAAGGTTAGAAGACCGCCAGTGAGCACTATTTGGTTGAGCAGTCTCAGCTCTGGACGGCGGTCCGAGAGGACGCCCCCAAGATAATAGCCAGCAGTCAGCGAAGATAAGACTACCCCGATTAGGCTTCCCCATACCGAGATTGAGCTGCCAAAGAGGGGGGTCAGCAACCTGCTTCCAGTAAGCTCGATGACCATTACTGCCGACCCTGACAAGAACACCGTGAAAGCTATCTGGAGATGGCTTAGGCGCATCCCTGAGCTGGGAGGCTGCCGCACCCAATAAAAACTGTTCTCTATTCCTCGCGTAATTGATGCTTAGGCGGGGTTACTCTTATATACGCCAGCGCTTTCTGGTTGTTGAAGTGATCTCGCTGACTCTTGGGAGTCGAGACCGTGAAGGGCTGAGGTTCCATCTTCTCGAGGGTGTTGAGGTTAAACGGGGCTCGACGCTCGTTAAGAGGGGGTTCGCACACATGCTCAAGCACGGCGTTGTCATGGATGTCACAAATGTGGAGCAGGCGCAGATAGCGGAGGAGGCGGGCGCCGTCGGAGTCATGGTCCTTGACAAGCTGCCCTATGACGTGAGGAAGGCAGGGGGAGTCGCTAGGACGGCGAGTCTAAAGGTCATAGAGGAGGTGTTGGATCACGTCACTATACCTGTTATGGCTAAGTGCAGGATAGGCCACACCTGGGAGGCCAGAGTCCTTGAGGAGATCGGCATCGACATGATCGATGAGTCGGAGGTCCTCACCCCGGCAGACGAGGAGAGACACATCTGGAAATGGGACTTCACGGCACCGTTCGTCTGCGGGGCACGGGACTTGGGCGAGGCCCTGCGGCGAATTGACGAGGGCGCCGCGATGATAAGGACGAAGGGTGAGCCGGGGACAGGGAATGTGGCGGAGGCCGTCAAACACGTACGCATCCTTAACAACGAATTGAGACGCATATCCGCACAATACGAGGCGGGAGACGAGCAGGAGCTCATGAAGGCGGCAAGGGAGCTAAGGGTCCCCTACGAGCTAGTCCTCGAGACGGCTCGACTGAAACGGCTCCCAGTTGTGAACTTCGCCGCGGGCGGCATTGCCACGCCTGCGGACGCCGCGTTGATGATGAGCCTTGGATGTGACGGGGTCTTCGTGGGCTCGGGCATATTCAAGTCGGGCGATCCGAGGGTGAGGGCGGAGGCGATAGTGATAGCGACCACCTACTGGGACAGGCCTTCGATAGTGGCTGAGGCGCAGAAGATGGTGGACGAGACTAAGTCGATGCAGGGACTTGACCTCAAGACTCTGGAGCTGAGGATGCAGGAGCGGGGAACGGGCTAAGCACGGGAGACCAAGACATTCCTCCCTGCACTATAAAGAATGGCTTATATCTGGGGTTTAAAGACATACTTACATGCAGTGGAGCAGGACTCTGCTTATCATCATAACCGTGGCGGCTGTAGGACTCGCATCATTCGCGGCTGGTCTCAGCTACGGGACTATCGCTGCGCGGGGCGAGGCTGAGGTTCTCCTCAGGGCTGAGAGGGAAAGGGTGAGAGCGTTAGAGGAGGATCTCGGTAGAGTCCAAGCAGAGTTTGACCGCACTAGTCTAGAGTCGAAAAAGCTTCAAACGGCCCTGGAGGAGACTAGGCTCCTCCTCTCCCAGGCCGAGAGGAGGTCTCTAGACATCCAGACCTCCGTAGAGAAGGACCTAGAAGAGCTCAGGAGACGGGGGGACGAGTTATCGAGGCGGGCCGCGGAGGCGGACTCCAAGCTTCAGAGGATCACTGAACAGGCAAAGATTGTTTCACAGGCTGTCCCACTCCTCAACCAGCTGAAGGGTGTCGAACAACTCGGGCCGGACAGGAACAGCACATTGAACTACTGGCTAGATGTCAAGAGCCTTACCGCCTCATTCGACCCTGCGCTAACACCTTCCGTTGACAGAGTCATCAATAACATCGACGGCTTGACGGACTATTACAACTGGATAGACCAGTTTCCCGGCGAGAACGCGTCCGGCGACCAGATACTCCGATGGTTCCTAGCTTTTCCGCCAAGCTATCAGCAGTATGTGGACGCCGTGAACAGGTTCGTCGATGAGGTGCTGACCAGCCTCACCTCAAAGCTTACTGCTCTCCGAGACAGTCTCAGCTAGCCGCTGGCGCCTTCTTTGGCGGCCGATTATCACGCCCCCCACGGCTCCCACTATGAGCAGGAGATAGGCGTTGTAACGGTGCACATCGATGTAGAGCGCCGTTACAGGACCTAATGGCAGCCACCCGATCATGATGGTTCCTAATGTCGCCTGAGTCAACACCAGCAGAATGAGAACGACACCATAAACTAATGACGCCATACTCTTTCTACCCATAAGAAGCGCGACGAAGGCCAACGGCACCCCCGCCAGACCTATAAGTGCGTGAGCCATCAAGAGTAAGCCGCGGGCCCCGAGCTCACCTATTGATATCTGTATTAGAACTCCCACAGCGAGGAGGATCGAGAGTATTGTGGCCGCCCTCATCTCAGACCACCGCTGACCGCAGGCAGTATCAGGACCTCGTCGCCCTCCCGCAGCTCCATGTTTAGATTCGCAGGGTCTATTGCCTCATCGTTTACATATACGTTGATGTATCTTCTTAGCCTTCCGCCCTCATCGAAGAGACGTTTCTTGACTTCTGGGCCATAACGATTTACGAGCTCTTCTATCACGTTCTTCAGAGTGGAGCCCTCTACCAAGAATTCCCGCTGTCCTCCCAGATAATTTGCGAGGACCGCGGTAACCGTCACCTTCACCCTGACGGGCATACTTATTACAATAATTCTTCTCTCTATATTTAAACTATTCCGCCGCATTCACGATAGCGGAAGTCCTAGCTACGCATTCCCGCTCACGATAGCTTGTTGGACAGCCTCGAGGGTGGGCGGCAACACGCGAATCTGGACTGTCTCGGGGATGAGCTCCACTGCCTTGAGACCCGATCCGGTAACACAGCAGACAACCTTCTCGTCCCTCCCAACCTCTCCATTCTCGACGAGTTTCTTCAGGGCCGCGATGGATATTGCTCCACCTGGCTCCGCGAAGATTCCCTCGGTCGAGGCCAGCATCAGGACTGCCTCTATGGCCTCGTTATCGCTTAACGCTACAGCCAAGCCACCGCTCTCCCTCAGCACCCTGAGTGCTTGATACCCGTCGCCAGGGTCTCCGATCGCGAGGCTCTGAACGATGGTGTCAGGGTTCCTCACGGGCTCGATGAGGTTGCTGCCGCTCCGGTAGGCCTTCACTATGGGCGAACATCCTTCAGGCTGAGAGCAGGTTATCGCTGTCTCGTGATTATCTATGAGGCCGGCCTGTTCCGCCTCCTTTAGCCCCTTGTATATCGCCGATAGCAGTGCACCGCTAGCAGTTGGGATAATTATCCTGTCCGGCACCGTCCATCCCAGCTGCTCCACTATCTCTAGACCCATAGTCTTCGACCCCTCGACATAGTAGGGCCTCAGATTGACGTTCACCACGCCAACGCCTAAACGGTCAGCGACGAGGGAGGCGATCCTGTTGGCGGCGTCGTAGGTTCCCCTGATCAGGATTATCTTAGCGCCGTATAGAGCCGCCTGCTTTATCTTCGCTTTCTCTACAGTGGCTGGCATGAAGATGTAGCATGGCAGACCCGCCGCGGACGAGTGTGCCGCAGTGGCGCCAGCTAGGTTCCCTGTCGAGGCGCAGCCGACGTAGCTCAGGCGGAACTCTAGCGCCTTTGAGATAGCGACGCTCGCAGGCCTGTCCTTGAAGCTGTAGGTCGGGTTAAGGGTGTCGTTTTTTATGTAGAGTTCCTTAACCCCAACCAGTCTTGCTAGCCTCTCAGCTCTCACGAGGGGGGTGTACCCTGCGCCGAGATTGACACGGCAAGAGTAGTCTATGATCGGTAGGAACTCCCTGTATCGCCACATCGATGCCTCCCTGAGCTCGATGACGTTTCTGCTGATAGGTGATGGGAGAACTTTGTGAACGACCTCTAAAGCGCCAAAGCATTCGTCGCATACGTATGCCAGTACGTGTCCGAAGTCTTTACCACACTCCCTGCAAACCAGCGAGATAGATGCCTGGGATAGCACCTATCACCCGTTCTCCCACCACTTGAGCAGGATATAAACCCTACCGCTGGGGGCCTGCGTAACCGCCTCTCAGACCAGGTGCCGCTACGATTATACGCCCGCACAGACATGTAATGCCGCGATGCATAGCCATATGGGTCATGGCGCCGAGGCGGGCATGAGGGTCAGAATAGGGATAGTGAGGTCGAGCACTTCTCGTTTCCACGCCATGAGTCGCGGCGAGGCCTATGTAGACGATTCCACTGAAGTCGCGATGAAGCTCCTCTCGGAGATGAATTATGAGGTAGAGAGACTGGCGCTCGTCGGCGACGACTTGGAAGGGTTGAGGGGGGAGATTTTGAAGGCGCTTTCCGCCGGATTCGATGTCGTCATAGTTATCGGGGGCACCGGTATCTCGAAGAGAGATGTGTCGGTAGAGGCTGTTCGCCCCCTCCTCGAGAAGGAGATAGAAGGGTTCGGAGAAGTCTTCAGGATGGAGAGTTACAGGAGGATCGGTTTCAGCGCAGTTCTTTCAAGATGTGTCGCAGGTGTCAAGGAGGGGAAAATGATAATGGCGTTGCCGGGCTCACCAGACGCCGTGGAGACAGCGTTAAGACTTGTCGGGAGAGAGATACCCCACATACTTCATGTGGCGCGGACCTGACCGTCACCTTTGTCCTAGGGGCAGCGCATAGATTAAAAAGCCACAAAGACGCATGCCGATAACTGGAAGAATATGGAGGCCGTAGAGGTCTTAAAGCATGTAAAGCGAGCGTTCGCTTCGACACTAGGTGACTTCTTTTACTACGATATTGGGGCGCTACAGGAGCTCGGGCTGGCTAAAGACGTGGATAAGATGCCCGTGAGCTTAAAGATACTATTGGAGAACGTTTTGAGGGGGCTCGAGAGCGGCGTTGCGACGCTTGACGATGTACGCGCCGTTGGTGGAGTATCCGCGAGAGGGCGCGAGATACCGTTCATGCCTGCGAGGGTCTTGCTTCAAGACTTTACGGGCATCCCCCTCATCGTGGACCTGGCCGCGATGCGTGATCTGTTTAAGGAGCTCGGGGAGGACCCTGCGAAGATAAACCCACAGATCCCTTCACACCTCGTAGTGGACCACTCGATTCAGGTGGATTACTTCTTGTCAAGCGACGCGTATCTGAAGAACCTTGAGCTAGAGTTTTCGAGGAACCGGGAGAGGTACTCGCTACTGAAGTGGGCTTCGGCGGCTTTCAAGAACTTTTCGGTCATACCTCCCGGAAGAGGGATCGTACACCAAGTGAACCTAGAGAGGCTGGCCTCCGTGGTGGAGTTTAGAATGTCCAACGGCTGGCGCCTAGCCTTCCCCGACTCTGTCTTGGGGACGGACTCCCACACGCCGATGGTCAACGGACTCGGCGTGGTGGGGTGGGGCGTGGGGGGGATCGAGGCTGAGGCCATGATGCTTGGCCAGCCATACTACATGCCCCTCCCGGAGGTAGTGGGTGTGAGGCTAGTGGGTGAGCTGCAAGCTCCGGCACTCGCGACTGACCTTGCCTTGACGGTTACCGAGTTGCTTAGGAAAAAGAACGTGGTGGGGAAGTTCGTTGAGTTCTTCGGAGCCGGCCTGAAGAGCCTCACGGTGACTGATAGGGCCACGGTTGCTAACATGGCGCCCGAGTATGGGGCGACTGTCGGGCTGTTCCCCATAGACGAGCAGACACTTCAGTATCTCGCTCTAACCGGGAGGCCGCCGGATCACGTGAAGAGCGTGAAGGAGTACACAATCCTACAGGGGCTCTTCGTCGAGGATCACGAGGCTTACACGCCCTCCTATGCAGAGGTCGTCGAACTCGATTTAACGGATGTGGAGCCCAGCATCGCTGGCCCGACTAACCCCGAGGATAGGATAAGGCTTAGAGAGGCGAAAGAGCGGCTCCTCAGACTGATGAAAGTGAAGACACCTACCACACGCTCTGTAGGGGCGGGCAGAGCGGGCGACTGGGAGGCAGAGGGCGGGCCAGGCTGGGTAAATAAGGCACCCGGCTCCATACCCCTCACAATAGATGGCGAGTTGATAGATATCACGGACGGAGCTGTCGTCATCGCGGCTATCACAAGCTGTACAAACACCTCCAACGCAGCCGCCATGATAAGCGCGGGCCTGTTGGCGCGTAACGCTAGGCTTAGGGGCCTCAAAAGGAGACCCTACGTCAAGACTAGCATGGCGCCTGGCTCGGCGGTGGTGCACGACTACCTTGAGGAGGCGGGCCTGATGCCATATCTCTCCGAGCTTGGGTTCCACATCGTCGGATACGGTTGCACTACATGCATCGGGAACAGCGGCCCCCTCATCCCGGAGGTCGAAGAAGCTATTAAGAAGTATGATCTGCACACGGTAGCGGTTCTGAGCGGTAACAGAAACTTCGAGGGCAGGATACATCCCCTGGTTAAAGGAAGTTTTCTCGCCTCGCCTGCCTTGGTTGTGGCTTACGCCATAGCGGGCCGGATAGACATAGACTTCTACAGCGAGCCCCTCGGCACGAGTCCTGACGGTCACCAGGTCTACCTCATGGATATCTGGCCCAAGGAGGGGGAGGTACTCCGGATAATCCAGGAGAAGATTCGGCCAGAGATGTTCATCCAGCGATACACGGACATCTACTCAGGGGTAGGGGGCTGGGACGAGCTGGCTCCCAAGCATACCCAGACGTACGAATGGGACCCCAACTCCACCTATATCAGGCGGCCACCCTTCTTCGAAGACTTCCAGAGGGAGCCGGCCGCGGTGGGCGATATAAGGGGCGCTCGAGTACTCCTGCTGCTGGGGGATCGTGTGACGACTGACCACATCTCCCCGGCGGGGGCAATTCCCCCGACAAGCCCCGCGGGAAAATATCTCAGGGGCCTCGGCGTAGATCCAGTAGAGTTCAACACCTACGGCGCAAGGAGGGGTAACCACGAAGTTATGATACGCGGAGCCTTCTCGAATCCGCGTCTAAGGAATTTCCTGCCGGAGGATGGGGAGGGCGGCTGGACCATACATCAGCCAGGCGGCGCGAAAATGACCGTCTACGAGGCAGCCATGAGATACAAGGCCGAGGGGACGCCGCTAATAGTGATCGCGGGGAAGCAGTACGGCGCGGGAAGCTCAAGGGACTGGGCCGCTAAGGGCACGTACCTGCTCGGTGTCAAGGCTGTGATAGCTGAGAGCTTCGAGAGGATTCATAAGAGCAACCTCATCGGAATGGGCGTGCTCCCACTCCAGTTCGAGGAGGGGCAAGGATGGAGGACACTCGGCCTGACAGGCAGGGAGATCTATGAGATCGAGATGGACGAGCCTAAGCCCGGGAAGAGGATAACCGTCAGGGCCCACAGGGAGGACGGGACAACCATAACCTTCAAGGCATTAGCGAGACTCGACACCCCCATGGAGGTTGAATACTACAAGCACGGCGGGATCCTCCCTTACGTCGCGAGGAGGCTTCTGAGCCGCTAAGCGACGCAAAACCCTTTTAAGGGCTACGCTCTCTCCTTGAGGCTGCGCATCCACCTGTAACTCCTCAGCTTCTTTGTCTCGCCAAAGCCACAGTGCGCACAGCGCCCTCTCCTGAAGCTAAAGGACCTGCGACCGCATCGCCTACACCTGCCATGTGTGGGTGTCTTGAACTTCCCGAAGGAGGGCGTCCCCTTAACCATACCTCACCCACCCACCTCTTTAAGAGTGGATGGCGAGATCATTACTATGTTGTCTCCCCTCACAACTATGAGTCCGAGCTTGAGGGGCTCGCCCTCCCCCCTGACCTCCTCAGCCGACTCAAGAACGAGGTTCATGTGCTGGTCGTATCCTAGCAGCTGCCCGCGTATCGCTTTACCGTTCCTAAGCTTGACTAGCACCGTCCCTCCGAGCGTCTTCTCAAGTAGCTTCAGGGATATGTCGCTCGACATGGCTGTTACGTCTATTCAGACTAGCCTACACTTTTAAAGATTACCTCAGCCCCCACACACCCATCAAAGTCAACAAAATCGTATCATTTGCGCTGTGCACTAATATCCCCTGCCTCCGAGACTGCTGCTGTGAGGAAGTGCTTATCTAAGGGCTCGAGCTGAGTATCCAAGGGCGCGGTGGTGACCATTGGTGTTGAAGTATCTCAGCGATGACGATGTGGCGGCGCTCGTAGGTGTTGATGAGCTGCTTGACGCTGTCGCGGGGGCCTTCCGGGCCCTCAGTATGCGGGAGGTGGTGATGCCTTCGCGTAGCAGGTTCCACGTGGAGAAGGTGGGCGGCGATATACTTCTGATGCCATGTCTCGCCCCGACCCTAGGCGTTTTCTCACTCAAGGTGGTCTCGGTCTTCCCCAGGAACCTTGACAAGGGGCTTCCCACACTCAACGCCACCATAATCGCTGTCGACCCTAGCACAGGTATACCACGGCTGGTGGCCGACGCGAAGGCCCTCACCGGGCTAAGAACAGCAGCAGCCACGGCGCTCTCAATAAAATACCTAGCTAGGAAGGATGCCTCGAGCCTCGGGCTGATTGGGTGTGGACAGCAGGGGAGGTGGCAGCTCCAGTTAAGCCAGAAGGTCATGAGGCCTGAAGAAATCCATGTTTACGACTTGGTAGGGGAGAGGGCTGTGTCTCTTGCGGAGGAGCTATCATCTAGGCTGGGGACCCATATACGCGTCGCGAAGAGCGCGGAGGACCTTGCGAGGCGCTGCGACGTAATCGTGACGGCGACGACGAGTAAAGCCCCCGTAGTTTTGAGGGATTGGGTATCTCCGGGGACCCATATCTCGGGGATAGGGTCCTATACTCCCGAGATGGCTGAGGTAGACTCTCGCCTAGTGGCGTCGTCTAAGGTGGTTGTTGATTACATGGAGGCCGCCATGGAGGAGGCGGGCGACATAATACAGGCCGTCAATAGCGGGCTTATGACCTGGAACGATGTCTACGGGGAAATCGGAGAGATTATAGCCGGTAAGAAGGCGGGGCGTGTGTCAGAGGACGAGGTGACGTTCTTCAAGACTGTTGGAACAGCTGCCCAAGACGCGGCCGCCCTCTCGATACTTCTCTCAAAGGCAGGCACGGTCTAGCCCTCTCTCCTATGCCGCGGGTGGCCCGCCACCACGTAATCTATCGCCTCACATATGTAGGTGGCGTGATCCGCGATCCTCTCCAGGTTCCTCAACGCGAGGGTGATAGCTACGTCACACTCCTTTGACCCGTCCCTCTCCAACGTGATAGCCCTAAGCCTCTCTCTATAGATCTCGTCTATCCGCTCATCCATGTCGGAGACCTGCTTGGCCTTTTCCACATCGAGCTGCTGGAAAGCTTCTACGCTTATGTTGAGCATATCCCTGATGATGCTCCCCGCCTCCCTCACCGGCGCGAGGTCACACTCGAGGAGCGAGCCGAACATCCTGCTACTCCTACTTATCTCGAGGGCGTATCGTCCAAGCCTGAAGAGGTCGTAGGAGACGGTAAGGCAGGACCTTATGTATCTGAGATCCCTCGCAACCGGCTGGTACCGCGCCAGAAGCTCGGTGGCAACATCGTTCACCTCCTCGTAGAGTCCCCGAAGCTTTTTTGATGACTCATAGAGCTTATCCTGCACATTCCTGTACTCCAGCAAACCGTTGACCGCGCTATCGACGGCCCAAACGCTCAGCTTGAACATCTCGAGAACAAGCTCCGAGAGGTGTCTCAGACCTATGTCTAGGATCCTGCTCACTCCTACCCGATCCTCCCACTAATGTAGTCCTCGGTTCGCTTGTCACGCGGGTTCGTGAATATCTCTTTAGTTGGCCCCGCCTCTATAATCCTTCCCACCATGTTCTCATCCGGCATCATAACCACCGTGTAGTCTGAGGCCCTCGCGGCCTGGAGCATATTGTGTGTCACTATAACTATTGTGTACTCATTCTTGATGGACCGCAGGAGAGACTCGATCTTAGCGGTGGAAATAGGGTCCAGAGAGACCGTCGGCTCATCCAAAAGAAGCACGTCGGGGTCCACCGCCAATGCTCGGGCGATACAGAGCCTCTGTTGCTGTCCGCCCGACAGGCTATACGCGTGATCATTAAGCCGGTCCTTCACCTCGTCCCAGAGGGCTGCCTTAATCAGTGCGTCTTTTACCTTATCGTAAAGCTCACTCTTACTCAGCTTGAAGCCATTTACTCTCAGGCCGAACGCCACGTTATCGAATATTCCGAAGGGGAAGGGGTTAGGCCTCTGGAAAACCATCCCGATCCTAGACCTTATTAGAACAGGATCAATATCGTCGGAGTATATGTCGACTCCGTTGAAGTAGATTTTCCCGTAGACCCTTGCCCCCGGTATAAGGTCGTTCATTCTGTTAATGGATCTCAGAAGCGTGGATTTACCACATCCGGAGGGCCCTATTATAGCGGTGATCTCTCTACGGGTGAAGGAGATATTGATGTCTTGGATCGCCGGCTTGCCCCAATAAGTCACGGCCAGCGACTCGACCTTGAGAACATCTGAGTTAGGCCCAGATACCATCTCGGTTCCCGCGACCTCCACAGACTAACTACGCACAGCATTATTTGTCTCTAACTGCCCCGTCATGCCTCCATCGCCCTCCTAGTGAGATACTCCCGGAGAACTATCGCGGAGAGGTTTAACGAGAAGAGAATGAGCAAAAGCGCGATTATGCCGGCGGAAGAGAGCTCGATGAAGGCCTGCTGTGGCCTACTGATCCAGTTATATAGCTGGAGGGGCATGACTGTGAACCTGCTGAACAATGACGTAGGGTCCTCACGAATAAAGAGTAGGCCGCTAACCACGAGTATGGGGGCCGCCTCTCCTAGCGCCCTCCCTATCCCAAGTATGCCCCCCGTCAACATCATGGGTAGCGCTCGCGGCAGGACGATCCGTCTTATCATTTGCAGAGTAGTTGCTCCGAGGGCGTACGCCCCGTATTTCAGATCGGGGGGGACGGCCCTAACGGCCTCCACGCAGACAACTGTGACAAGCGGTAGAATAAGTATGGCTAAGGTGAAGGCGCCGGTAATTATCGTTCTCCCCATTCCCAAGCCATAAGCTAGAAAGCCGAGACCTACCACGCCGAATATTATCGACGGCACTCCTGCGAGGTTCGCGATGTTATAGCTGAGTATTTGGGAGATCTTACCTCCCCTCGCATACTCCTCGAGGTAAAGTGCTGTTGCTATGCTCAAGGGAATACAAATGGCTGCTGCGAGGCCCACGGTGAAGACGCTTCCAAGGATCGCGGACCGCATGCCTGCCTCGGCCGGGTTCGCTGAGGGATACTGTGTTATCAGGTTCCAGGATAACCTATGCGCACCAGTCGTCACCACCGTAAGCAGCAGAGAGACCAATACGGCTATCGCTATGAAAAGACCGAAGCTCAAAAGCAGGGGTAAAAGCGTCTCGTAGATACGTCTCTTGCCGGCTCCTCGTCTTTGGAGACTGCTCAGTACCTTATCGCCCATCTCCTCACCACCTTTATACCAACATAGTTCAGCGAGGCAGTCACTATTAAGAGAAACAGGGCGACGGCGAAGAGGGACTGGTACTCGATCGTCCCATGCGGCGCGTCTCCTGTGGCGACCTGGGCGATAAACGCGGTCATAGTTTGCATCGCCTCACCTATATTGAAGGTTAGGATGCTGCGGAATCCTCCAGCTATCGCAGCGATCATAGTCTCCCCCATCGCCCTCGTAAAAGCCAGTACTATCGACGCAGTTATGCCCGATAAAGCGGCGGGGAAAACGACCCTCAGCACCACCTGATACTTTCTCGAGCCCACTGCGTACGCCGCCAGCCTCAGGTCGTTGGGGACTGAGCGCATGGCATCATCACTAATGGAGGCCACTATCGGAATGATCAGGACCCCGATCATGAGCCCGACTGCTAGCGCGTTATGGATCTGGACTTGGGTCCATAGGGGTTTAATGACCTGTGGGGTGATGAAGTAGAGGGCGAAGTATCCGTAAACCACTGTTGGTATTCCGGCAAGCGTTTCCACCACCGGCTTGGCGATAGATCTAACGTTCTTCGAGGCGTACTCGCTGAGGAATAAGGCTATCATCAGCCCTGCAGGCGCAGCCACCACGAGCGCTATCGCGGAAGTTAACAGAGTTGCGTTGAGGATGGGGGCTATGCCGTAGTTCTTGTCTGCGAACAGGACCGTCCACTTGGTGCTTGTAAAGAACTCCAGAAGGCTAACGTGACCAAAGAAACTCACAGCCTCTATTGTGAGTGTAGAGAAAATAATAACAAGGGCGGCGGTCGATACAAGCGTCGATCCCAAAAAAATGTTTTTGGCTATTGTATCGGTAATTCGTCTCCGCCTAACGCCCTTCGGGATCTGGATGGTCGCTGTGTGGGTCAAAGCTATTCCCTAAACTGGCCCTGCGTTTCTCCAGACCTTTGCCGCGAGTGTGTATAGCTTATCGATGATACCGTTTTTCAACAAGATGGTAGCAGCGCTGTAGTACTCTGCAGGGAGCGGTGTGTAGCCCACCTTGCGGACCAGCTGCACGCCGTTTTCAATGTAGAATATGACGAACTCTCTGAGCGCGGGCTTGGTCTCCCACGACTTCTTGCTTACGTATATGAATAGTGGCCTGCTCAGGGGGTACTCAAAGGTTCCCACGGTCTCGTCGGTGGGTGTGATGCATCCCGCCCCCGCTATAGCGTCATCGCGTACAGGCACTACCCTTATCCTGTCACGCGCCTCCACGAAGTAAGCATACCCAAAGTATCCCAAAGCGTAGCGCTCGGCCTCAACACCCGCCACGAGAACAGCGTCATCCTCAGAGGCGACGTAGTCGGTCCTGCTTGACTTAGCCTTACCTACCACCCTCTCTGTGAAGTAGTCGAAGGTCCCCGAGTCTGGGCCGGGCCCATATAGGAGTATGGGCTGATTTGGCCAATTTGGCCTTATATCGCTCCACTTAGTCACCTTGCTGTCGGGCTTCCAGATCTCCCTTAGCTCGGAGACGGTGAGGCAATCAACCCAGTCGTTCCGGATATTGACTACGACCGCCAATCCGTCGATAGCGATGGGGACCTCTATCCACTCGATGCCGTTCTTCGCCGCTGCCTCCGCTTCGCTGCGCGTTATCGGCCGCGACGCGTCGTTAATATCTGTCTCACCGATCACAAATCTCTTAAATCCGCCCCCGGTCCCGGATATACCGACTGAGATCTTTACCCCTGGATACCGCTTCATAAACTCCTCGGCCGCGGCCTCAGTTATCGGGTAGACCGTACTGGATCCATCTATCTCTATGTCACCGCGAAGCTCGGCAGGGCGTGTTGGGGTAGCTCCCTCGGCAACGGTTGTCACGGTGGATACGAGGGTTTTGGTAATGGTGGTTGCAGGCTGCGTGAGTGTTGCTGTTAGGAAGCCTGTGACGGTACGGGTCACAGTCTGAGCGTCTCCGCCGGGCTGTTGCGCTGCACCTACGAACCATCCTCCTGCGAATCCAGCGACACCTCCTACCAATAGTACGGCTAGCAACGTAGCTAGGGTTTTCTGTCCCATCATCGGCCTATCACCTGTATAGTCACTATATAAACCGTCCCAATATTCGCTATAGTAAAACATTTAGTCTATATAGACAACCCTTTATTGAGAATAGATATATATCATCGTGATTCGATAAATAGACTGTATGGCGCTTTACGTCAGGAGGATACAAAAAACCGGTGGATCTACCATGATTGTCTCGCTACCGCAGGAGTGGGTTCGGAGGACTCAGCTTAAGCCTCACGACGAGGTTTATCTTCTAGACGAGCCTGGCGGCGGCCTGTATCTCTGGGGCTCCAAAAAGCCTGCTCGGGACGGGGTCACGGAGGCCGTTCTCAGGATTGGCCCCGATATGGACCCCGAGGATGTCCTTAGGTTATACATCTCGGCGTATATCGCAGGTTTCGAGACCATCAGGTTAGAGTTGGGAGAGGGCGGGTACAGGCAGATCAACGAGGTTAAGGACATGATCCGTAGGTGGCTTGTGGGTGTCGAGGTTGTGGGTGAGAGCTTCAGACAGCTGGAGACTCAATGTCTACCCGCCCACGACAGGCTATCGCCGTTGAAGATCGTCGAGCGAATGGCGGCCCTCTCCGCCAGCATGCAGCGTGACGCGCTTTACTCAATCGAGAGTCTCGACGAGCAGCTCGCCCTCGACATCGCACAGAGGGACTATGACGTGGACAGGTTCTACCACTTCGTGGTGCGCCAGCTAAATATCGGGATCTCCAATCCGCGAAAGCTCAGCGAGCTGGGAATAAGCCGTCCCCAGGACTGTCTCTTTTACATAATCGCGGCTAAGAGCGTAGAGAGATCCGCAGACCACGCGATATCCATAGCCGGTTACGTGACTAGAGAGAGGCGGCGAGTTCCTCCTCCGCGGCCGGTCCTGGAGGCTGGCCACGAGGCTAGCAGACTCTTCATAAGGTCCAAAGACGCGCTACTCAGCCTAAGCGTGTCGGAGGCTTTGGCAACGTTGAGAGAGATAGAGGCTTTCGAGCTCTCCCTAGTAGACGCCTCACAGGTCCTACAGAGACGAGATGAAACACACGGAGCCCTCAATATTCTGATTCAAGATATCAGGAGGATCGCGGAGTACGGGTCAGATGTATGTGAGGTCACGCTTAATCTAGGCGCCAAGCACCAAGAATTCTCCGCCTGAACTCGGCTAAACGAGCAATCGCGGTTCGTGCCAGTATCAATAGCCGGACTTGAATACTGGCTTCATCTCCCAGCCGCGCTTGATGACGGTCTTCAGATGCTCTGAAGCTCAGCCCGCATGAGGGGCGCTATGGGTGCCCGAGTCCTTGTGAGGCAGACGAGATAAACTTCGGAGCTATGCTTCCGCGCCGTGGGGGGCGTAACAACCCTCCTGTACGACGCAAAGCTGAGCGACAGAGGTCTCTCGACCGACTTAAGCTCAGGGCAGTCAAAGGCCTTAAGTATCATGTGACCGCCATCTTCCAGCACATCATCCGCGATCTCAACACACCTAATGAGTAGGTCAATCTGCCTCAGGCGGTCTACCTCGATGGCTCCTGTAAGGTGGGGAGACGCGTCTGAGATCAGTACGTCGCATTTTGAGTCACCCAGCGCCTTAAGAATTTGTACACTGGCATGAGGATCGTAGATATCGCAGGTGAGAGTCTTAACGTTTCTGGCCCCTAGACTGATCGGCCTCACGTCTACGCCTAACACAAGGCCATCTTCCCCTACCATCTCGGCAGCGGCTTTGAGCATTCCGCCGGGTGCGGCTCCAAGCTCAACCACTATGTCACCAGTGTGCAGGACCCTGTAGCGAGACTGTATGTGTTTAAGCTTATACGCGGCTCTGGAGGGATACCCCTCCCTCTTCGCCCTCTTTATCCATGGGTCATCGCGCCTCTCTGCTAGCCACCTCTCCCTCGTCACCCAAAGCACCTCCTATGTGAGATCGAGACGCCTTCAGTTTCTTTTCTCCTCCTCGCCCTTCTTCGAGGCCATTTTCGCCACTATAACGCGGGGCACCTTTACGACTCTGCCTCTGAACTCGTATCCTCTCGAGATCTCCGCGATGATTATTTCATCATCGACATCATCCCGCTCGACGTATCCGGCGGCCTCGTGTATGAAGGGGTCGAACCGCCGGCCAATCACATCCATCACCTTTATCCCGTGGTCGGTGAGCATCTGTTTCAGCTCCTTAACGAGGATACTCAGACCCGCTAAAGTCGTTTCCAGGTCGGCTTCCCGCGCGTTGTTGTAGACCCTCTCTATCTCCTCGAACATCGATATAAGGCCTAGCGCCATCTTCTCAGCCCCCCGCCTACGTGCCTCCTCAACCTCCCTGTCTAAAATTCTCCGAAGATTCTCAAGCTCCGCTCTCAGGTAGAGATTCTCCTCTCTCAGCCTCTTGACCTCTTCCACAACCTCTTCTCCCTTCTCCGGAGCGCCCTGCAACCCTGTCGCTAGGATTGCTGAAGCCTACTCTAATAATTATCTACAAGCGAGGGGTAAAACGGGGCGGTAGACCCCAAATGGTCGAGGGCTGGAAATCCCCGGTGACGTGACAGGGCTCCTATCAGCCACGCCCACCTCCCAGCATCCCGGCCGCACCTTAGCGCTGCTCCCTCCCGGGCCTGACGCGGTTCGGTGCGTTAGGATGTAGGAGGCCCAGCCTACGCCAGGCACTACATCCGACCGGGATCCGGGAGGACGCGGCGTCATCTATTGCCCTACCCCGCCGCTCGAGGCCCATCTCCCTCTTCCACCGGGTTGCTGGCCCCCGCGTAAGCCCGTTTCGGGTCTAGGGGAGGGCTAGCCCCCCGGCCCTACCTACCGCCCCACAGAATCTCCTCCCCGGCCTTGTTAAAATCTTTCCTCTTGTGGGCCGACCCGGGTCAGAGCAGGTGTGTGATGTCTTTAGCCGAGCTTATGATTGTGATCTCCTTACGCCTCACGTATTCTCTGTAGAACTCGATCTTTGCGCGCAGCTCCTGCATTAGATCAAGGAGGACTCCGTAGAGATACTCCTTAACCTCTCCGCTGATCATTTTTCCAGACGAGTAGTCTCTAGCGATTCGATCGATCTCTGCGTCATCCCTCAGAATAAACCTGAGTATCTTAAAGGGTACGTCCCTATCCAAGTCTGCCCCCCTCAGCCTCTGCTCCTCGAGGGTATTCGCTCCGCCTGAGAACGCCCTATAAATCTTTCTCCTCAGTAGCGAAGGGTCATCCTCGGGGATGAAAATAGCGGAGTACGGGTCGCTCTTGCTCATCTTCCCCTCCCCCTTGAGGCTCGGCACATCCCTGATATAGACACCGACCACCTGCTTAAACTTGTGGAAGACAGAGCGTCTTACGTAGTCCCTGCAGAGCCTTATATGGGGATCCTGATCTAGGCCTACGGGTATGATTCCTATGATGGGCCTAATTATCTGTGGGAAAAGAATATCCCCTATCTGATAAAGACTCGATATGATTCGCGCCGGATCCAGGATCCCGTAGACGGCCCGGAACTCCTGCAAGGTAATCTCTCTCGCCGCCTCTGCCGCGATCTTATGTATATCTGGGTTCTCAGACTGGAAATAGAAAACACATCTGTTCGGGTCTATCCCAAGAGCTAGATACGTGGGAATGTGATTGTATAGCGCTATCTCTCTCGCCTCCTCCAGGCCCACACCCCGCGTTGCCAAAGACTCCAGATCAGCTACCAAGAGAACCGTCAGCCTGGCCCGGCTAGAAAAGCATTTCATCGACTCAACTACAGCCATAGTGCCTAGATGTATTCGGTCGGAAGAAGGCATAATCCCAGTCAAGGCATAGTAATCGCCGCTGCTGATAGCCTCCCTCAGCTCCTCGCGGCCCCTGCACGAGTAGATTAGGCCACGCTTCACATATATGTGGTCGAGGCCCAAATCTTCCGGTGAAATATTCGTTAGACCAAGCTCCTCTACCAGCCTCGCCTCACGGCTATTCGTCCGCTCCACCACTTACGACACCAAGATCTCTGTCCCAGCTTCTTTAAAATAAATCATTCCCCAAATTAACCAGTATCAGTCTCTCTTGAGCGTGGTTTTAATGTGTTTTGAGTGTTGGGAGAATCTTAACGTAACCCCCTTGCTCGAGAAGCCTCGCCGTAGGGGGATCGAGGGAGGCGACAGCACCCTCGGGGAATGGGCCCCTAGCCACCCCGTCGGAGTCGACTATGGCTGGAGCCGGCTTAACAAAGACAACGACCAGCCTCGCGGAAGACTCCACCTTCTTAGCGGTGAGGTCTAAAGAGTACTTGACGTGTTCGATATACTCCCTGTAACTCGTGAGGGGGAGCTGTAGCTTCTCATAGAGCTCGGCTTCAACGGGTAGAAGATTCTCGAGCCGCCGTCCCTCGAGTGCTGCGTCGATTATCTTTCTCAGCCTCCTCCGCAACAGATCCTCCACCATCTTGGAGAGTATCTCGAGCTCTCCTGAGAGGAGCCTCGTGTTTATGGAGTCTTTGTTTACTGCCAGCCTAGCATTGATCCTTAGATCCTCTGCGTGGTCCTTGAGAGACCTGATCCATCTATCAGGAATCTTTATGGGATGTGGCGAGCCTCTCTCACTATTCCAGAGCTCCAGCGTCTCCCGATACACATTCCCCCCCGAACTCTCTGAGGACATCTCCTGTAACGCATTGACCTGTGAGGAGGATTTAAAGGAGCTCGCAATGGGTGGCGGCTTATGCGGGTTGCCCCAACGAGGTGAAGGATAAATATCCCATGACCCGCTACTCTCCTCAGAATGAAGGTCCCAGCAAAGATTACTGGCTATTGCCCGCGATGCAACTCTCACACCGAGCAGAACGTCTCTCTTTACAAGAAGGGCAAAGAGAGAGGACTAGCCATAGGCGCGAGGAGGCATGAGAGGGAGCTCAAGGGATACGGTGGTCAGAAGTACCCAATCCAGCGGAACAAAGCGAAGACTACTGATAAGAAAACCCTAGTACTGACGTGCAGCAAGTGCGGCAGGAAGATGATGAGGGAGGGGATCAGGTTGCGTAAACTCGAGCTGGTGAGGTGAGCGGAGAGGCTTGGCACGAATAGAGATGGAGAGACTGATACCGCGGCCGAGCAGTAGATTCCTCCTAGCATCCTGCCTTCACTGCGGTAATAAGCAGATAATCAACGACTCGGCGAAGACCAAGATCGTCTGTAACGTATGTGGGGAGGCCCTAGCTGTCCCCCAAGGCGGGAAGGCTAAGATATTAGGCAAGATTGAGAGCATCCTCGATTAGATAAGGGCCATTTCCCTTACTCTTTTCCCTACGACCTCGAGAGGGTGCTGCTCGATCTTTCTCATAAGCTCTGCCAACAGTTTATACGCCTCCTGATTGCCTGTCCACATCTTCTCAAACTCTCCCGACCTAATCTTCTCTAACGCCGCCTGCATCCTCTCCTTAGCGTGCTCATCTATGATCTGGGGTCCCACGACCAGGCCACCGAACTTGGCCGTGTCGGATACTGCCCTGAGCATGTTCATGAGGCCGCCGCTGTATATGAGGTCGACGATCAGCTTCAGCTCGTTGCAGACTTCGTAGTAGGCCAGCTCGGGTTGATACCCATTCTCGACAAGGACCTCGAACCCCTTCTTTATCAACTCCATCACTCCCCCCACTAGCACTGCCTGTTCTCCGAGCAGGTCTGTCTCTGTCTCCTCCTTGAAAGTGGTCTCTATAACGCCTGCCCTAGTTGAGCCTATGGCCTTAGCTATCGCTAGGGTGGTCTCCTTGGCGTGCCCAGTGGAGTCTTGGTGTACAGCGACGAGGCTTGGGACCCCCTTCCCCTCTACATACTTCTGCCTCAACAGAGGCCCCGGAGCCTTGGGAGCAACGAGCACCACATCGACGAAGGGGGGAGGCACTATCCGCCTGTAATGGATATTGTAGCCGTGGGCGAAGACGAGTGTCTTTCCGGGAGTCAAGTTATACTCGACATGCTCCCTGTATATTTCCTTCATCGGGACATCAGGCACAAGCATCAAGATCACGTCTGAGCTCCTTACGGCTTGATCGATCGGGATAGGCTGGAAGCCGTCACTGACTGCGGCGGCGTAGCTTCTCCCCTCGCCGCGGAGCCCGACAATTACGTCGATTCCAGAATCCCGCGCGTTGAGAGCCTGTGCCCTTCCCTGGCTCCCGTACCCTATCACCGCGACCCGTCGCTCCTTCAGGGGATCTAAAGAAGCGTCGGAGTCATAGTATATTCTCGCCAAGCCCCGTCACCTCAACTCTCCGCCCCATGATTCGCCAAAAGTTATGCTCCTCGGCGGCATCGGGCATCCCTTCTGGTCAGGGATCCTCATTACGATATGTCCGGTCCCTCTAGCACCTGGCACCCACTCGCCCTTCATCTCACGCACGACCAGCAAGAGGCGGTGGCGACCTATATAGCTCTAATCTCCCTCGATGCAGCCCAAATAGTGGTGCCTCGATAGTCACGGCTTCAGAATCTTGGTGCCCTGAAGCCTCTCTATTGCGCCTCCTCGAGACTTTTGGTATAAGGCGATCCTTTGGCCTTCTCCATAAACCAGTGTATCTTCTCCTGTGGGGCCTCGACGAGCAAGTCGGCCTCAATGAAGGAGTCGCGATCCCGTAGATGCGCCTCCATCAAGGATATCCTCCCTTGCTTCGCGAGGAGGAGGATCTTGAGCAGGGCCTCGTACTGTCTACCTAGTCGAAGCCGTAATCTTCTCCTCTCCATGTATGCTGAACCCCGGGGGAAGAATGGTCTCGGCCAGCCACCTTCCAGGCGGGACCATCGGAAAGACCTTCTCGTCCTTATCTATAGGAACATCGATCACGATCGCCTCGTCGTTTCTTATGGCCCTCCTGAGAACAGACCTCAGCTCATCGTAGCTCTCTACAAACACTCCCTCCACCCCTAAAGACTCCGCAAGCTTAACCAGGTTCGTTCTATCCTCTATGTCGACATCTTTGAATCTTTTTTTGTAGAATAGGTCCTGCCACTGCCTCACCATCCCGAGGGCCCTGTTGTCAAAGATGACGGTGATAACCGGGTAATCATACTCGACTATCGTCCCGAGGCACTGGCACGTCATAAGGAAGCTGCCATCCCCGTCCATGTTGAGCACAGTCCTATCCGGGGCGGCTGCTCGCGCACCCATTGCGGCCGGTAGACCGAAACCCATGGTCCCTAGCCCTGCGCTGGTCAGGAAGGTGCCGGGCTCCAAGACCTTAAAGTAGAGCTGGGCCCACATCTGGTGCTGGCCTACGCCGGTCGTCACTATCGCGTTTTTGGGAAGCTCATCCCTAATGACCTTTATAACCTTATAGGAGGATAGACGCGTGTCGTCGGTTTGTGAAAACATGTATTCGTCGAAGGCTCTGCCGAGCTCCTTCAGATTTGCGACCCATAGAGGATCTTTAGGCAACATCGTGGTTGTGGAGAGGTGGGAAAGGAGTGCTCTCAGGGCGGCCTTAGCGTCGCTGACAATCCCGACATCCGGGATAACGTTCTTACCGATCTCGCTCGGATCCACGTCGATGTGTATGATCTTTCTGTTCTTCTTGAAGTCGGCTGCGGGGCCTATAGCTCTGTCGGAGAGTCTCGTCCCTACGCAAATCATTAGGTCGGCATCTATTACCGCCCTGTTAGACTCGATCCTTCCATGCATGCCGACCACGCCTAAAGCGTTTGGATGACTCTCATCGATTGCGATCTTAGCGGGTGTAGTCCACACCACCGCCGCATTAGTCATCTCGGCCAGATTGAGAAGCTCTCGTGTAGCATCACTATAGTATACACCTCCTCCGGCGAGTATGCATATCCGTTTTGCGCGTGCTATAAGCTCGGCGGCCGCTACGATAGCGCCTTGGTCGGGGTTTGGTGTTGGTCTCACAAACTCGGGTTCGGCTACGACGTCTTCGAGCCTGCTGTCTCCGATGTCCTCCTGCTGCACATCTCGCGGAAGATCGATGAGGGTCGGACCCGGCCTGCCGTTGATTGCGCACATATACGCGTTCACAAACTCTTTAACGATCCTAGCCGAGTCAACGACCACGGTGGCATACTTGACGTGCGGGAGGACCATTCCTACGATATCTGCCTCTTGAAAGGCATCGGTCCCCATGAAGGACCGGACAACCTGGCCAGTGATCGCTACTAGGGGCGCGCTATCCATCGATGCGTTGACTATCCCGGTGATAAGGTTAGTGGCTCCCGGGCCGGATGTCGCGAGAGCCACTCCCGGCCTTCTCTTCACGCGGGCGTACCCCTCGGCCGCGTGTGCGGCTTGCTGCTCATGCTTCACCAATACACTCCTGATGTTGGAGTCGTATAACGAGTCGTAGAGAGGGAGGTTGGCCCCTCCTGGGATGCCGAAGACTACGTTCACGCCGAGCTCCTCCATCTTCCTGACTAGTGCATCGCTCGCCTTCAAGCCCCCCTCTCCCTCCGTCCTGAAGAAAGGTATTGGCTAACCGCGCTAGCGACGGCATTCAGAATCGTGTGAGCGCTAGTCTTCCCGAGCCCTCTGCCCACCACCGTGTCACCGTCAACCTTTACGACCACCTCGGCCTCATAAGGGTGCCTATCCTCGAAAGGCGAGGCGAAGAGTAAATAATCCCGTACCTCGACCTCACCCATAAACGTCTTGAAGGCTTTTACGGCCGCGTCTATGGCAGACTCAGTCGGCGTGGATCCAACCCCCACAGCCTCTATGGACTCGCCTAAAGCATCAAACACGGCTATACACCGATCTTCATCTTGGTTGGATATCTGATGGAAGCTACGCAAACTCACGGGCCGGGTCGCAGCGGATTTTAACATCTCGTCCACTATCCTGAGCAGTTCGTGATCCCCTATTCTGCGTCCGCTGTCCGCAAGTTCCTTTACCCTGCTTAGAACCTTTTTCAGGTCCTCCGTGCTCAAGATGTAACCGAACTGTCTTAGGACCGCCTCTAAGGCGTGCGTCCCAGAGTGTTTTCCGATCACAATCCTCCTTCTCATGCCGACTGTCTCGGGCATGATGGGCTCGTAGGTCTGCGGGTTATTAATGACTCCATGGACATGTATGCCACTCTCATGGGAGAAGGCATTGACACCTACAACGGCCTTATTCTTTGGAACAGGTATGCCGGTGAGCTTGGCGACAAGCCTCGAGGCCTTTGCGATCTGCTCATACTTGATATTTGTCTCGACGCCATATAGGAACTTAAGAGCCACGGCAACCTCCTCTAAGCTCGTGTTACCTGCCCTTTCCCCGATACCGTTGACCGTTACGTGGACTATCTCAGCGCCCCCCTCAACCCCTGCAAGAGTATTAGCTGTCGCCAGCCCCATATCATCGTGACAGTGAACCGCTACAGGTAACCCGGTTGCCTCCTTAGCCAGCAACGCTAGACGCCTCATCACATGCGGAAGAGCTACGCCGACCGTATCCGGTATATCGATGCTGTCTGCACCTGCTTGCTTGGCAGATCGATACACCTCCATCAAGAAGTCGGTATCGCTCCTAGTAGCATCCTCGGCTGAGAAATGGACGACCACCCCCCGCGACTTTGCATACTCCGTCATAGTTACCACCCGCTCTAAGACCTGGTCTCTGGTCATGTTAAGCTTGAACTTCATGTGAAGATCAGAGGTCGCGATAAAGATGTGTACCCAGTCACAACCCGCGTCTACGGCCGCGTCGATGTCCCGCACCTCGCAACGCGCGAGGGAGCAGATCTTTGGACCTATGTTAAGCGACGCAAGCCCACGAACGGCCGCATATTCTCCAGCTGAGACCACGGGGAATCCAGCCTCAATCACCTCTACGCCGAGCTCGCTAAGCGCCTCAGCGATCATGATCTTCTCCTCAACCTTAAGCGTAACGCCTGGTGTCTGCTCTCCGTCCCGTAAGGTCGTGTCGAAGAAATACACGCGGTTGGGAAGGCGATATACCCCCTCAACAACACTTCTCCAGCTCATCCGCATCACCTACTGAAGGAGAAGACGGAGGGTGGCATCAAGGGCTATAGCTCCGGAGGTTTTAACCCCCTTTGCGGGCGCTAACCTATCGCACCAAGCAATAACAACCACCCACCTTTGCGCCTAGAGCGCGTTACGGGTCGATATATAAGTGTTTGTCACCGCAAACCTCTCAACCCTAACAGGGGACCTACCTCTTCGTGATGGGAAAGAAAGATTGATTTGGTTGCGACTATCTATCACGCGGGGCCTAAAGATAATGCGGGAGCCAACCTATCGGGTTGATGTTCACCAGGGTAAAAAATCCTTGAAGGTTAACAACAAGATCGTGGAGCAGCTTAAGAAAACGCTTAGCAACAAGCTAATTACGAGGATGAGGAGGGAGTACGTAATATGCCCAGTGGCACGCCAAGAGATACCATTCCTCCTTTGCTATAATTGCGTCTCGTTCATCAGGAGAGTTCAGGGGATAGTTGATTGTGAGGGTAGAGAGTACCGGATAAAAACTGTCGGAGAATAGTCTTATGCCTCGTTTACCCGAGGATTCACGGGATTATCGTTATCGGGCAGTTGACGTTCAGCGTCGCCGCACGCCTAAAGAATTGCAACGGACTCCGCGTCTTCATACCGTTCAGAGACATTACTATCTTATGCGGGCGCAGAGTCCTAGCGAGCGACTCGATACGCTCCTTCTTATCGCCCATCTCCACAAAGATCTCGTAGGGCACGCCCTGCTCATGTAGTATATCCTTGTATGGCGCGAGCATACTTTCCCCAACGAACCTGTAGTAGAGGTACCCGGCCGGATCCACGAATTTCTCAGATTCGACGTATTTCCTGAAGTCGTCAGGTATCCTAAGATTACGCTTGAGCACCGTCAGTAATGCCAGACTAAGCCCATCCTCCTTGGCAATTTGAGCCGCGGCCTCAATCACTTTTCTACTTTCCTCGGATCCGTCAAGGTAGACCAGGATCCATCTCCCTTCCCGTCCCGTAACCTTTCCTTCCTCACTTATCGTTAACACCTTCATCACCAACGAGAAGGGTGAGCGGTGGCGATTTAAATGTGTCGTATTTACGTAAAGACCTCGTATATACATCTAAATAAGTGCCAGGTCACGGCTATAGCAGGGGACGATTCCCATTTATGGGGCTTATAGATCGACTGCCTGATCTCCAGCAACCGGGGTTTGATCTCCTGATAGCCCATTTTGAACGGCTGTATGCATGAGTGGGTGGTCACACTATATATACGACTCTATAACACTGTTATGCTTGAGGGGTACTATGTCGATAGGAGTGGACTTTGATTATACGAAATACAACTTCCGGGACGAGGTTGAGTATCAGCACATCCTGAGGCCCGGGCTCTCGGAGGGCGTGGTAGATGAGATATCGCGGATAAAGGGCGAGCCCGAGTGGATGCGGAGCATACGATTAAAGGCCTACAAAATATTCGTCGAGAAGAGCATGCCGACCTGGGGCGCGGACCTAGGAGAGTTAGAGTTCGATAAGATAAGGTACTATGCTAGTCCGACGGATAGGAAGTTCAGAAGCTGGGAGGAAGTACCAGACTACATTAAGAATACTTTTGACAGGCTGGGGATCCCTGAGGCTGAAAGAAAGTTCTTGGCGGGGGTAGGCGCCCAGTACGACTCTGAGGTAGTTTATCACAACTTGAAGAAAGAGCTTGAGAAGCAGGGCGTGATATTCTGCGACATGGACACCGGTCTGCGGGAGTATCCGTCAATAGTCAAAAAATACTTCGGCACCGTGGTCCCCCCGTCTGATAACAAGTTTGCGGCGCTCAACACTGCTGTGTGGAGCGGGGGTAGCTTCGTATACGTTCCACAGGGCGTTCACGTTGAGTTCCCACTACAGGCATACTTTAGAATCAACGCGGCCAATATAGGCCAGTTCGAGAGGACCCTGATAATCGCAGAGCCCGGAAGCAGGGTACACTACATAGAGGGATGTACCGCCCCGATATACAGCTCCCAAAGCCTCCATACAGCGGTGGTAGAAATTATCGCTATGAAGGGTTCGTACGTAAGATACACTACTCTACAGAACTGGAGCACCGACGTGTATAACTTGGTGACGAAGAGGGCGTTCGCGTACGATGACGCGACCGTGGAGTGGGTTGACGCGAATGTGGGCAGCAAGGTCACGATGAAGTATCCCAGCGTCTACCTCCTCGGGAAGGGCGCGCGCGCCGAGATACTGTCGGTGGCATTCGCCAGCCGCGGCCAGCAGCTCGACTCGGGTGCTAAGGCCGTACACCTCGCGTCAGATACGACAAGCCGTATAACCGCCAAGTCGGTCTGCAAGGACGGCGGGAGAACATCCTACCGGGGGCTGCTACATGTCGCTAAGGGTGCGAGGCGTGTCAAGTCCAGCGTACGGTGCGACGCACTCATACTTGACGACAGATCAAGGACCGACACCTACCCTTACAACGAGATACTGGAGGACGACGCAACCGTGACACACGAGGCCACTGTTGGCAGAATCGGCGAGGATCAGATTTTCTACCTGATGAGCAGGGGCATACCTGAGCAAGAGGCGCTGAACATGATCGTGCTAGGCTTCCTAGAGTCATTCACGAAGACATTGCCGATGGAGTACGCAGTAGAGTTCAACAGGCTCATCGAGCTTGAGATGAGCGGCAGCGTCGGCTAGACCCGCTACTAACTATCGATGGTGTGCAACCTCCGGAGATCCAGCTATATCGCGGGGACGTGCTTTATAACCAGCACGAGGACGAGATGTGTCATTCCCGTAACGTATAGCGCTCCCGAGAGTGCTATGTGGAAGACTAGCCATTTTCGCAGCGGCTTAAGCAGGCCTTTGGGTGGCCTTCGCTTGTATAGATACTTGCCATAGGTGCCGCTCGCCATTAGGAAAATCACGAGCCAAGCGGCCAGCCACTGTACCCCAACCAACCCCTCCAAACCTCTCCCCAGATGTATGTGGTCGAAAGGCTGGACTGTGAGGGCTGGCACGGGGAATCCCGAGTGAATGAGGATCAGAAGGCCCCCAGCCAGGGTAAGGTAGCAGTGAATATCGAGCAACGCTTCTGGAGAGATTCTCGACCGCGCCGTTAGAAGGGGCTTGAGACTATATGTCTGGGCTATGAGCATTAGCAGGGCGCCGACGAAGCCGAGTCTGTAGCCGATCCAGCCTCCACCCCTAATGTCGAGGAGGAGGGTCGTCGGCTTTATGGGTGTTGACAAAGCAGGAAATGCGAGAGCCAACAACGCTCCAGCACCAATTATGAGGGCCGCAGCCGTCACAGTCCTCAGCACGTGAGTCAAGCCTATTTGACTACTCCCACAGGCATCACGTAGACAGGTACCTCGTTGCTGGGTAGCGCAAGCAGCTCCTGGATCATAGACTCGATGAACGCCCCTATCACTGTCCCGCCCAGCCCCATCGCCGTGGCCTGAAGGTAGATGTTCTGGGCCGCGTGGCCGGATTCTTGGAAGACATACTGCCTGGCCCGCGCACCATACTTGACGCTGCTTCGCTCGAATACTGCTGTGAAGACGAAGTTGAGGGGCGCGGCTTGAACCCATTCTTGGTTGATGCAGGCCTCCATCAACTCCCTACTGATGTCGCCTCTAACTGTGGCTCTGATGGCGTGTTGGTTTGGTAGATAGTGGTAGCAGCCTGCCTCTAGCCCGGTAACTCCTCCTTCCCTGATTACCGCGTATAACTCTAATGGGTAGAGTCCGCCGGCCGAGGGCGCGCTCCGCAAACCGACCCAGAGCGTAGGCTCCGTAACACCTTGAGCGGCCCATAAAAGCTGCGATAGCTGCTCTAACGTGAGCGGCCTGTCGAGGTACTCTCGTCTCGAGCGACGTTGCAAGATAGCTTCCTCCACCGACATGTCTCCTTTCAACCGTGGGGGTGGGAGCTTAACGTAGCCATCTGCTGCCGATACTCTTGATCTGCCCCCATCCGAGGGCCAGAACGCGGTCAACCCGAGCAAAACAGCGATGGAGCCCCCTAATAAGAGCGAGAGGAAAGCACCGCTTTTCAAAAACCTCCTCCTACCTGCCGCCAAAACATGCAACCCCCGCTATAAGTTTGAGAAGAAAAAATATAAAGTGTTATGAGATCCTGTAAAAGGATTCAAAAAGATGCTCTATACCCTACCTCCCTTTTGAATCATCTCGCAGAAATAGGTATAGTGGTCTGGTTACCTTGGCAGCGTTTCCCCTATTTTACGGCCCCGGGCCCCTTCTCGCCTGTTCTGATCCGGATCGTCTCCTCCACCGGGGTTATGAAGATCTTTCCGTCTCCGATCTCTCCTGTGGCTGCTGTTCCCCTTATTATCTCCACAACTTCTTGGACATCTTCGTCATCTACCACGATCTCTATCTTGATCTTCGGGAGTAGGTCGATCCTGTAGACGTTTCCCCTGATTCTCCATGAGAATCCCTGCTGCCTTCCCCGGCCTACAACATCGTATATGGTTAGGCCGTGGTATCCGGACTTCTCGAGCGCGCTCTTGACCTCCTCGAGCTTCTCGGGCCTTATGACCGCGTGGATCATCTTCATGCCTTCGTTCACCTCCTTCTATGGCTTAACGTATTCCGCGTGCTGCGTAATGTCAAGGCCTATCATCTCCTCTATGGGCTTCACGCGAAGGCCGATCGTCAGGTCTATTATCTTCAGGATCACTAGGGTCACACCGGCTGCGTAAATCCATGTCGCGGCAACCGCGGCGACTTGGGCGACGAGGAGCCCGGGGTTCCCTAGGAGAATACCGTTCGCGCCTGCCGGGTTTACGGCGGCATCTGCGAATATGCCCGTGGCTATCGCGCCCCAGGTGCCTCCGACCCCGTGGACCCCCCATACGTCAAGAGAGTCGTCTACCCCTATCTTTGCCCTCAGGTTCACAGCGCCGTAGCACAGTGCGCCCGCTATAGCTCCGATCAGCAGCGCCGCTTGTGGGCCTACGAATCCAGAGGCAGGTGTTATGGCCACGAGCCCAGCCACTGCTCCGCTTGCGGCGGCTATGCTGCTAGGTTTGCCCCTATGCAGCCAGGCTACCAGCATCCAGCTCATCGCACCAGTTGAGGCCGCTAGATGCGTCACCATAAAGGCGTTCGAGGCCAGCGAGCCCGAGGCCAGGGCGCTCCCGCCGTTGAAGCCGAACCACCCGAACCATAGAAGCGCCGCGCCTAACACGACGTAGAGTGGGTTGCTGGGTTCCATGGCGCCGGAGCCGTAGCCGATCCGCCTCCCCACCACTATCGCCGCGACCAGGGCCGAGACCCCGGAGCTGATGTGGACCACTGTTCCTCCAGCGAAGTCGAGGGCGCCGATACCTCTGAGCCACCCCCCGACGCCCCAGACCCAGTGAGCTATCGGAGAATAGACGACGGTAGACCAAGCTATTAGGAAGAGTAGGAAGGTCCCGAACCTCACGCGCTCCGCGAAGGCCCCTATTATCAGCGCCGGCGTGATGATGGCGAACATCAGCTGGAACAGCATGAAGGTTGAGTGTGGTATCGTGGGGGCGTAGTCAGGGTTCGGCTCCCCACCTACATGGCTTAGTGCAAACCATTCCAGACCGCCGATCAGCCCAGCTCTGCTGGGCCCAAAGGCGAGGCTGTACCCCCACAGGGCCCAGATCACCGAGATCATAGCGATAGCTATGAAGCACTGCATCAGCGTGGAGAGAACGTTCTTCCTCCTCGAGAGGCCTGCGTAGAAGAGCCCTAGACCCGGCGTCATCAGCATCACCAATGCTGCCGAAACCATCACCCAGACGGTATCTCCCCCGTCTACACCCATTTTCCGACCACCTATCGCTGCGTCTTCCGCAAATAGCCGTATTTAAGTTTTGATAGCCTAGTGTGACTGATGGCTCACTTTCTTAATTATTCAAATAAAATTTGAGGGATTTTTGAGAAATAATTGAGGCTGGTTTCTCCTGACTACTTAGGGGGGCTCGGTATCCCTGGCCGTCTAACCATCGAGACTATCGATAGAACGATCGCTATTACTGCTAGGGCCATGACGATCTGGGCGATGAGTAGGGTGTTCTCGGCCACCCTCTGCAAGTTCCTTATGTCGTTGGAAAGCGTGTTCGTTGCCGCTTCAACCCGCGTCCTAACATCCTCTACGTTGCTCCTAATGTCTCCACGGAGGCTCTCTGAGGTTCTATCTAGCTTGCTGTCAACCGCGGCGACACTGCTGCCGAGCGCCGTGATAGCACTTGCCAGGTCCTCCGAGACCACACGGAGCCTGTCTGTAAGCTCCTTTGACACGGCCTCTATCTCGCGCTCTATGGGGGCGAGGCTCAGCACGTCGAAGAAGTCTCTCGCCACAGATATCGTTGCTGCGTCCTCACTGTAGGTCGCGACTACTAGCTCGTAGAGCGCTCCCGGTGTTAGCTTGCCCGTGAAGGCGGGGTCCAGCCTTATCAGCATCCTCTTGGGGGTTACCGACTCCGAGTCACCGACCGTCAATATATCTCCTGTCGCCACGTCTCTTATGAGGTATCTAGACTTTAGCAGGCCCTCTCCCTCCGCATCGATCAAGATCTGGGCCGTGGCACCCGGCACCACAGTCCCTTTACCGATCCGAAGCACCTGGACCGGCGTGATCGGTGGGAAGAAGTTGTCGCCAGGCCTGTAGGGGTATGTGGGCTCGCGGAAAGCTTTGAGCACGGAGGTCTGGGCCGCCGAGTCGAAGCTGTCTAGATAGAAGGGGCCGTTGCTTATCCACATGTGACCGCGGTTCTGCCCCCAGCTTATAGCCGCACTATACCTCTCCCTAACGTTATCCGCGGTCTCGAAGACTCTGTTTCCTAGGGTGAAGTAGCTTGCGGGGAAGAAGCCCGCGTCTCTCATCGTCTCTAGCGAAGAGACTACGTCGTTTGCATGATCAGATAGCACCAAGTTTATCCAACGCACACCCCTCGCTGCAGCTGATGCTCCTCCGTAGGCATACTTCTTCTCCACGTAGTTGAGCCTGTCTGTCGCCGCGATCACCTCCCAGGGAACCATTAGAGTGGGCCAGAGCTCCGCGAAAGATGCTATGTACGCAGACTCAAAGAACCAGTAATCGACGTAGATCTCGACCCTGTTGTCTGGAAGAACCCGGATACCCTTCACAGGCTCCAGAGAGGCCTGCAGAGACGAGGATATGGCTGGCTCTAGAGCCGATTTCTCCTCGTCAAAGGCGATCTCAAACCTAGTCGCGACGTGGTATAGGAAGTCCGCGAGGGAGATCTGCACACCATGATGCCACTTGCTCTGCAGGAATTTGGAGTAGTCAAAAGTTACTACGCTTTTTGCCGTACGTCCTCCTGCTGAGACCCATCTGTCAGCCGCCGCATCCCAGATATAAGCGTCGCTCGGGACATTTATGGAGCCTGTGGGGCCCGCTGTCCTAACTTCCCAGCTCCCCCTGAAAGGCATAGGCATCCCAGTATAAGGATGGGGCCAGGTGCTAGGGTCTGCTGTGAGGTATCCCTGGTCAACGGAGTACACATCCACGAAGCCTCCGACAAGAGCCACCTGTACCGGGTTCCAAGTTGTCCTAGTGGTCCAGACCCAGAGATGTCCGACCGTGAGGTCCCCTTTCCCAGGCATATACGCATTCCTCCAAACGAGCAGCGACCGCATCCCGGCACCTAGGTCCTGAGATATCCCAGTGAATTCTTCGCGTACGATGTATGAGTCGAGCCGTGTCGATACCCATAACCTGACGGCATCCGTCAGCGCTAGCTCAAGCGTCCTCTTCATCATAGAGTCCCTCTCCTGCTTCGAGGCGAACTCTCCCCGGAATAGTTTCTGAGTTAGGTCGTCGAGCTCGTCATTCTTGTACTGCCACCAACCCTCGACAGCCCATCCCGGCATGTTACCCGCCCAAGGAGCCGTAAAGGCTCCTGGGTCGCTATCATATTTCACGAGACCCGTCCTGCCCCAACCCTCTGTATAGATCTGCCACCTGAATTCCGCGGGGTCAGTGTTGTAGACGGTCTCGATCGCGGGCCCGAACTCCATATACATCCTCTCCACAGTGAAGCCAGCCTTCTCTAAATCAGACGCGATTGCGTCCCCGATCTGCCGCCTCTCGTCCTCAACCCTGATGATGAACTTGATCGTCACGGGCTTGCCCTGATAGAACCATCTGCCGCCGACCTTATCCGCGCCCAAGGCCCTCATCCTCTGCTCGATGATCTGCGAAGCGTAAGCGGGGTCGTACCGGAAGTCGTATTTCAGGATGAGGTCGATGTTCGAGATGTAGTCGTAGTCCCACTGTGTCAGATAGGTCACCATTGGTGCCCCGAAGCCGGCGAACAGCTCCTTGACTATAAAGTCCCTGTTGATGAGGTAGTTTAGCGCGAACCTGATTTCCCTGTCCGTTAACGGGTTAAGCTCGCCCCCTGGAGCCGGAGCCGGGTTAAGAACTATAGAATACAGACCTGTCGGCGCCGAGATGAGCTTTATCCCAGGCCTACCCGCTATCGCCTTCGCCGCAGCAGGCCTAAGTCCGAAGATATAGGCGTCGATCTCTTTGTTCTCCACTGCCGCCGCAGCTAGGTCTAGGGGTATCCTTTTGAAGGTGATGGAGTCGGCTGCCGCGCCAGGTTTGGTGTGTGGTGCCACGTACTGCCCGTAGACCGGAGCCATTAGACCCGACAGCAACAGCCAGGCAGCGACGACCATTGAAACTAATGCTAGACCTGGTCTCTCGACTATCTTTTTCATCAAGCCTTATGAAGGCTAGGGGGCCTTATAAGTCTATAGAGCTCCATCAAGGTACATGGAGATAAGGCCGTCGAGCTAATTCTTAATAATTCGCAAGACTCTAAGTATGTGCTGAGCAGTTGGGGATATATACGCGGCTCCTCGTTAAGGCGGTATCCCTCGCTCTGGTGCTCTTAGGGGTCCTCTTCTTCATGGTAGTGATCCTCGGAGCAACCGGAATATCTGACAGGATACTCTCGTCGATAGTGAATGAGGAGGTTAGGCTCTACAGGCAGGGCATAGCTCCTCAGATAAGGGACCCGGCCGCTCTCGAGGAGGCCGTGGCTAGATACAGGGAGGAGCTTGTACGGAGCTACGGGCTGGAGAAACCCTGGTATGAGAGGCTGCCAGACATGTTTCTCCGCGTTCTCATACTCGAGCTAGGTAGGGCGAGGTACGCCCAGACCTTCGCCGGAAGCAACAAGATATCAGATATCATAGCTGAGAGGCTTCCGAACACCGTGATCCTAGTTACCACCGCGATAGCGATCAACTTCCTCATAGGGATCCTCTTAGGTGTGAGGATAGCGGCGAAGCCGGGAACAAGGCTCGACAGGGCCACCTCCTTCTTCTCTGCGATCAGCTACGCAGTCCCGACTTGGTGGCTCGGCATCATATTCATACTCATCTTCGCATTCTACCTTAAGCTTTTCCCTTACGGCGGACTCTACAGCTCGCCTCCCCCCCAAGACCCTTTCTTAAGGGCCCTTGACGTGTTATGGCACGCAACCCTGCCCATAACGGTGCTGGTGCTAGTGAACGTTGGTCTTACTATCTACGTCACTAGAACCATAGTGCTTAACATCGCGCAGGAGGACTTCGTCAACGTCGCAAGGATGAAGGGTCTCCCGGAGAGGCTTGTCAACAGGCGATACATTATGAGAACGGCCGCACCACCGATCCTGACCAATGTAATCCTCGGACTAGCAGGATCGATAGGGGGAGCTATCTTGACGGAGACAGTGTTCAGCTGGCCCGGGATGGGGTCGCTCTTCTTCGAGGCGATATACCAGTCGGACGAGGCGCTCATCCTCTCCCTCGTCTACATGTTTACCCTCGTCTACGTCGTTGCGAGGTTTGTGCTGGAGGTGCTCTACACAATAGTCGACCCGCGGGTGAGAGTATAAGCATGCTGAGGAACGAGAACTTCAGGATCTATCTGTCTACGTGGAGTGGCCGCGCAGGGTTAGCTCTCCTAATACTGCTAACGGTTATCTCGGTATACACGCTCAGCACGCTCCCGGTGGCCGAGGTATCTGCTCGCTGGAACGACCCACAGTACTGGGCTGATTATCCGAAGAACTCTCCCCCCAGCTGGGTCAACCTATTCTCGAACAGAAAGCTCTTGGAGACGATCACCCTACAGAAGAACAGCATAGAGATCACGGGACAAGGCAGGTTAGCGGAGTTTATAGTCGATTACGAGCACGACACGTTCCCCACACACGTGAGCTTGCTTATCAATGACGTGAAATACAGCTCGCGGCCTCCGCTTATCACTCTTAGCGTTGTTAGGCCTGACGGCTACTCGCTGGAGATAGCTAAACTACCCGTGCCACCTCCCAGACCAGATGAGCAACCACCATATACGAGGTTCGCGATCGCCCCGGAGCGGGTGCTGATCAGCAGTAGCGACGAACTCGTAAGAGAGGTTTACAGGCTCTACTCAGACAGGTTTGATGTCCCAGTCACCCCCATTAGGATCATGCAGGAGGGGCCGCAGAGATATCTCTTCGGCGCTCCCCAGAGTGGCGAGATAAGGCCGCTGAAGGGTGTTTACAGGTTTACGCTAACCGCTACTCAGAACGACGGCCAGCTATCGGTAGGCGCCCTACAGATCATCATGGGTGGCGAGACGTATGGTTTCATGGGGACAGACGTGATAGGCAGAGACCTCGCGCTTGGCCTGCTGCTCGGATTCCCGATATCGCTCTTCATAGGGGTGATAGCCTCAGTGATCGTGACAGGTCTAGGCGCGGTCTTAGGACTGATCAGCGGATACTTGGGAGGAAAGGTTGACAACGCGATACAGAGGTTCGCGGACTTCGTCAACAACATACCCGTCCTACCCCTCCTGATATTCCTGGTATTCAGCTTCGGAGCAAAGCTCTGGATCATCATAGTAGCGTTCGTCGCCTTCGGATGGCCGGGCCTCACCATAGTGACCAGATCCATCGTTCTACAGCTGAGGGAATCCCAATACGTTGAATCAGCGCGAGCTATAGGAGCATCAAACCTAAGGATACTTTCCAGACACATCTTCCCAAGCATCGCGCCGTTCGTGCTCGCGCAAGTCATATTCCTGACTCCAAGCTTCATACTCCTTGAGGCAGCCCTGAGCTTCCTAGGGCTTGGAGACCCATCGCTCCCAACATGGGGGCAGATATTGGAGCTTGGGTTCCGGAGCTCCGCTGTCTATCTGGGATACTGGTGGTGGATACTCCCACCGGGGATCCTGATCATCCTCACGGCCTTGACCTTCGTCATGATCTCCATGGGCCTTGAGCCGGTCATAAACCCACGTGTCAGGGCGGTAGGTAGGAGATGAGCCGGCCGGCGATCCTGAGAGTCGAGGACCTGAAGGTTCACTACTCGACTCCAAAAGGTCATGTCAGGGCCGTAGACGGGGTCTCCTTCACACTGAACAGGGGGGAGAGCCTCGCCGTAGTCGGGGAGTCGGGCAGCGGCAAGACGACACTCGGCCTCACGCTCATGAGGGCGCTCCCACGAAACGCGGAGATAGTCTCAGGCAGAGTGATGCTGGATGACAAGGACATCCTCTCCATGGGCCTCGAAGATTTCAGGAGGGCCTATAGTTGGAGGATAATCTCGATGGTCTTTCAGGGAGCCATGAACTCTCTCAACCCGGTCCTCAAGGTAGGAGACCAAGTAGCGGAGCCCCTCATCTTTAAGGGAGGGCTCCCCCGAGATGAGGCGAGGAAAGTGGCGGAGGAGTTCATCGAGCTAGTCGGGATGCCTAGAGCCTTCTATGACCGCTACCCCCACGAGCTAAGCGGCGGCATGAAGCAGAGGATTGTCGTAGCGATGGCCCTCGTCATGAGACCACAAATCCTAATACTCGACGAGCCGACCTCGGCGCTGGACGTCACCATCCAGGCGCAGATAATCAACTTAGTTAAGGACCTCATAGACAACTTAGGCCTTAGCGTGATTTTTATAACACACGACGTCGCCCTGGCGAGCGACGTGGCTGACAGAATGGCCGTGATGTATGGAGGAGAGATAGTCGAGCTCGGGGTGCTTGAACATGTTCTAGGCGGGGCCCCCAAGCACCCCTACACGGAGAAACTCTTAGCGAGCCTCCCAAGACTGAGGGGTGATAATGTGCCGGAGTTTATTCCAGGACGCCCACCAGATCTATCTTCACCTCCCCCTGGCTGCAGATTCCACCCGAGATGCCCCTATGTCTTTGACAAGTGCAGGGTTGAGGCCCCTCCTCTCTTCGAATCTAATGGCTCACATCTAGTGAAGTGCTGGCTACGAGGCGAAGAGCATGGCTGAGATCTTAAGCTTGATCGACGTGAAGAAGCACTACGAGGTGAGGAAGGGGATTCTAGGATCACAAGAGCTGAGGGCCCTCGACGGAGTATCTCTGAGCATCGGGAGGCGCGAGACCGTAGCCGTTGTGGGTGAGTCTGGATGCGGTAAATCCACACTCGGCAAGGTCTCTTTACGCCTGATCGAGCCGAGCGGAGGCAGGATCCTTTTCAAGGGGGAGGACATAACGAGGCTTCCTGAAAAAGAGCTCCGGCATAGGAGTTTTAGAAGAAAGATGCAGACAGTGTTTCAGGACCCATACTCGAGCATAAACCCGTTCATGAGGATAGGCGAGGTGCTGGCGGAGCCACTGGAGATACACGGGTTCCCTAAGAGCGAGATCAGGCCAAAGATTCTAACGGCGCTCGAGGACGTGAAGCTCTTCCCCCCAGAGGAGTTTGAGGAGAGATACCCTCACGAGTTAAGCGGTGGGCAGAGGCAGAGAGTAAACATAGCGAGGGCCCTGATACTCGATCCCGAGTACATAGTCGCGGACGAGCCTGTCTCCATGATAGACGCCTCTAGCAGGGCGGAGATATTGCTACTTCTGAAGAGCATCAGGGACAGCAGAGAGATGGGCATACTCTACATCACGCACGATATCGCGACTGCACGCTACGTCTCTGAACGGATCGCCGTGATGTATTTGGGAGAGATAGCTGAGACAGGGGCCACGATGGAGGTGCTGAGGAAACCGATACACCCCTATACCACTCTTCTACTGAATAGCGTGCCGGAGCCCGATCCAGCCGGGAGGAGAAAGAGGCGGGCGGTGATAAAGGGGGAGCCCCCGAGCCCCCTAAACCCTCCCAGCGGATGCAAATTCCATACAAGGTGTCCTCTGGCTGTGGAGAGATGCAGGACGGAGAAGCCGCTACTGTTGGAGTATTTCCCAGGCCATCTCGCGGCTTGTCACAGGGCCGAGGAGATCATCAGCGGCTCCGTCTCTCTCACCTCGGACGCTTCTTAGGCTAGCCTCAGCATCAGGTAAACCAGCAATCCGAGAATTAGGCTCAGAGTCCACGCGGGGTAGGCTAGCCTTCCAACCCTTGTGTGCCTTGTCTTGCCCGCGGCCCTCCTCGTGACTACACCCGTCAGAGCGTTGTAGAACACAAGTGGGACCGAGGCTATCGACAGGCCGAGGTGGATGATCAGCGCCGGAAGGTAGACAAAGAATCTGATAAGCTCTGGCCCTTTGTATTGCTCCGGGCCAAGGGTGGCCACTTTGACGACGTACAGTACTAAAAATGCTGCTATGAGTATGAAGCTTGAGCCCATGAAGACCGCGTGGGCCGTGATCCTGCGACTCTTTACAGAGAGATATCCGAGCTGTAGGAGGATGACTGTCACGAGGTTTATGGCCGCTATCAAGTGGGGAAGGGGCAACGCCGCCTCCTTATCGATGGCTAGAGGGTTCTGATCGCCGCCCGCTGTGAGAACATAACCTAGGACGGAGTAGGCTATGAGGGTCACAATAACTGTCACTAACCCATACCTCATGGCAGATTAGGATTCGGGGTCGAGAGAATATATATCGTTCAGTAGAGATCAGAGTTGGTCGGCCCCGGTGCCTGACTCGATGCGAGTTGAGATGAACTCAGGAAGGTCCAGCGGGAGGGTAGTTATCGTGACGGGTGCTTCCCGAGGAATAGGCAGGGCGATAACGCTGAAGCTTGGCTCCCTGGGCATCCGCGTTGTCTGCAACTATGTCGCGAATAAGGAGATGGCTGAGAAGGTGATCTCAGACATCCGGGAGATAGGGGGCGAGGCGATAGCGATAAGGGCAGATGTCTCCTCGAGACAAGAGGTCGAGTACATGGTCGAGGAGACCGTCAGGATTTTTGGAGGCGTGGACATATTGGTGAACAATGCCGGGATACTGATCAGGGGAGGAATCATGAGCGACCCAACAATATTCGACAGGATGGTGGAGGTGAACGTGAAGGGAGTCATACATTGTACCTCCGCCTGCCTCAGATACATGATCCCGAAAAAGTATGGCAGGATCATAAATATCGCCTCGATAGCTGCTCTCGGCACCACATCTAGGGACACAACCTACTACGCGATGACCAAAGGAGCTATAATCACGCTGACGAAGAGATTGGCCTTCGAGCTCGGCGAGTACGGGATAACCGTTAACGCCGTCGCGCCCGGATTCACGGGCACCGACATGACTCTCAACAGACCGCCCCAAGAGCTGGAAAACATAATCAAACATCTAGAATCGATAACGGCCTTAAGGCGTATCGGGAGGCCGGAGGATATCGCCGAGGTTGTGGGGTTCCTAGCCTCGGAAGGAGCAGGATTCATAACAGGCCAGATAATCAGCGTTGACGGTGGAAGGACGGACTTTTTCTCTCGATCTACGTAGCCTCGATGCTATCCATATATCGTGGAATCATCCAACTTGGGGGGAGATGGTTGAGGCGATACTTGGCCTCCTAGCTGTCCCCCTCCTGACTCCACTGATAGTCGCCGCGGCTCTCTCTCCCCTAGTCACTCTGCTGGCAAGGGCCGTCAAACACCCGAAAATAGTCGGAGCGTACACGACGATAGTGTTCGCATACATCTTATACGAGGCGGTTAGGCTGGGGGCGACAGGGAAGGTGCTCAGAACGGGTACAGGCGTGCCCCCCCTCTCCATCGTATTCGCTGACGGAGTAACATACTACTTCACGGCAGTGGTTGCCGGTATAGGTGTCGCCGCGTCAATCTACTCGTTCAGCTATGTAAAGGAGAGGGTAGGCGAGTTCTACTCGCTGCTCCTGATGCTAGTTCTGGGGATGGTTGGCGTCTTCTTCTCTGGAGACTTCGTGACGTTCTTCGTATTTTGGGAGCTCATGAGTATAGCCTCTTACCTATTAGTGGCATTCAACTATAGGGAATGGGAATCGGTGGAGGCCTCATTGAAATACCTCGTGATGAGCTCCACAGGTTCAGCGGCCATACTTTTCGGCCTCTCTCTCGTTTACGGCCTCACCGGGACCCTCGAGTTCTCCTCCCTCGCGGGGGTCCTGAGATCCGAGCCCCTTTCAAAGGAGATGTGGAGCCAGGTCTCCCTCGTACTAATAGTTGGCGGCCTTGGCGTGAACGTAGCTCTAGCCCCGTTTCACTACTGGTTGCCAGACGCCCACCCGGCAGCCCCCAGCCCGATAAGCGCCATGCTGTCGGGAGTCGTGATCAAGACTGGTTTATATGCCATGTTTAGGGTCCTGACGCTCTTTTATCCCTCAACGGTCTATGACTGGTCTACTCCCCTAATGCTACTCGCGCTCCTGACCATGACGGTCGGCAATCTCCTCGCCTCCCTCCAGAGCGATATAAAGAGGCTTCTCGCCTTCAGCAGCATCGCGAACATCGGATACATAGTCTTCGGAATATCGGTGGGAACCCCGCTCGCGATAGCGGCCGCGCTTCTCCACGTTCTGAACCACGCCATCGCCAAGTCCCTGCTCTTCTTGGCCGCCGGTAGCCTGATAGTGAAGAGCGGGTCTAGGAGCCTCGATGAGCTTGCCGGGATAGGAAAGAGGATGCCGCTCTCCGCCACATCCTACTCGATAGGCGCCTTCAGCCTTGCGGGGATCCCCGGCCTCAACTGCTTCGTGAGCGAGTACGCGTTGATACTTGCGGCGTTCGCAGCGGGGGAGCAGCTAGCGGGGGGAGTAATGCTGATCAACGTCATCATAGGAGCCCTCTACCATCTCCGCGTCGTACAGATCCTTTTCCTCAAGCCCGAGACGGAGAAGTCCTCGAGGGGGAGAGAAGTTGGCCTAGCGATGCTTCTGCCGGCCTTGGTATTGGCCGCTTTTTGCGTATTGATCGGTGTCTACGCCTCTCCCTTCCTGGCAGCGGCATTGAGGCTAGCCCCGCCAGCATGACGACGACTGCGCAAGATTAGCGGCGACCCATTACGTTGATGCACTTCTGCATCTTTTCTAGACAAGGCTTTAAATCCTAAGCCGTGATACAGCTTGGTTAGAAAGAAGATGCCGCAGAAGAATCCCAAAGAGCCTGATGGAGACGGAGTGCATTACAAGTCGGACCTGGTTAAGAGTGACGTGTTAAAGAAGCTCAAGGATATTGGGAAGGGTATTGTGAGGGATCTGGGGGCTGGTGAGTGGCCGGTCCTCGAGATACCCGTAAGGACCACGAAGAACATTGTCTATGATGCGAGTCTCAGGCAGTACGTTATTGGTCCGAGGACCGCCGAGAGGACCGCGGGCAACATAAGGCATCTCAGACCGTTCGCCCAGACCGTGTGGGTGGCCAAGTTCGCTAAGCAACTCCTCGCAGCCGGGAAGACATCTACTCTGAGGGATACCTACTACGTCGCTATAGGCGAGGGTATTGACTTTGAGTCCCAGGACGAGAGCGACAACGTCATAATGGAGCTAGAGAGTCTTGTAAGGCATCCAAGGGAGGACATGAATATCTTTCCGGAGGAGAGGGCCTCGATCTACGGAGACCTAGTCATCGAGTACACGGTTCCGGGCTTCAGGGGGCGGAGAGTGGACCTCTCAGCCCACCCAGACGGCTACTCCATAGGTCCAGCGTTGACGACATCAGAGTTCGTCAAGTGCGGCGCTGAGCAGATCTTTGTAATAGAGAAGGGCGCTGTCTTCAGCAGATTCGTGGAGGAGCGCGCTGACAAGAACTTCAAGGCGCTTCTGATACACACGGCGGGCCAGTCTCCCAGAAACTGTAGAAAGCTGATCAGGAGGTTGAGGGAAGAGCTGAACCTCCCCGTCTACATATTTACCGACGCTGACCCGTACGGAGTTCATATAGCGAGCGTTTTGATACACGGGTCGGCCCTATCGGCTCACATAAGAGAGATCAACGTGCCCGACGCGGTCTGGGCTGGGGTCTACGCCACGGACATCACAAAGTATAAGCTACCCGCTATGAGGCTGACTGAGACCGACCTGAAGAGGCTGGACGAGCTTGAGCAGGACCCCAGGTACACTGTCGACCCTTGGAAGAGGGAGGTCCAGTATTTCGGCAAGATAAAGAGGAAGGCGGAGCTCGAGGCCTTCTCGAGGTACGGGCTCGAGTTTATCGTGAGAGATTTTCTTCCCGAGAGGCTTGCCGAGCTCCAGAAGCGTTGAAATCCAGCCCCCCGTAGTGTATCATTGGGGTGAGGGTAGATTTCACTAGGGGCGAGGCGGCGGTCTTTGTCGAGACGATGGACAGGAGGCTCCTCGCGGCAGCGGATCTTCATCTAGGATACGAGGTTGAGTTGGCGAGAGAGGGGGTGTATCTCCCGGGACAGCTTCAAAACACGATCGAGAGGATGCTGGCTCTTCTCCGTGAATGGAGACCCGACACCCTCCTCCTCCTCGGAGATGTTAAGCACCGTGTGACAGGGGTCAGCTGGCGAGAGTCGAGGCAGGTGACCGAGCTACTACTCGCGCTGCGCGAGCATGTCGATGAGATCATCATAACCCCCGGCAACCATGACGCGGGTATCCTCGTACTCGCCTCCGGACAGGCGCGCGTGACCTCGGGGAGGGGGGTCTCTATAGGCGAGGTCTGGGCGATGCATGGCCACTGCTGGCCCCCTCCAGAGGCTGCCGAGGCCAAGTTAATCCTGATGGGGCATACCCACCCCTCGGTCTCGTTCGCCCGGGGGCCTGGGTCGAGGAGGAGGGTCTTCCTCCACTCCAAGACGGAGAGAGATCTCCTGGCCCGGCTCCTTTCAGAGAAGAGCGGCCGCCAATCCCAGAAGAGGCTTAGAGGTGAGGTCGGCCTCATCGTGCTTCCACACTTCAACAACGCCCTCCAAGGAATCGACATCTCACAACTCTCACGGGCGGGCCGCGTCAGCCCGCTCCTCAGGCCCGAGGCCTTCGACCTGTTCAGCTCTAGCATAATACTAAGCGGCGGCGAGACTCTCGGGAGCGTGGGCTGGTACATCGAGGCGGGAGGGATTGTCGGGTCGGGATGAGGCGCCTAGGCTGTTAGCCGAGAGCAGGCGGGTTAAGCGCTACATCTTCAGACCCAGCGGCAGGGTCAGGTGGATAGTCGTGGGACGGGAGAGGGACTACTTGGTCTTCCCCGAGGCGCCCTACTGTAGCTGCGACGACTTCTACTTCCGGGTCCTCCACAGGCAGAAGCCCTCCTGCTACCACCTTGAGGCCTACGTGATAGCGGTCCGGGAGGGGATTTACGAGGAGATAGAGGAGGAGGACGGGTGGTACTATCGTCTCATGGACGAGTGGCTGGGCGGCTAGCTGGCCTATAGCTGGTGATCCTTCCTGACAGGGGGCTCGGTCAGCCTCTCGAGCTCCTCCGGTATCGACTTCGTCGAAGCTATCTCCCTGAACACAAGCGCGCTGGGCCTCATGTATCGCATCTTACTCTCTAGGTCCAGCTCGAAGAGGCCGAACCTCATGCTGTAGCCCCTCGCCCACTCGAGGTTATCGGTCAGATTCCAGTGAAAGTAGCCCCTCACGTCTACACCGCTCGAAAGGGCCCTGTGGACCTGGTATAGGTGTGAGGCCACGAAGCGAGGCCTGAGCCTGTCATCCGCGTCGGCGACACCATTCTCGGTCACATAGATGGGGAGGCGGTATCTCGTGTAGAGCCTCCTCAGGACCTCGTGGAGACCCTCGGGATATATCTCCCAGCCGAAGTCGCTCGCGGGCCTGCCCTCCCTCGAGTAGCCCCCCGGCGTGCAGCCGTACCCGTAGCCCCTGAGAAACCTCAGGCCTCCGGGAGCCCTCTCATCGCTCTCCGCCACTATCCGCGTATAATAGTTGAGGCCCACCCAGTCCAGCCGCCCCTTCAACTCATCCACGACCTCGCCCGAGAGAACCCCCGAGACCGCCGCCTCATACGGATAGATGTTCATCATGAAGCCTCTGTCAGCTGCCTCCGCGTCCCTGTCGCGCCGCGGCATCCAGTGAGCGACCGACTCCACGATCCCTACAGGCTTCCTTGAGAAGCTCTTTACGACATCGTAGGACAGAGCGTGGGCGATGGCGAGGTTTCGCCTCACCCTCTCATAGGAGGATACGTCGAGGTAGCCTGGGGGGAACCCGGACCCTGGTTGAAGATACCCCGCCAGAGCAACGACTTGAGGCTCGTTCATGGTATACCACGAATCCACCAGGTCGTCTAGGTGGTGCGCAACTAGGGCGGAAAACTTCGCAAACTCTATGGCGCAGCTCTCGCTAAGCCAGCCCGCCAGCGCCCGGTCCGGCCCTAGTTTCCGTACTCCCACCGGGTCGTGGAGCCATGTCGGCAGCGCCCAGTGGAATAGGTTAACGATTACGTATCCTCCTCTTGACCGCCAATCCGAGAGTATCTCTCTGTAATGCGTGAGGGCCTCCATATGGGCCACTCTCTCGAGTTCTCTGATGTGCCTCTCCTCCATGACGAGCCTGAAGGGGGTTTGCCTCGATCTCTCTACAGGGACCTCGATACCTGTCGTTGGCCTCGGGAATATCCTCGCCCACTCCACCGTTATCCACGCCGCGTCCATCCCGATACTCCTCGCGTTGATGTGGTCGCGCTCATAGAGATGCCAGTAGCCCGGCCCCTGCTCCGGCAGGTCTCCGCTCACAACCCCACCCGCTACATTCTCCGGGTCCCTAAGCCATCGCGACCAGTCTGAATCGAACTCGGATCCTGGGAGCCCCATCTCGTGCTGGACCCCAACCGTCGAGAAACCGAACTTAAAATCCTGACCGAATGAGAGCCTTGCCAACTCGGCTCAAGCATCCGGACGGCTCATTTATCTCTTTTCCGCCTCCGGGTATGAGGGTGTGGGAAGGTATATGTGACCGGAAAGATCCTTAGCCTTGATGCCCGAAGAGACGGCAGAGGAGTATATCGACTTCATCGTTATCGGGTTCGATGAGAATGAGAGGATACTCGTGTCGCCAACCTCGGGCTCTGGCGTTGAGGTCCTGGAGAGGATGGTGGGATGCGAGGTCCGTTACGAGGACTACAGGTCTGTTATCTGGAAGGGCCGGGTTGTCGAGGCTACTGGAGACGTCCTAGTCGTAGTCTTCGGCGAGGAGGCAGGCGAAGAGGGGATCCCGCCTGGGCTTGGGCAGGGAAGCCTCGTACGGATAGCTCCCCGTCCCGCCTGATTTCATGGTTTTGGGTAAGAATCAATTTATAATGCCTACGGCCTTCTAGGTTTGTGAATGACCCTGTATCAGGCTATCGGGTTGAACGCGACACTATGGGAGAGATGCTGGTCCCCTCATCGGCTTATTACGGCGCTCAGACGGCTCGAGCTCTAGACAATTTCAAGTTTTCAAGTGCCCGTATGCCCAGGCAGTTTATACATGCTTTGGGCCTCATCAAGGCGGGAGCCGCCAAGGCTAACACGGAGCTAGGCCTACTCCCTAAGCATATAGGCGAGGCGATTTATCTCGCTGCGCTTGAGGTGGCTGATGGCCTCTACGACGACCAGTTCGTAGTAGATGTCTTCCAGACAGGGTCCGGGACCTCGACCAACATGAACGCCAACGAGGTCATAGCGGCTAGGGCCGCGGAGATACTGGGAGGGTCCCGCGGCGACAAAGGTCTCGTCCACCCCAATGACCATGTAAACATGTGTCAATCTACGAACGACGTTATACCGACAGCGATAAGGGTGGCCGCTGCGACTATGATTTACAGGACATTGCTGAAGAAGCTTGATCTCCTTGCTAGTACGCTCGAGCTCAAGGCACAGGAGTTCAGGGATGTGGTCAAAAGCGGCAGGACGCATCTCCAAGATGCGCTGCCTGTTACGCTGGGTCAGGAGTTCAGCGGATACGCCGAGATGATGCGGAAGGCCGTGTTGAGGATGCGAAGGACGGCTGAGGCTCTCCTAGAGCTGCAAATAGGAGGGACGGCGGTGGGCACGGGGATGAACGCGCATCCCGAGTTCGCTCCCAGGGTAGTCAAATTCCTCTCCGAGCGTACGGAGATCCCGTTCGTGACCGCGAGGAACAGGTTCGAAGCTATGGGGACGCAGGACGCGTGCGTCGAGGTAAGCGGGGAGCTTAGAGTGGTCGCGGGCAGTATCCTTAAGATCTGTAACGATCTCCGGTTACTGTCGTCCGGGCCCGTAACAGGATTCGGAGAGATTGAGATCCCGCCGGTCCAGCCGGGCTCTAGCATCATGCCCGGTAAAGTGAACCCTGTGATAGTGGAGGCCACCATGCTTGCCGCCTGCATGATTATAGGGTATGACGCGGCGATCTTCGAGGCCTCGAGACTCGGGGAGCTGGAGCTCAACATGGGTAACCCGCTTATAGCCTACTGCCTGCTCGGCTCGATCGAGTTGTTGTGCAACATGTCGTCGGCCCTGTCTGATAAAGTAGTTCCGGGCATCACGGTTAACAGGGAGAGATGTCTAACCTATGCAGAGAGCAGCCCAGCAACCATCACAGTCCTAGCACCTCTGATCGGGTATGACAAGGCGGCGGAGGTCGCCAAGAAGGCCCTAGCAGAGAGACGCTCAATAAAAGAGATCGTGATAGAGCTCGGCTACATGAGTAAAGACGAGGTTGAGAAGATCTTCGATGTCCGTAGGATGACTCAGGGAGGGATTCCGGCGCGCGAGGTAAAGCCTAGCTGATGAGCAGAGGCTCGGGATCGATAGGCTCCAACGCCCTTAGTGACTCCAGCCTCGCCATGGCGTAGCTCCTCGCCTCCCTTGCCGAGGGAAGATCACCCACGATCTCTCCCCTCTCTATTAACGGCCTTAGCAGGGGGTCGACACGCCCTCCGCAGCGGGGGCAACTCTCAAGAGTGGCTCGACGCGGCACAATCGTGTCGTGGAACAGGTCGCACCTGTAGACCTGCTTCGAGGATGGCAGCTTACCCCTCTTAGAGATGGGTCTCCCCTCCACCTCGACGATGTCGAGGGCTAGGTCTATCGAGGGTGGAAACGCTATGACGGTCCCGACACCGAACCCGTCCGCCATGCCGCAGAGCTCCTCCAACTCTTCCTCCCCCAGCCCGCCGCTCACGTAGATCTTCACGTGGGAGAAGCCGTTTATGTTTAGAAGCCATCTGACCTCCTGAACGATCTTCTTCATGTCCCCTCTCCTAGAGGAAGGTGTGTCCAGCCTCACGCCGTGTAGTCTCGCCCCGAGAGCCTTGGCGGCCAGCAGGGCCTCCTCTCTCTCGTCGAGGAAGGTGTCGCAGAGCGCGATCCGGGGAATATCTTGGGGGATCGATCTATCGAACGCCAGCCAGGCCTTCACCTGATCCCCAAAAAGTATGACAAGCGCGTGGGGCATCGTGCCTACAGGGCTCTCCCCTATCATCTCCGCGCCGAGCACGTTGGAGACCGCGTCGCACCCCCCTATGTAGGCGGCCCTGTCTATAGCTGGCGAGACCGCCGGGTGTACGCACCGGATACCGAAGAATATGAGGGGCTTCCCCCAGCACCTCATCCTCATTCTGGCCGCCTTGGTAGATACGCTGCTGCCCTGCCTCAAGACCCCGAGCAGCGCCGACTCATACACCCCGAAGGCGTCGTAGGGGCCTGAAATCTCCATGACGGGTTCGTAGATCCTGAATATCTCCCCCTCCTTCATCGCGTATACATCGACTTCCTTACCCTCGAGCAGGGCGGCGACCTCCTCGACACCCGTGAGCATTCCCCACCCGTAACCCGGGGGCAGACCATAGGCATGGACATCCGCCACCACGCGTTGCCGAGAGATCCCTTCCCTCTCCAGAACCTCTTTAGACCTCACAAAGTAAACATCAGTCACTCTCCCAGCCAGTACGTCGTCGACAGAAGCTGCGTAGAGCTTTAGCCTCTTCAACCCGTCATGGATCAATCCAAGCACCCGGGATAAAAACCGTGAGTAGATTCTGAGACACTTCTCCACGGCAGGGCCAGATGCAAAACAGCGCTTCGCGAAACACGGGGACGGGGGTCGTGACAGCCCCGGTCTTTCCAATGGTTTGCGAAGGGCTTATAAGTCCCTAGACCATAGGGCCTGCAAGAAAATGCCGCGTTACAGCCTCACCATTAGAAGATCGTTCGGCGACCTGTCCCTCGAGTCCGACAGACTAGAGGAGCTTGTCTCGAAAGCCAGGGAGCTCTTCTCGGCCGCAAAAGAGATCGAGAGCAGTCTCCACGACGCGGCTCAAGCCCATAGCGAGCAGAGCACCGTAATAGACTTCACACGGAGTAGGCGGGGCCGGTCGGAGGCAGTCCTTGCCATAGACGCCATAGAAAGAGCCCTGATACCCTCAGGATACCTCTCCACCGCCAGGACCACCTCCGAGGTGAGGCAGAAGATCGCGGAGGCGACAGGGCTGAAGCTCCAGAGCAGAAAAGTAAGTCAAGCCCTGGGCTATCTCTACAAGATGAAAAAAATTATGCGGGTGGGTCAGAGAGGGAACTACAGGTGGTTCAAGCGATAGTCACATCACGCCGTAGACGAACCTGTCTAAGTGCCGGATCCTTTTGGCCGGATGCGGATGGGTGCTGAAGGCGTCGCTGAGCGGAGAAGGCTTCGCCCTCCTAAGTTCATCGATCAGCCTATCAACGTCGACGTAAGGCTCCACGACGTGCTCAGGGTCTGAGATGAAGAACATCTTTAGCTGCTCAGTGTGGGCTCTCTCCGCTGGCCTTATCCTACCGGCTGCGGCCATTATCCGCACGAGGGCTCTCTGCAACTTTCTACCCCCGTCAGAGACCACCCTCGCGGCGTGGCTGTCAGCATAGTATTCCCTGAGCCTGCTCATTAAGAAGACGAATAAGTTGAAGATGAAGCTCAGCACTATCAGCCCTATACCGATAAGTATAGGCGCAGCTCCTCCGCCGTTCCTCCGGGCGCCCCCAAGAAGACCCGAGATATAGAGGGTATAGCCTATGTAGTAGATAATCGCGGGGATCAGGCTGATCATCAGCATCACGACCACATCACGGTGCTTCAGGTGGCCTACCTCGTGGGCGATCACGGCCTCCAGCTCGTCTCTCGGTAGTCTATCAAGCAGTCCCCGGGTAACCGCGACCGTAGGCCCGGTTAGCGGGCTACCGTATGCGAACGCGTTGGGCAAGTTTATATCAGCGATCATTATCTTTGGAACTCTCCTCATCTCGCTTCGAGACGAAACCTGCTCGACCATCTGGTGGAGCCACGCGTAGCTAGATGGGTCTGCCGGCTTAGCGCGATACACCGCGTTGATCAGATAAGGGCCAAGAAGCCATTGGAGGATGTTTATCAGGACTACGAAGCCCACAACGCCGTAGATGTAGAAGGAGGGCAACCCGAGGTATAGTATGAGAGCTGTCAACAGAAGCGAGGCCGTACCGACTACCGCCAGCCAGACCCCGAACATGCTGATCCTCAGACCGATTAGAGAGAATCCTACCTGCCCGGACATGTTTGGCTACACCTGAAAAAACATTTTAAGAAAGGATATTTATAAACCTATAGCCAGCCACTATTTTTCAAATAATGTCTCGACACAGGACGATTGATGGTTTGAGAACTCTCTATATCAGGGCTCTCTCTTTCCTGTCCTCCCTCGGCCTGACCTTCAACACACCGTAGTGTATCGCGCAGGAGATGCAGAGGTTTTCCGTGATGACGTTCCCTGAGACGTAGGCACCCATCTTTTTCAGCTCCTTAAGAAGTTCCCCGCGGACCGGCGAGACCCTCCGCGTCACGCGCTGGATCTTGCTACGGGGCACGAAGGCGCCGCAGTTATCGCACTGTACCATGGGCTCAGAGCCCTTCTGGCCCTTCCCTCTCCCCCTATTCTTTCTCTTGACGGGCATAACGCGACCGTTATTCGTTGAGCTCGCGGTAATATAAAGCTAGGGTGTGCGGTCAACTTATGGATTGTTCTCCCCAGACCGCCTTAGCTTCAGATAAGTCTCTAGGGCTCTGATGGATTCCTCCTGGACCGGGTCGATCGATCCAGGCCTCACCCTCCTTATCCAGGCCATAGCTTCGTTACTCGTCATCCCCTCCTTGTACATCAGGTAGGCGGCCACTACTGTGGCCGAACGCCCCTGGCCTGCGGCACAATGCACCAGGACCTTCCGCCCCTGCGCTCTCGCGGAGTCCACGAACTCTATCGCTTGGAGCATGTCCTGTAGGTGGGGGGGGTGGTGGTCTGGAATTGGGATGTGGCTGTACTGTATATCAAGCCCCTTGAGGAAGTATGCCGGTATCCTGTCCTCTGTGAGGGAGAGTATGGCGCCTACACCGTTCCTCAGGAGCCATTCTATCTGGCTTTTCGTGACCGGCCTTCCCGATACAGCTAGGCCCTCCTGAACCCATCCAAAGTTGAAGGGCTTTTCAGAGAAGAGCCCCCTCATTCGGCGCATCAGGTCTCCTGTACCATCCACGATATAGAATTGGTCATGAGGTTGTATATGACTTCGCCGATAGGCCCGGGTGCAGATATAAATCGCTAGGTAGAGGCTCTTTGTTGGTGCGATGGCGGAAAAAGCCTCGCTAGTTATTGGCCCCGCCGCGCTACACTTAGGCGATGCCATCGCCTCCAACTTGGGAGTCCGGCCCTTCAACTTGGAGCATAAGGTTTTCCCCGACGGCGAATCCTACTTCAGGTTTCGAGAGAAGCCAATGGAGACGGCGATACTCGTGCAAGGAACCCACCCCCCTCAAGACCAGCACATACAACAACTGCTACTCATGGCTGCCGGGTTGGAGGCCGCGGGCGCTAAGAGGATAATCGCGGTGATCCCCTACCTTGCTTACGCGAGGCAGGACAGGGCATTTTTAGAGGGAGAGGTCGTCAGCCTCTCAATCCTTCTTAGAATGATGAAGACCGCTGGCATAGGTGAACTGATCACTGTAAACCCCCACGCGCCGTGGGCCCTGGCGTCCGGCCCCATAGCCGTGGAATCGATAAGTTCCGCCCCCCTCCTAGCGGCAAGCATCGTTGAGAAGAGATTGGGTGGTCGGTACATTATCTCGCCCGGGAAGAAGGGCATGGAGCTCGCGTCAGAGATCGCAGAGATCGTTGGGGCGACTCCTGTGAGAGCAGAGTCGAGACGCGACCCCTACACAGGCGAGGTAGAGGTTATTGTTGACGGGGGAGCTTTGTTCGACGGAGTGGATGTAATCGTTGTTGACGATGTTGTGAGCACGGGAGCTACGATGAGCCGGCTGATAACCCACCTCAAGAGCCGCGGGGCGAGAAGGATACTCTCTTGCTGTATCCACGGGTTATTCGTAGAAGGCGCCGACGAGAAGATCCTAAAAGCGGGCGCAAACCATATCATGGCGACAAACACGGTCCCATGCAAGTACTCGGAGGTCGATGTATCTCCCCTTATAGCCCAATCTCTCTCAAAGATGATCGGTTGATACCCCTCATCGCACAGCTCTCAGGGGAGCATCCCTCTCTGCCACTGAGCGAGCTCTCTTCCCTTCTGAAGATACTGGGGAGTACCCCGGTGGTTGAGGTGCTCCATCCTAGACTAGCTCTCTTCAGGGCCAGTCGGGGAGAGGGGGAGTTAATCGGCGGACGCGCGGGCTACGTGAAGACTCTGATAGAGCCTGTGCTTACGGCTGAGCTTGGAGCCCTCGGCAAGGACGTTGAAGTCGGATCGTCCGATGTGTTGAATCATGCCGCGACTTTCGCCGTGAGGGCTGTGAAGATAGGTGAGGTCGGGATCAGCAGAGTCTTAATCGAGAACTGGATAGGGGCCGTTATCAGGCGAGCCTATCCCCATCTCAGAGTCGATCTCACGAACCCCTCGCTGGAGGTTGTTGCCTTGGTCACGCCTAGTCGCGTCTATGCCGGCCCTAGGGTTTCGAGACTCGATGCTAGGGTGTTTGAGCAGAGGAGGCCCGGGAGGCGCCCATTCAGGCACCCCTCAGCGCTTATGCCGAGGTTGGCGCGGTGCATGGTTAACCTGGCCCAGATCAGGATAGGTGGCACGATCCTAGATCCGTTCGCAGGCACGGGCTCTATACCAATAGAGGCCGCGAAGCTAGGCTACAGGGCGTTGGCGATTGAGGTTGACAGATGGATCGCTAGAGGCTGCCTCAGAAATCTCAAGCACTATAGGCTGGATTACTCAACCCAAGTTATCTGCGGTGACTCAACAACACCTCCACTGAGAGGAGGGGTCGACGCTATAGTGACTGATCCTCCATACGGGAGATCCACTAAACTCGGAGGCAAGAGTTTACAAGATCTGTACTTGACAGCGTTTAGAGAGTTGACGGATCTGCTCCCGGACGGTGCTAGGGTAGTGACCGCGATACCTCAGCAGCACCTCGACCTCCAGCTACTCACCGATTTGGGGCTTGAGCTTGCTGAGTCACATACCGTCCGCGTCCACTCCGGCCTAACCAGAATCATATGCATCTACACGTGTAATAGGTGAGTGTAATTTCCGTCATTTAGCTGATCATATGTCTCGGTTTTCAGGCGCTCATGCTTAAATACGCGTTGTCACAATAGCCGACCCTTCCTCTTGTGGGCGGTATTATTACACCTTCCTCGCTTTGATTCCGTAAGAATGCTTATTAATGAGTCTAGACACCGCATCTATGCGAGCGCCATATGCAGATGGAGTTTGATAGCCGTCTCAAGCAGATCGCTGAGACGCTCTCCGAAAGTTGGCGGCAAGCAAGGAGCCAGAGGATGCGGGCAGTGTTGAAGATTCAGCAGGAGGCATGTGACGCTATGCGGGGCTACCTAAAGTCGGAGGGGTTTTTCGAGCTTCTCCCGCCGATCATAGGGCCCGTGACCGACCCTGGGATAAGAGGGGCTAAGCAGGTGACTTTCGACTACTACGGCCGCGAATATAAAGTGATGAGCAGCGCCATTCTATACAAGCAGGCGGCAGTCAGCGGGCTCGGCAAAATATTCTTCATGTCACCAAACATAAGGCTTGAGCCTTTAGACTCTGCACTGACTGGGAGACACCTAGTAGAGTTCGTGCAGCTAGACCTGGAGATCGCCCACGCGTCTTACCACGACGCCATGAAGGTGGCTGAGAACCTTCTCTGCGCTGCTATAGACTCTGTCAGGGACGTGTGCACAAAAGAGCTTGAGGGGCTTGGGAGAACTTTAAACTCCTTTAAACCTCCCTTCAAGAGGCTCACATATGACGAGACTCTTGATCTGCTAGCTAAGCACGGAGTAAAGGTCCGGTATGGGGTTGAGATTCCCTGGGAGGCTGAGCAATTTATCTCGAAGCTCATAGGCGCTCCGTTCTTTATCATAGATTATCCGAGGGGGGCGAGGGGGTTCTATGACAGGGAGGAGGAGGATAGGCCAGGCATCCTGCGGGATTTCGACCTGATCTTTCCGGAGGGGTACGGCGAGTGCGCGTCTGGTGCGGAGAGGGAATACAAGTATGAGAGGGTTCTCGGCCGTATCAGGGAGAGCGGCGAGGATCCTAGGAAGTATGAGTGGTATCTCAAGATGCTGAGGGATGGGGTCACGTCGAGCGCGGGGTTCGGTATCGGGATAGAGAGGTTGACCCGCTATCTCTGCGGCCTCTCGACGGTCTGGGAGGCTAGGCTCTTCCCGAAGGTCGCAGGCATATACTCGCCCTAGAGACCTGTTAGGATGGTGATAGGCTATTGAATCATTATTTACCCGCGTGATTCTCAGGACCCTTTTCGGATTATCAGGGCTAGGCTCCTTCCTCCGAGACATAGGAGAGGCATGGTCTAGCTATCCGTACAAAGAGATCATACAGAGGGCCAAGAAGGGGATCGACGCGATCTATCCGGGTGATAGGTTTAGGCCGATTCTGCTAGCCATGAAAGGGGCATCCATCTTTGATAGGCCGAGAAAATACTACGACCTAGACGATGTCCTCCTGCTCCCCCCAGCCTTTACGCCGCTGAGGCTTAAGAAGATGTCCGAGGTTCTCCGCGAGCCCAATTACTCCGACGTTGATCTCAGCACCGTGATAGGGGGATTTAAAGTGAGTATCCCCCTGATGGTTGCCTCGATGGGGTCGGTACAGGTCTCCAACAAGGTCTCGCTGGAGATTTCAAAGGCGGCAGGCGCCCTCGGTGTTCCTCTCGGCGTTGGGGAGAATGTGGCCACGATGTGGGGCTACTCTAAGAGGGTGAGGAGCGGCCAGCCGTGCTTCAAGGAGAGAGTTCTCACCTATCTTGAGGCGGCCAAGGATGGTGTGGGGGGAGTGACTATCCAGCAGAGCGTAGAGGATGCTTACGACGAGCTCTGGAACCGTGTCTACTCCGACCCAGACATCGAGCCATACATCGAGAGGGGGATGGTGGGGCTTGAGGTCAAAATTGGGCAGGGAGCAAAACCCGGGCTCGGTGGCGAGGTAAAGGTCTCTAGGGACGAGGCCTTGAGGCTTAGGGAAAAGTATCACATACAGGAGATTGCTGAGGAGAGGGGCTCGACATTTATCGTGAGACATTCCGCGCCCGGGACCTACACGCCCGAGATCCTGCGAGGGATGATAAGGATGATTCGGAACAATTATCCGCGTTGCCGCTTATGGGTGAAGATCGGTCCATTCCGCGACCTCCCCCAAGTACTCCGTATACTCTTCGAGGAGAAGGTGGACGCTGTCTGGATTGATGGCAGGGAGGGTGGTACCGGGATGAGCCCGCTGGCCTCGATGAAGCACCTCGGCCTCCCCCTCACGGCCGTTCTCTCCAGCATCACGGAGTTCCTACGAAGGGAGGAAAAGGAGACGGATATCCTGGCAGCAGGCCGGCTTTACGACGGCGGGCACCTGGCCAAGTGTCTCTGTCTAGGCCTTGACGGCATGGCGGTGGGCAGGGCTGTTGCCGTTGCCGCCTGGGCCGCCGGCGCGAGAGGGGTAGAGAACTATCTGAGGACGGTCGAGGTGGAGGCGAAGCTGCTTATCTCGGCCTTGGGCAAGTACAGGATCTCGGATTTGGGCCCCGAAGATTTGGGGAGCCTCAGCCGGGACCTGGCGGAGAGACTGGGGATAAGATACGTCTATGGCTGATACGAGAGGGCTATAACTACCCCCGGCCCAAAACTGCGTGAGTTAGATTGACGCAGATGCTCGCCTGTTTCCTCGGGACAAGCGGGGGCATGCCGACGCCGAGCCGCCAGCTCCCCTCCGTGGCAGTGAGGGTCTCTGGGGAGCTCCTACTCTTCGACTGCGGCGAAGCTACACAGAGGCAGCTCCTCGCCTCGCGTCTAGGTTTCCCGAGAGAGCTCAGAATTTTCATAACACATAGGCACGCGGATCACCTCCTAGGGGTGCCGGGGGTCCTCTACACGCTCGGAATGCTGGGGAGGGAGGAGCCCGTCAGGATATACGCTCCGAGGAGTGCTTGCGGCGTCATCGAGGGGCTGCTCGAGGTCCTTGACACGGATTTGGAGTTTGGGGTCGAGATACTCGAGGCCCAGCCCGGGCTGGTCTATAGGGGTAGATCTTTTAGCGTCGAGGCTATCTGGTCGCGGCACTTCGTCGAGGGGCTCTGCTACAGGGTGGTCGAGGACAAGCGGCCCGGGAGGATGAGGATGGACTATCTCGAGGAGCTGGGCCTTCCACGGGGACCCCTCTGGGGACGGCTTCAGCGCGGTGAGGCGGTAGAGTTCAGGGGCACGGTGATCAGCCCTGAGGATGCCGTCGAGCCACCTAGACCCGGCAGGAAAATAGTCTACACAGGCGACACAAGCCCTTTCGAAGAGCTTACGAGCTTCGCCGAGGGCTCCGACCTACTGATACATGACGCAACATTTGACCAGAGTCTGGCCGAGCGCTCCAAGGAGGAGGGGCACAGCACCGCGGCCGCAGCCGCGGAGACCGCTTTAAAGGCCAATGTACGGGTGCTGGCGCTTTTCCACATAAGTCCGAGATACCACGGGAAAGAGGAGATCCTCCTGGGCGAGGCGAGAAGGATCTTCCCCTCTACCATCCTCCCCAACGATTTGGACAGGCTCGAGATACCCTACCCAGAGCGCGCCCTGAGTGTATAGATGATGGGGGGCCAGCTTGACAGGTCTATCCAGGAGGTCAATACCTCGTCCAGAGGGTAATATCTTACTGACCGCGGCTCGGCGCCATCGCTCCTGCGGACAAACCTATTATCCTCCCCAACTACGAGCTCCCTCTCGTCCTCAACTGGGGCGTCGACGTTCACCACATCTCTCGGCCTTGCAGCCACCGCTGTCGCCCCCGGGGCCACCGACCCGAACCCCCTCCAGACGATCACGAACCAACGTGCCTCGCCGGGTTCGACCAAGTCTAGGATCCCCTCTGTAGAAGAGCTTGTGCCGGGGCCCCGCATCCCAACCTTCGTCGCGCCGCATCTCCTACACCTCCACGCCTCGACCACTTTGATCATCTCCTCGCCGCGCCCTACATTCACGACCCCCCAATACTTCAGATCGTGGACACAGTTACCGGATGTCAAAACTCGCTATTCCTCCGCATCGAGAATCTCTACCCTGCACTTTGCCAGTCTTTTGAACTCTATGGCATCATTCTTAGAGCCAACTATGACGCCGTAGTGCATCGGTATTGCGAGATCGGGGTTTATCAAATTCGCTGCCTCTGCTGCCTCGGCAGCCGTCATAACATAAGTGCCGCTGACAGGCAGAAACGCCACATCAATCCTCCCGAGAGCCTTCATCTCAGGAATCACGTCAGTGTCCCCAGGGTGGTATATTCGTACCCCTGCAACATCCACGACGAATCCTACGCCGCCGTATTCGGGGGGATGGTAAACTATGCCCGCTGCCCGGTACTTGTTCGTGTTGTAAGCCGGGACAGCCCTGTATTTGACGCCAGAGACTTGTCCCTCGTCGCTGGGCGCGACGTGAAGTGTCTCCCTGCAGGGCACTCCTCTTAAACCAGCCATACAATTCTTCGAGGCTACAATCACGGTCTTCTCGCGTGACGATACTTTCGCGATGTCTTGGGGGGAGAGGTGGTCAAAGTGCTCATGCGTGATAAAGACCAGGTTTGCAGGCCTCTCTTTCCTCATCTTAATGAGATATGGGTCGAAGACTAGCTCGACTCCTCCGCCCGATACTCTGAAACCCGCGTGGCCCAGCCACGTAATCGCCAAACCCTTATACGTCAGCATCCCTAGGAGTGGGAAAACCACTCTTATTTATATAATAGTCACCCACAAGCAAGCATCTCGGAAGTATCAGAAATCGGCGGTTTTACGCTGAGTAATTCTCCCGACAGACTCCGGTGCAAAAGCTAAAGGTCAGGACTGTCAGGAGCATTCGGTGACGGTTGGCTCTACAGGAGACGATACCCTGGATAGAGAAGTACAGGCCAAGGATCTTGGACGAGATCATCGACCAGGAAGCCGTCGTGAACAGCCTGAAGACGATAGTCCTAACGAAGTCAGTCCCCCACATGCTTTTCGCCGGCCCTCCAGGCGTCGGTAAGACAGCTACGGCGCACGCGTTTGCAGCCCAACTCTTCGGGCCCAGATATATCGAGGATGGGTATTTCTTAGAGATAAACGCGAGCGACGAGCGCGGGATCGACGTCATCAGGGAGAAGGTGAAGGGCTTCGCTAGGACCGTCCCGATGGGTGGTGTGGGTTTCAAGATACTGTTGCTCGACGAGGCCGACCAGCTTACATCCGACGCTCAGCACGCCTTCAGGAGAGTCATGGAGCAGTTCTCCGCGACGTGCCGCTTTATACTGGCTGCGAACTACGCTAACCGGATCATCGAGCCTATCCAGTCGAGGTGCGCGGTCTTCAGGTTTAAGCCCATCGGGCTTGAACACATCGAGGAGGCTGTGAAGAGGATAGTGTCAAGAGAGGCGCTTAAAGTCTCGAGCCAAGCTGTCAAGGCGCTCTTCGAGGTCACGGAGGGCGATCTCAGACGATGCATAAACATGTTGCAGACGGCATCCACCTACAGCAGGGATATTAGCGAGGCCCTGGTCTACCAGGTCGCTGGGATAGCGTGGGGCGGCGAAGTAAGAAGGTTGATGGTGCTAGCCATAGGGGGGAGGCTCGAGGAGGCGAGGCAGCAACTCAGAACGATACTCCATGTGAATGGTGCTTCAGAGAGGGAGCTGATTGCGCAGATGTATAGGGAGATCTTCTATCTGAATCTACCGGAAGAGAGGAGGCTCTCGCTTATCTCGCTTCTCGGGGAAGTTGATTTCAGGCTCTCGCAGGGAGCCACGCCAGAGCTACAGCTGATGATGTTCCTGACCCATCTCTACTCCTCCGCTCAGGCTGGGAAATAGCGTCATGTCTATCCCCTGGACGGAGAAGTATCGGCCTCGTCTTGTCAGAGAGATCGTCGGGAATAGGCAGGCTATTCAGCAGTTTCTGGAGTGGATCCGTGGCTGGGAAAAGGGAGGACCAGCCTCTAAAGCCGTTATTCTGGCAGGTCCCCCAGGGGTGGGAAAGACCTCTCTGGTACTGGCTTATGCACACGAATACAGCTGGGACCTCGTCGAGATTAACGCGAGCGACGAGAGAAGCGGAGAGCGGCTGAGGGAGCTTCTGGGCGCGTCGGTGTCTCAGGCCACCCTCACGGGAACGAGGAAAAGAATCATCCTAGTGGACGAGGTGGACGGGATAGCTGGAAAGGAGGCCTCGGGCGGCGTAGCGGTCCTGACCTCCCTCATTAAGGCCTCAAGGGTGCCCATGGTGCTTGTCGCTAACGACCCGTGGGACGCTAGGCTCGCCCCTCTCAGGCAGATCGCACCGATAATCAAGTTCAACAGGGTGAGGAGAGACGAGATCTTTAGACATCTAAAGATGATCTCGGATAGGGAGCGCATAGGTAGCGATGAGAAGGTCTTGAGAGAGATTGCGGATAGGGCGGAGGGCGATCTGAGGGGGGCGATAAACGACCTCCAATTATTGGCCTCCGCGATGGAAAACCCGGCACTCCTGCTGCCATACCTAGGCGAAAGGGATAGGGAGAAGACATCCTTCGATGTTCTCGCGGGGGTCTTCGGCGCCAAAACCGCATCCGATGGGAGGCTTCTAACCATGAACACAGACATGGATATGGATCAGGTAATCACATGGGTCTACGACAATCTCTTTAAACAGTTCCAGAAGCCTGAGGCACTCGCAGAGGCCATGAAGATAGTGGCTGAGGCTGATCTTCACCTGGCTCGGATGAAAAGGTTCCAGATGTGGGGCCTAACGAGATACGTCGCGCCCCTCGTAGGGGCGGGACCAGGTATTATTAAGAGTCTGAGGGGCGAGAAGGGGGGTGGCTTCGAGTTTCCTTCAAAGATCAGATTCATGCAGCAGACGAGGGATCTCAGGGGAAGGGTGGCTGAGGCTCTCTCAAAGATAGCTTCCAAGTCGAGGATGTCGAGATCCAAGGCCGCGACCGAGATGCTGCCATACGTCGCGGAGATGATCCGCGGGGGGGATCGCGGAGTAGCAGCGCATTACGGGTTGAGCCAGGAGGAGGTGCAGGCCATAGAGACGGTCTTCAAGACCGTTGCGACCATGCCGAAGACGCCCCACGCTACTGCGCGAGGTGGGAAGTCGGCGGCTACGCCTCCTCGGGGGAGGACTCGAGCAAGGCGGAGATCTCCCTGACCATTATGGAGACGGGTATTCCTGGGAGGGCTATCAGGCTTCTCCTACCCCTGGCCCCGCTACTCGAGATCTTTATCCGCACCAGGCCGAGGTCCTCGAGCCTCTGCATATACTCCCATATCCTGGTATAGGATTTCGGAGCGGCCTTAAACTCCTCGCAGACCACGCGATAATTCTGGTAGAGCTCGCTCGAAGAGATGTATGAACGGTCGGAGTTCATGAGCAGCCGCGAGGCGGCGAGTAGCAAGAGCTTCTCATGCATCGTGATGAAGGTCAGGACCTCTCTCCTGACAGAGGGATAGATGCTCGCGGCAGCCTTCCGCACGTGTTCAGGAAGGATCCGGTTCCCGCCCTCATTCTCCGCGTATTTCCCTGAGCGCCAGAGCAGCTCGACCGCGTATCGAGCGTCTCCACGCTCGGACGCAATATCCACTATGAGGCTCTTCGCCTCCTCGCTTAGAACACCTTCGTGGAGAGCCTCCGACCCCCTATACTCCACTATGTCGCTCAACTGGGCCAAGCTATACTCGTCAAGGTATATCACGCCTGCTTGGAACATGCTCCGCACCCCCTCCTCAAGCTGGTCCACGATCTCTATATTCCTGCTTATCGCTATCGTCGAGATCCGTGCACTCTCCTGCCTCTCCTCCCCAAGCCTGAGAAGCTTGTAAACCCCGGAGGGGTCGCCGCGGAGGAAACCGTCAAACTCGTCTAGCCCGAGGGCCAGCAGCATCCTCTTCTTCTCTAGCAGATCCATCAATCTCCCTCCGAGCTCCTCGGCTGAGAGCCCTCTGACGGGAAGAGGTGCCCCGAGAGACTCGACGGCCTTCTTAAGAATAGAGCTGAGAGTCGAATGGATCCTACAGTTAACGTGCACGTATCGCGCGAAGTAGACGGTGTCCATGAGCCGCCTTCCGAAGAGTTTGCTGAGGGCCGTCTTCCCGGTCCCAACCGACCCAACCAACAGCACCCTGACTGCAACGGCAGGCTTACCGGAGAAGTAGCTGGAGAAGAATGTCTCGAGGAGGCCCAGCTCCCTCTCCCTGTGAGGGAGCCGCTGAGGCACGTATTCGGGGGAGAGCTTCTCCTCGCTCTTAAAAATTCTCAACGCCGTAGTATCCTATGGTTTGAGGATAAAAAGGCTTACAGCACCTTATCGAAAATGTTTAAACCGGTATCTAGCAGGTAGAGCGGTATCCTTACATCCACCAACTCTCCTGCGCCTATACGCTCCACATCTGGCGGGAGCTCGACGTATCCATGCGAGATTGCTATGCTCCGGATATTGGACGCGTCGGCGATGTTTGGCCTTGCGAGATATCCCCCCTTCCGCAACGAGAGTGATACCCATACTATTCTCTTGAAGTTCCGTCTCTTTGGGAAATTGATTTCCGAGTCTAGGAGCGCCTTCACCTTGAGGAAGAACTGCTCTATTTTCGTCCCTGTCAAAGTTGCGAGGATTGGTACGGCTAGGTAGTTGAACACGTTCAACGTGGAATGTATCAGCCCCGGAAGCATCACGAGAGGCTTACCGGATATTACAGCCACCCCACCCACCCTGCCGGGCTGTAGCTTCACACCCTGTATGAAAAGCTCCGCAACACGTTTGAGCTCCGCGGCTAAGAAGTCTATGTCGCCCACACTCGACCCTCCTATCGTGAGCACACAGTCGGATTCCCTCACGGCATCCATGAGGGCCCCCCTGATCCGGTCCGGGTCGTCAGGCACTATGACCGGTTTCAGCGGTTCGCAGAAGAGCCGCCCCAACATATGGTAAATTAGATGCCCGTGTGTGTTCAGGATCTTCCCTTCGCGTACCTTGGCAGGGTCGTCGGTTAGCTCATCTCCAATCGAGATTATAGCGACCCTCACAGGACTCTCCACCTCGACGGAAGTCACACCGAGTGTCTCCAGCAGCGAGGCCATTACGGGCCCTAGGACCTCTCCCCGCCTAGCTAGGATCTCGCCTTCCCTAACCTCGCTCCCGGCCTGCACCACGTTCTCCAACGGCTCATATTTGCGCGTGACTACTATCTTATCACCTACGACTAAGTCGACATCCTCCTGTCGAATCACGGTGTCAGCTCCTTGGGGCAGATAGCCACCCGTGTGGATCCTGACCGCCAAGCCCTCATCTATCTTGCCATGCCTCCCGCCGGGCCCGATAGATCCAACTACTTTGAGGAAGACTGGCTCCTTTTCCGAGGCTCCGATGGTATCCGCGCTCCTGACAGCAAAGCCATCCATGTGGGACATATCCAGAGGAGGATGATCACTCGGGGCCACGACATCTCTCGCTAAGATAAGGCCAACCGCATCCCTGGTTCTCATAGAGATTACCCTGTCCAGAGGCTTCACCTTGGCTGAGGCCTCGGCGAGGACCTCAGAGATCTCTCTAAAGACGGTGACAGCCCTATAAGGACCGTGCAGCGACCCCATACCCGGCCAGACGGCTAGGCTTTTTCATAGGCTTTATAGATTTACCGAAGAAAGTAAGGAAGGAGTGATAGTCCTCCAAAACACTAGTACCCGCGAGAATGTCTACGTAGGGAAGGGCCGTAAGCATTCCTATCGTGAGCGGCCTGAAGCCAGGCTTATCGGAGTGAGGGTTCAGCCAGATAATCCTGCTTACCCTCTGCCTCAACCCCTCTATGCTCTCCCTCAGTAGCTCGGGCTCGCCCGTGTCCCAGCCGTCGCTCACGATTATCACGACCCATGTCCTGTCGAGCAGGTTCCCGTGATTCTCGAGCAGGGTCTTTAAGCAGTGCCCTATCCTGGTCCCACTCCCCCAAAGGTCAAGCTCGTCCGAGAGCCGCCTCCGGATCTCTTCGAGATTGGTGACGAGGAGATAGTCTGTTACGCGCCTGATCCTTGTGCTGAAGACGAATATCTCTGCTCGCCTTGTGAACCGGCTGAAAAGGTACATGGCCCTTACGAGCCAGTCGGTATAAGTGTCCATGGAGCCGCTTATGTCGATCAGGGCGAGCAGCCTTGCCCTAGAGAGTGTCTTGAGGGTTTTCTTGAGCTCGATTATCTCTCCGAAGGTTTTGAAGCTTCCCCTTATCGTCCGTCTGAACTCTATCTCGCCCCGCCTTGAGATTCTTGAGCGTCTCCCCGGAAGGACTGCTAGGCGTCTCTTCATCCTCCTTATAATTCTTCTGCCTGTACGGAGCTTCGTGACATCCATAGGTCTTAGGGCCCTCTTATGAAGGGACTCTACGGGGCTATACATCACGTATTGAGAACTGGTCTTCTCCTGACCCTGGCCCCGGCCCTGCTGAGCTCCCTGACGCTGCATCCCGCCTTGTGTCTCCTCCGACCCCGTCCCCTCATCCCCCTCCCCGGCTCCACCTGTCCCCGAGGCGGCCTCCTGAATCACCTCCTCGAGCAGGTTATACTTAGAGGGGTCTTTGAGCATCGTGACGCGGATAGCCGTCAGGATATCTTGGAACTCACCGCCGGCCACGAGCGATACGGCCCCACAGGCGTCTATCGACTCAGATACCCCCACCTTCAGCCCGCGCCGCCGAAAGACCCTTGATAAATCCGTCACAAACTCGTAAATATTCATCCTATGTGCCTCTACTGCCGACCATGGAGAGCATCGAGTCGATATCCAGCTTCACTATATCCTCCTGCGTCTTAATTATGCAGGACATAGTCGATAGCAGAACATCCCGCGTTAAGTCTTTAGCGGAGAGCCTTGCCAAAGCATTCGCCCAGTCTATAGACTCCGAGATCCCCGGCTTCTTCATAATGTCCGGCCTCTGCCGAATCAAGTTGATAAAATCGACGACCTTCTCCAACAAGTGGTCGGGCACATTCTTCACCTTCAGCCTCAAGATCTTAAGCTCCCTCTCCCTATTGGGGTATGACTGGTAATAATAGAGACAGCGTCTCTTTAACCCATCCCCGATCTCTCTCGTCCTATTGGATGTGAGGATCACTATCGGCTGCTGCTTCGCAGTTATGGTGCCTATCTCCGGTATAGTCGCTTGGAACTCCGCCAAGAACTCGAGGAGGAAACCCTCAAACTCCTCGTCAGCCCGGTCTATCTCATCGATAAGCAGCACGGGGGGAATGTCGCCCTCGCTCAATATAGCCTCCAAGAGCGGTCTCTTAAGCAGGAACTTCTCGCTGAATATCTCCGACTCGACATCCTTCATGCTTCCTTGACTCTCGAGCAACCTTATGTAGAGTAGTTGCTTCGGATAGTTCCACTCATATATCGCGTCAGAAACGTCCAGCCCCTCGTAACACTGGAGCCTGATCAGCTCCGTGTCCAGTATCTTGGCCAACACCTTTGCGATCTCAGTCTTCCCGCACCCAGGCTCACCCTCGATCAGGAGGGGCTTCTTCATCTTTATCGCGAGATAGAGCGCCGTCGCGAGGCTCCTGTCAGCGACGTAAAGCTGCTCCTCCAGCTTATTTAATAACAGATCGATGGATAGGTTATCTAGCAGCTCAGATTTGGGCAAATCTTTGACCACTCTGACTTATTTTCTTTGCGGCTGACCTAATAAAATTTTCCTCTTACTCGCTTTGCAGATGTTTCTTCAAAAGTATAAAAAGCTTGAGCTGGTCGTTAGGTGGTGAGGACATGAGGCTTGAGGGGTCTTTCTCAGTGCCTTCGCATCCTTCAAACGTTTGGAGAGTTTTGACAGATCCTAACAAGCTATCTCGGGCGATCCCCGACCTCAAGAGGCTTGAGCTTAGAGACCCGCAGAGCTTTTACGCGGAGTTCAAGCTGAAGGTGGGTCTGCTGAGCGGAACGATGAATATGCTGTTCAGGTACACGGATCTACAGGAGCCAGGACGGCTCACGGTTACGGGGAGGGGGAGCGGGATGCAGTCAACGGTCGACCTGAAGATAGACCTTGATGTGTCGGAGGAGAATGGGGGGTCTCTCGTGAAGTGGACGGCCGATGTCACCGTGGGGGGAGCCGCTGCCAGCATCGGAGCGCGGGTGATTGAGGACTTGGCTAAGACCAAGGTCCGCGAGCTGATCATCAACCTTAGAAGGATCGTCTCTGCCCGCTAGCGTCTCGAGAACCTGGCTGATCCTCGTCACGAGCCTTGACGAAGAGGGGCTCGCCAACGGGGATACTCTTTGCGCCGGGTGACAGCCTTACCACGACATAGACGCTCCCAACAGGCCCGAAGACATCCGATACGTGACCTACATGGACGCCTCTCGAGTCGAAGACCTCCTCCATAAGGGCTGGCACAAGTGACGCCTTTACCACGGCATGTTCTCGTACAGTCCTAAAGAGCTCCCCTAGACGCACTTGCTTCAAGAGCTTCACCGACGCTCCCTAAGACGCTGCGCTATCAGTCTGGTAACTTCACTCTTCTTTAGCCCGGCTGGGGGCTTAACCAACACAGCGGAGCTCTTTCTCCACCACTCCGAAGGATGCTTCACCTCTAGTGGCTCGACCGGCCAGCCGAGTGACACCGCTGCTCCGACTATCATCTCGATAGTCGGATTTTTAACCGCAAGGTTTGTCGGGACACGTCTTCCTTGAGACCGGCTCTTCCTCTCGTCAAAGAATCTAGCCCAAATTATGTAGCCGCTCTTCCTTATCATGCTGGGGAGCCGCTCAACAGGACCGCGTTAATCACTCCATCCGAGCCTGGCTTTGACACTACTCTAGCGTCTCCAATCTTGGTCTCAATTATGGCTCCCTTCGTTATTACTCCCCTACGCTCAAAGTCCCGGCTGGCTCGGTTCGCCTTTACACGAATGATCTCAGTTCTCACAATCACGCCGCTCCGCGCGTCATACACGTTCGCAAACCTGTCGGAGACAAGGATCGTTCTCGTGTTTCCTCCACGCGCCCTTATTACCATCCTCTCAGGCTCGCCAAACATCGCCTGGACTGGGTCTCTGCCTCTTTCAGAACTCCTCTTCTTCCTATGTATCCCCCTCTTCCCCCCGGTTTTCTTTCGTTTATGCTGTTCTCCGTGCCAGATGGTCATTCCAGAAAGGGTATTGAGGCTGGGCTATAAAAACCCAAACCCGTCCACCTATTGAGAATAAATGAGGGGGGGACGTTGTAGGTTGGTTCGCTACGGCTATTTTGGGTAGCCGCCGTCGTTCAGGGGTATTCATAAGACTGTTCCAGACTTATATAGGGGTGAGCTCTGGCGGAGGATCAGTGCCGGTCAACTCGGTGAATAGCTCCTTATCATCGAAGACATCGCACCCACGCGCCCTGAAGAACCGGTTCACGTTTCTCAGATCCCTCATGAGGAGTATCGGTGCGTATAATGCGTCGCGGAGGACTGATTGGGACAGGTCTATGAAGTATATAGATCTCGGGTCGGGAGACATTATGTTAAACTCGCTCAGATCACCGTGCACGAGGCCTGCGCGTCTGTAGAGCTTTTCTATTCCTCCGATCACGGAGCCGTAAAGCTCTGCGTATTCCTCTCTAGTGTAACTCGTCTCCCTGAGTAGTGGGTATCGCGCGCCATCTACACCGAGGAAGGACATGACGAGAACGTTGCCTTGGACGTCGCGGGGCTGAGGAACAGGCACCCCGGCCTCGTGGGCTAGCTCGAGATGCCTCGACTCCCTCCTCGCCCATGCGTAGATGAACTTTCTGAGGGAGGTGCCTACGCGCTGGAAATTGTGGTCTCGTGCGACGTAGATCATCCGTGTCTTCCTGAACTCGGTGTTGTTGACAAGGTAGATCTTGACGGCCAGCTCTTCTCCCGCCTCGTCCTTCGCGTGGTAAATCCTAGATTCTTTTCCGGCGCTTATGACCCCGTGGAAGTCTGAGAACACTCCCCTCCGCATTAGCTCGTATAATATCATGAGCGTTGACTTGTCGAAGACTTCCTCGAAGGTGGCCGAGTCGAGGGAGAAATCCTTCAAGAGCATCCTGTTCTTGATGTCGGAGAGGGCTTCCCTTCTCCTCAGCCGGCGGAAAACACGATCCTCATCAAAGCTCAAAGGCTACTTTCACCCGCTTGAGCCTTGAGACTGACTCCAGCCGACATAGACAGTAGGCACCCTATTAGACAGCCTCTCGCGTCTTGCGCGCAAGAATACTGATGGATCGACCTCATCGATCAGGACAGATTCACCGGGAGCCGCGAGGCTTAGTCTTGGGATGAAGATTCCCTCACCGGAGTCGAATGGCTTGACCGCGGCGCTCCCGCCCTTGAAACGGGGCTCGGACCATATGTTGGCCCCATAGACAGGGACCCTGTTCTCTAGGCTCCGGACCTTCAGGTAGAGATGCCAGGCCTCTAGGCCTGTCTCAACTATCTTTGAAGGGTTGTAGATGATCTCGGCCCCTCTCAGCACGAGAGATCGCGCCGCCTCAGGGTACGCTATGTCGTGACAAACTAGTATGCCGCTAGGAACCCCATTGATTCTGATCGGCTGGAGGGAGACGCCAGGCTTGAATAGTCTGGACTCTGTCCAGTAGAGGTGAACCTTGTCCTGCCAGGAGATTATGTTGCCCGAGTCGTCTATTACAGGGCAGCTCACGTAGAGGTCTCCTCCCCGCCTCACGTAGATTCCTCCGCCGAGGATCCAAGCCCCATACTCCTGAGCAAGGGCGCTACACCTCTCTATCAGAGCCTCAGCGTCCGCGGCCGGGTCCGGTCTGTTTTGGGGCGGCTCGATCGATGCCCACCCCTCCGGGAAGAGGATCACGTCGATCTCCCTCCCTCTCAGGCCATCGAGAAGCCTGTATGCGGACTCGAGGCTTTCCCGAGGGCTACACCCAACCTTTACCTGCATGAGCGCGATCTTAATCGTCATCCATTTACTATCCTAGCAAGCCCGCTAATAAGCCTGGTAGAACGCGTGTTCAAGGAGAAAGCTAAAAGCTAGGACCTGGCTGAAGATCTGGCTGACGTTGAACGAAGGTAGTGAAGGAGACCCTGGTGAGGCGCTCACGCTTATAGCACAGTTTTTTGACAACGTGGGCCAGGCGGGGAACTCTATCAACCTCGGCATCGGGGAGCTAGACCACGACCTTTTCGACGCGCTTAAGGAGGAGGCAGTGAGACGCATATTGGCAGGCCACAACAAGTACACCCAGACAGCCGGTATCCCCGATCTACGAGAGGCTATCGCTGAGTACTACAGGCGGAGGTGGGGCTGTGGCATAACCGCCAAAAACGTGATAATTACTCCTGGAGCATCGAACGCTCTCTTCATGTCGATCGCGACTGTCTTGCGTAGCGGCGGCGAGGTAGTGATACCTACACCGACTTTTCCCTCCTTCAGCGCCCTCACGATAATGCTGGGGGGTAGGGCTGTCGAGGTCCCGACATCAATGGAGGAAAAGTTCAGGCCGAGGGTCGAGGATCTTGCCGGAGCCATCAGTGAGAGGGCCTGTGCCATGGTCATTAACAGCCCTTCAAACCCTACCGGCAGCGTCTACGAGGACGGCCTGATTAAAGCCATTCTAGACGAGTGTAGAAGGAGAGGTGTCTATCTCATATCTGACGAGGTTTACGAGAGGTTCATGTATAGTGAGGAGTACGCGAGCCTTGCCAAGTACCTAGACACGTACGAGAGGGTGATAATAGTGAATAGTTTCTCTAAGACGTTCGCCATGACAGGGTGGAGACTTGGATACATGATTATACCCGACCATCTCTACAGCCGCGTGATGAGGCTCCAAGCCTTCGTTAACGCCTGCCCACCTAGCGTGGCCCAGTACGTCGCGCTTTACGCCCTCAGGTCCCCAGAGGTCGAGAGGATGATCGAGGCCAAGGTAGCGGAATACAAGGAGCGGCGGGACAGGTTGTGGCGGGAGCTGAGGGCCTCAGGCGTTGAGGCTCATCTCTCCGAGGGTGGGATATTCCTCTTCCCCCGTATACCGCTCGCAATGGGTTCGGAGACCTTCTGCAACAGCCTGGCCAAGAGCAGGGGCGTGATAACGATACCGGGACGCGCCTTCGGGGCCGGCGGTGAAGGGCATTTCAGGATCACCTTATCGGCGCCGGCCGAGAGGCTTGTCGAGGCGGCCAAGCGCATAGCCTCCTTCGTCGAGGAGGCTAGGTAGGCTGCGGGGGCCCCACGTGAGCGAATGGTTTAAAACAATCCCAACCATCGGCGTTGCGGTGGGTTCTGTGCCGTACTACGTCGTCGTGCTTGAGAGCGTCGCCGGTAAGCAGGTCACGCAGGAGCTCCGCCAGAGCCACCTCAGCTACCTCGCCTCTCTCAAGGAGAGGGGCGTACTCTTAGTGTCGGGGCGCTTCACCGACGGCAGCGGAGGCCTCTATATCGTGAGCGCGGAGGGGATAGAGGAGGCGAAGAGAATAGCCTCATCGGATCCCTACGTTTTACACGGGGTCCGGATCCCCCAAGTCAAGGAGTGGGACCGCGTATATTAGAGCCCCCTCAGCGGGGTGGGAATAACCGAAATATATAGTCGGAGTAATGCTACGTCTTGAGGCGGTCTTGAGGAAAAGAAGGATAGTCGCCGCGGCTCTCGTATTGGCCGCGGCTGCCCTCGCATCTTACTACACCCTCCTCGTCATGGGGGACGGAGCCCCAGAGCGTCCCTTCCCAGGCCGCTATTTTCTGGTTGATGTGCAGGGCGAGCGGTTCGTGATGCTCGTCAAGGACAGGGAGGCGGCGAGGCTTGCCGAGGAGAGAATGGCGGGTCTCAACAACATGTTCCCGAGCGGCGAGCTCGCAAGGGGGGATGGCGGGTTCAACAGGCCTTGGAGCTGGCACCTAGTGCCCGAGACCGTGATCATGGCTGAGGTGTCGATAGAGCTTTGCGACGGTCTGCCGAGCCATGTGGAGAGCGGGTTAGACTATTGGGTAGATACCGTGGGCCGCTTCTGCCCCTGGTCCGCGGTGATCATATCCTCAGCAGATAGCCCCGAGGATCTAGACCTTCTCCAACCCTCCCCGCCGAAGCCGCAGCCCTCCGACCAGCCGGTCGAGCTCGTCATCACCCCCAACCAGCTCCACGGCCAGAGAGTCTTCAACTACACGGTCATCAACGGGGGGCCAAGGACCATCGTGTTCGAAGCAAAATACGACATACAGCGGTGGACGGGAGGGGAATGGGTCTCCGTCGAGTGGTTGAAGGACGCCGTCTGGATCGCCATCCTCTACACCCTAGACCCTGGCGGACGCCTCAGCATCCCCGTCATGCTACCTGATGACGTGGAAGCCGGCCTCTACAGGCTTGTGAAGACGGTTTACGTGGATGATGTGGGAGGTCCTGAGATTACGTTGACCGCCGAGTTCACCATCACTGCCTAAACGCCAGCGTCCCCCCAATCCCTCTACGGGCTACATCCCGCGCCCCTCTTTCGAGAAGTTCTTCCCCCTTCATTCCTTATATGCTCCCCATTGTTGAACGAATGAGGAGCTATAAGCTTGGAGACCCAGCTAATAGTGGGGGAAGAAGCCTCTCCTCCGGTGCGTGACGGCCTGCTTGTGGGTAGTTGAGGATGCCGCGCACAGGTTCCTGAGGCTCCTGCCGCCCGAGGAGGCCCATAGGTTGGGCCTACAACTGCTACGTCTCGCCTCCCTGAAGCGGGGGAGGAGGGATGAGAGGCTGAGGGTCAGGACTATTTTGGGAGAGGTCTGCCCACCAGTCGGGCTGGCGGCGGGGTTCGATAAGACTGGCGAGCACGTGTCGCGGCTCGGCATGCTGGGGTTCGGGTTCCTAGTGGCCGGCTCAACGACTCTTCACCGGCGGGAGGGTAACAGGAGGCCTCGACTGGCCAGGAGGGGCTACGGGGCCCTTGTAAACGCCATGGGTCTTCCCAACCCGGGTGTGAGGGTTTTCGCAGATAACCTGAAGAGGGAGATGCAGAGGACTGCGGCACCCGTCGTCGCCAGCATCGCGGGAGAGGACGTTCGAGAGATAGCAGGGTGCTACGAGGCCCTAAGAGGAGCCGCGGGGGCTGTGGAGATCAACTTGAGCTCGCCCAGCCTGGCTGGGGCCGAGAGGATCTGGAGCGCCGGGTTTGTGAAGGAGCTATGCAGAGAGCTATCAGCCTTGAAGTGGTGCCCCCTGATCCTCAAGACCCCTCCTCTGGCCAGGGCTGAGCTACGCAGCAGCGTGCTAAAGGCCGTAGAAATATGGGCCGACCAAGGCATGGAGGCGATTACAGCCGTGAACACCCTCCCTGTACCCGAGCCCCGGATCTCCGTGGGATTCGGGGGGCTCAGTGGGATACCTTTGAAGCCCTACATGCTCGAGACTGTAAAGGAGATCTCGCGGATCCTTGAAGACAGGTGCGAGATCTTCGCCGTGGGAGGTGTCTTCTCCGCGGAGGACGTGTTATCGGCTATAGAGCATGGGGCCAGGGCGGTCCAGATATACACCGCCTTGGCGTACCGGGGGCCAGGAATAGTGAGGGAGATCGAGGGAGGCCTCGTTAAGGCGCTAGATAAGAGAGGCGCGCAGAGCCTCGAGGAGATCATGCCACGATAGGCCAAGAAGGGGGCCCATCGGCCGGAGCACCCCCTCGAGCCGTGTTTCACCGTTTATATGATGCCACCTTGTGGTTTTGGTGTCGAGCCGCATGAAGGATCCCGCCACGTACCTCGCCTCGAAATACAAGTATATCTTTAGGGTCCCGGGGAGCCGGTTCTCCGACGGCCTCGTCCTGGCCACGGCGGGGGTCTCCGGCTTACTGGCATGGCAGCTCACTAAAGGCTGGCCCATGACACTACTGTACACGTTCATAGGGATCGGCTTGGCGCCGCTCCTGCTCAACAGGATCTCGGTGAGGATTTTTCGCGGCCTTCCCCTCCACTCAACCTATAGGCGTCTTATTCAGCTAACGCTTCTGACAAACTACTTGATCCTGTCGGCGCTGGTCCTAGTCTACGCCATCCAGGCGGTCTGGAACACAGTAGGGCTGCTGGAGACGCTGTTAGCGGCCCTATTCGCCGCTATAGCATACATCCGGCTGACCCTGACTTATGTAATCGATTCATGGAGAGCTTGGAGCACCACTCTATGGACTATCATGGAGCCGCTAGTCACCTCACTCCTGTTGACGTTAGGACTCGGGCTAGCAAACATCTTCTTACTACCACTCGCCATGGCTCTCGGAACAGCTCTCGGTGCGATGGCAATCATGGTCTTAAGCAGGAGGGATAGGGATGGTGTCTCATCGCTTAGGCTGGCGCGAGGCCTCTCCAGCCTTTTACTCGAGAGTGATCCAGCGCCGTTAGAGGAGACCCTTGAGGGGCTCGGACAGAGAACGGAGAGGGTGTCCGAGATATTTCTGCTTAAGGGACGGAGAACTGGCCGTCTAGCCGCGCTAGTGGTGCTGCCGTTCCACATGGGGCCCTTCAGAAAGCTCGGGAGCTCGATGCTAAACTGGTTAATCGAGGCCCAAGCAAGAGCAAAAGACATCATCGCAATAACCCTGAAGGGGTGCAGCACCCACAAATCGGACCTCATCTCGAGCAGGGAGGCCCTGAGGGTGGCGGACGAGGTCGTCTCTGTCATGAATACAGACGGAGATCGTTGGAGCAGCGTGGCTTCTCTCTATCCCCGTATAGGGACAGACGGCGCCCACGCTCTGACCATAGAGCTAGCGGGGAGGCGGATCGCTATAATGAGCCTTCATCCTCGCCCGATGGAGGATCTTCCTGAAGAGATATCTCAGTTAGCCGATGAGTACAATATCTCTGTCGTAGACCCTCACCACTCCTTCCATCACGACTATAGAGTGTTGGGTGAGGCCGAGCTCTCCGCCATCCGGCAGCTAGTCAAGGACTGCGCCGGTATGAGGGAAGAGCACAGGGGTCGCCTCAGATTCTCTATCTCAAGGGACGGATTCGGCTCACCCGACTATCAGAGAGGTATCGGACCATGCGGCTTCTCTCTCCTCGCGCTCGAGGTGGATGGAAAGAAGGTTGCGCTCGCCCTCGTCGACGGAAATAATGCGCTACCACACATAAGGGAGCGGCTCGTGAAGAGCCTCAAGGATCAGGGCTGGGACGAGGCGGAGCTCCTGACTACGGACACCCATGCGATAAACGGTGTCATTCTCGGAGGGCGCGGATACGTGGTGGTGGGAGAGGGGATAGGGGAGGATGAGCTCGTAGATGTTTTCTCAAGGCTCTCCCGTAGGACGCTTGAGACGATGGAGGAGGCGGAGTCAGAGTACCTGAGGGTTAGCCACAGGGGTGCACGTATCTACACGGAGGAGCTGCTCAAGAGTATGGCGGTTAGAGTCAGGTGGCATGCCGCCCTATACCTAGGCCTGCTACTCGCATCTGGTCTCACCGGGGCGATAGTGTCCATCTTATAGACTGCCTGCCGGCGAATAATTATAAGGACGGTGAACGAATGGGAAGCTATAAGCTTGGAGACCCAGATAATCGTGGGGAAGAAGCCTCTCCTCCAATACGTGACGGCCTGCTTGACAAGCTTTAACCGCGGAAGCGAGAGAGTTATCCTGAGGGGACGGGGGCAAAGGATAAGCTCGTGCGTCGATGTGGTCAACCTGCTCAGACGCGGGTTTCTCGTCGAGGTGAAGATCGAGAGAATAGACATAGGGACGGAGATGATAATGATTGACAATAAGCAGCGGCCCATAAGCTACATAGAGATCGTGCTCAGACGCTAGGTGGACCAGATGTTAAGACTTCCGAAAGCGGCCAGAGGCCCATCGCTTATCGTCGCCATCCTCACAATAACCTACCTCATCCTAAAGCTCTCCATCATCAACGTCCCGTCTCCCGAGCTCCCCCCCTCGAGCTGTATAGACCAGACCTCAGGCTGCGGGTTCGTCTTCGACGAGGCCCACTATCTCCCCGCCGTCCGGAAGATGTTACGCGGCGAGCCCGCCAACAACGAGCACCCACCTCTGGTGAAGTATCTGATCATGTACTCTATACAGCTCTTTGGTGATGTTCCGTTAGCGTGGAGGCTGCCCTCTGCTATTCTGGGATCGCTGACGCTGCCCTTCGTATATCTCATCGCCCGGAGGTTGACCGGTGACGTTAGGGTTGGGCTCGTAGCGGTGGCTTTGTTCTTCCTAGACGTTATGAGCTTTAACTTATCCTCGATAGCGATCCTCGACGCTCCCTCCCTTTTCTTCGCGCTCTCAGGAGCCTATCTAATGATCTCCGGGAGAAGACCACTCGGGATAGTGATGCTCGCGGCCTCAGCGCTCTCAAAGACCAGCGCTCTTCTGACGGCGCTCGGGATAATAGTCTTCGACGCCCTCTATTCTTCGGCGCGTAGTTCGGACAGTGCCGAGCGGGCCTCCAAGCTGCTGAACCGTGCGGTAACCTACCTGCTGGTATTAGGCGCGCTCTTCACGGCTGGTCTGGCGGTATATGATACGCAGTATGGGGCCTTTCCACACCCCTTCGCCCACTTAGACTTCATACTGAGCTATCACTCGTCTCTGAGGTTCAGTTGCGGAGAGACATTATCCCCGCTGTCGTGCACACATAGGGATCAGCATGGAGAGGTAGTAGTCGAGCTGCCTCTCAGCTGGGTCATGCCGGTTGGAGGTTTCAGGCCGATGGGATTCTACGTCGTGTCTGTCGCGGTGGATGGGCGCGTCCACCACCCGATCCTTTACTACGGGATCCAGAGCCCATTGTGGTGGCTCTTCTGGGTGACGTTGATACTCTCCCTGCCGCAGGGCCTGCTCTTGATTGTTAATTATTTCAGGGGGAAATCTGATTTGCCCGGCTCGGGGAGCCGCGCTGTTGACGTCTTCTACTTCATCTGGGCCGTCTCTAACTATTTCGTCCACTTCCCGCTGGCCTATCTCTTAAACAGATGGGTATACCCTTTCTACTTCTACTTCACCGTCCCGATCCTAGCGATAGTCGTCGCCGATATCTTGATGAGGCGCGGCATACCGGGCTACATAGCGGCGTTTACCCTTGGCGCTCAGCTCATGTGGTTCATCATATACTACCCGGTCAGGAGCGACGCGCATATAGCGCTCCTGAGGTTGCTCGGGCTGCCGGCCTAGCAAAGGGATTCTTTAAGGGCCTCTACGTATGTTTAGCGGTGGGGCCCGAGTTTGGTTAAGACTGTTGACGGCTCTGTCGGCGAGGGTGGCGGGCAGGTCCTCCGCTACGCCGTCTCGACCTCCGCGCTCCTCGGCGAGGAGCTTAGGGTATACAACATCAGGGCTAAGAGGAACCCTCGGGGCCTCAGGCCTCAGCACATCGCGGCGATACGGGCCGTCGCCGAGACTTGCGGCACCAGCGTTGATGGCCTGGGCATCGGATCCTCAAAGATATTTCTGAGACGCGGGAGGCCACGAGCCGGGAGATATCTCTTCGATACAGGTACTGCGGGAAGCACCTCGCTAGTCCTACAGTCCCTACTCCCCGTGATATGCTTCGCCGACGGAGAGTGCGTGGTGGAGGTCAGGGGTGGGACAAACAACCCTCTCGCGCCTCCGATAGACTACATCCAGAGGGTGGTTTTGCCGGCGCTCACTAAGATGGGTGTCAGGGCCGAGCTCGAGCTCGTGAGGAGGGGATTCTATCCCCGCGGCCAGGGCGTGGTGAAGGTGAAGACCTGGCCCGTGAGACGGCTCAGACCGCTCGTCGCCGTCGAGGCGAGTCTAGAGGAGGTCGAGGTGTTCGCCTACAGCTGCAACCTCCCGGACCACATCGTGGCGAGGATGGCTAACACGGCCTACGAGCTCTTGAGGAAAGCCGGGATAAGGGAGCTGAGAGTCGAGACCGAGGCGCTCGGGAGGGCCGACCCGAAGAACGCGGCCGACCCCGGGGCCGGTATCATGATAGTCGCGAAGCTCGATAACGGGCTGTCTATGGGGTTCGACGCCCTCGGCGAGAAGGGGGTCCCGGCTGAGGAGGTCGCTAGAAATGCCGTCAGGGAGGCCCTAGACCAGCTCGCGGCTGGCGCGCCGATAGATAAGCACCTCGCAGACCAGCTGGTTATCTGGATGGCGTTGGCGGACGGTGAGTCCGTAATAAGGGCCACGGCCCTCACAACCCACACATCAACCGGCATAGCTGTCGTGGGAGAACTGACTGGGGCCAGGTTCGAGGTTAGTGAGACGGGGGGGAGGGGGGCGGTTATTAGGTGTAGGGGGATAGGTTTCAGCAGAGAAACTTGATATATCGCGAAATTACATGATGTATCCAGATGAGGTGGTTTCCCAGGGGACCCCCACCCTTCCTCTTGGGGCTCAAGTGGCTCGGACGGGGAGACATCAAGGTCCTTGTTCTCGAGTCGCTTAAGAGCGGCCCCAAGCGGGGGTACGAGGTCATAAAAAGCATAAGGGAGATGTTCGGCGGGTGGTACGCCCCCAGCCCCGGCGCGGTGTATCCCACTCTCCAGTGGCTGGAGGAAGAGGGCTTGGTAAGGTCGGAGGAGGTCGAGGGGAAGAGGGTCTACTCTATTACCGAGGAAGGGCTCAGATTCCTCGCCGAGAAGAAGGACCTCGTAGAGGGCTTTAGGGATAGGTGGCGTCGCGCAACCTCCCCCGAGGGCGTTGAGCTCCTAGACGCGGCTAGGCGTCTCGGCATGACTGTGCTAGCCTCGTACACCAAGTACCCGGAGGAAAGGCTGAGAGAGGTGATCAGGATCCTCGAGGACGCTCGAAGACGGATCATGGAGCTGGACAGGCAGGGTGAATAAGGTTGCCGGCGATAGAGGCTGAGAACCTCAGGAAGATATTCGGCCAGGTAGTGGCTGTGGACGGCGTAAGCTTCACAGTCAGCGAGAGGGAGATCTTCGGGTTCCTCGGCCCTAACGGAGCCGGGAAGACAACCACCATCAACATATTAACGACAATTATGAGGCCCACCTCGGGGCGGGGCGCTATCTCCGGCCACGACATACTGGCGGAGCCGGATAGGGTGAGGGAGGTGATCGGCTACGTGCCGCAGGACCTTACCGTTGACGATGACCTATCGGGGTACGAAAACCTGATGCTTCAAGCGGCCCTCTACCACCTCCCGCGCAGCGAGGCGAGATCTAGGGTCAGGGAGATCCTGAGACTCATGGAGCTCGATAAATTCGCTGACAAGAAGGTCGCTGCATTCTCAGGCGGAATGAAGAAGAGGTTGGAGATAGGCTGTGCGCTGATCCACCAGCCAAGCGTGCTCTTCCTCGACGAGCCGACGCTAGGCCTCGACGTCCAGACGCGAGCGAAGATCTGGGACTACATCAGGCTCCTCGCTAGGGACCAAGGCGTAACGATCTTCTTGACCACTCACTATATGGATGAGGCGGACTCGCTCTGCGACCGGGTCGCGATAATAGATAACGGACGGATAGAGGCGATAGACTCACCCACAAACCTAAAGACATCACTAGGCGGGGACCTTATCGAGCTGGAAGCTGAGCACATCCACCAGGATGTTGGGGCTGCCCTGAGGCCTCTCGAAGGTGTAAACGAGGTCTCGGAGAACAACGGCGTTATTAGGGTGTGGGTCGAGAGGGGGGAGCTAGTTCTCCCACTAGTCTTGTCAGAGCTGACTAGACTCGGCGTCATCGTTAGGCGTGCCGAGATGAAGAGGAAGAGCCTAGATGAAGTGTTTCTCCGGTTGACGGGGAGGTCGCTGAGGGACACGGGCGGTAGCAGGGACGAGGTTATGAGGAGAAGGATGACGATCCGGAGGATGAGAAGTTGATTAGAGCGTTCTCGGAGATTAGTGCTCTGGCTCGGCGTGAGCTGACGAAATGGTATCGGTCGCCGATACTAGTCTTCATGACATCCGTACAGCCGCTACTCTGGATGGGTCTCTACGGCAAGGCTCTAAACCTGACAGGGCTCTTAAGGATTCCTGACGACCTCCTGAGCCAGCTCCCGCCGGAAGCCACAAGCAGGATCGCAGACATAACAAACGAGGTTCTTTCACGATTCTTCGGCTCAGCGGAGATAGACTTCTTCAGCTACATCGCTGTCGGGATGATGGGTGTGATCCTCCTCTTCACGTCCATGGCGAGTGGGATGTCAGTCGCTTGGGACAGGAGGCTCGGCTTTCTTGGCAAGCTTCTATGTACACCAATCAAACGTAGCTCCATCCTCTTCGGAAAGGTCTCGGCAGCCGTCGTCAGGGGGGTTGCCCAGTCCCTACTAGTCATGCTGATCGGCCTGTCGCTGGGCTTACGCCTACGATTGGCGGGTCCGGCCGAGTTATTGGGTGCCCTCTTGATCCTCGTCCTCCTCTGCGGATCCTTCTCCACCATAATAATAGCTTTGACCCTCAGGATAAGGACCTGGGAATACCACATAGCGATCGGCAACCTGGTTACACTCCCCCTCATGTTCACCAGCAGCGCTCTCTACCCAGTCTCCCTGATGCCGGACTGGCTGAGGCTTTTGGCCTCGGTAAACCCTTTGACGCACGGCATAGAGGCCCTCCGGTACCTGCTCCTCCTCGGCGAAAGTGTGACTAGCCAGCTTATCACTCCGCACCTCGTTTTCCTCTTAGCCTTCTCCGCGTCCTCCTATCTGCTGGGGTCATATCTCTCGAGCATCTCCCTGAGGAGCATTTGAGGCGCGGCGTGGCTCAGAATAGGGATAGCTTGCCCCTCTTAAGCGCCCTCTTCATCAGGATCCTCTCCGCCAACAGGTCGAGGGCTAGGGCTGAGAGGACGACCAGCAACCCTGTGGAGAATAGCTGGAGGGGCGGCAGGAAGAAGTTTCCAGTGGCGGAAGCTATGATCGGGTGGATGATGTAGAAGAAGGGAGAATGGACTATGACGCCTCTTATCTCGGGGGGGAGCACCTCGACGGGGATCGCGCCGCTCGTGAAGGGCACCGCGAACTGGATCACGTTGAGTATGATCCAGGGGGAGCGAAGCGCCAAGAGCAGCATCGCTAGGATCGAGGAGAAGAGGTAGAGGAAGACTACTGCCTGGACTAGTGCGAGGGCCATCAGGTCGGGTCTCGCGACTCTTATGACAGTGCCAAAGCCGAGAGCCGAGACGATCAACAGGAAAGGACCCCCAACGGCGAAGTCGAGGACCGAGATCACGACCCTCCCGGCAAGGTGGAGCCTCACGCTTCCGCCAGAGACCAGCACGTTCTCTAGGATTCCCTGCTGGATCGAGGTGGAGAGCGCGTTTGCAGACCAAGTGAACGACGATACTAGAATGAAGGAGAAGAAACTCCACGTCAACGCGTTTAGATGGTACTGAGACCTGAGGAGGTCTGGAGAATACATCAGGATCGAGAGGAAGAAGAAGAGCGTCCAGAAGGGCCAGGACACTAGGTCCGATGCGAGCCAAGATCTGTACCTAACGTATCCCTTTAGGCCCCTCTCAATCTCCGCCAGCAGTCTACCAGCTGACCCCCCGCTTCCTGACATAGAGCGTCTCACCGACTCTAAAGACCCAGATTCCGACTAGCAGGTACCCTACGAGTAGAAGCTGGGGAGAGGCGGCCGCGAGCTGGAGAGAGCCTCCTAGGATCTCCCTCGAGGTCTCCACGACGTGAGAGTAAGGTAACGCTTGGCCTATTGTCTGGAGGAGGTAGGGTAGGAGCGTGAGGGGGTACGCGAACCCCGAGACCGCAGCCACCACCGAGTTGAAGGCGTTAGTTACCGGCTCAGGCTCCTTGAACACTATTGTTAATACACCGACGATCAGGTTGAGGCCGATCACGGGAAGAAGAGCAGCGGCTAAGTACAAGAGGGCGAAGAACGTGTTGAGAAGCTGGTTAGGGCCGGAGACGATCAAGACACCGATGCTCGCGACGGTTAGGAAGCTCAGTATGCTGAAGAGCACGCTAGAGAGCGAGGACGCCGCCATGACGATCAGCGGGCTCGTGGGAGCCGCCAATATGTACTCGAGCCTTCCGGTCATAAGGCCTCTCCTAAAGTACCATGCGGTGCTGCTCGTCATGGTGAAGACTATCATCATCACTGAGAACCCTATGAGCTGGTAGAACCACTGTTTGGGGGTCGCCGCGCCTCCCGTCAGGGCCTGCCCCGCGCCATAGGTGACGAGCGAGATCATGAATGGGAACGCGAGCATGAAGAGGAAGGCGCCTGCCTCTCTGAGGAAGGTCCTGAGCTCGGCCTCAAAAACCCCAGCAAACTGATTGAGGCTCCTCAAGAGGTCATCACCTTCTCGAAGACCTCCTCAAGCCCTGGCTCGTGGACTCTGACGTAGCCCACCTTTAGGCCCTCCCGCCTCAGCCGATCCATTATCTTGACCAGCTCCTCGCTGGGTTGAGAGGTCTCAACCGATATGACTGGGTACCCCCTCTCTCCGACCGTTGTCGAGAGTCCCTCCACCCCGCCGTGAGGGTCGAGAACCTCGATCTCGATCCGGTAGCTGAGGCTGAGCTTCTCCTTCAAATCCGAGGGAGACCCTTCTGCAACTATCCTACCCTCCTTGATCAGAGAGACCTTGTTGCTCAAGCTCTCAACCTCCCACATGTTATGGCTCGTAAGAAGGATCGTCCGGCCCTCACTGGCCAGGTCGCGGATTACTTGACGTATCCTCCTCGCCGAGAGCGGGTCGAGCCCAATAGTCGGCTCGTCGAGAAATATTATGGAGGGGTCGTTTATCAAGGCCTTTGCTATGCTCAGCTTGGCCTTCATGCCTAGGCTGTACTCCTCATAGAGCCGCCCTCCATCACCCGCCAGGCCTACAAGCTCGAGAAGCTCCCGGGAGCGGCGCGCGGCCTCACCCTTGCTTAGCCCATATAGCCTGCCGTAGTAGACTAGGTTCTCAAGCCCCGTGAGCCTGGCGTAGAAGCCCTTGTCAGGGGCCAAGACAAGCCCAATGATCTCTCTCACCCTTCTCGACTCCTTGACCACGTCAAAGCCGCCGACGAGCGCCTTGCCTGAGTCGGGAAGCAGGAGGGTCGCGAGTATCTTGATCGTGGTCGTCTTCCCCGCGCCATTAGGCCCGACGAGGCTGTGGATATGGCCTCCGCTTACCCGGAGGGTGAGGCCATCTACGGCTTTCACCGCGACGGTCTCACGCCTCAGAAAACCCTTGCCGACGCTTGTTCTAAAGATCTTTCTCAGGTCGATAGCCTCAACGGCGTAGCTCGCCAAGCCCCTAGGCCACCGCCTATTCACCGATCCGTCTTATTAGCCTCCACGGCGTACTTACTGAAGATGGGTCTGAACCTCATGCCCTCGTAGAACTCTACCGCTATCTTGTGAAGCGAGGGGAACTCTGCAGTTATAATTCCTGCGTTACGCTCTCTGAGGATCCTCGAAGCCTCGAAGACCAGCTGGCGTGCCACGCCCCTCCTTCTGAACTCCGGCAGGACATACAGCTCCCTGATGATCCCCTCGTGCGGCGGATCGTAGAACAGCCTGTCGACCAGGTCGGCCTTCAAGACGCCCACGAGCCTACCCTCATGCTCCGCCACTAGCAGTAGAGAACTTGCGGAGCGGAGCGCCTCTTCAACGTATCGCTCGACAGCCCGTGAGACCGTTGGAGAGAGCTTCAGTAGTGGGTCGAACTCCTCGTTAAGCCTCTTAGCCCTTGTGACCAGCTCGATTATGGTGGGCTTGTCGGATTGACCCGCGACTCTGATAGCCACCGATGAGGACAACCTCCTCTTGTAGCAGTCCAGACCACCTATAATAGTATTCTCAACAGAGAGAGGGGCGTGGCTAGGACGATCCTTTACATTTAAAACATGGGGAGGGAATGGAATTACGAGTTGGGAAGAGTCAAGAGGATTAGCGAGGTGCTGGAGATCCTTCGCCAGAAGGATAGCATCAGAAATATCGGGATCATAGCCCACGTGGATCACGGGAAGACGACGACGACCGACAGCCTGCTCGCCGCGGCGGGACTCCTAAGCCCAAGCCTAGCGGGCAGAGCCCTAGCCCTGGACTATCTCGAGGAAGAGCAGCAGAGACAGATGACAATAAAGGCGGCCAACGTGAGCCTCTACTACGAGCTAGACAAACCCTACATCATCAACATGATCGATACGCCGGGCCACGTCGACTTCTCGGGCAGGGTCACGAGGGCTCTGAGGGCTATAGACGGCGCGGTTGTGGTTGTTGACAGCGTAGAGGGGGTCATGACGCAGACGGAGACCGTGATCAGGCAGGCCCTCTCGGAGAGGGTGAAGCCGGTCCTATACATAAACAAGATTGACAGGCTCATAAAGGAGCTTAAACTGACCCCCGAGAGGATTCAGGAGACGCTGGCGAGAATCGTGACGGAGGTCAACAGGCTGATAGACATGTACGGCGAGCCTTGGATGAGGAGCGAGTGGAAAGCCAGTTTCCAGAACGGCAGTATAGCTCTCGGGTCGGCTAAGGATCGCTGGGGCTTCACTCTCCCCCAAGCCCAGAGGAAGGGGCTCAGGTTCGGCGACGTTATAAAAGCGTTCTCGGAATCCAACATAGACTGGCTGCGGGAGAATTTCCCGCTCCACGAAGCGATACTTGAGATGGTGATTAACCATCACCCACCTCCTCACTTGGCTCAGAAGTATAGGATACCCAAGATCTGGAAGGGCCCGATAGACTCTGAGGTGGGCCAGGACATGCTGGAGTGTGACGAGAACGGGATACCGGTAATGGCGGTCACAGATGTCAAGGTCGATCCAGCCGCAGGAGTGGTGGTCACCGGAAGGCTCTTCAGCGGCACCACCTCTGACGGCGACAAGCTCCTCATAGTCGGCAGGAACATCGAGGCTAGGATCCAGCAGGTCGCGGTCTACATGGGCCCGAACAGGGAGCTGATCCATACACTTCACGCGGGGAACATACCGGCCTTACTCGGTATAGAGGACGCTAGAGCCGGCGACACCCTCGCAGGTACCGAGACGGTGCCGTTCGAGACGCTAAAGTATGTGTCTGAGCCTGTTGTGACCGTGGCAGTCGAGCCGAAACACAGTAAGGATCTCCCCAAGCTCGTCGATTTCTTGAACAAGCTTACGATCGAGGACCCAACCCTGGTCACGGTTGTGAGGCCGGAGACGGGGGAGTACTTGATCAGCGGTATGGGGACCCTGCATCTCGAGATAGCGCTAACTTGGATCCAGAAGGCTGGCCTCGACGTGTTGTCCGGCAAGCCCATAATACTATACAGGGAGGCGGTGAACGGTAGGGGAAGGGTCTTCGAGGGTAAGTCCCCCAACAGACATAACAGGATATTCTTCTACGTTGAGAGGCTTGACGATCAGGTAATCGATCTGATAAGGAGGGGCGAGCTGTTTGACGAGATGGATAGGAAGCAGGTGGCTAAGATTCTTAGGGAGCATGGATGGGACGCTGATGAGGCGCGAAGCGTCTGGACCATAGACCCCGCAGGGAACATACTAGTGGACATGACCAAGGGTGCGCAGTACCTGCACGAGACCAAGATGATGATAATAGGCGGCTTCCAGCGAGTTATGCAGGAAGGGCCGCTCGCGGGAGAGAGGGTGAGGGGTCTGAAGGCTGTGTTGGTCAATGTTGAGCTGCACGAGGACCCCGTCCACAGGGGCTACGCGCAGATAGCTCCAGCTACATGGAGATCGATATATGCTAGCATGCTCTCCTCTGACCCAGTGCTCCTAGAACCGATCCTCAAGGTTGAGGTGAAGGTCCCCGCAGACTTCATAGGTTCGGTGACCTCTATCATAAGCTCTAAGAGGGGCAGGATTATAGATGTGAGCCAGACGGAGTTCGTATCGGTTGTCTCAGGAGAGATACCTGCGTCTGAGAGCTACGACCTTGCAGAGCTGATGCGGAGCGGGACAATGGGGAAGGCGTTTTGGGGCACAGAGTTCTACGCGTGGAAGCCGGTGCCGGCCTCGCTAGCTGAGAAGGTCATCATGGATATCAGGAAGCGGAAGGGGATGCCGCTACAGCTACCCAAGATTAGCGACTTCGTCGAGGAGGCCTAATCAGCGGGCTGGGGAAACTTCACCCCCATCCTTTCACCAAGCGTCATCAAGGACTTGACCGTGGGCTCGGGGATCGGAATACCTCCGGTGAGCCTCTCGAGGAAGGTTCTCTCCTCCGGCTCGCCGGGCAGGAGTATCTCATCCACCCCCTTAGCCCTCTCAGATGATTTAACGAAACCAATTATCTTCTCGAGCCTAGAGAAAAACTCGTCCTCGGCGGCCATCAGGCGTGGGTTTAGGGCGATGATCAGAAATCCCCCCTGTGTCGAGGGATGATGCTTAACCTCTAAACTTGGTGTACCGCCGAGGAGCGCGGCCGCCAAGACCTCCACCATTAGTGAGATCGCGTAGCCCTTGTAGCCGCCAAAGGGGAGTAGCGCTCCGTTAAGGGCTTCATGAGGGTCCGTGGTTGGTCTGCCGTCGCGCCCGATCGCAACTCCCTCCGGGAGGCGCGAGCCTGCCGCAGCCGCGAGAACTACCTTGAACTTCGCTACGGCGCTGGTCGCCATGTCGGCCACTATTGGGGCCGCGTTTCTCCTAGGGATCGCGTAGCTTATCGGGTTGGTTCCGAAGACCTTGCTCACGCCTCCCCACGGCACGACCTCCGCGGGGCTGTTCGCCATAGCGACCGCTATGAGTCCTCTTGACGCTAGGCTCCTCGTGTAATAGGCGAGCATGCCGACGTGGCCTATGTTGTAGGCCCCGACCACCGCGACGCCCTGCTCGAGCGACTTCTTGTAGGCGATCTCCTCAGCCCGCTTGGCCCCGATTATCCCTAACCCAGCCCCACAGTCTAGGAGGGCCGTTGTCGGAGCTTCTCTCACGACCCTTACGACGGGCCTCGGAGAGACGTACCCGGCCTCGATCCCCTCCACATAGTAGGGTAGCCTTACTACACCGTGCGAGTCGACCCCCCTAAGGCTGGCGGTGACGAGATGGTCCGTGACGATGGCCCCATCATCCGGAGTCAACCCGACTCGAGCAAGACATCCTGTGCAGAATTCTCGCAGGTCTTCATTCCTGAATCTCAGACGTGTTATTCCCGGCCCGTCCATGTCTGGTTACACGGTCTATCTTTGTTATAAAAGACTGTCCCCCTAGACGACTTAGATTTATCAAATCGTGGTTGCCGATGAGAATTGGTGTTGCTTGCCTCTCGCGTTACCTCCGAGGGTTAAGGTCTTAGAAGCTGTCGGCGCGGTAGCGGGGGATCGGGTGAGGGTGCTCAGCGAGGAGAGGGCTGAGGTCAGGGCTTCCGAGGGAGACAGGGTCTACACCGTCTTTCTGGACCTCAAGGAGATGGTGGCCGACTCGGACGACAATGGGACCACCTACAGGAACTACATAGGCTACCCCATAATTGCTTTCATGATGGCTAAGGGCCTCCTTCCCTACGACGATAAGTTGGGGACTGCGTTGAAAGAAGTCAAGTGGAGGACCGTAAACGAGCTATTCAAGAACTACAGGCTGGTCGAGAGGTACATCAAGGAGGAGCTTAAACGGGCTGGCATAACACCTGAACACATCGACAGCTACGTGGCGAGTGTCATGGAGGCTCTCGGCCGGGTGAGGCTTGAGAAGCCTCAGCACCCCTCTCCCTCTGTTTGAGGGCCTCTCCCACCAGCTGGAGCATGTATATCCCCCTAGCATCCTCCTCGGTGACCCTCTCCACGGATGGGCCGATCCTCTCTCGGCCCCTCTGGATCCAGTAGGGGTTAGTGGGCGTGATCTCGGAAGAGGCGGCCCTGACAGCAACCTCTAGGTGGCTGTGCTGCCTCTCTATCCCCACGGCCCTCGAGGCCTCGGTAAGTGGGAGATGCTCGCCAAGGAGTCCTGCCAAGGTCTCGTCCACGTCGAGGATAAGCCCCATCGAGGCGGCTCCGAACAGTTTCGCTTGGAGCGATTTCATGCCGAGCTTTTCTAGGGCTGAGCCAAGAGTCTTTGAGCCGTAGATGAGTATTCTGAAGCCCTCGTCTATGAGGCCTGAGAGGACCGAGGAGGCCTCGATGTAGGCGTTGTCCGGCCCCTCCGGCGTCTTCAACCCGTAGGAGCCTCTAAACCTCTCTCCGTCGAAGACACCGACACAGTAGATGGAGAAGGAGCCCGACTCGTCTAGGTCGAAGTAGTTCGCGGCGAGGGAGCAGAGCTTCAGGCCCCTGTTGGGCCTCGGGACAAGAATCTCGCCTAGCGGCAGCTTCAAAACGATCCTCTCCCTCAGCAGCAGCTTCTCGAGAGCCTTGCAGGCGTAGAACTTGGCCGCCCCCCAGTCGAAGCCCCTGCTCATAAGGGTAGCATACGCCATCTCGTTTATCGACTCGAGGAGAAAGTCGTCAAGCTCGTCGGGCTCATACTCCTCCACAAGCCTCTTCAGCTCGAGCCAGTCAAGACTCTCGATCAGGGCGGCAGCCTCCGGCTCGTGTATAGAGACGAAGCGCCTGTCCCCAACGACAATAACGTCATACTTGATGGTCTCGAAAGGTATCCCGAGGCGCCTTCTGAGAACTATCTCGACAAGGGCCATCCCCAGCCTGAGCATCGACGGGTCGTCTCCGGGGTCAGATTCGATTACTGTCCCGTAGGTGTAGTCTGTGTAGGAGCCGTTTGTTGGCGTGGGTATCGGGAGGACGCGTCTCCTAGGAGAGACGATCGTCTTACCGTCCACGGTATATACATCTAGCCTTCCGCTCGCCACAATCCAGTCGATGTGGTTCGGGAGCTTCACGTAGAGGCCGAAGCCCTCGGGGGGCTTGACGAGGCAGTCTACCTCCGAATGGAGCCTACCTGACGTGTAGTCCGAGAACAAGGAGGGACTCTCGCCCCACTTCCTCTTCACGGCCTCGTATTCCTCCAAGGCCAGAGCGAGGCCTTCATACCTCCTCAACACGCTCTCGGAGATGTCCTCGACGAGGATGGATGTGACGAGCCGGCTTGACTGGGGGCTCTTCGAGTGGACCGTCACGATGCCGTCCGAGGAGTAGTCTATGCATCCTATCTGAAACCTCTCAACAAGATCCACGTGAGCGATGTCCTCGAGATATGTCTCCGAGCCGTCACGCCTCCTCCGGATCCTCTTGACACCTAGGCTCGGCGCAAACTCGTAGAAGTTCATCTTCATCCAAGCCCTCTTCCCCTGCGGGGTTAACACGTAGTCCCTCATCAGCCCCAGCGACGAGAGTAGGGCGGACTCCTCCGGCGCCAGCTCCCTCACGCCACCGGGCCTCGTGGCCTTGAAGAGGGCCTCGACGAGGGTGATATACTTGTTTCTAGGGTTTATGACGACCTTTTCCCTCTGCATGGTGAGCCACTTAAGGAAGGCCTCGGTCCCGCGCCTTAGGAGGCCGTAGTCCCAGGAGGCCTGGGGTATGACGACCGACTCGGTCACCTCTATCGTCTCCCTCCTCCCCTTCCTCCCTTCTTTCTGTAGGAACTCCCTTAGCGAGTCTGGGAGCCCAATATGAACGATCCTCCTGACCAGCCCGATGTCTATCCCCTGTGAGAGGGTTCTAGGGGAGATGATGAGGCGTAGCTCCCCTGTCCTCGCTCTCTGCTCGATAATCTCGCGAGCATCCTTGCTGACTAGGTGGTGATGCGACGCGACTCTGTCCTCGCCGACGATCTCCGCTACGCGCCTCCTCAGCTCTTCAGCCCTCGCAATGCTTCGGGTGAAGGCGATGCTAACGGTGTCGTCTCGAGCATACCTCCCTAGGAGCTCGGCGGGGTCTGGCCGAGGGCTCAACCCCTCTAAACTGATCCCGGCGGCTCTCGCGGCCTCTAAGACCTTATAGAGGTTCTTGAGGAACGACTCGTAGCTATCAAGAGACTCGGCCACATCTCGGCCAACACCTATTCTCAGGATCTCGCTCCCCCGAGCCCTGATCTTCTCCCAGATGCTCCTAAGGTCCCTCCCCAGCACGATGTAGGTCACGTTTCTCGGGTGGAAAGGCTTACCTTCGATGATGGCGGTCTCCCGCCCGTTGAGGCTAGTCAGGAATGAGGCGAGATCCTCCGGGTTCTCCAGCATGGCGGTCAGAAAGCAGAACCTCACTTGGGGTGAGAGCCTGTTCTTGACGATCCTGGACATGGCCATCAGGATCGCCATGCTTCGGGGGGAGTAGAAGTCGAGATCATCGACCACCATTAGGCCCACCGACGAGAGGAACTCCCTGAGCAGAGGGGGTCTATCGCTCCCAAGCTTCTTCAACTCGGACAAGAGGAACGCGGGGTTAGTGACCACCATGTCCGCAGACGCGAGGCTCCGTCTCAGACTCCTGCCACCCCCCTCAGCCGAAAACCTCCTCCTCGTAGGAGCGTCTATGATGGCGGCGCTGAGCCCGAGGGCCTCGCAGTAACGGCGGAGCCTCAGGACCTGGTCGTTAGAGAGCGCGAGCGTCGGATAAACAGCTACTGTCTTGACGCGGTGCTTGGCCACGTATGTGAACCACGCCTCTGTCTTTCCGGAGCCTGTACCCGACTTGAGTATGAGGTTCTTGCCCTCGCTCAGGGCTAGGTAGGAGTCCTGCTGGTGCTTGAAGAGGCGTTTCCCCGAGATCTCTAGCCCAGAACCCTCTAGCGAGGGGAGCAGATCCTTGAAGGCAGTGTCGGAGAGCTCCGGCCTCACGGCCTCCTCCTCGAGTGTGTAGAACTCGTACCCGAGCTCCCTAAGAATCTTGGCGGAGTCCTCCATGAGGCGCTCTAGAGTCCGTCGCCCAGTCTCCCTATTTAGCGCTTCGTAACGACAGGGGCTGACCCGAGTCCCTGACGCCAGAGGTCTCTCCCAGGCTAGCGCCTACCACTCTCCTCAAGACGAGTATGTGGATTCCCCCGAGCAAGAGCCTCCTAACGATGAGTGGCCTAAAGTATCTTTTGAGCAGAGCTAGCAGGATCGACTCCCTCGGCAGGGCCCTGTACGTTGAGTGGATGAGCATTATCTCCCGCCAGTGTCTCGAGAACGTCATCGCGGCCAGGAATGGGGACACGAGTCGCCAGTAGAGATCATATAACGCCGCCAGCAGCGCGCTGTCGGGCTTCGCGAGATCGATCACGGTCAATAGCCCACTGTTCTTCATGACTACGGCGAGGGACCTGAGAGAAGCGTCGAGATCGTAGACATCTCTCAGGGAGAAGGACATGTAGGACCTGTCGATCACCCCGGCTGCCAAAGGCAGATGCTCGACCACCCCGACCACCCTCTCCGAGGCCGCCAAGTCAACGCGTTTTTCCGCTATCCTCAGCATCTTCTCGGAGGGGTCGAGCATAACTAGGAGGTAGGGACGGCCCTGAGCCATCGATTGTATCACCTCGGTGAGGGAGCCGTCGCCCGCGCCCGCGTCAAGTATCCTCCCTGAGGGCCTTCCGGCCGATAGTACTGCGAGGCGGCGCAGGGCACGGTCGAGACCTAGAGATATCGCCCTGTTGAGCGAGGGATACATCGTGCCTAGAGCCTCGATTCCCCAGACCACGCGTCTCCAATCCGGCCCTAGCCCGCCAGTCATCGCGGACCTGTGTGATAGCCCTAATAGTGTCCTAGAATAAGGTTTCCCCAGGACACGTAGACCCTTCAGACATAGCAATTTTTTATCCAACCCCGTACAAAGGTTCTAGCCGAGGGAAGAGAGTGCCCCCGCGATGAGGGCTGCCGAGATAATTAGCCGGCTGGGCAGGCCCCCCGCTGGACCCCAAACCAGCTTCAGCCAGGTCCATGTCGTCAGAGCCCTTTTACTGATAGCCTCGAACCCGGGTATTGGGAGGAAGAGGCTGGCCGAGGCCTTGGGGCTAGGTGAGGGGGCGGCTAGGACCCTACTATCGAGGCTTAAGGAGGAGGGCCTGATAAGGTCCGACAGAACCGGCTGCTACCTGACCCAGAAGGCACAGCCACTTTACGAGGAGCTGTCCGCGGACATGACCCAGCCCAAGCCAATTGACGTAAGCTCGACGTGGCCTTACCTGTCGAATGTAGCGATCATAGTTAGGTGCGCTGCTGACAGGGTGGGTAGGGGAATTGAGCAGAGGGACTCGGCCATAAGGGCGGGCGCGAGGGGGGCGATGACCCTCGCCTATAAGGGTGGGAGACTGGTTATGCCCGGCATCAGCGACGTGAGCACGGAGTATCCTGACTTCGCGGAGAGGATGCTGGAGCAACTCCATCCAAATGACAACGATGTCATAATAATAGTGGGCGCGGATAATAGGTTGGAGGCGGAGAACGGCGCTATCGCGGCGGCCCTCGTGACGCTTGGGCTTAAAGCCATATAGACCCCGGCTACTCTATCGGTATCCTGAACTCTCGCGACCTCTGTGGGAACCTGATCTCTAACACACCATCCCTGTACCGCACCCGCGCCTCCTCTATAGAGACCTGTGCCGGCATCTCTACCTCGAGCCTGTAGCAGGAGGCGCAGGTCCTCACACCCTCCCTATAGGGCACCGAGTAGTTGCATGGAGCGTATATCCTCACAAGCCTTCCGGAGGCCCTTATCTCGATGCTGTCCTTCTCCGCGCCAGGCATATCGACCCTCAGCACATACTCGTCGGGACGCTCCAGAATCTCGTATATAGGCTCGAGACATCTTGAGGTAAGCTCCATCTCCTTCAGACGCGCCAGCATATGCTCCATCTCAGCCTCCATCTCCTCCTCGAGTTCTCTCATGAGGTCGAAGAGGCTCCTCCTACGCCTGTACATGGCCGCTCACCTGATATAGCCCGGTGGGGGCTCCAGCTCAAGCCCTATTGGGACCGGAGCCATGCTGCTGCTGGTTCTCCTCATCAGGTCCCTTAACTGCATCTTGATCTGCTCCGCCCGCTCTAGGAGAGGCTCCACAGCGATACTCATGCCAAACAGCTTGTTGAGGAAAAGCACAACCTCGGCGGCTGCTCCCGGATCTGGATAATTCAGATGGCTCTGGGCCAAGGCTAGCAGAACCTTCGCCCCCCTCCGCTCGGCGCTCTTCAGTATCGCCGCCTTAATGCCCGTCAGGAACCCGTTCTCAAACTTCTCGACGATCCCAGTGGCGACAGCCATCTCACCAAGCCCCTCGTCGTTAGAGAGATAATAGACCTTCGGCCGATCAATGTCGAGACGGTCAGGCTCAGGGATACCGCTAACGCATATGATCGGGGACTTCGTCGAGGACGCTATCTCCACTATAGAATTTGCGACAGGCCAGAATCCCCTCGGAGGAATCGGGACGTCCGAGGACAGGACCATAAGCTGCCTCCCATCCGCCTCAACCCTCAGGATCCTGCACGGCTCAAATACTCTCGACTTATACACCGCCAGAATGGGAGGAAGGTCCGTGATCTCGATGTAGCCCTGCGGCTCCCCGCCAAGCTTCGAGGTAATGTACGAAGACACTATGGTACCGACTAGGCCGGCTTCAGGAAGCCCCTCTATCAGCGGCGTGCCTTCCCTAGCCCCGCGCTTCTCGAAGAAATAAGGTGCAACCTCCGTTCTAACCATAACACCAAGATTCCCCCCACACAGTATAAGGTTTTCGGCACCTCCCCAAGCGGCGCGGGGGTCAGCCTAGATAGCTCTCCGTGACGGAGGATCAAAGTGTTGACGCCCATGTGGTGGCGATATCCTCCAGCAAACACGAAGAACGACGAGACACCGTACCGGAGTGTTATGCCGAAGCCGACGAGGCCGTGGTAGAACTTCCCGCCCTCTCAAGCCCAGATACATGTAGATGTATATGCCCAATCTTCGTCTCGCTAGGCACCATCCAGCCGCCTCTTGCCGCCGCTGTCTTACCCTGGCCGCGCAACTCGGCTAGTAGAGAGTCAATGTTCAACGGGAGGGTCGCCATGTATAGCTCTCCAGACTCCGCCCTCCTCCAAGAAATTGTGGGACGATCCGCATAGACCTCTATGCCATGCCCATCCGGATCCTTAAGGTATATGGCCTCACTGACCGGGTAGTCAGATGCGCCATCTATTTCCCAGAACTCTGTAAGCCTCACAAACATCCGTGCTAGCTCCCTTCGGCTGGGCAGGAGTAGGGCATAGTGATATAGCCCACGGCTGTCTCCGGCGGCTTAGGCTGTGCGCCAAGCTTCTCGCGGAGAATGATCAGCGGCTTTCCAAGACTTGTCCCCAAAACGACCGCGTTGCCGGTCAGGCCTACACGCTTGAGGCCAAGCACCCCCAAGTAAAAGTCTAGGGACCTCTCAAGGTTAGAGCCCGATAGGGACACCCACTCGATGCCCACGCCGCTGCCCAGCCTCGAGTCCTCGCCCAACTACCCCAACACCCCTATCCCAGCAGCCCACCAAATATTGCTTAGAGAGGTGCAGATGCCGTCTGCAGGTGGCGATGTCTTCAGGCCCCCCCCAGAGACTCTCTGGGACTAGCGACAATTATGCTGTTATTTCCGAGTAATTAGATACACTATATATAAGACCCATATTAGCGTAATAAGCAAGTATGGGATTCACGCCCGACCCGACCTTCTACCCCACCCCGAGTGAGGCTATGGATGCGCCTGCCGAGAAGATTGCCTACGTTGCTTGCCTATACGTCGGCACCGGGATCGCAAAGCCAGACTTCATAGCTGTGGTCGACGTAGACCCCTCCTCGCCAACCTATTCCAGCGTGGTGGGCAAGGTCGATCTCCCACACGTGGGGGACGAGCTCCACCATTTCGGGTGGAACGCCTGCAGCTCCATGCTCTGCCCCTACGGCGACCCCACCACGGAGAGGCGATACCTAGTGATCCCCGGCCTCAGGTCGTCGAACATCTACATTGTCGATACGAAGCCTGATCCTTCGCGGCCAACACTAGTCAAGACCATTAGCGGAAAGAAGGTCGCGAGGGTTACGGGTTACACAAGGCTACACACGGTGCACTGTGGGCCCGACGCGATCTATGTGAGCGGGCTAGGTGGTTCTGACGGCGAGGGGCCGGGCGGCGTCTTGCTGGTCGACCACAGGAGCTTCGAGCCTCTCGGGAGATTCGAGGTTAACAGGGGCTCACAATACTATGCATACGACTTCTGGTGGCATCTCGGAGAGGACTTAATGGTGACTAGTGAGTGGACCGTGCCCAAATACTTCGAGAACGGCCTCGACCTAGACGCCCTCCAGCAGGGATACTACGGGAATAAGATCCACCTCTGGGACCTGAAGAAACGTAGGCACCAACAAACGATAGAGCTCAGCAACAGCGACAGAATGGTCCTCGAGCTTAGACCCTTTCACGAGCCCTCAAAGATAATGGGGTTCGTAAACACGGTGGTCAACCTGAAGAACCTCAGCTCGGCTATCTGGCTCTGGTATAAGGAGGACGAGAAGATCGGGGTGAGAAAAGTCATAGAGATAGAGGCCTTAGCCCTAGAGAAATCGCTTCTACCAGACGCTCTCAAGCCCTTCGGCGCCGTCCCCCCACTCGTCACAGACATAAACCTCTCGCTCGACGATAAGTTTCTCTACGTATCGTGCTGGGGTACTGGAGAGCTTAGATGCTACGACGTAAGGAACCCGTTCGAGCCTAAGCTCCGCTCCACCGCAAAGCTTGGAGGCATATTTCACAGAGCCGCCCATCCGCGCGGGGACCATCTTATCGGAGGCCCGCAGATGGTCGAGATAAGTAGGGACGGAAAGAGGGCCTATGTAACCAACTCCCTATACAGCAGCTGGGACCCAATATTCTATCCCGAGGGGCTGACCGGCTGGATGGTGAAGCTTAGGTCCGAGAACGGCGTCTTGGAGGTGGACCGCGACTTCCTTGTCAGGTTCGACGCGAAGGCGCATCAGGTGCGTCTGGAGGGGGGAGACTCGAGCTCCGACAGCTTCTGCTATCCCTCTCCCTGAGACATGCTCCCCGAGGCCATAATATCCACCGCCGCGATTCTGGGTTTACTTCACGGGCTCAACCCCACCAGCGGCTGGCTACTCGCGTTATACCGGGCCCTCTGGTCCAAGAGCCTCAAGGACCTGTTAATCTCGGTCTCGATTGTAGGGCTAGGCCACACGGCCGCGGCTACCCTCACAGCGATCCCGGCCGGGCTCTTAGGAGTCCTCACCAACCACGCCCCAACAATCACCGCTGCTGGACTCATAGCCTTCTCCGTTTACAGGATGCTACGCCCACGCCACAGATACCAAGGGATGAGGATAGGCTACGTCTCCCTCGCGGCTATAGGGGTGCTGTTCGCGCTACTCCACGGATCGGCCCTCTCCTTAACCCCGCTCGTCTCCGCCTATTGTAGCATGGCAAAATCTCTGGATCTGGCCGCGGCCGCCGCTATCTCGCTGGTCACGATCCACAACCTGGCGGCATATCTCTCCATGCTCCTCGTATCCGTACTCGTGTTCCTCGTCCTCGGGCTCCGCATACTCAAGAAGCTATGGCTTAACTACGACCTCCTATCTAACGCAACCTTCCTAGTCGTGGGGATACTGTTTCTCACCCCCGAGGTCCAGCGGCTTATAGCAGGATAACCACACATAGTCAGTCGGAGGGGGACTGTCGGCAGAAATTCGCCGGGGGCGGGATTTGAACCCGCGCGGGCTTCATCAGCCCAGTGGCTTAGCAGGCCACCCCCCTACCGGGCTAGGGCACCCCGGCAACC